>Ga0209512_1000017_pt1 | contig 467909 bp, 480 predicted proteins | sample frozenSSSSmetaG_FD_184142 | JGI IMG/M metagenome (GOLD analysis project Ga0209512, IMG submission 184142) | Glacier valley bacterial and archeal communities from Borup Fiord, Nunavut, Canada, to study Microbial Dark Matter (Phase II) -... | ecosystem: Environmental > Aquatic > Freshwater > Ice...
GTTCCAGGGTAGCGACCCTTCTCGGCGTTATAAGCTTCAGCGACACTCTGTACGTTCTGAGCATTTTGCTTTGCCTTGCTTGACCTTGCGCTAGTTGTTACACCGTTGTAAGCAACGATAGTGATAGCCGCTAGGATAGCGATAACTACGATTACGATCAAAAGTTCAACGATAGTGAATCCTTTTTGACCTTCTTTAGATTTTTTATAATTTTGTAGCATTTTGCCCCCTATTTATACGAATTTAGTGTATGTTCTAAATATACTATTTTTAGACTGTAAGCACAAGCAGTTTGTGTACGATTATTGCTCTGCTAGAAACCTTACTGTGTCGAGAGAAACCCACGAAGCACTAATATTGCCACCCTGTAGATATACTACTCCGCTTGGGTCAACGTCTATTCTGAAGTCAAGATCAGCTGAGACGCTGCCCATGAGCTGTCGCGAGGATGGTCTATAGCCGACAGGAAGTGTAAATATTGGAGTTCCAGCCGTCACTGTTCCGCTCCTTATTAGTCCTTTGAGTGATACTATGCCATCGCTTGATTTTGTGTACCCAGGAGTTGCAAATGGCGAGCCGTACCAAACCCAGCCATTTATGAGAGTTGGTGTTATCCAGCTGCTGTTGGTGTATGAAGCTGGTATATACATAGTGTTTAGCGACAAATAGGCGTTTCCTTGTCCTTTAGCGACTATATCGGCGCCACCATTTCTATACTCTAAGCCTATAAATCCCCAATACGAACCGTTTGACCTTGACCAAATGTGCTGATATTCTGATGGCGCCACTGAGTTGGGTAGGCGTATTATTACGGTGCCATTTGTAAATGTTCCAGCTTTTGCTAGACCCTGAACGTGCACTCTGCCTAAGCTGTCTACTACATAAGATGTTGGTGCCCAGCTGCTGCCGAAATCTGTCCAGTCGTTCATGTATGTTGGTGTTTGTGTAGCATATCCTGAGCCAGACGGTATGAACGTGATTCCCGACAGAGATAGCCACCCACTATTTCCATATACGAAGTATATGTTTCCGTTAGGGTCGACGTCGATTCTGCTAAATGTATTGCCTGTTTCGGTCCCAAACATAAGCCTAACTGATGGCCTATATGATGCCGGTAGAGCAGCCAGAATATCATATGCCGTAGGTGCCGTAGCGGTTTTTATCAGTCCGTCTAGCATTACGACTCCAGCCGAAGTCTTGGTGAATCTAGCCGAGCCGTAGTTACCGCCATATGTATTCCAATTATGCCCTAACATGAGTGGTTGCCATGTCGGTATATTGAAACATTTTGCAGTAGTTGTGGCTGATTGTCCTGCACTATTATGCGCATAAATGCCTGCGCATGCATAGCCACCATGGTTACTTTTTATAGTAACAGTTGTATTATTTGACCCTGTGGAGTCCATAACCCATCCCGGCCCGATATTTTTAGTTATATCGTATGAGGTAGCGCCGTCTGAGCGGTTCCAGCTAAAGATTACACTATCTGGTGAGTTTGGATCTATTTTTGCCTTTAGGTCGGTTGGAGGCAGAGGTATAGTTGCATTAGGTTCATTTTGAGCTGCAGTTACGTTTGTTGTTATTCTGGTGGAACGTATTGACTCTGACCTGTTGATTTCCCTTCCGGCTGCAGTTTTGTCTATATTCAACGATATGACAGCAGTGTTCATCTTGCCCAAAGCCGCGTTTCTGTCGCTATCAGATGAAGCAGTGTTAACTGATATCGGGTCGGCACTTTGTGACGACTCAGAGGCGTAGTAGTTGATTATAAAGTCTTCAGGGTCTACGCTATCGAGCAATTTTGTGTCTTGGGTTTTACAGAAACTACTAACATAACCAGGCGTACAGGTGGGCTGCTCCCATGGTGTAGCGCATCCTGCGGTCGCGTAGTCGCTAGGCATTATTGTGCGTCGCCATAGACTACTATTTTTTACGAAGTAAACGACGTTAATTGGCATAGATTTATTCTTGTCTACTATCCCGCTGGCGCAACTGTTTGGCTTGTTGGCTAGATATATATAACCGGAGCTTGTCGATAGGGGGTTCGTTGAAGTTGCTACTGAATTTAATATAAGCATATTGCCGTTTGAGCCGACGTTTGTGAAAGCAGACGTTGCGTCATTGTAACCCTGCGGGCTTGTTATTGAGACACTATTTTTTGCCAAAAATGCATTACTAGATTTTATATCATTATCTATTCGTGAAAGGGTATCCTGGATATTGTATATCAGTATATTGGCTGATTTGTTGGTTAACACTTCGCCAGTCATACTGACGATTACGGTTATAAAAGCTCCGATAAACAGTACGACTATTGGGGCTATTATGAGTAACTCTATTACTGTAAAACCTTTATTGTATATAGATTTCATTACTAATAAGCTCCTAGGCTATATAAGGCTTGGACGTCCGTTGCGGTTAGTGCGCGGTTGTATATTCTGACGTCATCCATAGAACCTTTCCAATAACGAGTTGTAGTAAATCCGTAGCCAATTGTTACTGCTGGCATTGTTGTGGGCCATGAGGTCTGAGACGTATTAAACTTTTGTACGTTATCAAGGTATCCAATTACGTTATTTATATTTTTATCCCATACTAAAACGACATGATACCAGGTGTTTGGAGAAAGTACGGTTGAAGTCAGGTAGACTTGAGCATTCGAACTAGATGCATTTCCAATAGCAGCGGAAAAGCCGCCAAGTGGTGATGGTGTGGTATATTCTTCAAATCGTATTGCGTTGTTTAATCCATTGTAGTCTGTAGTAAATGCGTTTCTGTAGTTTTCTACCACAACGGCCTTCATCCAAAAAGATATTGTACCCTGACTGGGTAGATTGCCAAGATTGCCACAATTTATGTAATTGCCAACTCCATCAAAACTGTATGCATTATTTGTAAGTCCATTTTGACCAGTCGTCGGGGTTGCTCCGATAATCGTACCATTATTGCCATTAGCGCTATTATCATTGGCATTACCATTCAGTGGCCACCATCCAACTAGGCCACTCTCTAGGTCTAGTGTATCAGTGTTGGTGTAGCTTGAGATTGATGTAGTTTTTTGTGGGTTGTTATACTTAAGTGTAGCTGTAACTTTGGACACGTTTGGCGCTCCAGCGTATGGGCAGGATATATTTATAGAAATAGTGCTAGCGCTGATACCGGAAACAGACACTGTCAAATTTGACAGTGGGTTTAGGCTTGTGCAGGGGTTAGTCGCGCTTGACTCGTATCTTTTTAGGTAGTCGTAGGCGATATTATTTGCTCTAGCTAGAGCTCGTGTTTGGCCGGCATCCTTGATAATTGCTCCATATAGTTGATAGCCGGTGGCAAGAAATGCCGCTGCTATAAATAGTGTTACTAGTAATTCAACAACTGTGAAGCCTGATTTAGAGTTTGTTATCATTGGTTTTTACTCGTTACCATATAAACAGTATTGTCTGCTTCGAGCATGTAATATAGATTGAACTTTTGGCAGTAGGTATAGTCATTGCAAAGGGTGCCATCTTGCCGTAGGGGTTGGTAAATGTATGTGTTCAAGGTTGGTTGAGGCAGAACTCCAGATGTTGATTGGACATTATTTGTGGCGGCAAGAAATCCCGTAGTGTAACTCGAGGCTCCCGGAGGAGTAAATGATTTTAAATCTGCATCTCTCAATGCACTAGTTATAGAGGTAGCAGAGCCACCCGCCAGCCCTGTTGATGGGTATCTTCCAAAGACCGTAGTGGAGTCGATGCCTGTTTTATAAAATGCTTCAAGATTAAGGGCAATTGATTCAATGTCACCTTTTCGTTCAGTGTCGCGAGCATTGACCTGTGCGCCGTGCATATTAACAACTGCTAGGGTCAGCAGAATTCCCATTATTGTGATGACGATCAATAATTCAATGATACTAAACCCACGACGATACATACTATAAGCATAAGATTTTTGGGCTCAAACCGCAAGCTTTTTATATCTCTAAAGGCTCTTGTTCTATCTGGATACGGAACTTGTCTCGAACTGCACCGATTATCTCATCGCGCGCTAGTGCCAAATCTTGATAACCCGTCGCTGATTGATTGATAAGTACTAAGCAATTCTTGTCATGTATTTTCATGCCGTGCAATACTTGTCCTTTTAGTCCTGCCTGTTCGATTAACCATCCGGTAGGTATCTTGTATTTTCCATCACCCATGTCATATATCGGCATTTCTGGATACTCTGACTTCAATCCATCCAGTTGCCAGGCCTCTATGATGGCATTTTTGAAAAATGATCCTACATTTGGAAGGAGCTTAGGATCCGGAAGCTTATTCGTACGAATATCTATAACTGCATCACGTACGATTTCTTGAGTGAATATAGCCGTACCTCGATCATCAAAATACTTCTGGAGGGCCTCATAGAAAGGTGGCTGGGGGAGATTCTTAGATAATTTCAGTGTTATGGAGGTTATAATGTATCGTCCAATTTCGGTGCTGCGAAAAATACTTTGTCTATAAGAAAAGCCGCAATCAGAATTACTCAAAGATATAAATGTGTCAGATTGCGTGTCGTATGCCTCTAGTGAGACTAATGTGTCGGCAATTTCTTGACCATAGGCCCCGATGTTTTGGACAGGCGCCGCCCCAGATGTACCTGGTATTGCCGACATAGCTTCGATGCCACTTAGTCGCATATCAACAGATTTTTTGACGACCGAGTCCCATTCCTCTCCGGCACCAATTTTTATAGTCGTTGAGCTTGTGTCGTCATTTACTATTTCAAACCCTGGTATACGCATGCGTATTATTAGACCCTTAAAACCGTTGTCATTCGCAATAACGTTACTTCCGCCGCCAAGCATAAAAATCGGTAAGTCTTTAGATTTTGCCATTTTGTAGGTTAGGGCGACTTCATCTGGTGTCCGCACTTCGGTCATGTATGAGGCGTTTCCGCCGAGTCGCATAGTGGTGAAGTTTTTGAGGGGTATATTTTGGTGAAATTCCATATTTATATATTATAGCCCAAAGATTAAATTATGATATAATTACCTCTGTACTTATGCACCCGTAGCTCAGTGGATTAGAGCACTGGTCTTCGGAACCAGGTGTCGCAAGTTCGAATCTTGCCGGGTGTACCAATAAAATAAGATCAGCATTCGTTGGTCTTATTTTATTGGTCTTCCGCGCAAGATGAGAACTTTGCTTTTGTGAAACAAAAGAAGTTCGGCGTAGTGAATGGGCGGAGGAGCGAAGCGATATTATGCTGTATAAGTTAATTATAAACTTATACTTTGTTTACAAATCTACCCCTGTCTGGTATAGTAAATCGGGTAAATTGCGGGCCAGTAGCTCAGCTGCCAAGGCGAAGCCGGTTATATCAATCAAGCACTAGGTGCTCTAGCCGTTTCGTGAAGCGTAGACTACAAACCTAGCACATTTCAGATACAATAATTTATATGGGCCAGTAGCTCAGCTGGTTAGAGCACCTGCCTCTTAAGCAGGGTGTCCGGGGTTCAAGTCCCCGCTGGCCCTCCAAAATAAAAACATCGACCTTGTCGCTACCGGTCGGTGTTTTTATTTTGCCGATATTAGTTGAAGCAACTTAACTTCTAGATATTCCGAGCAGGATAAGTGCTGGTTCGTCTTTAACCAATGTGCATATGCTATAGTTAGACGCAACAGCAATCAAAACCAATACAAGGAAATAACTGATGGACAATACGAATTTGCCGGATAAATTGGCAAAGAATAATAGCATGCGAGCATCGAACGCCTTCACTATCGTTGAACTCCTAGTCGTAATCGTTGTCATAGCTATATTGGCTGCCGTCTCTTTTGTTGTGTATAATGGCGTACAAAACCGAGCTCGTGACGTCACGATGCAATCGGATCTCCGTAATATTTCAACAAAACTTGGTTTATTAAATGCCCAGAACGACACATATCCTACACCAACACTTCCGGCTGATGTTATAGCAAGAGGCGATAATTCATTCCAATATACTTCTGACGGTAATACTTACTGCCTCACAGTTACATCATCAAGTCTTAATACGGTTGCCTACCATATCACGGAAGGTGGTGCTATCGTGGAGGGTGTATGCGTCGGCCATATCGGCGCAGGAGTAACTATCCCGCAACAGATCGCCAAGTTGCTTGCCAGTGACGGCGCGGCCAGTGATTATTTCGGCCAGTCTGTTAGTATTTCCGGTGACACCGCGCTGGTCGGTGCATACGGTAATTTAAATAAAGGCTCTGCCTATGTCTTCATTCGAACAGGCGCTACCTGGACAGAACAGGCTAAGTTGACGGCTAGTGATGGTGTAGCTATCGACTACTTCGGCTCCTCCGTCTCTCTTTCTGGTGACACTGCAGTAATTGGCGCTTGGGGTGACGATGACAAAGGCTCCGGCTCTGGCTCCGCCTACGTATTTAAACGTTCTGGCTCAACCTGGTCGCAGCAAGCAAAGCTAACGGCAAGCGATGGCGCTGCGAGTGACCTGTTCGGTGTCTCTGTCTCTCTCTCCGGCGACACCGCAGTAATTGGCGCTTATGGCGACGACGATAAAGGTTCCGCTTCCGGTTCTTCCTATGTATTTTTCCGCTCAGGCTCCACCTGGTCTCAGCAAGCAAAGCTAACGGCAAGCGATGGCGCTGCCGACGACAACTTTGGTAATTACGTAGCAGTCTCTAGTAATACTGCTATTGTTGGTAGCTACAAAGATGACGATAACGGCTCCGCCTCTGGCTCTTCATATGTATTCTTCCGCTCAGGTTCCACCTGGTCTCAACAAGCAAAGCTAACAGCAGGGGACGGAGCCGCTAGTGACTTTTTCGGTCGTTCAATTGCAATATCTAGTGACACCGCCATAATCGGCGCTGATGGTGACGACGATAGTGGTTCCGGTTCTGGTTCTTCTTATGTCTTCACGCGCTCCGGTACCGCCTGGTCTCAACAAGCCAAGTTGACGGCGGGTGATGGCACGGCGAATAGTGGCTTCGGTTTGTCAGTTAGTATATCGGGAGATACTGCCCTAATCGGTGCATACGGCGATAATTCCTACGCCGGCTCCGCCTACGTATTCACTCGATTGGGATCTACCTGGACACAAAAAAATAAACTTCTCGCTAGCGACGGCGCAGCTAATGATACCTTCGGAAGCAAGGTCAGTATCTATGGCGAAACCTACCTAATAGGCGCACCAACTGACGCCGACAATGGCACCAGCTCCGGCTCTATCTATATCTTCGAATAACAAGCGAATCGTTCTACTGGTAAAGTATATACGTAGACGATACACTATGTTTTCTATTTGCAAAAGTGGCGTATACTAATAAAAAAGGGGATATATTATGCAAGAATCAAAAGTTATAAAGTTCATCTATACATTTTTTGTCGGTATTTTAATAGCGCTTTTTGTGGGCGTAGGTGTGAATACATTTTACCCAGGTCCAACAGCTCCAGATTACAACTATCAACTTGAAGCCAATGATCAAAAGTCTCAAGAGATTCAAAATGATTACACCAATAAATACGCTGAGTATAGTAAAGATGCTGAACAATACAGTATGAATGTATCTATTATAGTTCTATGTGCTTCTGTTTTACTGCTCATCGGAGGTGTTATCTACGAGAAAAAGCTATTATTTATATCTAATAGTGTAATTCTTGGAGGACTCTTTACTCTTATATACAGCATCGGAAGAGGTTTTGCGTCAAATAATAACGTCTATTCATTTATCGCAGTTACTGTAGGTTTATCTCTAGTTGTTTACCTTGGGTATCATAAATTTGTAAAAGTTGAAAAAAAGAAAAAATAAAGCAATTCTTTAATAGGCGAGGGCAATGTTAATTAAAAGAAATAGAGAAGAATCAGAGGTTGAAGGTGGTGACGTCCCTGATTTAGAGGCGTCCGTCTCGTCTCTCTATCATGCTTATGTAGATATTAACCTAGGTCCTCCCGGTATAGAAATTAATACAGGAAACGTAGAATCAATACTTGAAGGCCTCGAGGAACATACCGGCAGGCAGTCGGCCCGAATATTGGCTAATTACGCTTTACGCCTTGATTTTTATAGGGACGCCCATGAACGATACGGTCAGAGTGTTGAAAGGGCTGAAGCTGGAGTCGTCGAACTGAGGTCGAAGTACAAGCAAGAACGACGACAATATAGACAGGAGCAACGGCAGAGGAGCTTAGCGTCTGTTGCCCGATTTGCTAGTGCTGTTTTGCCTAAATTTAAAACACCCTAGTTCTTTGTCTATAGACGATGAAATTGATATAATGATATGTATTAGTAAAACACTTGGAGAATAAATTTGATGGACTATGTAATTATTGATGTACGCGAACCATATGAGTTCGCTAGCGGGCACGTAAAAGGTGCTATTAATATTCCACCGGCAGATTTGATGTACGGATCAGAGTTACTGGAGAAAATACCAAAAGACGCGGATATTATCGTTTATTGCAAGACGGGTAGTCGTTCTAATGCCTCTGAACACATACTGCGATCTAAGGGTTACACCAGCATCATAAATGGTATAAATAAAGATCAGGTTGAAGCAAGGTATTTTTCTTAATGAAACTCCTTGATGGTTCAGAATTAGTCGGTTATATAAAAGAGCGTCAGCTCAAGCAAGTTCGAGCTCTTCGCTTGTCTTGGAGGGTCATTCCAAGACTCGCTATAGTCCAGACTGTAGATAATCCAGTAATTGATACCTATGTTCGTCTAAAGAAATCATATGGTGAAGATATAGAAGTAGATGTTGAACATCATAAGATAGCGCAATCAGATCTTGCGACAACTATTGATAATCTGAATAGTGATGATTCGGTTATGGGAATTATTATTCAATTACCGCTCGACGATATCTCTCAAACTGATGAGGCCGTGAAGGCTGTATCTCAGTCAAAAGATGTTGATGGACTAGGTGAGGGTACTGATTTTACGCCCGCAACAGCTATGGCTATCGATTGGCTTCTTGCTGGGTACAATGTGGAACTTCGGGGTAAGACAATATCTGTCATAGGTAATGGTCGCCTTGTCGGAGCTCCATTGTATAATCTTTGGTCTAACCAGGGTTTGAACGTTAAAGTTTATGACGAAAATTATGATATAGCTAGTGTAGTTTCTTCTAGTGACATAGTCGTCACTGCTACGGGTGTGCCCAGATTGATAAATGCCGATATGGTAAAGCCTGGGACGGTTGTCTTGGATGCCGGCACTGCCTCAGAGAGTGGTAAGATTGTTGGTGATGTTGACGACGACGTAAGATCTCTGGACGATATAACTATCACACCGGTAAAAGGCGGGATTGGCCCACTGACCGTTGCTGCGCTATTTGATAATGTTATTAAATCGGCTCGCAGGATAGCCGATGCAAAAGGACAACAAGACCTCTAAGCTTGTTCTAGGGCTTCTTTGACGCGTTGAGCGACTTGACGAGGGGTGAGTTCGGCCTTGACTATGTAGCTATGGATTCCTAAGTGTCGGATTTCTTTTGGTGATTCTTCTTCACCCATGTTGGTCAGGATTATCACTGGTATGTCTTTTCCCCAATCGTGTCCACGGATCTCTTGAAGGGCTTCTGCGCCGTTCATCTCGGGCATCTGTAAGTCAAGAAGTATCATGTCGGGTTTAAAAGTTTCGACCAAAGCTACGCCCCTGAGGCCGTTATTGGCGAGCTGTACTTCGTAACCATCCGCTTCAAATTTCATGCGGTACATCTGGCTTATTACAACGTCGTCTTCGATAATGGCTATTTTGGTCATACAAAAATTATAACATAATCAATAACACCACTGTGAATCTTTGACAAATCTTACTTAGTTTGTTATAATATTAAATAATTATGACAGAAACATTAAAAAATAAAAGCGAGCTCGGTGAAATACCTAGTGGGCTATTAGAGTCCGAAATCTTTGATTTGCGCGAAAGGGGTTACGACGTAAGTGTTGGTTCAACTGAAGACCTTGCTTATGAAGAGCCGGAAAAGATTTCAGGTATGTTCTCTATGCTGAATGACTTAGGGCTAGATTATAAGCAGCAGTCTGGCGCTGCTAATATAATTACTATGGCTACGTTGTCGCTTAACTCATATGCGAATCGGCGCGGTATACCTACGCCAGGCGCTTTCGGTCAAATTAGAAAGAAAAGAGATAGGCATCTAGAGGGCGTGAGGGCGGAAGTACTATTTGATGAGACGAAGATGCCGTGGCACCTACAGCGAGGAAGGGCTTTAGCTCTACAAACTATAGTTGATGCGCATGACCTAAGGGTAGATGGTGGGCCGGGTCTACACGATACTATGTCTGGAAGACTAAGCTTGGACGTCGAAGGTTTTGTTTTTTCCGAAAAAGACGGAGCTATCTCTGACATGTCTCTTCGCGAAGCATTTATTGATTCAAAAAAGAGACTTGAGGGCAAAGATGAGAGCCGTGCGAGAAAAGATGCCGATAAGGCATTTGCTAATCTAGAGATATTTTTGAATGCGCCTGTTACTCAAGACTTTAAAGATGTAGTTGCATATTGTCAGGACTCTCTTGGTATTAGAAATCGTTTAAAAGAAGTATTAAGTGCAGTAGATGGCCATGTGTCCAAAAGAGTCGAGGCCGAGCCAGATTTAAAATCCATGGTGCTTCTTAGTATTGGTTGCGGCACTGCTCAAGCCATATTAGAAGTAGCAAAGGGCGTACTTGAAAAAGGCATAAAGCCTACAATTATCTTACTTGACCAGGATCCAATTGCACTCGCTAGCGCTAGAAAGCTTGCCGAACAAATGGGGCTTAGTGAATATGTAGAAGTGCACTGTGAGAGACTATTCGACAAATCTGGACGTCCATTTAATATAGAAAAAATATTAGCCGGTAGAAAGGTAGACGTAGCCGAAGATACTGGACTTAGGGAATATCTTCCGGATAGAATTTATAAAAACCTAAGCAGCACGGTGTGGCGCAACCTATCAGAAGGTGGCATGATGACAACCGGAAACATGAACGTCAACAGGCCTCAGCCTGAATTCCTTCACGGTCTGATGGGCTGGTATCCGAACGTTATAATGAGAAAGATAAAACAAGGTTTTGATCTTCACGAAAAAAGTGGTGTCCCCCGTGAAGCAACGAAGGCTCAAGTTACACACGATGGCGTGTATACTCTATTCTTCTCTTACAAGTAGTGTACTGAATTAATATACCGTTAATGCTAATATAATATATGTGATATCGATGATATTAATATTTACGGCTATATCCTGTATAGTTCTGGCTAGTGTAATAGCTTTTCAGGAGTCTAGAAAGCTTGCGCATATCTTATTCATAAGTATTTGCTTGTTTTTTGCCGTTTGGTCTATAGCGGTACTAACCTTTTTGCAAACGAATAACGCGGGTGTAGCTTTCGTATCTGCAAAAGTATTTTATTTGGTGGCGGGTCTATTCCCGGCATTTTTATTTATGTTTGCGGCTTCCTTCCCTAAGCGATTAGAGAGTATTTCAAGTAAAACTCTGTTGTGGGTAGGTGGTTTAGCTGCGGCAATGAGCTTGATGGTTGTATTTAGGCATGATTTTGTAATAAGCGGAGTCGTCTTAAGCGCGGAGGGTAATTATGGTGTGATAGACACTACCAGCTATCTTATCTATTCTGCATATTTTGTCATCTTCTTCTCGGGTGCAATTTCAATTGCATTGATGAAGTTTTTTACATATAAAAACAGCCAGAAGATGCAAGCCGGACTTTATGCCATAGGTATTCTTATTAACAGCGTGCCTGGCTTTATAACTAATCTTATTATGCCTTTTTATGGAAACTATAGATTAATATGGGTTGGACCCGCAGCATCAATTTTTTTCCTAGGCCTTACAGCTTATAGTATCGTTAAACACGGACTTTTTAGTATAAAAAGGGCCGCTGTTAGAAGTACGGCGTATATTATTACATTGGCTACTTTGTCGGTTGTTTATTATGGATTCGCCCAACTTATATCTGTTGCACTAGAGGCTATGGGTATCGGTACTGTGATTGGAATCGGTCCGATAAATATTGCGATAGCGCTGTTTTTGGCTTTTATATTCCAACCTATAAAGAATTTCTTTGACAAAGTTACTAACCGGATTTTTTATAGAGACGCCTACAGCACCGATAAATTTTATGCAGGATTAAATCAGATATTATCTTCCACTACCGACCTTAGGTTGTTGATGAAGAGGACATCTAGTGAGATAGCCACTACCCTCAAGGCGGAACAAGCTTTTATCTTTACATTTTACGGAGATGATCGACACATTCTAGCGGGCACTGAAGGCAGTACTAAGTTGCCGGTCAGAGACGCCCTTGATATAAAGGAATATGTTTCTGAATCTAGCGGATCCATAATAGTGGCCGAGTCGATAGAAAACGTAAAGCTTAGACGAATAATGGCAAGTCATAAATTGGCCATTATTTTGCCGCTTATTCAGAATGGAGATGTAATCGGTTACCTCTGTTTGGGCGAGCACTTAAGCTCTAGGTATAGCAGCACTGATATCCGAGTACTTGAGACAATTTCCGATGAACTGGTGATAGCTATCCAGAACGCTCTATCTATCGAAGATGTAAGAGAAATAAACGCAACTCTGCAACAACGCGTTGACAATGCAACGAAGGAATTAAGGGCCAACAATGAGCTATTAAAGCACCTAGACGAGGCTAAGGACGAATTCGTAAGTATGGCTAGTCATCAGCTTCGCACGCCGCTCACGAGCGTTAAGGGCTACATAAGCATGCTAATCGAAGGTGATGCGGGTAGGATTACTAAAAACCAGAAGGTTTTACTTGAAGAGGCTTTTAATAGTAGCGAGAGAATGGTTCGGCTTATTAATGATTTCCTCAATGTATCAAGGCTTCAAACTGGTAAGTTTATGATAGATCTTCGACCGGTTGATCTTGCTAAGGTTGTAGGGCAAGAGCTGGATAGTCTTAAGACCAACGCCAGCAGTAGGAATATGAAGTTTTCATACAAAATTCCGAAAAATATACCAATAATTAACATAGATGAAGGCAAGATACGCCAAGTCATCATGAATTTTGCAGATAACGCACTATATTATTCACACGAGAAATCTACCATAAAAGTTGAGCTAAAGGTTGAAAAGAATGACTTATTGTTTACAGTCAAAGACACGGGAATCGGTGTTCCAAGAAACGAGCAATCAAAGTTATTCACAAAGTTTTACAGGGCTTCAAATGCCCGCAAGCAACGACCGGACGGCACGGGTGTTGGTCTATTTATGGCCAAGAAGGTTATAGACGCTCATGGAGGCAAGGTAGTATTTGAGTCAACCGAAGGCAAGGGCAGTACGTTTGGATTCCGATTACCGCTTAAAAAGTTATTAGCCGTTAACGATTCGAACTAGTTCAAATATTAACCAAATAATAATTAACACCACTCCGCTGGTTATTAGCGTAGGTTTGAGGATTTTCTTGCGGTCAAACCACCACTGTCCAACCTTGCTTCGATCTACGGCGGCTACCTTAGTTATAATCGGACGACTAATTGCTGCGTCTGCACCGGTGTAAACTTTGTTTCGTTTCTTCTTTTGTTTTGCCATGATATTTATAGTATATCAAAAACCCCCGCTTTTTAGGGCGGGGGTTTTAGGCAGTCTGAATTACTTCAGGTGAGGAGCGGTCAGACTCTTGTTATTTTCCGGTCACTGCACGGCGACTATTTACATAGTAGCCAATACCAGCGATCAATGCACCTAGTCCTAGGATAGCGGCAATATTGTCACCAGCACCCGTGTGAGGTAGTTCTGGTGGTGTTACTGCACACTTGCTTAGGTCTTTTGTGTACTTGCTTGAATCGAAGGTCGTGTCTTTTATTGTGATAATCGTTTTTGTAGATATTTCACAGACGCTAATTTCGGTTGGCTGACAAGTTTTGTCAACTGTTACATCTGCACCGTCGCTCTTTGAGCCATTTGAAGTTTCGATTGTTGCAATGTTGCGGAAAGTATTTACTCCACAAACTAGCTGATCGGAACTAGCAACTTTGGCTGTGAATTTGATATAAGCTGTTGCACCTGGTCCATAGTTTCCTATGTTTACACCAGTTGTAGTTGCTTTATCGCTTTGTGCGTCTAGCAATAGGCCGTTAGGGTTTGCAGTGTTGGCGACGTATGTCGTGTGACTTACATAGCTAATTCCCTGAGGTAGAGCGTCTTTTAGGACGACGTTGTTTTGCATTGTTGTACCAGTGTTTTTGTAGGTAATTAGATAATCTACGTTATCACCAGCATTTACAGCATCAGTTTCTTTCCATCCAGTTGTGCCAGTTTTGTGAACTTGCTTGCTGATTGTGAAGTTTGGCTGATTTGCTTTAACCTGGAAGATTACGTATCCAGCGTATTCGTTACAGCCAGGAATAACGCCGTTTAGGCTGTCGTATCCTAGGGCTGTTCCGGCGCTAAATACACTATCAGGTAAAGTTTTGCCATTTACGGCACCGTTACTTGTTACTTTAGCAGAACCTGCAACAAAACTTAGGTCCATTGTTCCACCTGTAGTGTTGGTAAGGTTTGCGCTATCGTAAACTTCTGTAGGGTTGGCGTTTGGTGAGGTGATAAATCCACTCACTTTTGTGCCACTATTAGCTGCAACATTTGCAGCCATTTGCATTCGAAGTGCAACGTTGTTGGCGATTCCAGTACCACCGTCGTTTAGTCCACTTGAAGCGTTGTTGTGGAAGTAAACCATAACATCGTATGTTTTTCCTGCTTCAAGGTTGACGTTTTCACCGTAGTTACCTTGTCCGGCTGGTCGAACGCGCACGAAGTTGCGTTCATCGCCTACATCGGCGTTGTCTGTTATTGAGTTAAATGTAACGTATGGTGCAGGGTTTGCACCGGTAAATGTTGGTCGGTTTGGTCCCCAGGCAAAAAGTGTTGCAGGAACGATAACTGCAGCAGCAAGTATCGCAACTATTGCACTAGTTCGCTTAGGTGCACGACGTATCAAAGCTATAAGCTTTTTCATAATATGCTCCATTTCTTGATCTATCTCGCAGATGAGATCAAATTAATAATTAAAATATATAAATTAACAAAAGTCTAACCGGGTTGTTAAGTTACAAATCAGATCATTACATACCAAAAATATGGTTTAAGTGCACGTCGAATCAATAAAGATTCACAAGGAATCTACTACAGTCTGTGTGCGCGAAGCACTCAAGACGAATAGATTCCTTGGATTACACAAATGTGTAGGTAAAACTGCCACCACGATGGCAGGCGCGAAGTTTTGAGGCTCCGCGCCTGCCACAAGGGAGTTTTAGCCGAATGGATTTCCGGCGTCTCCTTCGTTGGTGCCCGAATCGGGGTTGACGCTCCCTGTGCTTCCGTCACTGGTGGTTCCAGTGGCAGGAGGGGGGATTGTCCTGTCCGGGTCGGGTGTCGTCGCGCCCTCCGCCTGGGAATCCGATGAAGGAATCTCAGTTGCAGGGATGACTGGCGCCGGATTAGACGGCAATTCCGGTCGGTCCTCGTAAGGATCGTTCGGCTGCACGTTTACTCCGTCCGGTGGTGTCACCGAATCTGGCCAATGCTTGACGCAGTCGGTCACGCACGGGGGCGTCGTGGGCGGCGGTGGCGGTGGCGGTGGGGGTGTGCACACGCCTTCGCAGGTGCGTACAACCTTCCACCACACATTCAAGCAGTCAATGAAAATACCCGCGTTGCCGCGAATTCCCTTGACTGTCCCGTCTGCGTTGTACACCACCGGAGCGAGCGAGACCCGAACCATAGTCCGGCGGTCGAAGAAATCTCCAACCTTCTCGTCACCCTTGCTCCAGGTGTTCGCGAACCCGTTGGGGTTGCGAACGATCGGGAGCTTGGCGACGAGAGTCTCATCACCGACGAGTTCAAGTGCGATTGCTCGCGCTTCCTCGTCGGTGAATCCCGACCCATAGACCTGGATAACCAGCTGGCTGCTGGAATCCAGTTGCGGGTCGTTTGCCCACTTTACTACATCGTCCCAGGTAAAGCCGGTGTACTTCGCGCGGTTATTCACCGCTTCGATATACCAATCGGCTTCTGCTTCATCGATACAGTCGACGAGTGCCGACCACTTCAGAAGATATTCAGCGTCACAAGTGGCGCGGACATCCTTGAAGGTGGCCGGAGTCTGGGGGTTGTTGGTCGTGTCGGCGCTTGTCAGAGTTACCTCTTCGGTGCCGACAACTGTCATGGACTCGAGATCGCCGTTAGGCTGCTCGACTCCGATAGCTTCCTCTTCGGCCGAGGCCGAAGGAGATGCTGACGGTGACGGTTCAGCCGAAGCTGAAGCCGACGGGAGAGGGGAGGTTGACGGAGCAAGCTCCGGCGACGCCCCAACTCGAAGGTCGCAGCCCGACAAAACGAGCGTAGCGACCAGCAGTCCGATGAGGGGGACGAGCCCGAACTTGCGGTTCATGGTGCCTCCTTTAGGCGCTGGGCGCTTTACGCCCGTAGATGTAGATGATTGTCGAAAGGATGACAATCACAATGACGTCGAGCAGGCCCAAAAAGAACCCGCTCGTCTCGAAACCGTCGAATGGCTTGATGATCGCGCCAGCGATCAGCATCGCGATGCCGGTGAAGGCTGCGAGACTGAATCCGGGCCACTGCCTGGTTGCTGGGTGTGATGCCCACCAGCTGGCCGTCAAGAACAGCAGGATTCCGAAGAATCCGCCAAACCCGAACCAGAAGCTGGTGCTCCATTGGGCGAAGTTGGCTGCGATGAGCAACCAGACTCCACCCATCAGGAGTGCGAACAAGGCGATCGCCGTAGAGATCGAGAACTGCTTGATGCGTGACAACATAATGCGCTCCTTTCCCCATGTGGGGAACTAAGGATCGACGTAACGATTACGCCGAAAACTGCCCCACTTGGTGAGGAGCAGCGCGTCAATCAACATATATATTGACTGGCGTGCTACTCCTCAAAAGGAAAGAAGAACCAAATTAACTTTGAACAGTGTTACCTAATATACATAACGTAAATCAGACATGCACTGTAATGATCTGACTTGTTAAAACACCTCTCTTAGTTGTAGTCCTCACACCACGACTAATTGATGTTTCTAATTTACCACAAAACATCATAATTGTCAATAACTTAAGCAATATTAAATACATAAGCGCAATCGACATATTACTGAATACGCTAGATGTAGCGTATTATATGAAATTGAAGCACTATATATCATAATATTTGACATTAAAAGTCAACAGGAGTATATTTCAAAACCAGCACCAGAGAAAGCCTCTGTGTGTCTTGGGTAAAAAGGGGTGTCGGCATGGCACGTAAGAAGGTCGCAGATCTTGTCAAGGCGTTCATCAACGAAGATGGAACCGTGGTTGAAGGGCGCAACTTCAATGAAGTCACACAGGCCCTCAAGCAGATGTGGGGCGAACAGTGTTGTTCGTCCAAGACTGAGATCGGACGAGAGATCAGGAAGGCGATCATGAAAGAGATGGGTCTCGGCACGATCGTGATCAATCAGAAGCGCGGTCGAATGATCGGGATCCGGACATTGCTGTCCCACGAGCGAGCTGCGCTTGCTGAACGTGTTTTCCGGGATCGGGACAAGAAGCGATCCGGCAAGGTTTGTCGAGCACAGCAGTATCGCCGTCGGCGTGGCGGCGTGCGACGACTTCCTCTGCCCGAGGTTGCTCCCGCAACAGCCTGAGTTTCTAGCGGTGACGTTCCAGCCCTGTGAACCTTGAGTTCCTCGGCTGGGCGTCGCCGCCCAACTACACCTTATCCGGTGTTTTTTTAATTTGACATTGATATATATTTACAGGTATAACACTAAGTAGTGCTAAATACGGAGGGTCCGTAGATGCTCCTAGAGCAAAAGCAAGAACATTTCGGGGGTAGTCATGACTATAGTCGCCGCTAGTGCACATCGCAATATTGAGCGGATGATGCCGATTGGTGCCAGGACTTCAAAAAAGCGCATTGGATCTGATAGAAAACGGAGAATCAAGCTCAAGAAGCTCCAAGAGAGGCTCGCGGGAGAAAACTCAATCGATAAACGAGTCGTCGCTTGTCTCTCAAGAAGCGACGGCGAGGTCATCGTGCGGCCGGGGTTTGGACTTTCCGATGCATTTGCGGGTGTAATCGGCAAGAAGGCCTTAAATAAAAGGGAGGATCGTTCACGGGTTCGACTCGTCGAGTCCGATAAGCGAAGCGCATTCGCTAACGCGATTATAAAGGAGTCGCTGGAACGGCTCGTGACTAGGGGTGAGGTTAAATCCTATCGGGGGACTAGTCGGGGTCGGTTGGTAGAGGTTTACTATCTAATCAACGATTCGTGACTTTTGCTATCCTCATGGGGTGGGCGGTCGAGCGGCAACGCTCCCGTCCACCCCAACGCTGAATTTTCAGCACACCCCTCTAGCGCAGGGGACTTTTTTTTGTTATAATGCTTCGGTGTCTAGCGCTAAAGTCGGTAGCAATCAGTGCATTTAGCCTCATATGGATCCTTCGGACTATATGTGACTTCAATTTACTCACTTTCATGGTCCCATCGTCTAACGGTTAGGACACCAGGTTTTCATCCTGGCAATAGGAGTTCGATTCTCCTTGGGATCACCAAAGAAAACAGCTCATCCAACGGATGGGCTTTTTTCTTTGTTCGATTTTCGAAGAAAACTGAACTCCATGAAATAGCCAAATAAATACACAATATTGACCACTGTCTTGGCATTTACAAATATATAATAAATGGTATCATATATTTGATGAACATAGAGATACGAACGATGAAAATTGAGAGAAAATATATCGATCTAGAACGAGATAGATTGTTGGCGCAAGCTATGCATCTATTTGGTGAAGGATATGATTTAAAAGAGGGTGATGTATTACCTCCTTTTAATTTTAACGTAGCCAGTAGAGTGTTGTCGTCTGATTTCTGGGAGCCGGATTTTATTCCAGTCGTTGCGATTGATGACGTGGGCGAAGTTATCTCGGTTGCCTCCTATAGTAATTTTGATCAAATGGCCGGAGCTGCCGCGCTTGATAGACTAATCACTCACCCTCAAGCCCGAAGAAGGGGTATAGGTTCTAGGATGTTAAATTATTTGGCTAGGCAGGCCAAGACGGACGGCCGTAATGAACTTCGTTTCATAGCGAGGTCGTGGGATTTAGTTCCGTATTACGAAAGAAATGGATGTAAAATTGGGCAGTTTGTCACGCCGTTGAATAAAAATCCAGACATGTACTTAGATGTTTCAGGTGCAAAAATATTAGAACCACAGGAAGCTGTGTCGGTTTAGAACTATTGGTTACGCTCGAATATTTAGTATGATAAAATAGATACATAAACTAAGGTGTGGGATGACTTTTTCTAAATTAACTATTCGTGATGTACCTCTCGACAACCAGACTGTCCTTGTCCGGGCAGATTATAACGTGCCGCTCTCGAAAGACGGTAAGATTAGTGACGATTTACGCATAAAGGCGAGTTTGCCTACTATAAAATACCTTATAGACAGAGGATGTAAGATCGTAATCATCAGTCACTTGGGTAGGCCTGAGGGCAAAGATAAATCTCTAAGTCTATTAGTGGCAGCCGAAAGGTTAGCTAAGTTGCTTAAAAAAGATATTCGTTTTGTTGATGATGTTATCGGCGATAAGGTAAAGCAAGCGATCAAAAGAGCACCAAAAAATAGTATAACTGTCCTTGAAAACCTACGTTTTTATAAACAAGAAGAGGCAGATGACCGTACATTTGCTAAAAAGATTGCTGATGCCGTCGGCGCAAGATACTTTGTTCAAGATGGTTTTGGTGTTGTGCACAGAGCGCACGCTAGTACTAACGCAATAACGGAGTTTTTGCCAAGTGTCTCTGGTCTGCTTCTGGAAAAAGAATACGATACTATTACGTCTGCTATGGAGAATCCGAATAAGCCTCTGATTGCTGTTATGGGTGGAGCAAAAGTGAGCGATAAAATAGCTGTTATAGAGCGCTTTATAAATGTCGCCGACAAGATAATTATTGGCGGAGCGATGGCAAATACATTTTTGGCATATAAGGGTTATTCTGTTGGCTCTAGTAAAGTAGAGAAGGACCAAACCGATACTTTAGATCGTATTTATAAATTGGCTTCCAAGAAGGTTAGTGGCGGTTACGTTGACGACTTTATTGTATTACCTGTAGATTTGGCTGTTGCGACCGAAGTTTCACTATCAGCCAAGCGCAAAATTGTCGATATTGATAATGTAGCTGAAAATGAACTTGCTCTTGATATTGGTAATCGTTCAATCAAGAAGATAAGTGAAATTATAAAGAAGTCTAAAACTGTCATATGGAATGGCCCACTTGGCTACGCAGAACTACTCAGTTTTGCAGTAAGTTCATCTAGTCTGGCGCAGGATCTAGCCAATAAGCCAAACATCACGTCTATTATTGGCGGAGGCGACACGGCTGATTTCATATTAAAGTGGGATAAGAAAAAAGGTGAGTCATTTACTCATGTTTCGACCGGTGGTGGGGCCAGTTTAGAACTAATGGCGGGAGAAAAACTTCCCGGTGTCGAAAGTTTGCTAGACGCTCGGCGACAAATGCGCTACACTAACAGTAATAAACATAAGCAGTTAAAATAGGGTATGGCAAGGGATAAAACGCTAATTATCGGAAACTGGAAAATGAACCTCAACATGCATGAGGCAAGTCTTTATGTCCATAAGTTATCTGGTATGGTGAAAAATCACCGAGATGTCGAAGTCGTGCTTGCGCCTACTGTTCTGACTCTACAGTCACTAAATCTACAGGTTAACCATCGTCAATTTAAATTAGCCGTTCAGAACTTTTATTGGCGAGATCACGGAGCTTATACTGGCGAAGTGTCTGCTAGCCAACTTCAGGGAATAGTTCAGTACGCATTAGTTGGTCACTCTGAAAGGCGCCATGTTTTTAACGAATCCGACAAAGATATTCGTGCCAAAGTTCAGGCAGCGATTCGAAATAATATTCAGCCAATTCTTTGTGTAGGCGAGACTGCATTTGAGAGGTCAGAAAACGAAACTGCGGCTGTGTTGCATGATCAGCTTATCGGAGGATTAGCTAACGTGACTAGTGATGAAATTGAGAATATTGTTCTTGCTTATGAGCCAGTTTGGGCTATAGGAACTGGAAACAGCGCTACTCCAGGAGATGTTAGTGCTGCTATTCGGGCTATTCGTAATCAGATAAAACACCTATTCGGATCTAAAGCGGCCGATAGTATAGCTGTTTTGTATGGTGGAAGTGTTACCCTCGAAAGCGCAAACGCTTACTTAGACTTACCTGACGTCGATGGGCTACTAATCGGAGGAGCGAGTCTAAACGCCGAAGAATTTAGTGGTATTGTTAAAAAAGCACATAAAAGCTCGGTTGTAGCAAGGAAATAATGGAAATAATATGACAGATCTTGATTTTGATGAACTAGACCGGGCTGTAAACTCACTAATTGGTGATACAGATCAGTCGGTGGTAGAAAAACCTAGCCCCGAAATAGATACACAAGCTGCCAATGTGTCTGTTGATTCCGAAGTAAGTGCGGATGCTCAACTAAATCCTCAGCTAGCTCAACAGGATGCTGTCGAGGAAACACCCGCTACACCTCCAGTGTTAGAGCCGTCTGAAGACTTGAGCTTAACTGTTCCCGAGGAACCCCAGGTGACTCCTCAACCGCTTGCTGCCCGACGTAGCTCTGGTAGATTCATGGACGTAGTTCACCCCTCATCTGATATGCGTACGCCAAACAAGGTTGCCGCAAGACCTATGGATGCCTCAAATATAAGCACTCCTCCGATAGTAGAGCCGACACAGGCTGTGTCTGAGCCCGAAGTGACTGCAGACCGACCTCAAGAGCCATCGGTAAATGAGGATATAGCAATACCTGACGTATCCGAAGATAAAGAGTCGGCAGTAGTATCGCCGTTTCTATCTGACGCAAAAGTAGAAAAGAGACCCCTTGGAGCCTTTGCAGATAACGGAAAACCAGCCCAGGCCCTAAACGATTTAATGCAAAAAGAACTCGAAACTAGTGAGAATACGAACGACGATATTAAATTAGTCGAAAATGATGAAAATTCAGCTAAAGACTCCGAAATTACGATGCAGCCGAAAGTAGAAAATACGGACGAAATGCCAGAGGAACTACAAGGTGATGTCTTGTCTATAGAAACAAAAGAAAGCGAAGCGGTAGTTGTTCCAGATGACATAGAGACTAAGCCGACGCCATCAATAAATGCTCCTGTCGCCATCACTCAACAGTATGTAGAGAAAGCTCAGACGGCCGAAGTAGAGTCTGGAGCGATATTTGATACAGACGCCTACCATCAACCGGTAGTTACCGGCAAGGCGCACCACTCTGGTTGGATGACAGTTTTATGGATATTTTTGCTTATTATCCTTGGTGCGGGCGCAGGTGTAGCAATTTACACCTACGTTTTACCTCTCTTATAGCTTATAATAGATATTAATGAATTTACTTGATGGGTTAAACGCGGCTCAGATCGACGCCGTACAGACAACTTCCGGTCCTCTTTTGATATTGGCGGGCGCCGGTAGTGGTAAGACAAAGACGCTTACTCATCGCATCGCATATCTTATTGAAAAAGAAAAGGTGCTACCAAATCAAATATTGGCAGTTACCTTTACTAATAAAGCAGCCAAAGAGATGCGCGAACGTTTGGGAGTACTAACTGGTCAAGATAGCTCGCATCGTGGCTTTATGCCTTGGATGGGCACTTTCCATGGAATATGCGTTAGATTACTTCGTATGGATGGCGAGCAGATTGGCATAGCTCGAAACTTTGTGATTTACGACGAAGATGATAGGCGAGGCCTAATTAAGCAGGCGATGAAGCAATTATCCATCGGCGATAAAGAAATTAAACCTCAATCAGTCAGTAGCGCTATCTCCGCTGCTAAAAATGAGATGACCAATCCTAGCGAATATGAAGCGACGGCTCATTCTCCTTACCAAAAAAATGTCGCTAAAATTTACGCTAAGTATGAAGATATGAAGAATAAGGCAGAGGCTTTGGACTTCGACGACTTATTGCTAGAAGCCGTACGTTTATTTAAGGAAGCTCCCGATGTTCGCAAAAAGTGGCGAAATAATTTCAAACACATCTTGATCGATGAGTATCAAGACACAAACGCAGCTCAGTATGCCATCGTGAAGGCACTCGTGAACGAAAGTAAGAATATCTGTGTTGTTGGCGATGACTGGCAGTCTATCTATAGCTGGCGTGGAGCAGATTTTACAAATATCTTGAATTTTGAGAAGGATTACAAAGGCGCAAAGGTTATCAAGTTAGAACAGAACTATAGAAGTACGGGAAACATCTTGGACGCAGCTAGTAATGTCATAATCAAGAACGTTCAGAGAACGGACAAGAAGCTCTGGACGGCTGAAGGCCCCGGAAACCCAGTTGAGGTCCATGCCGTATATGACGAAGCCGAGGAAGCTAACCTAGTCGCTGAGAGGATTTCCACCCATGTGGCTATCGGGGCTCGAAAATTAGGTGATTTTGCAATATTGTATCGAACGAATGCCCAAAGCTATACTCTGGAGCGTGCCTTACTCCGTTATCGAATGGCGTATCAGATAGTTGGCGGCGTTAGGTTCTATGACCGTAAAGAAATTAAAGATATCATCGCATACTTGAAGCTAATATATCAGCCAAATGATCGAATGAGTTTTTCCCGAATTGCGAATGTCCCAGTTAGGGGAATTGGTCAGACCAGTCTGGAACATTTCCTCGATTGGCAAGCTGTTTCTGGCGTAGATATACTCTCTGCTCTGGTAAACGTAGAACAGACTTCGACTGTTACAACTAGAGCTAAGCTTGCATTAGTTGGACTTGGCGAAAAACTACGCATCGTTCAAGCAACTATGGATGGCAAAAGCCCAAATGAGATAATCGAGAAATTACTTACCGTAACTGGCTATAAAGATTATATATCCGACGGATCACCACAGGCCGAAGAACGCCTAGATAACATAGGAGCGCTTCTGTCTGATTCGCAAAATTTTGCAAGTCTACCAGACTTTTTGGAAGAGGTCGCCTTGATGTCGAGTGCAGATACATCTAGTGATGACCAAAAAGTTACACTTATGACCCTGCATGCTGCAAAGGGGTTGGAATTTCCTGTGGTATTTATCGTTGGCGTTGAAGATGGTATATTGCCACACTCGAGGGTCTATGAAGCTGGTCCAGCAGAGCTTGAAGAAGAGCGTAGGCTTGTTTACGTAGGTATGACAAGAGCTAGGGAAGAATTACATCTTAGCTATGCCCAAAGCCGACTTCAGTTCGGTCAGAGAAGCTACAATCCGCCTTCGAGATTCTTGTCTGATATGGGCAGCCAGATCCAGACTACTGTCGATGAGCCAAAGGTTGTTGCTGAGCAGGATTATTACAGTGATGAACTATTTACGATCGGCGAGACAGTTCGATCAGCATCATTTGGAAACGGCGAGATAATTGAGATCGATGGCCTAGCTCTGACTATAAAGTTCGATAACGGACAAGTTAAAAAACTAAATGCTGAATACGCCAGATTAGAGAAAATCTAACCCATCATTTAATGGCTAGGCATTGGCATGTTTGCTATAATTAGGAGAACACGCTTGGGTTGTGTTATTTAAATGAAGAAATATATTCAAAAACCTATATTTATTAGAAGAATCGCGGTAATTTTTCCTGCGCTCCTACTCCTTTTTCTGGGAGTAAATTTGGTTTCAAGTAATGTTTTTGCGCAATCTGAGAGCATAACTTCCGGTTCACACCTGGTCACTATTTACGATCGTGGCGAGCAACAGGTTGAAGTAACTGATGCCGCCACCATTTCCGAGGCGCTTAAGGAAGCTGGTGTGGATATAGACGAAGCCGACAGGGTTGAACCTGCTTTGAGCGAGAAGTTAGTAGCCAAAGAGTACAGCATTAATATTTACAGGGCTAGGCCAGTTTTGGTGGTCGATGGAAATACAAAACAAAAGGTGATTACGGCTTACCAAACTGCTCCTCAGATAGCAAAGGACGCTGGCATTAAGTTATATAACGAAGACATAGCCACGCTTACTAGAACTGATGACATAATAAGCGACGGAGCCGGTCTTAAGTTGGAGATAAAGCGTGCAATTGATGTCGGCTTTAATCTTTACGGTAAGTCATCAAATGTCAAAACGCAGGCAAAGACTATCGCTGATTTTCTAAAAGAAAAGAATATAACTTTAAGTAATGACGACAAAGTCTTGCCCGTAGAGAGTGCGAAAATATTTCCTGATATGCAGATTAGGTTATGGCGTGAGGGAACGCAGACTATAAATGTCGAAGAGCCAGTAAAATTTGACGTAAGAGAAGTACAAGATGGCGACCGTGAAATTGGCTATAGGGAAGTGAGAACTTTAGGTGTAATCGGATCAAAGACTGTTACATATGAAATATTGATTCAAAATGGCGAGGAAGTTTCCCGAAAAGAAATTGCAAATATTGTGACCAAGCAACCAACTGAGCAAGTTGAATTAGTCGGTGTTAAGCCGAAATGGTTGCCTTATGCTGGAGGTGGCGTTAAGACTGACTGGCTAAGAGCCTCGGGCATAGCTGAATCAGACTGGGGATATGCGGATTACATAATTACCAAAGAGAGCGGATGGAATCCAAATGCTATGAATTCAAGTAGTGGTGCTTGTGGGCTAGCTCAGGCTCTTCCGTGTTCGAAAGTACCCGGAAATCCACTTAATCCAATTGACAGTCTGAGGTGGGCGAACTCATATGCACAGACCTGTGTTTCTTACAGAATGTATTGTGGTTGGCAAGGCGCTTATAACTACTGGTTAGAGAATAATTGGTGGTAAAGGGTCCTAACAAATCACTTGGTCAGCATTGGTTGAAAGACCGTGCTGTTTTAGCTCATATAGCTGATTGCGCCGAGCTTAGCGAAAAAGATACAGTACTTGAGATCGGCCCAGGACTAGGTACTCTTACTAGTGAACTGCTTCGGCGCGCCGATAAAGTGGTTGCCGTTGAATTTGATCCAGAACTGGCTCGTAAATTACCTGCGCAATTCCCTGGAAAGAATCTTGAAGTAGTTTGTAGCGATATATTATCTTACGATTTATCGGTTCTTCCTAAGAACTATTCAGTTGTCGCTAATGTCCCATATTACATTACGAGCAAGATAGTGCAGATGTTGATGACCGCCACAAACAAACCTCGCATAAGCGTGCTTTTGGTGCAAAAAGAGGTTGCAGAGCGCTTAGCTGCCAAACCTGGTAATATGAGCATTCTGGCTATAAGCGCTCAGCTATTCGCGGATGTTACGCTCGGTGATATTGTGCCGGCTGAATTTTTCACCCCACCACCAAAAGTAGACAGCCAAGTAGTTATTTTGCGTACAAGGAAGACATCTTATCTGGGCGACGTAAATGAAGCTGAATTTTTCAAGATAGTAAAAGCTGGATTCTCAGAAAAAAGAAAAAAACTGCGCAGTAGCCTGTCGGGTGGACTTAAGATTACTAAAGATGAAGCTGAAGATTATTTGCTAAAAGCAGATATAAACAAAGACGTTCGTGCCGAAGCGCTATCTATTGAAGATTGGATTCGCCTAACCCGAATTGTTTATCGATAATTATTAAATCAAGACTTTACAGAATTTACTATATAACTTGCTGGCGCGCAATAAATCCTCATCTGTTACAATAGTAACTATAAATGGATAAAAAACTATATATCACAACTGCAATTCCTTACGTTAACGGCGAACCACATATTGGACACGCTCTGGACTATTTATTGGCTGATATTTGGACTAGGTATCAAAAACAAAATGGTCACGAAGTTCGTTTTCAAGTTGGCACAGATGAGCACGGTAATAAAATAGCCGCCAAAGCCGCTGAGGCTGGAATCGATCCGAAATCGTATACCGATAAGATGTACGTTAATTTTGAAAATCTTATGAATAAGATTCAAACTCAACACACAGATTTTGTGCGCACTACCGATGAACATCACATCGGAGCTGTTCAGTACATTTGGAAACAGCTCGAGCCGTATATCTACAAAGGCAAATATGAAGGTTGGTATTGTGTAGGTTGTGAGTCCTTCGTTACGGATAAAGAAGCTACTGATAATAATGGTATCTGTCCCGATCATAATCAACCATATCAGCGTCTAAGTGAAGAAAATTACTACTTCAAGACCAGTAGTTTTACCGATAAAATACGTCAAGCTATAGAAACTGGTGAAATGAAAATCGTACCCGAATTCCGCAAAAAGGAATTCCTAGAGCTAATTAAAGACGGTATACAGGACGTCAGTATCTCTCGCCCTCGTAAAAATCTTAGTTGGGGAGTGCCAGTTCCTGGCGACCCAGATCACGTTATGTATGTCTGGATTGATGCTCTTGCTAACTACATCACCGTTATAGGCTATCCTGATCGCGAAGAGTGGAAGTCTTATTGGCCAGCTGATGTGCAGGTTATCGGTAAAGATATATTGCGCTTTCACGCTGGTATATGGCCTTCGATGCTACTTGGCCTTGGGCTTGCGCTGCCAAAGAAATTACTAGTACATGGTTTTATAAATGTAGGTGGCGTAAAGCAGAGTAAGACGCTTGGTAATGGTGTAAACCCAATCGAGGTTATCGATAGTTATGGTCTGGATGCTTTTCGTTATTACTTTTCTAGACACGTTCCTACACTTGATGACAGCGACTTTACTTGGGAAAAATTCGAGATTGCTTATAACACTGAACTTGGAAATGACTTAGGCAACTTGATACAAAGACTAGCCGGCATGATAACTAAGTATCAGGCTGGCGTAATTGGTGAGACCCCACAGGGCGAACATGATATGAGTGCTTATCACGAATCTATGGATAATCTAGAATTCAATAAGGCGGTTGATGAAGTATGGTCGATGATAAGAAGTCTAAATCAATATATAGATAACGTAAAACCATGGGTTATAGCAAAAGGGGTCGGTAAAGATCCAGAAGCTGAGGCTCATCTGTCTGAAGTATTGTCATTTTCAGTTGGTGCTATATTGCAGATAGGTGACCTTCTGGTACCGTTCCTGCCGGATGTTGCCGCAAGAATTCATAAGACATTTGAAAGCGGAGTAATAGTGCCAAGCGAGGGTGTAATGTTCCCTAAGATCTATATTCACACACCCGACCCTCATGCCCCGAAAGCCTAATATGCTAATTGATACACATTGTCATATCCACGAAAGTGATTTCCCGATTGAGGCAGCAGAAGTATTCGATAAGGCCGCTGTTAATTCTGTCGAAAAATATATCTGTGTAGGTACGAGCCAAGCGGATTCTGTGCTGGCGGTTGACTTCGCCGCAAAACATAAAAACGCCTTTTCGGCTATTGGCGTTCACCCTCACGATTCAAAAAATGGGTACAAAGATATTGAAAGTTTGGCAAAACTACCTAAGGTTGTTGCGGTAGGCGAGATTGGCTTAGATTATTATTACGATAATAGCCCTCGAGACATACAAGTAAAGGCTTTGCGTTGGCAAATCGAGTTAGCCCTTGCCCACGATTTGCCTATAATTTTCCATATTCGTGACGCTTTTGATGATTTTTGGCCGATATTTGATAGTTATAAAGGAATTAGAGGTGTTGTGCATAGTTTCACGGACAATCGAGCTAATATGGAAGAAGCATTGAAGAGGGGTCTGTATATAGGTGTGAATGGTATAAGTACATTTACGAAAGACGAGGTACAAATTGATACATATAGATCAATTCCGGTTGATAGATTATTGCTTGAGACAGACGCTCCCTTCTTGACCCCTGTGCCATTTCGTGGTAAAGTAAACCAGCCAGCGTTTGTGAAAAATATAGCAGAGTTTCACGCTAAGCTTCGAGGTATTCCCCTCGACGAGATAGCCAAAGCTACAACAGCAAACGCCCATGCGTTATTCGCAATCTAAAACAAAACGATCAAAAAAGTGTCAAATTAACAGAGGCAATCTCGATTCATGGCTCCAAAGAATGAAGAATTTATAATCCCAAATTACCCAAATACTATGGGTAATATTGAGATTGCCTCTAGTTATACCAACCCAGACCAGATTGAGCTTGCTGTTGAAGCACTTGATCGTCAGAGGATACTGAAAGAAATATTTGTCATTAGTTCGGATATACATAATGCTAGAAGTTCGGATATTGATAAGCGTCTACATGATTTTCATTCAGACAAGGTAAAACGCGTAATTAACTCTCTAATTAGTGGAGACATAAACTTTAGCGGACGCAATATAGATGAGATGAGAGACAGGATAACTCGCAGTGTTATGGATCAAGAGGTTGCTATCGGCTCGATGATATTTGAAGGGTCCGACATAGAGGGTGATCATACTGTATTCGTTTCGCATGATCGAGTCGACGAGATTTTTTGGCACTTTAGCTTAGATCAACCAGAGGCAGACCCAACTACGGTCAGGTACGTTATACGCGAAGGCCAAGCCTATAAAAGTATTGACGGTAGTCCTTTTATGGATGTTGATGACCAAGAGTTATCTAATCTGCACAGTAGCGTCAAGATGATTCACTATATTGCCAGCCGCGGCCTATACAAAGATTCTATTCGTTCTGATTTCGGCTTAGCCGCTTAACTGTTATAATTGATAGAGTGAAAAACGAGTTTATTTATCTTGACCACGCAGCGGCTACACCTATAGATAGTCGTGTTCTTGACGCCATGCAGCCATATTTTAAGGACAACTTTTTTAATCCTTCTAGTCCTTATGCGCCTGCCGTCAAAGTTCGACATATATATGAAGAAGCTAAGCATCAACTAGCTCAACAAATAGGTGCAAGTCGTGATGAAATAATAATCACTGCTGGGGCTACTGAATCAATAAATTTAGCCTTTAATAATATAAAAGGTAATGTAATTACTTCAAATATTGAGCACCATGCAGTACTTGAAGCTGCTTCGCGACACGAGGTGGTTTTGGTCGACGCAGATGAAAAAGGCATAGTTTCGCCCGAATCTATACAAAGTGCTATTAATGATGACACTTCGCTTGTATCTATAGCGCTTGCAAATAATGAGATAGGTACGGTTCAGCCAATTAGAGAGATTGCTCAGGTGGTCAAGGACGAGAGGCAAAAGAGATTAATAAGCGGTAATCATAATCCGATCTACTTCCACTCTGATGCATCACAAGGTATTGGACAAGTCGACTGTAGTGTAGCTAGGCTAGGTCTTGATATGCTAACTATTAACTCTGGAAAAATATATGGTCCAAAACAAGTTGGGCTACTCTGGGTATCTTCTGGTGTAAAGATAGAGCCTATAGTTGTTGGTGGTGGTCAAGAAAGAGGCCTCAGAAGTGGGACCGAGAATGTACCTGGCGTTATTGGTTTCGCCAAGGCTTTAAGCTTGGCTATGGAGCATCGAAAACACGAATTTGATAGATTGAAGAAGTTACGAGACTCACTAGAGATCAGGCTCGTAACCGCTTTTCCTGATGCGGTAGTATCCGGACATCCTAGGCACAAACTTGCCGGACATCTACATATATCATTTCCTGGTATCGATGCCGAAAGATTAATTTTCTCACTAGAAAATTGTGGAGTCCTGTTGGCGACAGGTAGCGCTTGCGCTGCCAACAAAGGCACGCGTTCGCACGTACTGGGTGCTATAGGTTTGAGCGATGAATTAGCCGATGGCAGTCTTCGTATGACCTTGGGCCATCTAAATGATAATGCGAATATCGAGAAAGCGGGCGAAATTATTATTGACGAGATTTCAAAAGAATATTTGAGGATAGGTAAATGATTAGGATTGTATTAATAATTGCGGCATTCGTATTATCTATAATCGGTATTACTAACTTCTTGTCTCCAAACGACACAGTTCAATGTAAGGATGAGATTAGCGGTATATATCCATGTAAGGTAGTCGATGCTATCGTTGCCGTGAGCGGCGGAGATACAAACGCACGAACAGATGAGGCTATAAAACTATACAAAAATGGCTGGTCAGATAAACTAATTTTTTCTGGCGCTGCACAAGATAAAACAGGGCTCAGTAATGCAGCAGCCATGCGACTAAGGGCCATAAATTCTGGAGTTAGTGACAGTGCAATCTTTATTGATGAGTACTCTGAAAATACAAGACAGAACGCCGAGAATACGGATTCTATATTTAAGAAATTAGATGTCAAGGACGCTATACTGGTTACTTCTGCATACCATCAGCGCAGGGCTAGTATTGAGTTCGAAAAAAGAACTTCCGTCAACATTATTAATCACCCGGTAACTAGTGATAAAGACTGGTCCGCTTGGTGGTGGACTACGCCTCGTGGTTGGATATTATCTATCGGTGAACTTATAAAGATTGTTGTTTTGAATTTCGGGATTGTTCGATGACCAAAGTATATGTAGGTATGAGCGGTGGAGTGGATTCATCACTTACTGCGGCGCTTTTAGTTGAACAGGGTTACGATGTAACCGGTGTCTATATGAAAAACTGGACGCAGGATCTTCCTGGCATGCGTTGTCCTTGGGCTGATGACTTAGCTGACGCCAAGCGCGTTGCCGTTCAGCTTGGGATAGACTTTAAGGTATTTGATTTTGAAAAAGAGTACAAGCAAAAAGTAGTTGATTATATGATTGATGAATATAAAAATGGTCGAACTCCAAATCCAGATATTATGTGTAATCAAGAAGTTAAATTTAAGCTATTCTTAGAGGCTTCTATTGAAGATGGCGCCGATATGATAGCTACCGGACATTATGCTAGGATTGGGAACTCATCGGTACATAAATCTTCAGAGCACACTTTACAGGGCGATGCACCTGTGGCGTTCGGCTCGCCTTTGGCGACAGGCTCTTCAGATTTAAATACCGATGAATCAACTTCTGCTAATTTGAGGATGGCTATGGATGCCAATAAAGATCAGACCTATTTTCTTTACAGGGTAACTGGCGAGGCCCTTACTAGAACGCTATTTCCAATCGGTGAATTTGAGAAATCAAAAGTTCGCGAAATGTCTCTTGAGCGCGGGCTTTATACCGCCTCTAAGAAGGACTCACAAGGAATTTGTTTTGTCGGCCAGGTTGGTATACGTGAATTTTTGAGCCAGTATATAGATATTATTCCAGGCGACATTGTCGACAAGGTTTCGGGGAAAAAACTCGGTACACATGATGGTGCAATATTTTATACTCTTGGTCAGAGGCACGGTCTAGACGTGGGTGGCGGCTTGCCATACTACGTAGTAGGTAAAGACATGGATAAAAATGAAGTTTACGTAACTACTGATTTAAACGATGGTGAGCTTTGGAAAAAAGAAGTGCGGCTTACGAGCGTTCACTGGATAAATGATTCACCCAAAGAAGGCGAGTTTGATATCCGTGTTAGACACCGCGCCAAACTCGTAAAAGCGAATCTTAGGTTTGACGGAGATGACGTTATTTTTAGTTTAGACAACGCAGAACGGGCCGTTTCTCCGGGTCAATCTATCGTTATATACGACGGTGAGATATGTCTTGGCGGCGGAATAGTTGTCTAATTGTAATTATAGGAATGGACTGGTAAAATAACAGAGATGAACGCACAAGAAATTCGTAACGCCTATCTTAAATTTTTCGCTGAGCGCGAACATGCTATTATTCCTCGTGCCAAGCTGATTCCATTCAATGACCCTACGACTTTATTTACCGGCTCTGGTATGCAGCCGCTTTTGCCATATCTTCTTGGTGAACCACACCAAGACGGAGTTCGTCTTGTAGATAGTCAGACTTGCTTACGTGCGCAAGATATCGATGATGTTGGTGACAATCGACATACGACATTTTTTGAAATGCTTGGTAACTGGAGTATGGGTGATTACTTCAAAGAACAGCAGATTCGCTGGTTTTTTGAATTTTTGACAGATATTGTTGGTCTTGATGCGAATAAGATTTACGTCACGGCATTTATTGGTGACGAAGCACATGGAATTCCGCGTGATGACGAAGCTGCTAATATCTGGCAAAAAGTCTTCGAGGAAAAGGGGATTGATGCTAAGATAGTTGAAATTGGTAGCCAGGCTGACGGTGACGTAAGAGGTATAAATCCTGGTGAGCGGATCTTCTTTTACGATGATGGCGAAAACTGGTGGAGTCGTGGCGGCGGGCTAGATAAAACACCTATTGGTGATCCATGTGGTCCAGACAGCGAAGTGTTCTATGACTTCGGTCCACAAAATCACGCTGAGGGTTTCGGCCTAGCCCATCCAGCCAGCGACAGTGGTCAGTTTATGGAAATTGGTAATCAAGTCTTTATGCAATATCGCCGAAACGAGGACGGAAGCTTCTCTCCGCTAGATGAGCAAAAAGTTGACTTTGGCGGTGGATTAGAGCGTATCTCGGCCGCAGCTATCGATAGTCCGGACGTCTTCAAGATTAGCTTGATCTGGCCTATTATCGAAAAATTACAAAACATTTCTGGTAAAAACTACGAATCTCACACAGAAAGTATGCGAGTTATTGCTGATCACTTGCGTGCCGCTACATTCTTGGCCGTTGATGGCGTCAAGCCAGCTAACAAGGAGCAAGGTTACGTCATGCGACGCCTGCTTCGTCGTGCTATTCGCTTCGCTTTTGACCTAGGCATCGAGCAAAACTTCCTAGAAGAAATAGTTCCAGTTATTGCTGATATGTACCACGATGATTTTCCAGAAGTAGCCGCAAATCGTGAAGATATTATCGCTACGCTTGTAAAAGAGGAAAAGGTATTTCGTCAGACACTTCGAAAAGGATTGCAACAATTCAGTAAAAACGTGACACTTCATGTGCAGGACTCGGCCCATCAGCAAACAGTCACTGGAGTCGAATTATTTACCTTATATGATACGTATGGCTTCCCTGTAGAGCTTTCCGTTGAAGAGGCGTTTAAACGGGGGATCGAAGTTCCGGATAACTGGCGAGAACAATTTGATGCCAAGATGGCAGAACAACGTCTTCGTTCACAGACTGCTGCCAAAGGCACATTCAAGGGCGGACTTGGCGGACAAGACGAAATCCATAAGAAATACCACACCGCCACACATCTGATGTACCAAGCTTTACGAGATGTACTTGGTGACCATGTCGTGCAACACGGTAGCAATATTACCGAAGAAAGACTTCGTTTTGATTTCTCTCATCCTGAAAAAGTAACACCTGAGCAAATCCAGCAAGTTGAAGACATCGTAAATGAACAGATAGAAAAAGATCTAAAAATAAGTTATGCCGAGTATCCGACTGACGTCGCTCGCGGTGAGCTTGGTGCATTAGGTCAATTTGGTGACCGTTATGGCGATAATGTGAAAGTTTACAAGATGATCGCCGACAATGAAGAAAAGCCATTTAGTTTTGAAATCTGTGGCGGCCCTCATGTCGAACATACGCATCAACTAATCGAAGATGGTAAGAAATTCAAGATTATCAAAGAAGAATCCAGTAGCGCTGGTGTCAGACGAATCAAAGCCGTTTTAGTCTAGTCGTTGTTCGACGATAGCTCGTCTAGTAGCTCGTCGGGGAGTATACCAAGACTTACAGTTCCTACTTGTTCGACAGGTTGTAGGAGATTATGTGTAGCTTCTCTAATCACTCTGAGGGCGATTGCGTAGTCTGTCTTGTCTGGATACAAAACAGCCTCTTCCTGCGTTTCGTTTCCGGGACTTCTGAATTTAATCTCAAATCCTTGGTCAAGTGATATATCAACAGATCTTTTTTCCATATCGTAATCGAAATAGCTCAAAGTAACATGGGATAGCTTGTCTTCTCCTAGCGAATTATTAATCCTGAACCATATATATAGACCATCCCCGAGTTCGTAGGTGTAATCAGTAAGTGACGACAAAGCAGCTGATTCAAGTGCGTCGCGCATATCGTAACCAGAGACTAGTTCTTCTGATGAACTATCGCCCGATGCTTTTCTGGCCTCTGCGGGAGATACACCGTGTCTATTTAGACTATATAGGAAGTCATTTATTTCTGAATTAGGAATTCGTTCTATTGGAAATGGCTCTCCTTCATTGCTCAATATGTTGTCTCCGGTATCTTCAGGTAGGGTTGCACTTCTAGATATATATATTCGACCAAATGAGCCGAACATTTCGATAGTAGTTGAGGACTCATAGCCTTCAACTACTGTTGTCACCGTAGTTGAGGAGAATTCTTTTTCTCCAATATAACGATCGAGAGATGGCGGGTAGTCGTGATTTTCTCTGTCCATCCCTATGATTTCATACTCATGTGAGATTCGTACAGCATCTCCATATTTTTTGAGACTTTCAATAAGCTCGCTCACTTTATCTAAGAATTTCATTTCATATTTAAAATGCTCTGGGTCGCGAGCCAGTGAATGATCTGAAGCCGAACGCTCTAGAGGTTTATCCATCCTTGTATTATACCACAAAATACATAAAAATACAATATATGTAGCCATAAGCTCGTTTGGGGTATAATGGAAACAACTATGGTATTTAAAAAACTTCGATCGCACAAAAACGAAAAAACAGACGATTACATTGTAGCACTGGATATTGGTACGGAATTCGTCAAAGCCTTAATTGCCAAGATTGATGGCGAAAATCTAGAGATTGTTGGTGTCGGGCGAGCCCGCCAGGGTCTGAGTGACATGCACTCAGGAGCAATTTCAGATATATCTGGAGTTGTGCGTAACTGTGAAGATGCCTTGGCTGATGCTGAAGACCAGGCCGGATTACAGGCAAAGCGAGTTGTGATCGGTATAGCTGGCGAACTAGTTATAGGCGTAACTAACACTATTCGCTACCGTCGACCGCAACCAGATAGGCCACTTGATGCCGCTGAGGTAGAATTTATTATCGAGAAGGTTCAAGAACGAGCTCAATCTAAAGCGCAAAAGCAGATAGCACTTGAGACAGGTAATGATGAAGTTGAAGTAAAATTGGTAAATAGCGCTCTAGTAAGTATCCATATCGATGGATACAAGGTCAGTAACCCGATAGGTTTCCAGGGGCGAGATGTCGCTGTGCAAATATATACAGCATTCGCTCCTATGGTTCACATCGGTGCACTTGAAAGAGTTGCCGATGAATTATCTCTCGAGCTTATGGCTGTAGCGGCTGAGCCTTTCGCAGTAAGTAGAAGTGTCCTCGGTAATGACGCCGGAAATAGCTTTACGGCTATCTTGGCAGATGTTGGTGGTGGTACGACCGACATCGCAGTCGTAAATGACGGTGGCGTAGAGGGCACGAAGATGTTTGGTATCGGTGGGCGAAGCTTTACTCACACAATCTCGAGCGAGATGGAACTATCTTATGACGATGCCGAAAAACTAAAGGTCAATATAGACAACGATCAGATAAAACCAACGGTCGCGAAAGACGTAAATGCCGCTATAGACAAAACGCTTGACGTTTGGATAGCTGGAGTTGAACTAGCCCTAAGCGAGTTTGATTCGGTTGATCACTTACCAAACCGTATATTGCTTTGTGGCGGTGGAGCAAGCCTAAGCAAGCTAGTAGATGTCCTGAAGACCGAAGCTTGGCACAAAGAGTTACCATTTACGAAGAAGCCGTCTGTCCAATACATTAAACCAGAAGATGTTCTAGGAATAACTGATTCGACTGGTGACGTTAACGATCATACGTTTATTACTGCTATGGGCCTCCTAAGGGTCGGATATGATACAATTATTGGCAGTGGAGAAGATGATTCTATCAAGGAAAAATTGAATAGGATGCTTAGAATATAGACATGAATAAAGATATAATTTACATTGACGTAGAAGACGACATTACCGCAATAATCGGTAAGATAAAGGCTAGTAGTGAGAAAATCGTAGCCATTGTCCCTCCCAAACATACAGGTATTCTTCAGAGCGCCGTTAATTTGCGCTTACTAAGCCGTATGGCAAACACTAGCCACAAGCGCTTGGTGTTGATTACGAATAACCAGGCATTAATCGCTTTATCGGCATCCGCTGGCATACCTTACGCCAAGAATTTACAGAGCAAGCCAGAGCTGGCTGAGTTGAGCGCCGTGGCTGTAGATGATGGCGATGATATTATCGATGGATCTACTTTACCTGTCGGTCAACATATAGACTTATCAAAGAAGGCCGCAAAAGACGTAGCAATATCTGAAAAAGAGATAGAGTCGATTGATATTGATGATTCAACCCTTGATGTATCGGAGGATGCGCCTACAAAAGAAAAAACTGAGTCTCCAAAAAAGTCTAGTGGCGCCAAGGTCCCGAATTTTAGGAACTTTAGGAAAAGGCTATTTTTGGGCGGCAGTATCGCTATTTTGCTCATTGCTTTTCTTGTATGGGCGAATATCTTTGCTCCATCTGCAAGAGTTATAATCACCGCAAAGACCTCATCTGCCTCTGTTAGCTCTACCGTGACTCTAGTAGGCAACGGTCAGACGGACATTAATAAAGGCGTTATCCAGTCTGTATCTCAAGAACTCAAAAAAGAATCAGTCGTAGATTTTGATGCCACGGGAACAAAAACTGTTGGAGAGAAAGCTGCCGGAAAGGTTATATTCAGCAACTGTGACACATCAGCCCAGGTAACTATCGATGCCGGTACCTATATAAGTGCCAACGGCAATAACTATATCGTGCAGAACGACACGGTTGTAGGCCCAGGTTCATTTAGTGGAGGGGGCTGTTCGTCTGCCGGTACTTCTGTCTCTACGGACGTAATAGCAGCAGATATTGGCCCGGACTATAATGCCGCACCAGATACATCATTTCTAGTATCAGGCTATACCAGTCAGATGACAGCAAATACGACTGCTGGCATTGCCGGAGGGACTAGTCGCGAAGTCAAGGTCCCAACAGCAGCAGATATTCAAACCGCAACAGCCAAACTAGAAGCACAATCTGACGTTTCAGCTAAAAAAGAGCTTTCAGCTAAATTTGCCTCAGGTGAGATAACGATAGACGACAGTTTCACTGTTGTGAACGCCGCACCGGTTTCTACACCTGCTCTCGATACAGAGTCCAAAGACGGAAAAGCTAAATTGACCGCCACTACTACCTATACGATGACGGCTCTTCCGAAAGCTGACGTCGAGGCATATTTGAAAGAAAATATTAACAAGCAACTAGCAGGAACTACCAACCAGAAGATATATAACGATGGCGTAGATACTGTTGATCTTCAAAACTTCACTAAAGTAGAAGGTACCACTACTGTAAAAATAGTAGGAACCGGACAGATAGGACCAAGTATTGAAGAGTCAGTCGTTAAGGATCAGGTCAAGGGCAAGATATACGGCGAGGTTCAGTCGAGTCTAGAATCTATTTCAGGAATCGATAGTGTTGATGTTAAGTTTTCATACTTCTGGGTGACCAAGGTTCCAAATGATATCAACAAAATATCAGTCGAGTTCAATATTCAACATGAGTAGGCAAAACATCGTCTGCCTTGACGTAGGCGAGAAAAGAATCGGTGTAGCCGTGGCAGATACTTCTATAAAGATAGCTGTACCTTTCGACACTCTCGAAGTCGATGATGATATAAATGGAACCATCTTAAAACTGCTCGAAACAGAACAGGCCGACGTCTTAGTAGTTGGGTATCCACGCAATCAATCGGGTGACGCTACGGCACAGACGAAATTTGTAGAAGACTTCATTCATTCACTCGGTGAGCTAGAGATCAAAGTTGTATTTCAGGATGAGTCGCTGACGAGTGTTGCAGCAGAAAAGCAGCTCAAAGAACACAACAGACCTTATAAGAAGGGTGACATAGACGCTTTAGCTGCGGCTATTATATTACAGGATTATTTGGAGCAGGGAATTGAATAATGAAGAACCTACAGTACTGAGCTCTGATGTGGTCGAAGATAAGTCGACTACAATTCCACAGCAGCCTATAAACGGGCAACCTAGCGGCTTAGCGATACCAAAACCCAAGGCACTAAAGAAGCGCCATTGGTGGTTTATCGTTATCGGTGCAATAATAGCAGCGATCCTGCTCGGCGTATTTACGTGGTACAACGTTCAGCTTTCGCCATTGTCGAGTGACAAAGGCAACTTTAAAGTTATAGACATTAAAGTTGGTTCAAATCCAACAACAATAGGAAACTTACTTCAGGAGCAAGGCGTAATAAGGAATTCGTATGTATTTGATGTTTATACGAGGCTTTCTAATAACCGATCTAATCTTCAAGCTGGAAAGTATCGATTATCTCCAGCCGAGTCGGTACAGGACATAGTAGAGCATCTTACGAAAGGGAACGTTGATCAATTTAGTATTACGTTTTATCCAGGCGCAACATTGGTAGATAATACCGATACGCCCGTATCAAAGAAATATGACGTTACGACTGTCCTTGAAAAAGCCGGTTTCACGGAAGCCGAGATCTCAGAAGGATTGAGCGCCAAATATGACGATGCTAGCTATAATATGCTATTTGATGGCCGACCAGCAGGCTCTGGGCTAGAGGGCTATATTTATGGAGAGACTTACTCTTTTAACTCCGGCACAACAGTGCGAGATATCTTTGAGTATACTTTTAAGCAATTTTATAAAGAAATTAAGGACAATGACTTAATAGATGGTTTCAAGAAGCAAGGTTTAAATTTGTATCAAGCTATTACTCTGGCCTCTATCGTTCAACGCGAGGTGTCTAATCCCGATGATGTTGCGAAAGTCGCCCAGGTCTTCTATAGCAGATATAGACAGGGTGACAAGCTGGGGTCTGACGTTACGTATCAATATATTGCCGATAGGTTAGGCGTGGCCCGAGATACGAATCTTGATTCACCCTACAACACTCGTCGCTACGCGGGCCTGCCTCCCGGTCCTATAGCTGTACCGGGCTTGGCTGCTTTAGAGGCAGTCGCACATCCTGCTTCTACGGACTATCAATTCTTCCTTAGTGGAGACGATGACGTAACGTACTTTTCGCATACCGATGCCGAACATCAGGCAAACATTGTAAATCACTGTCAAGTAAAGTGCTCTTCACTCTAATATCTTATCTATAATATAAATTGACATATTTTGCAATGATTGCTAAACTAAGTGTTAGCACATTTGCATCTTAGCAATTAGTTTGCTCCACGCAAACTAATGAGTGGGAACTCTAAGAAGTAAATGAGCCTACCAACAAATGTCGCACGGGTATCGAAATGAACATTTTAGCACTAATATCAATTAATGAAATCGGTCGAAAAATGCCCCGTTCCTGCGAGAAGAAAGACAGAGTAAGGTAGACGCCCTTGTAGTAATACGAGCGGCAGGAGAAAACTAATTCGTAATCAGATCTCACAGAGCCTAGCTCAAGGATCGACTGCTGCATTACGTCAGCAGATGTTGGCCCGTAATAATAAAAAACGCGCAAAAGGAGTCCCAAAGGCTTCTACCGTTGGCATATATGCCAGCGTATTTACTTTAATTGTTGCTATAGTTGCTATCGGTTATCGAGCGCCTCAACAATCTACCGTAGCCAACGCTACGCCTATTGGCGTTGAGACTAAACAAGTCGATCAGACCTCTGTTGATAACGTGGTTGCTAGTAACATTGCAGCTAACTTAGCTCAAAATGTAAACCTTTCGATTGCTCCAAACGTAGCTAGCCTTGCTAGTTCTGTTCAGATTCAGGCAGATTTAGCGCAAGTCAGTGATGAGGTTACGGCTAAGCCGCAGATTCTTCAGCCAACCGCCGACAACAGGAACATAGCTTCTTATGTAGTCAAGAGTGGTGAAAATATTAATACAATTGCAAAGAATTTTGGTCTATCTAAGGACACTATAAAATGGGCAAATGATATTTCTTCTGACGCAGTCGCTGTAGGTACGAACTTAAGGATCTTGCCACTTGATGGCATTGTGTACAAGATCAAATCTGGAGATACCGCCAAGTCTATTGCAGAGAAATACAAAGCTAATCAGCAACGCATGATTACATATAATGACCTTGAACAAGGCGGCTTTAACCCTGGTTTAGAGCTTGTGATTCCTGGCGGCGTATTGCCTACGACAGAGCGCCCAGGCTACGTTGCACCTGTTGTAGTGTACTCGTATGAAAGCAACTCCTCTTTTGCCTCTGGATCTGTCGGTAATAGGTATGCCTTCGGAAACTGTACTTGGTATGCTTATGCACGTCGAGCTCAGCTTGGTCACCCAGTTGGAAGTTTCTGGGGTAATGCCACCACTTGGGATGACGCAGCTAGGTCTAACGGATATCTAGTTGACCATACGCCAACGCCTGGTGCCGTTCTACAGATTAATGGATATGGAGATAGAGGCACTGGATACTTCGGTCACGTAGGGGTAGTTGAGAGTGTAGATTCTGAAACGAACGACATTACAATTAGTGAGATGAATTACGGCTACAGCGGTTTTAACAGGGTCACTACTCGTACGATTAGTGCCGGTCAAGCCATGCTATATAATTACATACATTAAAATAAAGAACTTAACTTTCAATCGCCCCTGTTAATTAAGGGGCGATTTTGTTATAATATACTAATATGTTTGTCGACACCGCAAAAGTTTTCATTCAAGCAGGTAAGGGCGGCGACGGAGCCGTTAGTTTTAGGCATGAAATTTATGTAGACAAGGGCGGACCCGACGGTGGAGTCGGTGGTAAGGGTGGTGATGTTATCTTTGTTGCATCGGAAGATGTAAATACACTTTTAGCTTTCCGTTTCAATCCCGAACTAAAGGCTGGTCACGGTCAAAACGGCGCTAAGCGTGATCGTAGTGGTCGTTCTGGTGAAAACAAATACGTTAAGGTACCTATGGGTACTCTCGTAAAACGTGACGGTGTGATTGTTGCCGATCTAACTCGCAACGGCGAAGAGGTCGTTGTAGCCAAAGGTGGCGACGGCGGCAAGGGAAACGCTCACTTTAAGAGCTCTGTTAGACAGACTCCACGAATCGCCGAAAAGGGTGAATTTGGTGATACATTCGACGGCGAACTCGAACTTAAACTACTGGCTGATGTTGGTTTAGTCGGTTTCCCAAATGCTGGAAAATCAACTTTCTTGTCTGTTGTTACAAACGCTAGACCTGAAATTGCTGATTATGCCTTCACTACACTTACGCCAAACCTTGGTGTGGCTGATATTGACGATGGCAGTTTACTTATAGCTGACATTCCTGGCCTCATAGAGGGTGCTAGCGAAGGTAAGGGCCTTGGAGACGACTTTCTACGTCATGTCGAACGAACGGCCGTCCTACTGCATCTAATCGACGCCTATAGCGATGATGTAGCTAAATCTTATCAAGTCATTAAAAATGAACTCTCAAGTTACAATGTAGAACTAGAGAATCGTCCAGAAGTGGTTGCTTTGACTAAAATTGATGGTCTTGATGATGACATAATCCAGATGCAGGTTGATAATATCAAGAAGGTTGCCGGAAAAGGCGTTGAAGTACTTACTATTTCGTCGACAGCCCACAAGGGTCTTAAGGAATTACTGCGCAGACTACGCGAAGAAGTAGTTAAATCTCGTGAACTTGACGCCCAGATGGAAGACGAAGAAGATGAAGAATTTGAAAGAATTAGTCTGACTACAAAACAGATAGAGGATAGTTGGATAGTTGAAAAAGAGCAGACTGGCGAGGACGTCGTGTTTGTCATTACTGGCGAGAAGATTGAGCGCTTTGCTCGTCGAACTGATTTCGAGAATTTCGAAGGTGTTAATCGCTTACGTGATATTCTCAAAAAACTCGGTATATCTCACGAGCTACGCCGCCAAGGTGTTGAAGGAACTAGCCTTATAAGGATAGGTGACAGCGAATTTACTTTCCAAGAGCAATAATATAGTAAAATGTTCAATAACACTGATCAAAATGTAATTCATTACCTCCGCCTTGGTGCGTTTTTCGTTTGTATAAATAACTGAGTTTTTCACCCTACGGGGTGTTTTTTGTTATGCTAGTTGTATGTCTAAAACATTTTTCTTTTACGATCTCGAAACATCAGGTCTAAACCCGCGTGAGGACCGAATCATGCAGTTCGCTGGTATTCGTACAGATATGAATTTTAAGCAGATTGGCGAGCCATATAATATCCTAGTAAAATTAAATGACGACGTACTTCCGAGTGTAGAGGCCTTACTGGTGACTCATATTACTCCACAACAAACTCAGGCCGACGGCTACACCGAGGCTGAATTTGCAAAATTACTCAGCGAAGAAATATTTATTCCAGATACAATTACTGTCGGATTTAATAATATTCGCTTCGATGATGAGTTCGTTCGGTATTTATTCTGGCGTAATTTCTACGATCCATATGAATGGGCCTGGAAAGAGGGGCGATCGCGTTGGGACTTGCTAGATGTAGTCCGTATGACTAGGGCTCTCAGGCCTGATGGCATCGAGTGGCCGTTTAACGACAAGGGTGAGCCAGTTAACAAATTGGAGCTTCTCAGTAAAGTAAATGGACTTGAACACACCAAGGCTCACGATGCACTTAGCGATGTCGAGGCTTTGATATCAGTCACGAAACTTATTCGCGACAAGCAGCCTCAACTTTATGAATATTTATTGAAACTAAAAGATAAGAACGAAGTCAAGAAATTAATAAATCTTGATACAAAACAGCCATTTGTATACGTTAGCGGCCGACTTGATAGTGCATTTAATAAGGCTACCGTATCTTTTCCAATAACTTCTGGTCGTAACGGCAATGTTGTTGTGTATGATCTTAGGATTGACCCAACGCCTTTCCTCAAGATGTCTGTCGATGAAATGGAAGAAGCACTGGCTTACCGTCCAAAAGATGACAAACAATTGAAACTGCCAGTTAAGGAACTGCAGTATAATCGCGCCCCAGCTGTAGCACCACTCGGTGTACTCACTCAGTCTGATGGATGGGCAAAAATCGGCCTAGATGAGGCTACGGTATTAAAAAATCAGAACATATTACTAACTTCTCCGACCTTTGCTGAAAATGTCCGAAGCGTTTTTGAAAAAATAAAAGAATATGATCCGAATGTTGATTCTGAATCTATGCTGTATGACGGTTTCGTGCCAGATATCGACAAGATTCGTATTGAATCAGTTCGAAATGCAACCGAAAAAGGCTTAGCGGACTATAATCCAGTATTCGTTGATGAAAGATTACCCTCGTTACTCCTTCATTATAAAGCTAGGAATTTTCCAAAGAGCTTAGCCGAAAGCGAGTCGATAGCCTGGGAAGAGTGGCGGGCTCAAAAACTTCAAAAAGCGTTGCCTGGATATATTAAGAATTTTCAAAAAGTTGCAGCAACTATTAAAGATTCCGATAAGCAGTATATACTACAGGAAATTCAACTTTGGCTAGAGAGCATTATACCTAGCGAAGATTAGGCGGTTTTTTGTACTTTTTTGGTCTTTTGTACTGGTGCGGCCATACTTCGGATTATTAACATTGGAAAGTTAGGACCGAGAGCGATTTTTAGTAATATTACCGTTATTGCGGTTGCGGATGCAGCCATCATTTCTACTGGAGATAGTGCGAAATTAGTTCCGGGCACAACACCTGCGAGGAGGAACATGGTTATGGAGTGTGCAAAGTTGAAGCTATCTAAGATAAGTAGGCTTGATCCAACTAGACTAAATAAAATGACCAACTTTCTCATAACTTGACTTTCCTTAAAATTATTACTTTTAAAACAATATATCACTAAATCAGTCAAGTTACAAGGATAAGGATTATAGATAGGGACTGGAAAAAAGTATATTTTTAGAGTACAATAGTCGGGTTATGTCAGAGGTAATCAGAGTCACAGGTGCCCGAGAGCACAATCTAAAAAATATTAACGTTGAAATACCACGTGACAAGCTTGTAATTATTACTGGTCTCTCGGGTTCGGGTAAATCTAGCCTGGCTTTTGATACTATATATGCCGAAGGGCAAAGGCGTTATGTAGAGAGTCTTTCGAGTTATGCTAGGCAGTTTTTGGGAATGATGGAGAAGCCAGACGTTGATCAAATAGAAGGTCTTAGTCCGGCGATAAGTATTGATCAAAAGTCGACTAGTCGCAATCCACGTTCAACTGTTGCAACTGTTACGGAAATCTATGATTACCTTCGCCTACTTTATGCTCGTATTGGTGTGCCACACTGTCCTGTTTGTGCTAAGCCAGTTAGTCGTCGTACGTCTGAGACAATTATCGATGAGGTTATGAAATACGAACATGGTACGAAATTAGTCATTCTTGCTCCAATCGCTCAGTCAAAAAAAGGTGAATTTTCACATGTATCCGAACAGTATAGCCGTCTTGGTTTTGCTAGGGCACGTGTAGACGGAGTTATCTATGCCCTTGATGAATTCCCAACTCTTGATAAGAAATACAAGCACGATATTGAAATAGTAGTAGATAGGGTAGTCTCTGGTCCAGATGTGGCCGGACGTTTAACTCAGTCCATCGAGCAGTCTTTAGATATTGCTGACGGCGTTGTGATGATACTTGATAACGACAAAGATACGGTATCAACGTTTAGTCAGAAATATGCCTGTCTCGATCACCCAAATGAAGATATTCCAGAGCTTGAACCTAGGCTGTTTAGCTTCAACTCACCACAAGGTGCATGTCCTGTATGTACTGGTCTTGGAAATAGGTTAGAGGTTGACCCTAGCCTTGTCTTTAACCCAAATCTTACAATATCCGAGGGCGCCATACGACCCTATAACCGTGTAAATAGTGATGCTTGGTATATGAAGCGCCTATCTAAAGTTGCCGAAACTCATGGATTTAGCGTACAGGTTCCGGTGAAAGAGCTAAAACCCGACGATTTAGAAAAAGTGCTGTATGGTACCGGTGATCAGAAATATACAATAGAGCTCGGTAGTGGTCGCGACTACGATTCTATCTATGAGGGCGTAATACCTAATCTGGAGCGTCGCCACAAAGAAACAGATAGTGAATTTATGCGCAAGGACATTGAGCGATTTATGCGCGAACGCGAATGTCACGCTTGTCATGGTGAACGCTTAAAACCTGTTGTGCTGGCCGTTACTATCCACGATCTAAATATAATGGATGTCTGTAACCTTGGCGTAGATGCCGCCCTTGACTTGTTTGATAATAATCTGGTGTTTACCGAACAGGAGATGCACATTGCGGTTCAAATCGTTAAAGAGATAAAAGCTCGCCTTGGTTTTATGAGCAACGTTGGCCTAAGTTATCTAGAGCTATCTCGCGCTGCAAATACATTGAGTGGCGGCGAGGCTCAGCGTATTCGTCTCGCTACACAGATTGGTTCCGGTCTTGAAGGTGTGTTATACGTACTTGATGAGCCTTCAATTGGATTACATCAACGAGACAACGACAGGTTAATTAAGACACTGAAGCATCTGCGCGACTTGGGTAATACGGTATTAGTAGTTGAGCACGACGAAGACACTATCCGCCAGGCTGATTACTTGCTAGACATCGGGCCAGGCGCCGGTATTAATGGTGGACGTGTCATGGCAGCCGGTACGCCAGATGAGGTTGCCAAGAATCCTGATAGTATTACGGGTCGTTATCTTAGCGGTCTGGAGAAAATTGATGTGCCGAAGAAAAGACGTCCGGTACTTCAAGATAAAAAACTTATTATAAGAGGCGCTCGTGAGAATAACCTAAAGAATATCGATGTGGAGTTTCCACTTGGTTTACTTACGGTAGTTAGTGGAGTCAGTGGATCGGGCAAATCTACACTAGTAAACGATATCTTGGCTAAAGAACTTTCTGCTAGGCTGCATCGTTCGCACGATATTCCTGGAGCTCATGAAAATATTGAGGGAATTAAGCATTTAGATAAAGCCATTATAATAGACCAGTCGGCTATTGGTCGAACACCACGTTCCAATCCAGCGACTTATACTGGCGTATTTACCGCCATCCGTGAGCTATTTGCTGGTACGCCTGAGTCCAACATACGCGGATACAAAGCTGGTAGATTTAGCTTCAATGTTAAGGGCGGACGATGTGAGAGTTGTCAAGGCGATGGACTTATCAAGATTGAAATGCATTTCTTGCCTGACGTTTACGTGACTTGTGACGTATGTAAGGGTAAACGATACAACCGCGAAGCCCTAGAAATAAAATATAAGCATGCGACTATCAGCGATGTTCTTGATATGACGGTCGAACAGGCTGCGAAGTTTTTTGAAAACATCCCTACTATTGCTCGTAAGTTAGATACGCTTGTTGAAGTAGGGCTAGGATACATCCATCTCGGACAACCAGCTACGACATTTAGCGGTGGTGAAGCGCAGCGTATAAAGCTGGCTACTGAACTTTCACGTCGTGCAACTGGAAAGACTCTATATATTTTAGATGAACCAACCACAGGTCTTCACAGCGCAGATGTTAGTCGTCTACTTGTTATACTCCAAAAACTAGTTTCGGGCGGCAATAGCATGGTAGTTATCGAACATAACTTGGATGTCATTAAGACAGCCGATTATCTTATAGACATGGGCCCCGAAGGCGGTCTTGGCGGAGGTTATATCATAGCCAAAGGTACACCCGAAGAAGTAGTAAAGATTAAAGAATCTTTCACCGGTCAATACTTGAAAAAAATGCTTTAGCTATTTTTTAATTTTAAACAAGATTTTGAATTTAGCTACAAATGATTTCTTGATTGCATCTCGATTTTTCTTATCCTTTAGTACTCTGTGTGCGATAGGCGCAATGGATAGTAGTACGATACCGACAATCATTGGTAATAATATTTGATCTATCTCTAGTCCTACGCTTTCGAACCAGCTTCCAAGGTAATATCCTGCGTAGGTCACTCCACCAGTCCAGAAGATTGCTCCGATTATATTGAAACTAATAAACTTGCGGAAGTCCATTTTACCAACGCCGGCAACTACTGGTGCAAAAGTCCTAACAATAGGTATAAATTGAGCGAGTATTATTGTTTTGCCACCGTTTTGGTCGTAGAAGTCTTGAGCTCTTTGAACATATTCTTTTTTGAATAGTTTTGCGTCTGGTTTTTTGAATATTCTTGGTCCAACTTTTCTACCTATTATATAACCTGTGCTATTCCCAATGACCGCTGCAATAAATAACATAGGAACTAATACGTGAATGTTTATGTTCAGTAGACCCGAGTAGGTTAAGAAGCCGGCTGTAAAAAGTAGGCTGTCGCCTGGAAGAAAGAAGCCTATCATAAGTCCTGTTTCGGCAAATATTACAGCCATAACACCTATGGCACTTACTAATTTTATAAATTCAATTAAATCAATTCCTGGTATCATACTCGTATTATTTTATCATGCTCGAGGAAAAAACAGTCAAACAATGCTATAATTAGGGTATTAAGTTTACCAATGACCGAAAAAGGAGATAAGATGAGTAATATTTCACTCAAACTAGAAATGCGTGAAGCCAAGGGTAAAAAAGTTGCTGAGCTACGTCGTCAAGATATTGTACCCAGCGTTGTTTATGGTGGCCAGAGCACACCAGTTGATACACAGTCTGGACTTGTCGAGACAACAAAAGTAGTACGTGCGGCAGGAAAACATTCACCAATTGATATTGTTGTTGATGGCAAAAAGAAACTAGCCATTATCAAATCTATTGATATTGATCCAGTCAAACACGTGATCCGTCACGTAGCTTTTCATACTATTAATCAAAACGAAAAGATTGTTACTGAAGTCCCACTACACCTAGTAGGTCTTGGTGAAAGTATCGCCGAACGTGCCGGACTTGTTATTCTCCAGGCAATTGAGCATGTTGAGGTTCGCGCACTTCCTGCCGATCTCCCAGAAGCAATCGAGATGTCTGTTGCTGGTCTTGAGACTGACGATGATAAGTTAACAATTGCGGATGTTAAATTACCTGCAGGTGTTGAATTTGCAGACCATGAACAAAATCTTGATCTTGTTATAGCAAATGTATACGAACCGGGTGCATTGCAGGCTGCAAATGAATCCGCTGGTGGTGACGCCGAAGACGAGACTGCGGTTGAGTCAGAAAATGGCACTGAAGAAGAAGCTAAAGAAGAAGAAGCTAAAGAATAACAAATAGTAGCCAAAATTAAATAAATATAACCCGCCGAATGGCGGGTTATATAATACTAGCTTCAAGGATTATTGTCGCCGGGAGGGCTTAGGGCGGTGTTTTTTATTAACACTCACCCCAAGCACCTTCCGGCATGTTTTGGCGTTTAAATGATCGACACCGAGCTAGTCCATCCATTGCGGGCTCGGTCTCTATTTGGGCGTCCATGCCAGGGACGTCTGTCAATCTTCATCCGACTTCTACGACGGCCATCTCGATTATCTCGGAAATTACTCGTCTTTATCCTATTTCGTTGAGCCATAAGCCCTCCAGGTATTGCGCCCTGTCACGATTATTCGTGACCCTAAGACTTTATCATCCGGTATGTATTTTTTCAATCATAAGCCTATACTGACTTACTATATATTTATTCTTCTATGAAACCGCCACTCTGATGTTTCCATAATTTGGCGTAAGTGCCATTTAGCTCAAGTAGCTGCTGATGCGTACCATCTTCGATTATTTTTCCGGTATCCAAAACTATTATCCTGTCTAGTTTCGCGATAGTTGAAAGCCTATGTGCGATGACAATACTGGTGCGGTTTTTCATTAGTTTAACTAGCGAATCTTGGATTAACTTCTCACTTTCACTATCGAGAGCTGAAGTAGCCTCGTCTAGTATTAGTATTGGTGCGTCTTTGAGTATTGCCCGAGCTATAGCTACTCGTTGTCGTTGTCCGCCGCTTAGTTTTATTCCACGTTCGCCAACAAGCGTATCAAGTCCTTTTGGAAGTCTCTTAATAAAATCTGTGGCATTCGCTTTTTTTATAGCATCATTTATTTGCTGTTCATCGGCATCGGGTTTTCCATATAATATATTTTCACGAAGCGTACGATGGAACAACATAGGCTCTTGCGGTACGTAGGCTATATTCTCGCGTAGGCTTTTTTGAGTCACGTTAGTAATATCGGTATTACTAATTTCGATATGTCCTTTGGTGGGGTCGGAGAACCTCAAAAGTAGACTTACGAGCGTTGATTTTCCTGCACCTGAGTGACCTACAAGGCCGACTTTTTGCCCATCGGCAATCTCAAGCGACAATTTAGACAGGACTTCTTCGTCGTTATCAGGATATTGATATGAAATATCATTTAATTTTATAGATGGTGATTTTATGTTTAGTTTTTTTGAACCTGGTAGGTCTGAAAGTTTGTTTTCAGTCAATAACATGCTGGTCATAGGCTCGGCATCTAAAAATGCCTGATCGTAGCCGTTGATGATATCACTAAGCGCAAAGAGTTGAGATCCTATTCGTTGCATATAAGCCAGAATGAATATAGCCGTAGCTAATGTCATTTGGCCACTTTGGATTAGTTTGGCAGATATGACAATTGTTATAATCTGTACCGCGACCATCAACAGGACTCGAACAGAACCTTCTGTCATTACAAAGCCTATGTCCTTGCGATATATCTTTGTGAATCTATTAGTTTTTTGTTGCAAGGCTTTAATTTCGGTTTCTTCACCGGCATAGCTTTTGACTATAAGATTATTCGTAAGGGCATCAGCGACGTCGCCGTGTATTTCACTGACTAGTGTTTTACGTTCGTGTCGCCAAGGAGCTCTTTTCTTGGCGCTCCATCTGATTTGAATGATTAATAATAATATAAGCCCTGCAACTATCCCGGAAACCAGCAATGATTGCATTCCGAGTATGAATAAACCGCTTCCGACCGTTAAAACAAAACCAAGTGTCCTGATGATAAATAAATCCTGTATTGTTACGTAGCTTCTTACGAAATCAATATATCTGCTTGTCATAGCGCCAATTTTTTGGCTATTAAAGAAGTCATTATCTTTTTGGACAAGAGATTCAAATGTAGACTCTCGAAGTTCTCTGAGCATATTCGACTCATGGAGGACCATTGACCTAAAGCCTATATAGTTCAATAAAGCTCCTAATATACCGACAATCGCAGAGTATATAAGTATAGTGTCTAGGTTATCTCCGCCTGAACTAAGATCACCTATAGCCAAGCTGAGTGTGTATGGGAGTATGCTGTCTATTACTGTCGCGCCGACAGGAATTAGCAGAAGCATCAAAAAGAAAGTTCGTTTATTTTTTCGAACATATTTCCAATATAATTCTAGGGTTTTTCTGTTCATGATGCACCTAATAGAATAACAGATTGATACCACCTTGAGAACAATACTTTACCCTGTAGTATAATAGTTAACGATGCAAAAAATATTGTTATACTACAAATTTACACCTCTGAGCGATCCTGAGGCTGTTAAGCTTTGGCAAAAAACACTTTGCGACAGTCTTAATCTGCGTGGGCGAATATTAGTCTCAAAGCAAGGTTTGAACGGAACAGTTGGTGGCGACATTGAAGATTTGAAGAAGTACGTAAAACAAACCAAGTTATTCCCGGGCTTTAAGGACACTGTCTTCAAGTGGAGCGAAGGAAGTCGTGAAGATTTCCCACGTATGAGTGTAAAAAACCGTCGTGAACTTGTTGGATTTAAGAATAGCGAAGATGAATTTATTGTTAATGAGGGCGGAGTTGTCGGCGGCGGACAGCACCTAAAACCAAAGAAGATTCATGCGATGATTGAAGAATACGGCGATGATGTTGTGTTCTTTGATGGTCGCAACGAACACGAAGCAAAGATTGGTAAATTCAAGAATGCAGTCGTACCGAACACCAATACTAGTCGAGATTTTATCAACGAGCTTGAAAGTGGTAAGTATGATGACTTAAAAGATAAAAAAGTTATTTCATATTGTACGGGCGGTATTCGGTGTGAAGTTCTTAGCGCTATGATGAAAAAGCGAGGCTTTAAAGAAGTCTACCAAATAGACGGCGGTATAGTAAAATATGGCGAAGAGTTTGGCGATGACGGTCTTTGGGAAGGTAGCTTGAGGGTATTTGATGATAGGAAAACTATCGATTTCAGTAATCACGCCAAAACTATAGGCGAATGCATGCATTGTAGTAGTCCAACTAATAATTTTGAAAACTGCGAATATTCAGATTGCAACGACCTGGTGTTGGTATGCCTGAATTGTAAGCAAAACAAAGATCTGCTATTTCATACTGCAGATTGTCGCGACAAGTCACTTGCACAAGCAACAGCTAATAAATAAGTATCTTAGTCTGTAGCTCGCATCAAGTACCGCGATGTTATAAGATGTAGATATATGTTTGATAGATTATTTCATAAATTTTTTAAAGTACCTTATCTTCTTTCGGTTGATGTAAAGAAAGTTAAGCGTGCTAGATTAACAGTTGTCTTCCTTCATGGTATTGGAAATCGAAAAGAGGTGTGGAGACCTGTAACCGAAAAACTTGGAGATAATATTAATTTAATCACGATTGATTTGTTAGGGTTTGGTGCTTCTCCTAAACCAAAATGGAATGTATATGATGTCGTGTATCAGTCACGTTCAGTTATGGCTACTTATCTAAAACTTGGTATACGCGGTAAAGTGGTCTTTGTCGGTCACTCTCTAGGTTCGTTGGTAGCTATTGATATAGCGAAGCGTTATCCTTCTTTCGTTCGTTCGCTTATATTATGCAGCCCACCTATATTTAATAACTCAACGACAAATGTAGCTGCAAAAGCATACCAGGAAAAAGTGTTGAAGAATATATATAAGATGATAAAAAAGAGCCCGACTCAATTTGCCAAAGTCATAGAACCTGCTGTCAAATTAAAATTAATAAATAAAGTATTTGACGTAAATGTGAGTAATATAGACGTAAACTTCAAAACCTTGGAGACTGCCATAATCAATCAAACTTCGTTTGAGGACGCCAGTAATTTGAAGCTTCCCGTAGATATTATTCACGGAGCCTTTGACCCACTTGTTGTGCTGGGTAATTTAAAAGACTTAGTAAAGAAAAATTCAAATGTGAAACTTGAGTCTATAGCTGCGGGTCATGAAATTCTTGGGGCGATGGAAAAAACACTTATCGATAAGATAAAATCCACACAAGGGTCAAAAAAACGTGGACGATAGACTCAAGCAAAAACTAAAATCTCTACCAGGTAGTCCAGGAGTTTACTTTCATAAGTCTAAATCTGGAGAAATAATATATGTCGGCAAAGCAGCTATTTTAAAAAATCGAGTTCGTCAGTACTTTCAAAGCAAGAAGACTATGGATGTAAAAACACTCGCCCTGGTTAACGAGATATATGACACCGATTGGGTCGAGACTGATAGCGAGATAGACGCCTTGTTTTTGGAAAGCGAAATGGTGAAGCGGTATATGCCCAGGTATAATATCCTACTTCGCGACGATAAGTCTCAGATGTTTATTCGTATAAACATGAAAGACGATTTTCCTTATATAAGTTTCACTCGTAATCCGTCTGACGATGGTGATGAGTATTTTGGGCCTTACTATAATGGGTATGCGGTCAAAAAAGCGTTGAGGTATTTGAGGAAATCTTTTCCTTATTTTACCTCCGACGCTAAGTCGGGTATAAAATCGTCACTCGATGTTCACATAGGTCTCAGCCCCGGTCCAGAAGTTTCGAGCGCCAACTACAAAACTAATCTACGCCGGTTAATCAGATACATAGAAGGAGGGAAAGCCTCTCTTATAAAAGAAATTAACACTGAAATGCGCAAAGCCGCAGAAGATCAAAACTTTGAAGATGCTGCAAGGCTTCGAAATATAATACGTAATTTGCGAGAACTGCAGCAAAAGATAATGTTTGGTGATAAAGAGTTTTTAGACATCAGCAAAGACTATGCTTTGGCGGATTTGGTTGAGCTCTTGGGCTTAAAGAATGTACCTAGTAGGATAGAGGGATACGACATATCTCACATGAGCGGAACAAATGTAGTGGCTAGCATGGTTGTTTTTACTAATGGCGTGAGTGATCGTGCGGAGTATCGAAAATTTAAAACAAAGATCGAACATAATAACGATTTTTACAATATGAATGAGACTATTTCTCGAAGGTTTAGTGAAAAAAATATTAAATCATGGGGAAGTCCAAGTTTGGTCGTAATTGACGGTGGAAAAGGACAACTTGGCGCGGCGATTGAAGCTCGAGATTTGAGCAATCATACGAATATACCATTTATCGGCCTAGCCAAACAACAAGAACAGATTGTTGTGAAATACCAAGGATCAAATATAAAAATAAACAAAGATAAACTATCTGAACTAAATGGCTATCAAGAGGTTAGTGATGATTTTGTGCTTTTGAATCTTCCTCATGAGTCTCACGTAATTAAGTTACTACAAAGGATTAGGGATGAATCGCACCGTTTTGCTGTAAGCTACCATACTGTTCTGAAAAGAGCGCAGCAGACATCGGGAGCACTCGACAGTATACCTGGAATTGGACCTGTAAACAAAAAGAAATTACTAAAAAAATTCGGCAGTGTTAATGGCATATCAAAAGCAGACGAGAAAGACGTTGCTGATATCATAGGTAAGTCAAAGGCTAAACTCATCACTATGTATCTAGATGCTAAATAGCCCTTATGCTATAGTCATAATGTATGAATATAGCTTATGGTCAGAGAGCATGCAGACGCCGACTCGGGTCGAATAATGGGTTTACCATAGCCGAGCTTATAGTGGTGATTGTTGTTATTGGCATATTAGCGTCGGTAACTATTGTAGGATATGGATCATGGAAGAATTCAACTCTTGCTGCCGCTGTAAAAAGTGACCTAAATGGTGCGGTGTCTGCCATGGAGGATTATAAGAATTTTAACGATGGCTATCCTGGTACTATACCGAATACTTTTGTGCCAAGCAGTAGCGTAAGTCTTACTGTCGATGCTTCTAGCAGTGCTACCAAATATTGTATTAATGGCGTAAGTAATGAGAACTCCTCGATAACATATTACGTTGCCTCCGAGACTAAAGATCAAGGGGCACTTGTAGGAACTTGTGCTTCTCGCCCAAACCAGCTTGCACCCTCCACTCCGACGGGATTATCTGTCAGTAGCATAACGGGTGTTTCGGTTAGTTTGTCTTGGACGGCCTCAGCTAATTCACCTACGTCATACACCGCTCAGTGTGCATCTGATGCCAGTTTTGTCTTTGATCTGCGATCATCTGATTCTGCCGTAACAAATACTTCTATCGGTGGTCTTACTCCTAGCACTACTATATTTTGTCGAGTTAAGGCTGCTAATAATTTCGGCAATAGTGCGTGGACTACGGCAATAAGTGCTAATACTAACTCTACGATGGTACTTAATGGACTAGGCGAGATAGGCAACAACACCAATTTCCCTTCTCTAAATTACAACTCAGTCGATGCTCCTGTGGGTTCACTGGGCTCCTTTGTCTCTCCTGATGGTAACTACTTTTTTACTGGTAGCTCAGAGTCTATGCCAGTAGATCCAGCTAATCAATACATTATACGTGGCTGGGCTAAACAGCTTACGCCTGGAGTTACTACTTCTAGGTGGTACTTTGGACTTGTGCCACTTGATATTGATAACAATATTATTTCACCTAATTACTACATGTATCGTCCCGGAACGACAACGACATTATCTCAACCACTCAATACCGGTGACACTGTCGTGTATCTGACAAATGTTTCTAGCAGCTGGTATGACACGGCCGGTGCATCAACTCATTATAGGTCATTCATTTTTTGGGGTTATACCGATTCGACGGGCAAAACTTGGCCCCCTGAGACATACAGTAGGAACAGCTGGTATTACGACATATATAACGGAGGTGTAGGTGCTGTCAACCAAGCGAATAATACGATTACGTTAAATAAACCTTGGCCGGGTATTTCATACCCAGCGGGACAGCCCGTTAGCAACGGCGGTTCAGGCTCCTCATATATGTATTCAGCCTCTTCTAATCAACTTTTGACTGAGTCGTGGCAAGAATGGGTATCTCAGACTATTACTGGTACTACACCGGGTGGTATAAATAATTCAGTTACTACATTTCCTCAAGGTACGGTATCGGTCAGGGTATCTATCGGTCTTAATGCAGGGTCACCACCTGCAAATTCATTGCAGGCTGTTGGTGGAATAAAATTCTACAAAACCAATTAGCTTGTTAATGATTAACAACAGGCGATGCTATAATCGGATATAATGAAGCGGGATTTTTTTATAAATAACCAACAGCGATTAGCTAATATATTGAGTGATGGTGTAGTTGTTCTGTCGGCTTACTACGCTATGCAGCGCGGAAATGACACTTCATTCAAATTTGAGCAAGAGGCTAATTTTTGGTATTTAACCGGAATTGAATCACCGGGTTGGTGGGTTATTATTGACGGAAAGTCGAATAAGAGTTGGCTGATCGCTCCAGAAGTTGACGATATTCATAATATTTTTGATGGCAGCCTGTCACATGAAGATGCAAAGAAGATAAGCGGTGTTGACGAAGTTATTACAGAAAAACAGGCCACTAAGCTATTAAAAGTTTTATCTAAAGAGCACGAGACTGTCTACACTCTTGGCGAAGATTCTAGTTCTAAATATTACGACTTCGCACCCAATCCATCTCAAAAAAATATGCAAAAACGCTTAGAAAAGATATTTAAAAACGTAAAAGACTGTCGCCTGAATATAGCCAAGCTTCGTGCTATAAAACAACCCGAAGAGATTGCAGCAATGGAGAAGGCAATTGATCTAACGGTTGAGGCTTTCAATGACATAAAAGATAAAATTAACAAATTAAAATACGAATATGAAGTTGAAGCTGAATTTACATACCGTTTCAAGAAAAATGGAGCAAATGGCCACGCCTATGACCCAATCGTTGCGGGCGGCAAGAACGCCTGTACTCTGCACTACATAGATAATAACTCGTTATTAAAATCCGGATCTCTATTATTGATTGATATCGGAGCAAGCGTCGACGGATATGCCGCTGATATTACAAGAACTTACTCAATAGGTAAGCCCACGAACCGACAGATTGAAGTGCATGGCGCTGTCGAAAAAGCCCAAAAAGATATAATTAAATTACTAAAACCCGGTCTTTCACTTAGGGAATATCACGAAGAGGTCGATGATATCATGAAAGCCGTCATCACGGGCTTAGGATTGATGAAGGAACCTTCTGACTATCGTCGATATTTCCCGCATGCGATAAGCCATGGACTAGGGATTGACGTTCACGACTCACTTGGTCGTCCAGAGCGATTTTTGCCAGGAATGGTAATTACTGTTGAGCCTGGGATATATATACCAGAAGAAGAAATCGGAGTTCGAATAGAGGATGACATACTAATAACAGAGGACGGGCATCGTAATTTAAGCGGACCCCTGTCTACTAACTTGTGATATAATTAAGGTAATATATGAAAAGACAATTTATCGCTTTTATTATTCGTGTGGCCCTAAATTCGTTTGGTTTGTGGGTAGCAGTAAAGTTACTTGGCCAGGGTTATGACACTACCGGCTGGACTGACACAGCCTATATCTTTATAGTGGCTGGGTTTATATTTTCTGTGATAAATAGCATCATTAAGCCAGTAATTGTTATTCTTTCTCTGCCAGCTATACTTTTGTCGCTTGGACTCTTTATGCTGATCATCAATGGACTAATGGTCTATTGGTCCTTACAAATCGCTCCGGGGATTTCTATGACATTCATGGGGTCGATACTATCCGGAATCATCATGAGTCTGGTAAACTATATAGTAAGTACCGTTCTTGAATTAAAACGGGCGAAATAGATTTAGGGGATTAATATGAATTTTGACTCAATACTACAAATTATCACTCTTGGTTCGGCTGTCCTTATGGTAGTCTCCATTTTGCTTCAACAGCGAGGCGCAACTCTCGGAGCTGGTTTTGGTAGCTCTGGTGAGCTGTACACAACACGTCGCGGTCTAGACAAGAACCTATATGAAGTTACTATAGTTTTGGCTGTCGTTTTCGTGCTTTCGATCCTAACCGGTCTATTGATACCAGCTTTTAGTTAGGCTAACCTCATGGCTGACGAAGATCAACAGAATCGGTGGGAACAAGTAAAAGATCTTAACATCAATAAGAAGCTTATTAATAAGCGCGTCAAACGAGCTGAGGATGTTACTGTTCGGCACACAAAACGGTTCATACTCAAGAGATGGAATAACGTCCGAGAAGTAAGGCGTCATATAATCTTATGGATAATAGCAATGGGTCTATTGATAGTTGCAGCAGGAATGCAATTGTCTTGGTTTCATTCTGGGTACGTTACTACCGCTTATGACACGCAAGGTACATACGCTGAAGCCACACTTGGAACGATTGATACATTAAATCCTATATTTGCATCAAGTCGATCAGAAGAGGCGGTTGGTAGGTTACTATTCTCGCGACTCTATAGCTATGATTCTACAGGCAACCTTTCTGGTGATTTAGCTACTAAACTAAAGATAGACCCTACCGGAAAGATATATACAGTGTCGATGCGCTCAGATGCTAGTTGGACTGATGGGTATCGCTTGACTGCTCACGATGTGGCATTCACGATTGAATTACTCTCGAATCCTTCTGTGCGATCGACTAATCCCGAAGACTGGAGTGGAATTAAGGTCAAGGTGTTGGATGATAACACTATACAGTTTACGTTACCAGCTATAATCACAGCCTTCCCTCACGCATTGACGTTTGCGGTATTGCCTGAACATGTCCTATCTAAGTTTGAACCCAATAGTATTAGAGAAAATGAATTTAGTAAAAACCCAGTGACAAGCGGTCCATTTAAGCTTGCGTTTTTGCAGGACGTTGACTCTATAAACATTAACCGTGTTGTTAATATGGACAGAAACCCAGACTATTATGAGGGACAGGCAAGATTGAGCCATATGCAAATACATGCGTATGCATCACAAGAAGACATAATAAAAGCTTTAGATGTTGGTGAAGTAAATGCTGCAGCTGATTTATCAATTAGTGATATGTCATCTATTGACACTAGCCATTATGAGATAGACAGCGTACCTGTAGATAATGGAGTTTACGCCCTTATGAATCAGAAGAGTACAATATTGTCGGATAAGGATATTAGAAAAGCTTTAGTATATGCGACTGACACAGCATCTATTCGTAAACAGCTCGGTGGTAATGTACGTGAGCTAAATCTTCCATTTATAAATGGTCAGATAACTGGTAATGATATATCTATTCAGTCCGGTTTTAATATAAAGATTGCCAACAAGATATTAGAAGAGGCTGGCTGGAAATTGAGTGGTGACGTCCGCGTAAAAAACGGCAAGAACCTAGAGCTAAGTGTAGTAACCCTAAAAGACCCCGACTATGCAAGAACGGTAGAGATACTTTCTAATCAATGGCACAAGATTGGCGTAAACGTCAAATCTTTGATAGTCGACACCAGTAGTACAGTGCAAAAGAGCTCTCAGGACATTATCCAAACCAGGGGCTACGATGTATTACTGTATAAACTCACTATTGGTTATGATCCAGACGTTTTTGCTTATTGGCATTCTTCGCAGGCCACAGAAAGAGGTTCTAATTTCTCTAATTATTCTAATACTATCGCCGATGAGGCTTTGGCTAGCGCGCGTTCTCGACTCGAGCCCGCACTTCGTAATTCAAAATACATAACGTTCATAAAACAGTGGGCATCGGATGTTCCGGCTATAGCCCTGTATCAGTCAACTGCTCAGTATGTTCACAGTAAAAAAGTTGTATCGTTTGACGCAAAAAACAAATTCGTGTCATCTATAGATAGGTATGCGGATGTTATGTACTGGTCGGTGGGTGAGAAGAGAGCATACAAGACACCTTAAGCGGGTGTCTTGAAAAAGATATAAATTCAAATTGGTGCGCGCGAGAGGACTTGAACCTCCACGTCCCGAAGGACACCAGCACCTCAAGCTGGCCTGTCTACCAATTCCAGCACGCGCGCATCCTAAGTATTATATCTCATTGATGGTCAAAATAAAAAATCTGTCTTTGTGATAGATTATTTATTTGTTGTGTTCTGAGGGGTCGCTGCGCTCCTTCGCTCATTCACGAAAAAATGTAAACACTTTTTCGTTTCATTCGCTACGCCGCACCCCCTTCGGGCGTTCAAACTCTCTTGAGATTCTCACCATACAAAAAGCCCGTCACATGGACGGACTGTCTGTATGGTGGGCGCTGAGGGGCTCGAACCCCCGACCCCCTCGGTGTAAACGAGGTGCTCTAGCCAACTGAGCTAAGCGCCCTTACCTCGCAGTATTATACAGCAATATATTTATTTGGGCAACACTGGTCAGCCATAAGTCGCTAGAGGTTGAATAATAACCGTATTCGTGCTATAATTACAGATAAGGAAGCTCGAATGGCAAATATTTCGAGCATATTTTTATGAAAGACCCAAAATTTATTCGAAATATCGCTATTATTGCGCATGTGGACCATGGCAAGACTACTCTTGTTGATGGCCTTTTAAAACAAAGTAACACTTTCCGATCAAACCAGGCCGAGATGGCTCAAGATTTGATTATGGACAGTGGCGACCAAGAGCATGAGCGTGGAATTACTATTACAGCAAAACAGACTTCTGTCTACCACGGTGACTATAAAATTAATATCATTGATACCCCTGGTCACGCCGACTTTAGTGGTGAAGTAGAGCGAACCCTAAACATGGCTGACGGAGTATTACTTATCGTTGACGCCCAAGAGGGCCCTATGCCTCAGACTAAATTCGTTTTATCAAAAGCTCTTGAGCTTGGACTAAAACCAGTTGTTATTATCAACAAAATCGATAAGCCATCTCGACGTATTGATGAAGTAGTTGATGAGGTTTCTGACCTATTTCTTGAACTTGCCGTTGATGACAGTCAGCTTCATTACCCAGTTTATTATGCTATCGGACGCGAAGGCAAGGCTTGGCAAGATTTACCAGAAAACCCTTCTGAGCACACCGACCTTACTCCAATATTTGATGCGATTATCAATGAGATACCTGCCCCTACGGTAGAAGTAGATAAACCATTCCAAATGCTTGTAACATCTTTGCAATATGATACCTTTTTGGGTAAGTACGCAATTGGCCGAATAACAAGAGGCGGTATTAAGAAAGCTCAACAAGTTGTGCTTATCAAACGTGACGGTGAGATTGTAAACGGTAAAATCGACAAAGTCTTTGGATATCGTGGACTGAACCGCGAAGAGATAGATGAAGCCGGCGCAGGAGATATTGTCGCACTTACAGGTATAGCGACAGCACATATTGGTGAGACTTTAGCTGACAAAGACAGTCCTGATGCTTTGCCGGTTATTGAAATCGAAGCACCTACTATCAGTATGTACCTTGGTCCAAACACTAGCCCACTTAAGGGCCGTGAAGCAAAGTACAACACTAGTCGTCAGATCGGTGATCGCCTTAAGCAAGAGCTTGAGACTAACGTTTCTTTAAAGGTTCGCGAAGAGGGAATTGGATTTATCGTTTCTGGTCGTGGAGAATTGCATTTATCTGTTTTGATCGAGACATTGCGTCGCGAAGACTTCGAATTTGAAGTTGGACGACCTCAAGCCGTTACTATCGAAGAAGATGGTCAGGTAAAGGAGCCAGTTGAAGAGTTATTGATTGAAGTAGCTCCAGAATTCCTCGGTGCTATAAGCCAAGAGCTTGGTATCCGTAAGGCTGCGCCTATTAAACAAGAGCAAACAAGTAGTGGTACGACTCGATCTACCTATATCATTCCAACTAGGGCGATGATTGGTCTTCGTAATCTTCTACTAACTGCAACCAAAGGTACAGTTATCATGAACAGTTTACCTCACGGTTATCAGCCACTTGGTGCTAAACTACAGCAGACTCGTAACGGCGCTCTTGTGGCTACAGAGAGTGGTGCAACTACTGCATACGCCCTTGATACTACTGCCGCTAGGGGTGAGCTATTTGTCGGTCCTGGTACTACTGTTTATCCCGGTATGATTATCGGAATGTACAATCGTCAAGGTGACCTCGATATAAATGTTTGTCGCGGTAAGCAACTGACTAATATGCGTACATCATCTAGTGATGGAGCTATTCAGCTAACACCTTATACTGATCTTAGCCTAGAGCAAAGTATAGATTTTATCGAAGATGACGAATTGCTCGAAGTGACACCACTTTCTGTGCGTCTCCGTAAGCGTTACTTGGATCCAAATCAGCGAAAACGTGCAGCTAAGAACTAATAGTTTTTACTTCTACTGTTGAATAGAATAGTATAGGCAACTATACTATTTCTTATAGTGATGTTCGATAAGATAATAAACAAAGATAAACTAAAATCCGCTCTAGTACTGGCTACTGGTAATCTTATGTCTGTGCCGAAATCCTATGATGAGTCTCTTGGCGAGTTGTTCGCCGATGTCCAGAGTAGTGATGTCTATGACGACAATAAAATATTTATGGATATGTTACCCGTACGCGATGTAAAACAAATACTCGAAGAATACAGAGTATCAAAAGGTGACCCCCATTTTGATTTACGTGAATTTATAAATAGGCATTTTTATAAAAAAACGGATAATGTCATGAACCCAGTTCCTTATAGTCCAGATATTATCAAACATATAAACGACCTCTGGGGTAATCTTGAGCGAAGAAACCGCGTCAATAGGGGTTCACTAATAGCTCTGCCGTATAAATATATAGTTCCAGGCGGTAGGTTTGAAGAACAATTTTACTGGGATAGTTATTTTATAATGCTGGGCTTGGCGGCTGATAACCGCTGGGAACTAATCGAGGGAATGCTAGGCAACTTTGTATATATGATAAATAAATTTGGGTTTATACCTACAGCCAATAGAACTTATTTACTTAGTAGATCTCAACCGCCATTTTTTTCACATATGGTAAAACTTCTTGCGAGAGAAAAAGGAAACCATATTTTACTTGAAAACCTACCGAGTATGCTCAAAGAATATAATTTCTGGATAAAAGGCCTAAGTAAGTTGTCCAAGCAGGAGCATAAGGCCTATGCTCGTCTCGTTGAGTTGGACGGTGGAGAGCACTTGGGTCGTTACTACGACAATAAAACTACACCAAGGCCAGAATCCCTTGCCGCTGATACTTCGGTCTCTACTAGGGCCGCAGAGCGTGACCCAGATAGGTTATTCCTTCACCTTAGAGCTGGTGCTGAGTCGGGCTGGGATTTTAGTTCGCGCTGGTTTACTGATCCGAGTAGTATTGATACTATCCATACCTCTGATATTGTGCCAGTAGATTTAAACTGTTTACTTTATCATCTAGAGATGACCTTATCGGAGACCTACAAGATTATAAAACAGCCTCTTCTGAGCGGAAAATTTCAAAAAATGGCATCAAAACGAGCTGTTGCAATAAATAAATACTGTTGGGATGAAAATAATAAATTCTTTGTAGATTATAATTTTCATCACAAAAAGCCGACTGGACAACTAAGCCTGGCTGGAGTATTCCCTTTATATGTAGGCATAGCCACTCAAGAACAAGCTGGAGCAGTTGCTAGTAAGCTAGATGAACTTTTTCTTAAGAAAGGCGGACTACTCACTACACTAACCAATAACCATCAACAATGGGATTCGCCAAACGGTTGGGCACCATTGCATTGGATCGTAATATCTGGCTTGCGTCGGTACGGCTACGACGAGCTAGCCGATAGGATCCAAAACGCCTGGGTATCTACAAATAAAAGAATATTCAAGACTGAGCACAGGTTGATAGAGAAGTATAATGTAATCAGCAAAGACGGAATTGGCGGCGGTGGCGAGTATCCGCTACAGGATGGTTTTGGCTGGACGAATGGAGTTTTGGCTGCATTAATCAAGGGCGTCAAGGAAACATAAAAATATCCCGCTAAGTCTAAACGTGTTACTATGAGTACATAATTATGAGAAAACCTATGAAAATAGCGATGATGGTTAGATCATTTATACCCATTCCGAGGCCTGGCGATATGATCTATGCTCCGATTGATCTTGTTATGGCTATAGCCAAAGGACTTGGAGCGCGCGGTCACCAAGTAACTGTATTCGCGCCCATGGGAACTGAATTTTTTGCAGAAAATGTAACAATTGAAACTATGAATCTACGACCTCTCGTACGTAGTCAAGCAGAATTTGACGCACTTATAAACGGCTCAGAACAATTAGCCCATGGCCAACCATGGCTTTGGGATAAGTATATGACCAACGAGATATTTAAAAGAGCCGATAAGGGTGAGTTCGATTTAGTCCATTTACACCATCCCGAGACTGCGCTATCTTGTGCGGCAGAGCACCCAAATGTTCCTGTGGTATACACCTTGCATGATCCAATTTTTGGCTGGTATAAGGAACTGTTTGAGCTATTTGCTAGCGATAACCAGAAGTTTCTATCAATTTCCGATAACCAACGTCGTGATGCCCCAGACTTGCCATATCTAGCCACTGCCTATAATGGAACAGATATTTCTATGTTTGATTTTTCCGAAAGTCATGACGACTATCTACTTTTCGTCGGTAGAGTAAACCAAGAAAAAGGCGTAAAAGAGGCTATACAAGTTGCCAAAGAATCTGGCCATAAGTTATTTATAATTGGTCCAACACATAAAGGCAGTAAAGATTATTTCGATAGTTATATCAAGCCAGAACTTAATCAAGATATCTTATACCTTGGAAGAATGGATCAAGATCAACTAAGCACTTATTACCAGAAAGCTAAGGCCTTACTGACTCCAGTGCAATGGGAAGAACCATTCGGTCTTACTACTGTAGAGGCTATGGCCTGTGGTACTCCAGTTATATCACTGCGTCGTGGCGCAGCACCTGAAATAATCGAAGACGGCAAGAGTGGTTATATAGTTGATAGTGTTAGCGAGATGGTGGAAGCGGTTGCTAAAATTAACAAGATCAAACGCAAAGACTGTCGCAAGAGAGTAGAAGATATGTTTACTCATGAAAGTATGGTTGATCGTTACGAAGAAGCATTTTACAGCTTAGTTTTAGATAAAGAGTCTCCAAAGTCTCCGAAGCCATTAAAACCTACCAATTTGTTCATGGGTCATATTGATAAAGTTCAAAAGACTATCAAAAAAATTATAAAATAGTTTTATCTCTTAGTTCATCTGGTAAATATCCGCTCGGATGTTTGAAGTCTGTATCCCATTTGTAATCTTTTCCGTAGCCGATGTCTTTCATCAGCTTAGTTGGTGCGTTGCGTATATGTAGTGGCACTTGTGCGTCGGGGTATTGTTTGGCGAGTGCCTGTGCGCGTTGCATGGCCTCGGTTGTTTGACGAGACTTTTCGGATTTTGCGAGAGCCGTAGCGACGTGAAACAATATGTAGCTACTTTCGGGCATGCCAACCCTCTCGACCGCCTGGAAGGCATTTAGAGCGAGTCCGAGCGCACCATTTCCTGCTAGCCCTATATCTTCACTGGCAAATATAACCATTCGTCTAGCAATGAACTTTGGGTCCTCGCCAGCATCGATCATTCGAGCTAGGTAGTAGAGGGTGGCATCTGCGTCACTACCACGCATGCTTTTGATGAATGCGCTGATGACGTTATAATGCATATCTCCTTTTTTGTCGTAACCTGGTACGCGTTTTTGGGCGGCAATTTTGACTATTTCAGGAGTTACTTTTTGGTTCATACTAAGAGCAAGTTCCAGATTACCAAGCGCTACTCTGGCATCACCACCAGATAATTCCGCTAGGTAGTCGAGGGCCTTGGAAGTGACGTCTTTTGAGGCTTTTTCTACCACAAGTGCGTGTTTTAATATCGAGATTATCTCGTCTTTTGCCAGGGGCTCAAGTACCAGCACGCGGCTACGTGACAATAGGGGATTTATTATTTCGAAACTTGGGTTTTCGGTAGTGGCACCGATCAGAGTTATTAGACCAGACTCAACATGTGGCAAGAATGCATCCTGTTGGGCTTTATTAAACCTATGTATTTCGTCGACGAACAATATTGTTCGCAAATTGAGATTCCAATTTTGGCGTGCATGTTCGATCACATTCAACACATCTTTTTTGCCATTTGTCACTGCAGATATTTCTATAAATTCAGCATTAACTTCGTTTGCGATAATACGGGCTAGAGTCGTTTTGCCACTTCCTGGCGGACCCCATAGTATAAGACTGACAGGTTGTTTGCTCTTTGTTATTTGACGTAATATTTCGCCGTCACCAAGTAGGTGTGTCTGCCCGATGACTTCATCGAGAGTTTTTGGACGCATTCTTTCGGCTAAGGGTACTCGTTGCATACTTTCATTATAACTCGTATAGTTATTATTAAGATGAATAGACAAAACATATTAATACTCTTTGGTGGCGAGTCTTCAGAGCATGAAGTATCCATTGCTTCCGCTCGGAATGTTTTTTCTGCTATAGATTCCGATAAATACAGGATCAGTCTGGGATATATAGATAGATCGGGTAGATGGTATATTGTTGATAATATCGATGATATTGATAGTAACTCGGAAAGATTCCCGATAGCACCTGTATTTGGATCAAGCCACTTTTCTATACTAGGCAAAAGCGATACTATCAACCCCGATGTTATATTTCCCGTATTGCACGGTGTAAATGGAGAAGATGGTTCGGTCCAGGCCGTTGCGCAGCTACTTCATATACCGATAGTCGGTTGTGGCGTAACTTCATCGGCAATCTGTATGGACAAAGTTTTTACCAAACAATTGCTCGAACAGAATGATATCAAAACAGTACCGTATGTATCCCATTTAGCTGGTGATGAGTTACCTGATTTTGATAGTCTGTCATCAGGCCTTGGAGGTGTATTATTCGTAAAGCCAGCAAACGGCGGTAGTTCTGTTGGTGTCGCTAAGGTCAGTAACCAGAATGAGTTTCAAGAGGCATTGAAAAAGGCTCATGAATTTGACAATAAGGTACTGATCGAACAGGCAATTGAAGCGCGCGAAATTGAGATAGCAGTGCTTGGTAACGGTTCAGGTGCCAGAGTTAGCGGAGCGGGAGAGATTATGCCCGACAGAGATTTTTATGATTATGATTCAAAATACGACCCAAGCAGCAAGACACTTGTCGATATTCCGGCTAAGATATCCAAAGAGTTATATGAAGAGATATCTTCAACTGCGGGTAACGCCTACAAAGTACTCGGTTGTAGTGGTCTAGCCCGAATTGATTTCTTCTTAACCGAGGAGGAAGAAGTGTATCTTAATGAGGTTAATACGTTGCCCGGCTTTACGGACATCAGTATGTATCCGAAATTATGGCAACAAGAGGGCATGTCTTATCCGGAGTTGATAGACGAGCTGATCCAAAGCGCATTAGCCTTAGCTAAAACTTAAAAAACACTTACTTTAGTTTTCTTTAAAGAGTCGCAGGGCGTATAATAAACTTATAACTAGGAGGTGTCCAGATGGTATTAATGATTTACTTAGGTGTCGTTGCAGTAGTATTGCTATTCAGTTTTCTGAAGGTAATCAATCAGTATGAGAGGGGTGTAGTGCTAACTCTTGGAAAATTCTCCGGTATGAGACAGCCGGGCTTGACTATCATTGTCCCTGTAATTCAGCGCATTGTTAAGGTAGATGTTCGTACGAATACTATAGATATCCCAAAACAAGAGGTTATTACGAAAGACAACGTCACTGTAAATGTTGATGCAGTTGTCTATTTTCGCGTAACTAACGCCGAGAAAGCTATCCTGGAGGTAACAAACTTTATCTACGCCAGTAGCCAATTTGCTCAAGCTGCGCTTCGAGACGTGACAGGAAACGTTGAATTGGATTCGTTACTAGGCAAGCGCGACGAGGTTAGTGCGCAGATCAAAGACATTGTAGATATGCAAACAGATAAATGGGGAATCGACGTCGAGAGTGTAAAGATTCAGAACATTGAGCTTCCTCAGGACATGAAACGAGCCATGGCGAAGCAAGCCGAGGCTGAGCGTGAGCGAAGAGCAGTTATTATTACGGCTGAGGGTGAGAAGTCTGCCGCAAAAGCTGTGTCAGAGGCTGCAGAGATGCTTTCTAAGGTGCCCGGCGGTATAAACATTCGTACTCTTCAAACTCTTGAGAAGATATCCGTAGAACCAAGCCAGAAGACGTTGTTTGTCTTACCAGCTGATCTTATAGAGAACGTCAAGTCGGTTCTCGGTGGTCGCAAGTAGACATTAGCTACAATATATCTTGAAAAATAAGCCATTTTCGCCTACAATAGTCGGAAGCGTGGCCCCTTTAGCTCGTCGACTCCGAAGGAGCGCAAGTGAAAATAGTAGAGCAGAGGCGCCGATGTAATTAGATAAAGTCACCTATGTTGTATAATATATAGGTACCAATATGGCTCTTTAGCTCAGTTGGTAGAGCAGAGGCTTGAAGAGCCTTGTGTCCCCAGTTCAAGTCTGGGAGGAGCCACCAAATAAAATTCCCGATCTTTATGATCGGGTATTTTATTTGTCGTGCTTCCTCCCAGACTTGAACCGAGAGTCGAGCCTATTGCATTTTACCCCGTTATTCCCTATAATTTTTCTAGGTATGCGGGTGTAGCTCAGCTGTTAGAGCGCGTCCTTGCCAAGGACGAGGTCCAGGGTTAGAGTCCCTGTACCCGCACCATAGAAATAGCCCCAAGTTTAAAAACTGGGGCTTTTTCTATGGTCTGTTTATGAGATCTAATCCTGGACCTCATAAATATATAACAGTCCAGGGTAGCCCAACGCGCTACAGCGCGCTGGGGTTAGCGTCCCTACATTAGCTTTCCAATCCAAAGCTCAAAGACGCTTCGGTATCTTTATTTCCCTATGAAGGTATATAATAGGAAGACTTCATGATAATGAAGGTGACTTGATACTAATTAATTATATGGGAGCAAAATATGCCAACAGGATATTGCGTTAAGTGTAAAGAAAAGGCTGTTGATTTATCAGCACCAGAAATTCACCAAACTAAAAAAGGTGGCTTTATGGCTAAAGGAAAGCACGAAAAGTGTGGAACTACAGTCTGCGCCATGATGTCTAAGGACAATGCAGAAAAAGCAGTCGAAGCCGGTGCAAAAAAAGCCTACTAGGCTTTTATGCTCGGCATTAAGCAAAAGAGACGCTAAATAAGCGTCTCTTTTTTAATATGTTTGTGTCTTTCGATTCGCTAATGTTGGAGTACTTGTAACCGCACTAAATATTAATAAGAGTATAATAGGTATAGACAACCTAGAGTTTTACTAAAGGAGGCTTATGATTTTATCTAATAAAAATCTCCATCAAATTATCAACAAATCAAATACTGGAACAAAGCTCAGTGTTTATATTCCGACTCACCCGGCTAGTACTAGTTCGACGATCTCGGAGGATATAATACGTTTCAAGAATGCTTTGCAGAATATAAAGTTAAATGAAAAATACGCTGAACGCGAACTAGGCGAAACAATGACCAAGCTAGAATCATTACTCGATGATACTGACTTTTGGAAGTATCGCACTAACGGTCTTGCCGTGCTGGCAGACAAGGATGGCTATGAGATAGTTGATCTAGATTATGAAGTTACCGACATGCAGTATGTTCAGGATACGTTTGTCGTTAGCCCGCTGGCGATAATGCTTAGCATTGGCACGGGATATTTCGTGCTAGATATAAATCACACGAAACCTCGTCTGTTGCATTTTACTCCTTATACAAAAGGGGAGATTGAGCTAAAAGACATGCCCGCATCACTCGAGCAAACGATTCAGCGCGATGAACGCCAACAGCATATACAGCATCAAAGTGGGCCTGATAATATGTTGCATGGTCAAAGCGACGATGGGGCAGTAGATGCCGACATGCTTCTGTATTACAAGTTGATCGCTAAGGCTGTTGATGGATATCTCGCCGATAACGATGAACCGCTACTACTGGCTGGCACCGAAAATCGTATTGGACATATGCGTCCTTTGATCGGTTACGGTAATGTCGTTGCGGCTACTCTCACTGGCAACAACGAAGATTTGAACGAGCAGGAGTTACTTGATGCTACTGCCGGGGTGATCGAGAATGTAGACACTATGAACCGCGACAAACTCATATCGAAGGTAAAAGCTACGCCACCTAGTAATATATCCTATGGCAATACAGAGATCGAAACGGCTATAGTGAGCGGTAAGGTTGAGCTTTTGTTTCTGTCGGCATTCAAGACAACGCCCGATAATGTTCGGGAAGACGGTAATTCAACTGTGGTATTGCAACTGCCAGAGGATATTGACGCTATCGAATCGCATGTTCGTGGTTCGCTACTACAAGGTGCGAAAGTCATTGCTATCGAGCAAGGTTCATTTGATACAGATGAGCCGCTTGCGCTGCTTAGATATTAATTATTCAATGTCAATATTCTGAACATTTTCTGATGGCATAATTGTAGTCTCATGTTAAATAAATAAACAGTGAAAGGACAATTAAATGGTAACAAGGTCAAAAGGCGAGGAGGCTTTTGCGCAAACATTTCAATTTAAGCCATCTGTGCCATCCGAAGACCATGAAGAGCTGCGAGACTTTCTGTATAAGTATGCCCACAACTTCGGAGAGGCTAAAGAATATTTGCAAATACTAAAACAAGTGGACGAAATCGAATATAACATTAAGTCTGAGCTTCTCTTCAGAATACAAGCAATGTCACTACAATGTTTTCCGCTTGCAATGCGAAGACTCACTGACAATATAAGTAAGCGATCGCTCCAGAAACTAGTAAGTAAAATTATTAAAGACGAATTGAAACCAGCCGAGATAGACAAGATCAAGAACATTCACGAGCATTATAAACCCTACCTTGATAAAGGAGTTGCACATCAAGATGAGTTAAGTATAAAAGAAATACTTGAGTCATTTCCCGATACTAAAGTTATTAAAGCTGACATGAAGAATCTTGAAGATATGTACAATAAGATTGTCACTGAAATCTGTTCTAAATATATTAATATTGGCGGTACTCCTGTTAATTATGCGCAACAACTAAAAAGATTGGTATTAAGCGTCATGGATGATGAGCAAGAGTTTGTGAGAAAGCCATTCCCTGCAGATGATGTTTATGACCGTTGGCTGGGAATGCTTGATAAGATTGAACAGTCCACTATATCAACATCAAGCGAGGATAGGGATGCGGTCGAAAGATCCTTAGAGATAGGCTATAAGCTATTCCCGATTATCGACTCCATTTCTTTCACTTTATTCGATAAGAATGGTAGACATTACTTAAAGCAGCTCGGTTATTCTGACGCTGAAGCAGATGTGGCATACAAATCCTTACGTAACGGTCTACTTCATAATACGTCTGCTAAGAGATTATTCTATGAAGATGGCGAAGTGCAATGGTCAATCTTCTCAAGTAGTGGTTCTGGCGGTTTTACGCCTCATCATCCAGGTGATGATTATTTTGATGCAGATAAAGGTATTGAGTATTTCAAAATAGGTGAAGTGTACTATATCTGGATTACTTACGATCGACTAGTCTCCCATATTCGACATGATTTGCTACAAAGAAAGTCTCAAGATACCCGAATAACTATTGATCAAATTATAGGTGAAAAGATAAAAACAAGTAGAAGAACAGCCCCTAAGATAAATAGCTAGTCTACGGATAGTACTATTAGCCGATAGCAAATAATATAACTCCCATTCTCTCATCTGTTTAGGAAGTACTCCTGATTAGAATGGTTAGAATTATCTTCCATTTAGCTATATCATCCCTGATTTCGTGTAAAAACTAATTCAAAGTAGCGCGCCAATTTTCGTTATACAAAAACCCCAGTCGGGGGATTTTTGCTATTATATAAACATGCTAAAAATATATATTGCACGACATGGCCAGAATGAAGATAACGCCGAAGGCATATTAAACGGACATCGAGATCTTCCTCTTACTGATATCGGAATTACCCAAGCTAACGAAGTGGCCAGCGAAATTAAGGATGCAGGTCTAATATTTGACGTAATCTTGAGTTCGCCGCTAGTCAGGGCACTCAAGACCGCAGAAATAATCGCAACGGTCAACAGATTACCTCAACCTGAAATTGTAAATGAATTAATCGAAAGAGACTTTGGAGTAATGACGGGCGTAGAGCAATCGCGTATCGAGGAATTATGTGCGCCAGAAATTGTTAAGACTGAGACAATTACATATTTTCTTTCTCCCGAAGGAGCTGAGACATTTCCGGATTTATTAAAACGAGCAGAGCTATTGCTCGGCAAGCTCACTAAACAATACGAAGATACCTCGATACTGATCGTAACGCATGGTGATTTTGGAAAGATGATATACGCACAGTATTACAATCTAGACTGGAAAGATGTCTTGAGTCTGTTTCATTTTGGCAATTCGGAGCTTCTGTTGCTGTCACCTGATTCAAAAGCCGAAGATGCTCACGTGTTTAAGATATTGCAGCACAATACTTAAGTATTAATTGGCCTTCGCCAAAAGTTTAGCTCTATTTGAAATTACAATTATCTCAATCTGTTATAATTAATTTATGACAGATCACCAGATTGTGAACGGAGCTATAAATTACCCAGGCAAACCAAGGCACAACGACTACCTTTTTCGTGCATCTTTGAAGGCAGTGATTATCAATAAACAGGGCCATGTCTTGGTCGTAAAAGAAACTGGTCGCGACTGGTGGGATATTCCGGGAGGTGGACTTGATCACGGTGAAACCATACGTGAGGCTCTAGCTCGTGAGCTACATGAAGAGGTATCACTCGAGGGTAATTTCGATTACGAGGCAATACTAGTCGAAGATCCTAGATATCTAGAAACGCACAATCTATATCAAATGAGAATTATCTTTGCTGTGAAACCTGAGAGTTTTACATTTGAGCCAGGTGATGATGGCGATGAAGTAATGTTTGTAGACCCAGAAGATTTCAAGAACTCAGAGTTAATAACAGAACAAAAAATATACCAATACGCGCAGTTAGCTATTAATCGATAGGTTATCGCCTTAATTTTTTATCATAAAGACTCGGTTTGAAGTAAGTCCTATAAATGGTGCCAAATTAAAAAACCGATCTAAAAGGTCGGTGTATGCTGTGAATTGTGTATACCACTACCCCTATAAAATAAGGATAGTGGTAGGTTCTTTATCGATAGAGTTGGTAGGGGGCGGGAGAGCATTGATATGCGTCTCCCACCCCCTACACAAGAGCGGCTAGAGCGGACTTGGTGCCTGCATTTGCTCTGCGGCACCGTGACCTCCGCCCCACCTGCGCCGACCTTTCGGTGCGGCTTGCTCTTTCGGGGGGTCGTTGGCATTCAGGACCTTCGCCCTAGTGACTTTGCCGACTCCGGCATCATCAAGAAGTTGGGCCAGCTTGGATGGGTCAACCTTCGCCATTCTCTTCACCTCCTTCGGGGGGCATCATATCGGGTAGGAACTTTTCTATTATGCCATAAGACTTACGATATTTCAATGGCGATGGCATTAACGCTATGTGAGTGAGGCAATTGTGTAATAGTGCGCGTTGTTCTATACGGTCGGCATCGTCAGAAAGAATTGTTTCGGTTATGGGCACCTTACTTGGCCAGTTCGATATCCAGAAGCTTGGAGGTAGACGATCATCGAAATATACGGCGACGTCACTGAGTGCTGCAAAGCCAATTCGTGTGGCAGGATCTCCAAGCTCAATTGACTCGTGCGTGAGCCCTTGCTCGTTCATCTTCTGTAAACCAGCAAGTTCTATCATAGCTGCGGGTATCATGAGATATTGAATTGCCTGTACGTCTTCAACTCGTCGGTTAAGATATTCGGGATCTTTTATGCATCTTTCTCGGACGTCGGCTATGTCCTCGTTCCATAGTACGTATTTGGTGAATAAAGAGTAGAAGGTATTACTGAGAACTTTCTCTTTTTCCATTCTATCTACATTTTTGACTGTTTCTTGTGGGAAATACTGTCTGTAATCTCCTGTAAATTTACTAACAACTATGTCGCATATCTTTTGGGGTGTTGATTCATCTTGTAATAATGCGGAGGTGATTTCATCTGAAGGTAGTTTCTCCCATTTTATATTATCTAGCCAGTCTCCCATCTGAGTATGTGGTACGTAGAGACCGAAATATACAGAGCGTTCAATGCCTGGTGCAATATCTTTGAGGTCATTTATGTCGCTATATGCATCATCGAGCCGCTCATTTGAAGTATCGTGGTATATAGGAAGAGTTTCTTGAAAATTTGCATCAATTTGCCACCAAGTTCCTGATTTTGTTTTTACGTAGTTGGCGACATGGTATCCTCTATCTTTATCTATCCTTTTACGCTCCTCGAGTATTTTATCAATTAACGTGGGTATTAAGTGATCGCTATTATCAAAATTCTCCATTAATAACATTGTCGAGGAGACAAGAGCTTTACTTATTTGATTACCGGCTTGCTCCTGGTAGGTTTCCATAACGCCTGCGTGAAGATGCGGGAGACCGGCTTTTTCGAGAAAACTCGCAGTAATAATACTGACGCCGAGGCAGGTGGGAGCAATTGTGACGTTAGGGTATGATCCGGTAAAATACCTCGATAGGCGTACGGGGCTATATGTATAGTTTCCGTACTCGTCGGCTTCATCTCCAATGAGTCCAGGCCTATCATCAGCAATGTCTTCGAAACGTACAATAAGCCAACCAAATACTCTTGCGTACTCTTCCAGTGTTTCGGCTTTTTTCAGCTGTCGAATCTTTTCCTCTACGTCAGGACCGAGAGTTTTGTAAGCATCTTTCATGAGAGCTTTTCCGAATTGTCGTACAGTGTCTATTATTTCAAAATCTATTGGCGCTGAATAAAATTCGTGCTCACGAAAAGGGGAGTCAGCCCAAATGTCGTCACTGCTTCGCTCTTCGGTGTCTGAATAACTATCTGAAAATGGGTTAAAGCCTTTGGCGTTTGCCGATATATCAAGTGCTGTCGATAGACCTCGTGTGCCTATGCTACGAATTACATCTGCTTCGATGGACGTTGGAGGATTGAATGGTTCCTTCTGAAATTCACCTTTTAGTAATAATTCATTTGCTAGTGTAATAAGCTCATCAAAAAGTTGGGGGTAACGCGCGCTATCAATGCGACGCATCTCGACATTGGTTAACTCTTGCTCGGACATATTCAAATATTATACAATTTTTTATCACATAATTCAATAGGTAGGAATGACCTAGATGATATTGTATTATCTATAGGAAAATAAAGTTATAGTCTGACGTGGTTGACAGTTGATATTGTTTTAACCTAAGCTCTGTATAGCTATCGTCAATATAAATAGAAAGTACAAAAATGAATCCATCAGCTGAAAATCAAGAAAAAGTTTCTCCGGCCGTTACAAAATCAAATGATAACTCACTTCAGATAGTGGCCTCATTTCAAGATGGCTTAACCATCCTCAATACATTTCTCGTATTTTTATCTCTTGACGCGGATCAGCACCTACGAATTTACAGACGTGCATCAAAGGACTTTGTATCACCAACAGTATCTGATGAGTTATTTATGGATCTTACGGCAGCAGATGTAACTCGTATAGACCTTAGCCAGACTAAACTTATGATAAAGACAGGCGGAAAAAGGTATCGTATAGATCTAAGTGGTTATGATGCTAATCTTGCGCAACTTTCTGCGGGAGGAGTAGGTGGTGCTCCGGGATCTAATGCTAGGATTTTATTTGCAGTTTTAAGAATAAAAGATGCCATTGCTCGCACTCCTATTGATACTTGGTTTGCGACCCTTAAGCAATACAATTTTCCAATAAAATCGAGCAAACTTAATGAATTTGTCACTAAAGTTGCCTTACAGCACCTAGTCGCAACTATTGTAATCGGGATGATTGTACTTTTAACTATTCTTGTCTTTGCAGTAACGATTACTAAACAATAGTATTACTTAATTATTTGTGTAAGGCGTTCCAACGGGGACTAAATTATTTGCTGTGGTGTTCCAGTTTAGCCTCTGGGCGACAGACGCAGTGATCGATGCATCGGCTGGTTTGACTAACTTATTGCTGTCGTCGGATGCCGACATACTGAACTTAAAAACAAGCGGCAGCTTCGTAAGATTTTCGCTAGAGGCAAGGTCTAGGCAATTATCGGCGTACGCTTTGCATTCATCTCCCAGGCTCAACCATTTGCTGAGCTCGGATGTATTAACGGATGATCCACTAGATAAATCTAATGTAATAACGGCTGAACGAGTGACCTCTTTGGTGTCTTGTTGATCGAATATAAAGTTGCCCATGGAGTAGACTATAAGTTTTCCTTTATAGGCTTCGCTGTTTTGGGTCCAGTGTGGGTGATTGCCGAGAACGGCATCTGCGCCATAGTCAATCATTTTACGGTAAAGGTTGGTCCTGAGTTGGTCGGCAGTTGTTTGGTATTCGGCGCCCATGTGCGGGTATATGATTGTTGGTAAGTATTTGCTGTAAGTTTTTATCTGAGCAAGTGAATCTTCCGATGGAATCTTGAAGACGCCGTCATATCCGCACATCGCAAAAGGTAGGGAACCAGATTTGGCTGAGTTGTCGTCTAGTTTGATCTTGACTGGCATACTAACAGTTTCACAAGCGTCCTCGACTACGTATGGGTCGGGTCCGCCAAAATATTGTATGTTGTTTTTATCTAATTCTTTTTTGGTAGCCGTGAAGCCATCGGCGCCTTGGTTGTCGGTGTGATTGTTCGCTAGAGACACGATATTGAACCATTTTGCAAGTTCGGGCAGGTACGTTGAGGGGCAGTTGAACTGTAATAACGTGTCTTCTTGATAGATGGTTGATTTTACATTCGGATCGGCTGGACATTCCATATTTCCTACCCAAGCGTCGTACTGGTCACGGTGAAATTCGCTGAGTCTTGAAAATGGATAGGCTTCTTTGAGTGGACTAGCCCCAGACCAAGTGTTGACGCCTCGACTCCAGAAAATATCACCTACAAACATAATCTTACTAGTGAGACCAACTTCAAGAGGAGCCGTAACGACGGGAGTAACTCGAGCATTGCTTGTTGCGTCCGGTGCTTTCGCGGAATTATTCAGACTGAGCGCAAAGGCGAGTGCAGATAGTCCTACAATGATGACTACAGATATTATTAGCCATTTAAAGATTGGATGCTTTTTAGCAATCTTCATATTGATATTGTAAACCTTGTAACCAAAAATGTATAAATATTATTTTTCTGTAGCTAGTGCAAAATCGTTTATAGATTTAAGTATTGGCAGGCTCTTTGTGCCTATGTCGGACAGTTGGTATGTTACGTCTGCTCTAGATTTCTCTGTGCGGATAATTAGTTTATTGTCTTCAAGTTTTTTAAGTCTATTAGATAGAGTAGCCGTGTTGATAGTTTCTAGCTTTGATTCAATCTCGCAAAAACGTAGCTGACTATCACTCAGAGCATCGATTATTCGCATAGTCCAAAAATCACTCATTAGTTTAAGTGTGTTTATACAAATTGGGTTATCTTTATCTAATTCTGACATAATATAGTTGCTTTAATACTTAAAGTACTTTAAAATTAGTATTACAAATATATTATAGCATAAAGGGGAAATGATGAAAGTACAAGTTATTTTAGGTAGCACTAGACCGGGTAGAAATGGTGCTGCTGTTGCCGAGTGGGCGACGGAGATTATCAAGGGACGTAGTGACGTAGAGGTAGAGCTTGTCGATGTGGCTGAGTTTAATTTACCAGTACTCGATGAACCAATGCCGGCTTCTTCTGGACAATATGCAAATGAGCATACTAAAAAGTGGAGTGCTAAAATAGCCGAAGCCGATGCCTATATCTTTGTTACACCAGAGTACAACCACGGTGTTCCGGGATCATTCAAGAACGCGGTTGATTATCTATATAGCGAATGGAACAATAAAGCCGTTGGCTTTATTGGTTATGGCGTAGAGGGTGCATCCCGAGCTATTGAGTCTTGGCGCCAGATAGTTCCTCAACTAAAAATGGCCGATATTAACAGTCAAGTCGGACTAACGCTCGGTGGTGATTTTGAGAATTACGTTAACTTCAATCCGATGGATAATCGAGTCGATCAGCTCAATAAACTAGTAGATGAACTAGTGCTTTGGGGTGGCGCACTGAGTACTATTCGATAGTTTCATAGCTTATTATTTATTAGAATACCGATTGTTATCGGTATTCTAATAGTATTTTGATATAATAAACGAAGTGTCTTTGGCGCGTTGACGGAACGGTTACGTGGAGCTCTGCAAAAGCTTATAAATGGGTTCGACTCCCATACGTGCCTCCACACAATATGCGCGGATGGTGGAATTTGGTAGACACGAGAGACTTAAAATCTCTTGGCCTCACGGTCGTGCGGGTTCAAGTCCCGCTCTGCGCACCAATTAAAATTACCTCCTTTTGGAGGTATTTTTAATTGGTCATGGACTTGAACCCGATTATTTCGAAGAAATGGGTTCATGAAGCGATTGAAATAAAAAAGTGTTTACATTTTTTTATGAAATGAGCGGATATAGGGAGCGAAGCGACCGCCTGAGCGCTCTGCGAATGTAAATAATTACCTCCTTTTGGAGGTATTTTTAATTGGTCATGGACTTGAACCCGATTATTTCGAAGAAAGAGTTCACTATTGGAAGTTATTTTGGTTATTTGCTATAATTATAAGTACTAATTAAGGGGAATAAAATGACAGCACTTTGGATCATAATTGGAATAATCGTACTTATTGGACTATTCCTTTGGGGAACTTACAACGCACTAGTAACACTAAGGGTACGTGTCGACGAAGCTTGGAGCGACATCACTGTTCAGCTTAAGCGACGAGTTGATCTTATCCCTAATTTAATCGAAACTGTAAAAGGTTACGCTGCACACGAAAAAGGTGTGTTTCAGGCTGTTACAGAGGCCCGTACTAGCGTCATGTCTGCTAAAGGTGTAGCTGACACAGCTAAAGCTGAAAATCAATTTGAAGGTGCTCTAAAGAGCCTATTCGCAGTAGCAGAGGCCTACCCAGACCTAAAAGCTAGCCAGAACTTCATGGAACTACAAAAAGAACTAGTAGATACAGAAGACAAGATTCAGGCCTCTCGACGTTTTTACAACTCAGGTGTGCGTGATCTAAACACAAAGATTGAAATTTTCCCAAACAATATCTTCGCAAAAATGCTAGGATTTATTAAAAAGGAATTCTTTGAAATCGAAGACCGTGCGGCAGCTGAAAAACCTGTTGCTGTAAAATTCTAGGTTAAATAAATGTCAATCATTGACGTAAACAGTATCTTCTTCGCAATTGCAGGCGGAGGAGGTTCTAGTGGCGGGGGCGGTGGTGGAGGCGGTAGTAGCTTTCATAGCTCCGGCGCAAGCGGCTCCTCTTTAGGAAGTGCTGATTCATTTATCTGGGCATTGGTTATGGCGGCTGTGATTATCGCCGTTTTGGCCGCATTGATATTACCCGGTCAAGCAAAGAGAAGAAAGAAGCTTGAAGAAGCATCCTTGAAGGATCCGACATGGAGCGATTTACCCGAGAAATCTGAAGAAATTTTTCGTCGTCATCAGATAGATTGGCAAGATAGCAACTTAAGTTCAATGAAAAAATATATGACTCCTGCGTACTATGCGCATACAGAACTTATGGTTGAAGCCCTGCATCTACTTCAAAGGCAGAACCGTGTCGAGGTTATGAATATGGGGGTCCGAAAGCCATATGTGTTGGAGATGCAAGACTCAGATCAAAATGAGCAGGACACTGTATCGGTATATATCCCTTCGTATGTAAAGGATGAAATATACGATACAGAAAAGTTGAAAACTTTATACACAACAAAGACGCATGTGTCACAGATATATAATTTTACAAGAAGTGGTAACGACTGGTTGATTAGTAGTATAACGCAGCCTACCGCTAGGCTATCTTCTGATATAGAGAGCTTGAAATTGCTTGCCAAAAATAAGGGATATTTTTACTCTCCAGATTGGGGTTACTTGCTAATACCAGTTAGAGGAGTATTGTTTTCGGGTGCAAGCTTTGGAGTTTCTGACATAAATAATCACGTTATTGGTAAATATGAAGATGTATTGTTTCAGGTGTATAGCTTTGCAAGACGCCCGCGCAATGGATTGGACGACTATATAATTGCTCAGGTCGCTATACCAAAAAGATACGGAGATATTGTTGTACGAAAAAAGAGATCAAGGTTACTTGGTGGTATAAGGGGACTAACTAGAGTCGAGATGGAGTGGGGCGAGTTTAATTCAAGATATGACGTCTTTGCGACTAGCCCAGAGCAAGCAACAAGTTTTGAACTCTTACATCCTGCATATATGTCTAAGTTGCGAGATTTGAGTTTTGAGGTAAATATCGAGGTTGTAGACAACGTCGTTTATCTTTATAGTCCTGTCAAAAATAATAAAACGTCTAAATCTGAAATATACGAGACAATGCTCGAGCTCCTAGAAGAAGCATTTAGGCAGATGCGATTATAGGCCAAATAAAGTATAATAGAGGTTGAATTATGTATAAAGCGATCGCAGCAAACAAACGCAACACCATTATAATAATGTCTTCTTTTGTTGCATTAATTGGCGCGATAGGTTGGGCCCTGTCTTTCATGTATGGCGATGACAATATCGTGTATATTGTTTTTGCTGTAGCGATTATCTATGCACTTATTCAGTATTTTATTGCGGATAAACTTGCCATAGCCATGACTGGCGCCAAGCCAATAGAGAAGTCTGACAACCCTAGGCTTTATAGAATAGTAGAGAACCTGGCTATTACGACGGGTATGACAACCCCGAAAATTTATATAATAAATGACCCGGCGCCAAATGCTTTTGCGACAGGTAGAGACCCAGAGCATGCCATTGTGGCTGCAACTACCGGAATACTAGATATTATGGATGATAGCGAACTTGAAGCTGTCATGGCCCATGAGCTTGGTCATGTCCAGAACTATGATATTAGGGTTAGTATGATAACTTTTGGACTGGTAAGCGCTATAGGCATATTGTCCAACATGGCCCTACGTATGATGTTCTACTCGGGTGGCAATAATAGGGGCAATCAGGGTTCAAACCCTGTAGTTATGGTCGTCGGTATAATCTTTATATTATTAGCACCAGTAATTGCAACAGTTGTCCAATTAGCAGTTGGTCGTCAGCGAGAATATTTAGCAGATGCAACCGGCGCTATGACAACTAGGCATCCAGAGGCGCTAGCGAATGCTTTAGGTAAGCTAGAACAATACGGCAAACCTATGAAAAAACAAAACACTTCTACTGCCCATTTATTTATATCTAATCCTTTGAAAAAAGGGACATTTTCAAAATTATTTAGTACTCATCCACCTCTTCAGGATCGAATTAATCGCTTGATGAATATCAGAGATAAGTTCTAGTTATGGCAAAAAGCACCAAAGAGACGGTTTCTAAAAAGCCTCTGTCAAAATCTTTCAAATTACGTGCTAAAGAAATGATCGCAAATCTGAGATTGCGACAGAGAGACTTTATGTCGAGGCGGCCTCATCGAAGCCTAAAGTTGACCAAGCGAAGAGATTATGTGCGCTCTCTTCGATTACCGGGTTACTGGTCTTTTACCTTATATGTTCTGAGAACAATAAAGAAAAACAAAAAAATATTTATTTTACTAGCCTTGGTGTATTCGGTAATTACTATTCTGCTGATCGGCCTTACCTCAAAAGACACATACGACACGGTTTTGTCGGCTATAGACACCACCAATAAGGAAGCGTTTAGTGGCGGTTATGGTGCGTTTACGCAGGCTGGTGCAGTATTCATAACTCTATTCACCGGAAGTGTCGGAGCTCCACTAACAGAAGGCCAGCAGATATATACTAGCCTGCTAGTACTGCTAACTTGGCTGACAACAGTCTGGTTGTTGCGTAATCTACTGGCTGGACACAAAGTTAAATTGCGCGATGGTCTATATAACGCATCATCTCCGCTACTGTCTACGGCAGCGGTTGGTCTATTGATGGTGATCCAGCTGCTACCTATAGCCATTGTCGCCATAGGTTACTCAGCCGCTGTCAGTACCGGATTATTGAATGGTGGCGTAGAAGCCATGTTGTTCTGGCTTGTGGCCGGTCTGCTGACCGTACTGTCTATGTATTGGTTGACGACTACATTTATGGCTCTAGTGATCGTAACTCTACCGGGAATGTATCCTATGCGAGCAGTAAGTGTAGCGGGCGACCTAGTTGTTGGTAGGCGATTTAGAATATTACTTCGATTACTATGGATGATTATAGGTGTTATCCTCACATGGGCACTTATCATGATTCCGCTTATAATGTTTGATACATGGGTAAAAACTATGACGACAAACTTTGACTGGCTGCCTACTGTTTCTATTGTAATGCTATTGATGTCCTCGACTACTATAGTGTGGTGCGCTAGCTATATTTATTTGCTTTATAGGAAGGTCATGGATGATGACTCAAAACCAGTCCAAGGATAGGATAGAAGAGCTTAAGGCGCTCCTTCAAAAATACAGCCACAGTTATCATGTGCTTGATGAACCTATCGTGACTGATGCTGTTTATGACAGCTTGTTTTCTGAACTAAAGAAGCTCGAAGATGAATCTCCGGACCTTGTTACTATCGATAGTCCAACTCAAAGAGTGGGCGGGGAGTTATTGGGCGGATTTAAAAAAGTCCAACATAGCACAAGAATGCTGAGTTTAAACGATGTATTCGATAGAAAAGAAGTCGAAGCTTGGGTGGTTCGGATTGACAAACTATTGCCCGCAGAAAGGCACGAATATTTCGCTGACATAAAGATGGATGGTTTGGCATGTGCCTTGATATATCAAGACGGTATCTTGACTCAGGCTGTTACGCGTGGGGATAGTTTTGTTGGTGAAGATGTAACTTCAAATGTTAGGACTATAAAGAATGTTCCACTGGGTTTATTTAATCAAGATAATTCCAAACAGTTCCTAGTGGGTAGGACAGAAGTGCGCGGTGAGATAGTCATGCTAAAAAAGGACTTTGAAAAACTCAATAAAGAACGAGAGTTAGCTGGCGAACCTGTCTTTGCTAATCCACGAAACCTAGCCGCTGGTACGATTCGCCAATTAGACCCAAAACTAGTCGCCGGTCGACCGTTATCATTTAGGGCTTATGATATATTGCGAGATAATCCGGATGATGTTCCTACTAACACTTTTGCCTACGATGCACTTCGATCATTAGGTTTTTCGGTTAATCCTCAAGCCAAAAGCTTCCAAACACTAAATGATGTAATGCATTTTGTTGATGAGTGGGATAATAGACGCCATGAGCTCGAGTTTAACACTGATGGCTTAGTTATCAAGGTAAATGACCGCAGGCAGTACACTAGCCTTGGAGTGGTCGGTAAGCAGCCCAGGGCAGCCGTTGCGTACAAGTACGCAGCTGAACAGGCTACAACAATAGTAAAAGATATCGTGATAAGTATCGGCAGAACGGGTGCGGCTACTCCTGTGGCTGTTTTTGATCCCGTACAGATTGCTGGAACTACAGTTCGCCATGCAAGCTTACATAATGCCGATGAAATCCAGAGGCTAGACATTCGGTTGGGTGATACGGTTGTTATATTTAAAGCGGGAGATATCATACCTCAGGTTGAATCAGTTGTTACCGAGCTAAGGCCTAGTTCTGCTAAAAAAGTAGAATATCTTTCGTTACTTTCCGAGCAGTACCCGGAGCTAAAATTTGAAAAACAAGGCGATGATGTAGTGTATCGAGTGGTTGGCGCCGACAGTGATTTGATGCTGAAACGAGCAGTTGAATACTATGCATCGAAATCGGCGCTAGATATAGATACTTTAGGCGAGAAGAACGTGGTCGCACTTGTTGATGCCGGGCTGGTTAGGGACGTCGCAGATATATATAAAATCACAAAAGAAGATTTATTAAGACTTGATAGATTTGCCGAAGTTTCGGCTCAGAAATTAATCGACTCTATTTCAAATAAAAAGAATCCGCCTCTCGAAAAGTTTATCTTAGGACTTGGTATCCGGCATGTCGGCGCGCAAACTGCCATTGATTTGGCAGACAATTTTAGGTCCATCGAAAGTCTGCAGAACGCGACAATTGAACCGCTTGAGTCTATCGATGGTGTTGGAAAAGTCGTATCTGAGTCGATACTAGCATGGTTTGCCGATAACGATAATGAAGAGCTGTTGCAGAAATTTACAGAATTAAAGGTCTCTGCTATTTATAGAGAAAAATCCGGAAACTTGAGCGGCAATAATTTTGTAATTACTGGAACGCTTAAGTCTATGTCGCGAGACATGGCTGCTGAAAAAATACGTCAGCAGGGTGGAACTTTTCAGTCAGCTGTAGCTAAGGACACTACCTATCTTGTCTCGGGCGGTAAGGTCGGCGGTAGTAAGTTGGCTAGTGCCAATAAGTACAACGTCAAGATAATCGATGAGACTAAATTCTTAGAAATAATAGGTAAATAGCATGCACCGTATATTTAGAAAATCTAAAAAAATTGCTATCGGAATAGTGGGTGGCTTGGTGGTAGTTTTTGGTTTAGTACTGATACCATATCCAGGACCGGGTTGGCTGGTAGTGTTTGCTGGTTTGGCTATACTTTCTACTGAGTTTGATAGAGCTAGAAAGATATTAGACTTAGCTGAGGCAAAATATAAGCATTGGCAACAATGGCTAAAAGACCAGAATGTCTACATTAAGTCTACGGTGTGGCTTGTTACGGCTATAGTGGTAGTAGTAACGATTTGGTTATTGAACGGATACGGGATGATAAATAATTTCTTTAATCTCGGACAGGACTGGATAAACTCTCCACTATTCTAAAAAAAATACCTCGCTGATTAGGGCGAGGTATTTTGATTGGTTACTGGTAATAAATTACCAGCTACGCTGACGGAATGCACCGCCACCGTTACCACCATTGTCGTTTCCACCGAAGTCACGCTTTGGGCGATCTTCCTTTGGACGAGCTAGGCCAACGCTGATTGCGCGTCCGTCTAGTTCTTTACCGTCAAGCTGATCAACAGCTTTTTGGTTGTTAGCTTCTTCTTTGTATTCTACAAATCCGAAACCTTTTGAACGGCCGCTGTCGCGGTCTGTTATTACTCGTGCGCTCTCAACTTCTCCGATTTGCTCGAAAAATGCTTTTAGTGTGTCATCAGTAGTTGCGTATGCAAGGCTACCGATAAATAGATTTTGTTGTGCCATAATTTGGTACTCTTTTCTTCTTATCTGATTCTTAATATCGTCAGATCGACCGCTCCTGCGACTAGTTACTGTAAGAAGAGAGTTTACCTAAGAGGTAAGCGCTCGCCTTTTTAAATCTAAATACGCGTGTGCTTCTGAACACCTTTAGTTAAACACATATAGCACATAAATACTAGTGTAGATTATTATAAAAATGTAAAGTGCTTGTGTTATCGGGCCGAATAGTCGATAATAATTAACAAGCTGGTATGCAAAGGGGTAACCTTTGCAATCAAAACAAACAGTTTAAAACAAAAAGTGCCCCGGGTGGGCGCATAGCAGCGGAAAACATCTCGTCTCTGGAAACAGAGGCGAGTTTTTGATATAATTTCCTTTGGTACGGGGCATTGGCACAGTTGGCTAGCGCGCTTCCATGGCATGGAAGAGGTCATCGGTTCGAATCCGATATGCTCCACCAAAACCCGCGTACTCAAACCGTGGACCAAGGGAATGCCTTTCGAGGTTTCCTCCACTTGGCTCTCACGTGCGATTGGCCCGTTCTTCGGAACGGGCCTTTTCGTTTGTTTGGGTGTAGCTACGGCACCCGGGCCGAGCAGGTGGTTGAACGGTGGTGCGAGTTCTGGGCGCACCGATGCGTCCGGGTTCACGAGGATGCGTACGAAGAACGCCTGGTTGAAGAGCTTCTTGATGTGGTCCGGCGCACTCGCGTAGGCAGTCCCGCACGATTCGGCGAGGTCGAGTGCGAGGCGCAGGTTGGTCTCAATCCGCTGGTGATGTTCGGTGCCCGCGCCGAGTTTCTTCTCGGTGTCGTGCAGACCTGTGGCGATGCGGTCTTGCTCGCGTTTGAGGAGGTCCAGTGGGACGGCTCCGGCGTAGTGGGCTTCCATCAGTTTGTCGCGCTCGCGCTCCAACTTGGCCTGACGTTCTTGGAGGGCGCGGCGTTCGGATGCGGCGGTGGTTTGGCTGGTGGCGATCTCTTCGCGGAGTGCGCTCTCGACCTTGGCTCGTAGGTCAGGGGAAAGTTGGAGTGTCGCGTAGTGCTGTTCGATGCGTTGCTCGACCTCGTAGATGAGCACGGCCTTCTGCTGGCAATTGTTGCGCTTGGAGTGGCGTCCTGAGCAGATGAAGTAGGGGTATCGGTCGCCAGAGCGCGATTTGGCGTTGGTGACGATCAGGCGTTGCTCGCATGATCCGCAGTAGACGGTGGAGCGCAGGAAGTGCGGGTGCCTGCGGGTCCGTTCGCCGTTGACGTGCGAGCTCACCACCGCCTGCGCCTTATCCCAGGTGTCCTGGTCCACGAGCGCTTCGTGCTTCCCGGGATACGTCACACCTTGGAAACTGACGACGCCCGTGTAGTACGGGTTCGCTAGTGCCGAGTACATCAACGAGTCCGTCACAGGCCGCGACGGCATGTGTGGTGTTGGCGCAGTCGTGAGGCCAAGCCCTGCGAGGTGCTCAGTGAGGGAGCGTATGTTCCAGTCCCCGGTTGCGAGCATGGCGAAGGCTTGCTTCATCAGGGGTGCGCGTTCGGCGTCGAGTTCCACGTCGCGTACTTCGCGGCCCTCGGCATCGATGTGCCGCACGTTGCGGTACCCGATGGGAGCCTTGGTGGGGGTGCCGCCTGTGCGGGCTTTCTCGGTCATGCCCTTGAGGACTTCGTTGGCGAGGTTGCGTGAGTAGAACTCCGCGATTGAACTCATGATGCCGTGGAGCAGCATCCCCGACGGTGTCTGGTCGATGGACTCAGTAGTGGAGACGAGCCTGACCCCGGCGATGTCGAGCTCGCGGTTGATGTCGACGTCGTCCGCCCTGTTGCGGGCCAGCCGGTCGAGCTTATGCACGATCACGTAGTCGACGGCATGATCGGCCACGTAGTCGAGCATGCGCTTGAGCTCAGGTCGGTTCGCGGACTTCGCCGAGGCACCTCGGTCCACGAACTCCTTGATAACAATTGCGCCCAGGGAGGCGGCCTTCTTTCGGTTGGCTTCTCGTTGGGCGGGGATGGAGAATCCCTCCGCCTCACCGCCACGGGTGGCCTGGTCCCGCGTCGACACCCGCAGGTAGGACACCGCAGCTTTGGGTGTGAGTGCCTGTTGTAGGACGGCTTCAGGGCTGACGGCGGTGGCGTTGATGGGGCTCATGGACGACGTTTCTCCTCTTAGGTCCTCCATGTTGTAACTCTCTTCGTCGGAAGAGTCCAGGGGTGATGTGTATTCCACATCAGACGACCGGGGGTGCAACTCGGGCGCTGGTTCATCTCGTGAAGACATGGATGCGTCCTTCGTCTTCGAGGACGTGACAGGCCACGTGGAAGTTCGACGTGATGCGCTCCCAGTCCCACTTCGGACGGCCCTCCTCGGTGGTCGAGGTGGTCAGGAACATCGATGTGGCAGCGACCCAGCCGACGTACCTGAGGTAGGTGGTGGTTGCCGCGTTCATCGAGGTGAACGTGCCGAGGTGTCGGTCGGTATATTGGCTGAGCAAGTCCGGGTGTGCGGGGTCGACGTCGGGCAGCTGGAGAAACAGCGCGAACGAGTCCGGGTCGAATGCCTCGAAGCCCTCACGGATGCGTTGCCGGGTTTCGGCATGGGCGTCCCACTCATTGCGTCGCAACTGTTCGTTACTCGCCTGGGGTTCATGTTCAGGCCCAGAAGACATGGGTCTGTCCTGCGTAATCCACGATGTCGTACATCTCCTGGAGCGCGCCCCAGATGGCGCGGCGGTCCCACATGAGGACCCCATCGGGGATCCCGAGCCGTGCAATGAGCTGGTTGACTTCGGCGAGCCATCCCATGCCCTCCAGTTCAGAGGTAACAAATGTCTCCTGGTCTGGGTAGGTCTGGACGTACGCGTTCGCGAAGTTGGTGCGCAAGTCGTCGGCGTCGGTGTCGGTGTCCGGCAGTTGTGCGAACGCGATCGCGGCTGGGCCGTGCTCGTTGTAGAGCGCTGCGAGGCGGATGCCCGCCAGGGCGTTCGCAGATGAGTTGATCATCTCGACCAGGTCGCGTGCGGTTTGGTCCGTGCCCTCCGGGTGGGCTTGTGGTTGTTGTTCGTGATTCATGAGGTGTGACCTCCTTTCTGCCCACCCGTGATGTTGTTGATGAAGTGCTCCGCTCCGGCAGCGACCAAGGTCGGTAGCGCGTCGAGCGTGATGATGATGAAGACGTGTTGGTCGAGTGCTGCGTCTTCGAGGTGTTGCTGGAGTTGCTCGCGCCTGGTTTTGCTCGGCACGATCCACACCACGGCCGGGAACACGCCGATCGACTGCTGTTCGATTCCGGTTCGCCGGTAGGTGTCGTACTGGTGGCACTTGCGCACCACCCGTGACGGGGGTTCGGTGTCGAGGTCGATCTCGAGGAACCAGTGGTCGTCAAACCTGGTGCTCGAGGTCGTGACGGCGAGGTCGGGCTTGAGGTAGATGACGGACCCGTGGGGGCCGATGTACCGCCTCCAGCACTCGGGTTCGGCCTGGACTGCCTCAACGGTCGTGTTCGTCCGACGTGTGGCCGCGTGGAGCCGGACAACAGCCTCGGTGACCGCGAGGTGGTGCTCGAGGAACGTGACCGACGGTTGCCGCAGCCTGGCCTTGCGTCCACTACCAGTGGTGCCGACGAGGCGAGCCCCGCCTTCGGTGAGCGTCCAGACGTAGGAACCGGACCCGGCGCGGACGCCGCCAATCCGACGATCCAACGCGGTCACGACCCCGTTGGAACGGAGCTTGGCCATTTCGCGGTTAGTGGCTCTGAGCGCAGCGCTCGGACTGCGCTTGTCGTGGAAGACGAGGTTGCGGATCTGGGCTGACGTCATGAACCGCAACTGCGCCAAATGCTGAAGCAGTTCCTCGTCCCGTTCTGACAGCTCAACGCCCAGTTGCTCAAGGATGCGTCGTCCGAGCCGTGAACCGGTCATCGTTGCCTCCGGACTGCACCAGTGCGGGAACAGGGCTGCCGGAATGCGGCAGCAGTCTTATCCCTTGTCCGCCCCTGAGGCCCCAGGCACCTGCACGGACACGGGCTGCTCGTGGTCGCGACGCGACAGGCGGTGCGACAGCCGCTTCTAGTGGTCATGGCTGCCTCCTGGGTTGTCGACCGATCTGGTCGTCAGGCAACGGTTCAGCGTTGTCGGCGCTGACAGAGGACTCGATGTCGTGAGCGACGGCCTTGGCGTCGCGGCCGTAGAGCCGCGCGCTGAGAGCACGTAGTTCGACCGGATCGGAAATGGTTGGGCTCGGCGGGGTCGTGACGCCCGACACCCAGCCGGTGGCGTGCCCGTCAGATAGCAATGAGGCGTAGACCCCAAAACGAGGCAGCAGCATGAAGTCCTGCATCTCGAGCGTGGGAGCCATCTTCGCCATGTCGGTTGCGTCTCCTGAGTTCAGGCCGAAGATGATCTTGTTGCGGGCGTTCGCATCGATACCGGCCCGCAAGCCTGGTGGCAGTTGATTGCGATATTGGTGCGCCAAGGTGAAGCCCACGCCGAGGCTGCGCGCCTGCGCCAGTGCGTCCGCGAGGTCAGTCGGCAGCGCCAAGTAGTCCTGAACCTCGTCGATGTAGACGCTGACGATGGGGCGATGCGCCACGGCTGCCCGTGCCAGGATCAGCGGCCACAGTTGGGACACCACAAGTGCCCCGAGCAGTCGTGCGCCCTCGGAGCCGACGATGCCCTTGTTGAGTGACACCAACACGATCTTGCGCTTGGTGAGCAGGTCGCCCAGGTCGAAGCCTGGGTTGGCTTGGCCGAGGATGTTGCGCAGGCTTGGTCGCAACAGAAACTGGCGAAGCTTGTTCATCACCGGTGCGATCACTTGCGCGCGTTGTGGCACCGACATGGCCTCATAGCTGGCCCAGAACGACTCCAGGCCGACCGGGTCGCGAAGGTTCTTGGTGAGGCGACGGCGAAGCGCAGCATCGCTCAATAGTGAGGGGAGCTGCACGAGGGTTGTTCCTGGATTGCGGGCAAGCGTGAGCACCGCACTGGTGAGGACGTCTTGTGTCCTGGGTCCCCATGAGTCGGCGAACAGTTCCTTGAAGACAGCGACGATTCCGTCGGTGACTTGTTCGGGATTGCGATCGGCAGCGGCCAGCGGGTTCAGCCCCACCGGCTCGCTCGATACCGGGTCGATGACCACGACATCCTTCTTGCGCCCCTCGGGGACGCGGGCGAGTACATCGTTCGTGAGGTCCACCTTGGGGTCGATCACGAGTACTCCGCGACCAGCTTTTATGTCTGCCTCGATGAGAGACAGCATGGCCGTGGACTTGCCCGCACCGGTCGGCCCGAGCAGCACAGTGTGGTGAAGTGAGTCCTCCGCGCAGATTCCTAGGGGCACCGGGTTGTTACCCGGAGTGACAGCGAAGTCGCGACCACGAGTCTTCAGTGGCCTGTCGAGGTCGAGTGTGCGGGGGTGTTTGCCGGGCTGGCCTGGCAGGTCCTCGTCGCCAAGCGGCCAGGCCATAAGACACGCCAGTTCGGGTGCAGATAACTGCAGCGGCCACCGCCACGGACGCTTGACGTCGTTGAGCGCGTCGGGTCCTTCGGGTGTCATGCCGATGTGGACTCCGGCGGCATCCGCGACTCGCAGTCCTCCAACCACGTGTCGAATCAGACTCTGCGCTGAACCGTCCTCGGTGGATGCGGCACCGATGCGGATGTTGCAGGAGAAGCCGTGCATGGCGCGTTTGGCGTGCATGCGTCGACGTGCCTCCGTGGTGGCGGGCTGCACGGTTCCGCGCAGCACGTCTAACCAGGTGGCGCGCGGGTCAGTCTCGGTGCGTGAACCAAGCCCTGGCGTGCTGCGTGCTCCAAGGAGAACTTGGATCACGGCCTCGTCGTTGTGGTGTGCGGAGACAAGTGCGGCCAGCGTGGATCTCACGACGGCGGAGGTTCGCTCCGTGTTGAGTGCCAACGCTGGGTGCGACACGGTTACCCGTGCCGAGCGCGTCACGTGACGCCGTACGAACCCTTTCGCCGCCTTGAGGCTAGGAACGAGATTGCGAAGGGTCGAGATGAGTTCATCAATATCTGATGCGTGGGTGCCGACCAAATAGCGCACGCGTCCCTTACTGACGCGGGCCTCCCAGCCGATCACGCCGGGGGAGCGGTCACTGGCCAGCCGGTCCAGCAGATCGACACCTGCATCGATCTCGAATGGCCTCGGCCAAGTGACCTCACGCCATACCCAGACATCGTGCGAGCTACTCATCGGAGCCTCCCGCATTGCGCTTCTTGATGTGCCTTTCGGCGTCGACCTCAAGAGCGGCCTGATGCAGGGCGAGTGCCAGAAAGGCGCGACCAAGTTTCCGCACGTCAGGTTGAGGTCGTGGCACGGGCACAATGCGCACCTGGTTCGACTCGCCTGGTCGCCCCCTCGTGCGCTTGTCCCTACCCATGATGTGCCCTCCAACCGGTCACGCGGAGACGTGACTCCGTTAACCTGCCCCTTGTTATGAGCGGTCGAGTCCGTCCTGTCAACGGCATCACCAGTGGCGTGACCGCCACCAGTGCACTGCGACCAAGACGGCGCCTGCTGTCAGCAGGCTCGCCGCGATAATTGGCCACACCTGGGCGATGAGCTTCGCGCCAATCCACAAAGCGATCATCGCCATCGCCACGGCGAAGGCGGCATCGGTCAGCCGATCCAAGAATCGGCGCGGTTCCTCGGGCATATTCCACTCCTGTCATGACGATGTCCTCGTCGATGGTGAATCCGGCACCGGGTAGCCGGGCATTTCAATATCAGATGTGATCTGGTTGCCCCACACGTCCCAACCGCGTTGGCGACGACGAGCGAACAACTCCAGACGCGGGCCGGGGGAGACGCGCTCGATCACCGCGTACTGCTCCTCGGGTTTGTGCGAGTGATCCTGCAAGGGCGCGAACATCCATGTCGGCTGGCTACGGAACTGCACCGGAGCCTTACCTTTGGTGCCGAACAGCAGGTGCTCGGTGGCGTTGCGCAGATATTGGCCGAGCGTGAAGCGCGGCTTAATCCACGTCAGCGGCGAGCGGGGAGTGAACCCCCACGCTTCCATCACGTCGTAGCCGTCGCGCAACGTCGCATTGGTGACCCACAGCCATAAGTGGGCGTCACCCTCAGCGAGGTCGCCGACCGGCATCTTTTTGATTTCGTCGAGCGTCATCAGGTCGTAGTGACGCTCCGCTCCCAACGAGTTCTTGCCTCGCTGATGCACATCCCACGGCGGATCAGCCATGATCGTGCGGTATTTCTTGGTGCTCATATCGACAACTCCTTTCCACATCGGGCAAGCAGCCTGCGGCTCGCCTCGAACTGCCTGGAGTACAACCCATCCGGGCCACGATTCCCAGGGCCAGCAGGGGCGCACCTCCGTGCGGCACGACACCGCCCCGCCAGAGGTCCACCAGAAGTGAGCGTCCCGGCGAGACGGTGTTGTGAAATGTTCAACGCGACCCCTCCTCAGAGGGATCGGCGAGCTGGCGATTGCCCTGACCGAAGTGCAGCGCCTCAGCAATAAGGGCCTTGCGAGCCTCGTGTGCAGCCGCGTTCGTCTCGGTCTGAAACCGCAGCATCGCCACCTTGAGCTCAGCCCGTTCCCGCTCCGCCTCGGCGGCACGCCGGTCGCGATCCCGCTGCTCGCTGCCCTCCCACCAGGTGGCGGCGAGGTTGATCGCCAAGACCATCAGCGAGACCAGGACTAGCGCGACCAGAATCGACGCGATGACCCCCATCGTCACCACCGCGCAATCTTCTGCGAAGCACCCAGAGCGTAGGCGTCAACAATGTGCTTGTAGCGGCCCTCACCCAACGGGGCAATCTCGATCAGGTGCGCCTCCAAGGCGCTGAGCGCGCCGACATTCTCCAAGGCCGTGTTGGCAATCAGCGCCCGGCCTTGCTCGATGGCGTCGGCCACTACTGTCTGGGCGGCCACGCGGTCGAGTTCGCGTGAGGTTTGCCGCGCGATCTGACCGGTCATGTTCGGTACCCGATCCGGTAGCCGATTGCCCCCAAAGGGCACAAGATCCGTAGTGTTCATTTCATCTCCTCTGTGCGGTGTCGCGGCACGGTGCCGTGAAAACAGCATCGAGGGGACGGGTGTTCGGCGTCGTGACAGGAAAGTGACATACCTGGCGCGCGCATATGTTGAAGTGGAGGGATTCGATGGCAAGCGACTCGGCGAAGCGCACGATCGCAGCTGAACTGCGCGAAATGCGAAAGCAGAAGGGCGCCCTCGACGCAGCCAAGTTGGCGTATGCGCCAATGATCCTTAAGGGGCTCGGGGGAGACAACCCAGAGAACGCCCTCACACGATTGCTCGACCTTGCCATCGAGTACTCGAACGACCGAGACATCGACGCTGCCCTGGCCAGTTTTGGCTGGGGGGTCACGAGCGAGGGTTCGCTCGATCGCCTATCCGAGTACTCGGAGAGATATCAGGTTGATCCTCGGACCGTCCGTCGTTGGAGCGACGACGGTATCCGCAAACTCACTTTGCTCATCCTCGGAACAGCGCCGTGGATTCAACCGCGTATCCGCCAAGTCTTGACCTGTGAAGGGGATCAACTCGTGGTGGCATTTGACGTCCGCATCCCGCCGAAGTTGCGCATGCAGAGACCGAGACTCCAGGTCGATGAACGCATGATCGACATCGATATGCCTGATATGCGGCCGTCTGATACGCCACAGGTGTTCGGAACGGGGATCGGCCCGCTCACCACGAAGGAGTCCCTACCGATCACCCTCAGACTGAGTTGGCACGGAGAGAAGTTCCCGGTCTACGAGTCAATTGTTCGCGGAGTGCCTGACCTCTACTTCAGTTCACAGACCGGACCCTTCGGGATGAGGACCACTGTCCGGACCTGGATCGAAGGAACGGGCGCCGAACTGGCCTAGCGACCTACACCCAGACCAGGGCCTTCTAAAGATTCGGCAAATGTGGGATAATTGATTCAGATTGCGCGACCGGTCAGAGCATTGCTCCCGCCGCGTAAGTGCCGAGTCACGGCAACGCTGCTCCCATCGGGATGATGTCGCATGCCGCGACTACTGTGAACCACAGATACTTCAACCGTAACCGCAGCAATGCGAGGAGAACCACGCCCATGCCACCAACCACACGCGAAGGCCAACGAGCCGAGTTACACAAGACCATCTGGCGCATCGCGAACGACCTGCGCGGAAGTGTGGACGGCTGGGACTTCAAGACCTACGTGCTCGGCATGCTCTTCTACCGCTTCATCTCCGAGAACCTCACGGTGTACATCAACAAGGGCGAACACGACGCCGATAAGACCGACTTCGACTACACGCGGCTGCCCGACGCTCAGGCGGAGTTCGGCCGCAAGGAAACGGTCGCGGAGAAGGGCTTCTACATCCTCCCGTCGGAGCTGTTCGAGAACGTGCGCCGCGAAGCGCCGACGGACGCAAACCTCAACGAGACCCTAGAACGGGTGTTCAAGAACATCGAAGGCTCGGCCGTGGGCACGGACAGCGAGGACGACCTCAAGGGCCTCTTCGACGACCTCGACGTCAACAGTTCCAAACTGGGTAACACTGTTGCCCATCGCAACGAGAAGCTTGTCAAACTGCTGGACGCGATCGGTGACCTGCCGCTCGGGAAGTTTGGCGACAACTCGATTGATCTGTTCGGTGACGCCTACGAGTACCTCATGCAGATGTACGCCTCCCAAGCAGGCAAGTCCGGTGGCGAGTACTACACGCCGCAAGAGGTCTCCGAGGTGCTCGCGAAGATCGCCGTGGCTGGCAAGACCCGCGTGAACAAGGTCTACGACCCTGCCGCAGGCTCGGGCTCGCTGCTGCTGAAGTTCGCGAAGGTACTCGGCAAGGAGAACGTGGGTGGCTTCTTCGGTCAGGAAATCAACCTCACCACCTACAACCTCGCACGGATCAACATGTTCCTGCACGACGTGAACTACGAGAAGTTCAGCCTCGCCTTGGGTGACACCCTCACGGACCCGCAGCACTGGGATGACGAACCGTTCGAGGCGATCGTGTCCAACCCTCCGTACTCGATCAGGTGGGACGGTGACGCGAACCCGCTGCTCATCAACGATGAGCGTTTCGCTCCCGCAGGTGTGCTCGCACCGAAGTCGAAGGCCGACCTCGCCTTCACGATGCACATCCTGTCCTGGCTGGCTGTCAATGGCACTGCCGCGATCGTCGAGTTCCCTGGCGTGCTCTACCGAGGCGGGGCAGAGGCAAAGATCCGGAAGTACCTCATCGACAACAACTACGTCGACGCAGTCATCCAACTCCCTGCGGACCTGTTTTTTGGCACCACCATCGCCACCTGCATCATCGTTCTCAAGAAGTCCAAAACCGACAACGGCGTGCTGTTTCTTGATGCCTCGGCCCAGTTCAAGCGCCTCGGGAACAAGAACAAACTCACTGCCGAAAACCAGCAGCACATCCTCGACACACTGATCGCCCGCGTCAATGTCGACCACGTCGCGAAGTTCGTGGCGAACGAGGACCTCGCCGCTAACGACTACAACATCGCCGTCTCCTCCTACGTCGAACAGGAAGACACCCGCGAGGTCGTGGACATCACCAAGCTGAATGCCGAGATTGCCCGAATCGTCACTCGCCAGCAAGAACTCCGCACATCGATCGACGCAATCGTTGCCGACCTGGAGGGCGCGAGGTGAGCCGCATCGAAGGACTGATCAAGGAGCTTGCGCCGGAAGGAGTCGAGTTCAAGTCGCTCGGAGACGTTGGCGAGTTCATTCGAGGTAATGGCCTGCAGAAGTCCGATCTCACTGCCCAAGGTGCGCCTGCTATTCATTACGGTCAGCTCCACACCCATTACGGCATCTGGACTGACACAACGAAGTCGTTCACTGACCCGACCTTGGCGACGAAGCTCCGTCGCGCCAAGCCTGGCGATCTCATCATCGCTACGACCAGCGAGGACGACGCAGCCGTCGCCAAAGCGACAGCGTGGATTGGCGACGGCGAGGTCGCTGTGAGTGGCGATGCGTATATCTATCGTCACTCTCTCGACCCTCGGTACGTCGCGTACTTCTTCCAGTCGGACAAGTTCCAAGGACAGAAGACACGTCATGTGTCAGGGACCAAGGTACGTAGAATTTCAGGGACTTCCCTCGCGAAGATCAGAATCCCTGTCCCGCCCCTTGAGGTGCAGAGCGAGATCGTGCGAATATTGAATCAGTTCACTGCGCTGGAAGCGGAGCTGGAAGCGGAGCTGGAAGCGCGCCGCCTGCAGTACGAGCACTATCGAACCAACCTCCTCTTGTTTGGAGATGAGGTCAAGAGCGTGCCTCTCGGAGACATAGCCGTGATTGGAACCGGGAGCCACGATACGCAGGATGCCGTCGAAGGCGGGGACTACGCGTTCTATGCGCGCGGTCGCGATCCCCTTCGCCTAAACTCCTTCGACTTTGACGAGAACGCCATCATTACGGCGGGTGACGGCGTCGGGGTCGGTAAAGTGTTCCACTTTGCGACTGGGAAGTATGCATTGCACCAGCGTGCATATCGCGTGGTGCCTCACGACGACGTTGATGCGCGATACGTGTATCACTATTTAGTCTCCGATTTTGGCCGATATCTCGAGCAGACCTCTGTTCATGCATCTGTGACGTCACTGCGTCGGCCCATGTTCTTGAGTTACCCGGTGCCCGTGCCGCCGCTCGCGGAGCAGCGTCGTATCGCGTCTGCCCTCGACAAGTTTGACGCCCTGGTCAACGACCTCAGTGTCGGCCTGCCTGCTGAACTAGCAGCTCGTCGCAAGCAATATGAGTACTACCGCGATCGTCTGTTGACGTTTGAGGAGAGCGCTGCATGAGTGAGGCGATGCCGCGTAAGTACGATCCGATTGCTGTGTCTGCGGAGAGCACGGTCGTTGCCGAGTATGTTCCGGATGCCATGGCCGAGGCGGCGTACCAGTCGGAGTCGGCGTTGGAGCAGGAACTGATTCGGCTGTTGGGTTCGCAAGCGTATGAATACGTGGCAGTGACGTCGGAAGCCCAACTGGTCGCGAACCTTCGTGTCCAACTCGAAGCCCTCAACGGCATCGTCTTCACCGACCGCGAGTGGGAGCAATTCTCCTCTGAGAAGATCGCTGGCAAGAATGACGGCATCGTCGAAAAGACGATTCGCGTCCAGGAAGACCACGTGCAGATCCTTAAACGCGAGGATGGCTCGACCAAGAACATCACTCTGCTCGACAAGCAGAACATCCACAACAACCGACTGCAGGTCATCAACCAGTACGAGATCGACCGCGGCGTGGGTGGCGCGAACTACGCGAACCGCTACGACGTCACCGTGTTGGTCAATGGCCTGCCGATGGTTCACATTGAGCTTAAGCGTCGCGGTGTGGACATTCGTGAGGCGTTCAACCAGATTGACCGCTACCAGCGGGACAGTTTTTGGGCGGGCTCTGGGCTGTTCGAGTACGTGCAACTTTTCGTGATTAGTAACGGCACTTTGACGAAGTACTACTCCAACACCACGCGCAGCCAGCACCTCAAGGAGGGGCAGAAGCCCAGCAAGGGCCGCAAGACGTCAAACTCCTTCGAGTTCACTTCGTGGTGGGCGGATGCGCAGAACAAGCCGATCAAAGACCTGACCTCGTTCGCGAAGACGTTCTTCGCCAAGCACACGCTGCTGAACATCCTGACGCGCTACTGCGTGCTGACCGCTGACCGGCAGTTGCTGGTCATGCGGCCGTATCAGATTGTTGCGACCGAGCGGATCCTGCAGAGAATCGACATCTCCACGAACTACAGACAGCTCGGCACGGAAGCGGCTGGCGGGTATGTGTGGCACACGACTGGCTCTGGTAAGACGCTGACCTCGTTCAAGACCGCGCAGCTCGCTTCGAAACTGCCGAGCGTCGACAAGGTCCTGTTCGTCGTGGATCGCAAGGACCTCGACTACCAGACCATGCGGGAGTACGACCGGTTCCAAAAGGGCGCCGCGAACTCCAACACCTCGACGTCCGTGCTGAAGAAGCAACTCGAAGACCCGAACGCGCGGATCATCATCACGACCATCCAGAAACTGTCGAACTTCATCACCGGGAACAAGGGGCACGAGATCTACGGCGGCCACATCGTGCTGATCTTTGACGAGTGCCACCGTTCCCAGTTTGGTGACATGCATTCCGCGATCACGAAGGCGTTCAAGAAGTACAACCTGTTCGGCTTCACCGGCACGCCGATCTTCGCCGTCAATGCTGGCAGTGGCGGCAACCCGCAGCTGAAGACCACGGAGCAGGCCTTTGGCGACAGACTGCACACGTACACGATCGTGGATGCGATCACTGACCGGAACGTGCTGCCGTTTCGGATTGACTACGTCAACACCATCAAGGTCGGCAACGTCACCGATGCGCAGGTCTCGGCGATTGACACGGAGAAGGCGCTGCTGGCGCCGGAGCGCATCCGCGAGATCGTGAAGTACACGCTCGAGCACTTCGACCAGAAGACCAAGCGTGCTTCCAGTTACGAGCACTCGGTGGTCACGAACGTAGTCGCGTCCACGCGCGCCCGCCGTCAGGCTGAGGCGGTGCGCGAGCGCAAGCGGGTGCGCGGCTTCAATGCCATCTTCGCGACAGCCTCGATCGATGCGGCTCGGCGCTACTACAACCATTTCCAGACCCAGCAATGGGAGGTTCCGGAGGATCGCCGGCTCAAGATCGGCCTGATCTACTCTTATGGCGCGAACGAGGCCGTCGATGACGGCATTCTCGATGATGAGGCCTTCGACACCGACGCGTTGTCGGCTGATGCGCGCGGCTTCCTGGAGGATGCGGTCCAGGACTACAACGACATCTTCGGCACCAGTTACGACACCAGCGCCGACAAGTTCCAGAACTACTACAAGGACCTCTCGCAGCGACTGAAGAACCGGGAACTCGACCTTGTGATTGTGGTCAACATGTTCCTCACGGGCTTCGACGCGACCACGCTGAACACGCTGTTCGTGGACAAGAACCTTCGCGCGCATGGTTTGATCCAGGCGTACTCGCGTACCAACCGCATCCTGAACTCGGTCAAGACCTACGGCAACATCGTCGCCTTCCGTGACCTTGAGGACGAGACGAACTCTGCGCTCGAATTGTTCGGCAATAAGGACGCCCGTGGTGTCGTGCTCCTGAAGCCCTACGGGGACTACTACGGCGACTATGCCGACAAGGTCACCGAGTTGCTCGACCGGTTCCCACTTGGCCAGCCGATCCTCGGCGAGGCCGCACAGAAGGACTTCATCGCCCTTTACGGTGCGATCCTCCGGTTGCAAAACATCCTGACGTCCTTCGATGAGTTCGCTGGCAACGAGATCCTCACGAGCCGCCAAGGCCAGGACTACCGCAGCGTCTACCTCGACCTTTACGCCGAGTTCCGGGGAACCACAGACGCCGACAAAGAGGCGATCAACGACGACATCGTGTTCGAGATCGAACTTATCAAGCAAGTCGAGATCAACGTCGACTACATCCTCATGCTCGTCGAGAAGTTCCGCGCCATCCACGGTGACGGCGATGACAAAGAACTGCGCGCCGAGATCTCACGCGCCGTCGACGCCAGCCCGTCGCTGCGCAACAAGCGCGACCTCATCGAGGACTTCGTCAGTCGTGTCACTGTCGATGGAGCGATCGATGACGAGTGGCAAGTCTTCGTCGCGGCGAGACGCAAAGCAGAGCTCGACGCAATCATTGCCGCCGAAGGCCTGCGCGCTGACGCCACACGCACATTCGTCGAGACCGCATTCCGCGACGGCGCACTGCGCACGACAGGGACAGCAATCACGAAGGTGCTGCCGCCAGCGTCGCGCTTCTCCGAAGACGGCGGCCACGGCGAGAAGAAGCAACGGGTGGTTGAGAGGCTCGGGGCTTATTTTGAGAGGTTCTTTGGACTTGGTTCGAACGGAGGGGAAGAGTAAATGGCGACAGTAACCGAGGATCAACTCGCAGGGTGGACAGGACCCTCGAGTGCAACGGAGCAGGACAAACAAGACCGCACCGAGCGAATGATTCGTGAGGCGATCAGCGCTCATGACGCCTTCAAAGGATCGAGCTACACCATTTATGCGAAAGGCTCATACGCGAACAACACGAATGTAAAGGCCGACAGTGACGTCGATATCGTGGTCGAGTGCCAGGAAGTCTGCTACTGGCAGGAGCACGATCCGAGCCAGGGCGGACATGCGGCGGGATCGCCATATGAAGGTGAGTGGACGCCAGAGAAGTTGCGTAGCGAGGTCAAAGCGGCGCTTGAGGCGAAGTTTCCCGGAAGTGTGGTCGCCGGGACAACGGCCTTCCGTGTGGACTCGAGTAGTTCACGAGTTGAAGCAGACGTGGTCCCCTCCTTCAGCTTCAAGTACTACTTTGCCGACGGATCATTCCGTGAGGGAACCAAGTTGTTCAAGTCTTCCGGTGGCAGCATTGTGAATTATTCAAAGCTTCAGTTGTCTCAAGGCCGCTCGAAGAACACGCGTACGAATAGCGCCTACAAGAAGACCGTCCGGATTGTCAAACGACTTGAAAATGCGATGGTGACCGCTGGGGTCCACACAGAGGTTCCCTCCTATCTCATCGAGTGCCTCGTATATAACTGCCCTGACGTGCATTTTGGCCGGTCGACGTGGACTCAAGTGGTTCGTGAGTGTCTCGCCACCATCTTCAACCAGACGCTGGGCACAGAGCCCGACGAAGACTCGGAACGCTGGGTCGAGGCGAACGAGGCAAAGTACCTCTTTCACCCCGGCCAAAAGTGGACCCGCTCTAGCGCTCATGCCTTCGCCGACGCAGCCTGGAACTACATGGAGTTCGAGTGATGATCGGCGGCACTGTTCTACGAATAGTCGCGATCCTCATCTCGGCGGTCTTCGTCGCGGGCGTATGGATCTCCACGGATCAGCCAGATTTCAGCTTCTTGCGTTTCTACTCGGTCGCAGTGCTCGTAGTAACTATCGCACTCGCGATTTGGGACAAGTGGCTATGGAGATCGCGGCTCGCACAGAAGCTGTCGAGTGTCAGTCGCGACGTCAGCGGGACCTGGGAAGCACGGCTCGAGTCGCTGTGGATCGACCCTGCCACCCAAGAGCGACCGCCCATCAAGACGGTCTACCTGGTGATCCGACAGACGAGCACTAGGGCCAGCGTCACGCTCATTTCTGACGAGTCGAAGTCCAGATCATCAAATGCTCGCGTGATCCAGGAAGACGGATCGTGGCTCATTCACTACATCTACACAAATGAGCCCGACGTATCGGTCCTGAAGCAGAGTCCGATCCACCACGGCTCCGGTGTACTAGCCATAACCGGCAATCCTGCGAAGCGCGTGTCCGGCACCTATTGGACTGATCGGGACTCCAAAGGCAAACTCACTACGCAGCGGCGCTCAAAGCGACTGGGCGAAGACCTCCGCGACTGTGCAGAGTTGTTCGGATCTGGTGGGGGCGCAAGATGAGTGGCGCTTCCGGATACCTGACTGCCGTCACTGACGAGTCACGCACCGTGTTCAACAGAAGCCTGCGGAACAGACACCAGGGCGCTGACGTCGAAATTGGCCAGGCGCGCCCAGAAGGGTGGAACCTGTGATGCTAGGTGGCGTGCTTGATTGGGTGAAGCGAACTACGCCAAACCGTGTTCCTTCTGGCGAACAGCAACTCTTGCCGCTCACGCCCAAATACGACGAGAAACTCCACGGCACCTATCTCGCAGCGCTGGAGCACGCGCTGGATAAACCAGACGCCAGCGGTATCAAGAACATCGCGCTGACGGGAGGTTATGGCGTCGGCAAGAGCAGCATCCTCGAGGAGTTAGTCAAGAGACGCCGGAGCAAAGTTGTCCAGGTATCCATGTCCACCATGGGGCCTGTGGGCGACACTCAAAAGTCCGGCGGCGAGGAGGTCAAGACCAACGCGATTCAGAAGGAGATCGTCAAGCAACTCCTATATCGTGAGGAGCCGACGAAGATGCCGGGGTCGCGGTTTCGACGCATCGGACGCTTCAAGAAGTGGCGGGGCGTCGCCTTGTCCACGCTCGTTGGCGTGCTTCTTGCGCTCGTCTTTTACCTTGCAGGCTGGTCAGCTCAACTTCGCGAACTCGCGCCTTCCGTAGATCTCGGCTTGTGGCTCCATCTGATTGTGTTGGCGGCGCTGACACTCACAACGTTCGCCATACTTGCACTTCTCCACAATCGGGTGCAGATTCGACAACTCAAAGTCGCGGACACCGACATCTCGCTCGAGAAGGACGCCGAGTCGTCGTACTTCGACCAGTACCTTGACGAGATCGTCTACTTCTTCGAAGTGACGAAGCGCGACATCGTGATCTTCGAGGACATCGATCGCTTCAACGACGCACACATCTTCGAGACCCTTCGGGCACTCAACACGCTCCTGAATGGTGCGGGACAGCTCAACGGGCGTCGACGTCGTCGTATTCGTTTCATCTACGCAATCAAGGACAGCATTTTCGCCGAACTAGGTAGACGTGGGGCTAAGGAAGAGGCTAGCGGGGGGAATGAGGCGGCGGCGCCGGTCGACCTGGTTACGGTGGAGGTCGAGCGAGCCAATCGGACGAAGTTCTTCGATCTAGTGATCCCGGTCGTACCGTTCATCACGCACCGCAATGCCCGGAACCTTATCGACAAGACCTTCGCTGGCATAGAACACGAGATCAAGCCGGGCCTCATCGACCTCGCGGCCCGCCATGTGACCGACATGCGTCTAATCAAGAACCTGCGCAATGAGTTCGTTGTCTTCAGGCAGAAAGTGACCAAGTCCGACGATGGTCATGATCTTGACCTCGATGACAGTCCACTGTTCGCGATGATGCTCTACAAGAGCACCCATCTAGGTGACTTCGAGAAGATCAAATCGGGACAGAGCGACCTCGACACTCTCTATTCTCAGTTCCGAGACATTGTCGAGTTGGCGCGAAAGCGTCACACAGTCGAAGCACAGGCGCTGCGGCGCCAGATCGCCGACCTAAGAACGGTCGACGGTCGAAGTCGCGAACTCGGCGATCAGTTGGTCGGCTATGCCCAGCGTGTTCGGCGACACCTTGGTGTCGCGGATCGCGCAGCCGTTTCAGTCTCGCTTGGCGGAGCCGAGCGTTCCGAAGATGAACTCCGTGCGCCCGACTTCTGGAGGGATGTTGCGGGCTCAGACGGCGCAGTGCAGGTGATCTTCAATGACCGGGGCGTGCCGCGCGGTCAGTTCTCGATCGCGAAGGCTGACTTGATCGGATTATTCGGACAGGAACTTTCGTCTGCTGCGGTATGGGATCAGGCGTTGCAGTCCTCGCTTGAAAGCAAACTGGCTGAAGTGGAGAAGGCGCGCGAAGAGGTCACGTACGGTGACATGGACTTTCTGTTCGAGCATGAGGAGTTCAAGGACAAGGACGGCAAGTCATTTCGAGAGCTCGCCAGCTCGCTCCGTTCGGAGTTGTCGCAGGATCTCGTGGCAGGAGGGTTCCTCGGCCGAGACTTCACGCTCTACACGTCGACCTACTATTCGGGGAGGGTTAGCACCCAGGCACAGAACTTTCTCATGCGCAACATCACTCGCAAGTCGATGGATATTCACTGCAAACTCGACGCTGGCGATGTGGACGCCATCATCAAGGAGCAAGGCGACTCAGTTCTTCGTGAGCACGGCATGTACAACATCAGCGTCTTCGACCACCTGCTAGCGCCGCGCGGCGCAGGCGAATCTGACAGTGACTTTGCTGAGCGCGATCGGCGGGCAGGATTGCTTGTCCGTGGGCTGACCCAGTCCGGTGCAGACCAGACACAGTTTCTCGACGCCTACCTCGACGGTGGTGGTGAGAGGGGAGCTCTAGTAAGCGAACTTGCTCGACGCTGGAGCCAGGTCTTCGAGTTCCTCGTCAAGCAAACCGAACTGGACGACGGACTCCAGCGAGAACTATTCAACATTGCACTCGGGTCCCTTGAGAGCAGAAAGGTGACCTATCTGGTCAAGGGCAACGGTGTCCGTGAGTACATCGAGCAGCACTTCGCGGAGTTGGACGTACTCACCGACACAACCACTGATGACCAGATGGCGGAAGCCGTCGTCAACCTTCTCGCCGCTGCCGAAGTGAAGGTTCCCAGCCTGTCCGAACTGGGCGCTTCTGTCAGGATCAAGATAGTCGCATCCAACGCCTATCGAGTGACTCGGGCGAGTCTTGAGTTGGCAAGCGGCGGCAAAGACATCGCTCTCGACGTCTTGCGCGGTGCGTCAGAGACTGCATATCGGTATGCGCTCAGCAACCTCGATTCATACTTGGCAGCCCTCCGCCAGGGTGACTTGGATGCTGCAACCGTGTCTACCTCCGATGGACTTGCTTCTGTTGTGGCCGATATCGCCGACAAATCTCCGGACGCGCTTCCTGAGGTCCTTGACGGGGCGGTCAACGGTGCTGAGATCGCCAGCCTTGCGAGCGTTCCCCAAGCAGCGTGGCAACACCTCGCGGAACGTTCTCAGTTTCCTGCGACCTTTGGCAACGTCACGGCGTACATCGATGCGTTTAGCGAGATCGACTTACGTCTCGGAGCTATGCTCTTGAGCGCCAAAGAAATCACCGGGACCGAGGGTGTCGATGACGCCGTCCTCCTAGAGCTCGCCGCCCAAGTTATCGCCGCCCAGGCTTCTATTCCAGATCCGTCAGTGCGGGTCGCGCTTCTTGAGAGCCTCAGACTTCCAACCTGGCTACCCGTCGGGTCGGTCCCCAATGAAGCGGGGCCACTCATCGGGCTGCTAGTAGATTGCGAAGTGATCGAAGATGACGCACAGTCCTTCGGTCTCGCGCTAAGCCACGACTGGCCAACCCGGGAATTTGCGATAGGTAAGTCGAAGGAGTTCGCCGACTTCATGACGGCGACTGAGGTGCCGGTGAGCGACGTAGCACCTCTGATCGCGAGTAGCGCTATCTCAAACGATGTGAAGGATGTTGTCCTGGCGCGGGCAGACGAATTCGTGCCAACGGATCACAAGAACGCGCTTACAGCCCTCGCAGCTCACGCGCTCGGTGGGGGCACCGTTAAGAAACTGCCAGTCGAGTTGGTGACCAGGATGGCGACAGCTGGCGTCGCTGCAGACTTTCTTGTTCCGTTGTTGGTACCACTGCTTCAGGACCTCGATGAAACACAGATCGGGGCGATACTTGGCGCGCTCGGAGGGAACTACTCGGGCGTGTCCACTCGCAACGGCAAGCGCAAGAAGTTGCACTCCTCAGCGCCGAACCTCTCCGTCATCGAGCGACTCGAAGAGCTCGAGGTGGTGAGCTCGCACACGGTCGATGGGCAGTGGATCAAGGTCAACATGAAGAAGAAGTGACGTCAGAATCCGCCGAGGGCATTCCTGGTCCGCACGTCTCGCTTGCGAAGACAGTTGAAGACCGTCTTCGCCGACACGCCGGTCCGCGTCGCCGTTGCGTCCATCGATAGCCCCGATTCGTAGAGCCGAACTATCTCATCGACCGTCTCTGGTTCAGTTGGCGCGTTCGCGAGCTCCACGTCGTGGGACTTCAGGATGCGACTGATCGTCGTCCGGTGGCACCCGTACTTCTTGGCGAGGGTGTAGACGGTGCCGCCAGCTCGGTATTCAGCGACCACCGCGAGTTCCTCTTCGGCCGTGAATCGTCGTTGCCGCTGTTTGATCGCACGCCAGACGTCGCCGTCGTCGCGCCGGGTCCGCACTACGGCGATGGGCTCGACGCTAGAGTTGCTCTTGGCAACGTGGTCTCTCAGCTTGACCCATTTGTTCGAGTCAGCTTCAGAGAGGTCCACCAAAATAAGCTTATTATAATAATGAAGAATGTACGCTAATGCGAAATATCACGAGACTTAGGGACGCGCGAGAAGTTGCAGCAACTGCTGTAGATCGGGCAATTCAGATTCTCTCCGATGCAATTTCTACTCACGGCTCAGCTAGTTGGATACTTGCTGGGGGTACGTCTCCGATGCTTGCTTACGAAATATTGCACGAACATTCTGATGAAATCGATTGGTCACGCGTAACGATCGGCATTGGCGACGAACGAATGGTCCCTTTCGACGATACCGATTCCAACTGGGGTACTATCCTGGAAGTCTTGCAACGTGACGCCAGACTTCGCAATATGCAGACTCTGGTGCCGCCAGTCGGTCTTTCCCCAGATGTCGCCGCGTCTGCTTATGGGTCTCAACTACTTGAACTTCCGCACGATTCCTTCGGTCACCCAAGATTGGATCTTGTATGGATTGGCATGGGTGAAGACGGACACACGCTTTCCCTTTTTCCGGGGCATAAAAGTTCTGAGCCGACCGATAAACTCGTCATACCTGTGTATGACTCGCCGAAGGTGCCTCCAACACGGATAACTCTGACTCGTGCGGCGCTCTTAGGTGCTCGGAACCTCACAGTGTTCTGTACGGGCGCCTCCAAGAGCCATGCGCTTCAAAGCGTGCTTAGCGGCGCGCAACTGCCGGTCGCAACGATAACAGACAGTGTGGCTGAAGCAGGCGGTAGGGTCGAGTGGCTATTAGATGACGATGCGTACTCTGAAGAGCTTTAACTCGCATATTGGAAGTGCTTTCTTTTTATTTAAAGAGTAATCGTATATCATTAAGTCAGTTATGTTTAAAAAAATTATTCAAAAGAAGTTAGAAAATTACGTCAAGGCTTATTTCAAGTCACACCCCCAGATAAAATTAGTCATTGTTGCCGGTAGTGTAGGCAAGACATCTACAAAAATGGCCATCGCTACGGTTTTGTCCGAAAGGTTCAGGGTTCGAGTGCACGAGGGTAACCACAACTCCGAGCTTAGCGCTCCACTAGCTATACTGGGTATAGAATATCCTACGAGTTTAAAGAGTGTTTCGAGTTGGTTGACAGTATTTAGGGCGGCGCGCGCCAGGATACGACAATCAGATGACGTAGATGTTGTCATCCAGGAGGTTGGTAGTGATCGAATCGGACAGGTAGCTCACTTTGGTACTTATTTACAGCCGCACGTCGCTGTCATAACGGCAGTATCTCCCGAGCACATGGAATTTTTTGGCAGTCTCGAAAATGTAGCCAAAGAGGAGTTGATGGCAGCTAACTTTAGTGAAGTGGCTATTATAAATCGCGATGACATACCGGGGGAATTTGCAAAATTTTTAACTAATCCAAATATAAATACTTATGGATCGAGTGCTGCTGCCGAATATTATGTTAGCGAACAGGACTTCAATATATCAGATGGTATAAGCGGCCAATTCATCGCCAAAGATTGGCAAGAGCCAGCCGGTATAGAGGTTAAATTGATTGGTGACCATATCCTAAGGACAGTCGCCGCTGCCGGGGCTGTTGCTATAAAATTAGGGCTAAATTCGTCAGAAGTTGCTGCTGGACTTAGCAAGATTCGTGCAGTAAAGGGCCGTATGAATATACTCAGAGGTGTTAAAGATTCAATTATCATAGACGACTCTTATAATTCTAGCCCGCTTGCTGTCTCTTCGGCTCTAGCCTCACTATACAGATTATCGGCACCTCAGAAGATAGCCGTACTTGGTTCGATGAATGAAATGGGTGATATATCCGAAGCCGAACACGTAGCGCTTGGTGAGTTGTGTGATTCCTCACAACTTGCTTGGGTAGTCACCGTTGGCGAAGAGGCAAATAAATACTTGGCACCCGCTGCCAAGGCAAAGGGCTGCCAGGTTAGATCGTTTGATAGCGCAATCGACGCCGGAGGTTTTGTTCATAGTGTAATCGAAGAGGGCGCAGCCGTATTATTCAAGGGTTCACAGGGCGGTGTTTATCTGGAAGAAGGTGTAAAGGTCATATTGCATGCTACTGAGGAAGAATCTCAACTTGTGCGTCAATCTGCCGATTGGGTAAATGTTAAAAACAAATTCTTCTCAAAATTCTAATAGTTTTATATTGGTTATGCTAAGCTAAAAATATATAAATATTACATAAAGGATTCTCATGCCAGAAGAACCACAAGATCAAGTAAATGAATTAAATTCTAACCAGAATGATTATAATCATGACCAGCCTATGATTGAACCAGACTTTAATAGTACCGAGGATCAATCTTCGGACGCAGAAGTCGATGACAATAATCAAGTTAGCGAAATTGATAATATTAGTGCGAACCAGGAAGCCGGTAATAGTATCGACGACAACCTATCTAATGAACCGATGACACCGAATTTAGAAAATACCGAAGAAGCTATAGAAAATCCTTCTAATCTTAATCAACAAAGTTGGGCAGAAGAGCAAAGCCCTGTTGATGCCTTGCTTGCTGCTCAAACAGCTATTCCGCCCGCTGTAGAACCCATAGAGCCTCAGGCTACGGATGTTATTGAAAAGAAAAAACCAAGGTTTAGCAAAAAATTGATAGGCCTGGTAGTCGCCGGGGCGATAGTACTTATAAGTGGAGTCAGTGCTTTTGCAGCTTATTCTTGGTATCAGGCTCCACAGAAAGTTCTAACCGATTCGTTATTTAATGCTATTAAGTCAAAGTCCGTAATTTACACAGGCGATATAAATTATAGTGGCAACGGCTACGATTTAAAACTTTCAGTCAGTGGCAAGAACACTAAATCTATAGGTGCAGTAGACATTGATGCGTCAATTAAGGTAAGTGGAAAAGATTATAAGGTTCTGGCTAGTGGCATGATTGTCGATAGTGGAGACTTGTATTTTAAGGTTGGTGGCCTTGAGGCGTTAGCCGGAGAATTGAAATCCGCAATCGGTGAGTATGGTGATTATTACTCGGATCCTATCGATAAACTTGTTACAAAAATTAATGATAAATGGATAAAAGTTTCAAACACTGATTTGGCAGGTTTGAACAAAGATTATAGTGATGCGCAGAAGTGTATAAGCTCCACCATAGATAAATACATGAACGACAATAAGGCTATCGATGAAGTTTTAAATTTGTATGATAAAAATAAATTTATAATTATAGACAAAGAACTTGGTCAAAAAGACGGAAGCTATGGTTATGAGATTAACGGCGACAAAGTAGCCTTGTTGCAATTTGTTGACGGCCTCAAAGACACAGCGATCTATAAGAGCCTGAAGGACTGCGACGATAACTTTGATGTTACGCCTAAAGACTTTGGGTTAGAGGATGCATCAATTGATACTTCAACTGGAGCCGTAGAAGTCTGGGTTGACGGTTGGACACATCAAATTACTAATATATCTGCAAACGGCAAGGATTCAAGTGATTCTTCAGAGCTTTCGCTGTCGATAAATCCAGTATTCGACAAAGATGTATCGGTTGAAGCACCCAGTGACTTCATGACTATCGATGAACTTAAAAATTTCATAACTGATTTACTAAGCGCTTAATAAATTACCATAACAAAAACCATCCCTGTTAAAGAGGAATGGTTTTTGTTATACTGATAAAAGTTATGAAGAGATATAATCCATCCGAGATCGAACCAAAATGGCAATCTATTTGGGAAGAGCAAAAAGTCAATGAAGTGCAGATGGATGAAACGAAACAAAAAATATATGTTTCGGGCATGTTTCCGTATCCTAGCGGTGCGGGTTTGCACGCCGGACACTTTTTTAGTTATTCGATAGTTGATGCTATCGCTCGCTTCCATCGCCAACACGGACGAAACGTCTTGAACCCAATGGGTTGGGATACTTTTGGCTTACCTGCTGAGAACTATGCAATTAAAACTGGCACAGCACCGTCTGTGGCTACTGCTAAAAATATTGAGAACTTCAAAAAACAATTCAAACGAATGGGTGTTAGCATTGACTGGACTCGCGAGATAAATACTAGCGATCCAGAGTATTATCGCTGGACACAGTGGATTTTTACGAAATTATTTGAACGTGGCTTAGCATATCAAAAGGAGAGTATGCAGTGGTGGTGTCCTGTCGATAAGACGGTCCTTGCCAACGAACAGGTTGAAGCTGGTAAATGTTGGCGCTGTGGTAGTGAAGTTGAAAAGAAATCCATGAAACAGTGGTTCTTTAAGATTACAGATTACGCTGATTCACTTCTCGATGAGATCGAAGACCTTGATTGGCCGGCAAAGATCAAGACCGCACAGACTAATTGGATAGGCAAGTCTCAAGGAGCCGAAGTCCAATTCAAGGTAGACGGTTTTGACGACTACTTGACGGTCTTCACGACCCGCCCAGATACACTTTTCGGTGCGACATTCTTGGTCGTTGCCCCTGAGCATCCAATGCTAGGTAGTATTATGACCGACGATAGCAGGGCAGTTGTAGAGGAATACGTCAAAATTGCAACTAAGAAGTCTGAAATCGAACGCATGAATGACTCTCGTGAAAAAACAGGAGTATTTACTGGTAGATTTGCTATCAACCCAGCTAGTGGCGAAAAAGTCCAAATCTGGGTAGCGGATTACGTACTTTCAGGTTACGGAACGGGTGCTATTATGGCCGTTCCAGCGCACGACGAACGCGATTTCGCATTCGCCGAGAAGTTCAAATTACCGATAGTTGAAGTCATTGAAAAACCAGCCGAATTTGATAGCGAAGAAGTCTATCACGGTGAAGGTGTGATGATTAATTCCAGCGTCTTTAACGGTAAGAGCACGAGCGATGTGCGCGAAGAGATTGTTGATTGGCTTGAGCATGAGGGGACTGGCAAGTCCCAGACTACCTATAAGATGCGTGACTGGCTTATTTCACGTCAACGTTATTGGGGCGCACCGATACCGGTTATTCACTGTGAGGATCATGGTGCTGTCGTGGTTCCAGAGGCCGATCTACCTGTAGTTCTTCCGGAAATTGCCGACTACGCACCACGAGGAAACGGTAAGTCAGTCCTAGGAAGTGTTGATTCTTGGGTGAACGCACCTTGTCCAACTTGTGGCAAGCCTGGCAAGCGTGAAACAGATACACTTGATGGCTACGCTTGTAGTAGCTGGTACTTACTTAGATACACGGATCCGAACAACGCCGAGCAGGCATGGGATCCAAAGCTAGCGAATTATTGGGCGCCTGTTGATTATTACATCGGTGGCGATCACGCCGTGGCTCATCTTTTGTACGTTAGGTTCTGGGCGCATGTTTTCAAAGATATGGGTCTAACTAACTTTAAAGAACCTGTCAAAAAGTTAATCTATCATGGATACATAAACGCCGAAGACGGCACAAAAATGAGCAAAAGTAAGGGTAACGTAGTCGATCCAATCGACGTAATCGACCAAGGTTATGGCGCCGATACACTTCGTACTTACGTATTATTCATGGGTCCAGTTGAGCTAAACGCTGTATGGGACTCGAAGGGTATCGCTGGAGTTTATAGGTTCTTGAATCGTGTCTGGGTGCTTGCTCAAGAATACCTCGAATCTGACAAAGCGTTCAGTGGTAATGATGAAGCCGTGCGCCGTATCCAGCACAAAACAGTTCGAAAGGTGACTGATGATATCAATCGTCAAAGCTTTAATACTGCAATTTCAGGACTAATGGAGTACACCAATGAGCTATACAAACTCAAAGTGGATGGTTTTTCGGATGAAGTCTGGCACGAGGCATTGATGGCAATGGCTCAACTTATCGCACCGTTTGCGCCACATATTAGTGAAGAATTAAATAGTATATTGGGCAGCGACAAGCTAGTTCAGAACACTAGTTGGCCTACATGGGACGCGAGTCTTATAGTCGATGAAAAGATGACGATTATTGTTCAGGTTAACGGTAAGTTGCGAGCAAAACTCGAAGTAGATAAAGATACCGACGTGGAAGAGATTAAGAAGCAGGCTATTGAAGCCGAAAACGTAGTAAATTTTGTCGGCAATAAAAAACCGACCAAGATCATATACGTTCCCGGCCGGTTAGTGAGTATCGTAGTTTAATTTAACTGGTTGGTGTTAACTCAACGTTTTTCTCGGCAACCCAGGCAATATGATCTTTATCATTTTTGTCGTCTGTACGAAAACCAATCCATGCACTATTAGCATCAAACTCGTCTGCATATTTATAAACTCCATCCTTAGTCTCAAGTACGGTACCGGCTGGTAGCTGTTCAAGGATATTGAATCCAGGCGTTTCCATATCTTTAACTACAGGTTCGGAACGTATATTTGCACCATCTACCAATATTGTTATCTCAGAGATATTATCTATGTGAGATAATTTGCTTTGATCTATAGTCTCTATAGACTGTTGTGAGTCTATGGCTTTATCGTTGATTGAATGTATCACATTAGGCCCAAATACTAAGGCAGCAGCAGCGGCAATTCCAAGACCTGTTAGTGCTCTTCGTCTACCAAAATTTGGACTATCATTGTCTGTTTCTTTAGTAGATTTTGGCATAACTGGTGCATCTAGTTCGTGCCTGACTCGTGTTTTTTCTACTACATCTGAAATATCTACTGGAACACCTACATGTTCTGGGTGTGTTTCTTTTAATACGTCTTTTATTTCTGTAAAATAATCGCTCATGCAAACATCATACCACTAATGGTTATAATTGTCAATGCTTTATAATATAAACCCTCTAGTGGCAAGACTAGGCCGTATTTGGATTTACACTTGAGTTATAGGGTACGAAAAGGTATAATAGACCTAAGTTTTACAAATAATAACCTATAAAGGAGTACTTTAGATGGGACAACCAAAGAAACAGAGTAGCCCCCGCAAGACCGGCCTTCGCCGAAGTCACTTGCGTTTGGAGCTAGCTCGTCGCGTTAACGCGAAATCACCAGTCAAAGCCTTTACGACTCGTCGTGAATCTGGCAAAGCACTTGCAAAAGAACTTGCAAAATAGTTTGCATACTTTAAGAAACCTTTAAAAATAAGAAAGAACAAAACGCTATGGCATCCAATCGGCATCTTGGTCGCATCGTTGCACTACAGACTCTGTATGAATATGAATTCCGTATTCAAGCAGGGGATGCTTCGACGGATATTGATGAAATACTGGACCGTAACCTAGACAGGTACGAGGCAGCCATAGAAGATAAAGGCTTTGTCGGAACACTTGTAAAGGGTGTACTAGAATCTCAGGCAGATATTGATGAGAAGATTCAACCAATCGCCCCTGATTGGCCGATAGACCAGATAGCTAGAATCGATCGAAATATCCTAAGGATTGGTATATACGAACTGCTACATCAAGCAGATACCGTACCTCCAAAGGTTGTGATCAATGAAGCCGTCGAACTTGCCAAAGCGTTTGGTTCCGATAATTCAAGTAAGTTTATAAATGGCGTACTAGGTACGGCTTTTCGAACCCTTGTAGAGGATACTAACGATGGCAGCATCACAGCTTGATAAGTTTAAGAAATATTTTAATAAAAAGAAAAGCTCAATTCAAGAAATAGTACGTGAACCAACCGCTGGTGGTGTGGTTTTTCGTCGCGATGATAAAGGCGGTATAGAAATACTGCTTATTCAAGACGCCAAGGACCGATGGACTATACCAAAAGGTCACATCGAAGAAGGTGAGACCGCCCAAGATACCGCAAGACGAGAAATAGGCGAAGAAGCGGGCCTTATGAGTGTTGATATGCTCGGGTGGCTCGGTAAAATACACTTCCGATATCGCCGTATAGACAAATTAGTACTCATGACTACTCAGATCTATCTAGTACGCGCCAAGGGCGATACCAATGACATCAAAAAAGAAGAATGGATGAACGGTATAAAATGGTTTAAGTTCCACGACGCACTTGACGCTATCGAATACGAAGATATAAGCAAATTGATGCTGCTGGCGATGAAGCGAATAAGACAGGAGAATCTATGACAGGTATGCAGATAGCACCATATCAAGACTTTGCTAGAGAAAAGTTAGGTTTTGAGTTTAATGATATTCAACTGCTTATTACGGCTCTCACGCACCGTAGTTACGTCAATGAGCACCGCAAAAGTGTTAACGAGCATAATGAACGATTTGAATTCCTTGGCGACGCCGTACTAGAGTTGGCTGTTACTGACTATTTGTTCAAAAATTACGATGAGCAAGAAGGTATTTTGACTAGCTGGAGGGCGGCTTTGGTTCGTACTGAGAGTATTGGTGAGGCAGGTGATAAGCTAGGCTACGAACCGCTACTTAGGATGAGTAAGGGCGAAAAACAAGGCAGTGACAGGGCTCGTCAACAGATACTTGCCAATGCGTTTGAGGCAGTTATCGGGGCCATCTATCAAGAACGAGGCTACGCTGAGGCTGAGAAATTTATACTGAAGCATATCGCTAGCAAATTAGAAGATATACTAAAGGCCGGAACGTGGCGCGATGCCAAGTCTCACTTACAAGAAGTTTCACAAAGAATTGACAGCCATACCCCTCAATACAGAGTTATGAGCGAGGAAGGCCCTGATCATGACAAGATATTTACACTTGGAGTTTATGTCAAAGACAAGCTTCTAGGGCAAGGCTCTGGCCATAGCAAGCAGATTGCTCAGCAACAAGCGGCTCAAGCTGCACTTGATTATTACGCCAACCAAGAGAAAACAGATTGACGAATCGCTCAAAAAAGTGTAAACTTGAACGAGTCATAAAATTAGTTAACTGAGAAGAAAAAGGAAATTACACAATATGCTCGCAATTCGTCTGCAGCGCGTTGGCCGAAAAGGCTACGCAACCTATCGTCTAGCTGTCCAAGAGGCTCAACGTCACCCATCTAGTGGTCGTGTTGTTGCTTATGTTGGTAGCTACAACCCACACACTAAAGAGGCTACTGTTCAAGTTGAACTAGCTCAAAAATACCTAGACAACGGCGCCCAGCCAACACCTCGTGTTGTTAAGCTTCTTGCTACTGCTGGTGTAAAATTACCTAACTGGGTAGTAAAAGCTGACGCTACTAAGCAAAAAACCATCCGTCACTCCGACAAACTACGCAAGAATCAACCAAAAGTTGAAGAAGAAGTAGTCGAAGAAGCTCCTGCAGAAGCTGTTGAAGAGACTCCAGCAGAATAGTTTAACTTCAATATTTAAAAATCCCACAAATAATCTGTGGGATTTTTTATTACAAAGTTAATGCCCCGCGTCGTAATGACCGCGGGGCCTTCCGCTGTTAGGCGGGTCTTACACCAGACGCCCGGCCTGCACTTGCTTGTTGGCGCTGTGAATGATTTGAATAAACATCCCTTTGCAGCTTTCGTACAGGGGGTCTTTTTCGTGAATATTTTTTTCCCTAAACACTTTCTCGAGCGTTTGTTTGTGACCGCGGGCATATAGTTCTAGCGCCCTCTCGATGATCTTACGTTCGTTAGTCGTCGCCGATGGGTAGTCTTGCTCAAAAGCAGTTCGAGCCATGTTGGCTCGAGTTACATTCAGTGAGGCCGAGTTCTGCGCACTTGACCTGCGCTGTTCGGCGATGATGATTTTTTGTCTTATTTTTGGTGTCGGCATATCGTGTGTCTCCTTTCGGGTAGACATTGGCAGATACGCTTGTAGTAAACTATAATGGGGATGAAATGTATCGTCAAGCACTACTGTTAAAGACTAGACTTGTCATATCGTGCTTGTGCTACAATAGAAATACGATATTAGTATGTGACCGTAAGGCATGGAGGAAATATGTCAACAATAGATCAGCAATTTGTAGAATATATCGTTAAGTCACTAGTCGGGCATCCTGATGATGTGTCCGTCGAACGATTGATTGATGAAAAAGGTGTCCTTCTATCATTAACCGTAAACCCAGAAGACCTCGGTCGTGTTATCGGTAAACGAGGCGTTACTGCTCAAAGTCTTCGCACATTACTGCGCGCCCTTGGTACTAAAAACGATGCGCGTTATAACCTAAAGATTGTAAATAATGACGACCAGCGCGAAAGCTATACTATGTCATCAGACGACACTAGTAGCGAGCCTGTGAAGAACTCTACAGATGAGCCTGTGGATAACGCTAGTGATTATGGAAAAAAGACTCGAGAAGAGCTTGCGGAACTAGACGATCTAGATATATAATCATTGTTAGTACAAAGAACTTCTTTGAACTGCGAGAATCAGCTCATGCGAGCAACACAAAATGTTGAGAGCTTTATGTGAATCAAAAACCACCCTACTTGGGGTGGTTTTTGAGTTATTCTAATTTATAATTCCTTCCCGGGTCGATCGCTTGGCGACCAACCCGGGAAGGGGTACTGCTACTAGTTCTTGAAGTCGTTGGGGTCACCTCTTACGATTACCAGGACTCTTGCTTTGATTTCGCTCATTTCCTTGCGGGTTGACTTCATCTCCTTACGGAGCTGACGATGGTTCCAACGCAGTTCGCGTCGGATGCGACGCTCCTCGCGATTGATGATTCTGTTGTTCCAGACGAGTTCTTTTCGTCCAAATTCAGAACCGTCGTTACCCAAAACCTCCATACGCCGCCTTTTTCGAAACTTTCGGTGCAAACGACGCGTCTCTCGTCGTTCACGTCGTTCGTCGATTCCGATTTGCTTGAGTTTATTGAGCGCAAGCTTTGCTTTGTCGTACTCCTCGATGAGAGCCTTTACCTCCGCATACTCGTTTTTCAATAGGCTTGCCAGGTCGCTTCTGTCGACGTATGAAAGGTCCACGATTGTCTCCTAGATGTGTAGGTGCAGTCGCTATATTATAAAATTAATCTAAAAAAATATCAACGATGTATTTAATTAATTAAAAAATTAGCCTCGAGAGCGCTTCCACCTTTTCGGGTGGAGCGCTCTCGAGGTAGAGGGTGGTTAGTCCCACTTGTTGGGAGATACTGAATTCTCGTCTTCGGGGTAGCTGAATGCTGTCCGGATGGACGAGAGCTCGGCCTTTGCCCACGTGATCAACCTGTTGACCATGGTTTCCTCTCATTGATGCGTCACGGTGACGTTATCATACTTATATTATATCACCTATAGACAAAAAAAGCAATATCAGGTACACTTGTAACAGATGAGAAAGATTCAAATTATAACTCTATTTCCTGAAATGTTCGAAGGTGTGCTCGGTAGCTCGATGATGTGGAAAGCCCAGAAAGAAGGGGCTATTCAGTTTGAAGTAATAAATCTTCGTGATTTTGGTCTAGGGACTCGAAAATTTGTTGATGATACGCCTTATGGCGGGGGAGATGGCATGTTATTGAAGCCTGAGCCTCTGTTTGCAGCTATTGAAAAAGCCAAAGAAAATGATCCAGAAGCAAAGGTAGTGTTGCCTACTCCTCGTGGAACGCTTTGGAATCAGGCTACGGCCCAATCTTGGTCGGACAGCGGTGAAGGCTATATCTTCGTTTGTGGACGTTATGAGGGCTACGATGAGCGTGTTACGACTCTGATCGATGAACAGGTTAGGGTAGGAGATTATGTGCTCACTGGTGGCGAATTGCCAACGATGACTATCATCGATAGTATAGTGCGTTTGATACCGGGCGTTCTTGGTGGAGAGGCGAGTGCCGAGATAGAGAGTTTTAGTGATGGTGATAATCTCGAGTTTCCTCAGTATACCCGTCCTGAAGATTTTCGTGGCATGAAAGTGCCGGCAGTCTTACTTAGTGGTAATCATGCAGAGATTGCTAAGTGGCGAGATGAGAACAGTTCGAAGATCTAATCATTAGTTCTTCTTTTGGAGTCAAAAGAAGGAAAAACTCTGGGGTTGCTTCAAAACCGCAGCTTGACTCGAGCAATTAATAACTTGGGATACTGCGGAACTTGTCTAGATAAACTAGACTTCGAACATCCTCGTATCTCCAGGTTCATAATTACTCTCATCAAATCTGGGTTTCTGCAGATACCCCAGACCCCAAAACGCAGTATCCTGAGGTTTATATAGATACAAATAACTCCCGACTAATCGGGAGTTATTGTTGTTGTGGTGGATGTCGTAGAGCGAGCAGTCACAACATATTTTTTTGTTTTTTGGAGTTATGTTTGTTTTATGTAACTTTCGCTTGTTATTACTCTACACCCCGATGTTCGTAAGCGCAAGCGATTTAGCAAAAATAACAACGTTTGATTGTGTAGTGACTAGGAGATATACTTAAGGCATATGTTAGCAAAAACAACTGATGCCCCGAAATTAAAGAATCCAAATATTAAGCAATTAAGTATATTGCTAGCAGGGCTATATACTGTATATGCCGTTACTCAGTTATTTAGTTTTGAGGATTTTACTTTACTTACGACGAGTTTCAATTTGTTCGGTAGTGCCGTACTATCTACTGTGCTGGCTAGTTTGATTGTGGTAGGCGAAGTTTTTGCATTGCCGTACTTACTCCGCATAAGAGTGAGTCCACTAATGAGAGTGTTTAGTATGATTTGTAGTTGGTCGGTTGCTTTAGTGTGGCTGACTGTAAGTCTTTGGCTAGTGAGTACTGTTAATGCGGTGCCGAGTCTTGGGTTGTTTGGTGGTCTACTGGATGTTGAACCCGGACTGTGGGCTGTATTCTTTAGTTTGTCGCTTGTGATCCTAAACGTTTGGATCGCATGGGGTATGTGGCCGCTATCGGGCCGACGCAAGAAGCACGTCGTCTAGACGTAATAATACTTGAGATAACACCGTAATTAGTGTACAATTGCCAAGTACTTTCAAAAATCAATAATGTGGACGATCACTAAACAATAGAGCATCGACCAGATTAAATAATGTGGACGAAAGCCAAGTGGTAAGGCATCGGCCCGTTTGTCTTCGGACAAACAAAATAGTGATAGTGCATGCACCAAAAAATCCACCGTTTAGCTAACGTAAAAGCGCAAGAACTTTCAAAACTATAATGGGATGTGGCCAAGTGGTAAGGCATCGGCTTTTGGTGCCGACATTCGGGGGTTCGAATCCCTCCATCCCAGCCATGAAAATGAGAGTCCATCCGGGCTCTCTTTTTCTTGCCGGATCGGAGTGATCCGAACCCTGCTTTTGCGTAGCAAAAGGGGTTCGGCGAAGCGCAGCGAAACAAAAGAAAGCACGTAGTATTTTCTTTTGTAAGCAAGCGGAGGAGGCAAAGCCGATATCCCTGTCCGTCCTGTCGGAAAGACAGGCGAACCTCCATCCCAGCCAAAATGATTATGCTTAAAATGACGAGAAATCGTCATTTTTTGTAGTTAAGTGTAGAATAGTAAACATGAAAGTTTTTAGAAGTATCGTAATATGGGCAGGAATTATGCCATTTACATTTTTTGGAGCATATTTTTGTATTAATTTTTTCATAAACGAACCAATGACATCTATGGTTGTAACGGCAATTTTTTACATAATATTTATACTTTCCTTCAACGAAGAAGTCAAAAAGCAAACAGGTATAAATCTATTTTAGGTAGATTTATGTGTCGGTTTTTCTGAAACACATCCACTAACCCCAGCTACTATACTTATCTTGATATTCTTAGTGAATGGTGTAATATACATATTATGAGATCACTACGAGTTTCAAAGAAAATAATAATTTGGTCAATATTGATTTCCGCATTAGTGACGGTTGCAAGTCTTTTTGGCTTGTTCGACCCAAACATCTATGGAGAAGAAACGAGGAACTGGGCAACTCAGGCTAAAGGTCAAGACATTGGTAATCTAATAGCGGCAATATTGCTATTAGCAAGCGGCTATTTGTACTATAAGGGCTCTTATAAGAGTGCCTTGGTGTGGTTGGGTAGTCTCTTGTATTTGGTATATGCCTATATCATATATTCGGTCGCAGTTCATTTCAATGGATTGTTCCTGATTTACGTAGCGGTGCTTGGACTCGGCTCTTACGCCTTGATTTTCTCAGTGAATAACCTCAGGGGGAAATACGAAGGGAAATCTTTGGGAATCTCAGCACGTAAATTTGCAAGCTATACACTTATTACGATCGGTGTATTGTTTAGCTTATTATGGCTGAGCGAGTTGATACCTGCTTTGGTTTCTGGAAAAGTACCTCAGACTATTATCGATGCAGGATTGTGGGTTAACCCGATTCATGTGATCGACCTCTCTGTGGTACTGCCGGCCTTCATAATGACCGGTTACGCAGCACTAAAGGGCAAAAAAGACGGGCTGTTCTTTATAGGTCCGTGGTTAGTCTTCTCGGCTCTGATGGCAGTCAGTATCGTTGCTGCAATGATTATGATTGGAATTGACGAAGGGCTTAAAACTACTCTACCTCCGATGATCATGGTTGCAGCGGTGATGATAACGAGTTTTGTTGCTGCTTGGCGCTACCTGCGATAAGTCAACTAGTCCCATATGCTGACATAAATTGATCATACCTAGAATGACGAGAAATCGTCATTTTTTATTTGCTATTTCACAGTCTATTATTTCTATTAAAAGGTATTATTAGCTATTCTCTCGCAATAGGACTATAATAAATATACAAGGTAATATATTTTAATAAATGTAAATATATTAGTTCTTATAAAATAAGGAGAAAAGCATATGTTATTAACAATCGCAGCGATACTAGTGGTATTTTGGTTACTGGGTTTTACTCTCAGTGTTGGTGGGTGGTTAATCCACTTACTCATAATAATTGCTCTAATAGTCTTTATATATGATATGGTCGTTCGAAGACGAGCTAAGTAATTTTTCTACTGAAACACGACTACTATTCCCAGCCAAAATGATTATGCTTAAGAACTCCGGAATTGGAGTTCTTTTGTTTGCTATAATTAAACTATGAAATCAGTTGGAGTAATTGGTGGGCTAGGCCCCGAAACCACAGCAAATTTTTACCTTGAGGTAATCTTTAGGTGTCAAAAACTTAACAAAGTAGCTCGTCCATCTATCGTAATCGGTAGTGTTCCATTAATTTTTGAAATTGAAAGAGATTTGATCGCAAAAAATCAAGGTATTGAAAGGTATATTCCTTTCTTGCAAGATGAGGCCAAGAGGCTGGAGATGAGTGGTGTTGATTTTTTAGTAATGCCTTGTAACTCCTTACATGTATTTATTGATGAGATTAGAGAGTCGGTTTCTATACCGGTTTTAAGTATAGTAGAGGAAACAATCAATTATTTAAAGTCTAACCAGATATCAAAAGTAGGATTGATTTCTACGTCTGCGACAATCGATAATCAGGTTTATGAGTCTAAGCTCATAGATAATAACATTTCGTTTGTGGTACCTAATGAGTCACACCGCAAACAGATAGATGAAGTAATTCAGAGATTAGTAGCTGGTGATCATTCTGAAACCGATCGAGAATTTCTTATAAAGGTTGCTGATGAACTTTCTGTAGAAGGCGTATCACATGTTGCACTTGCCTGTACTGATTTGCAACTCTTAAATCCTATGAGTGATAAGGTTATTATATTCGATACAATGAAGATACTTGCGGATAGTACGGTTGCAAATATTCTAGGTTAGTCTCTTCCTGAAACACATTCACTGGCCCAGCCCAGATGATCATACTTAAATGATTTTTTATCGAAGTCTTTATTGTTTGCTATGATGTAATTATGGAAGAAGTAATTGATACAGGTTTCAAAGATAAATCAGGTCGAACTATCCATGTTAATGATGTATTGCAACATAGACTTGGTTCTTCGAAATCTGCTGGTGCGCGAAATTTTAGAATCTTTAAATTTGGCAAGAAGTACCACCTAGCAAACGAGTATAGAGGTGATATAAAGTACGGAGGAATTCGTCTCACCAACGTCATTTGCGAGGACTCTGTCGTACTAAGATGTGATCACCTAGGACGCTAGATGAGTCGTATATTCTTCTTAAAGCACGATCACTAATCTCAGCCAAGATGGTAATTCTTAAGGACTTCAACCTAGAAGTCTTTTTTGTTTGTTACAATATAGACATGATAAATAAATGGCATAAATGGCTCGCGATGGTTCAGCGCGATCAAGTATGGTACGTGCAAGATATGGCTGAAGAGCTCGAAGAGTATTATGATGAAAAACATATCATCAAACGCTGGAGTGAACTGAGCGACGTGGTCTATAGCTACACTAGAGGAAGATCAAACGGGCACACCCTAACTTTCCCTTTTAGCTCGGGCTATTTAGTCATAGGACTGATCTACATGTTTCCTAAATATACAGGAAGGTGGCTTTTCTTTCGTTCGGCTGGTAAAAAAGTAGGGTCTAAGATGCCAATCCATGAAGTAAGAAACCCACGCAAGACATATAAGCTTCATGAAATAGCAGAGCGCTACGAAGTTGATGTTAAAAAGTTTCAAGAAATATGTGAAACTCAACTTAAGCACTGGGTCTTGCTTCCTTAGGAATGCACTTGCTGAAACACAAACACTATCCTAGCCAAAATGATTATGTCTAAGAACTCCAGAACCGGAGTTCTATTTTTTGATATAATAACTGCAGCATGGCAAAGAATATTCCTGAAATACGAATCAAATACGCATGGCTATTGGCGGGAGAGGCTTCTGTCGTTATGAACGAAAAATACGGCGACGGCACACCATTAGCAGGTTTTGAAGTATATGAGCAAATTGTAATTAAATATAATGCATGGTGGTCACCTCATAGCACCAAGATTCTAAATGGTCTGTGTGGCATCTTGGGTTTAGAGTTTCGTCAAAATATCATTGATATTAATGTAGCACCTTGGTTTAATCCGATCAGTGATCCGATGGTCATTGGCCCTGCGTTTCGGTCTGAGGATGCTTTGGTGAACACGATTGCTCACGAGTTAATACATCGTCTCATTACGGATAATACAGTAGTTGATTATGACCATGATTTTCTAGCAGATTGGAGTCAACTGTTCGGTAATAATCACGACTGGAATACGTTGGTTCATATTCCGGTTCATGCCGTAATGAAGAGATTGTATCTGGATGTTATAGATCGGCCAGATCTTTTGGCTTTTGACGTCGAAGATACAAAAAATAATATACCATATGCTAATGCCTGGAATTACGTCAATTCAAATGACTATTTGAAAATTATTGATAGCCTATCTGTTTCGAAATCTTCCTGAAACACATCCACTAAACCCAGCCAAATAAGATAAGGTCCGTCTGTAATCATTTTTTTGAAGGTCGAAAGAATATAGACTCTGACGCGTCACTTCGTCCTGGGTACATTTAAGTATTATCTAGCTTATGGTATTATTATGCATATTATAGGCCGTAATCATTAGGAATATATTCAAATGCAAAACCAGAAGCATTCCAATAACCACCAAAACGGTTTCACCATAATCGAACTTCTTATTGTGATAGCTGTGATCGGTATACTGGCTACTATTGTAGTAGTTTCTTATAATGGCATCCATCAGCGTGCCCAAACCGTGGCTCTTCAAAGTGACCTCGATAATGCTTCAGCTCAACTAACTAGAGACAATTTACATAATGGCACATACCCTGTAGACCTCAGTGCTGCTAATGGCGGACAAGGACTTAATTCAAGCCCGGGCACAGTTTACGATTATACCTATAAAAGTTCAAGAAATAGTTATTGCCTAATTGGCACATCCACTACTAGTGGCGTCCCAAGTTATTACATATCTAGTGATTCAAGTGCGGTTCGGGAAGGCGTGTGCCAATACTGGCCAGCAGACCAAGTTTCGAAACTACTGGCGATTGGTGACGCCGCAGCCTATGACTCCTTCGGTGAGGCTGTCTCCATCTCTGGCGACACTGCCGTGATTGGTGCTTATGGTGACGATGATGTCGCTCTCGGCTCTGGCTCTACCTATATCTTCACTCTCTCCGGTTCTAACTGGAGCCAACAAGCTAAGCTCACTGCCGGTGACGCCGCAGCCTATGACTCATTCGGTGAGGCTGTCTCCATCTCTGGCGACACTGCCGTGATTGGTGCGCCCCGTGACGATGACGGCGGTTCAAACTCCGGCTCCGCCTATATCTTCACTCGCTCCGGCTCTACCTGGAGCCAACAAGCCAAGCTCACTGCCAGTGATGCCGCTGCTGATGATTGGTTTGGACAGGTCGTTTCAATCTCTGGCGATACTGTCGTGATTGGTGCGCCCAATAACGATGACGCCGGCTCCGGCTCCGGCTCCGCCTATATCTTCACTCGCTCCGGCTCTACCTGGAGCCAACAAGCCAAGCTCACTGCCAGTGATGCCGCTGCTAATGACCATTTCGGCTACTCCGTGTCCATCTCTAGCGACACCACCGTTGTTGGTGCCTACTGGAATGACGACGCCGGCTCTGATTCCGGCTCTGCCTATGTCTTCACTCGCTCCGGATCTACCTGGAGCCAACAAGCCAAACTTACTGCCAGTGATGCCGCTGCTAGTGACTACTTCGGCGTTGCTGTCTCTGTCTCTGGCGACACCGCTGTGATCGGTGCTTACCTTGATGGTGACGCCGGCTCCTACTCCGGCTCCGCCTATGTCTTCACTCGCTCCGGATCTACCTGGAGCCAACAAGCCAAACTTACTGCCAGTGATGCCGCTGCTAATGATCTCTTCGGCGGCGATGTTTCCGTCTCTGGTGACACCGCCGTGATTGGTGCTCAAGGTGACGCTGACGCCGGCTCATCCTCCGGCTCCGCCTATGTCTTCACTCGCTCCGGCTCTACCTGGACCCAACGGGCCAAACTCAACGCTAGTGATGCCGCCGCTAGTGACCTATTCGGCCGCGCTGTCTCTATATCTGGCGAAACCGCCTTGGTTGGTGCTTACCTCAACGATGACGCCGGCAACGACTCAGGCTCCGCTTACATATTCGAGTAGCTTACAATCTTGCACACTACGTATCCCAGCCAAAAAATGAGAGTCTACCCGGGCTCTTTTTTTGTCTTTCTTTGTCACGACATATTACGGTTTACTAGAACATTGTATGAGGTTCGTATGTAAATAATTGCATTCGCTGAAATATGGGGGTATTATGAGACTATAACGGAGGTACATATGAATAAGAATAATATCAAGAAGTATATTAAACTTATGGATACCAAGCTTGGCAAGGCACTCAAGCCACTACCGCCACTGCCAAAGAATACTGTTGCGTGGCTGACAGATTACCTCTGGGTCTTGACTGCGATAGGCGCCGTCTTAGTCTCAATGAGCGTTATCTCTTTATTTTACGCGATTTCTGCCTATATGAACTTCGTGGGAAATTTCTCTGCATATCAGGGATTTTATACACATTCTGCCTATGGATCACTATGGATGTTGTCGACTGTTATAGCAATTGGCTTTGCCTTGTTAGTCGCATACTTATTATTCAAGGCTATAGCGCCGCTTCATCAGAAGAAGGCCTATGGTTGGAACCTACTACTGATAGTCTTCCTTGTTTCGGGTGTTGAAATTGTCGTTAATGCCGTTCTTTCGTTGAGTGTATTCCAGTTTATATCTACAATCATAATAAGTGGTATATTCTATGCAATTGGTGCTTATTTCCTGTATCAGGTGAAGCCGCATTTTGTAAAAACACATAAGAACTAGTTTGAACGCTTACCTTGTTTTTGTCATTTTCCTAAACCAATTTTTTGCATAACACGACATAGCGCGTTCGATGCTAGTATCTTTATATTGTGGTTTTGGCGTTCAAGTTCGCGTTCTTGATTACGTATTTGCCTTCGAGTTAATGCTGCTTCGGTAATATCTTTTTGGGTATAGGTTTCTGGAGCTGGTAGGGTATTCAGAAAAGATTTTCCGGTGAGAATTGCGAGCGCAATTTCGGGTGGTATTTTGAATACTTTAGTACTGGACTCATCGTTTTGAGGTTTGAAATTGTCCTTTACTGAATCCATTCTGTATTTAGCGCCCGATGTAACGTAGTTAAATTGGTCCGAAAAAAATAAATCCGACTCTGAAGTGTGACTAAACTTACGTATTTCTGACATAGTCGTCATTATATTTACAATATAACACAAAAGCTTAAATATGTCAAATGAACGTTGTTTTTGTTGAACGAAAAGTCGATAAGTAGTTATATCTTTCTAAAATGTGACCGATGCAATTGTAACATAAGCACTAAAGGGTTATACTTGTCGACAGATAGTAGAGATAGGGGTTAAATATGGTTAAGCTCAGGGGTAATAAAATGAAAATTGTACGTAGAACAGAAATATTATTTGTGATGGCCGTCTTCGTGAGTAGTGTTTTTGTGTCTATTCCTATGTTCTCTAAAGAGGCTGATGCGGCCGTTGGGGATATTAGTTGGCAAAACTATCAGGCTAAAACTAAAGTCAAAACATTTCTTGGACATGTCTCATCCTCCGACGACGGTACAAAAATCGCCTCAGCCGCTAGTGGTGCTTACATTTACACCTCCACCGACTCAGGTGCAACTTGGACAGAGCGGACAGGCGCCGGTATAAGAGGTTGGAAGGCGATTTCATCATCTACGGACGGTGCTAAGATTGTTGCAGTTAATGGTAGTAACGGCTACATCTATACCTCTATCGACTCAGGCGCAACTTGGACAGAGCGGATAGATGCCGGCCAAAAAAACTGGCAAGCTATTGCGTCCTCCGCTGACGGCACTAAGCTCGCTGCAGCTGGCAATAATAGTTACATCTACACCTCTATCGACTCAGGCGCAACTTGGACAGAGCGGATAGATGCCGGCCAAAGATACTGGACCGCAGTCAGTCTCTCTATAGATGGCGCTAGGATCGTTGCAACCGGTTCCAACAATTACATCTACACCTCTATCGACTCAGGCGCAACTTGGACAGAACGGACAGGTGCCGGTCAAAGATACTGGCGGGCAATTGCATCCTCTGCTGACGGCACTAAGATCGTTGCAGTTAATGGCAGTAACGGCTACATCTACACCTCTACCGATTCAGGCGTAACCTGGACAGAGCGGACAGGCGCCGGCCAAAGAAACTGGAGCGCAGTCGACCTCTCTGCTGATAGTACTAGGATCGTTGCTATTGCTACCAACAGTTATCTCTACACCTCTACCGACTCAGGCGCAACCTGGACAGAGCGGACAGGCGCCGGCAAATATGGCTGGATCGCAGTTGACCTCTCTGCTAATGGTACTAGAGTTACTATGTCAGGAGCCAAAGTTGCTTACGTCTCGACTAATTTAGGTGTTGATTGGGTAGAGTTTTATAATATTCTTGATGAAAACGCCACTCAAAACGTCCCATCGTACTCTATTGCTGCTTCTGCAGACGGTACAAAACTCGCTACAATTAGTAATAATGGCTATATCTACACCTCCACCGATTCAGGCGCAACTTGGACAGAGCGGATAGCAGGTAATGTCGCAAGAAATTGGTGGTCAATTACTTCCTCCGCCGACGGCACAAAGCTCGCTGCAGCTGGTTCCGGCGGTTACATCTACACCTCCACCGATTCAGGCGCAAACTGGACAGAGCGGACAGGTGCTGGCCAAAAAGATTGGCAGGCAATTACGTCCTCTACTGACGGCACTAAACTCGCTGCAGCTGGCTATAATAGTTATATCTACACCTCCACCGACTCAGGCGCAACCTGGACAGAGCGGACAGGTGCTGGCCAAAAAGATTGGTATGCTATTACGTCCTCTGCCGCTGGCGATAAAATTGTCGTAGCCGACTACGGTGGTTACATATATACCTCCACCAACTCGGGCGCAACCTGGACAGAGCGGGTAAGCTCGGGCCAGGGGTACTGGGGTTCGATTGCGTCTTCTGCAGATGGCACTTATCTTGCAGCAACGGATGACGGGGGAGACTATATCTACACCTCCACCGACTCAGGCGCAACCTGGACGGTGCGGACAGGCGCCGGTCAAAAATACTGGAGCTCGGTAGACATCTCTGCCGACGGCACCAAGCTCGCTGCGACTGGCTACAACAGTTATATCTACACTTCCACCGACTCAGGCGCGACCTGGACGGAGCAAACTAACCTGAGTATGAGGCGTTGGGGTGTATTAACATTAAGTAACGACGGCTCCAGGTTCGCAGCCATTACTTGGGGTGATCCAGGTGACGGTATCTTTACTGCGACAATAGAACAGCCTGCCATTACTTCTCGTGATTCTAACGGTACTATGCAACTAAGTTCGGACATCAATAACCCTCAAGCTAGCAACGGTAAGCAATATACAGTTTCAGGTAATGGCTTCGCCAACGGTGCCGTAAAGGTTGAAATTCACTCTGACCCAATCATTTGTAATACAACCGCAGACGCTAACGGTGATTGGACCTGTACTTTTACATCCGACATACCAGACGGTTCGCACTTAGTTACTGTATATCTAACAAACCCGGTAGGCGGGCAAGTAACAACGGTTGGCCCGTATTATATGAACGTAGTATCGTCTACTATATCGGCGCCAAACACTGGACTACGTGGTGCGATGTCGCCGGTAGTTTACGCAATAACAGGACTAGTCGGTTTTAGTGTAATCTTGGTTTTGATAAAGAGACGACTTAGGGCTGTTAGATAGTTTTATTTACATAGGCATAGCAATCTAGTGATATTTTACTGTTTAAAAATGGAGAGATATGAACATAGTAAAGACCCGCAGAAATAAGTCTAAAAAACTTTTCTTTGGAATTATTCTGATTATTTCAGTAGGTTTCGTGGGCTATGGCTTATACGGTTTATGGTCACAATATACTGCTACCCATCAAACTCCAAAGTCGATACAGTCCGAATCTATAGTTACTCACTCGACAAGTACACCCGACGAAACTCCGCCGATGTGTGACACTTACAGTGTTCCAGATTCGCAGCCTCGATATATTAATTTACCAACTATCGACGCGGCAGGTTGTATACAAAAAGTCGGGATTGATCAAAACAATGCTATGGCAGTGCCAAATAATATTTACTTGGCGGGTTGGTATGTCAACTCGGTGGCTCCTGGGCAAAAAGGGTTGAGTGTAATAGATGGCCATTCGGGTGGTCGTTATAGTGACGGCATTTTTAAGAACCTTGTTAAAATTGCGAAAAATGATATATTTTCTGTTGAGTTTGGCGATAAGTCTGTTCGTGAATTTCGTGTAGTCAATGTCTCGACCTATAGTGTCGAAGAGGCTGCTCAAAAAATGCTCGAAAGGGATCCTAATATACAGACTCAACTTAATTTAATTACTTGCGGGAATGACTACAACTCTGAAATAAATGGTTATAATGACCGAATTTTGGTCGTGGCAACTATTAACGATTAGATGCACGGCTTGCGGTTATAGTCTTTTTATAAAAAGTATAAGAAAAAGACAACTTAATACCGGATCGTATATAAGGTGTTAATTTGTTTGACTATGGCTAAAATGTTAAAATAGTTATGGTATTAGTTAATAGGAGGCTATATGTTAGATAAAATTATCAAAGAAGCAACAAGTGCCGTAAGCGCTACTATTAAAGGAACTGGGGACATTGTAGGTGCAGTTACGTCAACAGTAAAAGACCAAGTTGTAAATGTAATAAGTGGAGCTGGTGAAGTCGTAGGTTCTACGGTAGAGGCTGTATCTTCAGTAGCTAGTGGTTCTGCCAAGGCAGCGGGTGACATCGGATCTTCATTAACAGAAACTGTTACAGGAACTATGAGTGGAATTATAAAAGGCGTATCTTCAGTTGGCGGAGATATTATGAGCTCTGTTTTCGGGGCTGCTCAAGGTATCGTTAAGGGTACCGCGGAAACTAGTGGTGATATCGGTGAAGCTGCAGTATCGGCTGTGCACGGAGCAATTAGTGCCGCTGGTGATGTAGGCGCAGACACGGCACAGGCGGCTAAATCAGCCGTAGGTGGAGCAATGGATGCAGCTACTACTATCGGCGGAGACGCAGTGGGTAAGGTTCGCGATGCTTTACTGGGTGCAGCGGCTCTACCTAGAGATGTTATAGAATCAGCTATCAAGGGATCAGAAGAAAAAGACAAATAGTCTATAAGGACATATAAAAACGCCTCATTATGTGGGGCGTTCTTTGTTTTTTGATATATATCAACATAAGTTACACATATTCCAAAGAAAAGCTAAACGTACTACTGGCGCATTTTACCGGGCATATCATTTAGACGGGACGGGCTTGCATTGGTTTGAAGAGTTTGAACGTGTCCATAAGTCTGTGGGGTCTTTGTTTGAAGATATGCCGATGGCTTTTATGGTGTATTCATACAATAATTGGGGGTTAAATATATCTCTAGGTCTTTTTAGTGCGCGAGAAGATGCACGAAAAAGACCGTTAAAGCGATGATATATAGTTAACTAGAGTACGTATAGTCATCGACTGATTCTATATAAAGCAGCTTAATGGTGTCACGTTAGCCTTCGCAAAATAAGTGAAATAATTAACAAACTTTGAATGCAAACCGGCCCGGTCTAATTGATATTCTAGTAGATAAAAAGAAGCTCACTTTCTATGTGTATCGTGTAATTAAATTTGTATATAACAATCTCGGTTTTTCGTGATGCCATATACTCTTTTTGGGAGATATGAGGCTATCCGGTTTCGCTACTAGCTCATCATCCTTAAAGCGACCATTTACAAAGGAAGAATCAACGCTTATAACCAATTGATTGTGATATAACTATAGCATATTTGCAGATAAGAGCAATTATATTGTATAGATAAAACCTCTATCCCCGAGACCAAATCTGTGCATTTAACATAAGACTAAAATCAGAGTATGATAAGTATATATAAATAGGGGATATTGCATGGTAGAAAAAAAGGATATAACTTGTAAAGAATGCGGTATGAGAAGTAGCCGAAGGAGAGAATCTTATAGTGGAGGCGGCGGTGCCGTATACGGTCTTGGATTTGTAGGCGCACTCGTCTACTTTATACAGAATGCGGATAGTTTTTGGGCTGGTGCATTGGGTGTCTTGGAAGCGATTGTTTGGCCGGCAGTACTGGTGTATAAGGCGCTTGCTAATCTTATCGGAGCCTAGTTTTTATTATAATAGGAGGAAACATGACAACTAAACGTAGAGAGTTATATAGATTACCAGAAGAAGGAAAGATCTTAGGTGTATGTGCGGGATTAGCGGAATATTTTGACTTTGATGTCACGCTGATGCGAATCATATTTTTTATTTCGATATTCATAACAGGCGGTGCGACTATCTTGCTGTACTTCGTGATGGCGTTTGTTATGCCGACAGAGAAAACAGGTAGCGTAAAGGTTGAAACTATGAGCGCCAAGGTAGAGAAGATGGGGGAAGAGATGCGAGAAAGCGGAGGTGTTAATCGAGTACGTAACTATGCTGGTATCGGCTTGGTCGTATTCGGAGTATGGGTTTTGCTCGCCCAGCTATTTCCCGTATGGGAAGTTATTCAGTGGAGATATCTATGGCCAATCGCATTGATATTTATTGGACTTATAGTTGTGTTTAAAGGAAAGAAATGAGTGAATCTTCAAAAAACAATCATAAAACAAAGAAAGATAAAATAAACTGGAGCGTCGGTAGTCTTTTCTGGGGATTGTTATTTGTATTAATCGGTGGATTAGTACTTGCTGATAACCTAGGATGGGCAAGAGTTCAATGGGGTGATGTGCTTTCACTTTGGCCTATCTTGATTATCGTTACCGGTCTTTCTATATTGTCGGTTCGAGGTATTATCTGGCGCGCAATAGTTTGGTTGCTGGTTTTAGCCAGCCTCGCACTAATTGGATCTGTCGCAGTCGGTTATGTAGATTTATCATCTCAAATTCGTAATACATCTACCGTGTTCCGAACGGATAGTCAGGGCGTAGGGTCTGCATCTTTGTACATCAAAGCAGGTGCTGGAGAAATATCAATCAACTCAAATGATCAATCTGAAATAGTTAAGGCAAGTTTAGATAGTAACATTGCTGAACTTGTTCAAGACGTGTCGCATACGGGATCGGTTGATAAGATAAACTTGACTATGTCTACACTGCGCAAAGGATGGATTGGTGGCGTACGTAATAATCTAGATGTAGTAATCGGCAGGAGTATGCCTATTAGTTTTTCTATGGATTTTGGTGCAGCCAAAGCTAATATTGACCTAGCGGAAGTAAAAGTTACAGATATCAACCTAAAATCAGGCGCAAGCTCAACAATACTTACGGTTGGTGATAAGACTAAAAATGTAGATATAAGTATTGAATCGGGGGCTAGTTCTATCGTAGTTAGGGTTCCAATAGACAGCGGAATCAAGTTGAATCTAGACGGTGGGTTAATAGAAAAGAAGTTAGCTGATCTAAGCGAGAAAGACTCTAACTTGTACCAATCATCAAACTATTTAGATTCAAAAAATGTGGTAAATATAACTGCTAAAATTGGTGTTGCTTCGTTCACGATTGAAAGATACTAATATCAATAAGATGGTGTAGTTGTCCTGAGTATTTAGTGAAAAAGTGTTCACTGTATTAATTGTTGTTTAATTCTATGCTTATGGTATGACAGAGAAATTACCATATTCACAACTAAACTTACCAAAATATCATTTATCTTCGGAAAATGGGCACTATAGTCCATATGCTAGCAGAGATGAAATAGAAACAGGTCGACGCGATAGCCTGCGACCGGGCTCCTTGATACTAGAACAGCAATACTACGGTGTAGGAATTGCTAGCTCGATGATATCAGAACTTGAGAAGAACGACATCGATGATGGCGGATTTACTACTAGAATGCTAGCTATGACTGGAATTAACTCAAGTTGGTATAGTTTTGCTCGCAAATCAGATGTAATGAGCAGGAGATTAAGTCTACCGAAAATGTCAGAGGAGTTTGGCGGCACTGCCTATAACGAAACACGCGAAAGCTTGCTACAAAAGTGCAATCGGGGAATGTTCACTTCGGCGATAATGGCTGGTTACCTATATGACATGCACGAATACGGCATCAAAATAGGTGAGCGGGCTAGGGAAGTGAGCTTGGGAAGAAACCTTGGCAACACTTCCCTATCACTCGCCTGCCTAGATGTTGTTGATACAACAAAGTATAAAGATGCATTTGACGCGCAAGATTTGGCGCGTGAACATAGCTTGAGATTGATTGAATCGTCTAAAGAGGCCGCGAATCAAATCGGAACATTTCCATCAATGGCACAATTTGCTGAAGTCGATAGTGAATTGATGGTCTACTGGAGGAGGTTTGCACCAAATGAAGCAGTGGGGCTACTGAATAGTGCAATAGAAGGGTGGTCAGAGGCTAAACGTTCGTTCGGTGAATGATAATCGTGATTCGAGAAGCTCGGCCAGTGCCGATGCGGTCGGCAGCATAGAAGGGTCGGCGAAGTCGGGCGATAAATCGAAGTAGTACTCCCCTAGCGGATCATTTTGTGATAACTCCCCCGCCGCTTTTTCGCAAAAAAGTAGGGTGAAGTGGATATAACTTTCGAGTCGGTCGTCTTTGATGATAGTATAGAGTCCGCTTGAGGCGAATTCAAAATCACCACGGAGGCCGGTTTTTTCGTAAAGCGAATCGGACGCAAGTCTTAGTGACGAGACACCCGGTAGGGGTTGAGACTGCATAAAGCCACTAAGACCAATTAGCGGCTGTGTGTTCCTTTTTGATAGCAACCAGGCGCCATCTATTTCACGGCGCACGGCCATAATAATAATAGAGTAGGCGCGATTTATCATGCGAGAATCTTTGAGTAAGGCGCCCTTTCCTACTCGTCTACCTTCTGGGCTTAAGCGATAAGTTCCATCTTCTTTTTTTTCTACTAATCCCAAAACTATAGCTTTTTTTAGGTGATACGTAAAAAGCTTACTTTCTATATCGGCCGGCTTGAGTTCGCTAAATTTCATAGAATCAGCGAAGGCTAATTGGTAAATGATATTCTTTTGGATGTGGTGGTCTAGCATGTGTATATTATCTCACGTTTTTATTATATAAATAAGTCTCGATATGTAATAATAAGTATATGACTAAATGGCAAAAATCAAACAAATTTATCGGTGTTATCTTATTGGTATTGGCTACCTTTGGAATGATAGCATCATTAGCGCTTGGATATGAAACGTTAGAGACTATAAAGAACCCTGATTACAACCCAACTTGCAACATAAGTCCAATTATCAGTTGCGGAAAGGTTATGGAGTCGCAATACTCTGAAGTATTTGGGGTGCCAAATCCAGTATTTGGAATAATCGGATTTTCGGCTCTCATGACTTTGGCTGTAGTAATAATAAGCGGCGCAAGCCTTCACAGAAGGATGTGGTATCTGATGCTAGCAGCGGGAGCTGTGGGCGTGGTGTGGGTGCACTATTTATTTGCAGTGAGTGTCTACAGTATTGGATCTATCTGTCCCTGGTGCTCGGTGTTATGGGTCAGTACTATACCTATATTCTGGATGATTGTTACTCATATGGCAGCTACTGGACTCTTTGACTGGAATAAATATACTAAACAATGCGCTAACTTATGGTCTAAATTCGCGGGACCGATACTGATTACATGGTATCTAGTATTAATTGTTATAGTATTTATCAAATTTAATGACTATTGGCTAAGTCTTATATGATCCGACGGTTCTTGTGGCTGATATTCGGCTATTTTTATAGACTAGTAGTCAAGCCATTAGTGTTCTTGATGTCTCCAGATAAAGCACATAGCTCGACGCTTGAATTTGCCAATAAGGTTGGCGAGTGGCGCTGGATGAGATGGTTGGTCGCTTTTGTTTTTAAGAATCCTAAAAACAAAATGTTGAGTCAGAACATATTTGGAATTGATTTTGAAAACCCCGTAGGTTTGTCTGCTGGTTTTGATAAAAATGCCGAAGCTGTCAACGTTACCTCAAACTTGGGTTTTGGTTTCGGAGAGGTTGGGTCGGTTACAGCGAAAGAGTGTGATGGTAACGAGAGGCCCTGGTTCTATCGTCTGCCACTCCATAAATCAATGGTTGTCAATGTCGGACTAGCTAACCTGGGCGTTGAAAGTGTTATAAAAAGATTAGGAAATGATGTTACCCTAAATCCAAGGCACCATATAATATTATCTGTTGCCAAGACTAACACGTGTGATGTCACAACTGTTGATGAAGGCATAGAAGACTACGTTGCGTCCGCCAAAAGAGCGGGCAAATCTAATATAGTGAAGATGATTGAGTTGAATATATCTTGCCCGAATACGTACGGAGGAGAGCCTTTTACTAATCCAAAAGATTTAGAAAAATTATTGAGTTCAATTGATGAACTTAAGCTAAAAAAACCTGTAGTTATCAAGATGCCAGTTGATATAAGTTGGATCAAAACCGAAAAACTACTTGATGTCATTGTCGCTCATAAAATAGACGGCGTTACTATCGCAAACTTAGCAAAGGATCGAACAGTTTTAGATCTTGGCGGTGAACTACCTGATTCGGTCGCTGGTAATTTGAGCGGAAAACCAACTTTCAAACTGAGCAATGACTTAATAAGGCAGACATATATAAAGTATGGCGATAGGCTTAAGATTATTGGCGTAGGCGGCGTATTTTCTGCAGAGGATGCATATCTCAAGATAAGACTAGGCGCTAGCTTAGTTGAATTCATATCGGCATTTATTTATCAGGGCCCCCAACTAGCCTCTGAGATCAATTATGATCTAATTAAGATGCTAAAAAATGACGGATTTGATAATATATCACAGGCAGTAGGTGTCGATAGTTTGAAGAAAGTTGAGAGATAGATGATAGAAAGTAAGATAAAGAGCTTTTTTAAAAAATATCCCAGTGTAATATACGAAAAACACGATGTAATAATATTTGCTGGTGAAAAGCTAGGATCAGCATATTTTATAGAGTCCGGAATAGTCAACATGTACGATATATCTGATAGGGGCAATCGCTCGATATTAAATACATACAAGCCGGGTGCATTTTTCCCAATGTCGAATATAATTAATGACGTAGAGCCTATATACTTTTTTGAAGCTAACGAAAAAACTATAATACGCAAGGCACCCGCACTGGATGTAGTGGATTTTTTAAAAAATAATAACGATATTCTGTATGACTTACTCAGTAGAACTTATAAAGGTACGGATGGTCTCCTCAGTAAGCTATCTGAGCTTATGCAAGGAGATATCACAAGTCGCGTCCTGAATGAGCTAGTAATATGCGCCGCACGTTTCGGGTCGGTGGATGACGAGCTGGGTTATGTATTGAATCAGAAGATGACAGAGATTGATCTATCGGAGAGGACGGGACTGGCTCGAGAAACGGTTAGCCGTTCAGTAAAGAAGCTTAAGGAAGAAAAAAAAATCGATAAGTATATGGGTAGATACAGGATATTGGAATAGTATATGCAAGATTTACTTGTTCGAATAATGGCTGATGGTCTAATAATACCGATAATAGCAATAGGCGCGTATGTATTGGTCTATAAGATACCAAAAGGAAAAAGGTTTGAAGCATACTCTAGGATATTACTAGCCGGACTTACCGCATATCTGTTTGCAAAGTTGGCTGCTAGTATTTATCAACCCGGTATTGAGAGGCCATTTGAAATTTTGGGCGTTCAGGCCGGTGCTGCATATCTGAATAATCCGGGTTTTCCTTCAGACCATGCGCTATTTATAACAGCTATAACTTGTGCTGTTTGGTTCGAGACTAGAATGAAAAAAACGACCCTATTGCTAGCTGTCATGGTATTGCTCGTATGTTTGGGTAGGGTTTTGGCGCTCGTTCACACTCCACTCGACGTAATATTTGGTGTGATATTCGGACTTATGGGCTCACTTTGGTATTTAAATTCGAGCAGTTCACGAAAAAAATAAGTATGCATATAATTTGCAAATAAAGCCAATAAGATATATATTACAATTGAGATGAAATTAGGAGTATTGTTATGGCAAGATTAGTAGTTGAAGATAATAGACCTCAATCAATCAGATTGATGTATTCTATCTGGAGGATGACGTTAATTGGTGGATTTTTGGGTTCTTTGTATTGGCTTGTTACCATTCTCGTTAGCCGTTATATAGTTGATCCTATATACTGCGGCACTTCATTCGACGCAAATGTATGTTCGGGCTCGATAGGAATGTCTGGAGATATCGCTACCATAATAGTTGCGACGGTTGGACTGGGCTTGTTGGTGCGATATGCTGTTGTTCGCCCTATTATTGTGGCTGTGGCTTCTGCATTGGCACTATGGAGTCTATCTAGGTGGACGGAAGGTCTCTCTTGGTATGAAGCTTTGCTCTGGAGCGTTATCCTTTATGGTCTGTCTTATGTACTTTTCTCATGGATAGGTCGATATAACCGAACAATTATTGTCGCTACTAGTATTATGATCGTTTTGATTGTGCTTCGTATTACCGTGCTTCTTTAGGTGATATACTAAGGCTATGAATGAGGTTATTCTTATAGTAATTTTAGTGGTTGTCATTGTCGGTTTTGGTGTAGTTTTGTATATAGTAGGCCAACAGATTAAGGGACTAAAATCTGGTAGTTCAATTGACATGATTAAGTCTGATGTAATTGAGCTCTCTAGGGGTATAAATAACCTGCAACAAACAATGGGTGACAAGCTCGAGAGTAACAATAATGTCATGCAGTCATCTATGCAGAAGCAACTTACAGAGAGTGCTAAGCTTGTGTCTGACGTCACGCAGAGGCTAGCGAAGCTCGACGAGACCAATCGTAGGGTTGTCGATGTTGCGGATGAGTTAAAGACCTTGCAAAATGTTCTACAAAACCCAAAACAAAGAGGTGTCTTCGGTGAATATTACCTAGAATCGGTACTAGATAATATATTGCCATCAAAAAATTACCAGATGCAATATAAATTTAAAAACGGAGACATTGTTGACGCAGCTGTATTTTTAGATAAAGGCCAAATCTTATCCATAGATAGTAAGTTCAGTTTAGAAAACTATAATAGGATGGTCGGCGAGAGCTCGAAACCAGAAAGAGAGAAATTTCTAGCAAAGGTCCGTAATGATTTGAAAATGCGTATAGACGAAACAAGTAAGTACATAAGGCCAGAAGAAGGCACTATGGACTTTGCTTTTATGTTTATCCCTAGCGAATCACTATACTACGACCTACTTATAGGAGACGTTGGTACCGGATCTAGCGCAAGGGATTTAATTGAATACGCATTTCGCGACAAAAAGGTTATCATAGTTAGCCCAACAAGCTTTATGGCCTATCTACAGACTGTTCTTCAGGGTCTTAGAAGCTTGCAAATCGAGGAGCAGGCAAAGGACATACAAATAAGAGTTGGTAAGCTAGGGCAGCATATCGGTAAGTTTGATAGCTATATGCAAAAACTTGGTGGCGCCCTGGGTACTACTGTTAACCACTTTAACTCTGCCCACAAGGAGCTTGGTAAAGTAGATAAGGATGTCGTCAAGATAGCTGGAGGTAGCTCTGGTGTAGAACCAATTATGCTAGATAAGCCTAAACTGGACGAATAAAATATCCCGCCTAAATGGCGGGATATTTATATTTTTGCTTATTATTAGTCTTTTGTTGCAGCTCTCATAACATCGTTTAGAACGAATCCAAGAACTCCACCGATGACTGGCGCAAGTACATAGACGGCTAGGGGCCATACTGACCATTTGATAGCATCAAGAGATGCTGCCATTGCGGGGTTGATGATTGCAGAACCACCTACATATGATGCAGCAGTAGCTGCAAATAGAAGGCCTACAAAGATACCGAAACCGTAAGTTAAGGCAGCAGATACTTTATCTTTTCCAGCTTTAATTGCTGATGCTACGGCAAATCCAAGAATTGTGGTACCAACTAATTCAGCGAAGAATAAGTACCATTCTTTCCCGACTACAATAGGGTTTGCAGCAAATACGGTTGGTGCGGCTTGACCGTACAACTGAGCTGATGCATCAGGTTGAGCGGCTCCGTTTACGAAGATAGTCAATAGACCTAGAGCGGCAAGTGCTCCAAGGAACTGAGCTGCTACGTAACCAACAGCACGCCAAGCGCTTATTTTGCGTGTGACCCAGGCACCAATAGATACAGCTGGGTTTAAGTGTGCACCAGAGAATCCACCAACAAGTAGTACGATACCGGCAACTGCAAACATTATTATAATCGGTTGTCCTTGTCCGGCAATTACAGATGCTGCAAGTAAGAACGCACCCACAAATTCAGCGACAAGCGCGCCAATAAATGGTGAGTTTTTTACAAGCATACTAGTAAGGCTGGTCTCTCTTTTTGTAGATACAGCTTTTGAACTGGTTAATTTTTTAATTGTTTTTGCAGTCAAATTCGGCTTTTTGTCAGTCGATTTTACTGGCTTTGAAACAGCTTTTTTAGTGGCCATGTATTTTCCTCCTTAAGTGAAACATGGATATAGTATACCACAACCATAATGGCGTCAAATAGAGTATAATAAAAATATGGCATTATTTATTAGACAAAACGAAGAGAGGTCTAAGCTTCAAGAAAGACTCGTAGCTGACCTTCAGGAAAAATCAAAAAAGAATTTTGAAAAATCAAACGGCTTTGATGTAGACGACTCGGAGTACATGAAGGACTTAAAAGAAACAACCTCTTTGTCTTGGGTCTGGTTAATAATCGCAATAATTGCTGCGGTTCTTGTTATATGGTTACTGATCGTATCGTTTGGTAAGTAGCGAATGGACTTCGATAAAGATATTATTAAAAAAACTACACATGAAGTAGCCAGCACTGTTTTTAATTCGACCGATAACGGGCCGCATGTGCAAAAATATTATATGTCGAAAAATAAATCAAAAAAATTTTGGATTTGGATTTTTGTAGTCATTACAATAATTGTCTTGCTAGGAACTATAGGCGGTTACCATATTATCAAAGACTCCAACGATAGGATAGCTGCCAACTATAAGAGTAGTTTAGCTATGTATTTAAATGATATACACGATATTGCCAGCGCATCCAGCTCTGGCCCATCCGAAATAAGCTATAATGTCTCAAAAATAAAATCTCCGGAACTAGTTGAAGTGTACTTTGATGGTTACAGCCCAGATTATGACAGGGCTAAGACAATAGAGGAGGAAGCTCAAAAATTAACATCTTTACTAATGCTTAAGATCGCAGACTGTGTCAGTGTTTACGATTTCTATAATCAATGGAAAAATATAGAAAATAGGTTAATGGAGATTAGTAATACTTCGAACCCCGTCGCATCTACATATGAAGATTTTCGGATGACATTGAGTTTGTTTGTCTCTCTATTAGATAACACGGCTATGCCAGAAGAACTGGTCTCGTACAATGAAGAGTTAAAGCTAAGTGCGCAGAAGCTTTACAATAGTTGGAGCAGTTTATTTGTAGCTTATGGAGCAGGGGATCAGGTTGCATATAATGCAGCGTATAGTGAATATGAGAATAATATTAGATTAGTAGAGTCTTCCGTGAAGCCTTATAAAATTTATTACGATAACCTTTCGAGTAAGGTAAAGTTGGCGGCTGATGATGTTAAGATTTATGCAGAATCTATAAAATGAGCCGAGATAACCTACACTACATACTAGATTTGAAGTATAATATTGTATAGTTATGCAAAAAATTGAAGAAGTGCGACAATCTATACTAACTAAGTTGAACGAATCGTCTAATCCACGAGAGATTCTTAAGTCATCTGAATTCAAAAACCTGTATGCAGCTATAAGCACCTTGCCTGGTGACGAGAGAGGCAAATACGGAAAAGCTGTTAACGATCTCAAACTTGAACTTGAAGCAGTTATTTCAGATATGGAATCGAAAATTGATGAGTTAGCCGTGATGCCAATTGACGTGACCGCCCCTTGGGACGGAAATAGCGGTTCGCCGAGGTTACTACCTGTTTCAGATGGCACGATACATCCTATTAGTAAAGAGTTGGAGGTTGTAGTAGATATATTTACACGTATGGGTTTTGAGGCATTTGAATCGCGCCAGATAGATGACGATTTTCATATGTTTGGGGCTTTGAATTTCCCAGAGAATCACCCTGCTCGTGACGGTTATGACACATTTCGTACAGAAGAGGGTTTTATACCCCCTGCGCATACTAGTACTATGCAAAATAGGATACTAAAAGCAGGAAAAGATAAGTTAGCAAGTGGTGGCAATATCGCAGCCATAAGCTATGGTCGCGTTTTTCGAAACGAGGACGTTGATGCTACGCATGAGCATACTTTTTATCAGTGTGAAGGTGTCTACGTAAGTTCTAGCGCAACCTTAGGCGACATGCTAGGAACTCTAAGGGCTTTTTTTGAGACATACTACGGTCAGGAGTTGAGGATAAAAACTCAGCCGGCGTATTTCCCATTTGTCGAACCCGGTCTTGAGTTTGCTATTGAAAAGCCAGCAGCACTTGGCGGTAAGCCTGGAGATTGGCTAGAAATGCTGGGTTGTGGCATGATTCACCCAAATGTATTACGTGCCGCTGACATAGATCCAGAGAAGTATAAAGGATTTGCTTGGGGCGGTGGTATAGAACGTTTGGTTATGTTGAAGTATGGCATTGAAGATTTACGACATTTTGAATCTGGTAAATTAGAATTTTTGAGGAAGTTTAAATCATGATTATTTCAGTAAATTGGTTAAAGAAGTATACAGATATCGATTTACCAATCGAAGAGCTTGTTAGTCTAATTGGTTCGAGAATTGTTGAAGTTGAGTCTGTGACGAATCTTACAGATAAGTATAAGGACGTAATAGTAGTTCGAGTTGAAGAATGTGCTCCAATACCCGATACTGATCATTTAAACGCAACGAAGATTAACGATGGCGGCTTAATAAAAGACATCGAAAGAGACGATAAGGGTTTTGTGAGCGTGGTCTGTGGTGCACCTAACATACATGCCGGTATGCTCGTGGCTTGGCTTCCGCCAATATCAACCGTGCCGGAGAGTTATGGCGACAGGGAGCCTTTTGTTCTTCAGTCTAAAAAACTTCGCGGAGTGATGAGCAACGGTATGATTGCAAGCGCTAAAGAGCTTGATCTTTATGATGAACACGACGGAATATTAGAGGTTGATCAGGAAGTCGAGCCAGGAGTTAAATTTTCTGATGTCTATAATCTAGATGACTATCTGCTTGATATTGAGAATAAGTCATTAACTCATCGTCCAGATATGTTTGGTATTATTGGCTTTGCTAGAGAAGTCGCCGCCATACAGGATAAAGATTTCTTAACACCAGAATGGTTGGCCGAAACTGTCCCTGAATGTAAAAAAATAACAACAACGATAGAAAATTTGAATGTAAGTATTGAATCATCAGATATTTGCAAAAGATATCAGGCTGTTGTTATGTCTGGTGCCGATGCTAGCTTGAAGTCTCCGCTTTGGGTCCAAACATTGCTATCAAGGGTCGGCGTGAGACCAGTGAACGCTGTTGTTGACGTGACTAATTATTTAATGATGCTTACGGGGCAACCACTGCATGCCTTTGATTACGATAAACTCGTTAAGGTTTCTGGCGGAAAACCTGAAATTGAAGTGCGTTTGGGTCACGATGGCGAAAAGTTAAAACTCCTTGATGGAAGCACGATTGACATCTCAATCGAAGATATATTGATTACGGCGGGCGGTTCTCCTATCGGTCTTGCTGGAGCTATGGGCGGCGCTAATACTGCAATCGATGAAGATACGAAGAAAATCATTATTGAGAGCGCTACGTTTAACCTATATAGTCTTCGTTCAACGCAAATGCGTCACGGAATATTCAGTGAAGCTGTCACAAGGTTCACTAAGGGTCAACCAGCCGAACTGACCGCGCCGGTGTTGGCATCTGCTGTTGAATTATTGGAGGAGTGGTCCGGTGCGAAAAGGGTATCTGAGTTGACCGATACTGACAATGTTCGGAATAAAAGTAGTTCTATTAGTTTAAAGATTAGCCATCTTAATGGCATGTTGGGCACATCAATGTCATTAGATGAAGTAGAATCTACGCTTAGAATGGTTGAATTTGCATGTCTAGGGGTTGACCATGACACGTTGAAAATAGCTGCACCGTATTGGCGATCTGACATACATATACCCGAAGAGGTTATTGAAGAAGTGGGTAGAATAAAGGGCTTTGATTCTATATTGCCAACATTGCCCGAGCGTGACTCATCGGCTATTATGCCTTCTGATTACGATAGGTTTAGATACCGAATGCGACAAATATTGTCGGAGGCGGGAGCCAATGAGGTGCTTACCTATAGCTTCATTCACGGCGACCTAATTCAAAAGTCCGGTCAATTGATAGAAAATTCATACCGCATAACAAATTCTATAAGTCCAGAACTTCAATACTATAGACAGTCTCTTGCGCCAAGTTTAATAAGTCTAGTTCATCCAAATATAAAAAAAGGATTTGATGATTTTGCATTATTTGAGATAAATAAGGTTCATCCAAGAAGTTTAGGGCTAACAGAGGAGTCTGTACCCGTTGAGCTTGACTCTGTTTCTTTGGTGGTTGCTAGTAAGAGCGATAGTGCGACTTCTCCTTATTACAGGGCTAAGCGTATTGTTGAGTATCTTCAGCTTAAATTGGGTATTAATCTGGTATTTGAAAAAGTAATAAACAATGACGATATTTCCTTTGCTCCATTTGAGCCTAAGAGATCGGCGCTTGTAAGTACCGTTGATGGCACTAAACTAGGGTATGTCGGTGAATTTAAATCAAAAGTGAAAAAGAACTTTAAACTCGTTGATAACTCTGCTGGTTTTGAACTCGAACTCAGCCGTTTATTTGAAGCCGTAGAGAATAGGCAACCTAGTTACTCACCGTCTAGTAGGTATCCTAGCATTGAGCGGGACCTGTGTTTTCAGGTTAGCGATAAAGTTCAATACAGTGATATATACAATCTTGTGGAAGAATCATGTAAACGAGATTCTATAACGACAGTTATTGAGCCAATAGATATATATCAACCACTAGATTCGAGCACTCGCAATATTACATTGAGAATAAGACTTACTTCTAACGATAGAACGCTAACGGGCGATGAGGCGAAAGGCATTATTGACGATATCGCCAAAAGGGCCGATGAAGAATTGTCTACGAAGATAATATAAGACGACATTTTAGTATATAATAGTTAAATAGATTAGATGGAAGATTAGGGAGATTTTTAAATGGCTTCAAGTAGCACGAAAGCCCAGCGTATAGGCATATGGGTAATTGCAATAGTAATGACGATTGGTACAATCGGTTCTTTTTTGGTGATTGCACTTGCAAACGATAATCAGAAAATTGACCAAGCAAGAGGAACGAGCCTCATGAGTGAGTATCAAGCGAAGTACTCAGAATATAGCGCGAAAGTAGCGGCTCAAGCGGATGAACTTTCAAAAAAATACTTCAACGATTTCAACCAGTACGCGAGCTTACCAGCAGCGTTTAATAAGGATGACGCGAAGGAACTCGCAAAAACTGATCTAAAGGTTGGCTCAGGCGTAGAAATTAAGGACGGAGATAGCTTTACTGCCTATTATATTGGCTGGAATCCTAGTGGTGAAGTATTTGATGGCTCTATCGACGGAAATAGCCTAAAAGCCCCATTTACTGCTCAACCAGGTTCTGTGATTAAGGGATGGAGCCAGGGTGTTATAGGTATGAAGATTGGTGGTGTCCGAGAATTGACAATACCTTATGATTTGGCATATGGAGAGACGGGAAGCGGAGATAAGATTCCGGCAAATACGCCACTCAAGTTTGTAATCATGTTAATAGAGCAACCTGAAACCATCGTGCAGCCTGAGCCGTCTGATGAACTCGTAAAATACTATCAACAAACTCAATAAGGAGAGATATATGCAAGATATTAAAGAAGTTATTATGATCGGTGCTGGACCAAGCGCTCTTGCCGCCGCCGTATATACTACAAGAGAAAATATAGATACGACACTATACGAAAAGTCAGCTATTGGCGGTCTTGCTGCTATAACAGATATGGTAGATAACTATCCAGGATTTCCAGATGGGATAGAGGGTATGACATTAGCTGATCAGCTACAGAAACAGGCCGAAAGGTTCGGAGCCAAGATCGATTTTGGAGAAATATCAGCTATTCGTGATGAGGATGGAGTAAAGATAGTTACTGTTGACGGTAAGGAACAGAAGGCAAAAGCAGTCTTGATCGCTACAGGAAGTGATTACAACAAAATTGGTGTTCCGGGCGAAGCCGAGTATTATGGCCGAGGCGTACATTACTGTGCAACATGCGACGGTGCTTTTTATAGAGATAAGAAACTTGCGGTTGTTGGAGGCGGAAATTCAGCTGTCCAAGAAGCGATATTTTTAACAAGATTTGCATCTCACATAGATTTACTTGTGCGCAGTGAGATTAAGGCTAGTGAAGTATTAAAAGAAGACCTGCAAAAATATATCGATAAGGGTCAAATCACTGTACATACAAACACTACGACAGATGAAATTGTTGCGGTTGACGGCAAGGTATCGTCAGTAAAAGTAACAGATAATAGTGAGAGTGGGTCTATAGGAATTGACGGTGTGTTTATATTTATTGGCTTAAAGCCAAATACTGGATTCTTGGCCGGTAGCCCGGTAGACTTAGACGAAAGAGGCCTCGTAAAGACCGACAACAAGCTAGAGACTTCAATGAAAGGCGTATTTGCTTGTGGTGACGTTCGAAGTGGCGCGACAATGCAGATAGCTAGTGCTGTAGGCGAAGGTGCAACAGCGGCATTATCTATTCGCGAATACCTTGACGGTAATTCTTAGTTTATCTGATTTTTGATAAATCCTTCGAGTTGAGAAATTATATTTTTGTCACTCGTCTGAATTGCGACTTCTTTTGTACCCAGCAGAGACGTAGATCTTACGAAATTATGCGATCCTGCTATTGCAATCTTATCTCCTCCGGGCATTGTAAATATCATGAATTTTGCATGGAGGTATTGCTTCTTGATATAGCTAGTTTTGTTTTTTGTGAAAAAAATACTTATACGTATTACAATTCGGTTTAATCTTCTCGCATTTAAAGGTGGATTAAAGAAAAGTTTTGAATCTGTTTTTTTGAGAAGCTTGCTTAATTTTCCGGTTGGACAGTACTGTGAGACCAGTACAACTGATTTTGCTTGATTAGTTAATTTGCAGGCTCGCCGATATATAAGGGAGTCGCCTACAATACCTCTGTCAAACAGTAGTTCGCCGTAATTTATGGGCGTTGAGTCACTACGCCGAGAATAATAATTGCTGTCAGTTTTAGTTATTTCATGGTATTCGGTAACTAGTTTATCCGAAAGATCTTTGTCGTGGATTTTAAACATGTAATCATTATTTTCTATACCCTCTTTATGAAGATTTACGCCACCAAACGTATATGAAATATCATCAACAACACACCATTTATCATGCGTGCGTCCGTTAAATATGGTTACGTTCTTGGTACCTAGCCAAGTAAATTTAATACCAGATTTTGTCAAATCAGAGACCATACTGTTGGTCTGCCTGGCAAATCCACTCCTGTAACGAGTTGGAAAAACGAAGCCGCTAAGTTCGGCATATGTGAAAACATCGGCTGACATCTCAACAACTACGCCTCTATTTGCTGCCTTTTTTATGGCTTCGGTCAGTATACGAGTTGAGCTATCGTCTATTATAACCATCACAACAATACAAATTCGTATCTTTGACTTGTCTATTTCTTTAACAACATCGTCTATGTATTCTTTTGAAAGTATCATTTTTGGATTTGGCATATCTATAGATTATATCTTGTATTGTCAAAAACTGGTAAAATAGAGCTAAATGATAAAAAGGAGAAAATAAATGGCTGATAATTATCAAGAATTAACACCTGGAGACGTAGAGGGTAATTCGCTAAACGTTATAATTGAAATTCGTAAAGGCGAGAGAAACAAATACGAATTTGACAAATCGACAGGACGACTGTTCTTAGATAGAGTGAATGGCACCATGCTTGGATATCCAGCAGATTATGGTTACATTCCTGCAACACTTTGCGAAGATGGAGACCCACTTGATGCATTATTGATTATCGATGAGTCAGTTCCTCATGGTACTGTCGTTCCTTCTCGCCCTATCGGAGTTCTATATTTCGAAGATGACGGAGAGATGGACGAAAAGCTTATTGTTGTTCCGACTGACGACGTCAGTAAGGATCATATTCAAGACGTAAGTGATCTAGGTGAAAATTTCAAAAAAGCTATAGAACATTTTTACACGCATTACAAGGATTGGAAAAAAGACTGGAACGGAGTGGACGGAAAATTGCATGGCTGGGGTGGTGCTGAAGATGCTAAAAAAGTTGTGATTGATTCAATAGATAGACTACATCAAGATAAAAGCTAGTTACCGCGTCGTTTTCTTGCTTTCGTTCTAATAATTGCAGCAGCGCTCGTAATGGCGGCTATTATACCCAACTGTCTAAGCTGTGTGCGTAATTTGCTCCTAGCGTGATGAGTTGTGACAAGGGATTGCCAGGCCTGTTTCGGCTTGGTATTTTCTTTTGTTATGACTTCAACCGTATCGCCGTTACTCAGTGGCTTATCGAAAGCATGTATTTTTCCATTTACTATGAAAGACTGGGCGTGACCACCTACATCACTGTGTACCAGGTAGGCGAAGTCTAGTGGCAATGAGCCTTCAGGTAGAGTGAATATATCGCCTTTTGGTGTATAGATAAATATCGTATCATCAAATAGATCTAAATATAGTTTTTCATTATTAACATCTTTCCCTGATTGTATTTCTTTGGCGACTTTTTGTAAGTCCGTTATCCATTTAAGGTCCTCGGGTAAGCTATTATCATCCGTTTTTCTTTTGGCATATTTCTTGGTGCTCTTCTGTTCGTTGTAATGGAAGCTTGCAGCTAGACCTTGTTCTGCGTATTGGTGCATGCCTTGAGTTCGTATCTGGAATTCGACAATTTGTCCAGTTTTTGATGTAACTGTAGTGTGTAGGCTTCTGTATCCGTTAGGTTTTGGTATAGATATGTAATCTTTGATTCTTTCAAGGTCGGGTTCATACATGCCGTGCAGGATACCTAGAACTTTATAGCATTCTTCGCTAGTCTTTACGATAACCCTTAGAGCCATGAGATCATATATCTCATCAATGTTGCCATTAGTTTTGTTCAATTTTCGATATAGGCTGTATACGGATTTTACTCGTCCATTTACTTCTGCGTTTATGTCAGATTTACTTAATTCTTCTAAGACTTCATTTTTTACTAAGCCAAGTTTTCTTGTACTTTTTCCGAGACGCTTTTTAAGGATGTTTTGTACGCGTCGATATTCGTTTGGATCTAGATACTTAAATGCCACGTCTTCTATCTCCATCCGAACCCTTCCCATGCCTATCCTGTCCGCCATTGGAGCAAATATATCTAGGCTCTCGCGAGCGATCTTAACTTGTTTATTTTGTGGCATATAATGAAGGGTTGATAGGTTGTGGGCTCTATCAGCCAGTTTGATAATGATAACTCGTACGTCGTGCCCAATAGCCATTAAGAGTTTTGATAAGTTCTGTTTTGTCTGGGGGAGATATGTGTCTAGATCATCCATGCCTGACCTAGCTTTGGATACTTTTGTCACTCCGTCCACCAAAAAAGCTACGTCACGACCAAAGAGGGTCTCGATTTTATCGATTGTCGCGTCTGTATCTTCGATTGTGTCGTGTAGTACACCCGCCAGCACACTGTCGATGTCCATGCCCCAGTCAACTAGATTATTTGCCACAGCTAGGGGATGGCTTATGTAGGGTTCTCCGCTACGCCTCTTTTGCCCTTCGTGCATTTTAGTTGCAAAATCTATAGCGTGTTCAATCTCCAAGACTTGATTCTCGCTATAATTTAATTTGGCTTTATCTAATAGAAGTTGTTTACTAGTCACGTCTTTATTATACTTTATTTTGCTTAATAGACCTTAAGCGTTATATAATTGTCTTAAATGCATAAATAGGAGTGGGTAATGAGTATAGTAAAGATTGGAATTAACGGATTCGGGCGTATCGGCCGAAACGCATTCAAGATAGCTTTCGAGCGTTCTGATATAGAAGTAGTTGCAATAAATGACTTAACTGATACAAAAACACTAGCATACTTATTAAAGAATGATAGTAACTATGGTCAATATCAGCACGACGTCGATTTTGATGATGACGGTATAACCGTAAATGGCAAACATGTTAAGGTTTTAGCCGAACGCGATCCCGCTCAACTACCTTGGGGTAATTTAGGCGTCGAACTGGTTATCGAATCAACTGGACGCTTCACACTCAAGGAAGATGCAGAGAAACACATACAAGCTGGTGCTAAGAGGGTCGTAATAAGTGGCCCAAGTAAGAGTGATGGCGTCGACACTATAGTTCTTGGTGCTAACGAAGATATTATCGAAGGCTCAAGTAGCGTGGTCAGTAATGCCAGTTGTACTACAAATTCACTTGGTGTGGTTATGGCTATACTTGACGCTGAATTTGGTGTTGAGAAGTCCCTACTTACTACCGTTCACAGCTATACGGCTAGTCAGATGTTGCAAGATGCTCCGGCAAAAGACCTACGCGAAGGTCGTAATGCAGCCGAGAATATGGTGCCTACTACAACCGGTGCAGCTATTGCTGTTACTAAAGCCTTGCCGCAACTTAAAGATAAATTTGATGGAATTAGCATCCGTGTTCCGACACCTGTTGTATCTATCAGTGACGTAACTGTTCTACTGGGGCGCGATACAACCGTAGAAGAGCTAAACGATACCTTCATAAAAGCTGCAGCTGAGCCATTTTATCAGGGTATCTTGGGAGTAAGCGACCAACCACTAGTTAGCCGTGATTATATAGGCAATAGTCACTCGGGAGTGGTTGATTTACTACTTACGAAAGTCGTTGGTGGAAATTTGGCAAAAATCATGGTCTGGTACGACAATGAGTGGGGCTACAGTAACAGGCTGGTTGAGCTCGTTGCTGACATAGGACGAACCTTGCGTTAAATAGCCTAAAACGCTTATACTTAAAGACATGAAGATATATTTAGGAAGTGATCATAGAGGGTTCCAACTCAAGCAAGATGTTTTCGCGTATTTATCAAAACACGGTTATGATGTGGAAGATACTGGAGATAAAGAACTTGATCCAAACGATGATTTTCCAGAGTTTGCTCAGATGGCCTCCCTTAAAGTAATAGGAAGTAATGACCCAGATCCAAGAGCTATCCTGCTTTGTGGTGGTGGTCAGGGAATGGCTATGGCGGCGAATCGCTTCCGAGGAATACGCGCCAGTGTAATATGGGATGCTTATGAGGCAAAGATGACTCGCAATGACAATAACAGTAATGTTCTTTGTTTGCCTTCAAGAGTACTGGAAGAAGATGAGAGTGCTTGGCAGGGCATAGTTGAAACTTGGCTTGCAACTCCTTTTGCGTCTGCGCCAAAATATCAAAGACGTAACGACCAGATAGATGAAGTCTAAAGATGAGTGAAATTGCTCCCTGTATCACCGTAGAAACAGCTGGTGAATATAAAAAATCAGTTGATACGCTTCATGCCTTTGCTCATAGGGTACACATAGATATAAGTGATGGCGAATTTGCACCGATATTCCTAGTGGGCGCGTCTCAGTTATGGTGGCCTAAAGAATGGGTGGTTGATATACACGCTATGGTCGCAAGACCTTCAGAACATGTGCAGGCTCTGATTGCCCTAAAGCCCAGTCTGATAACTTTTCATGCAGAAGCAGAGCCGTCAAATCTTTTACCGATAATGGAGCTTATAAAAAAAGCTGGGATAAAGGCGGGGATAGCTCTTTTGCGGCCAACTGTTCCGTCAAGCGTAATTGATCTCATAAAGGCGGCAGACCACGTTATGGTATTTAGTGGAGATCTAGGCCACTACGGCGGAACCGCTAGCCTAATGCAGCTCGAAAAGGTTCGTCTAATAAAAGCCATCAACCCGAATGCTGAAATAGGCTGGGACGGAGGAGTTGCTGTTGACAATGCATACACCTTGACTCAAGGTGGAGTCGATGTACTTAACTCTGGAGGAGCTATCTCAAAATCTAGCGACCCAGCCACCGCTTATGCTACACTTGTAAAAGAAATTAACAAACACGGAGTTATATAATATGACGGGTGGGCCGCTTACTTTATCACAGATGCAGCACAAAGCGACGGTGATTCGCGAAGATATCATTCGTATGCTTGAAGCAGCAAAGAGCGGGCACAGCGCGGGTTCTTTGGGTCTTGCAGATATCTTCTCTGCATTATACTTCGGAATTATGAATTACGATCCAAAGAACCCCGACTGGGAAGAACGAGATGTATTTTTTCTAAGCAACGGGCACACCATACCTGTTCAATACGCAGCTATGGCCGAGGCTGGTTTTTTCGACAAAGAGGAGTTATTGACGCTTCGTAAACTTGGAAGCCGTCTTCAGGGACACCCAGAACGAGAAAGGCTTCTCGGTCTTGAGAACACCAGTGGTCCACTTGGAAGTGGACTTTCTCAGGCTGCTGGATATGCTTATTCTTTACAATATCTTGATAATGCCAAACATCGTTTTGTGTATGTAATGATGGGTGACGGTGAACTTGACGAAGGCAATATATGGGAAGCGGCTATGTTTGCGGGAAAATACAAACTTTCTCAGCTTGTCGCCTTTATTGATCGAAATAATATACAGATTGATGGATCCACCGAAGACGTTATGCCTCTTGAAGATTTACGCGGTAAATGGGAAGCATTCGGTTGGCATGTAATAGAAGTAGATGGGCATAATATCGAGAGTGTTATTGATGCTGCTAGCTTAGCTAGGGCTATTACGAATCGTCCGAGCGTTATCATTGCGCATACCATCCCAGGAAAGGGCGTTGATTTTATGGAATATGACTACAAGTGGCATGGTGCAGCACCAAACAGCGACCAGGCAAAAGAAGCCCTTCGTAAATTGCGAACACTTGACGGTAAGATTAGCTTCGAGGGGGACGCGTAATGGACTATCCATTAGATCCAAATATGTTTACTGAAAACGAAAAACTCGAACCGATTCGTGCTGGTTTTGGAAGAGGTCTCAAGAAGGCCGGTGGGCTAAATGATCGAATCGTTGCTCTTTGCGCTGACTTAACCGAGAGCACTCAGATGCATCTTTTTCGTGATGAATTTCCAGAAAGATTTATAGAGATTGGAATTGCCGAGCAAAATCTTGTAACCGTAGCTGCCGGATTGGCTCGGGCTGGTAAAATACCTTTTGCCAGTAGCTATGCAGCCTTCAGCCCTGGGCGAAACTGGGAGCAGATAAAGACGACGACAGCTCTTAATAATCAACCCGTCAAGATAATAGGCTCACACGCAGGTGTAAGTGTCGGTCCTGACGGTGCAACTCATCAGATGCTAGAGGATATAGCGATAATGCGGGTTATTCCAAATATGATTGTTATAGTTCCTGGCGATAGCATTGAGGCCGAAAAGGCGACGTTAGCTATGGCCGAGAACGGAAAACCTACGTATATGCGACTAGCCAGAGAAAAGTCGCCAGTATTTTCCGTAGAAGACTCGCCATTCGAAATAGGTAAGGCTTATGTGCTGCGCTATGGGAAAGACGTAACATTATTGGGAACAGGTGCACTATCTTACCAGCTTCTAAAAGCAGCTAAGATTTTGTCTGAACAGGGTGTTGATGCAGAGGTCGTGCATGTACCGACTATTAAACCACTCGATAATGAAACTATACTAAATAGCGTGCGCAAAACGGGTCGCGCTGTTAGCGCCGAAGAGGCGCAGGCTAGCGGTGGCCTTGGCGGAGTGATCGCTGAGTTATTGTCAGAGCATTTGCCTACTCCACTTAAGAGAATCGGTATGCAAGATAGGTTTGGCGAGAGTGGTGAACCGAATGAATTATTAGATTTCTTTGGTTTTACTGGAGAAAAAATGGCTGTTGATATAAAGGCATTTGTAGATAATACGCCAAAGTATCATCAATAGCATTAAAACTGTTATCAGATGATATAATATAACCATAAGCAACATACTTTAGGGGGCGAAATGGGTTCGACTATTAACGAAATTAGAGCAAATACGACTAGGGCTCGACACTTGATGCAGCGTAGTCGAAGTCAACACTTTGCAGTGGGCGCTTTTAACATCGACAATCAAGAGACCTTGATAGCGATTGCAAGAGCTGCCCAGAAATTAAATGCACCAGTTTTGGTTGAAGTTAGTGATGGTGAAGTTGAGGCCATCGGCTTGCAGAATATTCGCGATATGGTAGACAATTACAAGACAGAGTATGGCGTTGAAATGTATATTAACCTTGATCATAGCCCAACTGTTGAATCTTGCAAGAGAGCGATTGATGCCGGTTTTGAGTTTATACATATTGATATATCCCAGGCTAATCACGATGCCTCGGAAGAAGAAATTATTGAAAAAACTAAAGAAGTTGTTGAGTACGCGAGCTTCACCGGTGCGCTTGTCGAGAGTGAGCCTCATTATTTTGGAGGTTCATCCAATGTCCACACTGAAAATATTGACTACGAAGAAATAAAAAAGACTTTTAGTACACCAGAAGGTAGTAAATCATTTGTTGAGGCTACGGGAATCGACACATACGCGGCTGCTATCGGCAATCTTCACGGAAAATACCCAGTTCCAAAAGAATTAGACCTTGAATTGCTACAGAGGGTACGAGATGCTATCGATTGTCAGATCAGCCTGCACGGTGGCAGCGGTACACCACTACATTATTTTGAGGGTGCTGCAAAAATTGGCGTTAGCAAGATAAATATCAATAGTGATATGCGCTACGCATTTCGCAAAGAGCTCGAGAAAGTGCTAGCTGATAATCCTGACGAATATGCCGTAGTCAAGTTGATGCCTCAGGTATATAGCGCCGTACAGAATGTAGTAGAAGAAAAAATATCCGCTTTTGGAAGTGCAGGAAAGGCGGTTATTTAGAGTGAAAATTCCCACTATAGTTACTATAGGTAAGGCTACTCAGGATGTATTTTTGCAAAGTAGTGAGTCATTTCAGCCACATGAGCATAAGGGTGTTATGTATGAACAGTTACCACTAGGACAGAAACTTGCACTTGATAATGTTATTTTCGCCACCGGTGGTAATGTAACAAATGCGGCAGTTACCTTTGCTCGTCAGGGTCTTCATAGTAAGTACGTTTGGGCAATTGGTACTGATGTAGCGAGCCAGGCCATTCGACACGAGTTAGATAGCGAAGGCGTCGATACTGGTTCTGTGATACAAAGAGATGATTATCGATCGGCGTATTCGGTTATTTTACTTGCTGGTAATGGCGAAAGGACGATCTTAAATTACAGCGGGAATAAGTTCAGTGAACATGACGACCTTATAGACTTCTCTGTTCTAGAATCAGCTGACTGGGTGTATTTATCTTCCCTTGGCAACATGAACTTACTCGAACAAGTTATTTCAAAATGCTCAGAACACGGCGTTAAAGTAATGTTAAATCCAGCTAGCGTTGAGCTACAAGAAGTTGATAAGCTCAAAACTTTACTAGAAGATGTAGAGGTTTTAGTCGTAAATAAAGAAGAAGCACAACAGATAGTGGAAGGTCAAACTCTTGAAGAGTTAGCCCGACACGCAAATCATCTATGTCCTGTTGTTATAGTATCTGATGGTCCAAACGGTGCCGTGCTTAGCGACAGTAAAACAATCGTAACTGCAGGAATGTATGAAGACGTACCGGTCGTAGATCGTACTGGAGGAGGAGATGCCTTTGGTTCCGGCTTCCTAAGCTATTGGTCTCAGGGCAGGTCACTTATAGATTCAGCTGTTTTTGCAAGCGCCAACTCGACTTCTGTGGTTACTCAGATTGGTGCAAAAGCCGGTATATTACATGCGGGCGTAGAGCTACACAAAATGCCGATAGAGGAGAAGAGTTTTTAGATGTCAAAGTTTTTACAAAAGATTCTAAATATCGATGAGCCAATGTTTAGTGTGGGTCTGTCAAATCTAGAAAAAGCTACTGGAAAGAGCGGCGTAGACACTAGAATTATTGCCGATATAACCCACAAGGCGCATGAAATAATGCGTTCACTCGGCCTGGATCCATCAGATAGTACTGCTCGCGAGGTATATCAATCTTTAAATTCTGCTATCAAAAAAGATAAAGAATTTATGTTTATTGATTCGGATTTTGTATTAATGTCACTAGGCGACGAAGTAGTCTCGTTTAATTTAATAGATATAGTTGAAAATTCACACCACGAAATTAGTTTTAGTGAGCGAATAATTTCACATGGTCAGCGCAGTCTGAGGGGTGAGATTATCGATAGGTATATGTCGCATCCAAGTATGAATCATGAAGTGGGACTCAATCTCTCATCTGATACCGGATTATCTGTTGATGAAGACAAGCATCATAATAGCCGGACAAAACACCTAAGTAGTACTCGAAATAGCTTGCCATTTATATTAACTATCGGTGATATAGTGACAGATGCCTTTATAAAATTAAAGGAAGATGAGGCTGATGTTACGGAGCAGAGTGATGGTTCTAAGAGATTGAGCATGGATTTTGGCTCTAAGCCTCCATATGAACGAGTCGATATAGTCCAGGCGGTTGGTAATAGTGCAAATGCAGCTGTTTCTTTGTCTAGACTTGGGCTTCGAGCTGGTCTCATGGCTTTTATTGGCGATGATCAACCCGGTCGGGATTCGCTCAAATACTTGAGCGATGAGAATGTCGATACTTCGACCGTATCTGTTCAAGATGGCTTTAAATCAAACTATCATTTCGCACTTCGCTATGGTGCCGACAGAACAATCTTGATCAAGTACGAAGATTACACCTATAATTGGCAAGAACCTACGGTCAAACCAGATTGGATATATCTTTCGATGCTGAGTGAGAAATCTTGGCAGCTGCACGAGGATATGATGAAATACCTTAGTGATAACCCGGACGTTAAATTAGCATTCCAACCCGGTACATTTCACTTTAAGTGGGGTGTAGAAAAGCTGAAGGAGATATATAAGCGTTCTTACATTGTGTTTATGAACAGAGAAGAAGCCGCTATGGTGACAGGAAAATCTCTCAAGTCTGTTAAAGATCTTGCTTTTGCCTTACATGAACTCGGACCTGATATTGTAGTAATAACTGATGGTCCCAGTGGCGCATACGTGTCGGGTGAATATAAGTTTTTGATTATGCCAAACTATCCCGACCCGGCTCCTCCTTATGACAGAACCGGGGCTGGAGATGCCTTTTCATCTACCATGGTTGCTGCATTGGCTCTCGGTGAGTCTCTTAAGACAGCCATTTCGTGGGCACCTATCAATTCAATGAGTGTCGTACAGCAACTCGGTGCTCAAGCGGGCTTATTAGATAAAGACGCCTTGCTGAGCTATATAAAAACGGCACCACAAAATTACAAAGTACAGGAGTATACAGAATAATGAGATATCAAATATGCGTTTCGGGCGCTGCATCTGGAGATACAGTACAAGCAGCTCACCAACTTGCCTTCGATCTTGGTAAAGCGATTGTCACTAAAGGTAAGATTCTACTAACTGGAGCAACGGTTGGCCTTCCTTGGTATGCCGCAAAAGGTGCGAGTGGGGAGCATAGCGGAAAAGGATTATCAATTGGTTTTTCGCCAGCCAATTCCTTTCGTGAACATGTCACGGTGTATAAGCTTCCGACAGTTGAATTTGACTACATAAATTTTACGGGTATGGACTACGTAGGACGCGATGTTCATCTAGTTCGAAGTAGTGACGCAGTTATAACTGTTGGTGGACGCATGGGTAGCTTACATGAGTTTTCAACGGCGTTGGAAAGCAATAAGGTATGTGGTGTATTACTAGGTAGTGGTGGGTTGGCAGACTATATTCCTATTTTGCTCGAAAGTATTGATGCTCCGCATTCCAAGGACGTGATTTTTGACACAGATCCAGAAAGATTAGTCGATAAGGTCATAGCCGCTTTAGACGAAAAATACATTGGTTTTGATTACTATAGTGATGATCGCCATATATCTCCCCACCGTTCCGGCAATGGTTGAAAGTAACAAAAAATAGTCGATAAGCTATAATAGTGAGATGAGCCAAAAATTCGATCTTCATACTCAGTACCAGCCAACAGGTGATCAGCCTTCGGCAATAGCCACACTAATAGGTGGCCTTGAGTCTGGTGAACGCGAACAAACTCTACTCGGGGTGACTGGTAGCGGTAAAACTTTTACAATGGCAAACATCATTGCTAACCGTCAGGTGCCGACATTAATCATTGCTCATAATAAAACCCTAGCGGCGCAGCTATATAGTGAGTTCAAGGCCTTCTTTCCAGATAATGAAGTGCATTACTTTGTGAGCTACTTCGACTACTACCAGCCTGAGGCATACATGGCCAGTAGTGACACTTACATAGAGAAAGACAGTAAGATCAATGATGAGATAGATAGACTGCGCCATGCGGCCACGACCGCCCTACTCACGAGGCGTGACACGATAATAGTGGCCAGTGTCAGTTGTATCTATGGTATTGGCTCACCTGAAGATTATTCAACTATGTCTATAGCTGTAAGTGTTGACGAGCGACGCCAACAAGACAAGTTCATAAGACTTTTAACAGATATTCAGTATCAAAGAAATGACATTGATTTTCATCGAGGAACTTTCCGTGTAAAGGGCGATGTTGTCGATGTTTATCCAGCAGGTAGTGATGTGGCATATCGTATATCATTTTTTGGCGACCAAGTTGATCGTATAACTAGGATAGACCCGTTGACCGGAGAGATTATAGGTGAACCAAAAACAATTACGATATTTCCTAGTAGTCACTACGTTACACCCAAGGAAAAGTTAACTTTAGCTATAGAAAATATTAAGAAAGAGTTCAAGGAGCGTTTAGAGTATTTTGAGAAAAATGATAAATTTCTTGAAGCTCAACGTCTATCTCAAAGAACTAAGTTTGACATAGAAATGTTAGAAGAAACAGGGTTTGTTAAAGGCATTGAGAATTATAGCCGATATTTGACTAATCGTGAGGTAGGCGAGCAGCCGGCTACCTTAATGGATTATTTTCCTGACGACTTTTTGCTACTGGTTGATGAAAGTCATATGACCCTACCTCAGGTTAGGGGTATGTATAACGGAGATAGGGCAAGAAAGGAAGTTTTGGTGGATTATGGATTTAGGATGCCTTCGGCACTTGATAATCGTCCTTTAAAGTTTGAAGAATTTAATAAACACATTAATCAAGCGATCTATGTGTCGGCTACACCGAGTGAATACGAATTAAGCCATAGCCCTAAGCCGGCCGAACAAGTTATTCGTCCAACAGGTCTGATCGATCCTGAGATAATTATTAGACCGATAGAAGGCCAGATTGATGACTTAATCAGCGAGATACGCGAGAGAATAGCAAAAAACCAGAGAGTTTTAGTCACCACACTCACCAAGCGTATGGCTGAAGATCTTTCAGCTTATATGTTGGATATTGATATTAAAACAGCTTATATTCATAGCGACGTAGACACACTGGACCGGGGTGACATATTAAAAGACCTACGCTCTGGTGTCTTCGACGTCTTGGTCGGTATAAACTTGCTACGCGAAGGCCTCGATTTACCTGAGGTAAGTATGGTTGCTATCATGGATGCCGACAAGGAGGGCTTTCTCAGAAGCAGTAACGCATTAATCCAGACTATTGGTCGAGCCGCGAGGCACGTTGAGGGCAAGGTATATATGTATGCTGATAAAATTACGGATTCAATGCGTCGGGCAATAGATGAAACCGACAGGCGGCGGAGTATACAAGTTGAGTATAATACTGAGCACAATATAACGCCCGAAAGCATCGCAAAAGAAATCGGTGAAGGTCTGCGAGCTATCATACCCAAAAAGGAAAGCGACAAAAATAAACTTAATCTTAAAAAGATTCCAAAAGACGAGTATCCTGGTTTGATTCGTGAGTTAACTGGCCAAATGGAACTAGCCAGTGCAAATCTGGAGTTTGAGAGAGCGGCAGAACTGCGTGATACTATTGCTGATATAAAAAACCATTTATAGACCAAACCTCAAATACGTATTAGGCCTTATGCTATAATCGAGCCATGAAGCATGAGGCCGAGATACTTGAACGTCACCACAAACTTAGCCGAAATGTAAGTATAATATTGGGTATTCTTTCTGTTGTAATAGTACTCGTGTTGATTGGTTTCGCCTTGCTATATATTAGCTACAGGACAAGTGTTGATAACTATATGTCCATTATCGCATTGAACAAAAAAGAGACTGATAGTTCATTAGTGAAGGGCTTAGTGTTGCCTAGAAGTACATCTAATATTATCAAACCTCTAAATAGCCAAAACCTGGTAAGCATCGTTGCGCAAAACCAACCGGCAGTTGTCAGGATATTAACTGTGAGGTGTGCCGATGTGGTCTTGAGACTCGATTCAAGCATAGAAGCAAGAAATGTGTGTATTGCAGGTGTAGGTAGCGGATCAATAATATCCAGCGATGGCTATATATCTACCAATGGCCACGTCGTAGTTTTATCGGATAATTCATTGGTGACGCAATCTATTAGCTCGATGTCGGAATATTCTCAAATATTAAAATATCTTTACTCAAAACAGGTTATTACTGTAGGAGAAGCGAATAGTTATCTTGGTGCTCTGGCGGACGCAGATAAGAGTCAAAATGCAGAGACTGCAATAACAAAGTTAATACCTAGTAGTCAGATTAGTATCACTAATCAAGAGACATCCTACGCAGTTCAATTAAGTAATGAACCTATCCGTCTTGATACCAACCAGGACAGGATAATCGTGGGATTATCTGACTCTATTAAAGAAGCCAAACTTATAGACAGAGACTTTAACCTTGAGTCGTCAGAACTATCTTTAGCTCAAGGAAGTGGCTTTAGTAGTTCTGATGTCGCACTACTAAAGATAGACGGTGAATATCCTTATATTAATCTTGGGGCATTAGATGGCCTAAATAGTGGTGATCAGTTAATAGCAATTGGTTTCCCGGCATTTGTAGATGGTTCTGTTGATACGAGCCAGTGGCAGACGGTACCTAGTGTTACGAGAGGAATTATAAAAAAAATTAGCAGCGATTCCGTTAATAGTAACCGTAAACTAGTATTAAGTGATGTTCAGGTTGCGCAAGGTAGTAGCGGAGGGCCTGCCCTTGACTCTAATGGTTATCAGATAGGATTGAATACTTATGCGAATATCGAGTGTGCTGATCTTATGTGTTTTGGAGACGCTACGATACGAGATATTGCAGACATAAAATCCTTACTTGCAAGGAATAATATTGTTCTCAAAAAAGATAGCGATATTAATGAACATTGGTACTCTTCGTTAAAAAGCTACAATGAGGGCGATCTTGTCTCTGCACTAAGGGGTTTTGAATGGATAGAGGGTCACTACCCAAATAATTATCTAGCTACGTCTCTAGCGGTGACAGCCAGGGACCAAATCGGTGGAAGTGCTGATATCTCTCCTCGATTTGCACTACTATCGAATATCTATCAACTAGCAATAATTATTCTAAGCGTATTTGTGTCATTAGTGGCGATTTCTATCTCACTCATTAGGTATATAAATATCCGCCATCGTCGTTTGCTGGTCCAGTTTGAGAACGAAAACATAAGTAATTAGTACTTGCCAAAAAATAACTTCTGTGCTATTATTATAATATTGCATTCGATGAATGTCGAGCCTCTTTCAAAGACTTAGCGCCATAGAAAATAAAAACTGCGCTTGCCACCGAAATATACTCTCGCTGTTCTCTCACGCTCTTATATTGAGCGGAAAGACTGCAAAACAGCAATCAATTAAAGAAAGGCCTATTTTTTATGGCATATCAACAAAAGCGCTTCGGCGGATCAAACAGTTCACCGCGTCCTCAGGGCGGTAACAGAGGTGGCCGATCATTCGGTGGCGGACGTCGACCTGGCGGAAGCCGTGGACCAGCTAAAAAGTACATACACCCGAGTAAATTTATCAACAAAGCAGTTGAAAAAGCTGATGAGGTTCCATACGAATCGACTCACAAATTTTCCGACTTTCCTTTTAGTCCTCAACTAATGCACAACGTCAATACAAAAGGTTATGTAGTTCCTAGTGCTATTCAGGACCAAGCAATACCTCATATCATTGAAGGTAGAGATGTTATTGGACTTGCAAATACTGGTACTGGTAAGACCGCAGCCTTCTTGTTGCCAATTATCGAACGTCAGACGGGTATATCATTGCGCCCAAGCGTACTGATCATTGCTCCAACGCGTGAGCTTGCTCAGCAGATTGATGAACAGTTCAGGGAGTTTGCTAAAGGTCTTGACCTATATTCTGCCTTAATTGTTGGTGGCGTAAGTGTTGATCGTCAGATCCGGGACCTAAAACGTCGTCCGAACTTTATTATTGGAACTCCAGGACGTCTAAAGGACCTAATTAATCGTCGTTTAATTCGTTTAGAAAACACAACTACACTTGTACTTGATGAGGCTGATCGAATGCTTGACATGGGATTCTTGCCTGATATTCGTTCAATTGTTAATGAGATGCCTCGTGAACGTCAGACACTATTCTTTAGTGCCACGATAACACCTGAGATCCAGATTCTAGTGAATACTTTCTTGAATAATCCGGAGACTATCTCAGTTCGAACAAGTGAAACTAGCGAACATGTTGAGCAGACTGTAATTGAAGCGCGAGACAAGAACCATAAGGTTGAGTTACTTACTGAAATGCTTCAGGGCGTCGCTTACGACAAGGTACTGATATTCGGGGAGACTAAATTCGGCGTTCAGCGATTGAGCGACCACTTAGATAATAGCGGTATTCCTTCAGTTGCAATTCATGGAAATAAGAATCAGTCACAGAGACAGCGCGCTTTGAAGCAATTCAAGGACGAAAGAGTTCGCGTAATGGTTGCTACAGACGTAGCTGCTCGTGGACTTGATATTCCAAATGTATCTCACGTCATTAACTTTGATACACCACAAAACTACGAAGATTACATACACCGCATAGGACGAACTGGTCGTGCAGGCGCCAGCGGTAAAGCTCATACTTTCATAGAACAACGTTAATTTATAAATTGACTAATACTCGCCCAATCTGTATGCTAAAGTTAGCATAAGAAGAATAGGCGAGTATGACAAATCTTACACCAATTGGTAATGAAGCAGATATATTAAGAGAATCCAAAATGCCGTCTCAGGTTGAGCCCAGGCGGGTGTCGAGTTCCGTTGCTCCGGTGACGTCTACGCAAGCAGTTTCAGATATGGCTGAGGTAGCGATACCACCGGCCAAAAATGAAATTCCGGTAGTACCTAATGCTTTGGTGAGCGAAATGCCAAATAGCAGTTCTGTCGACTTAGATTCCGGACTTGGATCAGCTGCGTCTTTAGACGACTCATCTCTCAAGCCGTATTCCGAGCCGGTTCATGCCGTAGCTAAAACTGATTTCCCGCAACCAATAAAGCAATCTGGCTATAAACCATTTTCTTATAAGCTTCCAGTTCTAAATTATGTTTTATCCATTATATTTTTTATAATTTCTGCCGTATCGCTAGTTTATTACATTCAGGTACTTTCGGGATCTTTAACAAACGCTCCAATTGTTGATGGGGCTATTTATGGAATCCAGGTAATAGGATTTAGTGTTGGCTCTGTCTCAACTAATTTCGGTGCGATTGCAGGTCATTTTACTATCGCCACCGCCCTTCTGTTGGCGCTTACGCTACTGACATCGACTAGGATGATTTTGTATGTATCCGTCTTCGCGAGTTTATTTGGAACTGCATATTGGGGATACGCCTTATCGTTTGCGGTATCAAAAGCATCTCTTGGGGAAGTAATCGGCGGAGTGGGGATTTACGTACTACTATTTTACTTATTTATGTTTTCAATAATGCTTACTACGTTTATCCATACCGTTAAATCTTCGATTAGAACCTAATTAAATCTGTTCATATGGCGGTTTTGACGCTATAATGGTGATATGACGCAAATATCTCGCATTGATGTGCAACATCTAGCACAGCTAAGTAGCTTGGCCCTAAGCGACCAAGAAGTTGATGACCTCAGGACCGATATCGACGGCATATTAGAGTATGTCGATCAACTTCAAGAACTTGACACTACCGGCATAGAACCAACATACCAAGTGACTGACCTGGATAATGTTTGGCGTGACGATACTATAGACGACTACGGCATTAATCGCGATGATTTAATTGCACTCGCTCCGGATAGTCTGGGCGGACAGATAAAGGTTCCAAAGGTACTTTAAATGGTTAAGATTTCTGATTTTTTGAATAAAAGTGCTAAAGAGAACGTCCTTAGCGCCTTAGCGGCAGCTGAAAGTAAGAGCGAGTATCATGCACTACTTAGTTTAACGCGCGAGCGTGCGCTAGAGAGAGCCGAGGCTGTCGACAGTGGTAAAATAACTGGTCGCCTTGCCGGAGTCCCCTTTGTAGTAAAAGATAATTTCCTAGCCTATGGCGCTCCAACTACCGCCGCTAGTAAAATACTTGAGAATTTTAATGCCCCTTTGCAAGCAACTGCCGTAGAAAAGCTTGAAGCCGAGGGGGCTATTTGTATAGGTAAGGCTAACCTCGATGCTTTTGCGCATGGTGGTAGTACCGAAAACTCTGCATTTGGAGCTACTATGAATGCTTATGATAAAGAAAGAGTGGCTGGTGGAAGCAGCGGTGGATCAGCAGTTGTAACGGCACTTGATATTGTTCCGTTTGCGCTCGGTAGCGACACTGGCGGCTCTATTCGCCAGCCTGCCAGCTTTAATGGTGTCGTAGGCGTAAAGCCAACCTATGGGGCTATCAGTCGTTACGGCGTGGTTGCGATGGCTAGTAGCACTGATGTTATCGGTGTTTTCACTACCGATGCAGAGGACGCCGAGATTGTTATGGATATAATGACAGGGTGTGACGCAAAAGATATGACCACACTTCCTGATTTCTTTACGGTACAAAATGAGACGACTGCCGGTCTTAAGATCGGTGTTATATCAGAATCCATGACAGACAGTGTAGACCAAGAAGTTCGTAAAATTACGACTGATTATATTGAACGTTTGAAGGAAGTGGGACATACAGTAGAAGAAGTTTCTATGCCGACCGCCAAATATTCGCTGGCCATGTACTACATAATCGTTCCAGCCGAGGTGAGCAGTAATCTTGCTCGTTATGACGGTGTTCGTTTCGGTGTTCGTACAAAGAATGCCAAAACATTATCTGAACTCTACGGAATGAGTCGTGACGAAGGCTTCATGACCGAAAACAAGAGAAGAATTATGATAGGCAGCTATGTTTTGTCTAGCGGATTTTTTGATGCATATTACTTGCAGGCGCAAAAAGCTCGAACTATTTTATGCAATGAATTTAATGAATTATTTAAGGATTATGATATCCTGATTAGTCCAACTGCGCCAACCCCGGCATTTAAGTTAGGCGAAAACACAGGAGATCCTATAAAAATGTACATGTCGGACATAATGACGGTCCCAGCCTCATTGGCTGGCCTACCCGCCATAAGTGTCCCTGCTGGCGTAACGGATTCAGGTCTACCTGTGGGTGTTCAGTTGATTGGAAATAGACGTGATGATGCGAAGCTATTGTCACTTGCTAAATCTATGGAGGTTAAATAATGGACCAAGCTGTAATTTTCATGCTCGCCGCAGTTCTACTCGTTGGCGTTGCTCTGTTTGCCATGATGACATTCGGAAAAAAAGGTAAGAAATATTTAAACGTAGATTATTATCGAAGCAAGTGGTTAAGTATTGAAAAGCAATTAAAATCAGATGAGCCCTCATCCTTTCACCTGGTCGTACTTAACGCCGACAAGCTACTTGACCAGGCTTTTCGCGAGCGTGGATTCAAGGGTCAGAACATGGGTGAAAGATTGAGAAGTGCTGGGAATAGTCTATCTAATCGAAACGCCGTTTGGGCTTCTCATAAATTACGTAACCAAATTGCGCACGAGTCAGATGTCCGCGTAAGTCATGAAAATGCTCGGGCTGCTCTAGATAGTTTTAAGCAGGCCTTGAAAGATATAGGGGCAATATAATGATAGATGAAAAAACACTAGCAAAATATGAGATGACAATCGGAATTGAATGTCACGTTCAGCTTGCAACAAAAACAAAATTATTCAGTGGCGCCGACAACGATGCTCGTTCGGCGGATCCGAACACGGTAGTTAGTCCGATTGACTTTGGACTACCTGGAATGTTACCGGTTTTAAATCGTGAAGCAGTCAATCTTGCCATAAAAGCCGGAAAAGCTTTAAATGCAGATATTGCTAGAGTTAGTAGATTTGATCGAAAGCATTATTTTTACCCCGATCTACCAAAAGGTTACCAAACTACTCAGATGTATAATCCAATCATTCTTGAAGGTTATGTGGACGCGCCACTTGAAGATGGCTCTACGGTTCGTGTACGAGTTCACCACGCTCACATGGAAGAAGATGCTGGTAAACTTACTCACTTCGGAGATTATAGCCTTGTCGACCTGAACCGTGCCGGAACTCCACTGATTGAAATCGTTTCAGAGCCAGATATACACAGTGCGGCAGCAGCTAAGGCCTACGCGATAGAACTATATAGGTTGATGACATACGCTGGCGTGACTCGAGGTGATTTGTTTCATGGAAATATGCGTTTTGACGTTAATCTATCGATAGCTCCAAAAGGCGCGACCGAGCTTGGTACGAGGGCGGAAGTAAAAAACCTAAACTCCTTCAAGAGCGTGGAACGAGCGGCCGAATACGAATTCCGTCGTCAAGTCGAGCGTATCGAAAAAGACGAGAGGATTGTTCAGGAAACTCGCGGTTGGGATGATGCAAAACAGAAGACTAACTCACAGCGTTCAAAAGAAGATGCTCAAGATTATCGCTATATGCCAGATGCCGACATTCCCCCTATCGTACTTACCGAAGAAGAGATCGCCGAGATTCAGGCTACTGTTCCAAGACTGCCTTCATACTATCGTGATATTTGGAAGAATATTGGTTTTGACAAGACTGTAATAAATGGTTTATTGATCTCTAGGGATGTAGCCGAAAGATTAGAATCGATTCGTATAAATTCTAGTGATAAAATAGCCAAAAGGGCAGGTTTCTGGTTATTAAAGACAGTATCTGAGGATGTTGAACAAGATGTCGAAATCGTAAACATCCCAGATGAGTACATTATAAAATTATCTGAAATGGTAGAGTCTGGCGATTTAAATTCAAACGCTGGCGATATTATATTTTCAGAATTACAGAAAAATCCCCAAGATCCTAAAGATGTGGCAGAAGAGATGAATTTAATTCAAGTCAGTGATGAAGGCACAATAGCTGTAATCGTGGACGAAGTCCTAGCCGATCCATCAAGCTCCCAGTCGTTGGCCGACCTGCGAGAAGGCAAGGATAAAGCCATAGGCTTCTTAGTCGGACAAGTTATGAAAAAATCACAAGGTAAAGCAAATCCTGCTTTGGCTCAAAAATTAATACGCGAAAGGTTATAACTATGAAACAGCCTACGAAGGCGATTATATGTGCTGCCGGTCTTGGAACAAGGTTCTTGCCTCAGACCAAAGCTATGCCAAAAGAGATGCTCCCCATTATCGATAAGCCAGTTATCCAGCTTATTGTTGAGCAGGCAGTTGCTGCCGGAGTTACGGATATTATCATAGTTACGGGTAGCACTAAGCGGTCTATTGAGGATCATTTTGACCGTAGCGATGAGCTTGAACGAGACCTTAGGGAGCGTGGAAAAAACGAGAAGGCTGATGAGATAGAAGCTATTGCTAACCTGGCTAACTTTGTATATGTTCGTCAAAAAGGATATCCGAAAGGAAATGCTCGGCCGATACTAAACGCTCGTCACCTTATTGGAGACGATGAACCGTTTTTTGTTTTCTTTGCAGATGACTTCTTTAGGTCAAAAAAACCTTGGCCTTTACAGCTAAAGGAGGCTTATAATAGAACCGGTAAGTCGGTAATATCTTTGATCGAAGTAGATAGATCAGACGCTGACAAATACGGAATGGTAGATATCGGAGAAGAAGAGTCCGATCGCGTATTCAAGCTGAATGGTCTAGTCGAAAAACCCGGTGCCGAAAATACACCATCAAATTTCGCTTCGGTCGGAAGCTACCTCTTAACTCCTGATATTATGCCACTTATCGCAGAGGAAAAAGTTGGAGCAAATGGCGAAATAACTCTTGCCGATAGCATCAATGAGCTTGCAAAGACAGATACTGTCTATGGGTGTTTTATCGACGGTATTTGGCATGATACCGGTGACCAACTCAAGTACATAATGGCAGTCGTAGATCATGCTCTGGAAAGCGATGCCTACGGAACTGCTCTAGAAGACTATTTAAGAAAGCGGTTAAGCTAATATTGTATTTTTACTAAATTAGTGATATAATAGAAGAATAAATACATAAAATAAAAAGGAGAATAATATGCCATCAGCCCCAGAAATCCTAGTAATTATATTGTCAGTATTTTTAGCAATATTTTTGGTATTGTCTATTACTCTGGCGGTTTATCTAATAAAGCTAACCAGGGATATCAGAAGCGTTACTAAGTCGGCCTCTCGTACAATGGAAGGTTTTGAAAGCTCAATTAAAAACATATCGAAACTAACTACACCTATGTTTGTGATTGATCAAATAACAAAGTATATTAAAAAATATAAGAAAACTAATAAAGGGGAATAATATGTCAAAAGGTAAATTTACTCTAGGTGCAATCATAGGAACAGTAATCGGTGTAATTACCGGCGTACTTACTGCCCCAAAAAGCGGCAAAGAGACTCGTGAAGAACTATTAAAAAAAGCCGAAGAGCTAAAAAGCACAGCCGGAACTAAAGCCGAAGGTGTAAAGACTAAAGCTGAAGGCGTTGTGGGCGAAGTAAAAACTAATGCTGAAGATCTAGTTAAGCGAACTGGCAATGCCATTGACGCTGCCAAAAAAGGTTTTAACGAAAAGAAGTAAAGCTTGAATATGTCGATAATAAATGACACACTATAAACAGTGTGTCATTTATAAATTTAGGAACTAAATGAAAAGATTATTTAAAAAAATGAAAAAAGATAACGAAAACGGATCAAGAAAAGCCCTAATCGAAGACTTATTTGTAGATTTTAATAAAAGTCGATCTCAAGTATACAAGATGAACTTCTTTAGAGGTATATTCTTTGGTGTAGGCAGTGTCCTGGGTGCTACGGTGGTCATTGGACTAGTAGTTTGGCTACTAAGTCGTTTGGTAGACCTTCCGGGTGGCGTGGGCGATTTTGTACAGTATATTGTTGATATAGTCCAAAATAGATAAGTTGATTTTACTACAGACAAAAGCGGTATAGGTTAGCTATACTGGTAATTAGGTTATGGGGGTTAAATTACAGCCATCTGATTATGTACACCTACATAATCATACACATCATAGTCTGCTTGACGGTTTGACGAAGATACCTGATTTGGTTCGGGTTGTTAAAGACATGGGTATGCACTCGGTAGCTATTACCGATCATGGCACCATGTCCGGTGTTATCGAGCTATATAAGGCGGCAAAAGATCAGGGTATCAAGCCAATACTTGGAATCGAGGCTTATGTGGCGACCAGGTCTAGGCATGATCGTGATCCTCAGAAGGACAAGGCTCGTTACCATTTAACTATTCTTGCTATTAATCAAAAAGGTTATGAGAATTTGATGCGCCTTAGTTCCGAGGCTCACCTTGACGGAATGTACTATAAGCCAAGGATGGATCGAGAGATTCTCGAGAAGTATAACGAAGGATTAATCATCATGTCTGGCTGTGCTAGCGGTGAGGTAGGCGAGCACCTTAGGTCTGATAATTATGAAGAGGCAAAGCGGACTGCATCTTGGTATAAATCTGTTTTTGGTGATAGATATTATCTCGAACTTCAAGATCACGGTCATCCAAAACATACTAGTATGTGGGATGTTCAAAATAAAATTAATACTTATTTAGATAAATTAGCTGCCGACCTAGATATAAAACAAGTTATAACCTGTGACGGACACTACCTTACTCACGATGATCAAGAGGCGCATGAGATACTTCTTTGCGTTGGGACGGGATCTTTCCTGACAGATGAAAAAAGGATGAGCCTTAAGGATTTTGAGCTTCACGTTACTGATCCACGACATATTATTGAGCGTTGGGGTGAAACTCATCCTGAGGCTATTTTAAATACTACTCGTATTGCCGAGATGATTGATCTAGAGCTTGAGCTTGGCGGTATATTGATTCCGACATTTCCGACACCAAAAGGGGATGATGAAAAGTCATATCTCAAAAAACTAGTCTATCGCGGTCTAGCCTGGAGATACGGCGATCTAGATCAACCCGAAACGGTTGAGTTGACTGTTGATGCAGCCAAGACTCATATACCCGAAGAGGTTTTAGAGCGAGCCGCGTATGAGCTTGGTGTCATAGATAAGATGGGCTATGCCGGTTATTTCTTGATTGTTCAAGATTTCATAAACTGGGGTAAAAACCGCGGTATTATATTTGGCCCAGGTCGTGGAAGTGCGGCTGGCTCCATTATCGCTTATTCGCTAAGGATTACTGAATTGGATCCGCTTGATTACGACCTGCTGTTCGAAAGATTCTTGAATCCTGATCGTATCAGCATGCCCGATGTCGACATCGATATACAGGATACAAGGCGGGATGAAGTTATAGCCTATTGTACTGACAAATATGGCGCAGACAGAGTAGCGAATATCGTAACATTTGGAAAAATGGCAGCAAGGGCCGCTGTTCGTGATGTTGCACGTGTATTGCAGGTGCCTTATGCCGAGGCTGATAGGTTTTCAAAGATGATTCCGCCGCCAGTCCAGGGTAGGCACATTCCATTGTCGGTTAGTGTCGTCAAAGACCCCGACCTTAAACATGAGTATGAGACCAACCCAACGGCAAAACGGGTATTTGATTTTGCTATAAAACTAGAAGGAACTATACGATCCCATGGTGTCCATGCCGCCGGTGTAGTTATTGCGCCTGATGAAATAGTAAAATATGCACCTCTCGAAATGGCCCAAAAAGGTGTAGTCTCTACGCAGTATCCGATGGGTCCAGTTGAAGAACTTGGACTTTTGAAGATGGACTTTCTTGGCCTATCGAACCTTACTACTGTCAACAACGCCCTGAGGATAATCAAAAAAGTTTACGGCAAAGACATAGATATCGGCACGATACCACTAAATGATAAGGCGGCTTTTGACTTGCTCCAGGCTGGAGACACGACGGGCGTTTTCCAGCTTGAGTCGGCGGGTATGAAGAGATATCTACGAGAGCTAAAGCCAAGTGTATTTGAAGATATTATTGCTATGGTGGCGCTTTATCGTCCCGGACCGATGCAATTTATCGATAGTTTCATTAAGCGAAAACACGGCGAAGAGAAGATAACGTATCTGCATCCAAAATTTGAAAATGCCCTCAGCCAGACTTACGGAATTTTGGTTTACCAAGAGCAGTTTATGCAGATTTCAAAAGAATTCGCCGGTTTCACCGGTGGTCAAGCTGATACCCTACGAAAAGCTGTTGGTAAGAAAAACATTGATTTGATGCGTAAGGTTAAGGTTGATTTCGTTGAGGGTGCTGTCAGCTTTAGCGGCGCTGATCCAAAACTTGCAGAAAAATTCTGGGACCAATTAGAAGAGTTCGCGAATTACTGTTTCAACAAATCTCACGCTGCCTGCTATGGGTTAATATCTTACTGGACTGCTTATCTAAAGGCACACTATCCTGACGCATTCATGGCGGCGCTTATGACAAGCGACCAGGATAATATAGACAGATTAGCCATAGAAATAAACGAGTGCAACCATATGGGAATCGAGGTTCTATCTCCTGATGTAAATGAAAGTTATGTTGAGTTTGCAGTAGTGCCTGGTAAAAGTCAGGTTCGTTTTGGTATGGCAGCCGTTAAGGGCGTCGGTACCGGTGCTGTAGAGGAGGTGTTGCGGGCTCGTGAAGACGGAAAGTTCGCAAGTATTGAGGATTTTGCTAAACGCGTCGGTAACTCTAAGTTTAATAAAAAAGCTTGGGATTCGTTAATAAGGTCGGGAGGTTTTGACGAGCTAGGTGATCGCTCCGACCTACTCTTTAACGTCGATACTATCACCGGTTTTGCAAGTAAACTCCAAAAGGAAGCATTGAGTGGGCAGACCGATCTCTTTGGTATGTTGGGCGACAGCTCGTCTTCGATTATGCCGACGCTTGATCTTCAAACATCTCCCGCAAAACACACGGACAAAGAAAAGTTGATGTGGGAGAGGGAGCTACTCGGACTTTATATTAGCGCTCATCCGCTAGACAACTACTCCAGATACTTCGAAGAGCAGACTGTTGCTCTTGATCAATTAAACTCCGATATGGACGGCAAGGCCGTGACAGTAGGAGGGATAATCACAACTGTTAGGAGTATTATCACAAAGAGTGGTACTAAAATGGCGTTCGTTGGCATAGAGGATAAAACAGGAGAGGCTGAAATTATCGTATTTCCAAGTGTATACGAGCAATGCTCGGACAGGTTGCTTCAAGATGCTGTTGTTAGGATCTCTGGAAAGATTAATGCACGCGACAAAGAAGGCCATATCTTGCAGGGAGTAAAGATAATAGCTGATGATATAGTATTCGTTAGCGACCAAGAATTAAAAGAGTATGAGTCTACCGGCCGAAAAATGAGCGGTCCTAAGGTTAGCAACAAGGTAATTGCAAAGCGAGTATTGGCACAGAAAAAATCAGAAATCATAAAAGAAATACCTAGGCCCGAGCCAATTGACGACAAAGCTCCCTTAAAAAAGGTCTACGTACATATTAGTGACCCAGATGATCACGAAGCCCTAGTTCACTTAAAGGCGGTTTGTTCGGCAAATCCAGGATTAAGTGATATTATTTTGGTCCTCGGCAAAGATAAAAAGTCTGCAATCAAAATGCCATTCAGGGTTGAGGCCATTGAGTCCTTCTTGGAAAGCCTTAGAGAAAAGCTCGGCAAAGATTCTGTAGTAGTTAAATAGACATTTGATATAAGGCTATGCCGGTCGCTACGCTCACGTTAAATGATTCTTTTTTTCCAGACATCTGGATTTCAATTATTTTGTCACATTTTTCTATTAATTCTTTTGATATGCCGTTCACTTCTTCACCAAGAAAAAGAACGATTTTGGGAGAAGGTTTAAACTTGCGTAGGTCTATAGAATTACTTGCTTGTTCTAGGGCAATAATTTCGTATCCTTCTGATTTGTAATAATCAATATCTGGTATTTCAGTATGCTCAAAATTTACTAGGAGTTCAGCGCCAAGTGCCGATTTATGAATTTGGTCGGTTAGCTTATTGTATATATGAGGTAGCCTGGTTTCGTTTTTTAGTTTAGGGTATGGAGAATAGCCGCTTATTATAAGCTTTGATACTCCAAAGCCTTCACAGGTTCTGAAAATAGATCCAATGTTATGGGTTGATCGTATGTTGTGGGCGACTACTATTATTTCCGACATGTAGCTATTGTATCATCTAATAATTCTTATGCTTTTGTGGTACGATTATAGTTAATGAACGAAGATAAAATTCAACAAAATCGTCGAGAACAAGACGAGAAATCTACTCAAGAAAGAGCCGCTATCCTTGGCCTGCAGTACTTTGATATGAGGGGAGTCGAGAGCGACCTAGTACTTGTAAAGGATGTTCTTGAAATTGTGGACATGCATAAAAACAGGATAGTCCCGTTAGTTGCCGGGAACGAAGGCGAGCCATGGAGCTTTGGTGTTACTACTCAAACACCACAATCTTATGTTCGTGAATTAACTAAGCAATATAATGATATCGGTAAGAACATCAGAATGTATCTTATTAGTACAAGCGGCTTTAGGGCAATGATGAATCGTTATGATCCACCTATAACTGCTGTTTATGATGACATAAAAATAGCCAAAGAGGGCGACAGCGATACTATTACTGAAGTAAGCAAGACTTTAAACTCTGTTGGTACGGATGAAGTATTTGACTATTTGATAGACCAGGCCGATAGACTTGGCGCTAGTGATATACATATTGAGAATCAACGAACGCATATTCGTATTCGAATGCGAATTGACGGTGCACTGCATCCCGTGGCCGATTTAGACTCTGATAGATACAGGGTGATACTGGGTGCACTTGCTTCTAAGGCGAATATATCAACAGCTGCAACCGAGCCTCAGTCGGGTCATATTCAAAAAGAAATAACTAGAGATGGTGCTACGCATTTATTAAACCTTCGTGTTGAAACAATACCTACGATGCATGGACAAGATGCCGTCTTGCGACTCTTTAACTTTGACGAATCAATGTTGAACCTTGATCATTTAAATATTGATTCAGAGGAGAGGCATCAAATTGACGAAATCATAAGTCATCCTAGGGGCCTTGTATTGATGGTTGGGCCAACCGGAAGCGGAAAGTCCACTACTTTGTATAGCATTATAAATGCTCTTAATAAGTCTGATATTAAGATCATAACCTTAGAAGATCCTATCGAATATGGCATATCGGGAGTTTCACAGATACCAATCGATACTACAGGTGGTCAGAGCTTTGCTGACGGTCTACGTTCAGTTTTGCGTCTAGATCCAGATGTCGTGATGGTGGGGGAGATTCGAGATGCCGATACTGCCAAATCTGCTATCCAGGCCTCTATAACCGGACATCTCGTTCTATCTAGCTTTCATGCTAACAATACTTCAGCCGCATTTAGTCGTATGATAGACCTCATCGGTGTTAATCCTATATTTAGTTCAGCTATAAGACTCGTTATTGCTCAGAGATTACTTCGTAAGCTGGATGATAATTCAAAAGAAGAATATGAGCCGGATGAGGCAACGCGTAATTGGGTTAAGTCTGTACTCAAAGATCTGCCAGAAAGGGTTGAAAAGCCGGATCTAGAAAACTTCAAGTTGTGGCGACCGGTACCGAGCCAAGATTCACCTTTTGGTTACTCTGGACGGCTTGTGATTATGGAGCAACTTGTAGTCGATGAAGAAATCCAGAAATTTATTCGTGGAGATATAGTAGATATTCATACTGATTATATTGAGCAAACTGCCCGTAAGGCCGGTATGGTCACATTGCTTGAGCATGCAGTCCTTGCGGCTCTACGTGGCGATACTACGCTAGAAGAAGTAAACAGAGTAATTTAGGCCTTAGCTATTCCAATTTCGTATCTGTTGTGGTATAGTTGTTAGTTGATTGTAAATATAAAGTTTAAAGTGAGTTAAAGATGAGTTTTGAATTAATCAAAAAAGTAAATGAAGCCCAGAAAAAGCATGCAGTTGTCGAAGTAAAAAGCGGCGATACTGTTCGTGTTCACCAAAAAATTCGTGAAGGTAGCAAAGAGCGTATTCAGATTTTCGAGGGAGTTGTTATTCGAACTGACCGAAAGGCATCTCACACATCTCGCATAACTGTACGAAAAATTGCTAGTGGTGTCGGTGTTGAAAAGAGCTTTCTTCTACACAATCCACTTGTTGAGAAGGTTGAAGTTGTTCGTCGTTCAAAAGTTCGTCGTAACTACCTTTCATTCCTTCGTAACCGTAGCGGTAAAAGCGCTCGCCTAAAGGGTCTAGACTTTGACCGTGAAAATGTAAACACTCTTGATGAGATGATAGCTGCAGCTCCTGTTGTAACTGAAGAAGCAGCTGAAGAAACTGATAAGTAATATCAAGTTTCTCAAATTTTCATAATCTATTTTCTCAAGCACACTTTTAATATCGACTCGCCTTAGCGAGTCGATATTAGCGTTCGGCTGAAATCGTATATTCAAATGATTTCACAGTCTTTCTAGAAATAGATTCTGAAAATTCGATCAAGGCTATTTACTATATACTAAATACCACCTACCATTAAGTTATGATACTTGGAATAGATGAAGTTGGACGTGGACCGTGGGCTGGCCCTCTTGTTGTCGGTGCTGTTGTCTTGGGCAGCGTCAGGATAGATGGTCTAACAGATAGCAAGAAGCTATCGAAGAAGAAGTTATTAGAATATGATAAGTTAATCCGAGAGAGTGCACTTGGTATTGGTCTTGGCTGGGTAAGTAATGAGGAAATTGATGATATCGGGCTATCTCAGGCGCTTAGACTAGCTACTGTAAGAGCAGTTGAGCAGATTAAGACGCCGTATCATGAAATTATTATCGATGGTACTGTCAACTTTTTGCGGGAAACAAGTAAGGAAAAATATGTAACGACTATGAAAAAAGCCGACCTACTAATATCTAGTGTATCGGCAGCTTCGATAGTAGCTAAGGTCGCTCGCGATAGTTATATGATAGATCAGGGGATCATATACCCACAGTATGGGTTTGAAGACCATGTTGGGTATGGTACGGCCAAACATAACGAAGCTTTACTGTTGAATGGGGTGACGTCTTTGCATAGAAAAAGCTTTGCACCTATAAAGTTGATGCTGCAAGGTAAAGGAAATAAGACTATTCGAACCGAAGAGGTACATCCAAAAAGTAACGGTCCACTAACTACTAAACAAGTAGGTGATACGGCGGAAAATCTTGCCGCAAACTACTTAACCCAAAAAGGCTTTATTATAATTGACAGGAACTGGAAGACGAAATTTTGTGAGATAGATATAGTTGCACGCAAAGATGACATTACTTATTATGTTGAGGTAAAATTTCGTAAGTTATCAAAGTGGGGAGATGGCTTGGACGCGGTCGGAAAAGCCAAATTGAGACAAATGAAATTTGCAGCTGAATATTATGCCTTAAAAAATAAGCTAAATAATAAAGACATGAGGCTGGCTGTCATAGCTACTAGCGGATCACCTATTGTGGTGGATAGATACCTAGAGGTCTAGGAGCTTGGCGCGAACCGCTGGTCCATCCTTTGCTATTAAATCTACTCGACCTTCCATTTCGCTTATACCCATAGAGATTACTCGCTTAAGTGCGGGAATTTCTTTCATTGGGTTGAAGAATATTTTAAAATCTTCCATCAGGTCTTTGTCGCTAATAGCGAGGGCCGCGTATCTTGGGAAGTCATCGTAGCTTTTATCGCTCCCAAATGAATCTTCTACCCAGTGCCAGTTGGTCTTGAGCCATTGCCACGCAGTCTTCTGGCTTTCTTTGCCTCTAATTAAGTTTACGAACCATCTTGCAACATCTTGTTTTCTGACAATTTTATCGTCCTTTATTGCTTCGAGTAGCTGATCTATCTTATCTTTATCACGAGTGCTTGTTATGCCGCCTATAATATCGTTTTGGACTTCACTTGACTGAGTGGATGTATACTCATCGAGCAGCGAATCTACAATTGAGTCATCGCCGTAACGAACAACAGTTCCGATTATTAATGGACGTAGTTCTGGGTCTAGGTCTTCTAGCGTATTGCTGTCATAAAGTTCTTTAGCTTTATTTATAGCATCGGTACCTTCTCCGTAAAGTGTAAGGCCAATTACTGTTGAACGTAACTTTGAGTCGTCTTCACTCTCATTCGGCTTTGACGACCATCCTAGTCTGTCGTACTGGGCTTTTGCGGTGAGAGCCGATAACTGTCGAAGTTTTGTCTCGGCTGGTTTGTCGTGTTGAACGAATTTTCGTAGTTCACTTAGGGCCACGTGTATTATCGCCCAAACTTGTTCTTCGGTTTCGTCCTTGTAGGCAACTAATATATCAATTAGTTTATCGCTTGGCATAAGTCCAGCTCTTGCAAGAAGTGTAGCTTCGTGTAGGAACTGAAGACGGGCAAGTGTGTCGATTTGATTATTTTTTATGGCATTAATTAAATATTTTTGTAAGTGTTCGTCGTAATTCGTTATGAAATGAGCGCTATCGTCGATATTCATTCTCAAAATTGAATCAGTGCTTATATCAAATGTCGCACTTTTTTCAGAGAATAATTCAGGTAATTCGTCATGAGACGATCTTAGGGGTATTGGCCATAACTTGTCGCTTGGACTGTGAGGCCCTACGAAAAATTGAGACTGCTCAAACAGGACATTATCATTTTGTTTTTTCGAAACATTTAATACTGGATATCCAGGTTGTGATATCCATATATCCATTATAGATTTTATATCTTTTGAACTTGTAGATGATATACATCGCCAAAGGTCATCAGCTTCGGTGTTTTTGTAGGCGAATTCTTTGAAGTACATATTTAGACCAGCTTGGAAATCTGTATTTCCGACATATGCCTGAAGCATGCGAAGTAGTCGAGCGCCCTTGGCGTATACAATAGCACCGTCAAATAATGAGTTTATCTCATCTGGATGATTGACATCGACTTGCACTGACTGAACACCGTCGATACTGTCTCGTCTAAGAGCCAAGATGTTTTCATTTGTCGAAAATTCTAACCAAATATTCCAATCAGGGTGAATAGCGTCAACGGCTAGGTACTCCATCATAGTTGCGAAACTCTCATTTAGCCATAAATTGTTCCACCACTTCATAGTGACTAGGTTGCCGAACCATTGGTGTGCGAGTTCATGTGCTATAACTGTGGCGATATATTGACGCGAGCCTATACTAGTAGTCTTTGGATCGGCAAGAAGGGCGATCTCTCGGTAAGTTATTAATCCCCAGTTTTCCATAGCTCCTGAAGAAAAGTCCGGAAGAGCAACGTGATCTGATTTTGGAAGCGGGTAATCTACTCCGAAGTATTGTTCATAGAATTCAATTGATGAAACGGCCGTCTCTAGTGCGAATTTCAAACTATCGATAGGCTGGGCTGGGGTTGACCAGACATTTACCTCAACGCCCTTGTTGGTCTTGGCGCTTATTGACTGCATATCTCCAATAACCCAGGCAAGAAGATAGCTGCTCATGCGTGGTGTCGTTTCGAATTGCGTAATCAGCATATTCTTGTCGGTGTATTGTTTCTTAACGGGCATATTACCTAGTACGCTGACATTGTTTTCAGTCCGTAGCGTAACGTCATAGGTCGCCTTTGCTTCGGGCTCATCGATACAGGGAAAGACTTCTCTGGCGTGATGGCTCTCAAATTGAGTCGCGATCAATTCCTTGTCTACGCCGCCGTCTTTGAAATAACAAGGATACATACCGTGCATTTGATCGTTGATCTTGCCGCTATAGGATATTGTTAGGTCATGAACTCCGGCCGGTAGGTTATCGATATTTATCAATAGTTCATCCAAATCATTTTTGTACTCAAAATTTGATATCTCGTTGCCGTCAACGACAACGCTTTTCATCTCAAGGTCTTTCATGTGTAGTCTTATAGAGTTTGATATATCGGTTGTAGTACCTGATATCTTGATAATTCCGTCAAATTGTCGCCCCGGCCTGTCTATCGATATATCTAGTTCGTATGAATTTGGTATGAAGTGTTCGGTAAGTCTATTAACAGTATGCATGCTATATATTGTAACAGAGTAAATTGGTAAAAACGGTGTAAATTAGTCATAATAAATCTATGGCATTATCACATCGAAACAGAAGACTCGTGACGATAATATTTGTTGCAGTTGTAGCTTTGTTATCTACTTTTCTATCTAATCCCGACTCGGCTATTACTACCAAAGCCCCGACTGTGACGACGAATATTTCTAATAAGAGTAATCAATTGGCGATAGATTCTCTGAGTTCTCTTGAGATAAAAGGAAGAGCTCCGACCACCGGCTATTCGCGCTCGCAATTTGGCGATGGCTGGGCTACTTTAAGCGGTTGCGATACTCGAAATATCATATTGAATCGCGATCTATCTGACGTTAAATCTGACAATGCCTGTCATGTGTTGTCTGGGGTATTGAATGATCCATATACGGGCAAAATTATTAATTTTGAAAGAGGTGGCGATACAAGCGCCGATGTTCAAATCGATCATGTTGTTGCTCTTAGTGATGCCTGGCAGACCGGAGCGCAACTCTTGACTAAAGACATGCAAAAGCAACTTGCCAATGATCCACTGGAATTGCTTGCAGTCGATGGGACGGCAAATCAGCAAAAATCCGGAAGCAATGCAGCATCATGGTTGCCTTCAAATAAAGCGTTTCGTTGTCAGTATGTAGCTAGACAGGTGGCGGTTAAGTTGAAATATAAGTTATGGGTCACTCGGGCTGAACATGATGTTATCAAATCAATTCTGGATACATGTAGATAATTATAAAATTTTTATAGTGTTTACGGTTTGAAATAGATAATCTGACTGTCATAATTATGATACATGAACATTTATGGATCTACAGTACCAGAGGAACTACCAGACAAGGCAGATGTACTAAGGTCTTTTAACGATCTCATAAGATATGGTAAAAACCCCAATGATCCCGAAGAAAGGCTATCATATATTGCGATTAATATCGCTGATCAATTTATTTATGTGGCTGGTGATCTTCATAATCGTTTAACCGTTAGAAATCGTGGCAATCATTATGGTATAAGCGGCCTAGATACCGTAAGTGGATTAAGTCGTGTCGACGGTAAGACGAGTTTTGATAGACATGGACTTGATAAAATATGGATGTCTAAAGCCATTATGGATGTGGTTATAGATGAGATGACTTTGCTGGCAGAACAGAGAGATGTTCCAGTAGACGAGAAACTAAGAATTGCAGCTAGAATGTTAGCAGTGGCGGTTGCTAATAGCCAAACAATATCAGACGGAAATACCAGAATTGCCAGGGCGATTCATGACTATGTATTGCTTGGCCCAGATGAATTTTCTGTCAATCCGATCTTTGATGAAACTCGAACTTTCTTGCCATCATTTAACCAAGAGGAATTGATTTTAAAGCAAAATATGTACAGACTTATAGGGCGAGGAGCACTAAATACTAGCTTTGAGCCAGTTGGTGGTGTATATGTTGATCGCGCTTACGAAAATATTTTTAAAAAATATAAAAGAATCACACAAAAAATAGGTTATGCAGACGATAGAGATAGATATCCTGAAGCCGTGCTAAATGTACTGTGTCAGCGCGACTATGGCCCTGCGGCTTTAACTGTCGCTGATCAAATAGGTGACTATGGTTATGATCTGGATAGTAAAGAATTTCAAGATCATCTCGTTGCTGTAGATAAGGAGCTACTGACTTTGCGCATAATGAGTCAAGTAGCCGCAGCTTCATCTGGATATTTTGTGTCAGTAGTTGATTCAAGATCAAAATATAAATCCAGAGCAATCAAGAAAGTGCCCTGGGAGAGTTATATACCAAAACGAAAAACGTTGACACCTAGCTTATGAGTTGATATTATATTGACAGTACATTCCGGCCGGCAGGTCGGATTTTTTAATAAGTAAAAGGAGATAAAAATGGACGAGCTAAACATTAAACAGCTTACACTTGCGGTTAGGACAATCGCAGAAGAGAAGAATCTACCTGAGGAAACAGTTCTTGCTGTAATCGAACAGGCTATTGCTGCTGCATGGCGTCGTGATAACGGCGAACGTGACCAAGAAGTTCGAAGTGAGCTTAACGTCAACGATGGCACAGCGGTGGTATACGTTGCTCGTGAAGTAGTTGAAGAAGTTGGTAGCGATGCCGTAGAGATAAGTCTTGGTGATGCTAAGAAAATTAAGAAGGATGCCGTTCTCGGTGATACTGTCGAAGAAAAGCACGAAGTCAAGAGCTTTGGCCGTGTTGCTGCCCAAACTGCCAAGCAGGTGGTATTACAGCGCCTACGTGAAGCAGAGCGTGAAGTCGTACTTGAAGAGTACGAAGACAAGATAGGCTCGGTTGTTAATGGAATTGTTCAAAGAGTTGAGCCTCGAGTTGTTCGAGTAGAACTTGGAAAAGCATCTGGAATCATACCTCAGAGCGAGCAGATTCAGGGCGAATTTTATAATGTCGGTAGTCGCATCAAGGTATTCATCAAAGATATCGAACGAGATAACCGTGGCCCACAACTTATCCTTAGTCGTGCAAACGAAGAGTTCGTCGAGTATCTATTCCGACAGGAAGTCCCAGAGCTTGAAGCAGGCGCTGTCGAAATCAGAGCTATTGCCAGGGAAGCAGGACGCCGCACCAAGCTTGCAGTAGCCAGCAACGTACCCGGTGTTGATCCTGTAGGAACATTTGTTGGTGGACACGGTACTCGTGTTCAGGCTGTGATGAATGAGATTGGTGATCAAGAAAAGATTGACATCATTACATTTGATGAAAATATCGAGCAGTTTATCAAGAACGCTTTGAGCCCAGCAGAAGTTAACAAGGTTGTTATAAAAGAAGCTGACAAAAGAGCGACTGTTTACGTAAACGAAGACCAACAGTCTATTGCTATCGGTCGAGCCGGACAGAATGTTCGACTTGCAAGTAGATTAACTGGTTATGAACTAGATATTGAGCAAGCCGTTGCAAGCGCACCGACTGCTCCGAAAGCACCTCGAAAAGATATCGAAGACGAGCTTCTTGCTGCAGTTGAAGAATCATCAGAGTAAATAAACTAAAATAAAATTAATTAGCACTCTGTTGACTGGAGTGCTAATTTTGATATAATTATATGTATAACCAAGTTAATAAAAAAGCTTGGAATTTGAGCCAGGAGGATAGATAATAGTATTATGTCAGATGAATTCGCAGAGTTTGTGTCTCATCTAACCGACAATGCTCGGACTAGTTTGCATCACGCAAATTTAATTGCCCAAAGCTACAGTAGTCCGTATATCGGAACTGAACATTTACTCTTAGGGGTTCTCGCTCAGGGTTCATCAGTTGGAGCAAAGCTACTAGCTGATGCTGGCGTCACTCTAGCTAGGGCGCAAGTTGCTCTAAATCTAGTTCCAGTTACAAATATTATCTCCGCAGGAGCCAAAGGCCTTAGTGAGACTGCTAAATTGACACTTAAGATGGGTTGGGAGATTGCCCAGGAATTCAACCAAGACTATTTAGGTACTGAGCATATTGTTTACAGTATTTTAAGCCAAAAGAACGCTAGAGCAACTGTACTTCTACGCGATATGGATGTTGATATATCAGAATTAACATCTGAACTCGAAGAGTTTTTTGACCGTCAAAGTGACATATACAGTGAAAGTATCGGCGGACAGACCAAGACAAGAAAACAATCAACCAAAAAAGGCATGATAGGCCTATACGGAATCGACCTTACGGCAAGGGCCAAGGAAGGCAAGCTCGATCCGGTTATCGGTCGCGACAACGAGCAGGAGAGAATCGTTACAATATTAAGCCGTCGGTCTAAAAATAACCCTGTTTTGATAGGTGAGCCTGGCGTAGGAAAAACTGCAATAGTCGAAGGCCTTGCCCAGAGAATAATATCCGAAGATGTACCCGAGCACTTGCTAGATAAACGCGTTTTACAGATTGATCTTGCCGGCATGATAGCTGGTACGAAGTATCGTGGCGAGTTTGAGGAACGGCTAAAAGGTCTAATCACCGAACTTCAGGCTCAAAACAACATAATTATATTTATTGATGAACTTCATTTGTTGGTCGGTGCCGGTGCAGCTGAGGGTGCCCTGGACGCCGCAAATATCTTAAAGCCAGCTCTTGCTAGGGGCGAAATCCGCTTGATTGGCGCTACGACGCTAGACGAATACCGCAAACATATCGAGAAGGACGCAGCACTAGATAGGCGACTACAGACTATTGTGGTTGGCGAACCAAAGATCAAAGATACTATCGCAATACTTAAGGGTTTGCGTAAATATTACGAGGCGCATCACGGCGTGAGCATGAGCGATGAAGTTCTTGAGAATGCTGTCTATATGGCTGATCGATACATCAGTGAACGTTTTATGCCAGACAAAGCTATCGACGTGATTGATGAAGCGTCGGCACTACTTAGGGTAAAATCTGGCCAGAAACCGAGTAAAATTCGTGATTTTGCTCGCCAGCTAAAGAACTTGAATGAAAAAATGGACGAAGCAGCCACTAACGAGGACTTTGAGCGCGCTGCTTTGTATAAGACTAGGATTAGCCAGATATCATCTAAATTAGATGAGTCTAGGCTTGAGCTGGAAAAAAAGACCCCTATAGTTCTGACAGAAGATGACATAGCCCATGCCATCTCGTCTATGACGGGTATTCCGGTCAAGCGCGTACAAAAATCTGAAGCAAAACTCCTAGGTAACCTAGAGAAACATCTTGCAAAATACCTAATAGGTCAGGAAGAGGCTATAAAAGGCGTCTCTAGGGCTATTAGGCGCAGCCGTAGTGGCGTTGCGAGCAATAAGCGTCCTATTGGTTCATTTGTATTTATGGGCCCTACAGGCGTCGGTAAGACGGAGCTAGCAAAAGTATTAGCACGTGAGGTTTTTGGTAGTGAAGACTCATTGGTAAAGATCGATATGAGTGAATTTGGCGAAAAGCATAATACGAGCAGGTTGCTCGGTGCTCCTGCTGGTTACGTCGGATACGAAGACGGCGGTCAACTAACTGATAAGATAAAAAGACAACCGTATAGTGTGGTTTTGTTTGATGAGATTGAAAAAGCCCATAAGGATGTCTTCAATCTACTTCTTCAGATACTAGAAGATGGCTCATTGACTGACGCCAAAGGCCACAAGGTAGACTTTAGTAATACTATAGTGATTTTAACTAGCAACGTTGGAGCAGAAGGTTTGATGCGAGAATCAAGTCTAGGGTTCCGTGCTAAAACAACCGTAGACAAGCAAAAGCTAGATGAGGTCCATGCCGAGAATAGCGCAGCTACCAAGCAGTCGCTTTCGAAAATAATGAAGCCAGAGCTTATGAATCGCTTCGACTCAATTATTACGTTTAGGGCATTAACCCGCAAAGAGATTGGCAAGATATTTAACAACCTCGTAGATGAACTCCAAGCCAGATTGATTATTAAAGGTATCCATCTAGATATTAAGCCGTCTGCAAAAAAGCTCATTATCGATAACGGATATGATGAAAAATACGGCGCCCGACCACTACGAAGAGCTATGCAGGATTTACTTGAGCACAATATAGCAGAGGGTATATTGTCTGGTGAGTATGAAAAGGGTACAGTACTTACTGTAAACTCAACTAAAGGAAAGATAGAGGTCAGTGTTGCGAGTGAGTCGTAGTAGTAAAAAAAGTACAATATTTAGTATTGTATTACTAGTCGTGGCCGCGATAGCTATCTTAAATAGGCAATATATCTATGACCAGATTCAAGTATATGCATACACTCCATCGGCTGAGGTTCAGTCTATCGTAAATAAATCGGCACTTTCTGATACTGGTAAGTTTTATCTATATGCTAGTAATGTTAGTGTCGACAGCGCGTCCGAATTTAATACAAATTGTCAAAGACAAGAGACCGGAAACGCCATACTGGGCTGTTATTCTAACCGTAATATTTATATTTATGATGTAAGCAACTCGACGCTTGATGGTATAAAAGAAGTTACGGCGGTTCATGAGATGCTGCATGCGGCATGGGATAGATTGAGTCAGTCTGATAAAGATCGTATATCTATCATGCTAGAGTCGGCTTATGATTCAAACAGGAATAAAGATCTTGTGGAACGAATGGATTACTACAGTCGCAACGAAGCAGGCCAGCGATCAAATGAACTTCATTCGATAGTTGGTACGGAGATGACGAATATTGGTGGTGACCTTGAGAAGTATTATTCTAAGTATTTTACTGATAGAACTCAAGTAGTAAAACTTTTCAAAAAATATAACAGTGTGTTTGAACAACTATCTAAGCAGTCGGATACACTCTACAAGGACCTAATTGATTTAAGCTCAAAAGTATCATTGCAAAGTAAACTCTATGAACAAAACGTAAAAACACTTAGCGCGGATATCAAACAATTTAATACAGACGCCGATAGTGGCAACTTCACATCTATTTATCAATTTAATGTGCGTCGCAATGAATTAGTAGCCAGATCTTCTCAGATAGAAGCCGACAGGGCTTCGATAAATAATATGATAGACGAATATCAAGTCAAGTATACACAATACCAAAACCTAAGTTTCCAGAATCAAACACTTAACAATAGTATAGACAGTCATGTGGAGCCTGCGCCGAGCCTATAGTCTATCAAGTTGGCTCTTACTGGGATATAATATTTAGTAATGGTAAAGTCAAAAACAAATTTTGTATGTCAAAATTGCGATACAACGTATGGCAAATGGGCCGGAAAATGCGAAAATTGCGGTGAGTGGAATACTCTAGTTGAGCAGGTTATAGCTAGTAGCGGTAAATCGGCTGTTGCAAAAGGCGCCTATTCGGGTAGAGTACTAAAAACTCAATCTATAAATTCGATTAACTCCGATGATAGTACGAAGAGACTTACGACTGGTTTTAAGGACTTGGATGATGTACTCGGCGGCGGTGTCCTGCCTGGTGGCGTTATATTGATGGCTGGTCAACCTGGAATAGGTAAAAGTACGTTACTTCTTCAAGTTAGTGCCAATATAGCCAAGAGTAATTCTGTTTTGTACGCGAGTGGCGAGGAGTCGGCAAGTCAAGTAAAGCTTCGGGCTAAACGTCTTGGGGCTGAATCTAGTGAAGAGCTGAGTTTTGCGGCTAGTACTAGCGCTGATGATATCGCGGCAACTATTCGTTCTGGTAAATATAAATTTGTAGTAATCGATTCTATACAGACTCTTTCACTCGACGAAATAACTTCTGCTCCCGGTACAGTTAGTCAGATAACAAACAGCAGTAATGTCGTTATTCGCGCCGCCAAAGAAACTGGCGCGGCTGTGGTGTTGGTCGGTCATGTAACAAAAGAAGGTAGTATCGCCGGTCCGAAGGTTCTAGAGCACCTAGTGGACGTGGTCTTGCAGTTCGAGGGTGATAGGTACGGTGGCTTCAAAGTTGTCCGTGCCGCAAAGAACCGATTTGGTTCGACTAGTGAGGCTGCAATATTTGAGATGTACAATGAAGGCCTTAGGCTCGTAGAGAACCCGTCGGCTGCGCTGCTTGCAGAGAGACAAGACGCTGACGGCTCAGTAGTGCTGGCTACACTTGAAGGCACTAGACCACTGCTTGTAGAGATCCAGGCACTTGTAAATCCGACTAGTTTCGGTTATCCTAAGCGTACTGCCTCTGGATTTGATTTAAATCGCCTCAATCTATTAATCGCTGTACTCGAGCGAAGAACAAAATTGAACTTATCGGATAAAGACATATATATAAACGTCGTCGGTGGACTAAAGTTGAACGACAGAGCAGCAGACCTAGCTATATGCATGGCTATAGCTAGCGCCGCAGCTGGAAGACGTCTAGATGATGGTGTCGTCGTCTTCGGTGAAGTAGGACTAGGTGGAGAGGTAAGATCTGCCCAATCTGCCGATAGGCGCATTCAAGAGGCGAAAAAGTTGGGATTTACACACGCTATTGCACCTAAATCTCAAAGCAAAAACACATTTATTAAAGGAGTTGGAGATCTGCGCAGTGCGCTCATCGACTACCTACAAAAGTAAGGAATAAAAATGGAATTATTAACATTAGGACTGCTAACATTAGTTGCAGTTGAAGTAACATATCTGCTATTAATCGGCAGGAAGAAAAACGTAATAGCAAAAAACAAACGCATGGTCTTTGTAGATACATCGGTACTTATTGACGGTAGGATTATACCCGTTGCAATATCTGGTTTTATGGACTCAGACATCTTGGCTATACCAAGAAGCGTTATCGGTGAATTACAGTATCTAGCAGACAATGCTGACCCAGAAAAAAGAAGTAGGGCAAGGCACGGTCTTGATATCGTTACTGAACTACAAGCGATGACCAACGTAAAAGTTGAAATTTTCCAAGACGGAAGCAAGGCCGACGAAGGTGTCGACGAGAGACTATTAAAACTTGCCAAAGAATATAGTGGCGCAATCTGTACTATAGATTTCAACTTAAATAAAGTTGCACAAGTCGAAAAGATAACGGTACTTAATATCAACGATCTTGCTATGAATCTTCGTATGGCATATCTTCCTGGTGAAAGAATCATGTTAGAACTGACTCAAAAAGGTCAAGATGCCAATCAGGCTGTCGGACATCTAAAAGATGGCACTATGGTCGTCGTCGATAGGGCTAATAAGCATATCGGTCAAACTGTTGAAGTTGAGTGCGTGCGAAGCCTTCAGACTTCTGCGGGTAAGATGATGTTCGCCAAGATGGTAGAGAGAGATGATAACTCTAGCAAAACAGCTGACAAAACTTATGCCAAAGTTAAGGCTCAGGTTAAAACTCAAAACCAACCTCAACCTCAAAGTAGGCCTAACAACAACAAGCCTGCTCAAAACAAAAACGTTAAGCCTCAGGGTAGGAGTAAGAAGCCTCGAACCTCATTCCAAAAAGAGAATGACCTAATAAATCTAGTTAATAATCAGAGCTAGTATACAATCATGGTTATAAAAAAGTCGTAGGTTTCTACGACTTTTTTAATGCCAGATTCTTTAGCTAAATATCTATGGCTTTGCTTTTGGTGTTACTGTGAATAGCTGTGTTGTTGACTTGGTGTCCGAGTAGTATCCTGCGTCGGTTACTGTTGCTCGAATCTCTTGTGAACCAGTTTTGGTTGGCGTGTACGTTGCCGTATAGTCACCAGCTGATGATATAGCCTTTGATGATACGGATACACCGTTAACGTATATGTCCAACGTCTGGAGTTTGAACGTTCCAGCACTGCCTACACTAACTGTGATGGTGTATGTATCTTTCGGTGTGTCGGCTACGGCTGATATTGTCGATATCGACGGCTTGACGTCACTACACGAGTGCTTGTCGTCTTCTTTGGTCGCATCATATCCGTCAGGAGATATATAGACATCCTTCTTTGTTATTGGGTCTGTCATCTTAGTTACATCTAGCTCAATCTTCGCTGCATCAGGTGTACAGTCTGTTGCTTTGTACTTCGTCAACTTATCAAATGTAAGTTTGGCGTTTGTTTTACCTTGAGATTTATTCCACCATGATGGATAAAGTTCGCCACCTACTCGTTGAACGCCTGACGGCTGAGTGAACCAATCTCCTGTTTTCCATTTGCCTTCTTTTGCATAGACATCTTTGTGGGCGTATTCCATTACCTTAGCAATAATTGATCCTGGTAGAGATGAGTTTCCGTTTTTTAGGATGGTAGTATCAGAGTTACCCAGCCATACACCCATCGTAAGTGCTGGGCTATAGCTCATCATCCAGATGTCTTTGGCAAAGCCACCTTTGTCTGAGGTACCAGTCTTTGTGGCTGTCTGAACGCCTGGTATTACTGATCCTAGAGTGTTGCTTCCCCATAACGGTAGGCGAGCATTATTGTCGGTTAGTATGTCAGAAACAATATAGGCTGATTGTGGATCGGCAATTTTCTTGCTTCCGTCATCGGTCCATTTTTTTAGAACGTCACCCGAGCTATTCTTTACTTCGAGTACAGATGATTGTGGCTTGTATACTCCCATTCGTGCGATTGATGCGAATGCGTTAACTAAGTCGACTTGTTTGATACCACAGCCACCGATAGCTGATGATAGACCCGTTTGAATTTCGTTTCCTTGCGTACAATAACTGTCGCCACCCATATCGTGGATGAGGTCGAGTGTTGGTTCAATTCCAGATATGTACATTGCCTTAACTGCGGGTATATTTCGTGACGTAGCTAGTGATTGGCGAATTGTGATGTTTCCCTTAAACTTACGGTCAGCATTTTGCAGTGTAGTTCCGTACAGGTTATTTATAGGTTCATCCTTTAATATAGATCCACTTCCAAAGTTTAGTTGACCGGTTGGCTTCTTTTGAAATAGTTCGGTATATACAAGAGGCTTTATAGTTGAGCCTGGTTGTATGTAGGCATTTGCTGCATTGTCTTGTCCAAAGCCTACGTAGTCAAAGCTACGGCTTCCCATAAGTGCGACAATCTGACCGGTCTGAGTATCTTCTACGGTAGCTGCGCCATTAGTAAACCCTGCATAATCTGGAATATATGAACTAAACATGTCATTCATCGATTCTTCTAGTTTGTTCTGAATACGCAAGTCGAGTGTTGTTGTTACGGTTAGACCGCCGCGACCAACAGTCGCTGCACCTAATTCTTGCTCAAGCTGCGCTCGTACCATCTGTACGAAGTGCGGTGCCTTGATGTTGCTATATTGACTAGCGGCTGGTTGGATACTATCAAGAATTGGGAATTTCTTTGCAGCAGTTTCTTCTTCTTTGGTTATCATGCCTTGTTCGGCCATATTAGTTAGGACTTGTTGTTGACGAGCAAGTAACTGCGCATTTCCTGGTATATTATACGGATTAAAAACAGTAGGACTCTGAGGGATGGCAGCTAGCAGCGCGGCTTCTGGAAGTGTCAGATCTTTGGCTTTTTTGTTGAAATACGTTTGTGCTCCAGATTCAGCACCGTTGCGTGGTCCACCGTAGGGAGATTCGTTAAGGTAAAGTGTTAGGATCTGGTCTTTATCGTACATGCGTTCTACTTCTACCGCTAGGATAAGTTCTTTAATCTTTCGTGGGATTCCACTAAGACCTCTGTCTCCAGCTTCGTCAGCGAAGAATACTTGTTTAACTAATTGCTGGGTGAGTGTGGATCCACCCTGAACATCGCCACCTGAGGCGTTATTTACTACTGCCCTCATTAGGCCTTGGATGCTAACTCCAGCGTGAGAGTAAAAGTCTTTATCTTCTATAGCTACTGTAGCTTTTTTGAGGTAATCACTAAGTTCATTACTATCTACGGCTAATTTATAGTCTCCACCGCCTGTGTCTTCCCAGAGTAGTAATCCGTTTCGGTCGTAGTATCTAGTGACAGTGGTTTGGACTCGTTTGGCGAGTTCACCTGGTCGGATAGAGTCGATGTCTTTTCTGAAATATGCAAATAGTCCGCCGATAAGGATGGCTAATATAAGTAGGCCGACTCCGGCAATCTTGAGCGCCATTATGCCGCCTTCTTTACTAAACCAATAGTGGAAGAAGTGTACAGGGTGAACCCTGTGTATTAGTCTCTTTACGGGGTTTTTTGGAAGAGTAGCTAAATACTGGGCACGTCGACGTGAGACCGTATCCTTTTTAGACTTACGTCGTTTGGATAGGTTTGAGTACACTTGTAATGTACGTGAATGTAAAGGTTTTTTCTTAGCCACAAATATAAATTCCCATAAGCAATATTAACTACCATTATAGCACTTATTTGTGTGCGTAAAGCTTAATCTTTTGCTATACTAACAGGGAATAACACCTAAAGGAGATATAATGAAACTTTCCGAAGAACTAGCTTGGCGCGGTTTTGTTAACCAGACCACTATCAAAGACCTATCAATGCTTGACGGTGAGCCTATCTCTTTTTATTGGGGCGTAGATCCTAGCTCTGACAGTATGACTATTGGTAATCTAGCGGCTGCTATGATGGTGCGACGATTCGTTGATCATGGACACAAGGCATACCTACTAGTAGGTGGAGCAACTGGCATGATCGGTGACCCAGACGGTAAAGCCGATGAGCGTAACCTCAAGACTCTCGATGAAATTGCCAAGAACAAGGCGGGGATTGCTGCTCAATACTCTACGGTTTTCTCTGGTAAAGATTTTACAGTTGTAGATAACTACGATTGGTTCAAAGATATTAACTATATAGACTTCTTACGTACTGTTGGTAAAAATGTTCCACTTTCGCAGATGCTAGGACGTGACTTCGTCCAATCTCGTATCGGTGAAGAGGGTTCGGGCATTAGTTACGCTGAATTTAGCTATTCACTTATCCAAGGATTTGACTTCGTACACTTAAACCGTGAGTTTGGTGTGACATTGCAAGTTTGTGGCGCTGACCAATGGGGCAATTCTGTGGCTGGCGTAGACTTACTTCGTCGCTTAGACGGCAAAGAGGCTCACGTCTACTCAACTCCGCTAATCGTCAACAAGACTACTGGCGTGAAGTTCGGCAAATCCGAAGATGGCGCTGTTTGGTTAGATGCCAATAAAACTAGCGTGTTTAAGTTCTACCAGTTTTGGTTAAACACTGATGATGCCGGTGCCGTTGATTACCTCAAAGTGTTTACTTTACTATCTCCAGACGAGATTAACGATATAGCTGCTCGACATAGCGAAAACCCAAGCGCTCGAGCGGCTCAAAAAGCTCTAGCTGGTGCTGTGACTGACTTAGTCCACGGCGTAGCTCGTCGCGAATCTGTACAGCGGGTGACTGGTGCACTATTTGGTGATACTGCGTTTTCTGACCTGAACGACGACGACATCGAAGCCCTAGCTGGTGAGATATACACTCTTAGTACTGGAGTCTCAGTTGTAGACGCATTAGTAACCGCTGGCCTCTCCTCATCTAACGGCGAAGCCCGACGACTAATCGAATCCGACGCTGTGTCTGTCAACGGTGCGAAAATATCTGCCGACCAAACCCTCGAATCTCGTAGCCTTATCAAAAAAGGCAAGAATAGTTTTGTTTTAGTTAGATAAGTTCGGAAAAACTAAGCCTACGCGCACCCTAGATGATTTCTTATTATGTAACCTAAACATACTATCTATTTACTAGAGACAATATTAATCTTGGGGTAAGTCTGTGGGGCATAGCTAGTATCATAAAAGGGATTAGATACTTACGAGTTAATAAGATTTCTGAAATATCGTTGTCGTATGATCGATTTGCAATTTTCTGAAGCTCACTCCATGATTGCCCGGCATTAGGAAAGGTATCAGTCATGTCAGAATTATCTGTACGCCAAAGAAGTAGATCATTCTGATCGTGGGCAACAATTTCCTCCATCGAAATTTCAGACAATGCCACCCAGTTGTCATTTAGATAATCTCGTTGACCATACTTAACAAGCATCAAGACGGCAGTCCAAAGCATATAGCTTCTGTTATGGAAACTCTCCTCAGGAGTATCGACAGAATTAAACATGTGAGATACTGCCTGTTCAGTAGTGTAGTAAGGACTAAGAAGGCCGGGACCGTCGTCAGCATGCGTAACTAGTATGCTGTCGATTAATGATGTTAATTCATATACCGCTGATTGCCCATGACCATTCAGCGAAGAAGCAAGTACACTATTAATAAAACCGGGAACTCCACCCTCACTAATAATGAGCTTTTTTTGGATCATTAGTGTAATTTTCTCGATTAAGCCATTAGATGATTCAGGTAGTTCTCGTTTTGATAATACTGAGTAGTTAATAGCGGCAGATATATAACCCAATAACTCGGCACATCTTAGCCTGAAGGTTATAATCGGCTCGGAAAATACACCATAAGTTGTATCTATTAAGCTATTCATATTTGAAGCAATATCGTCCAACATTAGTGCTATTAGGGCGTCCAGCTCATTAAGTATAAGATTCTCTGAAGTGAGGTATTTATTATCATCTATAGACCATTTATTTGCATAGTATAGAATCGTCAATAATGTTAAGACCCAGGCGTCAATAATTGCTAAGTAGTTTTCTTTTTGGTATTTATTAGTCAAAAGATAACTAGCTAAAATTAATGTTGCCTGAATAGCTTCAAGCTTTTTCTGTTTTGATTTAATTGTATCGAAATGGGATAAAAAGCGTTCAAGATACTGCTTGAGCTCTTGTCGTTTCAGTGCATTATCGCCATCTTCACAAAACAATTCAAAAAATATACGGATGTCGTTGGGTTCTATAGGGAAAAAACTACCGAAAGCAGTAGCAAATCTAAGCAACAGTTCGTCTTTTGATATAGTTTGAAGTGGCATTCTCCCGCTAGTTTTATTCGTATTCGAGTAGTCGGTAATAGTTTTTAGAACTGGTCCGGTTATATCACCATTTGTTACGAGATAGCACTTCCAGCTCTTTGGTATTTTCTGGATAGTAGGATGAGTAGGAGCTATTCCTGTTAGGTCGTTCAGCTGTCCATTGATTGACTGCCACTCTTTACTTCCGATATTGCCACATTTTAATTGAAAACAATGTACTGTTCCCGAGGAATCAAGAGCGATAATATCTTTTCCTTGTTCAACAACACCACCTTTTGACTGAACAACGGTATAGCCTTCAGACAGAAGTAGCTGCGCAAACGGAGCCGTAAAGCTAAGCTCCTTGCTACTAGTCAACCAATTTTCTACCAGCTTGTTCTGCATCGTACTCCTCCTTCTTCTGTTTCATGATTGCATCAAACCTTTCTTTATGTGTTGGATCGGCCTCGGCCTCAGCTATAACGCGTCTCCACTCATCTGCCATCTTTTGACCGATTACTATTGTAGGCATTTTTGGATTTCCGTCTTTATCAAAAGAAATGCTAATCTTGCTCATTGACTCTAGAAAAAGTTCTGGTGATAGCTTTCTATTTCCCGCATTAACGCTATTTCCTGTCTCTTTAATGGTCTCGTTGAGCACCTGAAACTGGTACTTAGCCATCTGACCCCCCATGTCTTTTGCCTTCTCGTCAATTATCGCAATTACTTCTTCGGGTGTCATATTAATGATCTTGGAGTGTTCTAGTTTATAGTCGACCTGTGCCTTTTTGTATTTCATAATTTTCTGCGTTTTTTGATTGTCTAATGTGTTATGAATAAGAGTTTTTCCTTCGTATTGAATAATATTTGGCGATTCGTTAAAAGGCCTCATTTCAAAGCGCATAACATTATTAAATCTCGTAGAAATTGTTTTTTCTACTATAGCTTTAATTTCTTTATATTTCGGTAATGCCATGGGTTGTATTTACTCCTAAGTTTATTATACTACCCATAATTTAATTAATAATATGTTTTTTTATCTATAATATATGTATATGAAAGAAACAATCCACAAAGTATCAGCCGGTGGCGTAGTTATAAAAGACGGTAAAGTCTTAACTATTAAATGGCTGTCGATGAATACAGTAGAATTTCCAAAAGGAACTATTGAGAGTGGTGAATCAGTACCCGATACTGCTATACGAGAAGTAAAAGAAGAAACAGGATACGATGTTGAGATTATTGATGACCTTGGCGATATTACCTACGAAGTCAATTGGAAAGATGTTGAACATTATATAAAAACAGTTACATTCTTTCTAATGCGCTTAGCCAACGATGATAGACCGGTACCAAATCTCCAAGATGGAGAAGATTACGAGAATAATTGGTTAAGTATTGATGAGGCGAAATTACAATTATCCCACGATGACTCAAGAGAAATATTAGACCGTGCTTTGAATAGAACAAAGTTTATTCTTAATTAACATTCGTGCATATGCCCGAATAGATCATAGAAATATGGTCTATTTTGTTTGTTATAATATCAACATGACAAACTTATTAGTTAGCTACCCAAATATAAGCGAAGTTGACTTCAACTGGATCCAAGATATCCGTAAAAACCATGATCCTCGCTATTATTCTATTGTTAAGCCTCATGTCACACTTATTTTTGGTACCGATAAGTTGAATCAAAAAGAGCTACTTGGGCATGTTAAAAAAGTATCTGAGTCCTTATCAAAAATTGCCATTAATTTTGATTCAGCAATAGTAGTTGAAGATGACTCGAAGAGTTTCTTTCATACATTCCTAATCCCATCAGAAGGCTTTGACCAGATCAATAAACTTCATGAACTACTTTATGAAGGCGATATGTCGAGCGAATTACGTTTAGATATCCCATTCATACCTCATATTGGTATCGGAACAAGTGATAACGAACAGGACATGATAACGTTAACGGATCAAATAAATGAAAAAGCTATTAGTATTAAAGGCTTTCTAGATACACTTACGTTGATTCAATTTGACGGAAACAAAATTCAAGACTTAAACACAATTATATTGTCATAAGTTCAAACTCTTTCATTAAGGGATACCACATATAAACACAGTGATGAAAGTTTCCGAAATGGAGGCTATTTTTGTTATTATATATCTATGTACCCAAGCACGATTTATCGAGTAACGATCAAAGCTTATATAACGGACGATAATGATAAAATATTGGTCGTAAAGGAAAAGCAAGATTTTTGGAGCTTGCCTGGTGGTGGACTTGAGCACGGTGAGTCACCGGAAGAATGTATTAAACGTGAGATTAAAGAAGAAATTGGCTTGGTAGATGTTACGGTTGGAGACATTGCTTATTCAACTACAGTGTATCTTGAACAGCGTGACTATTGGATGACATGGATTGTTTTCAAGGCAAAAATAGCATCAAGTAATTTTATATTAGGTGATGGAGTGACTGATGCTAGATATATAGACCTTGAAGAAATTGAATCTAGTGATGATTTATTAGAAAAAATGATTGTAGAGGTTTCACACTCTATTGAGCAAAAGTCCTAAACTCGTTTAATAGGGTATGCTTCGAGCATAACCCACTCAGATAGTCTCTATTTTGGAGGCTTTTGTTATAATAAACCCAATGACGAAACCCGACCTAGTAGAGCGAATTGAATATAAAGGAAAGCAATACCAAGTAAATTGGTTTGATCTAGTTGGTAAAGACCTACCTGATCTAAAATGGCATCAGGTTTATCTGATCGGAGACCTGGGTGGACTGGTTCCGATAGTTCATTACGCGGATCATCACGATAATCTCCCGGGCGGGCGAACAGAGGCCGGCGAGAGCGTAGAACAGACCTTGATTCGCGAGATAGATGAAGAGCTAAAGATGAAACTTATCTCTTGGGAGCCGCTCGGCTATCAGGAGTGGATCGATATCGAAACTGGTAACACGGGCCTTGGCTTAAGAGTCTACGCAAAGCTTTCCAAAGTTGAAGAATTTACAAATGACCCGGGCGGGTCTGTCGTCGGACACAGTCTGGTGCCCCTGGAAGAACTAAACGGTTATATCAATTATCACGAGATAGGCGATCGAATGGTCGAGTTGGCGAGTAAAGTTAGACAAAAGTAATAATTCGCCTCTAGTGTATAGTAATTGCGTTTCTGAGAATAAGGTATATTATTAGCTTATTAACGTAATCCCAGATAAAAGGATACAAAATGAGCATAGTCAAAAATGTCGTAGGTGCGGTAATAACGGTAGCCATAGGCGGAACTGTCTATACGGTGAGTCAACCTGCTGTCGTAGATAATTTTGTAAAAGATACGGGACTCTCTCAACAAGAAGCTGAAAAATATGTCGAAGATATAAAAGATGACTTGGTGTCTTGGACTGTTATTGGTGACGATATGATCAGTGATGGCAATGAACTTATAAAGGTCGCTTCATCTATAGATTGCGAAAATTACACATATGAGTGGGTCTCAGCCACCGTCACCTGCGAAGAAGGCAAGAACAAAATCAATGAGATAGGCAATGATGAGCTGTCTTTAGGTAAAGCGTATAAAAAGCTCGACCAGGACTCGTCTTCACTGGCAGAAATACCACAAGTAATCAGATTGATAGATAAACTAAATGCTGACTACAAATCGAACTTCGTCGCCAATTCATTGGACGCTGAATATATAACTGAAAGTATGAAGACAAACTCTTACAATAAAGCGACACTTCAGGCTGTATTGGAAGGTAATTAAACGATAAGGCTATAGTGCATCAACAGGTGTCATTACGCCTCTGCGTATTGACAAAAACACATATATTTGCTATAATAGTAATATAAGTCAACAATGGCTTAAGTACGTAGAAAGGCTCATTATGAGCACTGAAACAGAAGAAGTGAATAAGAACGAAGCCGAAATCGAACAGGCGAACAAGGACGAAGAGTACGCTGAAGCGCTGGAGAACGTACGGAACATGGCGACAGCTGCCTTCGCTCTCTTCATTTTTTCAATTATCCCGGTTTTCATGCTTCTGAGCGCAGGCCCCGGATCAATCGATACCAGCAACCCGTGGGCTGTGGTCTCTTCTTTGCTGACTGTGTTCTTAGCTCCAGGTTTTGCCGCCGCTACTATGAGATACTTTCTCCGTCACCGCGAACTTCTCGCCCAGCGCGACTAGTTCACCCACGCCGCCCGAGAGCTTACAATCCGGGCATCAACCCCGCTAATGCATTTGCTCTATGTGAGCCCTGCGTTATGCGGGGTTTTCACTTTATGGGAAATATTTATTTCATCGACTCGCTTAAGCTTGCGAATAATATATATCTATATAGAATATAAATTATGAGTGAGATAGCAGATAAAAGTATAAATAGAATGCGAGTGGGTGCGTATTCGCCAGATAATACCCCTTTTTGCCTATTGCAGTTACGCGCGCATGCTTCAAAAGACCCAAGTACGAATGAAAAAATTGAAGACTTACTAAATGGAGTTGCTAGCGAAGACTATGATGACTGGAATGCTCCCGCTACTTTAGATTGTAGTATCTCGGGTTGTGAGGTCAGCGTCGTAGAGGCTTCAGCTGAAACGCCTTCTCGTGTTACTGGACAATGCAAGCTAACCGACTATTGTCTAGGAGAGTCATTTAAAGCCAACAAGCCTGATGACGATGTTACCGGAAAACTTGGTATGATGTTTAGCGAGCATAGCGCCGGTAGCGACTGCCCTCAACTTGAGTGCGGTCTGAGTGCAGGATTCTCGATCGACGGTGTAAGCGGAACAGCCGGTGTGTGTAATAAGACCCAAATACAGGGTCAAGACACGCTAGATATCTGATAGCTTTTTTTGTTAATATTTAGAGTGTTGATTAATTTTTATCAAACCGCTCAGCAAATAGTGTCCCGATAGTATCAACACTTTCGCCGAGAGATATCTTGGCGATTGCGGTTGCTATCGGAGATACGTCACGTATTGTGAGGGTGGTGGCATGTTCACCAGAAATATACGGCGCCCCGTCGACTTCGTCATCGATCATAGCTATGACAAGTTCGGCTGTTTCGGTTGTGAAAAATTCTGTTCCACCAACTATACCTGCACCCGGTTGTGTAACGATCGGCCTTGTCAACGCGAGCCAGCCTTTTTCGGGTATATCATATCTTGAGAATGACGCTCCTTGTGATACGAGTTCGTTCAATGCACTTACAGCTTCATAACGAGGTTTTTTTGCATCTATGCAAGTTCTAGCTTCGTGGAGTATTTCTTCTATATCGGTCTCGGGTGTATTTGTGCGAGTTAGATATCCCATCAGTGCAGCCATTAGTAGTCCGTGATTAGTGTGAAGCAGTGAATATCGAGGATATGGGTTTTCTATACCTCTTGCCATCCATGCAAGAATCGAAGGTTTAGTATCTCCATTCCAAAATTCTAATCGAATGTCACCGTGTCCAGTATGCTCTATCGCAAAATTACGAATGACTCCATCGGAATCTGGGGGCAAGACTGTTTTGACTATTCTTTCCATGTATGTAAGTTTTACATAAGGTTGAGGACGGAACAAGCATGAGTATTATAATTAAATATTAATCGATACAGTGCCGTGATATACAGAAAAACTGTTAATATACATCTATGCCTAGGAAAAATAAAACATCTCAACATCAGCGATTTTCGACAAGTCTTTTTCAGTGTACAAAAAGGAAGTATAAAAGCGAAAACGAAGCCCAAGATGCCGCAGAGCATCAAATGCTTGAAAATATGAGCCTAGAACTCTCGGTATATGAATGCGACGTATGCAAACACTGGCATTTGACTCGAAATGCAAAAACTTGATATATTTAATAATCCTTTTGTTATAATCTAAGTATGAATCTAATCTTTATGTATGGTCCTCCGGCATCTGGAAAGTTAACTATTAGTGAAGAGCTGGTAAAAATTACCGGATATAAACTTTTTCACAACCACATAACAAGAGACCTTGTAAGGGATATTTATCCTGACGATTTATCAGAAAAATATGAGTTAGTGAGCAAGCTGCGTCTAGAAGTATTCGGATTTGCGGCTCAAAACGACACTAATATGATATTTACTTGGGTATATGACGGAGAGGCCGACGATAAGTTCGTTAATGACACGATAGATGTAGTTAAAGCTCATGGCGGAAACGTGCTATTCGTTGAGACAAAAGCTACTGACGAGTCTCTAATTGAGCGCGTTGGCAATGACTCTAGAAAGCAATTTTTCAAACTAGGCGATGCCGATATCATGAAGGATATACTTAGCAGGCATAAGTTTGGCTCTATACCCAATGTAAATCCATTAATAATAGATACTTCAATCTTAGAGCCTGTAGATTCGGCGAAGTTAATTGTTGACCATTACAGCCTGTAATCGATGCCTGCCTTCAATTATGTGAGTGATATAATTACAGCAGATATCAAACTGAAACGTCTGTAGATATAAGACATAGTTGTGTCTGTTATACTTGTAGCATGACTATTTTAAATGAAACATACACACTAAATACAGACGCAACTATACCAAAGATTGGTTTTGGTACGTGGCAAATCCCAAACGGCGACGAAGCATATAATTCGACTATGTTTGCATTAAAAAGTGGCTATCGACATATTGATACAGCAAGAGTCTATGGCAACGAGGAAAGCGTAGGCAAGGCTATCCGGGAGAGCGGCATTGCTCGTGAGGATATATTCTTAACCACAAAACTACCTGCTGAAGAGAAGACTTATGAGGGCGCTTTAGAGAAGTTTGAGAAATCTATCGCAACTCTCGGTGTTGATTATGTCGACCTATATTTAATACATGCTCCATGGCCATGGTCCGACCGAGACGGTGACTACACTGAGGGCAATATTCTGGCCTGGAAGGCGATGGAAGAAATATATAAAAGTGGTAGAGCAAAGGCTATCGGCGTATCGAATTTTAACGTGGCTGATCTTCAATCTATTCTAGATAATGGGACTATTATTCCGGCTGCAAATCAGACTAGGTTTTTTATTGGTTCGACTCAAGATGAAGTTACTGATTTTTGTCAGAAAAACGGCATATTAATAGAAGCATACTCACCACTTGCTACAGGTAGGATCTTGAATAATACCGAAGTCATTAAGATTGCCGAAAAATACGAAAAAACAGTCGCACAAGTATGTATCCGTTACACCCTTCAGCGTGATACTGTTACTCTACCTAAATCAACTCATGAGGAATATATTCTACAAAATGCTGACGTAGATTTTGTTATTGATGATAAAGACATGGAATACCTTAACGGCCTTAAGGACATTGTTTAATATCGTTAGATAGGTGAATTATGGCACATATACACACGAACCCTGGAGAGCACGATCAAACTGCAAGTGCGTTTATAGTGCGGACTGATAGGACTGAGCCAGAACTGTTATTACATGTTCATAAGAAACTTGGGGTGCTGTTGCAAATAGGCGGACACGTGGAGTTAACTGAAACTCCATGGCAGGCAGTATGTCACGAGGTTGTCGAAGAAACTGGCTATAGCCTTGATCAACTTAAGCTACTACAACCCAGGCTTCGCATGAAATCTCTGGAAGGAGCTACGCTACATCCTCTACCTGTGGTCTATAATACTCATAACTTCGACCCAGAAAGTATTCATAAGCATACTGATGTATCGTACGTTTTTGTGACCGATTCTGATCCAAATGGACTACCTGCAAACGGAGAGTCAACTATCTTTCGATGGGTTAATCTCAAACAGCTCCGGGCTCTGGATAAGGGTGTTATTTTTGAAAATGTGCGAGAAATAGGTGAATTTATTCTAACGGATATATTAAAAGAGTGGCAGATCGTAGAACTAAGTGAATTTAAGTAATCTACGTCCAATAGAGTAAAATAGAGTTATGAATGAACTTACTCCAGAAGAAATAAGCGTCATAATCGATAAAGGTACCGAAGCGCCATTTACTGGGGAATATGTAAACAATGAGGCGACTGGTGTATATGTCTGTCGCCAGTGTAATTCACCTCTATACAACTCGGCTGATAAATTTGAATCTCATTGTGGTTGGCCGAGTTTTGATGACGAAATAGAAGGTGCGGTCATAAAAACTACCGACTCCGACAGACAACGGACAGAAATAACCTGTTCCACGTGTGGAGGACATCTAGGTCATGTTTTTTACGGTGAAGGTTTTACTCAGAAAAACTTGCGTCACTGCGTAAATTCGATATCAATGAAATTTATTGAAGGTAAGTCGGATGATTAAAAAATTAGTACTTGGCGGCGGATGTTTCTGGGGTATGCAAGACCTTATTCGTACGCAACCAGGAATAGTAGATACTATTGTTGGCTATGCCGGCGGACACATAAAAAACCCTACTTATGAAAATCACGAAGGTCATGCCGAAGTGGTGCAGATTGAATATGATACAGATAAAACGTCTACGCGCAATCTACTCGATTTCTTTTTTCAAGTACATGACCCGACGACTCTGAATAAGCAGGGTAATGACGTTGGCAATTCTTATCGGTCGGTTATCTTATTTGAAACCGAAGAAGAGAAGCAAATTGCTGAAAATTTTATAGATATAGTAAATAAATCTGGTCGTTGGAATGAACCCGTAGTTACGACAATAGAACCACTTCAGGAATTCACAAAAGCCGAAGAATATCACCAAGATTACCTACAGAAAAACGTTGGAGGATATACTTGCCATTTCCGTCGGTTCGGTAGCTACTTGGTTTGATACTCGATTCGTTAACTACAGATGATATAGTATATATATGCATCTAGAGTCGAGTCTTGATAGGATAAAAGGAGTCGGTCCTAAAGTGGCCGAGCAGTTTGCCGATGCCAATCTAAATACTGTCGGTGATCTAATAAACTTCCTTCCACGAACTTATGAGGATTTTTCTGAGGTTACTCGCATAATAGATATTGTCCCGGGCAAAATGACCATAAAGGCTAAATGTGAAAAGATAGCCACTAGGCCGGTTCGTCGGGGTCTAAGGATAACAACCGCCACTCTCGCCGATGAGACAGGTAAGTTACAGGCGGTGTGGTTTAACCAGCCATATCGAGAAACTCAACTAAAATCTGGCGAGGAGTTCTACTTTTCGGGCGAGTTTGAATTTAATTACAATCGCTTCCAGCTGACAAACCCAAGTGCCGAAAAAGTGAGTGATATGCCCGTGCAGACAGATAGGGTCTTGCCAGTCTATAGATCTATAAAAGGTCTCAAAACAACGCTTGTGCGTAAGATATTATCGGAGATGAGGCCATATATTACTATGTTGCCGGAAACTCTACCAAAAAGTATCATAAGCGACGAGAAATTAATGAGTCGAGCTGATGCGGTATACGCTATGCATTTTCCTGAGAAAGTTTCAGATGTTAATCGTGCAAAGGAGCGCTTGGGGTTTGAGGAGCTTTTTGAGCTACTGTTAGCTAGCCAGCTGAATCGTGAAGAAAATGCCAAACTCGAGGGTTGGCATATACCATTTGATCTGGCTGTTGTTAAGGATTTTGTGGCTAGTCTGCCATTTGCTCTTACTAACGCCCAGCGTATCGCGGCTTGGGACATAGTTCAAGATTTTGAAAAGAAGATACCCATGAATAGATTACTTCAGGGAGATGTCGGGTCTGGTAAGACTGTAGTTGCCGGTATTGCGGCTCGTCAGGCGGCAAAAGATGGGTTTCAGACCGCCGTCATGGCGCCGACGGAGATATTAGCTATTCAACACGCCGAAACACTTCGTGGGCTCCTAGAGCCATTTGGCGTATCTGTAGGACTATTAACTGGTAGTGTAAAGGGTGTAGCTCGCAGAGAATTGTATAAAGCCATCGAAAACGGCAACGTCGCAGTAGTAGTCGGTACGCATGCTTTGATACAAGAAACAGTAAAATTTCACAAATTAGGTTTCGTCGTAATCGACGAGCAGCATCGTTTCGGTGTAGCTCAGCGTCAACAACTCCTCAAAAAGGCCATCAAGATGCCTCATCTTCTGGCTATGACCGCAACTCCGATACCTCGCTCACTGGCGCTTACTGTTTACGGAGAACTTGATATCTCGGTCTTAAATGAACTTCCAAGTGGCCGAAAGCCGATAAAGACCAAGATTTGGTCACCAAATAGCCGAAAACAACTACATGACTTGATAGACGAAGAACTAGCCAAGGGTAGACAGGCTTATGTTATATGTAGTCTTATAGATGACAATAAAGAAAATGAACTAAAAAGTGTCCAAGCGGAGTATATACGCCTAAATATTGGAGCGTTCAAGCACCGAAATATCGGACTTTTGCACGGAAAGCTAAAATCTAGCGAAAAAGAGGAAGTTATGCGTGACTTCAAGGATGGTAAATATGACATTTTGGTTAGTACTACTGTCGTTGAAGTTGGTGTCGACGTTCCAAACGCTACGGTTATGTTGATAGAAGACGCTGACAGATTCGGACTATCACAGCTTCACCAGCTACGCGGACGTGTTGGCCGAAGTGATCATCAGAGCTATTGTTATCTGGTAACGAGCACTAGTGCCAAGCCGAGTCAGAGATTAAAAGAGATCGAAAAGAGTAACGATGGATTTTACTTGTCGGAAGTTGACCTAAGGCTCCGTGGGCCAGGTGAGATATATGGACGGGCTCAGCATGGAGAGCTTAACCTTCAGATTGCGACATTAGCAGATACCAAGCTAATTGCTAGAGCCCAGGCACAAGCTAAATCTTTCGTGAGTGATGGTCAAAATCTGCTAGAATATAAGGAGTTGGCAAAGAGTGTTCATCATTATCAGCGCCTCACGACATTAAACTAATTAAAACAATGAAGATATATTAAATATGTATGCAGGTACGACATTTCGCCGACACTCTGGAAGTATTGTTGGCGTGCATCAAAAAATCGACCGTCTAGCTAGGCGTAACTTAAAAAAATATGAACATAAGGAGGTTCATTTTCCTCATATAACCGATATTCTGCACTTTGAGGGCAACAATGGTCCCGACGGGGTGAAACGAAAGCAGCCTTCGAGGGACGAGCCTTGGCATTTTATTGATCCGAATAACCCAAGCGATACTGGTTTGGTTGAGATAATTAATGACCATATATACAATTTAGCCTTGTCTCTAAAGGAAAAAAATCACGAAAGGTCGAGTTTTGAGGCCGCGTGGTTATCTCACGCCGTGGTTGACGGTCTAACCCCTGCTCATCATTATCCGTTGAGCGACAAGATAGAAGAACTTTGGGGTAAACCGCATCACGAACGAACATCTATCAAAGATAAAAATTTAATTAAGGGTAATAACAAAAGAGATACAGTTTCAAAGAATTGGCAATACTGGGGAGTTGGCGGAGTTTTCACCGCACATATTTCATTTGAATTAGGTGTGGCGTCGATGATGGCTACGCAGCTTACATATAGTGGTAGTCAGGCGAGTCCCGATGAGGTTACTAAAATTAAGATCGAAGGCTATGGAAATTACTTTATGAAAAGCCTCCACGAGATTAATAAGTTTAAGTTATATGAAAGATTTGGGGAAAACGGCTGGACACACGAACTTGCCGATGATATCAAAAAGGAATTACTTCCTATAATTATTAAGAACGTAAACCTTGCTTGGATTAGTGCTATAGATATGTCAGAGAAAATGGACGATGAACGTTAGGATTATTGCCGGCAAATATGGGTCTTTGATCATTAGGACGCCGAGGGGTTATATCACTCATCCGATGGGCGAGAGAGTAAAAGGAGCGCTATTTAATAGCTTGATGGATGAATTGCCGGGCGCTGATGTATTGGACGCTTTTTCGGGGTCTGGTTCTGTAGGACTAGAGGCGATAAGTCGCGGAGCAGAGCACGTAACGTTTGTAGATAGAGACAAGAATGCTATTAAAGTGCTCAAAGAAAACATAGATAAACTCGATTGTCATGATCAAACTACTGTTTTTCGAAAAGGAGTTTCTAGCTGGATTAGCGGTACGGATAAAGAGTTTGATATTATTTTCGCAGATCCACCATATACGGATATGCAGCTGTCTACAGTTGAAAAATTATTCCCCCTATTGAAAATAAAAGGGCTTATGGTATTATCATATCCAGGTAGGGACGAGGCGCCGGCCGGCACTAATGGAGTTGTTGTGGTGGACAATCGTAGTTACGGAACAGCGGCCCTCGCTTTCTACCGCCGTAGGAAATAATACAGACCTCAAAGGGTCTATTTTTAATTTGTGAGGAAGAAGTATGGGCTAAAGCCTCCTTCGTTCAATAATTAATATTAATTGCCAGGAAGGACTATCGGCTAAAGCCTCCTTCGTTCGCTCGCAAAAAAATGTAAACACTTTTTCGGCTCCGTTCACTTCGCGAACCTTCACGCTATCATCTTTGTTCCGCAAATCTGAGCGTGAAGGTTCGAGTCCGCACGGTACCAAAGAAAATAGAGACCGTTTGGTCTCTATTTTCTTTGGTACGCGAGAAAGGACTTGAACCTTCACGCCCGAAGGCACTAGCTCCTAAGGCTAGCGTGTCTACCAATTCCACCACTCGCGCATATATTTGTAACGCTAGCGTGTCTACGATTTCTATCATAGGCCACCACTCGCGCAGATATATAAATATATATTGTTTGGTAACTGAATTATTATAACAAATATTCGCCTACAGATAAAGACCCAGAGCGAATAATCTATCCTTCGCATAACCGCTTGTGCTATCATAATAGTAGATAGAATAAGACTAATAGGGATAAATATTGATGAATAAAGTTGCGAAGTATCTAAACGAGCACATAATAGGAGAGATAACGGCTAACCGCTCTATCCTGGATAGATATTCACGCGACGGCAGTGTTCTGACTATATCTCCCGAACTCGTAATGTTTCCAAGGGTTACAAATGATATTCGAAAAGCGGCTCGTTTTTCTTGGCAGTTAGCCGAAAAGGGTCACGCCATGCCTATGACTGTGCGCGGATCTGGTTCAAATCTTACTGGAGCTGCTATTGGAAAAGGCTTGATTATTAACACATCTCGTTATCTAGATAATATTATTCACGTAGCTTTGAAGGACAAAGAACACGTGGTCCATGTCCAGCCGGGGCTCAAGCTTAAGAATTTGAACGATACTCTTAACTGGCACGGTCTGTGCATACCAGCCTCGAGCAGTGATGAAGCTATCGGTACCGTCGGTGGCGCAGTTGCCAATAACTCACGTGGAAGATATTCTGGAAAATACGGAACTGTTGGTGAATCTGTCGTAAGGCTTGAAGTAGTACTAGCCAATGGCGACCTTATTGAAACGGCAAGGATAAGTAAGAAAGAATTCAGCAAGAAAAAAGGCCTTCAGACATTTGAAGGTGAGATATACAGAAAACTCGATGGTCTTCTCGAGGACAGTCAAGACCTAATCAAAGAAAAAGTACATAATGACGGGCTAGACAACGCTGGTTATTCACGTATTAGTCAGGTGCGTCGGCACGATGGCTCATTTGACCTAACGCCTTTATTCATAGGCAGCCAGGGAACATTGGGTATTATCTCGGAACTTGTTTTGAAGAGTGATTTCGTAAATTCTGAAAAATTAGTCATGGTGGCTACAGTAGAAAGTGACGGACTGGTTCGTGATGCCGTCGATGCTCTAATCAAACTCGATCCAACCGTGCTGGAGACATTTAATGGTGAAATATTTAAAATAGCCAATAAGACAGGTAAAGTGTATCCATTTCAGGAAAGTGCCGATCAATCTATCGGTTCGGTTATATATATACAATTTGATGATCTCCACGAAAGATCTCGTAACAAAAAGATGAAAAAGGCTGCAAAAATCCTCGATTCATACCAGTCGCAGTATGTTAGCTCAATAGATACTCCGCTAGAGGAACTAGAGTCTGTACTTGATGTCGATTTTGCAGCTATGCTGCTAGAATCTGAAGACCAGTCGATGCCACCTCTCGTAGACGGCGCACATATACCGGCGGGTAGATACGAAGAGTTTTGCTTGGCGCTCGATAAACTTGCGGATAAGCACCATATTTCCATGCCACTTCGCAGGAAAGTTCTTGATGGAATTATTTCAACTCGCCCTATTTTAGATCTAAGTAAGGTTGCCGACAAGCAGAAATTATTTAAGATTATCAGCGAATATTCTGAACTAGTAGAAAGCTTTGGTGGTACATTCGTGGCTGATGGCGGCGAAGGAAGACTCAAGGCTAATGCCGCTTATAAACTTCTAGATGAAGATGTCCAAAAATTATATGCGGATGTAAGAGATATTTTTGATCCATACGGAACCCTTAACCCAGGTGTTAAGCAACCAAATGAGCTGAAATCGATGGTAAGCTCGCTGCGTCATTCGTACGATATTAGTGATTTTTCGGCTTAGTATCTGGAACTGACCCACATTGACTTTTTGGCATAAATTTGCTATAGTAGCATAGTTCCAGAACTTCGAAAAACTAGGGGAAAAGCGTGGTCGGACCACATAGATTTTCTGTAGGCGATACCCTTTAGGTGATGGAGTTGAAGAATTTATTCAGATGCTTCGCGACTTAGGTATCGGTAAGAAATGCAGGTCAGCCGAGCGTCGTGTTCAACTGACGACTGAGTTCAAAATCGGTAAAATAATTTTGCCGGTTAACACTTGGGTGACGGTGTGGCCGAATAAGCTACATGATCTCGAGTTGGACTCTCGCATTGCCATGGTGCGCCGGGAGGGCGAGATTGTGACTGTGTACGTTAAGCGCGGCTTTGTGCGATCTCAACCAAAACCGGAGCCCGGGAGGGCTGTACCCGGCAATAGGCCAAGATATATATCGGCATAGCGCTATAAGAAAGGAGTTTCTGGGACATGCCCGCGTACTTTGTATGCGGGCTTTTCCTATACCCTGAGATATAATCTTTATATATGACAGAAATAATCGGTGTTGGTCCATATCCAAAACCTTGGCCAAAAGATATCAGATACGATAAAGAACTACTTAAGAGTGGTGATAGTCGAAATGTCGAAGATAAATATCGCTACCTTACTGTTGAGGCTATTAAATCAGACTTAGATAAGACTCGTCGACCACTAGAGATAGCGATAGAAAACTTTCAGCACGATATAAATATCGGTACTATTGTTCGCAATGCCAACGCCTTCAATCTAGCAGCGGTGCATATAATCGGTAAGCGCCACTGGAATAAGCGTGGTGCAATGGTAACAGATAGATATATGCACGTGCGCTATCACGCAACTGTCGATGATTTTGTAGAAAACATGCAAGGTAAAGTTATAGTTGCTGTCGATAATCAGCCCGGTGCAGTAAACCTAAGCGACATAAAACTCCCTATTAATGCTGTATTGGTATTTGGTGGAGAAGGCCCTGGGTTGTCATCAGAAATGGTCAAAGCTAGTCAGGCGATGGTGCAAATAGAACAGGCCGGATCAACCCGTTCGGTCAACGTCGGCGTGGCTAGCGGGATTGTTATCTATCAATGGGTGTTATCTAATATTGCCAAAAATGTCTAAAGATGATTAAATAATATTATGCAATACAAAACTAACCAGATCCAACATCTACATATATCGCCGGAGCGAATCGGTTAGTTAAATTTTCTTGAAAAATACATTACGCCGAAATCGCTTCGGCGTTTTTGTATATCCAAAAAATTAATAACAGGAGAAGAAAATGGTACAATCTAAGAATAAGGAAAATAAAATGAGTAATCTATCACCACAACCATACAAAGGCACACGTGACTACTACCCAGAAGATAAACGTATTCAGGGATATATTTTCTCTGTTTGGAAAAAAGTCTCTGAAAGCTTTGGTTATGAGGAGTATGGTGCGCCAATATTGGAACCCCTAGAGATATATACAGCAAAAAGCGGTAAAGAATTAGCGGGTGAGCAGACATACACTTTTGATGATCGTGGCGGACGAGTCGTAGCTATTCGACCAGAGATGACACCAAGCGTTAGCCGATTGGTAGCTGCGCGCCGTCAAGAAATGGCGTATCCGGCTAGATTATATTCGATAGCTAACTTCATGCGCTACGAACGCCCACAAAGGGGTCGAGAGCGTGAGTTTTGGCAACTAAACGTCGATATATTTGGTGTTGATGGTGTTCAGGCGGAGTCGGAAGTTATAGCTATGGCCGATGCAATTCTTAAGGCCTATGGCGCAAGTAATGAGGACTACGTAATTAAGATCAATAACCGTAAGTTAATCAATTTTATGATGGCACAGTATTTGGGCCTTGAAGCAGTTGAAGCTAGCTTAATGGTTAAGCTCTTTGACAGGCGAAATAAGATAAGCGAAGGTGATTTCGAATACCAAGCGCGAGAGATACTTGGCGATAATGCAGATAGTGGATTTGAAAAAGTGCGTGGTTTGCTAAATGCAAAGTCGATGGCCGACCTACCCGAGGAAATCCGCTCTAGTAGCGCTGTTCTTGAGGTTCAAGAGCTGTTTACACTACTGGATAGGGCAGGAGTTGAGAGTGTAACCTTTGATATTACTTTGATGCGTGGGCTGGATTACTACACAGGTACGGTTTTTGAGGTATTTGACACAGACCCAGACAATAACCGTTCGCTATTTGGCGGCGGTCGCTATGATGGATTGGTCGGACTATTTGGAGCAGAGCCGATATCAGCAGTAGGTATGGCACCAGGTGCAACAACTATGGAAAACTTTCTAAATTCACACAATCTTATGCCGGTATTTATATCGAGGACCGATGTCTACGTCATATCACTTGGAGACACAGCGAAAGCTAGCTCGAAACTTGCTAGTGACCTACGTAAAGTAGGTCTAAATGTAGAACTTGACGTAACTGGGCGCAAGCTTGACAAGCAAATTCGTACCGCATCTAAAAAGCAGATTGCAAATATGATATTTGTTGGTCAAGAAGAGGTTGATTCGGGTGTTTATGCACTTAAGAATACTGAGACTCAAGAAGAGCAAAAACTGTCTCTCGAAGAGATAGTCTCGAAACTTAAAAGCTAATAAGTACGATAATTTTTATATATTGTCAAAATTTATGGTTCTTTATATTTAATTATTTTCCGCTATACACGCAAAATGCTCATGCTATAATAATTAGCAATAGTTTACATAGTGTAATGACAAGGAAATAGTTGTTATAAACAAAATTAGTTCTAGAAGTTCTATGAGCAACGGTTTTACGATAGTAGAGCTACTCTTGGTGATTGTCGTGATAAGTATATTAGCCGTAGTCAGTATCGTTTCCTATAACGGTTTATCTTCCGGCGCTGCTATATCTGGATCCTTGAATTTTGAAGCTCAGTTACATCACAGATATTCTGCATTTGCAAAAGGTGATTGGAGTTTCGACGAATGTAGCGGATCTAGTGTTGCAAGCTCAACATACACCACGCCAGATGCAATAACTGGTTCAGCTAGTTGGATTACGGATACTCCATCTGGAAAAGGCTGTGCACTGAGGTTCAGCGGCGCAGAGAGCATAGACACTAAGGCTAGCCTTGGGTCTACGTTTTACGTGAAGGCGGCCTGGGTCCGTATTATGCCTCAGTCGTGTGCCGACTGGAATATATTGTCCCAGTCTGTTACTGAAGGTGCAACTTCCGCTTTTTTCGTAACAAGCTGCAAATTGTCTGCCGGCCAAGATGGATCATGGTATATAGTCTCATCCCCGAATACTATTAATGACGGGAAGTGGCATTACGTGGCGTTGATATGGGAAAATGGCACAATGAAACTCTACCTAGACGGAAAATTAGTCAGCAGCGCGGATAGCTCTGCACCCTCTAGTGTTGGTTATTTGTCAATTGGCTCCCACTACGGTATGAGTTTCATGGTGGGGGATATAGATAATCCTTTTACGGCTTCGGAATAAATAATACGTCTGCTATACTGGTTCAAGTATGAAGACATCTATAAAAAACCTATCCGAGACCAAAATTCAATTAACTATTGCTGTCGATAAGACCGCTCTTGATGATGCGCAAAAAGTTGCAATTACCAAGTTAAGTAAGGACGTAAAAGTCCAAGGCTTCCGCAAGGGCAAGGTGCCAGCCAACGTTGCAATCAAGAACATAGACCCAAGTCTACTGCAAGAAGAGACTATGAATAATGCTATTAGTAAGTCTGTAGCTGAGGCTTTTGTTGAAAATAAGATTCAGGTGCTTGAGCGTCCTGCTGTCGAAGTTAAAAAGTTTGTTCCAGGTGAGACGCTTGAATTTACAGCAGAAGCTGAAATTCTACCGGCCGTTAAATTAGGTGATTACAAAAAACTTAAGGTAGCAACAGAAAAAGTTACCGTTACTGCCAAAGAAGTTGATGAAATGTTAGAACGAATTCGAGTTGGGCTCGCTGAAAAGTCTGAAGTTACTCGTGCGGCAAAGATGGACGATGATACTATTATCGACTTTGTAGGCAAACGAGATGGCGTCGCTTTTGATGGCGGTACTGGAAATGACTACAACCTAAAGCTTGGAAGTAATTCATTTATCCCAGGATTTGAAGAAGGTATCGTTGGCAAGAAACCGGGCGAAACATTCGACATAGACCTAGAATTTCCAAAAGATTACCACTCTGCCGATCTAAAGGGAGCTATAGTCACCTTTACGACTACGCTGAAATCTATCAAAGAGGCGAAACTTCCAGAAGTAGATGATGCCTTTGCGGCAAAAGCTGGTCCATTCAAGACCGTCGCAGAGATGAAAACTGATCTTAAACGTGAAATAACTGACCAAAAAGAACGTGAAGCGAAAGAAAAGCTTAAAGACGTCCTTGTAACAAAACTTATTGAAGTCAGTAAGGTTCCTGTGCCTGAAGTCCTTGTAGATGACCAGATGAAGTCGATTGAGCAAGACTTTTCTCAGAACTTAATGTACCAGGGTATTACTATCGAGCAGTACATGGAGAACAAAGAGTTCAAAGACAAGGACGATTGGTACGCTCGTGAGGTTAAACCTGCGGCTGAGAAGCGTGTAAAGGCCGGTCTAGTGCTTGCAGAGTTAAGTAAGGTAGAGAAGATTGATGCAACTGCCGACGAGCTTGCAGAGCATATTAACATGTATAAAGAGCAATATGGTAAGAATCCAGAAGCTCTGAAGCAGTTTGATAACCCAGAAGTGCACCGTGACATCGCTAATCGTCTGATTACCGAGAAAACTGTCGAACGACTTGTTGAGCTAAATAAATAGTTATCCAAGTGTAACTTTTGAGCATTAAAATAGACGAGCCCGAGAGTGGCTCGTCTTTTTGTCCCGCCGATCATCGTTGCCGGCAGGACTTTTTGAGAATTTGCTTTCGCACGGGGAATACGTAACTGAATACGACAACGACAAAGCTTATTGCAACCGAACCAAGAACTATATTTAGCTGCCAAGGCATCGGTTCGTCGCCAGTTTGTTGTGAGAGGTCAATGAGACCCCAGACTGTAAAAAGCACAAACGTAACTCCAATAACTCCAATAATCCACTTCACGACCCACCTCTTCTCTCGTGTGAAGGACAACTTAGACTATCTCAGAAAAATACGCTGCTAGCAAGCATAAGTACTTGGCACTCACTTGCACCGAGTGCTATTTTTTGTGTATAATATTGGTATTATGAGTAGACCATCAAACTATCTAGTTCCAACTGTTATTGAAAAGTCTAGCGACGGGGAGAGAGCGTACGATATATATTCGCGACTGTTAAACGACCGTATTATATTCCTTGGTGAAGACGTGAATCATCATACCGCAAATATCATCGTGGCTCAATTGCTACACTTAGCAAATGAAGATCCAAAAAAGGATATACAGCTTTATATAAATAGCCCCGGTGGTAGCGTATATGACGGCATGGCAATTTATGACACCATGCAATACATCAAACCAGATGTTCAGACTATCGGCATAGGACTACAAGCCAGTATGGGCGCATTCTTGCTCAGCAGTGGTCAAAAAGGTAAGAGATTCCTTCTACCTCACGCTAAAGTTATGATTCACCAACCCAGTAGTGGAACACAGGGTAAAGTTACGGATATGGAAATCGACCTTAAAGAGGGTATTGCTGTTAAAGAAATGCTTGCAGAACTACTCGCTAAAAATACCGGACAAAAGATCGCTAAAGTTAAAAACGATATGGAACGCGATTACTGGATGAGTCCCGGTGAGGCTAAGAAATACGGCCTTGTAGATGAAATTATAGAAAAAGCATAGGGTGGCTATTGGAAATTAGCAATTAGCTATCGGCATTAAATGCTATATTCCACTAGCTATATTCTAATAGCTATATAATTGTTGACTTTTATTAGTCAAACATGCACAATAGGTGACAAGAAGTAGTGTAGCTTTGGTTATCTATGTCCAAAAATGAGAGTGGCATCACATATGGGCTGACCAATGTTAAGGGAATCTTCGGCGCCAAAGAACACCCTATTAACTAATACAATTCAAAACAAGGAGTTTGCATATATATGGCAAAAGCTAAGCCTAGTAATGCAGCACGAGTATTCTTCACCAAGGAAGATACTGCGTTGCCATTACCTAATCTAATCGCACATCAAAAAGATAGTTGGCGTGAGTTCGTCGAAACGGGACTAAGCGAAATTTTCGCAGAGTTAAACCCAATCGATGACTACACCGGACAGAAATTAGCATTAAGATTTAAAGATTATGCATTCCAAGATCCAAAGAATACAGAACGCTTTGCAAAAGAGAACAACCTAACTTTTGACGCGCCCCTACTTGTAAACGTAGAGCTTACTAACAAAGTAACTGGTGAAGTTAAAGAACAAGAAATTTACCTTGGTGATTACCCATGGATGACTGACCGCGGTACTTTTGTTATCAACGGAACAGAACGTGTCGTCGTATCTCAACTTATCCGAAGTGCCGGTGTTTTCTTCACAGCTGATAAAACAGTTGCTCGTAATAATTATGGCGCGAAACTTATTCCTGGTCGTGGCGCATGGCTAGAATTTGAAACAGCTAGCAATGGTGCTATCTACGTTAAAATCGACCGTCGCCGTAAACTACCTATAACAACTCTTTTCCGTGCTCTTGGCCACAACAAGACCTCAGAAATAAAGAGTCTATTTGCCGATATTGATACAGGAGATGTTAAATACATCGATGCCACTCTTGAAAAAGATCCTGCTCACGGTACAAATGAAGCCTTAATCGAAGTTTACCGACGTCTACGTCCAGGTGATCTTGCTACTGTTGACAACGCAAAATCTATGATTGAGAGAATGTTCTTTGATTTCAAACGATTTGACTATAGCCGTGTCGGACGATTCAAATTGAACCAACGACTTGGTGTTGAGCTTCCAAACAATACCGAAAACCGCGTTTTCCAGATCTCAGATCTAATCGCTATTGTTCGTGAGATTATTCGTCTAAATAACTCACAAGAGCCACAAGACGATATTGACGCGCTTTCAAACCGTCGCGTTAAGTTAGTTGGTGAGCTTGTTGCTCGTCAGTTCCGTGTAGGTATGCTTCGTATGCAACGAAACGCTATGGACCGTATGTCTATGTCAGATCTTGAGAACGTTAGCCCAACACAGCTAATTAACGCTCGACCTGTTGTGGCTGCTGTACGTGAATTCTTTGCGAGTAGCCAGCTTTCACAGCTTATGGACGAGACAAACCCTCTTGCTGAGCTTTCACACAAGCGTCGCCTAAGCTCAATGGGTCCTGGTGGACTTTCACGCGAGCGTGCAGGATTCGACGTTCGTGACGCCCACCCGACTCACTATGGCCGTCTATGTGCCGTAGAGACTCCAGAAGGTGCCAACATTGGACTTGTACTTAACCTTGCGTCATATGCTCGTGTAAACGACTATGGATTTATCGAAACACCTTATCTTAAGGTTGTTAAGGGTAAAGTTACCGATGAGGTCGTATATCTTGATGCTTCTGAGGAAGCTGTTGAGGTTATCGCCGACGCTGGTGCTGAAGTAAACGATGACGGTACATTTGCCGCAGAGCGTGTTAGCGCCCGAAACGGTATTTTGCCAGAGCAAGTTGATGTTAGCGAAGTTACGTTTATGGATGCCGCTCACAAACAGATTCTTGGATCTAGCGCAGCTTTGATTCCATTTATTGAAAAGAACCGTGTTGACCGATCTTTGACAGGTTCTGCCATGCAGAAGCAAGCCGTTCCACTACTTACACCTAATTCTCCAGTAGTAGGTACTGGTATCGAAGGCGTTATTGCTCAAAATACTAGCCAACTTATTCTTGCGAGCGGTAGTGGTGAAGTTGTTCGTGCTGATGGTGATGAAATTCACGTTAAATACGCTGATGGCGTAAAAGTATACGAACTTACTCACTTTACAAAGAGTAACGACGACCGTTCAATCAACCAGAAGGTTCGTGTTGAGCGTGGTCAGAAAGTAAAAGCTGGAGATATTCTTATCGAAGGTGCTTCTATTGCCGAAGGTGAACTTGCACTCGGTGCTGACCTTACCGTGGCCTTCATGCCATGGGGCGGATACAACATGGATGACGCTATCGTACTTTCACAGCGTCTTGTCCAAGATGACACATTGACTAGTATTAACATCAAAGACTACACAGTTGAAGTTCGTGAGACTAAATTAGGTCCAGAAATTGTAACTCGTGATATTCCAAATGTTTCAGAAGAATCGTTACGTCACCTTGACGAGAACGGCATTATCCAACTTGGATCAGAAGTTAAGTCTGGTGATGTACTTGTCGGTAAGATTACACCTAAGGGTGAACAAGAACTTTCAAGTGAAGAACGATTGTTACGCGCAATCTTCGGTGAAAAAGCCAAGGATGTTCGTGACACTTCACAGCGAATGAACAATGCCGGTGGCGGTAAAGTTGTTGGTGTTAAGATTTTCTCTCGAGAAAACGGACACGAACTAAAAGCTGGTGTTTTGATGCAGATTCAGATCTTCGTAGCTCAGCTACGTAAAATTTCAGTTGGTGACAAGCTAGCTGGACGTCACGGTAACAAGGGTGTCGTTGCGCGAATCCTGCCTGTCGAAGACATGCCATTTATGGAAGACGGAACACCTGTTGACGTGGTATTGAACCCACTTGGTGTGCCTAGTCGTATGAACATTGGTCAGTTGTTTGAAACTCACCTTGGTATGGCTGCAAAAGCACTTGGTTACAAGGTAGCTACCCCTCCATTTAACGGAGTACTTGATGAAACTATTAGTGATGAGCTAGAAAAAGCTGGTTTTGCCCGAGATGGTAAATTCCAACTATACGATGGTCGTGATGGTAGTGCATTTGAAGAGCGCACAACAGTTGGTGTTATGCACATGATTAAGCTTCACCACATGGTTAGCGACAAGATCCACGCCCGTTCAACTGGTCCTTACACTATGATTACTCAGCAACCACTTGGTGGTAAAGCCCAAAACGGTGGTCAAAGGTTCGGAGAGATGGAAGTTTGGGCACTAGAGGCCTACGGTGCCGCCGCAACTCTACAGGAAATGATTACTATCAAATCTGACGATGTTTACGGACGAGCCAAAGCTTACGAGTCAATCATCAAGAATGATTTGATCGTTGGTCCAAAGCTACCTGAATCATTTAACGTACTTGTTAAAGAACTTCAAGGACTTGGCCTACGTGTTGACTTACTTGATGAGTCTGAAGACGCTATTGTTGACGCCGAACAAGTTATACGTAGTGTAATAGACGGCAAACCAGTTGCTGCCAGTGATGTCGCCGGAGACGAAGAGGAAGAGGAAGTTGAAACAGTACTTGATGAAGCAGATGGTCTTGGAGACTTCGAAGACGGTGTATCTGTACAGGACATAGATGAAATAGACGAAATCAAGGAGGAGGCGTAATATGAGTCGTATTTTAGCCAATAATGGTATTGCAGATTTTGATGCGGTTCGCCTATCAGTAGCAAGTCCAGAAGACATCATGAAGTGGAGTAACGGTGAGGTTACCAAGCCTGAGACGATTAACTATCGTACTCAGAAGCCAGAACGTGATGGACTTTTCTGTGAAAGAATTTTCGGACCAGTAAAAGACATCAACCCGCATGACAACAAGCTAAAGGGAGTTCGCTCTCGTGAAGCAGCTGTCGACAAGAATGGTGACCTAGTCACTAAGTCTATCGTTCGTCGTGAGAGAATGGCTCACATTACGCTGGCTGCCCCAATTGCACACATCTGGTTTATGCGTGGTACTCCAAGTGCTATGAGCCTCATACTCGGTATGACAGTTCGTAACCTTGAGCGTATTGCTTACTTTGCAACATATGTAATCCTGAAGTCTGATGACGCCAAGCGTGATCAATACTTAGCTGATATTGAAGCAGAGACCGAAGCTGGTCGAATGGCAATCAAGATTCGTTATGAGAAAGAAGCTGAAGCTGATGATGCTGACGTAAAATCTCTTGCAGAGAAGATGTCTCGTGAAGTTGAAGAACTAAACGAAAACTATTTGATCAAAAAAGCTCAACTAGATAGTCTAGTTAAGGGTGCTTTGATCAATGAGGTTGACTACAGAAGCCTTCCTGAAGAGTACGAAGAGCTAATTGAAGTAAACATGGGTGGACAAGCGCTTAAGGCACTTCTAGACGAAATTAACTTGTCTGAGCTTATCGCTAAGTTAAACGAAGAAGTAGCCGGAGCTAAAGGGCAACGAGAAAAGAAGCTTATTAAGCGTCTTAAGGTTCTTGAAAGTATGCAAGCTGCAGGAATTAAGCCAAATAGCCTAACACTAACCGTTTTACCTGTTATTCCACCAGACCTACGTCCGATGGTTCAACTTACTGGTGGTCGATTCGCTACATCTGACCTAAATGACTTATACCGACGCGTGATCAACCGTAACAACCGTCTAAAGAAACTAATTGACCTAAATGCTCCTGAAGTTATTCGTCGCAATGAAATGCGTATGCTTCAAGAAGCTGTTGACGCCTTGATAGATAACTCTGCTGCCCGCGGTGGTCGTGCTGTAAATGCTACCGGTGGACGCCGTCGTTTGAAGTCAATTAGCGACATGCTAAAAGGTAAGCAAGGACGATTCCGTCAGAACCTTCTTGGTAAGCGTGTTGACTATTCTGGACGTTCAGTTATCGTTGTTGGTCCAAAACTAAAGATCAACCAATGTGGTATTCCAAAGCAAATGGCCCTAGAGCTATTTAAGCCATTCGTAATAAGCTGGTTGATACGCAACGAACATGCCTACAACATCCGCTCAGCAACTCGTTTGATCGAAGCTGGTGATGCACTTGTTTGGGACGCGCTAGATGCTGTAATCGAAGGCAAGTACGTACTACTTAACCGTGCGCCATCATTGCACCGTTTATCAATCCAGGCTTTCCAGCCAAAACTAGTAGAAGGTAAGGCTATCCACCTTCACCCACTTGTAGCAAACGGTTTCAACGCCGACTACGATGGTGACCAGATGGCAGTTCACTTGCCACTATCAGATGACGCGCAGCGTGAAGCACGAGAGCTTATGAGCGCTACTGCTAACTTGCTTAAACCAGCCGATGGTGCACCAGTACTAAACATCGGACAGGACGTTGTTCTTGGTAACTACTACTTAACTTACGAAAAACCAAGTGCACAGACCAAAGATGTAAAAGCCTACAGTTCTGTCTACGAAGCTGAAATGGCTTACGACAACAAGATTTTGCAACTTCAGTCACCAATCCGTGTACATGCAAAGGGTGAAATACGAGATACAACTCTTGGACGTGTCTTCTTTAACGAAATCCTACCAAGTGATTTCCCATACGACAATAGTATCCAAAACAAGAAACAACTAAAGAAGGTTCTTGCTAAGATATTTGACCAATACGGTCCTGAGACTACAGCTAAGACCGCTGACCGAATGAAAGGCCTTGCCTTCAGGTTTGCTACAATCGCCGCTGTTTCTACTGGTAAAGATGACTACGTAAGCTTCAGCGAAACTGCAGAGTTTATCGCCGAAGGTGATGCTAAGACCGCTCTTATTGCTGAGCAATTTGATCAAGGTCTTATTACTGAAGACGAACGTTATTCTCTAACGGTAGCCGCATGGCGAAGTGTTGACAAGAATATTACAACCTTCTTGCAATCTAAGCTAAACGATATGGACACAAGTATTAGTGTGATGGTTAACTCTGGTGCGCGTGGCGATATCTCAAATGTTAAGCTTGCAAGCTCTATGATTGGTATCATGGTGGATGCGACTAACCGCGAGATTGAGCTACCTATCCGAAGTAACTACAAGCAGGGACTAAGTTCACTAGAACAATTCGTTGCTACTCGTGGTGCTCGTAAAGGTCTTATTGACACAGCCCTAAAGACTGCCGACTCAGGTTACCTAACTCGTCGACTTGTCGATGTTTCACAAGACGTATTTACAGTTGAAGACACCCCAAATAGTGACGATGGATTCTTTATCTACCGAAGCGAATCAGAGCAGACAATGATCAACTTTGGTAACCGATTGTTCGGACGATTTACTGCCGAAAAAGTTGGAAACTTAGTTGGTGCAGATGAGCTAATTACTCGAAAGATTGCTAGCGCTATCGAAGCCGATTCAAGTATTACAGAAGTTAAAATCCAAAGCGTTCTTACAACTAAGAACTTACGTGGAATTCCACGAAAAAGCTATGGTATCGACATGGCCAGCGGGTCACTAGTTGATAAAGCTCAGCCTGTAGGTGTTATCGCCGCTCAATCAGTCGGTGAGCCTGGAACACAGCTTACTCTAAAGACTTTCCACGCAGGTGGTGTAGCCGGTGGAGACATTACACAAGGTCTTCCTCGTGTAGAAGAGTTGTTCGAAGCCAGGTCTCCAAAGGGTCAAGCTACGATAAGTGAAATCTCTGGACTTGTTGAAGTCTGGGAAGAAGGCAAGAAGTACATCGTACAAGTTGCTCCTCAATCTGGAAAAGTTGAAAAAATCAAACTTGATGGACGTAAGGCAGTTGTTAAGTCTGGAAGTGACGTAAAAGTTGGTGACGTTCTTGCTACTGGTGAAAAAGAATCAATGCCACTTGTTGCGCCATTTGACGGAATCGTTGAAGTGACAAAGACAAGCATCGTTCTTGCATCAAACTCAAGCACTCCAGCTAAATACGAAATTCCTGGTACTTCTCAATTAGTTATTAAGTCGGGTGATATGGTTGAAGCGGGTGACCGTCTAACTATCGGTTCACTAAATCTTCACGATTTGATGAAGTACAAGGGTACTGAAGCAACTCAGCGATACATTATCAATGAAGTTCTTCGTATCTATGCTGCACAGGGACAAGACGTTGCCGACAAGCACCTTGAGGTTATTGTTCGTCAGATGTTTAGCCGTGTACAGGTTGAAGATTCAGGTGATTCAACATTTGTAACTGGAGACATCGTTTCTAAGGCCGCTGTTGTTGAAGCTAATGAAGTGCTTGCAACTGAAGGCAAGGAACTGATCGGTTATACTCAGTTACTACTAGGTATCACCAAGGTTTCTATCTGGTCAGACAGCTTCCTATCTGCTGCATCATTCCAAGACACGACTCGTGTATTGATCAATGCTGCTGTAAGTGGAAGAATCGACCGTCTACATGGACTAAAGGAAAACGTGATTATTGGTCGCAAGATTCCTGTAGGTACCGGTGCTCGTAGGGCAGATGGCACACTCGAGAGCGATGAAGAGATCGTTTCTGAGATAGCTGAAGATATTGAACTAGCTGCTTAAGTAAAGAGTTAGGTTCAAACAAAATAAAAACGCTCGTAAAGGGCGTTTTTATTTTTAAGGTTACTTCGCTATCTAAAATTAGAAGATGTGTTATTACTTGATATAATACTATAAAAGTATTATAATATGTACATATGAGCAATTTGGATAATATATATAATGCTGTTACTGAATGCCCTTTTGACTCACAAAGGGTCTGTCCGGTATTGGTTGAGAAGGCTGATCCGTACATGAATGACCCTAGCAAAACCACTATCGAAAAAGAACGTTTGATTGGCGGGATCGTATGGCGAGCACAGGAATTGCTTCGAAGACAGGGAAATAAGACTACCAGAAGACTAGGAGCCACGGGTTGTGATGTGTCTTTCGTCGAATAATGTAACTATGTATCCAAGATAGACAAAATTGATATTTTCTGTTAATATTAATGGTGAGTTTCCTCTTATTGGACTCATGAGTTATTTGAATGTGTACAGACTCATGAATGCCGGATAAGTATGACACAGAGAGAACATGCTGAGTTTAATCTGTAAAATATGATCATAGAATGTTGAAGATGCTTGAGACTAACGTTTCATTCATGGATTGCGACATTCTGATTATTAAATTGTAATAAATAAAATTGGAGTATTAATGCCAACAATCAATCAATTAGTGCGAAAACCACGCAAGACTGCCGGTAAGAAATCGAAGTCTCCTGCGCTTGGACGTATTCACAATGCACTAAAAACTCGTTACTACGAGCAAAACGGCCCACTTAAACGTGGCGTTTGTATCAAAGTAACTACAAAGACACCAAAGAAACCTAACTCAGCTCTACGTAAGGTCGCACGTGTGCGTCTAACTAACCAGCAAGAAGTTTGGGCTTACATCGGTGGAGAAGGTCACAACCTACAGGAACACGCCGTAGTGCTAGTTCGTGGTGGTCGTGTGCCAGACCTTCCAGGTGTTCGTTACCACATCGTACGTGGTGCCCTCGATCTTCAAGGAGTTGCTAATCGTAAACAGGGCCGTTCTAAATACGGCGCTAAAAAGGATGACAAGTAATGCCTCGTAAAGTAACCGCCAGTCTACAACGTAAACTAAACCCTGACCGTAAGTATCAGAGTGTTATGGTTCAGCGCCTTATCAATAAAGCTATGCTTGATGGTAAAAAATCAATTGCCGAACGTGCCGTTTATTCAGCACTTGAAGTAGCTGCAAAAAAGCTTGATAGCGAAGACCCACTAGCAGTATTTGAACGTGCTCTAAAGAATGTTTCTCCAAACTTCGAAGTTAAATCTCGTCGTGTTGGTGGTGCAAACTATCAGATTCCGTTCCCTGTTGCTGGTCACCGTCAGTTGCACTACGCCTTTTCATGGCTAGTACAGTCTGCTCGTGCTCGTAAAGGTATGTCATTCTCTCAGCGTCTTGCGCTAGAGATTGTCGACGCCCACAACGAAGCCGGTGCTGCTTACAAGAAAAAAGAAGATACCCACAAGATGGCCGAAGCCAACCGAGCTTTTGCTCACTTCGCCCGCACATAATCTTGAAGTCTATTCAAATAAGGAATCCTCACATCTTGTGGGGATTTTTTATTTAATCTAATATGCGTCTTATATCGTTAATAATACTTGTGCTTGTGCGCAGTATGTCGGTCTAATAGAATAGTGAAATGAGTTTAGAAAAGTTACCCATCCCGGGGCCAAGCGAATACTTATCCGCAATAGGTGAAGTATCGTATGGGTTTATCGCAGACGGTGGAGTGGAGAAGGCAATACGCGCACATGTTGAGCTTCAGGATAAAGATACTAGACATAAAACAGATATATTTAGAAAAGAGATAGAAAAGATCGTACAATTTACAGCTCCCGAGGATAGACAGCTAGGAATCACTTTTGACGAACATTTTTCTATGGGTCCGGCGATAATGATGGGTTCAATTGCTGGATCTATGGTCGTTGATATTGTGCACGGCGGATTCGTGAGCTTAAGAGACGTGCTTGTAAATTTGCCGCCTCCTAGTTATTCAATAACAGAAGACGGTGCAGAGACGAGACATAATATAGCCAAGTCTATACTTGAACTAGGTGATAAGGGCATGAGATTGATTGGTGATCTGGCTGAATCTGAAGTAGAGGCTTGGGAAGAAGAAGTTATTAAAGAAGTAAACAACCAAAGATACTTTAGGTCAGGGTTTGGTATGGTTATACTTGGTGCGCATATGAAACATAAAAATGCTAAAAATGAAGATTTTTTAAAACAAGTAGTAACTGGGCAACCCAACAGAAACTGGGACGAGCAACTCAAGCAACTTTTAGGGGGTTCAGAGCCTCAATAGCACTAGAAATTAATCCTCACTACTGGTATAATGTATCCAAAGCGCTATTTTCTATGGCGAAAAATTTATACAAACCAAGCAAGGAAGAGACTAACTCATGGCACAAAAAACCGTCCCACTAAAGGACTTTCGTAATATCGGTATTATCGCCCATATTGACGCAGGTAAAACAACTACAACCGAAGGTATCCTATACCGTACAGGTATAAACCACAAGATTGGTGAAGTTCGTGGTGCCAATGGCGACAGTGCCACTACTGACTGGATGGCTCAAGAGAAAGAGCGCGGAATCACTATTACTAGTGCCGCTGTTACTTGTTTTTGGAAAGAACACAAGATTAACATCATCGATACACCAGGCCACATCGACTTTACAGCCGAAGTAGAACGTTCTCTTCGCGTTCTAGACGGTGCTGTGACTATCTTTGACGGCAAGATGGGCGTTGAAGCACAGTCTGAGACTGTATGGCGACAAGCCAACAAATACGGTGTGCCACGTATTTGTTTCATCAACAAGATCAACCAAACTGGTGGTGATTTCTATAAATCTCTTGATACTATTCATAATCGTCTAAGCAAACAGGCTCTTCCTGTTCACTTGCCAATTGGTTTTGAAAAAGATATCAATGGTGTCGTTGACCTTGTAGATATGAAAGCATACACATACGAAGATTATACTGATCACGAATTGGTTCAGGGTGAAATACCTGCCGACATGCTAGAGAAAGCTAAGAACGCTCGTAGCCTACTTGTTGAAGCAGCTGTCGAAGCTGACGATGTTTTGTTTGAGCGATTCTTGGAACAAGGTGAAGAATCTATCACAATCCCGGAGCTAAAAGCAGCTCTTCGTAAAAGAGTATTAGCCGGAGACTTCTTCTTAGTAAGTGGTGGCGACGGTCGTGGTGTTATCGTTGAAAAACTTCTTGATATCATGGTTGATTTCTTGCCATCTCCTCTTGATGTTGACGCTATCTGGGGTGTTAACCCAAAGACTGGTGACAAAATTGAGCGTAAACCTGCCGAATCTGACCCAGTTGCTGGACTTGCCTTCAAGATAGCAACTGACCCATTTGTTGGAAAACTAATTTTTGTACGTGTTTACAGTGGTAAACTTGCTGCCGGAAGTTATATCCTCAACACAACTACTGGTAACAAAGAACGCGTTGGACGTATCGTACGTATGCACGCCGACAAGCGTGAAGAGATAGAATCAGTATCTGCCGGAGACATCGCAGCCGTTATTGGTCTTAAAGACACATTTACTGGACACACCCTATCTGATCCAGCTCATCCAATTGCTCTTGAGAGTATTACTTTCCCCGACCCACCAGTATCTATTGCTGTTGAGCCAAAGACAAAAGCTGACCAAGAAAAAATGGGCGTAGCTTTGCAACGTCTTGCCGAAGAAGACCCAACTTTCCGTGTACATACCGATGACGAAACAGGCCAGACAATCATGTCGGGAATGGGTGAGTTGCACCTCGACATTTTGATTGATCGTATGCGTCGTGAGTTTAACGTTGAAGCCAACATCGGTGAGCCACAAGTTGCCTTCCGTGAATCAATCAAGGGAACTTCAGACGTTCAAGGTAAGCACGCTAAGCAATCTGGTGGACGTGGTCAATATGGTGATGTTTGGATTAAATTCGAAGCAAACGAACCAGGCAAAGGATTTGAGTTCTTCGACGCCATTAAGGGTGGAGTTGTTCCAAAAGAATACATCAAGCCAGTTGAAGCCGGTGTTCGCGAGACACTTGACGGTGGTGTTATAGCTGGATATCCAGTTGTAGACATCAAGGCAACTCTTCATGATGGAAGCTACCACGATGTTGACTCAAGCGAGCTAGCCTTTAAATTGGCCGGTAGCCTTGCAGCACGTGAAGGTATTAGGCAAGCTAAGCCGATTCTTCTTGAGCCAGTTATGCGCGTAGAAGTCACTACTCCAGAGGAGTTCATGGGTGACGTTATCGGTGACCTTAATGCTCGCCGTGGACGCATAGAATCCATGGAAGATCTAAACGGTGGCGCCAAGTTAATCAAGGCTATCGTACCTCTTGCAAGTATGTTCGGATACACTAATGATATCCGTTCGATGAGCCAAGGTCGTGCCGCATCTACAATGGAGCTAGCGCAGTACGAAGAAGTACCACCAAATGTCGCTCAAGAGATTATCGAAAAGCGCTCAAGTAAATAATATTTAGTAGGTGGTATTTGGTAGATAGTAGATGGATAAAAAGCCTTTACTAACTGATATAAAACCTGTATAATTCGTGTTATACGTCGTGAGATATTGTTGTCTTATGCGAAAAATAATTTAAGGAGAAATAACTAAAATGGCAGATTTCGATCGAACCAAACCACATGTTAACGTAGGAACTATGGGCCACGTTGACCACGGTAAAACTACATTAACTGCAGCTATTACAGCTACTCTAGCAAAGCGTCTTCCAAGCTCAGTCAACAAGGCTGTTGCCTACGACCAAATCGACAACGCCCCTGAAGAGCGTGCACGTGGTATTACCATTGCATCATCTCACCAGGAATACGAGTCAGAGAACCGTCACTACGCTCACGTTGACATGCCGGGACACGCCGACTACGTAAAGAACATGATCACAGGTGCTGCCCAAATCGATGGAGCTATCCTAGTGGTTGCTGCAAACGATGGCCCTTTGCCACAGACTCGTGAGCACGTTCTACTTGCAAAGCAAGTTGGTGTGCCAAAGATCCTTGTTTTCCTAAACAAGATGGACCTTGCTGATCCAGAACTAGTTGAACTAGTTGAAATGGACATTCGTGAACTACTTGCAAAGAACGGCTTCGACGAAGACGCTCCTATCATCAAGGGTTCAGCTACAAAGGCCTTAGAAGGCGACGAAGCTTCTATGGACGCTATTATGGAACTAGTTGCCGCTCTTGACAGCTACGTACCAGAACCAGTTCGTGACCTAGACAAGCCTTTCCTTATGCCTATTGAGGACGTTTTCTCAATCAAAGGTCGTGGAACAGTTGCTACTGGTCGTATCGAACAGGGAATCGTTAAGATTAACGACCCAGTTGAGATCGTTGGTATCCACAATTCACAGAGCACAGTTGTAACTGGTATTGAGGCTTTCAAAAAGAACCTTAACCAAGGACAAGCTGGTGACAACGCTGGACTACTGCTACGTGGTATCGAGCGCGAACAAATTGAACGTGGTCAAGTTCTTGCAAAACCAGGTTCAATCACTCCACACACAGAGTTTGAAGCTGAAGTTTATATCCTAAAGAAAGAAGAAGGTGGACGACACACTCCTTTCTCAAAGGGTTACAAACCACAGTTCTACTTCCGTACAACTGATGTAACTGGTGAAGTTGAACTTCCAGCTGACAAAGAGCTAGTTATCCCTGGCGACACACTTACATTTACAGTTAAGCTTCTAGCTCCAATCGCTATGGAGCAAGGTCTAAACTTCGCTATCCGTGAAGGTGGCCGTACTGTTGGTGCTGGTGTTGTTACAAAGATTACTAAGTAATTTAGTCCAAGCAAACACAAAATACCCTCGAGTAATCGGGGGTATTTTTATTGCAAATAATCAAGCACCGGCCGAGTGTCAGCGTAGAGTCTCAGGCCGGGGCAGATGGATGTGGACCTTAGGCCAGCACTACGACGCTAAGCCTCTCCTCCACCGAAGCGAATAGCATCCATATTTCACCTCCTTTCGGATAAAATAACTGTATCATAAAAGCAAAAGCCCCGCACCGATGAGGGCGCGTGGCTCTGCAATCGTGCGGGGTTGTAGTTGTACGCGGTTGTTCAGGCGCATTCTGGGCTGTTCGTGACGAGTTCAGTAAGGTCTGAGTTAAAACCCTTCCCTGGGAAGTTATAAATCAGGGTACTTCCATCACACCATTTGTATGGACCACTGGTGTATCCTTCGAGGTAGACCCTGCCGATTCGAGGGTCGGTAACTGATAATGCCCTTTTGTTGGCCCTGGCATCGTCTCTCATAAGTACCGTAGTAAAGACTACGAGAGCTGCAACAAATAATATTGCGAATACAGCTAACAGTATGTTCCCCTTATTTTTCACAGTAACCACCTTAACGTACGATCTGTCAGAGTTTCTGACAATATCAACATTGTAACATATCTTTTGTATATAGTCAATTGATGCAATATAGTTATTGTGGTCTATATACAGGCATAATGATAGGCACTATATTGAATAAAATGAGGTGAAGTGTTAGTATATACAAGTATTAAATAAATCATTTCGACAACTCGGCCAGACGTAAGCCCAAGGGAAAGGGATACGATTCGAGCAGAGGTTACGGGATAACAGCAAAGGAGTCATATTATTATGGCAGAAGCAAAAACAGAAGGCGGTCTACGAATTCGTATCCGTCTAAAAGCATATGATCACAAAGTGATCGACCAATCAGCAAAACAAATTATCGATACGGCTATCCGTACAGGCGCAAGCATAGCTGGCCCAGTGCCACTTCCTACGCGTCGTAGTACTTTCACAGTAGTGAAATCACCACACGTCTACAAAAAAGGTGGTGAGTCATTTGAGATGCGCGTACACAAACGTCTTATCGACATCACAAACGCAACTCCAAAGACAATCGACAGCCTGCAAAACCTCAGCCTACCAGCTGGTGTTGACGCAGAAATCCGAATGTAATAATTGGATTCAATAAATATAGCCCCAAATTGGGGCTATATTTATTTTACAGACATTCTATACTAAGTAAGAGAATCGATTACTTTAACTGCGTCTAGACCTTGGAGGATTATCCAAATCTGTAGGACAGTAATGATCGAGAGAAGGATTATCCAATACTTTGTCTGAGTCGTTACATTGAATGTCCAGAAGGGTTGAGATTCTTTACCGAGTTTGAAGCTTTCGTAAGGGGCAACTTTAGCAACTTTCGTTTTTTTACTTGTTACTTTTCTGACAGGTTTTGCGGTAGTCTTTTTAGCTACTGTTTTCTTTACTGGTTTTTTTGCTGCGGGCATAATAAATCCTTTTTGTAAGTTATGTTGTTATTATGCCTAAGATTAGTTTTAAACACAAGCGATAATGGCATTTGTCTCGGATATTGGTATACTTGATTTATGAATTTTATATTAAGGTCGGCGTCACTACTGACTATCGCAGTATTAACTGTTATCTTATTGCTATCGGGCGTTATCCGGGCTGAAAGCGCCAACTGTAAACCTTCTGAATCAATCTGTAATACCGATAAGCTCCTAACGCTCGGTGGTTCGCTGGCATCATCTACTAAACCTAATATCGAAGATCCTTCATGGATGCACCCTAAGGTCGTATTTACTTACAACATAGCAACTAGTGGTAATGTTGCTGCTAATTTGCAAGAGTTCAGTGCTCAGGTGAGCCAAACCCTAAACGATAGCCGAGGCTGGAGTCAGCTTGGTGCGCAGTTTAGGGAAGTAGATAGCGGGGGAGGCTTTACTCTATATCTAGCCGCGGCATCTACTATGACCAGCTTTTCTTCGTATTGTAGTGCATCTTGGAGTTGCAGGGTGGGTACGAGCGTTATTATTAATCAAGATAGATGGCTTGGAGCAACCGATGCTTGGAATAACGCAGGGGGAAGTTTGAGAGATTACCGTCACATGGTTATTAATCACGAGGTTGGACATTGGCTTGGTCACGATCATTTGACCTGTAGCGGAGCCGGTCAACCAGCACCTATCATGCAACAACAGTCTATAGACCTACAAGGTTGTAAGTTTAATGCTTGGCCACTACCGAGTGAGCTTTGGAGCAGTAGATTATGAAAGAATATCGTAAAAAGCGAATAAGTCTAAAATATAGGATTATCGTAGCTATACTTATCGTTATATTGGCACTTGGAGGCGCTGCTTGGATTGTTCTCGTGACGGCTGATCAATCTATCAGCTCGACAAAGGCTAGTCTGTCTATTAGCCTCGTAGGGCTTAACGAAGCAATTTCTGACGATAAATTGTCCAGTGCCGATAAGATTTCGTCAATGTCGGCCTATCTTAGCCAGCTAGCCATTGCAAAGAAGGGTCTTTGTAATCAAGACAAGAACGATCTGATATCTGTATCTTTAAGATTTACAAGCGGTTGTGCTGATAAATCAGTAACATTAAACAAAATAATTGATACTTCTAATATATTGGCTGGAATGATTAAAGACGACAACTACTTGTCGACCATAATTAACAAAAGTTCGGCCTCAGATAGTATCCATGATTTGGCCATCAATTGGAGTGACATCGCTAAAAAGGTCAGTGATTACAAGGTGTCCGACAGCTTAAAAGATGAAAAACAAAAGCTTTCAGTGGTTATTGAAACCTATGCTAATACCTGGAAAGCGCTTGATGCGGCAGATAATAGTCAAGATAAGACTGCTTTTGATACATCTAGAGACAGTATAAATACTACGTATACTCAAATAACCAAATACAATGATATATTCCACGCACAAACAGCTAAGACGGTTGAATTATTAAACGAACAAATCCGATTATTTAATAGTTAATGCTACACCTATAGACTTGACCCCTAACAGATAGTGTGATACTATTGGCGGGTAACTTATTACGAAAATAATAAACAATTCTTGGTGAATTGGTAAGTCCAACAGATGTGGATACTGCCTTGCACCAAGAATTTTAAGTGGGAGCAAAAGGGCATGAAAGCACTTATCGGTACCAAAATTGGTATGACCCAAATCATCAGCGAAAGTGGTGTTGCAGTTCCTGTGACTCTAATTCAAGCTGGCCCAAATACCGTCACTCAGGTAAAAACCATCGACAACGATGGTTATACTGCGGTACAAATGGGATATGGTGAGGGTAAGAACCTGAGCAAGGCCGTAGCAGGACACGTCAAAACTGCTGATATCAAACCGAAGCATATTCGGGAAGTACGTGTGGAAGAACTACCAGAAGGCCTCTCGGTAGGAAGCACGTTGGACGTAACATCATTCACTCTTGGTGAAATGGTTAACGTAACAGGAACAAGTAAAGGTAAAGGTTTTGCAGGTACTGTAAAACGCCATAACTTTAATACTAGCAAGAACACCCACGGTGGTAACGGAAACGTTCGTAAGCCTGGTTCAATTGGTTCTATGTACCCACAAAAGGTATTTAAGGGAAAGAGAATGGCTGGACGTATGGGCCACGACCAGGTTACTGTAAAGAACCTAGTTGTAGCATATATCGATGTCGAATCTAACCTTATCGGTCTTCGTGGAGCAGTTCCTGGTCCTAAAAAGGGCTTGATTGTAATCGGAGGAAAGATGTAATGGCTGAGACTACTAAAACAACAGCACCAAAGACTACTCTTCCAAAAGAAGTATTTGCAGTCGACGTAAACAACCACGAGCTACTCAAGCTTGCTTACGACTCATACCTAGCTAACTCACGTCTTGCAACGGCTACAACCAAGCAACGTGGTGAAGTAAGCGGTGGTGGTAAGAAACCTTGGGCTCAAAAGGGTACTGGTCGTGCTCGATTCGGTTCATCACGAAACCCTATATGGCGCGGTGGTGGTATCGTATTCGGTCCACGTGGTAACGAAAACTTCACAAAGAAGATGACTACAGGATCAAAGAGAGTCGCTATCAAGCAAGCTTTAACACTTGCCAATGAGGCTAAGAAGATCCTAGTTGCCGACTTTGTAACTACCGGTAAGACAAAAGAAACTATCAAGTTCTTGGCTGACAACAAATTAGAGCGTAAAGTTCTACTAGTTGTTGATGCTAAGACTCCAGTTCTCATGCAAGCTACAAACAACGTTCAAAACTTGCTTGTAGTTAGCGCAACTTACCTAAGCGTCTTCCACATCCTAAATGCAGACAAAATCGTAATATCAAAAGCATCATTGCCTATCATTAAAAACTGGCTAGTTAAGGAGGATAAATAATCATGACTAATATCAGTATTATCCCTCGTGCTACCGAGAAGGCTTATGGTCAATCTCTACTTACCAATACTTACATCTTTGAAGCTCCTCTTACAGCTAACAAGCAAGAAATTGCTGCAGCCGTAGAAGCTCAGTTCGAAGTAAAAGTAACTGGTATTAAAACGTTAATTCAATCTGGAAAAGCTATCCGTTTCTCACGTGGAAAACGAGCTCAACCCGGTAAAACTAATCGACGTGACATGAAAAAAGCTTACGTTACCCTTGCAAAAGGTGATAGCCTTAAGATTTTTGATGAAGCGCCTGCCGTAGAAGAGGAGAAGAAGTAATGGCTATTAAGCTTTATAACCCAACTACTCCAGCTCGCCGTGGTATGACCTCGGAAGACTACAGTGAGATTACTACTCGTAAGCCTCTAAAGAGTCTATTGAAGAGTAAGAAGCAAAACGCTGGACGTAACAACACAGGACGAATTACAGTTCGTCACCGTGGTGGTGGTGTAAAAAGACATCATCGTCTAATGAATCACAACCTACCAGCCGGTACAGAAGCAACTATCGAAGAGATCGAATACGATCCTAACCGAAGTGCTCGTATCGCTCGTATTAAAGATCAAAACGGTCTTTACCACTACGTGCTTGCTGACACATCAATGTCAAAAGGTAAGAAGATCTTTAGTGGAAAAGAAGTACCTATTGAGTCAAGTAACCGAATGCCACTTTCTCGTATACCCGTTGGTACACAGATTTATGCAATCGAGATTACTGCCGGTAAGGGCGCTCAAATGGTTCGTAGCGCTGGAGCAAAAGCTCAGCTTATGGCAAAAGAAGGTGATTACGCTCAGGTACGTCTACCTAGCGGTGAAGTTCGTCGATTCCGTCTAGAAGCTACTGCTGCTATCGGAGTTGTCGGTAACGTTCAACACCAGAATATTAAAATTGGATCAGCCGGTCGAAACCGACGCAAGGGTATTCGCCCAGGTGTTCGTGGAGTAGTAATGAATGCTGCAGATCACCCACATGGTGGTGGTGACGGTGGACGTCACGGAGCTGGTAAGGCACCTCGTACTCCTTGGGGTCAATTGACTCTAGGTTATCGTACAAGACGTCGTAAAGATGTTAGCAAACTGATCCTTAAGACTCGCCATGATGCGAAGAGGAAGAAGTAATTATGAGTCGTTCACTAAAAAAAGGCCCATTTGTAGATTTCAAACTTGCTAAAAAAGTGGCAGCCTTAGAGACAAATGACCGTACGATTATCAAAACTTGGGCACGCGCAAGTACTATCAGTCCAGACATGGTTGGTCGTACGATTGCCGTGCACAACGGTAAAATGCACATACCAGTGCTAATTTCTGAAAATATGGTTGGACACAAGCTCGGTGAGTTTAGTCCTACCCGTAAATTCCGAAAGCATGGTGGAAAGGATAAAAAATAATGGCTGATCAATTAACAATTCGTTCATACGCCAAAGGTGTTGATCAAGCACCTCGCAAGGTTGCACTTGTGGCAAGCTTGGTACGTCGTCGTTCAGTCGAAGATGCCCTAGTTATCCTTTCGCACACACCAAAGCGCGCAGCTCTTCCTGTAGTTAAAGCTATCGAAAGCGCCCGTGCTAACGCAGTAAATACACACGGCCTAGACGCCAAAACACTTACTATTTCTACAATTTCAGTCACAGTAGGTACACGTTTGAAGAGATTCAAGCCAGCTAGCCGTGGACGTGCATTGCCATTCCAAAAGAAGTCATCTAACATCCTTGTCGAAGTTACTGGTGATATTAAACCTAAGAAAAAACCAGTAGCAGCTAAAACTGCAGTAAAGAAGGAGGAGAAGTAATGGGACAAAAAGTAAACCCAATTAGTTTCCGTCTTCAAATCCACAAAAACTGGGACTCTAGATGGTTTGCACCTAAAAGAGACTTCGCTAAGTGGCTTAAAGAAGACATACTTATTCGTGAACTTGTTGAAAAGCGCTTTGAGAGTCGCCCAACAATCGCTCGAGTAGAAATCGAACGTTCAGCAAACCTAATCACGATTACTATTCATACGGCTAAGGCTGGTGTAGTCATTGGACGAGGTGGCGCAGGCGTTACAGAGCTTAAATCTGATATTGAAAAACTTGCTAGCCTACCAATTCGTATTAATATCGAAGAGGTTAAGCGACCTGAACTTTCAGCTAAATTAGTAGCCGAAGGTATTGCTCGTCAACTTGAACGCCGTGGAAATTTCCGTCGTGCGATGAAGATGTCAGCTCTAAATACTATGAATGCAGGTGCCAAAGGTGTCCGTATCCAAGTTGCTGGTCGTTTGAACAATGCTGAAATGGCTCGTAAAGAGAAGTTAATCGAAGGATCTGTTCCTCTACATACACTTCGTGCTGACATAGATTTCCATGTTGCACGTGCTAACGCCCCAGGTGTTGGTATTATCGGTGTAAAGGTTTGGGTCTACAAAGGCGAAAGGGTAGACTAATATGTTGTTACCAAAGAAAACTAAATATCGAAAAGTTCGCAAAGGCACAAACGAAGGTGTTGCGACACGTGGAAATTACGTAGCTTTTGGAGACTATGGTCTTCAATCTCAAAGTAACGAACGTATTACTGCCCGTCAAATCGAAGCATCACGACAAGCTATGACTCGTCATATCAAACGTGGTGGTAAGATTTGGATTCGTATCTTCCCACAAACACCTGTTACGCGTAAGCCACAGGATGTAAAAATGGGTAGTGGTAAAGGTAATCCAGAATTCTGGGTTGCAAAAGTTAAGACTGGTACCGTTTTGTTCGAGATGAAGGGTGTAGAGGAATCTGTAGCCCGAGAAGCAATGCGACTCGCATCTCATAAACTTCCAGTAAAAACTAAATTTGTAGTAAGGGATCAGGCATAATATGGCAACTAAAAAAACCATTCAAGCAGAAGAGGTCAAAACAATTGATCAACTGAAGACTGACCTGATCGCAAAAACAACTGATCTATTGCAAGCAAAACGCGGCAACAAATCAGGTGAACTAGCTAATCCTCGTTTTATCACAGTTACACGTAAAGAAATAGCTCGAATCAACACTGCCATCCGGGCAGCTGAGATCCAAGAGCAAAAGGAGAGTAAATAATATGGCCAAGACATTGATTGGTATTGTGACATCGGACGTCGCAAACAAAACCATTACCATCGCTGTTACTAGTCGTGAAACGCATCCTATTTATGGTAAGCAGTACTCTGTTACCCGCAAATACGCCGCTCATGACGAAAACAATGAAGCCAAAATTGGCGACAAGGTTGTAATCGTAGAGGCACGTCCTGTATCAAAGCGTAAAGCATTTAAACTTGATTCGATCCTAGAGAAATCTCACGGTTCAGTTGAGCTAAAGGAAGAGGCTGCGTAATGATTCAACAAGAAACTAGACTAAAAGTAACTGATAACAGTGGCGCAAAAGAGATTCTTTGTATCCGTGTTCTTGGTGGAACTGGTCGTCGTTATGCTCGTGTTGGTGACGTTATCGTCGCAAGTGTTAAAACCGCTAACCCAACAGGTGCAGTTAAGCGAAAATCAGTCATTAGGGCTGTTATCGTACGAACACGTGATCAAATCCAACGTAAAGACGGTAGTACTATTTGTTTCGATGATAATGCTGCTGTAGTAATCGGCGATGACAAAAACCCTAAAGGTACTCGTGTCTTTGGACCAGTTCCTCGTGAGCTGCGTGATATGGGTTATGCAAAGATCATCAGCCTAGCACCGGAGGTACTATAATATGGCAACAATTAAAAGAATCATCAAGGGTGACCTAGTGAAAATTATCAGTGGATCTAACAAAGGTACAACTGGTAAAGTCCTTAGCGTCCTAACTAAGAAAAATTCTGTACTTGTTGAAGGCGTCGGCGTTAAACACCGAAACGTTAAGCCAAGTCAACTAAATCCTCGTGGTGGACACAAAGATATTCACGTTGCAACACCTATTCACAAGGTAGCCCTTGTCGTTGATGAAAAGACTAGTGCAACTAGTCGTGTTGGACTAACAAAGAACGCTGATGGACTTAAAACACGAGTCGCTCGTCAGCACAAAAATAAGGAGATTAAGTAATGGTTAAAGCAACTGTCGCTACCACTCCTCGCCTGAAAGCCTTGTACAAAGAAACGTACGTTAAGGAACTACAAGCCGAACTTAAACTTGAGAACATTCACCAAGTTCCAAAGCTCGAGAAAATTGTAGTTAGCGTTGGAATTGGTAAGAACAAAGAAGACAAAAGATACTACGAAGTAGTAAAGAACACTCTTATAAAGATTACTGGTCAATATCCCGTAGATCGAATGGCAAAGAAATCTATCGCAAGCTTCAAAGTTCGCGCCGGTCTAAACCGTGTCGGAATCAACGTTACGCTTCGCGATGCTCGTATGTACGAATTTCTAGACCGTCTAGCCAATGTAACACTTCCACGTGTTCGTGACTTTCACGGTATTAGTGCTAAGTCATTTGACGAAGGTGGAAATTATAGCCTTGGTCTAGTTGAGCAATCTGTATTTCCAGAACTAAGTTTTGAAGAGACGCAAGTGCTTCACGGACTACAGGTCACATTTGTTATCAATAACGGAAGCAAAGAAAACAGCCGTGCACTACTAGAGAAATTTGGTATGCCTTTTGAAAAAGCTGGAGGGATTAAGTAATGGCTAAGAAATCTGCAGTCGCTCGCGACGAAAAACGAAAGAAAATGATAATACAATATGCCGCTAAACGTGCTGAGCTAAAAGAGCTTGGTGACCTAGAAGGTCTAGCTAAGCTTCCTCTAAACAGTTCTCCAACTCGTTGGAAGAACCGCGACAGCCTACACGGTCGTCCAAGAGGATTCATGCGTCGTTTTGGCCTTAGCCGTATAAACTTCCGTGAAAAAGCAAGTAAGGGAGAAATCCCTGGTATAACTAAGAGTAGTTGGTAGGAAAGGAATACATTATGTCATTACAAACAACTGACCCAATCGCCGACCTACTAACTCGTATTCGAAATGCAGTTATGGTTGGCAAGAACGAGATTCGCGTTCCTTCATCAAAATTGAAGGTCGTAATCGCTAAAGAACTAAAGAAAGCTAAATACTTGACTGATGTCAAAGTAGAGAGCGCAAAGCCTCGAGATATTCTTGTGGTAACTATCAACAAACCTGGTGAAAACTCTACGATTAATGAGATTACCCGATTGAGCAAGCCTGGACGTCGTGTCTATGTAAACTCTGAGGATATTCCACGCATCAAGAGTGGCCGTGGTATGGTTTTGATCAGTACAAGCAAGGGTGTTATCCCAGGTCATTCCGCACGTAAGCAAAAAATCGGTGGCGAATTGCTACTTAAGGTTTATTAATAAAGTAAAAGGAGAATAGATATGAGTCGAATCGGAAAACTACCAATTCAAATTCCATCTGGCGTGACAATCACGATCGACGATGATTCTATTACTGTTGTTGGTCCTAAAGGTCAACTAGTAGTACCTCATCTGTCTGACGTAACTGTCTCAATCAACGAAGGACAAGCAATCGTAATACGTAAAGACGATGAGCGAATCGCTAAAGCACAACACGGCCTACAGCGTGCGTTACTAAACAACGCAGTTGATGGTGTAGTCAAAGGTTTTGAAAAGAAACTTGAAATCAACGGTGTCGGTTTCCGCGTTAGCGGTGGCGGACAAACTATAGAGATGGCCCTAGGTTTTTCTCACCCAGTACACTACAAAGCTCAAGAAGGCGTAACTCTTACAGTCGAAAAGATGACTATAACAGTCAGCGGTATCGATAAACAACAAGTTGGTCAAGTTGCTGCCGAAATTCGTGCTTTGAAAAAGCCTGAACCATATAAGGGTAAGGGAATTAAGTATGCCGATGAAGTTGTACTTCGTAAGGCTGGAAAGGCTGGTAAGTAATATGTCGAACCTAGCAAAAAAACTACAGAATAAAGTTTTACGAAAAAATCGTGTCCGCGCTAAAGTTTCAGGAACTGCCGAGCGACCTCGTCTTACCGTAACTATTTCAAATACGCATATTAATGCTCAGATCATTGATGACATAAAAGGTACTACTCTAGTAGCTGCCACAACTGTTGGCCTTAAATCCACAGGTACTATGACAGAAAAAGCCGCATTAATAGGTGCTGATATTGCTAAAAAAGCCGTTAAAGCTAAGATTAAAACAATCGTGTTTGATCGTAATGGACGTCAGTACGCTGGTCGTCTAAGCGCCCTAGCTGATGCAGCACGTAAAGAAGGATTGGAGTTCTAATATGGCCGAAGAAGTAAAAACTACAGCCGCTAAAGCACCATATAACCCACGTAACAATAATCGACGTGAACGTGCTCCTGAAGAGCCAAAGATGTTCGAAGAAATCGTGATCAATATTGACCGCGTATCTCGAGTTGTTAAGGGCGGACGTCGTTTCCGATTTAAAGCACTTGTTGTTGTCGGTGACCGTAAGAATAAAATTGGTGTAGGTGTAGCCAAGGGTGCTGACGTACAAGCAGCCGTCAAAAAAGCTACCGATGTTGCCAAGAAACGTATGATTACGATTGCCATCGAAGGCGATACAGTTCCACACGATGCTGAAGTTCGCTTCACTGGTGCTCAGGTTCTTCTTAAACCTGCGGCTCCTGGTACTGGTATTATTGCCGGTGGTGTTGTCCGAACTATTATCGGTGTAACTGGTATCCGTAACCTACTTTCTAAGTCACTTGGTTCAACTAACAAGGTTAACATTGCATATGCAACTATTGAGGCACTACGCTCGATGGTTCCCCGTGATCAGTGGTTGAATGCTCCAATTAAAGCTGCAAAAGCTGTTAAAAAGGAGACAAAATAATGACTAAGTATCATGAACTAGAAGTTAGCGCTACTAAAGACAGAAAGCGCGTTGGACGCGGAATCGCTGCCGGACAAGGTAAAACTGCCGGTCGTGGAACAAAGGGTCAGGGCGCTCGAACTGGTAAGAAACTTGGAGCTATGTTCCAGGGTGGTCAACGACCACTTGCTCAAGCTGTTCCGAAGGCTAGGGGATTCAAATCTCTTCGTACTCCGGCTCAGGTTGTCTACCTCGATCACTTAAATGCATTTGCTGGTAAAACGGTTGATAACTTTGAATTATTCAAAGCTGGATACATCGCAACACCATTTCAGGCAGTTAAGGTTATCGTACGCGGTGAGTTAACTGAAAAAGTTACTCTAAACGTAGCTGGTGCAAGTAAAAGCGTACAGGCAGCCATCACAAAAGCCGGTGGAGCTTTTGTTAAGACTCCTGTGCCTTTGAAGCAGTCTACTAAAGATGCAGAAAAAGCCGACAAATAGTCGACCTTTAAATTAAAAAAATACCTCGCGCTTGCGGGGTATTTTTATATATGCATTTTTGGTCTTTTTATTCTAAGCAATCCCGACGCCGCAAGTTTATTCAGTTGTTCGATGTCCCATGGGCATCCAATCATCCTTTCGACTAGTATGCTGTTTTCTCCTATAAGTTCAACGACATACTCAGGTAATATTGGTTCACCATCTTGGTTCGTTCCACAGAAAACAGATCCTTCTGATAACTCATTTGAACTATCGAATGGTAAGAATTCATGTGTTTCACTATGATCCATCCTTCTATTATAGCATATAAACCAAGTATAGTCAATTATAGTTGGTAATCGGTGTTACAAATACGTGACTTGTAGTATAATAATCAAAGAATTATTGCCGATAGTTGGCGTTAAATAGATAGGGCAGATATAACTGATGAATTGGAAAACGATTTTTAGATCATTCAAGAATAAAGACATGCAAAAACGTGTGGCTATATTGCTTGGTATTGTAGTAACCTACAGGCTGCTTGCGCACATACCTGTGCCACTTGCTGAGCCGACTCAATTAAAGGAAGTGATTAACAGTATCGTTAGTGGTACTGACTTTGGTGGATTCTTGAATCTACTGTCTGGTGGAGCACTAGCTAGCTTCTCTATCGTACTTGTTGGTATGAGCCCTTTTATTACAGCTTCGATCATAAGTCAGCTGCTTACGAAGGCTATTCCAAAGCTTGAAGAACTACATAAAGACGGAGAATCTGGGCGACGCAAAATCAACCAATGGACTCGAATCGTATCTGTTCCTTTGGCGATTATCCAATCGGTGGCATTTATCTACATCTTAAGGCAGACTGTGCTGTCTGGAAACACGACGGCTTTGGCTAACTCAACTCCTATGGAATGGGCGGTTGCTATTGCCGCAATGACCGCTGGATCAATACTGCTAATGTGGCTCGGTGAACTTATAACAGAGCAGGGAATTGGAAATGGTATTAGTCTTATTATCTTCGCGGGTATTATTAGCCAATTGCCTTCGACGCTTGCATCTCTTGGTACATCGCTCGTCGACACAAGTAACGGATCACTGGATGTATTTGGATGGTTTACTGTACCGGTCAATCCTACTATGTTTTGGATATCCTTAGTGCTAGGACTGGTCTCTCTGATGGTTCTCTATGTACTAGTTAAGGTCAATGAGGCCCAAAGAGTTATTACCATCAACTATGCCAAACGCGTGCACGGAAACAGTACGTATGGTGGCATAAAGAGCATTCTGCCTGTGAAGTTAATAGCAGCTGGAGTTATTCCAATTATTTTTGCCGTGGCGTTCTTATCTCTGCCGGCATTTATTGGTCAGGTGCTAAAAGCTACAGGAAATGAAGCTTACTACCAGATAGCTAATAACCTTATACTTTGGTTCCAGGCTCCGAATCCTGGTGCATTTACCGGTACGACGCTTGAAGCATTTATCTACCCTGTTTCTTACTTCTTGTTGGTGATCATATTCACGTACTTCTACACGGGAATCGTATTCAATGCTAACGAAATCGCCGAGAATCTTCAAAAACAAGGTGGCTTTATCGAAGACGTTCGTCCAGGCCTAAACACCGAGAAGTATCTTACACAAACTGTTAATCGCTTAATACTGTTCGGATCACTAGTGCTTGGTACTATTGCTGTCATGCCGTTTATCGCAGACTACTTACTATTCAATATAGCGGGGGTTTCGGCCGGGAATCTATCTATTGGAGGAACAGGTGTCTTGATCGTTGTCTCGGTGGCTCTAGAGGCCCTACGACAGATAAACTCACGTGCTTTGATGGTTACTTACGACGATTATTAAGCCTATGCTTTCAGTCGGTCTACGATTGTGCTTTAATCCTTAGTATATGGAAAAATATCGCAATACAATTCCTAATCCCGAGGATGACTTTATAGAGGCTGTTTCTCATATGTTGCTAGCATCTGATCTTTTAGATAAATTTAATATACTGCAGGAAGAAAATAGAGAAAGACGATTTCAGATTAATAGAAATATTTTTCACTTGAGATGTATTAGTCCTCATGAGGATGAATGGTTCAATGCTACGATTAATGGCTAGACTGATCTTAGTCTTGAAGATTGGATGATGGGACTAAGTGTTGCATTGGTGGACGAACAAGGATTTGTAATAGGCTTAGAGGCTCCAAGCAATCAATTTGTCGGACCTATCATAAGAGGCAATGGAGCATCATACAAATTACAAAGAAGCGAAAGTGAACTTATTGTCAGTTCGGTGGATCACCATATGGGTGAAAGATAATTTGTTGACACTTATTTTAAGTGCGATATAATAGAGTCATACATATAACGCGTGCTAATGAAACGAGCGTATATATTCTTGAGATTGCTGTTTACCTTTACACTTCTATGGTGTATAATCTACTACTGTAACTTATGGTAAATATTAAAGAAGTCATTAAATTGCAGGGAAAGGTGGTGGAAGCACTGCCTAATACTCAGTTTAAGGTGGAACTTGAGAATGGCCATAGTATTATCGCTCACATTTCGGGTAAAATGCGCAAGCACTACATCCGTCTTGTACCTGGCGATAAAGTAGAAGTTGAGTTGACCCCTTACGATCTAAGTAAGGGCAGAATCACCTTCCGCTTAAAAGATTAAATTTAAAGGTAGAGGAGTTTTTTAAACGCTTATGAAAGTTCGTGCAAGTGTGAAAAAAATTAGTCCAGATGATCAGTTGGTGCGTCGTAAAGGCGTTCTTCGTATTATCAATAAGAAAAAACCTAAAAACAAGCAAAGGCAGGGTTAAGCATGGCTCGAATTTCTGGAATAGTAATACCAGATCAAAAGCAAGTGCAGATCGCTTTGACGTATATTTACGGCATCGGTCCACACTTCGCGTCGACCATCCTTGCGGCGGCCAACATTGAGCCGACCACTCGGGTGAAAGATCTCACCGAGGCTGAAGAGCAGAAGCTACGTGAAATCATCGATGGTGATTACACAGTAGAAGGTGATTTACAGCGTCAGGTAACAAATAATATTAAACGTCTAAAGGATGTCAACAGCTACCGTGGCTTACGTCACAAGTCTGGACTTCCTGTAAATGGCCAACGTACTCGTACGAACGCACGAACTCGTAAAGGTAAAGGTGTGGCTGTGGGCGGAACTCAAAAGAAGGCCGCGTCTAAGACGTAGAAAGGGATATAGATTATGGCAGATGCAAAAACAACTTCAGCTCGTAAGAAGCAACGCCGATCAGTTCCTTCTGGTCAGTTGCACATACAGGCAACGTTTAACAATACTATTGTTACGTTCTCTGACAAAAAAGGTAATGTACTAGCCACCTCAAGTGCTGGTGCAACAGGTTTTCGTGGTAGTAAAAAGGGTACAGCTTACGCTGCCCAAGTTGCTGCTGAAAAAGCCGCAGAAACAGTCAAAGGTTTTCACGGTGTTAAATCCGTTGATGTCTTCGTAAAAGGTGTTGGTCTCGGACGAGATGCAGCAGTCCGTGCGATGAGTACTTTTGATATAACTGTTGATAGCATTAAAGACGTTACAGGTGTTCCGCACGGTGGTGTGCGTCCACGTAAAGCGAGAAGGGCATAGGTTATGGCACGAGATACTTCTCCTATTGTTAAACAAAGCCGACGTGAGGGCTTCGCTCTTCACCCTAAGGCTCACAAGATCATGGCTCGCAAGACTAATATGCCAGGACAAGCTCCTGGTGCACGAATCGGTAAGCCAAGTCTATATCTTTCACAACTTCGTGAAAAGCAAAAAGTTCGTCGTACTTACGGCCTACTTGAAAAACAATTCGCAAAATTAATGGTTGAAGCCGGACGTCGTCAAGGTCTAGCGGGTGAAAACTTGCTACAGTTACTTGAACTTCGTATGGATAACGCTATTTATCGCGCAGGATTCGCTACAAGTCGACGTGCTGCTCGCCAGCTAGTTGGACACGGTCACTTCATCCTTAACGGACGTCGTGTAGATATCCCATCAATTCGTCTAAAACCAGGTGATGAGATAGTTATTCGTCCAAAAAGTGCAAAATCAGGCTACTTTAGCCAAATTGATGATGTAGTTAAGAACTCAGTTCAAGGCCCATTAAGTTGGATCAAGAGCGACCCAAAGAAATTAACTATTTCAGTTAAAGGTTTACCACTAAGGACTGAAGCCGAAGAAGATATTAATGAACAGCTAATCGTTGAGTACTACTCACGTTAAGGGTAAGGAGCCAAAATTATGACAAAAGTTATTCACAACCCAGCACTTGCAAACATCGATGAGCACTCATCAACTAGCGCTACTTTCGTGATCGAACCATTGCACGCAGGCTATGGTAACACTTTGGGCAATAGCCTTCGACGTGTTCTACTTTCAAGTATTAAAGGTGCTGCAATTGTAGCCTTTAAGGTAGAAGGTGCAAGCCACGAGTTCACTACAGTAGCTGGTGTAAAAGAAGATGTCGTAGACATCATGCTTAACCTAAAGAATGTTCTACTTGCTGTATATACTGACGAACCTGTTGAACTACGCCTAGAGCACAAGGGTGCTGGTGTTGTTACAGCTGGTGACATCAAGACTACAGCCGATGTAGAGATCATCAACAAAGACCAAGTTATTGCAACAATTGACGACCCAAAGAAATCAGTAGTTATGGATCTAGTCGTTGAAGCAGGCCGTGGTTACCGAACTATCGAAGAATCAAGCGTTAGCCGTGTCCACAGCGACATGATTGCTCTTGATGCAGTATTTAGTCCAGTACTACGTGTTCGTTTCAAAGTTGACAGCACTCGTGTTGGTCAAGAGACTAACCTAGATAAACTATCAGTAACAATTGATACTGACGGTTCAATCACACCACGCGAAGCATTTGAAGAATCAGCTGCAATCCTAGTAAACCAGTACACAGCTCTTGCCGGTTCGACTCTAGTCGAAGCTGCTCCAGCTCTTGGTCAAGATGATGACGAAGCAGATAGCGAACTTAACACTTCTATCGAAGAGCTAAGCCTATCAGCACGTACAGCTAATGCGCTTATCAACAATGACATCCGTACTGTTCACGATCTTGTTACGCTAACAGAACAAGACCTACGTGAACTAAAGGGATTTGGTTCAAAAGCGCTTGATGAAGTTAAAGATAAATTAGCGGAACTGGAACTTTAGATATGCACAGACACAGTTATAAAGGACGTAAATTTAGTCGCGAACGCGACCAAAGGCGCGCATTAATCAAAGGTTTGGCAACAAGCTTAGTAGAATACGAGAAAATCGAGACTACTTTGCCAAAAGCCAAAGAACTTGTTCGATTTATCGAAAAAATTATTACTAAAGCTAAAAAAGGTGACCTACATAACCGTCGTCAAGTTATTGCCGCATTGTCTACACAGGCAGCTGCATTTAAACTAGTTGATGTTATTGCGCCTCAGCTTATGGGACGAACTAGCGGACATGTCCGCGTAGAGCGAACTAGGGTTCGTGTTGGTGATGGAACACAAATGGCTACTATCTCATTTGTTGATGAACTTAAAAGTTCACCAAAAGAGGAGACAAAGTAATGGTTGTTAATTCAAACTTACGTACATACTCACAAAAACCGAGTGAAGTTAATCGTCGATGGATTTTGATCGATGCATCTAGCGCACCACTTGGCCGTGTCTCGACAGAGATCGCTAAGTACCTAATCGGTAAGTACAAGCCTACCTACACACCTCATATCGATGCTGGTGACTACGTTGTAGTTATCAATGCCGAGAAGGTTGTCGTAACCGGAAACAAAGAACTTGGTAAAATTTATTACCGTCACTCAGGTTTCCCAGGTGGTATTACTGATGCAACTCTTGGTGAAGTTAGGGCTAAATTCCCTGAACGCATTATCCAAGAAGCTGTAAAAGGCATGATTCCACGAAACAAGCTAGCCGCAGAGCGCCTAAAGCGCCTCAAAGTGTTTGTTGGTGAAGATCACGCCCACACGGCTCAGACTCCAGAGAAAGTAGAGGTTAAATAATTATGGCCGATTCTAAATATTTTTACGGTCTAGGTCGTCGCAAAAGCGCTACAGCTAGTGCACGTCTATACACAGGAAAAGGTAAAATCACCATTAACGACAAACCAGCTGAAGAATATTTGAGCAAAAACAAGACTATGCTTGCTGAGATCACCGATCCACTAGCACTTGTTGGTAAACAAAAAGACTTCGATATTACTATCCTTGTAAAGGGTGGTGGTGTGGCTGGTCAAGTTGATGCAATTAAACTTGCTATTGCTAAGGCTATTACTGTAGGTTTTTCAGACCTACGTGGTACTCTTAAAAAAGCAGAGTTCCTAAAGCGTGACTCACGCGAAAAAGAACGCAAGAAATACGGTTTACGATCAGCTCGTAAGCGTGAACAATTCTCTAAGCGTTAGTTTATTGAATAACAATTGTACGCCTCATTCTTGGGGCGTATTTTGTTTATGTTAGTATTAAGTATATGGACTTAACACAAATATTCTCAAACCAAATCGTAGTAGTAATCTTAATAATTGCCATAACTTTGATAATTCATAATTTTAGCAGTATGTTTATCAATCTAGTAGTAAAAAATATTGTCGATAAACATGAATATAAATCACACTCTGCCCGTCAAAAGAGACATGATACTCTATTTAGAATCTTTAACGGTGTATTTGGTCTTTTGCTGTGGTTAACAAGCATAGTTGTAATCTTAGGAACATTTAATATTGATATATCAAAGATCGCCACTGGTGCGGGCTTCTTGGGCATAATCATCGGTCTTGGTGCTCAAGCTACGATCAAGGACATTTTGGCCGGAACATTCATATTAGTAGAGAATCAGTATAGGATAGGCGATATTGTTACGCTAAGCGGAGGTAGTTTATCTGGCGAGACTTCGGGTGTAATAGAAGATATTTCACTTCGGATAACAAAACTTCGGGACCTAGACGGCGTACTGCATACTGTCAGGAACGGTGAGGCAAGCGTAATAACAAATCGAACCTATGAATACTCAAGGGTTGTAATAGATATTGGCGTTGCATATGACAGTGACATAAATAAGGTTGAAAAAGTTATCAATAAAGTCGGTGTCGAGATGAAAGAAGACGTTTCGATAAATGAATCTATTCGTGAACCAATTAAATTCCTAAGAGTTGATAAGTTTGCGGATTCAGCAATTGTGATAAAAGTAATTGGCGACGTAGAACCAGCCGAGCAGTGGACAATATCTGGTGAATTTCGCCGTCGTATCATAGTAGAATTTAGGAAAAACAATATAGAAATCGCTTTTCCTCAGGTTGTCGTTCATAAGGCAAAAACCGACAAATAAACGTACGAATAACCACAGCCCTAAGGCGGACTGAATAAATGTATAAAAATATTAAACATCTGGGTCCGAAATTAACGCAGATTAATCGAAATGAGTCGGTTACAAAAAAGTCCGAGGCGGGCTTTACTATAATTGAACTTATTGCCGTTATAGTTGTTATTTCGATATTGGCAATTGCGATCATGATTGCATATAACGGCTTTCGGGATCAAGCTCGTAACGCCACGCTAATAAGTGACCTTGATCAATCATTTAGAAAAATTCAGCTTTATATGGTTGAAAATGATCAATATCCAACCGACTTATCGTCTGCTGTTTCTGATGCTGGCATCAAACACTCGCCGGGTGTAGAATTTGCATATTATCTTGAACCTTCTGCGAGCTCTATATGTATAGAGGCGCAAAGCACCGAAAACAGGTATTTAGTAAAATCGGTATCAACCTTCTTTCCTAATCCGTCTGATGGGCACTGTAGTCAAAGCAAGCTTGTAGGTTGGTGGTCTCTCAACGGTAACGTGAACGATTCATCTGGTTTAAATAATGGCGGTTCAATATTCGGTAATGTTTTACCGACTGTGGGCTGGGACAACGCTTTGGACGGCTCCTATCAGTTCGATGGCTCATCATCAGTAAGAGTTCCAGATAGTGGGTCGCTTGGTCTAGATAAGCTGATATCAATGACCGGCTGGGTGTATTTTGACGAAGGAGCTATGGGTGTCTATCAGGGCATAGTTTCCAAACTTTCCGGTTCGTATGAACTAAATAAATCATCTACTGATACTCTAAGGGTCGAAATGATATGTAACGGCAATCACAGGGGTTATGAAACAACGAGCAGTCTTACTCAGTTACATCGATGGTATTTCGTTGTCGGCACTTTCGATAGTTCAAATGGCGACATCAAACTATACGTAGACGGTGTGCCAAGTGCGGTGACATATCAAGATACACATGCTGGTTGCAATGATATTCAAGTAAGTTCATCACCAGTAGTTTTGGCCGGTCGTGCATCAGGCGGATTACGCCTCTTCGGAAGACTTGACGACGTAAGAATCTACAATCGAATATTAACAGATATAGAAGTTAAAGCGATGTATACGAGAGGCGCTTACTAAATCTGGTACATAAGGTCGTAACAGGGTATAATAGATGTAATGACAAAATCAGTAATACTTACAGGAATTCGCTCTAACGAAGAACCAACCATCGCCAACTACTTGGGTGCTTTTTTGCCGATAGTTCAGATGCAAAAAGAATATGCTGGTGAATACCAAATAAACATGTTCGTTCCTGACCTACATAGCTTCACGACGCCAATCGACCACAGCACTCTATATCGAAATACGCTCAATAATTTGAAATACTTTATAGCCGCTGGACTCAACATAAACGATGCCGATACTTACATATATCGTCAGAGTTATATTCCAGCCCATAGTGAGCTTACCTGGATACTGGACTGTTTCACATATATGGGCGAGATGGGGCGAATGATACAGTTTAAGGACAAATCTAATGATAATAGTGAATCGGTGTCTGTAGGTCTATTTAATTATCCTGTTCTTATGGCCGCCGATATCTTACTTTATGGCGCTGAGCATGTTCCCGTAGGCGAAGATCAATTCCAACACCTTGAGATTACTCGTGATATTGCAACTAGATTTAATAACAAATTTGGGGATGTTTTCACCATACCCAACCCTACCAAAGAACAAACCAATTTCATCCACCGCGATAGCGGACTTCGTATCCGTAGTCTAAGTGACCCAACAAAGAAGATGAGCAAGAGTTCCACAGATAGCAAAAGTAAGATATTGTTATCAGATTCACCTGACTCTGCTATCACGAAAATTATGTCTGCTACTACTGATAGCGTTGGTATTATTAACTTTGACTGGGACAATCAACCGGGCATTACGAGTCTTCTGCAGATACTGTCGATGCTTTCGGGTAGGTCTCAGGCTGATGTAAACGAAGAATGGGTAGGTAATACCAACTACGGTACCTTCAAATCTGTTGTTTCAGAGGCCGTAGCAGCCTTTCTAAGCGAATTTCAGGCTAGACTCGACAATATATCTGATGAGGCATTATTAGCTAAACTGGCGTCATCTGAGGCCGAGATGACTAAAGTCGCTAATCAGACCTTACTTCGAGCTCAAGTCGCCGTTGGACTTAGGCCAAAGGATAATTAATGGTTAAAATCTCCAGCAACGATATACTCGGTATATTGAGACAATTTGACATAGCCGGCGAAGAGAATGTCCCTAGGCATATTTCAAATATCAGTATCTCTAATCCTACTGTAGCCAGCACTATGGCCAGCTTCCATTTTCAAAAACATAAATTTTATATTATATACGACGATAGTATTGAAGATGATGCAAAATATCTAGTAGATCAGATAAGAAGCGATAGGCAAGAGGTTAAGGGCGACGTAGTCATTAATCCAAAAAACAATACAGAGCGTACCTACGCAATGCCTTTCAAGGGCAAAGAAGTCTACTTGTTTGCCGTTGACTCTAGCAAGGTTCGTCTCGACCAAGAGTTAGCATCAAAGAACCCTGATATATCAAGAAGTACATGGCAAAAATATATCAAAGCTGGATTTGTACTTGTAAATGATGAAGTGGCCATTTCTACCAAGCAGGAAGTTCTAGAGACGGATACAATCTCAGTCGATATTCCAAAAGCGACTGATTACAATGATCAAGATTTACCGATTGTTTACCTAGACGATAACGTAATAGTAATCAACAAGCCTATCGGTGTGTTGTCTCATAGTAAAGGCGCTATGAATGATGAGTTTACGGTCGCTGAATTCTTCAGTAGATACTCTAGCTATAACGCAGAGACTAACAGGCCTGGGATTGTTCACAGATTAGATAGAGACACTAGCGGTATTATGATTGGTGCCCGAAACGCCGATACCGCTACTATGTTACAGAAGCAATTTGCCGATCGTAAGACTAAAAAGCACTACGTAGCGGTATTAGCTGGCATTCCTAAATCTCCAAAAGCTATAATAGACCTTCCAATTGGACGTAATCCATCCGAGCCTAGTACTTTTAAGGTAGATTCAAAGGGTAAAGTTGCTCAAACTAAGTATGAAGTCCTCCAGGAAGTCGACGGACTATCTCTAGTCGACCTTTTCCCTAGAACTGGCCGTACACACCAACTGAGAGTCCATATGAAATACATCGGTTGCCCGATACTTGGTGATAAAGTTTACGGCAAACCAGCCGATAGGTTATACCTGCATGCTCGAAGTCTTGAGATAACCATCCCGGGTGGTGTACGTAAAGTATTTGAAACTGAAATACCAAATACTTTCACAGACAAATTCAAAAAGGTAAAATAGTTTTATGAAACAAACTCCAATCATCAACGAATCAAGCAACGCCTTGCTTCAGTCGATGATAAAAGATTTACCTCAATCTATACTTTTAACAGGTCCCGATGGGGTTGGGCTGGGTACGATTGCAAAATACGTCGCATCAAAGATAGGCGGGGTTCAATTACTTGTGTTACCCGAAAAGAATGAAAAAATAGATATAGAAAATGGAACTATCAGCGTAGATAGTATCCGAAACTTACGGCAAGAAACAAGGTCAATACAGTCAAATAAGTTAGTTGTAGTGATAGATTATGCCGAAAGAATGGGAACGCAGGCTCAAAATGCCTTTTTGAAGTTACTTGAAGAACCAGGTGGCAGTATATTTTTCATATTAGCTACGCATAGTCCATCAAAACTTCTCCCCACGATTACTTCAAGGGCTCAGGCGGTAAACTTGAGGCCAATTAGCTTATCTTCATCGATATCACTAATTTCAGAATTGGAAGTCAAAGATAAAGTAGATATAAATAAGATACTTTTTATGGCTCAGGGTTTGCCAGCCGAGATTACAAGGTTGGCCACAGATAGTGACTACATGGAGTCACATTCGAACGTAATGAGGGACGCACGAGACCTTCTAAGGGCTACGACCTACGACAAACTTCTTATAGCTAATAAATACAAAGACGATAGAGTAAAAAGCCTGTTGTTGATTGATTTTGCTACAAAGATATTGCAACACAGTATCTCTACAAAGCCCAGTCTTGAGCTGATAGAACAAATCGATAAGTTATTGCTATGCCAAGGTCAACTACGAGCCAACAGTAACGTCCGCCTTAGCCTAGCTAACATTGTGGTATAATTGCATAGATGTTAGGCATTATTTTAATTATTTTACTCGGCGTTTGGACGGTATACCAGCGCCAAACCATTACTGAAGTAGTAGCAGATTTGCCGACTAAACTTTCCGATAAACTCGATCAACTTTGGTCTATCGCTCAAGAGTCTTTGGTTTCAAAAAAATACCTTAGAGCCGAAAAAGCTCTATTAACCATCTTGAAGGTCGACGAACGTAACGCGAGTGCCTATAACAGACTTGGGATACTTTATGCTAAACAACAAGCATTCAAGGACGCAGTTGAATGTTTTGAAATTGCCCAGAGCCTCGAACCGAGTGCCAGTAGCCTACATAACGTTGGACTGATTTACTACGAAACAAAAGAATATGAAAAAGCCGCTCTAGCATTTGAGCAGGCTCTAAATATAGATGGTGAGTTGTCTTCGCGTCATATTGCGTACGCTAAAGTTCAAGAAAAGCTCGGCAATAACAGGAAGATGATTGATTCTCTCGAAAAAGCAGTTGAACTTGATCCTATACCTCAGACATTAAATATATTAGCAGACGCCTACGAACGCACCAATCAAGTAGAGTTAGCTATGCAACTTCGTGAGAAGTCGGCCAAAATGATCATTCCACAAACTGCTCAACAGCGAGTCAAACAACCCCGTCGCGTAGTTATGTAGCAGTATTGACTAATTAGCGTATTTGTGCTATAATGACTTATCAATTAAGAACAAGGAAATTATGGATAGTCATTCATTCGGTGAATTTGGATTTACTCACGAAGAACTCTCTGGCGATTATACAGAAAAAGAGTTAGAGCAAAAACGCTGGTACATATTACAGGGACTTGATATCGCCAACCTATGGGCCTACCGGCTTGGGATTAATGATGAAGCCTTCGTGTATCTTGACCGTATAGACCAAGACATCCTTCTTACAGAGATAGGTGCCACAGATGAGGAGAGGTCTAAGGTTTATAATAAACGTTTCATGCGAGATTATGGCGTAAATGATAACTCATCTTATTGATGATATTTGAAAAATAGGACATCAGTTAAAGACTACTTCACGCTGAAAAGGTAGGACAGCGCTTCACTTCTTCGCTATGTGGAGGTAGGACATCGCTACGCTCCTTCGCTCATTCACGAAAATATAGAACTACTTTTTCGTTTCATTCGCTGCGCCGAACCTCTTTTGTTTCACAAAAGAACGGTTCTCGAATCTACTCAATACCAAATAAAATACCCACTACAAGAGTGGGAATTTTATTTGGTGCTGGAGGTAGGACTCGAACCTACGGACCCTTACGGGGGGAGATTTACAGTCTCCTGTGATTGCCACTACACGACTCCAGCCTGTATCTATATATGGAGCCGCTTTTCGGACTCGAACCGAAGACCTGCTGTTTACAAAACAGCTGCTCTAGCCAACTGAGCTAAAGCGGCACGCATTATGTTAAATTGATAACATTACATATTAAGATACTTGACTATTCTATCTGATAAATGACAATTTATCAATACTTTATGGAGCCGTCATCGGGAGTTGAACCCGAGACCTCATCCTTACCATGGATGCGCTCTACCAACTGAGCTATGACGGCAGGCCTCGATAGATTTTATCATATAGCAGGTATGCTAATCAACAAACTGTTACAATAGAGATATGGCAAATTTTAGTTTCGATATAGTATCAGATTACGACAAAGCAGAGATGAACAATGTCTTTGCTCTTGTGCAAAAAGAAATAACCAACCGTTACGACTTTAAGGGCACACCAGCAGAGATTGACTGGATGAGTGATAAGGTAGGTTTTAAGGTTATTGGTGCCAATGAATGGCAAATAGACAGTATTATTGATATCATTCGCAAGAAGCTTGCGTCTCGCGAACAAAGTAGTAAAGTAATGGATCTTTCCGGTGAAGTGGTCACTTCCAACCTCAAAGCAACGAAACAGATACCTTTTATAGCAGGTCTTGACCAAGATAAGGCAAAGAAAATAACAAAGTTGATTAGAGATGAGCTTCCAAAATTAAAACCTCAAATTCAAGGCGAAGCGGTGCGAGTAATAGGTAATAACAAGGATGACCTGCAGCAGGCAATGCGTCTAGTGAGCAGTGCTGACCTTGATTTTCCGGTAGACTTCAATAATTATAGATAACGGGTTGCGCAGAGTCCGATTATTTGCTATAATCGACCTCTGATAGCCGAGAGAAAAATTAAAGGATATTAAATGGCAAAGAAGAATACAAAGCGAAAATTAGTTGGTCTTGTAAGTGAGCTAAGCGGTCACCGTAGTTACTACACCACTAAAAACACTCAAACTACTACAGAAAAGCTAGTATTGAAGAAGTACGACCCAATCGCTCGTACTCATGCTACTTACACTGAAACCAAGAAAAACCTTGGTCGAAACGAAATTAAACCCCGAAAGGGTTAATCAGTTCCAAACATTAAATACTCTCCTTTCGGGAGAGTATTTAATTTGTATCGAGTTTTATAGCTAACCACAGTATATCTCTGAGCATAGATTCCAGTAAGTCAGAGGTTACTTTCTTGTTATCTGCGTATATATAGACATAGCCATCTACGATCTCAATTGAGAAAGGCCAGAAGTGTGCGGCTAGGGTATTAGCTATATCACTAGTTACAGTCTCTTGGGCTGGGATGAAGTTAGTAGACTTTGCGTATATTTGGTATCTTGAGTTAAACTCTTGGCCGTAGTCCGAAATATTCGAAGCTGGAATGGGCTGAAGAGCCGGGTTTGCACTAAATAATCTCGCGTATGCAGAGTTATTGTCATGAGCTGCACCAATAAATATATGCGGTATGTCTAGATTATTTTTTAATTGAACCTCATATATAAGCCAAGTGTGTGTATGGAGTTGGCTATTTACGTCCTCGTGGGAGTCTATTCTGTTAACGAATCGTATATCGTATTCATCGATAGTACCAACAGCGTAGTCGTCATCGTGATGATGCGTAGATGCTGAAAGCCCTTTAATCATCTTGTGGTCGTCTTGATACTGGTCAACGGCGCCAAAATAGACCAAGTCTACTTTTTCACAAAATCTTCTAATTAAATGTTTTGCCCTGAGTCCATTTAAATTATTACGGTATGCAATTTTTCTAATCTTACTGACTACCTTATTGCGACGTTTGTGCAACATTTTAATCCTTTTCCGATATGCTATCGAGGAGTGTAGTGATAAATTCGGCGTGTGTCCATGTTAGTGGGGCGGGTGAGATAATTTCACTCGTAAAAGGATCGATCTGTTCCGACATCATTCCAGTGCTGAGTGAGTTATTATTGACCCAGCTCATTATGTCTTTATACCGATCATCTCCTTGCTCAATATAGTACTGAGCTAGCCACATCGTAGATATGAACCAATAATTACTTACTCCCTGGTCATTGTTTCTGCGATAATTATCGTCCTCATAGCGAGGCAAGCCTATTGAACCACTATTTATTCCAAAGAATTCTTTCACGGTCTCGACAGATGATTTCACTTCTCCGCTTTCGACATCAAATAGGCCAAACATAAATGCGCCAAACACACCCGAGCAGTCGATTGTATTGTTTTTGATTATTTCGTCATTTTGTACGTTAAGTCCCTTTATGAATACTTTTCTGTCGGTATTGTATAAATGCTTTGATGCAGCCAATTTAATATCTTCAGCAGATGATCGCCACTTTACGGCATTAGTATTATCATTTGCGGCTTCGGCTAGCTCTGAGGCCTCAACCAGGGCTGCATAGACAACAGAAGTAGTATATGTAGATGTGCTGAACACCTCTTCCCATAGGTCATAACTTGGCTTGGGCAATCCAGTGACCTCATCGATATACGAGCTCATAAAATCAGCCATAGGTAGTACCATATCTTGGTAAAAGTCTTTCAATAAACTAGATTCTGGATGCATTTTATAGAATTGTGCAAATACAAACAAAACTAAAGCCGTCTCATCTTCCTGTATAGGAGGTGCAACTACGTCACCATGCACATAAGTATGCCAACTGCTTCCTTGCGCTCCATCGGCTCGATACTTATGCATTAGATATCCGCTAGGGTGTAGTACTCTCTTGCAAAACGCGAAGAAACGGTATGGTTCGTCCATATAACCCATACGTATAAGTGGCCACAGTACAAAGGCGCCGTCACGTGGCCAGCAATAGGCATAGGCATCTCGGGAATAATTAAGTAGTGAAGTATCGGTACTTGCGATAATTGCACCTCTACGGTCAATCTGTGACTTTATTATCATTGCGCTTTTAATAAAATTATCTTTAAATTCAGGATTAAGTTTTTCGGATAATTTTCTTGCTGGAGATAGCCATTCATGCCACCATTTTGCAGTATCGTGCATTCTAGAATGCAATCCATCATCTTGTATCTGTTTATGAACGTACAGTGCTTCGCGTGGAGAAACACCCGCAGCTATCCAATAACTTACTCTAGATGAACTGTGTCCAGGTATATCTATCTTGAATCTGACAATAGAATCTACTCGTCCATGTTCAACATTTCCGTTACTAAGCTCACCATCATCGGCATCTCTGTGTGAGCCTTCGTGGCCTTCGATACCAAATAATCCGATAGTGTGCTGATCGAAAGGTTTGCCAGCTAGATCACCCGATACTACGAATGCTCTACGGCCTCTGTAGTGCAATATGGCGTCACTATCGGGTAGATATTGTCCAGTGTCTGTATTACTCCTAGAATCACCTATAGCAAAAGCTTGGTGCATAAACAATCTAATGTCTCTTTGGTAATCTTTTAGATTAACGACGTGTATGTTGCGTACGAATGCGCTAATTTTTGAGTCCACGAAGTCGTCAAACTCAAGTAAAATACCGATACGTTCGTTTCTAGCTATTATATGTCCTATAAGGGAGTCGTGAGGATATGAATATTCAAATGACCATGATTCGTCCTCATCTAGCCAGCTAATATTTCCTTCGGTCCATATGCCGACTTTGTGTCTTAGGTCTGTTCCAGCTGAGTGATTTTCAAAACCGACATATGGGAAATAAAAATCATGAACTAAACCATACATATTTAAACCAACATGGAGCTCCCCATTACTAAGTACGATAGATCTAGACACTAAGCCCGCCTGTCTTATGATGCTCGTGTAGTCTCCAGCGCATATCGCGAACAGCATTAATATAATATAAAAAGGCGTCGTATGGAGAATCGTACGGACTAAAGTAAGCATGTACGTCTCCATCAGTGAACCATTTTGTGCACATGTAATATACATGGTCAGATGTCTGGAGCTTGCGCCAGTCAGCTATAAGCTCTAAGTCACCAGTACGTATTACGTCTTCTTCCATGGCATAAAGATATCTTAACGACTCTTTTTGCAGACTATTTCCGAGCCATGCAGTTAGGTCTCTCTCTGTGTCAGCCCAGGTGACTGTATTGGGCATGCTAATCTCTCCAACTGGCTCGTGGGCGGCTATAGCGTCAGATACTGTATAGAATGTATGCTCAGGATTTTCAAGCCAACGCCCCACAAAACTTTCGAAGAAATCAAAGATTCCCGTGTCAGCCCATTGATGCTCACCGAATGTCTCATAGTCCATAAATAAATTAATTGTTGAGCCGCCATCGATTGATGCATCTAACCATGTCTGATACTTATCAGCAGTTAGCGGCCATTCACTCCAGCCCCTATTGCTAAACCTAAAAGCTAGGTCATCGCTTAACTTATAATTTTTCATTAACAATTTAATGTTTTCGGTACCAGCAGGACGATATACGTGATTAGGACTGCGCCACTCGAGTATTGGGTCCCAGCCTTCGGACAATATACCCTTAAATCCGTAATCATCTGCCCACTTAGCGAGTTCGTCATTGTAAGCAAGCTCTGTATTGCGGAATACACTTGTTTCAACACCGAAAAGTTCGCGAACCTTTGCTTTATGGGCTTCAACTTGACGTTCAAATTCATCTCGACTGTAGAAGAAAGCGAGGGAGTGATAGTATGTCTCGGATACGATCTCAACTCTACCGGTCGATACAAGTCGCTTGAAGCTTTCGATAACATCTGGTGCCCATAATTCAGCTTGTTCGATGAATGTACCAGTTATAGATAGAGACACTTTAAATTCTGGATGAGTATTAAGTAATTTCTCAAGGAGTGCATTCATCGGACGATAAGATTTATCGGCGACTTTTTCAAGAACTTTTTGATTATTCCTGTCTGTATCCCAAGATTTTTCATTAAAATAATCATGCTCATTTGCGGTATCAAAAACACTGTATTTTCTAACACGAAGAGGCTGGTGAACATGAAGGTATAGTGTTATGCCGCGCTTGCTCATACAGTTAAGCTCCTTAAGCTGTCGTTATATATTTTCATACATTTTGTGGCTACATCGTGCCAAGATATACGGCTGTATTCATTAGCAACATTCTGTTTTAATTCGTCTTGGAGTGCTTTAGATGTAGCAATACCTACTAATTGATCGGCTAGTCTGTCTACGTCCCAGAAATCATAACGAAATATACTATTTAGAACCTCTCCAACACCGGATTGCTTACTAATGATTAGTGCATTATCGTGATGGGCAGCTTCAAGTGCGGTTAAGCCAAAAGGTTCGCTAACAGAGCTCATAACGAAGACGTCAGACACGCTATATGCATCACGCCATTGCTTACCGCGCACAAAGCCCGTAAAGAATACTTTGTCGGATATACCAAGATCAGCCGCTAGAGATATTAGTTCGTCGCGCTGTTCGCCATCTCCAGCAAGTAAAAATGCAAATTTGTCGTATTTAGAGCAAGCCCGAGCAGCCGCATTCATAAAGTGAGTGAGCCCTTTTTGAACAGTAAAACGAGTAATTGTAGATACGATAGTGTATCCTTCGCTTTTTAGGGTTTCGAGATATTTATACGTACGCATGTCGTATTCATAGCCATCATCAAAGTCGGTTACATCAATTGCATTATGTACCACCTCGATCTTGTCAGCAGGTATGCCGTATTTATGCATGATAATACTTTTAGTAATGTTACTGACCGCAATGATCCTATCAGCCATCATTAGGCCTTGGTATTCAATTTCGTGGACTAGTGGATTACCGGCTTCTGAGCCCGACCTATCAAACTCTGTCGCATGAACGTGAACTACAAGAGGTTTGTTGGTTAATTCTTTAGCGCGCATACCAGCCTCCATGGTTAGCCAGTCATGGGCGTGTATAGCATCGTAATCGTGTTTTTCTACTAGAGTCTCGACATATTGGACGTAGCGTTTTTGAACGCCTCGCATATCCTTGAGGTCATCAGCATCGGCGTCGTTCAAACCTGCTTTGATTATAGTCTTACTGTCGTAGGCGCCAAGACCATAACGTTCTAGAGGACTTAGCCTAGTTGCGCTATGGATTGTCATGAAATTAATTTGAGGATGTTCCGCGTCATAGGGAACTACAAAGTCAATTACAGCACCCTTAAGAGCCAAGGCTTTTGACATGTGATAGCAAGCAACTCCTAAGCCGCCACTGTTGTGCGGAGGAAGCTCCCACCCGAGCATCAATATCTTCATACTGCTTGTTTCGAACATACACGCATAAATGCGAAGTCCGGACGCTCCTTTTTAATTTTCACGTTAATTCAATCTCAATTATAAACGTACGCTTATGCTTTTACAACAGTTTAAAAATACAAAATATATAGTGTGATATGTGTCACAAAAAATACGTTATTTATATGATATTTCAGGTAAGTCGTGGGCACGCCAGGCAGCTATAGCAGCATGAATTTTTAGTATTTTCATATAACCTCTAAGTTCAATCTTCCTGCGAACGTAGTAGCCCGATCTGCCAGTCAAGTAAATACCGTGCCACTCAACATAACCCCATTTAGACCCAACAGGTATACCACTCGGTGGTTCGTGTGGCTTAAATCTGCCTAGCTGTCGATTTCGACTTATACGTTTAAGATGTTTTGCGACGAACTCAGCTTGGGCAAATGCCGGCCAAGCCGTGCCACTATATTTGACTGTATTATTATCTCCGATTACATATATATCATCTGAAGCTTGTAGGTACTTGTTTACGTTGACTCGACCATTTGGCGCAAGGTCAAATAACTCCTTGTGTTTAGCAAAGAATGGATTATTAGCAACACCTGACGTCCAAATGGCGGTTTCAGTAGGGTATTTTTTACCAGAAATTGTAATTGTATCGCCGTCTAATGCCTCAACTGTTTGACCGACGAGTACTTTAATGCCAATATTTTGTAGCCTTTTGCTTATTAATTTAGCGGCGGTATCTGATGAGCGGGGGACTATTCTCGGAGCCGCTTCTACAATACTTATCTTAATCTTGCCATAGGTATTTTTATGAATTTTTAATTGTTCTTGAAGGTGTTGCTGTAGGGAACCAGCTAGCTCTACGCCGGTAGGTCCTGCACCTATAACGAAATAGTTCTTGTCCAGATGTTTATTATTAATAATTTCATCTCGAATATGATTAGTAAAATCATCTACTTCTTGTAGCGACTTGATACCAAAGCAGTGGTTGCACATACCATTGATATTAAAATATGTCGTCACACAACCAATAGCAATAATCAGATTATCATAATTGTAATCGTTTTCTTTACCTACGACCAATTTACGGCCTGCATCAATAGACTTCATAGTATCTATAACAATTTTTACATTCGGGCGGTCAGCGAAGATATCTTCGAGGGGTATAACCGATTCAGCCTTATCTCTACCGGTAGCCGTTGAGTAAAGCGTCGCGTGATGCAAGAAATAGGGGATATCTGATATAAGCGTGATCTTACCTAGCTTATATTTATCTAACATCAGAGCTGCTCGTACGCCAGCAAACCCACCACCAACTATTACTGTATTCATACTGCTAATGGTAACAGATGCGGGTCTACTAATAAAGAGTTAACATATTATGTGTTATAATATAAATATTCGGGACGTGATGGACAACTTTAATGGAAGAGGTTAGACCTCCGTACCCAAAGGTAAGATCGGCCAGAACGCGGGTTGGCTACAACGAGAGTCGATAACTCGCAATCATAACGATCCAGATAGCGGAGACGAGAAGTGGCCTCGCTTACCACATCTTGTCTCGTAGAGGCGTTTACTGTGTGGTCCTCCTTTCACCACGCCGCTAATCTGAAGGGTCGACCCCGTCGTGCCGCCTGAGTTGCATCAGTGCCGCCGACGGGGTCGACCCGCAACCTCTCTAGTAGAGGTTTTTATTTTTTTCTGATATAATACGTATCCGTACAGGGGCATAGTACAACGGTTAGTATATGGGTTTCCAAAACCTAGGATCGTGGTTCGATTCCACGTGCCCCTGCCAAGATATTATTTAACTAATGTCACAAAATTATTAAAAACTCTTGACGATTAGTACTTCATTTTGATATAACTATTCACGGAAGATCAAGTGATACAGCACAAGATCATTATATGTAACCAATCAAGTTAAAAAGTTAAGTACAGTAAACTAAGTTATTTAGTTAGTAGGTTACATCTGTTGGTGCAAGTCTTCCACGTTCAGTTCCAAGTAAGAGACACGAAAGTGTCTCTTACTTTTATTGCAGAGATTCGTGGATTTGAACCACGATCTCGACAGTTTTAGTTGGCGATAAATCGTGGTTCGATGACTACCAGTAGGGTAGGGAAGTTTACTTTCATGATCGTGACGTAGTTATATTTAGATATTCCACGTGCCCCTGCCTTTCAAGTGTGAGCCAAGCATCTTAGTGATTAGGTAACTTCTATTATTCCCCTAGGGATACCCATAGCACAGGTAATGAGGTATTCACCAGGTTTTTTTGCCTCAAACACGAGCAGGTGTTTTTTGTTTTTTTCTAGCAATATCGGTGTCTCGAACAGACCTGGAATCATGATAGTACTCATACATCCCTGGCCGTCGTCTTTTGAATCAACTTCTAGCGTATAGGTCGCGCCCGCTTTTACGGAAAATTTGCTAGGTATGATGTCATCCTTGAGCGTATAAACGGTAGGTAGAACTGTGCCTTTGCTCTCTACGACTGGTTCAACTCTATTAAAATTGAACGACGGCATTTGAAAGCCTGTTAAATTATAACCATTGCCAACATTAATAAGTGCCATTGCCATAACCGCGACGCCAGCGATTTTGAAAAACCGCGCCGTAGCTTTCTTTTTTATTACCGACGTCAAACCGCCGACACCTAGCAATCCTGGTGCCGTTCCAATTGCAAACAGTCCCATGATTAATGCACCTGTAGTAAAGCTACCCGTACTAATGGCATACAGCTGCATGACCTGCGTAAAGCCGCAGGGAAGGAAGAACGAGAGCGCACCGAGTGCGATGGCATTGGAGTGGCTGTATTCATTTTCGGTGTGTTTTTTTAAGCCGAGAAATTTAGCAACCGCAGGAGGCAATGTCAACCCACCATTACTTAAACGAGGGAATATATTGGTTAACTGTAGTCCCATACTGAACATAACAATACCCACGATAATCATTACGATGCCGAGCGTCGCACCCTGCAATTGAACTGTCGCGCCAATCAGACCGATAACACCACCAAGAATAAAGAACGATAGGATACGACTTATATTAAAGAAGAGGTGAGGCCGGAATTTCTGCATAGTCGTTGCCGTAGGGTGTTTGCTGGCATGTCGCGCCGATAGTCCCAGCACCAACCCACCCACAAGAGCCATACAAGTTGATATACCCGCGACCAAACCAGTTAACAAAGCGACACCAACTCCACCGGTCGCGACACTCCCCACTGGAAATGCCTGCGCCAAATCAAACGCTGCGTAGAGGATACCTAGCAAACCGATAACAAAGATACCCATAAACAGATCTTTGTAGTCAGATATATTACGACTTATGATCGGCTGTCGTTCGTTACCAATGTTGTAGCCGGCCGCCTGGACAGCGCGACGCAAGTCTGACTGACCCGGTGGAGAAGTCGCCTCTATAGTGGCAGTCTTTGATTTAAGGCTTACCGTGGCGCTACTGACACGCGGCACTTTTTCCAAATGTTCAGCGATAGTTATCTCGCAAGCGCGACAATGCATTCCTTCGATTGGTAGCGTTATTTTGATCATATACTATACTTCCTTTGCTTCTACCATTTACCGCAACAGTCGGCTAGGTTTTTAATTATTCGATTTGCGTGGTTATTGTATCGATACATATATATTAACAGGAAAGCAGCCCACACACTTACCGCGAAAATATATGTTGGGATTTGGACTGTAAAAGTTATTGCAGTATATACCACGAGAGTAAGGGTTAGGAGGAATGGTAAGCGAAATATAGTTAACTGCCTGGCCACTCTCTTCTCGACAAGATAATACACCCCAAGGGCGCTTTCTCCCATCAGTATCGCCAGAAGGACCGGCTCGTCAGTCAACATGGCCTTCTGCGTGATAAATAGCCACACCCACGTCACACTGACAGCTAAACAAATAGCGCAAATCGTGAACGCCGAAAACTTCTTTATACCTAGAAATATACCGAATAACAGCACGATCGAAGCAAAAACTAGTAGAGTCGTCATTTAACTACCTGCAGTATGCTAGCCGCAAGAGCCAATAAACCAAACGTAATGTATAACCCCTGAAAACGGACTATCTTGCCGTCGCGCCACTTAGATATCTGCTTACTAACCACCGGAGCAATAATCATAATCAGTGTACCGATAATAATTCCAACAACAAACCAATTAATTAAGTATGTTCTATTTAGAAGCGACCCGTAATCATTATTTAGTGTTATGTACACCGAGGTATAGTCTTGTAGCAGTGGAATAAGCGGCAGTATTGTCGTTATGTACAAAACGGTAATCAATATTTTCCTCTGATGCGGAATATACTGCTTTTTTATAAATCGAGGTAGCCAAAGAGCCATCGCAACTGCAAATGCGCCTATAAAAACTCCGATAGCTCCATACCTGACACCCACTAGTGCAGCTAGGCTGGCTGCGGCCCCGGCACCTCCTACACAAAGAGGACAATGAGCCAATGTGCGGGCCGGGTATAGCAGAGCGATTAATCCAGACAGAGATGAGAGTAATAGTAATAGTTTTTTATTCATATTCATGTAATCCTACAGAGTTAAGTACCCAGAAACCGCACCTTGCAAGGATACCTGGCTAATGACAAAGGGTTCTGTTTTTTCACCAGGCATACCAGGTGAAGCCGATGGCATTCCGGGCATACCAATGCCTATAATAGAAGGTTTTTCCTCCAAAAGTTTATCTATTGCCTCGAGGGGTATATGACCTTCAACGAAATACTTACCAGAATCAAATACGGTTGTGTGACAACTATTAAGTTCGCTCGGAACACCAATTCTTTCCTTCTCGGTAATCATACTTTCTTCGGACGCATGGTTAATAATATCTACTGTATAGCCATTCGAGCGTAAATACCCAACATAATTAGCGCAGCATCCACACGTTGCAGTCTTGTGCACAGTGACGGCACCTTTACTTACCATAGGCTGACTAGTGATTTTATTAAATATAACTAGTCCGCTAAAAACTACAAACAAAGCACCGATGATCAAAACTGGTTTTTTTCTCATATCACTAACAATAGCAGTATCATTAAATATATTCAAGTATTCTAATATGTAAATATGTATGGTAGGATATTCTTATGTATCAGAAACTATTCAGCCTACAAGAAGAAGTGTTCAAAGTCCTAGCTAACCAAAAACGATTAGAGATTATTCAGTTGTTATCGAATAGGGAACTGTCAGTCACACAAATGATCGATATGCTCGGACTTCCTCAGTCGAATCTTTCCCAACATCTATCTCTTCTCCGGCAGGCAAAAATTATCCAAGCCCGCCGGGATGGCCAAACAATCTATTATCATTTGACTGACAGTCGCATATCCGAAGCTTCTACTATCGTAAAGCAAATGCTACAAGAGATTCACAACTTAAGCAATGAAGGCGACATGTTATATCCAATCGCAAAAGACGTTGTCTGCGGAATGCGCATCAGTGTATCAAAAGCTGGCGACAGTACGGAACTGAACGGGACGAAATATTACTTTTGTGCATCAGGCTGCAAAGAAACGTTCTGCGCGCAACCGACAAAATACGTAAAAACAAAGGAGAAAATCAATGGATAAAATAGTTGTAATTATAGCTGGAGCCGTTGTAGTAGGAATTGTTATTTGGTGGTTCTTTGGCCGCAGAACGAATGAAGTTGTCCCGGCAATACGCGAGGGCAACAAGCAAACCGCTGAAATCGTAGTAAACGGTGGCTACAAACCAGGGGTTATTCAACTTGAAAAGGGCGTGCCTACCGATTTGGTATTTATTCGCAAAGACACTTCCGCTTGTTTTGAAGAAGTTGTTTTGCCCGATTTTGGCGAACGAACGCACCTTAAGGTTAACGAACCTCATACTATACGCGTAGTTCCGAATGAAGCGGGTGAGTTTACCTATAGCTGTGGCATGAACATGTTTTTCGGTAAAGTGATAGTAAAATGAGCCTAAAATCACGATTCATTATCTCGCTTATTTTAACGGTCCCACTCTTGTATGACATGGTCGGTGGCGAGTTGCCGGGCGAAATGACGACAATGTTTGTACTTACTAGTGGCGTGATGGCCTTTGGTGCGTGGCCATTTGTCCGAAGCGCCTGGACATCACTCAAAAACCACTCGGCGAATATGGATACGTTAGTGGCAATCGGAACCGTCACCGCCTATCTATATAGTGTCTATGCAATGATTAACGACCTACCTGTCTATTTCGAGATAGCCGCTCTTTTGATTGTATTTATTCTTTTGGGGCAAGTCCTTGAAGAGCTGACAAAAAGTAGAGCAAGTAACGCCATAGGAAAATTACTAGACCTACAGGCCAAAGATGCCACCGTTATCCGCGACGGCAAAACACTAATTATACCGATAGAAGAGGTACTGGTAGGCGACCGCATAGTCGTTAAACCTGGAGGGAAAATCCCAACAGACGGCGAAATTCTTAACGGCTCGTCGAGTATAGACGAATCAATGGTCACGGGCGAAAGTCTACCTGTAGCTAAACACGCAGGCGACCTTGTAATTGGCGCGACTATCAACAAGCAGGGCAGCTTTACGTATAAAGTAACCAAGGTCGGCGCAGACACACTGCTCGCTCAGATTGTTGAATTAGTCAGTAAAGCTCAAGCAAGCCGAGCGCCGATACAAAAGCTTGTCGATAAAGTATCAGGTATTTTCGTACCCGTGGTTCTGATTATCGCCATTGTAACTTTTGTAGTTTGGTACTCATTGCTTGGTGCTACATTTATTTCATCACTTCTTTTTGCGGTTTCGGTGGTGATTATCGCGTGTCCATGTGCCCTCGGTATAGCAACTCCAACTGCACTCATGGTTGGTACTGGACGAGGTGCTCGTATGGGTATCCTTATTAAAAGTGGCGAGGTTCTCGAAGCTGCGCGCAACATTAAAACCGTAGTGCTCGACAAAACTGGAACGATAACCGAAGGCAAGCCAGTCGTAACCGACATCATTGGTGATAAAAACGACATATTGAAAATAGCAGCATCCCTGGAGGCGGCGTCCGAACATCCACTTGCTTCGGCAATACTTGAAGCTGCAAATAATACAAAAATATCAGCTACTGTAGCTAGGAAGTTTACCGCCGTGGAAGGAATGGGGGTTACAGCAATAATTGATAAGTCTGCTAGCTATGTCGGTAATCGTGCTTTGTTTTCGGATCAAAATATATCAATCAAATCACTAGACAAAACTATTAACTCACTAGAGCACCAAGGAAAAACGGTAGTTATAGTCGGACAAAACAGCGTAGCTCTTGGTCTTATAGCTATCCAAGACACACCAAAAATGTCATCTAAAAGCGCCATAGATAGCTTTAGGCGTCACGGCATTCGCACAATCATGATTACGGGTGACAACAAAGGAACAGCACGAGCGATCGCAAAGCAAGTTGGTATTGATGAGGTTATTGCAAACGTCATGCCTGGAGATAAGGCAGAACACGTCAAACTACTCCAACAACACGGAAAAGTAGCTTTTGTAGGTGACGGAATCAACGACGCGCCAGCGCTAGCTCAGGCTGATCTCGGTATTGCAATGGGATCAGGAACAGATGTCGCTATAGAAGCCGGCGGTATCGTACTTGTGAAAAACGACTTGCAAGATGCCGTTTCATCTCTAGTTCTCAGCCAAAAAACATTCAGTCGTATCAAACTAAACCTGTTCTGGGCGTTCATCTATAACTCCGCAGGGATTCCAATTGCTGCTGGAGTTTTTAGTGGTATCGGCGCAACATTAAATCCAGCCCTCGCTGGTCTTGCAATGGCACTCAGCTCGGTATCGGTCGTGCTAAGCTCGCTTATGCTCAGCAAATCGAATATAAAGTAAAGACACTTACTATCCCCAGAAGTAGTAATGGATTAGCTCTTATTCACGATAAGGTATTCAGTCCATCTTGTCTTACTACATGTTTATGTGTATGAAAAAAGCTATTTATACCACAATAAGTTCGTTAATCGTCCTAGAGCCCTGCCAAGAAAAGTGATGAGCATTTGCTCATCTTTTTTCTTGCAGAGATGCGTAGATTTGAATCATGATCTCAACAGCTTTAGCTGGTGATAGATCGTGGTTCGATAACAAGGAACAGGGCAGAAAAGCTACCTCTTAGTTTTTCTGAATGCGACGCAGCTATATTTAGATATTCCACTTTCACCTTTTAATATTGTATATTCATGGTATCCCAACAGATTAGTACCTGATGAATAATAACGCTTGTAACAGACAATTGGTTTATTAAATCATACTTGCTATAGTAATAGTAGTAATAAAGAGGAGTGGGGTTCCGATGCCAACAGCAGAACAGCTAGACGAGTTTTTGTCTTTATTCGATGGAGATGCCACCGCTGCACAAAAGGCTTTACTGAGTCGGAAAGCCCAAATTAAAGATAAAAATACATTAAACATACCGTTAGCCTCAAAACCTGAAGGTACGCCAATTATTTCCGTCCAACGCATAACCAAGCGTTATAAAGTAGGCAAACAGCATATAAATGCCCTAAATGATGTAAGCCTTGATGTTTACAAAGGTGAATTTATAGCCATAACTGGCGCAAGCGGAAGTGGCAAAAGCACGCTACTGCAAATAATTGGCTGCCTTGATACTCCAACCGATGGCACGGTAATAGTAGATGGACAGAATACATCGAAGCTTCATGATAAAAAACTTTGTCTTTTGCGTCGCTCTGCTATTGGATTTATATTCCAGTCATTCTATCTCCAGCCATTTCTACGACTTAGTGATAATATTGCCGTTCCAGCCATGTTTACCAACAAAAAGCGTAGTTTAATAAACGAAGATACTGCTGAATACCTAGAACAAGTGGGGCTTAGTGACCGAAGTCGCCATTTCCCAAGCGAGCTATCTGGTGGCCAGATTCAACGAGCTGCAATCGCACGTTCTCTTGTAAATAAGCCAAAGATTATTTTAGCCGATGAACCAACAGGAAATCTTGACTCAACGAATAGTGATTCAATCATTGAACTGTTTAAGACTATTCGAAACCAACTGGGTACGACAGTTATTGTAGTAACTCACAACTCTCAGATAGCCTCTCAGGCTGACCGAGTTATACAACTTAAAGACGGAGCTATAGTATGATTCGTCCGCTCTACGCCCTACAGCTTGCTCGTACAAAGCTAAAGTCAAGAAAAGGGATCCTAACTGCGTCTATAATTGTATCAAGTATACTTTTTGGTGCGCTTATAGCTTCAACAATCGTATTCACTGGAGTAGAGAAGAGCGCGGTACGTTTTGTTGAAGAGGCGAATGATAATCATTATTTGGTTTCAGTACAGCCAAATATCCCAAATGGCGTCAATGGGTTCTACAAAGACGGCTTAACTATTCCTCTCGAAACCGTTCGAGCTATCAAAGCCTTCGAGAAACAATATTATATAAACGAGCAGGCAAAATACAAAGCAGCTGAAGTTGAATACGACTCGTCACTTGAAGTTTCCGCTCTAAAACCATCACTTTTCACCGATAAGACTTTGCCTGAAGAACAGCGCGTCATGATTAACTTCTCATCCCCTGTCACTAACGCACTACTTGAAAAGAAGTTTTTAGAGTATTCAAAAACTGCCCAAAACAAGTTTATCGACATTCAAAGAATAGGTAAGCAGTATAGCGCGACAGATTTCTATTCACAAAGCTATACATCATTACCATCATTGCCTTCCTTACGCCTGGTACAAAATAACAAAGAAGATTTTGCTGCAGAGCGCATTAATCAGGCCCAGTCATTTACGTCAGATGTAAATGCTATACACAATGGATCATACGGATTTTCAGACGATTCACTACTTAGCCGTAATCTACTTATGACAGACACCAAAAACCTTAAGGGTATACCCGTAGTTCCGACTGCTCAAGAGGTAGCCTCAACATTTGGTAGTAAGATCGGAGTATCTACTGAACCAAAGAATGAGACCCAAAAACTTTCTTGGCTTAAATCTGTACAAGAAAAGGCAAAAGGACTCGTTTACCAGGCCTGCTATCGCAATTCCGCAGAACAAGCCATGCTAGACAAAATTCAAAGCGACTACGTTGAGATGAAAGCCAACGTAGATAATAAAGATTACGTCAAACCTTCACTTACATATAACTACCCCGAAACTGCATGTGAAGATATTACAGTGAAAAGTGACACTCGTAATTCTGCAGAAAAACAGAGCGCAGCAAAGGCAGAATCCGATCAAAAGAAGCTTGGCACCTATGTTGCGCCTACGCATAGATTGTTAACATTTGAAATCGTTGGATTAACTTATGCTCAACCTTTTATATATTCACCATCAAATATAACGGACTTCACAAAAGGCTTAATGTCTGGAAATGGATACTTATCGCCAGCCTCGGGGACTGTCAGCATTCCGACTCAGATGTATAATACACTTCCAGAGTCGATGAGGTTTGATAATATCTCGCAAGACTTGAGTGGACCGTACATATCTCTAAGAAATGATGATTTTAGCGATAGAGTAGTAGCATTCAACAGTATAGATGAAGCTAAAAACTTCTTAAATGATGTCGGCTGTCGCTCGGGCGACACGAGCTGTTCTAAGCTTTTCTATACCGAAGTATATGGATCAAATTATCTATTAATTGATGAGATAGGTAAGTTATTTTTACAGATAATTAGTATAGCTTTCCCAATACTTCTAGGATTATCACTTGTGATTATCTGGTTTACGGTATCACGAATCATGTCCGAGAATCGTAAAGAAACTGCCGTGTACCGTGCTATGGGAGCAAAGCGTAGCGATATTACCGCCATCTACACTACGTACATAATACTAGTTGCGCTTCGTATCGCTCTGCTATCGTTAGTCCTAGGTACTGGAACTGCATACGTCCTAAACATGATGTATGCACCAGGTATTAACGCCACAGCCAGTTCAGTCTTTGGCGTCATCGGCAATGCGCCAACCTTTACCATGTTTGATCCGAGTTCACCACTTCTATGGGCTGCCGTTGGATTGATTTTCGTAGTGAGCCTGGCGGCCAGTATTCAGCCACTAATACGCAACGTTCTAAGACCACCAGTGCAAGATATGCGAAACGAATAGGTGACTTTCGACACCATTTCCTAACACCAATAAAACGAATCATCTCTTTAACAGACTCAGAAGATTGTATTCGACGCATGACTTCACAGCTATCATTTTGAAAATATATATTGAGATGCGATCTTAGGCACCATGTCTTCTTGTTGGACTGTGATATTCGAACACTCTATTACGGTGCACGAATTTCACTATAATTAACATCAGAAATATTACGGACAAGATTACTAGTGCAATACTCAATACATATAAAGGAACTACATATGTTTGCGTAGTTAATAAGCTAGATGACGGCACGACTGCCGATGAGACTACGATAGATGATGTCCTAGATCCGTACATTGCAACTACAAGTGTAGTTTGCCTCCCAGTAAGCTTGCCGTCAACCACAGCGTATCCTACGTCTAAATATGACTCGTTAAGTATATTTTCTCGGTGTTTGGGGCTTTCCATCCATCCAGTTGTCACTCCACTTGACGTGTCAAAACCTTTGGCTAGATTTTCTCCAGCCGTTTCGTACATATAGCCACTTTTGAGAATAAACGACCAAGGAGTAGCGCCACTAGGTGAATTATGAGCCCAATAGTCGTCGGCGATCATATTATTGGCCTTTGCGAGTGCCGCAATAGATAGCTGTTTGTCGAGGCTTAAATCTGGTAGCCCGACTGCAGAGCGTTCTGTATTTGACTGACTATATAAATCATCAATTGTAATGGTCGAGGCAGATACAGGAAATGTTAATAATAACGATACGGCAAATACTGCAAATAAAAATACCGCAGGATACATATATTGTTTAAAATATTCTAATACAATCATTACTACTCCTCCTTAAGACGTCAAAGTAGTAATGTTTTTAATTTATTGAATATAAAAATCCTAGACCTTGGGCCTAGGATAAAAAACAACTTATATTAAAACATATAGTTGTAGGCCCGGTTACGCTACTAGCTCCATATATACCAAGCGTCCAAATTGCGGTATATATATCATTGCTTACACTACTACTTAAAATAATTTGATATGTACGATAAGAAATTTATTGTCTTTCTTAAGTATTATTATACTCGGAAAACGTAATATCGTCAATTATACATAGCTATTATTCGGTAAATATTTCTATATAAATGTATCAAAGTATTGCACTTTAAGCATAACTGTATTTATATAGATATATGAATGAACAGCTAAAAACGGTTGTAGAAGATCAAGTCTCCGAAAAAGAAATAGAAAATCAAATATTAAACCAAAGTTTTAGTATCGAAGGCTACAATGTGGCCATTTTTTATACCAAAAAAACGTCAGAAGATAGATACATAACGATATATATGACGGATGAGAACACTGGTGATGTAGATGAACTTGATAAAATAAAGATGGTAAGCGAGGAAGAAGTTAATAAAAAAGTGAAAAAAGAGTTCACCGAGATGAACGTCGATAATGAAACGGACATCAAACCTAAAGAGGGGGACCTTTATCCTGATTCAGGAATTGACGTACTAGATGTAACACGCGCCTTTGAGGCAGTCGATTCATATCTTTATAAGAAAAGACATCAAGCCATCGAAGAAAATCTTGCAGTAGTAGCTTTTGCGGCATAACATAACAAATATGCATTCATCATGATTTCAATAATCCGGTATTATCGATAATATAAAATAAACACAGGCCAATACCTATGTGCCTAGGTACAATAGCGTCGATAGCATTAAATTCTTATGCATTATAGTATATATACAACAAAAGAGTTAACTTCATAGATATAAGGCTTGACTTGCTTATGCTTACGTGTATAAATGTAGTTATACAAAAGTGAGCGGGTGTGGTGCCCGAAGGATATAAACAAAAATGATTGTCGTAAAACAAAAAAGCCTTATTGACGCCATAGGTCTAATTACATTAGTCGGAATAATATTGGCTATTTCAATAACAGCCTTAAGTTCACGCTTTTTATTTGCCTTACCTCCTATAGTCATTACGACCTGCCAAGAACTTATTGATACCTTCCCTGACGACACTACCAACGTAGACGCTACAGTAGAGCTTGGAAATAGTATTGACTGCACCGGCTATACAGTAAAGCCTTTTTTCGACGGCAACCCTGATAACGGATTTACAGGTATATTTGATGGTAAGAATTACACAGTATCAAACTACACAGTCGACAATACTGGTACCACAAACACTGGATTTTTCAGTCAGGCAATAACTGCAACAATTAAAGATATTACATTCACAAACTTTAACGCAAGCTATAACCCAAATGCTTATTACAGCGGTGGGTTGATAGGCTATGCGGATACTATGACTATTAATAATGTACATATAATTGGTACCGTTGAAGGCAAGAGTAACGTCGGTGGTCTGATAGGAGAATATGAATCTTGGTGGGACGTATCACTCGGTGATTCATCCATTACAAATTCTAGCTTTTCGGGTATTGTCCGTAGCCAAGGTATAGCACCAAGTGCTATTGGTGGTCTAATCGGTGGAACTTATATCGGATATAACAACGTTGATATTAGCCATAACAACACCGAAGGAGCCGATATTCAAATTAACGACACTACAGCAAACTATATAGGTGGACTTACGGGTGTAGCTCAAGTATATCGCTCTGACATTGCAGAGACTCACTTAACAATGTCCGCAAATAGTGTGACTGGAGTAGATACGCTTGGGGTTATCAGTGACCCTACGACAGTTAGCTATAATGATGTTGGTGGATTAATCGGTTATGCATCTATCGTTGCCGATGGAATGTTTGAAACAAGTGGCACAACAGTGTCCAGCGCCGTTACTGGTACAGATTACGTAGCGGGGTTAATTGGCTATCAATACAGCGAAGCTTACTCATATCATAATACGGATATCCATAATACGCGCCTTGACGTTGCGACAAGAGGACATCATTTTGTTGGAGGGTTAATCGGTATGGTCGATAACTCTAATGACGGAAACGGACCATCTAGTTCAATGCACATTCATGACGTGTCTGCTACCGGTCAAGCAACAGGAAGGGCAAGCGTAGGTGGATTAATTGGATTTGTATATAGCAACGGAGCAACTGCCCCCGACCAACTTCTTATCGAACGTGCATATGCCAAAGGCGACGTTTATGGTCGTCCTTACGGAGGAAGTGAGCCAAAAGCCATCGGAGGTCTTGTTGGTGAGTCTCTTGGCGTAGGTGGCACTACTATCGACCAAGTATACGCGACAGGTAATGTATACATTGAAACGATTGCCTCACCAGCCTCAACTAATACAGGTGGACTGATTGGTGATCACGATGATCTATTTTTGAGTAATGCATTCGCTAGAGGTAATGTAATAGACATTGGTGTAAATAACTTGACACAAAGTGGTGGTGCTGTCGGAGAATTTTATAACAATAGTGACCCTTATTTAGTTGAGAATCTCTATTCAACAGGTTCAATTGATGGCAGCTCTGGTATCGGTGGACTTTTCGGTTACACTGATCCTGTCACTATTACATCATCATACTGGGATACGGATACATCAGGGCTTTTAGTATCTGCTGCCGGCTCTGGTGAGAATACTTCAGCCATGAAGACGCAATCTACGTTTTCAGGATGGGATTTTACTAGCATTTGGCGCATCGATCCACTCATGAATGACGGCTATCCATGCCTATCCTTCTCGCAAGAGTGTAACAATGACGTAGATGGTGACGGTGTCTCGAACGCGATTGAAAATGCTGGTCCGAACAATGGCGACGGCAACAGCGATGGAATTGCCGACAGCGATCAGTCAAATGTTACCACAAGCGTCAACCCTACAACTGGTAAATACGTAACCGTGACGACTGATAATACTGCGACAATTTCGAGCGTCGCCCTAACGGGTGAAGTCAGTAATGCAGTCCAGGATGCAACCTATGATTATCCGGCCGGTTTTTCTCAACCAACTATCAACACAGCTAACACCGGTGATAGTACTCCGGTCACTGTATATTATTCTGGCGTGAACCCGAGCGCACCCGTAGCGAAGACTTACGACATCATCAGTACAATATATACACCCGTGCCGCTAGGAGATGTCACACTAAGTTCTCAAAATATAAACAGTGTAGACACGATAGTAGCTAGTTATGTTGCAACTGACGGGGCTTCGTACGACCTAGACGGATCATCTGACGGCCAGATACTAGGGATAAATCTCGGACTAGGGACGCTGACTAACAATGAAGGTGTTTCGGTGGGGGCTCCAAACACAGGTCTAGCACATACGGATACGCCATTATTTATCTTTGCTATATTCTCTGGAGTGGTAACAATATTAATAATGTTTACCCGAACTACGACAATGAAGAAGCTGACTCACCGTAGATAAAAGATCTATTGAGTTACAATATAACTATGAACATACCTAATGACGGCTTTATATGTGACTTACCGGTTTATAACTATTACTCTGAAATTACAGAAACTGTTGATGCGAACCAAGTCACTATAATAACCGCAGAGACTGGTGCCGGTAAGAGTACGCAAGTCCCTCAATACCTAGCAGAACACGGATACGACAAGATCATAGTTACACAACCACGAATCATGGCTGCCCGTAACCTTTCGCGCCGAGTTCGCGAAGAGTGGGCTATACGTACAAAAACAGATAGCGATGACATTATCGGGTATCGGACAGCCCACGAACGCGATGATAATCCCGATACACAAGTTTTATATTGTACGGATGGACTTCAACTCGTGAGGGAAATTACCGGATCTGGGATTAAAGAAAAACAAGTGTTAGTACTCGATGAAGTCCATGAATGGAATGAAAACATGGAAGTTCTAGTGGCTTGGGCTAAAAAACGCTGCCAGGAAGAACCACACTTTAAAGTAGTGGTCATGAGCGCCACCCTAGAAACGGGCCCGCTAGCTGCCTTTTTCGATACCACGGCAGTAATAAACATTCCTGGTCGTAGTTTTGGCGTGAAAAAACGTCGAGGTACTGATATTGTGGGTGAAATAATAAAAAACCTAGAAATGGCACCTGGCAGTAATATTCTGGTATTTTTACCTGGTAAGTCCGAGATTCAAGATGTCGCTGATTCAATATCCGTCAAAACTCATGAAAAAGGTATTCCAATCTTTACGCTTCATTCACAACTCGAAGCTTCAACTCAGCAAATGGCGTTTGATCATTATAGTAGTGGTAAGGTTGTGTTATCGACAAATATAGCCCAGACCAGCCTTACTATCGACGACATAGATATTGTTATAGATAGTGGGCTAGAACGTCGTAGCGAGGTCCGTAACGGCGTAGAAGGGCTATTTATCTCTCAGATATCCCAAGCTGACAGCTTACAAAGATCCGGACGCGCTGGACGCACCAAACCGGGTGAATACATATTAGCTCCACTAGGTTCTATGTCCTGCCTATACTTTGACGATCGACCAGAATATGCCGTACCTGAAATATTACGCAAACATATAGATCGCCTGACGCTGCGCCTCGCGAACGTCGGCATAGATATTGAAACGCTGGATTTTTACCATGACCCAAGTATTAAAGCTATTCAAAGAGCAAAAAGGACATTAATAGCCCTTGGCGCGCTCACAAAAACTGGAGATGTGACAGAAATTGGCCGCAAGATGGAAAAGTATCCAGTCGAATCAAGCTTCGCGCGCATGCTCGTACAATCCTATGGCTGTAGCGCCTCGGTGCAATCAAAACTCTCCGCCATAATTGGCATCCAAGAAGTTGGCGGGATAGTAAAAGGTGGCCCACGATACACAGGTTGGCGCCGCTACACGAAACAAACTCAATCTGATTTGTTAGCCCAATATGACGTTTACCTAGCCTTGCCTAATATATCTGAATTAGAGTACGAAGAAATCGGAATAATCAGTAAAAATGTAGATAAGGCGCGCGAAGTAATGCAACGCCTAAATCACGATCTTAATGATATCCAAATAGACGATGAAGTACTCACTCCAATTACAAAAAGTGAACAAGATGACCTATTGCGTTGTATTGTTGCGGGACAAATAGATCAAATCTGGGCAATAGACGATGCGAACAATGCCGTGCATATCATGACAAATACTACCCGCGAGTTATCCAGCAGTACCGTCGTTCGAAATCCTAAATTAGTAACAGGTACGCCGTTTGACCTACAAGTACCGACTCATGGAGGCGCGTTGCAGACACTACACCTAGTCCAGTCAATTACGGCAGTCAATACGAAATGGCTATCAGAGCTTGCTCCTAATTTATTTGAGACAAAGAGGGGCCGTACTGTATACGATCCGAACATCGGTTCATTGGTAATTCGCCAACAGGTTCGATATAACGGCAAAACACTCGAAGGTTCAGGTATTATAGTCACAGACAATAAACCTGAAAATCAAAAAAATTTCCAGAATGCTTTTGCTATATGGACTCACGATAGACTAGAGTCAGAACGTAGGTCCCTAGGCAAGCTTTACGCAAAACGCATACCATCGATAACCCTACCTCAGTTAAAACAGCAAGTACGGGCTATTGTTGGGCGGTTTATATCAATAGAGTCATTGAACCACGATGAAAGGCAGAGTTTAATGGCATTATCAAGATTGCAGACACATCTAGGTTCAGACTTCATGGCACGACTGGGCACCTCAAAACGTTCTTCTCACCAACCCGGACGACACCATGCTCATAAGGGCTGGAAACCGGGACACAAACGCAAGCGTGAGCTCTAATAACTATTGCGCCTATCATAAATCACTAAGAGTATAACTTTGGTTTTTTCAAATAACTTAGATAGAAACCACGCACTTTTACTACTAATATTATCTAAATACTATTATATCAGCACTTTTGTACACTGATTGCACTATAATGAATGACATGGAAATTATAAATCGCTACACAGCAGTACAATCGGTTAGACGCACTAATGAGCTTGGAAGCCACATTGAACGAAGAACATTACTAGAATCAAAAGTGAAAATTGATCCAAATAACAAGAATGCAGTCGACGGAGCTCTGCTATGTGAAACAACTGATTCAGATGATATCGATACTAGCGAATCACTGCGCCCCAACCTATTGATTCCATTAAAAAGAGAGCTCGGGTTTAGGGCATTAGGTTTTGATTTCGTTGTTTTTAGAAAGACATATGCTCGCGTATTTGCCGGCAAAACCGAAGATGAAATTGATAATCCTGTCCAATAAATAAAAAAATACTCCAGCTCTAAAATTCAGATACTGGAGTATTTTTGACTCTAGAAACTAACTAGAAGTTCCAACGCCAATCACGAATCTCTGGCATATCTACGCCATTTTCATCAATGTAGCTCTTATGTTCAATTAGCTTCTCTTTCATGCTAACTTTAAGCGCCTCAGCCTCTTCACTCTTTAATCCGACGCGGTTTATTACGTCCATCACTAGGTTAAAGCGATCCATCTGATTAAGCACCGTCATGTCGAAGGCAGTAGTAATAGTACCTTCTTCTTTGTACCCACGTACGTGAAGGTTGCGGTTGTGTCGACGATAAGTCAAGCGATGCAACAACCACGGGTAACCGTGAAAGGCAAAGATTATCTCTTTGTCAGTCGTAAATAATGCGTCATACTCTGGATCACTTAGTCCATGAGGATGCTCAGTGCTGGGTTCGAGTCGCATCAAGTCAACGACGTTAATAACACGAATCTTGAGATCGGGTAGGTGAGTGCGAAGTATAGATACTGCAGCTAAGACTTCGAGTGTTGGTATATCTCCAGCACATGCCATAACAAGATCAGGTTCACCGCCGCCGTCGTTACTAGCCCAATCCCATACGCCTATACCTTTCGTACAGTGATCGATGGCTTCGTCCATAGAAAGCCACTGTGGGGCGTCGTGCTTGCCGGTAATGGTCAAGTTTACATAGTTACGGCTTCTTAGACAGTGATCCATCACAGAGAGCAGCGTATTGGCATCTGGAGGCAAGTATATACGTGCTACTTCAGACTTTTTATTGACAAGATGATCAATAAATCCAGGATCTTGATGCGTAAATCCGTTGTGGTCCTGTCTCCATACGTGAGAAGTAAGTAGATAGTTCATTGATGCAATCGGCTTACGCCATGCAATCTCAGAGCTCATCTTCATCCACTTGGCGTGCTGGGAGACCATAGAGTCAACAATACGTATAAACGCTTCGTAGCTATTAAACACGCCGTGACGGCCGGTAAGTAGGTATCCTTCGAGCCAGCCCTGCATCTGGTGCTCGCTTAGCATAGAGTCGAGTACGCCGCCATCATTAGCCAAAAACTCATCAGACTCTTCTATGCGACCGTTCCATTGACGATTCGTTTCCTCAAACACATTTTCTAGACGGTTTGAAACGGTCTCATCTGGGCCAAATACTCGGAAGTTGCGCTTTTCGCTATTAAGTTTGATGGTGTCACGAAGAAATGGACCTAGTTCATGGACGTTACCTACGTTACTAGCGCCCCTATACGGTATATCGACAGCATAGTCGCGAAAATCTGTTAAACGAAGTTCTCGAAGTAGATTTCCGCCATTGGCATTTGGATTAGCGCCCATACGAAGATGGGCTGGAGGTAGTAATTCGGAAATATATGGCAACACTTTACCTTCTTCGTCAAACAGCTCTTCGGGACGATAACTCTTTAGCCAATCTTCAAGTACCTTAACGTTTTCTAGGTGGCCCTCGTCCACGGCTAGTGGAACCTGGTGAGCACGGAAGTTACCTTCGATTTTCTTGTTATCAATATACTTAGGTCCAGACCAGCCCTTAGGTGTCCTAAAGATAATCATTGGCCATCTTGGGCGAGTATTGTCACCATTGACTCGAGCATTGTGATGAATTTCTTTAATTCTAGAGACGGCTTCGTCAAGTTTTGCCGCCATTTGCTGATGAACATTATCGGGATCGTCACCTTCAACATACAGTGGAGTCCAACCATAACCGCGGAATAGTTCATCTAGTTCGCTTCGTTCGATACGAGCTAGGACTGTAGGGTTGGAAATCTTATAACCATTTAGGTGAAGGATCGGTAGCACAACACCGTCAGTCTTAGCATTGATAAATTTGTTCGAATGCCAAGCGGTCGCAAGTGGACCAGTTTCGGCTTCTCCGTCACCAACGACACAGGCTGTTATGAGGTCTGGGTTGTCAAAAACAGTTCCGAAAGCGTGTGAAAGTGAATAACCTAACTCTCCGCCCTCATGAATAGAGCCCGGTACCTGAGGCGAAACATGGCTAGATAAACCGCCCGGAAAAGAGGACATTTGAAATAACTTTTTCATACCAGTAGCGTTTTGAGGCACTTCGGGATAATACTCGCTGAAGGTTCCCTCAAGATAAACGTTACTCACTACGCCTGGACCACCATGTCCGGGGCCAGAGATATAAATCATATTTAGTTCATGGTTGCGAATAATTCGGTTCAGATGGGCGTAGATGAAATTCTGTCCCGGAGCAGTTCCCCAGTGACCAAGAAGTAATTTTTTTACATGTTTAAGTTCAAGAGGTTCATGCAATAGGGGATTATCGCGAAGGTAAATCTGTCCAACAGAAAGATAGTTTGCTGCTCTCCAGTATGCATTTAATTGATGCAATTCATCACTATTTAACGGCATTGTATCTTGTTCCATCTAACCACCCTTTTGCTTTTAATTATTCACATCTAATATAGCATAAGCACAAACATAAAATCTATGATATAGGTTAACCAAATATCATAAAGTAAAACAAGGCAAGTACAGCCACGGTCATGACTACTAGTGCCGCTCTTACGAAAAAGTTTGAAATAAACTTATTTTTGTACACGCCCATTATCTCGGTACTATTTCCAACCCGAACCAACATCCAAAGTAACGGAACTGCCGCGATACCATTAAATACGGCCGTAAATATCAGTGCCTGAATCGGGTCGATACCCATGAAATTGATCAAGAGACCCACGAATGTAGCCAAAATGATAACCATGTAAAAGCCCGATGCTTTTTTAAACTTTCGAAACAAGCCTTCTTTCCAGCCAAATGTTTCACTGATAGCATACGATGATGATCCGGCCAGAACAGGGACAGCCAATAAACCAACGCCTATTATGCCTATAGAAAATATCAACTTAGCCACAAGACCGGCGTTTGGAAAGCCCTGAACTAACGGCTCTAAAGCCTTGGCTGCATCGGCCGCTGTATTTATCTCTGTAATTCCATTTTTAAACAGTACCGATGCACAGGCAACGACGATGAACCAAGCTGTTACTGTGGCAAGTGTCATTCCTACGAAATTATCTAAACGAATAGCTTTTAAGAACCTCTTACTTATCTTGGGATCGCCAATACCATTGACGCCAATTCGCTTGCTAGATATTTCTTCCTCGACAACCTCAGACGTATCCCAGAAAAATAAATATGGAGATATAGTCGTACCTATCATTCCGACTAGAATATATATAGTCTCGGAGTTAATACTAATATTCATAGTAAATGTACTTCGAATAACCTCACCCCAATCCTGGCCAACCAAGAGAGCAGTAATAGGGTATGCCAACAAAGTAAGTGCTAGCCATTTCAAAATTGTTACGTATTTTTTGTAATTAATGAATAAGACCAAAACAATAACGATTACGGCGTACATGACAGCAAGAAGAGGAAATGGCAAATCTACAAACAATTGAGTCGTGGCCGCCATAGCGCCAAGGTCTGCCCCAATATTTATAGTATTCGCAATCACAACGAGTAAGACAGACATGACTAATAGTTTTCTGCTGTAATGTTGTTTTATGACAGCCGCAAGTCCTTTTCCCGTGACTGCACCTATCCTTGAGCAAGATTCCTGAACGGCCAGTAGTAGCGGGTACATAAACGGGAAAGCCCATAGAAAGCCTAGGCCATAGGCCGCACCAGCTTGTGAATAAGTTGCTATACCGGACGGGTCATCATCGGCCGCACCCGTAACGACCCCTGGACCTAGGATTCTCAAAAACCGACTATACCTCTTGCGTTCAATAGCACGGTGCGCAATATTGGCAGCCCGATGTTCGGCTTTGATTATTTTGCGATTTGTTTTGCTAAAAGATCTATTTTTTGAAGCCATATAAATTTAACGCTTGTGCTTAATACTTTTTATAGCATACTATATGAGCCTACAATATAAAATACCTAAAGATAGTTATAGGACGCGAGGTTCATATCTATTACTTTTTTTGATATAATGTATAACATATGAAGCCTCTAAAACTTTCACAACCATACCTGATAGCAATGGTGGGAATTCCCGGCTCAGGTAAATCATTCTTTGCTGATCATTTTGCCAAAACTTTTAACGCATCTATAGTCAGTGGTGAGATTATAAACTCTAATACGATTAGTCAAATTGCGGCAAGCGAAGTATCGAGTTACGTACTGCGAGAACTCTTTAAGTCTAATTCAACAATAATTTACGATAAAGACCTGAAGAGACGTGGTGATCGACAAGAACTTTCAAGGTTAGCAAAACAAGCTGGATATGAAACCTTATTTGTATGGGTACAAACAGACACGGCAGCGGCTAAATCTCGTTTCGTAAAGAGTCATAAGATAGACAAGTCGACAGCCGCAGACCTATTTGAGAACGAATATCGTAAATTTACAGCCCCAAATTCCCTTGAAAAACACATTGTTATAAGTGGTAAACATACCTACGCAAGCCAATTAAAAATTGTCTTAACGAAACTAGCCGACTCTCGTCCGGTAATTGATAGTCCCGAACGGCAAGACAACGCCCCAAGGCATGAAGCCAGTCGTAGGATTGCGATTAGATAAAGAAAATATATGCCAATAATTCAAGATAAAGAATTCGGCAAGATAACCATCAGACGTAGTGCAAAAGCATCACAAATAAGAATCAAACTTGCCCCAGATGGAACACTAAGAGCTTCTATGCCCTTATATGCACCAGTCTTCTTGGTCAAAAGAATGATCAAGACGTCACGTGACGAAATACGGCAACTGATTGATAAAACCATCCCTGCCTCAAACTATAGCGACGGCATGCGCATAGGCAAAAGTCATACAATCATAGTGTCATCGTCAAACAATGAGTCGTCAGTTGCCAGGAACGGGCAGCATATATATGTAAGACTTTCGGTCGGATCGTCACTTGATGATGAGTATATAAAAAAAGAGATAAGAAAAACGGTGATTGAGGCCTTGCGCGTAGAAGCAAAAAGCTACCTACCGAGGCGTTTGCAATTTATCGCCGAGAAGCATGGATATAAATATCAAAAAGTTAGATTTTCCCATGCCAGCGGACGATGGGGTAGCTGTAGCAGTAACGGCACTATAAGTCTTAACATCGCATTAATGAAACTACCATTTGAATTAATAGACTATGTACTCATTCATGAACTATCGCATACCAGACACATGGATCATAGCCGGCTATTTTGGAATGAAGTCAGTGGGGCCGACCCTTTATACGAAAATCACCGACGATTACTAAAAACCGAGAGTCCTTCTATATAAATTTTGCGAAGGTCTGTGTATAATCAAGCATAAGATGTATAAGGGTGGATCCAACTACACAAGAAGTTTAGCTAGATTAATAAGATACTCTGGCTTACTAATACCTTTTGTTATGATTATTTACGGCTTATTAATTAAGCTCGGTTATATATCATCTCTCCGTGAATTTAATGATATTGGCTTTTTAATGATAGCGTTTTGGTGGATATATTTAAGTATCACTCAATTTCTACTTCCAAGCAGGACCAAACGAGAATCTGCCTTAAGATTGATATCCTATCATCTTCTAGCAATGGCATACCTCGTGTTCATAACCGGTATAGGCACGCCGCTTATTATATTTTGGATCATATTGATGATCGCCACGAATACTTACTTCTCAAAAGATGGCGTAAATATGAGTATACTCTGGCTAGTAGTAACAGTTTCTATTGATGTCGCTTTTTGGCATAACAACAATGTCGATATTATAACTTTTGACTTATTGTCGCTCGTTGCAATTACGCTAAGTGGCTTAATCTTAATAGAAACCACAAAGTCTAAAACTAATGTAAAACAGAAACTACACGCAAGCAAAGAGAAGGAAAACTACCGACACGATCAGATATTAACGATAATTAATAATATCTCTGACGGAATCATAAGCACCGATAAAGATGGAGATATTAAGATATACAATGCTGCGTGCCTAAATCTACTAGATACGAATAATAGCCTTAGCGGTAAAAACATTAATGACGTATTGAGCCTAACCGATCAAGACAAAAATCCAGTCAATATGTTTGAACTATTAAAATTGTCAAAAAATACCTTAGTGAGAGACGATATAGATTTCAACTTCAGCGACGAAGACAAGATACGACTCGAGATAACATACTCGCCAATTCGAAGCAGCTATAGCCGATCAAAGCATGCCGAGACACACGATGGTTATATATTAATATTGCGCGATATAACCAAGTCAAAGAGCCTTGAAGAGGAAAGAGACGAATTTATCAGCGTCGTTAGTCACGAGCTTAGAACACCAATCACGATTGCAGAAGGAACTATCTCAAATGTTCAGGTTATGTTAAAACACCCCGACGTTACGCCGAAGATGATTACGGACGGAGTAAATCTCGCCCATGATCAAACTATATACTTGGCAAAAATGGTTAATGACCTTAGTACCTTATCTCGAGCAGAGAGGGGAATAGCCGACGACTCAGAATTGATTGATGTCCGAGAAATGATACACAAAATACACGACGAGTACGGCAAAGAAGCTAACGACAAGGGACTACACATGAACTTAGATCTAGGCGCTACTCTCGGACAAGTACAGGCAAGTCGCCTATATCTAGAAGAGCTTTTACAGAACTTCGTCACGAATGCCATAAAATACACAAAGACAGGCTCAGTGACAGTATCGGTCAAACAAAAACTTGGAGTTGTTAAATTTAGCGTTAAAGATACAGGAATCGGTATCAGCCGTTCCGACCAGACAAAAATATTTCAAAAGTTTTACCGTAGCGAAGATTACCGTACACGTGAATCGAGTGGGACTGGTCTAGGTCTTTACGTTGCTTATAAGCTAGCTCATAAACTTGGCACCAAGATAGACCTTGTAAGTCGGCTTAACCACGGCTCAACGTTTAGCATAAGTCTTCCTACAGCAAAGAAATAACCTACTTATTTCGTAAGTTGGCAGTGACCGGACGACCCTTCCAGGTGACTGTTCCGGATATGTTTCTGTAGATACTAATAACTAGAATAGCGAGCTCCTGGAAGAGCACGACTGGCCACAACAAGGCCCCAACTAGCCAACGCCTATCCCATAGTTTATATAGGTAGAATGAGTAAATTATTATATATAGTACAATGACCGCAAATGATATATCACCGACAATGCCCCATCCAGAAATTAAAGAACCTATTATTAGCAAAATCGGAGCATTTAATAGCATCAAACCCATGACCGCCAATACGGCATTTAATAATCTTCCACCGAGCATAGAATAGTCTAGCCGTACGCCTGTCTCTATTTGCGAAGACCACTTCTTTTCAAACCCAACACCTAGCTGCTTATTACTTATTAAAAATCGATACTGATCTTTTCTCATAAATTCTTTAGCCAAAGCTTTTTCTGGCTGAATAAAGTCGGCTAGTGGTTCGAACCCGCCATATTCATCTATAAATATACGCCTATCAATCATCCATGCGTTGCTAGCTACAGCTGGTGAGTTTTTGGTATGAAAGATTAACTCCCAAAAATAGCGCAAAGGCGTGAGCAGCACACCTAACCTCCAACTATCATTTCTTCTAGGCAAGATAGATAGCATGGAAATCCGTTTATCTGTTGCATAGGCGACAAGCTGTCCAATAGTATCTGGTTCAATTCGAGTATCAACATCCATAAATAGAATATAAGTACCACTAGCTTCCTTTAATAGCCCCTGAAGGGCATTGTTTTTACCAAGCCATCCATCACGAAGGTCAGAGCCTTCAACAAACCTAACGCCCGCATGAGCAAAAGACTTTATCAATATAGATGTGTCATCTACAGAGCTATCGTCAAGTACTATTATCTCAAGTTTTGGATACTTACTACTGACTAGTCTTTCTAGGCAGTCAGTCATTGCATGAGTCTCGTTTCTAGCTGGCACACAAACACTTACGCTGGGAAGATCTTTTAACATTACCGGCCCACTTATTGAATTTTTAATTTTAAAATTTTTAAAGGCATATATAAGACGATTCAAGACATATGCGGCGACCAAAACAGTGACAATAAGTAATAAATATATAGTAAGCTCTAGCATCTATAAATATAATAACATCTTGACTAGTCAGACACTAGTCGCTATAGTGTTAGTTGACAGTCTGCCTAAGCAGACTATTTTAATTGGGAGTAATATCGTGGCAACCAAACCAAAGACTCAGACCAAAGACACAAATACTTCGTCAGAAAAGACGACTGTTACGCGCATAAAAGCGACTGACGCTCAGACTAGTCGGCCAGCAAAAGCTAAGCTAGTTAAAGCCAAAAAGATCAATACCGGGAAACAAAGCTCTGGAATGCTTAAAAAAATTGCTCGACCATTCGTACTGATAGGTGGCTATTTCAAAGGTGCATGGTCTGAACTTCAATTAGTACGCTGGCCAAATCGCCGCGCAACTTGGAGCCTGACTGGTGCTGTGTTGTTGTTCTCAACATTCTTTGTAGTATTGATATTACTACTAGACGCACTATTTAAATATTTATTTGAAATAATCTTAAGTTAAAAAAGGAAAAAAGGATTCAATATGTCAAACAATCGATATGATTCAAGCAGAAAATGGTATGCCATCCATACCTACAGTGGTTACGAAGAAAAAGTAGCCGATAGCATTCGCCAAAGAATCAATGCCGTAGATATGGCCGACAAGATTTTCGACGTTATGGTGCCAAAAGAAAAGCAGATCCAAATCAAAAACGGCAAACGCAAAGTTATTGAAGCTAAAATTTTCCAGGGCTACGCTCTTGTAGAAATGAAGCTAACCGACGAAACATGGTACATCGTGCGTAACACACCAGGAGTTACAGGATTCGTAGGTACCGGTACAGAACCTACTCCAGTATCTGATAGCGAGATCAGCAAGATCAAGAAGAGAATGGGCGTCGAAGACCCTAAGCACAACATCGACTTCAAACCAGGCGAAGTTGTCAGCATCACTGACGGTCCCTTCAAAGGCTTTGATGGTGCTATCTCTGAAATCGACACCCAAAAAGGTAAAGTCAAGGTTATGGTCAGCATGTTCGGTCGCGATACTTCAGTCGAACTAGATGCCCTTCAGGTCAATAAAGTCTCTTAATCTCACTTAGGCTAGTGCGCACTCGACATATTGGCAAAAAAATGCTATATTTGTACAGTTACGCACTAGATATAGCTTCAAATAATATTTAGTACAAGAAAGAAAACTTATGGCAAAGAAAATTATTGGAAATCTTAAACTTCGTATCCCAGCTGGCCGTGCGGCTGCAGGTCCTCCTGTAGGCTCAACACTTGGTCAATGGGGACTAAACATGATGGATTTTATCAATCCATTTAACGAAGCAACAAAAGAACTTATGGGCAAAGACGTTATTGTTCACCTTCAAGTATTTGAAGACCGAACTTTCGCCTGGAAATCACTTGGTCAACCTGTTGACGACCTAATTCGCGAGAAAACTGGCATCAAAAAGGGAAGTGGCAAGCCACACACCGATAAAGTTGGTAAAATTACTCGTGCGCAATTAGAAGAAATCGCAGAGATCAAAAAAGATCAACTAAATGCCATCGACATGGATGGTCGTGTAAAGGTTATCGCTGGTACAGCCCGCTCAATGGGTGTTGAAATAGCAGAATAAGCTTAAACGGTTAATACAAAAAGAGCTTTTACTACAAGGGCTCTTTTTAAATACCTATTGGGATTGAAAATAGATGTTAATTATGCTATAATCAAAGTATAAACAATCAATGTTGGGAGGCCGGAAAAGCCGCTATTACCACAGAAAGGGTTCATAACTATGGCTAAAAAAGCCGATTTGCTTGCAGAAGCAACAAAACTAGGTCTAAAGTTGACCGAAAAAAATACTATCGCCGAGATCGAAGCAGCTATCTCAGGAGTTAACACACCTGCAGTAGAAGTAGCCGAAGAAGCACCTGTCGAAGAAGTAAAGCTTGCCAAGGCTGGTAAAAGAAGTGAAAAGGCTCTAGCCGAAGCAGAAGCAAAGCTAGAAAAAGAAGCCCGCAAAGAAGCAGGTGACACATCTCCACTTTCTGACGATGATGAATCTCACGCTAAAAAAGGACCAAAGCCAGTAGCTCGTCCTCTTATCGAACGTCGTGGCAAAGCTTACCAAAAAGTAGCTGCTCTTGTTGAAAAAGACAAAGTATACGCACTTACGGAAGCTCTTGAGATCGCCGCAAAGACAAATCCAAGTAAATTTGACGCTAGCGTTGAAGTACACGTTCGTCTTGGTGTTGATCCTCGTCAAGCCGACCAGAACATCCGTACCACAGTATCACTACCGAATGGTACAGGTAAAAAGATTAACGTAGCCGTATTTGCTCCAGAAGCCGACCACACCGCAGCTAAAAAAGCTGGTGCCGACTTTGTTGGTGACGAAACACTTCTTGCGAAACTCGACAAAGAAGATATCGCATTTGACGTTTTGATCACGACACCTGCGTACATGCCAAAACTTGGTAAGTATGCACGTCTACTAGGCCCACGTGGTCTTATGCCTAACCCAAAGAGTGGTTCAGTTGCCGTAGATGTAGCTAAAGCCGTAACTGAAGCAAAGGCCGGAAAAGTTGAGTACCGTGTCGACAAGCAAGCTATCGTCCACCTATCAATCGGAAAAGCTAGCTTCGGCGCCGCAAAACTAGAAGAGAATGCAAAAGCCTTCTTCTCAAGCCTACAAAGCCAAAAACCACAAAGCCTAAAAGGTGTATATGTAAAATCTACAAGCATCAGTACAACTCAAGGTCCTGGCATCAAGGTTGAAAACGTAGTAAGTTAAATTACACAACGCTTCAAACAGATACTCGCCTAGTAACTAGGCGAGTATTTTGTTATGCTAAAAAATATCAGGAGGTGATTATGAGGCAATATCTAGATTTATTAAAAGACATCGTAGAAAACGGCGTCGACAAAGGTGACCGTACGGGCACAGGTACGCGAAGTGTTTTCGGACGACAAGTACGATACGATTTAAAAGATGGCTTTCCAGCCGTTACCACTAAAAAGCTGTATTTTAATAGTGTCGTTCATGAACTCTTATGGTTTCTAAAAGGAACAGGCAATATCGAATACCTCGCGCAAAACAATGTGCACATTTGGGATCAGTGGCCCTTTAAGGCTTATCTTGAAAAAAACAAATTGCCGATCCCTGAGGTAAATTCAGATGAGTGGAAATCTCAGATGAAAGAGTTTATCGACCGGGTTGCCACGGACCATGATTTTGCAACAAAGTGGGGTGACCTTGGGCCAGTTTATGGCGTCCAATGGCGCAGGTGGCCAGACGGACAAGGTGGCGAAATTGATCAGATAGCCAATGTTATCGAACAAATAAAATCCTCGCCAAACTCTCGACGCCTAATAGTAACTGCCTGGAATGCGGCCGAAACAGACGAAATAGTAAAGATGGGTGGTCTTCCGCCATGTCATAGTCTTTTTCAATTTTACGTCGCAAATGACAAATTAAGTCTACAGCTATACCAACGCAGTGCCGATACATTCCTTGGAGTGCCGTTCAATATCGCGAGCTACTCACTCCTACTAGCTATGATTGCTCAAGTTACCGAACTAGAACAAGGCGAATTCGTACATACACTAGCCGACACTCATATATACAGTAATCACTTCGACCAAGTAAGTGAGCAGCTTTCGCGCACACCAAAAGCTCTACCAAAACTTTGGCTAAATCCTGAAATCAAAAAAATTGATGACTTTACTTTCGAAGATATTCGTCTAGAAGATTACGATCCGTACCCACCTATAAAAGCCCCTATAGCAGTCTAGATTCTCTCAAATACCACAAAATCAAAATCGTATTTATTACTCTCGTCCGCAAGGTGCTCTTCTCGTGATACTTCACGCCAAACGTCTTTATCTACCTTAGGAAAGAATACATCTGCTTTTTCAAAACTAGCCTGAACTTCTGTTGCATATAGTGTATCTACGGTATCAATAGCAAGCTTATAAATGCTACCGCCGCCAATTACAAATATATTATCGTTTTCTGATACCCTATATGCCTCGTCAAGGCTTGTTACTACGTCAAAACCATCAATGTCCTCATATTCCCAATTAATGACTACGTTTTGCCGCCCAGGTAGTGCCTTGCCGATTGAAAGGTAAGTGTTATAACCCATGATTATTGTCGATCCCATGGTTAACTTCTTAAAATGAGCGAGATCGGCAGGTAAGTCACGCGCCCAAAGCAAGTCATTGGCGGCTCCAATACCAAAGTTTTTATCATAGGCAACAATAATGCTTTTCATATATCACCCATAATAGCAGTTTAGTCTCGAGTGCTACAATAGGCATATGAAGATAGAACCGGGCATATACCTACACTTTAAGGGCAATAAATACGAAGTCATTACAACTGCTAGGCATAGTGAGACATCAGATGTATTAGTCATATACAAAGCATTATATAAATCCGAAGAATTTGGGGACCAAGCAATATGGGCCAGACCGATCGAAAATTTTACAGAAATAATTGAAGTTAATGTCAAAAAAATAAGCAGGTTTTCTCTTATTGAATAAACATCTGATATACTATGGAAAGTATGGGAGTTTACAGCAATAAAGAGATAAAGGCTGCTATAGCCGACGGCACTATTGTTTGCGTGCCATTCAACCCAAAGCATGTATCTGAAGCTAGTCTGGATTTTACTCTAGGCTATTATTTTTATAAGCAAGAATACAACCCCGATAGTTCGGTTTATAATCCGTTCGACAAATCAGAAATTGACAGATATTTTAAAGGTCCTCTAAAAGCCGTAACCCACAAAGAGTGGTGCGAAGAGAATAATCATGAACTATTCGAAAACATACCAGAAGACCATCCGATCATCGTACTTCAGCCTGGTGAAAGAATCCTGGCCCACACTCACGAATTTGTAGGTATTCGTGCCTACGGAGGAGCTTCAGAGGTCCGCTCTAGAAGCAGCTGGGGAAGAAATGGCGTAGCAATATGTTTTGACGCCGGCTGGATAGACCCAGGCTATGTGAACCGCATTACGCTTGAAATTTATAACTTAAATATGCATGAATCCGTCGTATTGCCAGTAGGTGAGCGCGTCGGCCAACTTATCTTCCACCACACAGGTGAAGTCGAAGGAGACTACAGCGACGGCCGAGACGGCATGAGCGGCAAATACCAGCATACCGATGACCTAGATGAGCTTATACGAACTTGGGGACCAGAACAAATGCTTCCAAGGTCATTTAAAGATACTCGTAAAAAACCTGAGATTATCGAAGGACTTACCGAAGGAATCCAGTAATGTCAAAAATATCTCTATTCTTGGGTATTGAAGGCGGTGATGGCTCAGGAAAAGGTACGCAAGCAGAAATATTATCAAAGCAATTAACCGCTATGGAACTGCCTGTATTAGAACTAAGCTTTCCTCGGTATGGTGAATTTTCGGCAGAAATGGCTGAAAAATACCTACGTGGCGAATATGGAGGGGTGAACGACGTTCATCCCGACTTAGCTAGCCTCACATATGCTATCGACAGATACGCCGAGTCGAAAAATATACGAGATAGATTGAAAAAGGGCGACTACGTCATCGCAAACCGATTCGTAGCATCAAACATGGCACACCAAGGTGCAAAAATAGATGATTACAAAGAGAGAATCGAGTTTTACGATAGAATAATGAAATTAGAGTTTGGCCTACTTAATATTCCAAGGCCGACCAAAAGCATAGTTCTTCTAGTACCCACAAACATATCGCAACAGAACGTAGACAAAAAGGCGGCTAGATCATATACCAGCCTAAAGAGAGACATACACGAAGCAGATGCCGGCCATCTAGATAAGGCCAAGCGGGGATACGAAGAGCTTTGCAAGCTATTTCCAGAAGAGTTTATAGCTATAGACGCCGTAGACAAAGGCGGAAAAATGCGAGACCCATTTAGCGTAAACAAAGAAATTCAAAAAATTGCAGGACTAATCTTTCCGGATAATGTTACCAAAAAAATAATTGCTGAAGTAATGGCAACTAAAAACTCGTAGTTAAGATTTCTCGTAAAACAAGTAATAAGACCTGTTCGCAGGGTATACACCAAATTCAGAACTGTACTGTTCGCCGGTGGTTGAAGCGGCAGACATGGTTGACTCAATTTTTTTGGCAACACATCTTCCAAAGCCATCCTCCGCGCCAGTTACTTGACCGCCGGATATAGGAATCTTAAGCCCTGAACCACCCCTAACGTCAGTATTGGTTGAAACCTTATCGCGACTTGCTCTAATTTGCCTTACTATGGCATCCTCATCAACGTCTATGGCTTGAAAATGCTCATAGCCATCTCCGCCAGATGATTCTCTACCAAGAGACTCGATATACCATTTTCGAAATTCCGGCAACAGATCTCTCATATTTTTATGCCTAAAATCAACCATAAAAGAGTCTCTCCGCATGACAACCAATCTTCCACCTTCAACAACTTTTGACGCAACCTCTTCTTTGCGGACATAGATACCCGCTCTTTCGTTGGTGTCTACCTCCCCGACACTAAACAAGCCACCCGTATAGTAATACCTAGGCTCTGAAGGATTTTTTTCATAGCCCCACTTCGCAACAGCTAGTTCGACAGATTCATCCATTTCAGCAGTTTGATTCCATCTCATACCAACAGTTTGCTTAGCAAGTTCTGATGACATCAAAAATTCATAGTGTTTATCAAATATACCAGTTAGCTCCGAAGGTACTCCGGTTCCCAGAGCTAATACGTTGTAATCTTCAGCACCGATGCCACTCGCTTTAATATCTAATCCGCTATTTTTGTCTATTCTATTGGCGAATGCTCCAAGATTAGCTACCTTAAAAAACTCAACCAATTCATCACTTGGCTTACAGTCTGATGGCATCTCGGCCAAAGATTTATCTATGCGATTAGTTATTTCACTATTTCCATATGCAATAAAGCTTAAAAATCGTGGACGCGACTCTAGTCGACTATAATCACCTAATGCAGACCTTGCTATATCAACAGGCACCGAGACATCGGTTCCGACTATCTCTACTTCGAGGTCCCACGCATTGTGTGGTGTCGGAGAGTGCTCAGATCTCGCATGGTTAGGGTTATCTAGGCATAAAACGTTCATACCCCTAACAAAAGAGGAACCCTGTTCAGAACAGGAATCGATCATCACAGGTTCAGATTCAATGCGCCTAGTCATTTCATTTTGCGGTAACATTATATCTATATTATAGCAGTAAACACCTATTAATGTCAATACCTCAAAAGGGTTGACTCTGTAATAATCATCTGTTAGAATACGTCCAGACATTACCAAAGACAGTAGCCGTATGAAAATACTTAATCAGCTACCGAGGATCATGTAAAACATACATTTTTCTAAATCTAGTCTTTGGCGGTGCGAGGTCCAAAGACTTTTTTATTGCCGCCATAGGTTGTCAGAACATTGAAAATTCGGTCGAATAAACTAACCAGAAAGGATTTTTATGGCAATTACCCGCGATAAAAAACTGAGTCTAGTTACAGAATTAGCTGACTTATTTGTTAGCGCAAAGGGAAGTGCGGGCGCAGCCTACACTGGCCTTAGCGTTGCAGATATGCAAGAACTACGCGCCATGGCTCGTGAAGCCGGTGTGGTCATCAAGGTTGTAAAAAACCGTCTTGTCCGCGTCGCTCTAGAGCAGAGTGAAGTATACAAAAATGCAGATACAAGTCTACTTACAGGTCAATTAGTTTACGCTTTTTCAAGCGAAGACGAAGTTGCTCCTGCACAAGTACTTGCAAAATTTGCCAAGAGCCACCCACAGTTAATTTTAACTGTTGGATTCGACGTTACTGGATCAACACTTGATACTGCTACCGTCAATGCTCTTGCAAACCTACCGACCAAGGATCAACTCCGCGGTCAACTCGTTGGCGTGCTGGCTGCACCACTTACCCAATTCTTGGGTGTGGCAAATGGCGCACAACGTGGATTTGCACAAGTACTATCACAACGTGCTGAGTCACTATAGTTTTGTAATTTAAACTTAAAAATATTAATTGAACAACACACGATCATTAAGATCGTTAAAGGAGAAATACCATGGCTGATACAGAAATCAAGCTATCTGCTGCACAGCAGAAAATCGTTGACGAGCTCAACAAACTTACAGCTCTTGAGCTAAGTCAAATCGTAAAAAGTCTAGAAGAAGAGTGGGGCGTTAGCGCTGCTGCTCCAGCTGCTGCCGCAGCTGCTGCTCCAGCCGGCGAAGCCGCTGCTGCAGAGGACGTAAAAACTGAGTTCACAGTTACTTTGAAAGAAGCTGGTACTCAGAAAGTTGCAGTCATCAAGGCTGTAAAAGAAATCACTGGTCTTGGACTTGGTGAAGCAAAAGCTATCGTTGACGGCGCACCAGCACCTGTTAAAGAAAAAGCTAACAAAGAAGAAGCCGAAGCTGCCAAGAAACTTCTAGAAGAAGCTGGCGCAACCGTAGAACTTAGCTAATTTATTAATTATTCGACCAATTAATTTGTTCCATGATACCGCTCTAACCTAGGGCGGTATTTTGTATGCAAAATATACAACGTTTTTGCATACACCCCATAAAATACTGTGGAAAATCGCAAGATATTGACATTGACACGAAAAATTGATATATATAGGGTAATATCACTACAAAAATAGACAAAAGGAAATTGCGAGTAACCATGTCTGAATTACCAGAAAAACAAGTAAAGCGTCTGCATTCTCTTATTCAAGAGGCAGAGACAAACCTAGCGGCTGCAAAAGAGCTACTAATTAGTATTATCGGTGAAGACGGAACAGTCTTAACACCACGAACAAGCCACAACGAAGATGTTGGCGGCAAGATCGTCGAAGGAATCTTTGATGGACAGAAAATGGCCGGACCAGATGGCAAAGAATATCCAGTACCAGCCAACTACGCCAGTAAATCAAAGCTGGTCGAAGGCGACATCCTAAAACTAACTATTGTTGATGACGGAAGCTTTATCTACAAGCAAATTGGTCCAATTGAACGACGCCAGATAATCGGTACACTTGTTCAACACGACGGTGCCTATTACGTAGAAGCCAGTGGTCGCGAATACCGTATCCTTCTAGCAAGTGTCACATATTTCAAGATAGAGATAGGCGACCAAGTAACGATTATCGTTCCTGCCGACAATCCAGATGCCGAATGGGCAGCTGTCGAAGCCGCACTTTAGTATATTCATTATAGCTCCCAGGTCTTAAGATCATATCTTGAATTTGGGAGCTATTTTGTTGCAAAAACTTAGCGTTAGCGCTATGATTATTACATCACAAAGAGGTGAAAAACAAACAGGGTAGGGGTAAGGAAGAAATGGCAAAATTACACTTTAAATATGGTGCTATGAATAGTGGCAAAAGCGACTCGCTTATTAAAACCGCTTTCAATTATACCGAACGAGGCCTAAAGGTTATTACCATAAAACCACAGGTTGATACGAAGGGCGGTGATCAGATTGTCGCTAGGGCCGGACTATCGCGTAAAGCAGATATAGTGGCAGATAAAAATACGAATCTAGTAGATGAAATACTTCGACACAAAAATGTCGATGTCGTTCTGATAGATGAAGCTCAGTTTTTGACAACAGAACAGATTGACCAGTTATACGAGATATCAAAAATCAACAAGATATCAGTCATCGCTCATGGCCTTCGGACGGATTTTTTATCTAATCTATTCCCAGGAAGCGTTCGATTGTTCGAACTCGCCGATAATATAGAGAAATTACCGACAATGTGTCGCTGTGGATCACAAGCTGAATTTAACTGTCGCAAATCAAATGGCAAGTACGTTTTCTCGGGTGAGCAGATAGCCATAGATGGGGAAGAAACTGTTACATATGATTCGCTATGCGGTCTCTGTTACTTAGAAGAAAAGTCAAAAACCTAGACTAAAACACAACACTACAAACATAAAAATAAGCGTATACTAAAAATACAAAAGAGGGGAAATAAGGGTGTCAAAAGCATTGTATCGAAAATACAGGAGCAAATCTTTAGCTGATATTATCGGCCAGGATCATGTGACCGAAATCCTAAAGCGTGCCATCGAGCAGTCACGCATCTCTCACGCCTACTTACTTACAGGACCCCGCGGAGTCGGCAAGACATCTATTGCTAGAATACTAGCTCATGAGATAAACAAACTTCCATATAACGAAGAGACGAGTCACCTTGATATCATAGAGATCGACGCCGCTAGCAACAACGGCGTCGAGGACGTACGCGATCTACGCGAAAAAGCCCAGATTGCCCCTATATCGGCAGCCAAAAAGATATATATAATCGATGAAGTTCACATGCTATCAAAACCCGCCTTTAATGCACTCCTCAAGACCTTAGAAGAGCCGCCAGAGCACGTTGTGTTCATACTAGCGACTACCAATATCGAAAAACTACCGGCGACAATAATAAGCCGAACTCAGCGTTTTAGCTTCCGACCCATAAAAGCAATCGACGCGGTTAAGCACTTAAAGGCTATAGCCAAAAAAGAAAAGATCAAGATAGATGACGAGGCCCTAGAGCTAATAGCCAAACGTGGCGATGGCAGTTTCCGAGATAGCATCAGTTTATTAGACCAGATATCAAGTCTTGTAGATGCTGACACTCTAGTAACTGCCAAACTAATAGAAGAGTCCCTCGGCCTCGCTCCCCAAAAAACAATCGACGGCATATTGAAGACCGTTGAAGAATCTGACGTAGCCGAACTTGTAGCTACCCTTAATGCTGCGTTTGACGAAGGTATTAGTGGTTCAGTACTTTCTAGCCAATTAGCTGGTCGCATACTAGAGCTTGTCGTAGACAAGCCAAACCTTCTACCGCTTCTCGACAGCTTACTTGATGTCAATAAGAGCACTCAGCCAAACCTTAAGCTTCTGAGCGTTTTGGGTGCTTCTATGCATTCAAAAACCGCACAAAAGACCGTGGCATTATCGGCGCCAGTACTTGAAGTAAGCGCCACAATAGCCGAACTAGAAAAACAGGCAACACGTAAAAAACCCAGCGAAAAGATTATTGATAAAATAGAAAAGGCCGATAAGGTAAGTGCTAGCTCCGCAGAGCCAAGCGATCTCGACTGGGATAAGCTGATCGAATACATAAAGAAGAATTACGTAGCAGTTCACAGCGTTCTATCTAAATGTACTTATGAATTAATCGAAAAGGACCTAACAGTCTATGCCGGAAATAAGTTTTATAAGAAAAAGCTTGATGATGTTAAATATAACTCTCTCATCCATAAAAGTCTTAATGAACTAGGAGTTTTTGGACTTGATATCCACATAGTTCCCACAAAGGCCCCTTTAAAAGATAGCCAAGCAGCCGCTGTTGCTGATATTATGGGTGGAGGAGAAGAGGTAACCATAGAGAGTGATGGCAACTAAACAAGTTCCAGCCGGAAAAATTCCACCGCAAAACCTAGACGCCGAGAAGAGCCTTCTTGGTGCTGTTTTGATTGATGAAGAAACTCTAGCAGATATATCCGAGCACGTTACTGCCAAAGACTTTTACGAAAAGAGAAATGCCATAATATATGCTGGTATGATGCGCTTATACGAAAAGCACAAACCCGTCGACCTCCTTACATTATCCGACGAATTAAAGCGTAAAAATGAAATCGAAATTATCGGCGGATCCGCCTACTTAACAGAGCTTACCAACTACGTACCAACATCGGCACATGCCGAAGCCTATGCCGAGCTAGTTGCCCAGAAAGCGGTTCGTCGAAGACTAATCAAAGCCAGTGGAGAGATATCCGAGCTTGGCTATGACGAAGAAACAACAACCCAAGAATTACTAGAAAAAGCCGAAGCCGAATTATTTTCAGTTAGCGACCAATCTCTTAAGCAAGACCTAGTAAGTATTGAAAGTATCTTAACCGACAGCTTTGACCGCTTAGAAGAACTACACCGAAACAAAGGTCAGCTCCGCGGTATACGTACTGGATATCGAGATCTAGACAATATGACAGCTGGCTTGCAAAGAAGTGACCTAATAATCTTGGCTGCTCGACCAGCTATGGGTAAGACAACACTTGTAACCAACCTTGCGTATAATGTCGCTACGATTGCCAAACAGCCAGTACTATTCTTTAGTCTTGAGATGAGCAAAGAGCAGTTAGTTGACCGTATGCTTTCTGATGCATCGGGCGTTGACTCATGGAATATCCGAACAGGTAATTTATCTGACGATGACTTCAGTAAACTTTCTGACGCCATGGGCGAGATGGCAGAAGCGCCTATCTTCATAGATGACACTCCAGGTGTAAGTGTCCTAGAAATGCGTACAAAAGCCCGTAGAGCAGCCCACGAACAACCACTAGGGCTTATAATCGTCGACTACTTGCAGCTAATGCAGTCGTCGGGACGTAGCGACGGAAATCGAGTACAAGAGGTGAGTGAGATCAGCCGTGGACTCAAACTAATCGCTCGTGAACTTAACGTACCAGTAGTAGCTCTTTCGCAGCTATCTCGAACAGTTGAATCTCGTAATCCTCAGATTCCTCAACTTGCCGACCTGCGTGAATCGGGTTCAATCGAGCAAGATGCCGATATTGTTATGTTCATCTACCGCGAAGCTTACTATAACCCAGAGACGGAACGTGAAAATATTACAGATCTTATCATAGCCAAACACCGTAACGGACCTACCGGAAAAATCGAATTATACTTCCACCCAGAACGTCTACGATTTATGTCTCTTGACCGCAAGCATGATGATTAACATGTTATAATCTATATAAACATGGGTATAAAAATTTCATCTTTGTATTTATATCGGCTACGGTATTGGATCGGCTACGGTTTAATCGGAGTAACCTCGATTGCATTATTGATATTTGCCGGATTATACATTCCTGGCGGACTTTCCGAGAGCGAGATACAATCAACAGTTGTGACATCTAGCCTAAGCTCATCTGATATCAGCAGTTTTACGGTCACAAACTTGCCTTATCATCTCCTGCAGAGTCTAAGCTTTAAGACGCTCGGAGTCACGAACCTATCGATTAAACTACCGTCACTAATCATATCCCTTGCAACAGCGCTCGGGTTAATCATCCTTCTCCGATTATGGTACAAAAGGAACGTTGCGGTCATAGGAGCTGCCATAGCGCTAACGACAGGTCAATTCTTATATATCGGACAAAGTGGCGACCCGAATATTATGAATATATTTTGGCCTGTATTAGTCCTGTTACTTGGCACACTAGTGGCAAGAATGCACTCGAGGCATTTTATATGGAAGATACTACTATTTGTTGCCGTCGCGTGGAGTCTATACACGCCCTTTAGCATCTACGCGATAACTGCGTTATCTATTGCAGCCCTAATGCACCCGCACCTAAGATACATTTTTAGAAAATTATCAAAAAAGAACCTATTACTCGCCGCATTAATAGGCGCATTCTTTTTGATACCTTTCTTCTACGCTACAGTTGTTTCGGCAGACTTTAGGGCCGAGATATTAGGCGTTCAATCTGGTCTTCCAGATTTTGCAAAAAACCTTTCAATATTATCTGAACAGTATTTTGGATTTAACTCCACCACATCAATATTACCTATGGTGCCAGTATTCGGGTTAGGCTCCGCCCTAATAATAATATTTGGTTTTTATAAATTGATAAAAAACAGGATGGCGAGCCAAAGCTACTTAATAATACTTTGGACAATCTCACTAATTCCTATAATAATTTTTAACACCGATAGTATAAGTATGACGTTTTTACCTTTGGTTCTAGTCCTTTGTAGTGGTATAGACGGGATCATACGGTATTGGTACAATTTGTTCCCTCGCAACCCATACGCCAGAGTGACTGGGCTTATACCACTCAGTATCTTGGTTATCGCTCTAGTACTACCAGGCCTGGAAAGATACATTGATGGCTACCGCTACGACCCTCAAGCAGTCGGTAACTTCTCCTATGATCTAAAGCTATTGCCAAAAGATACTAATAACATAGTAGTTGCAGATGGAGAAGTTGCATTTTACAGCGCAGTTCAAAAATATAATCCAGATATCTCCATAGGCACTAAACCAGTAGGCAGTTCTTTCGTTGCTACGGCCGATGCTAAAAAAGACTATAAAGATTATAAAATAGAATCAATTACTACCTCTCGTAGCGCAAATGACGGGGCGCGCTTTTACACCTACAAAAAGATTACCAAATAAAGTATAATTACATAAGAACTTAACAGACACTTAGGGAGTATATTATGGCATTTGACCAAATGAAGACATTGAATCAATTACGAAAAGCGCAGAACGAGCTAAAAAAAGAAATTATAGAAGTCGAAGCGGGCGACGAAGCCGTTGTAGTACAAATAACCGGTGAACTAAAGATCAAATCAATCAAGATTGATCCAGCCCAAGTTGACCTAGACGATATTAGCGAACTTGAACACTGGATTGAAATAGCAGTCCGTGACGGTTTAGCCAAAGCTCAAGAAGTAGCCGCAGAGAAGATGAAGCCACTCATGGGTGGGCTCGGAAACCTTGGCCTTTAAGGATTAGCTTTGTCTCAATTACTACCACTCGCATTAATAAAAGCCATAGAAGAGCTAGGTAAATTACCCGGTGTTGGTGCTCGTACTGCCGAAAGGTATGCTACATACCTACTCAGGACTGACCGACATAGCAGCGAAAAGCTAGCTCTATCATTGACGAACCTACATGACGGCGTAAAAAGCTGTCCTGTTACATTTGCGCTCATAAATACAGAGGATGAAGTATCTCCACTCTACAGCGACGAATCTCGTGATAAAACACTCATAGCTGTAGTCGAAGAACCGCTTGATATCATCTCTCTCGAACGAACAGGTCAGTTCAACGGCACCTACCATGTACTAGGCGGGGCGATTAGCCCTATAGATGGAATTGGCCCAGAACAACTCCATATACCAGAACTTTTAAAAAGAATTGTCAGTGACCAGGTAGAAGAAATCATCATTGCAACCAATGCTAGTGTAGAAGGTGAGTCAACCGCCCTTTACTTACAGAGGCTAGTAAAAGATGCCGGAATTGAAGTAAAGATGAGCCGCCTAGCCCGTGGAATACCCGTAGGCGTTGATCTTGAATATGCAGACCAAATTACCCTAGGGCACGCGCTTGAAGGCCGAAAGACAATATAGGCATCTCTGCTATAATAATTAGTAATGTTTAAAGAATCTATAGAACTAATAAATAATTCACAAAAAGTACTTATAATACAGGCTGAAAATCCTGACGGCGATTCGCTTGGTAGCGCTCTGGCACTCGAGGAGATACTTGGAGATCTAGGCAAACAAGTTAGTTTATACTGTGACGTCGAAGTCCCTAAATACCTAAGATATATAAATGGCTGGGATAGAGTTACGCAGGATTTCGACACAAAAGTAGATCTCGCCATTATAGTCGATACCACCAGTGACACACTTATCAGCAAAGCCCTTCAGATACCTGGAGTAAGGCATTTCCTAGAAACACATCCAGTATTAGTGATCGACCATCACACAAAGGTCGAATCGACACTAAGCTTTGAACATTCTATCTTAAACGAAAAAGCCGTAGCTACTGGCGAATTAATATTCTTTATCGCTCAGGAAGCCGGATGGAGCATCAACCAACAAGCCTCAGAAAGTCTATTCGCAGCCATACAGTCTGACAGCCTCGGACTGTCGACTCAAAATACAACAGCAGAATCATTTGAGGCCGCGACAGGATTAGTCCGGGCAGGGGCAAGCCCTTACGCCATAGAATCTCGTCGACGAGAATTTATGAAAAAATCACCTGAAATTCTAAAGTTCAAAGGTGAGTTAATACAAAGAATTGAATACTTCCTAGATGGAAGACTAGCCCTTGTGCATGTCACCTGGGAAGACATCCAGCAATATAGCGACCAATACAATCCAAGCGTGTTAGTACTTGATGAGATGCGTCTAGTAACGGGAGTAGACGTTGCTATCGCTCTAAAGACATACCCAGATGGAAAACTAACAGGAAAATTACGATCAAATCTACCGGTGTCTGGCGCAATATCAGGTTATTTTGGCGGTGGAGGCCACAGCTATGCGGCCGGATTTAGAATATATGAAGATTACGATAAAACCATCCAAGAACTAATCGATGCAACAGACAAGGCATTAAAATCACATGACAGTAAAGCTATTTAATACAGCCTCGGGTAAACTTGAGGACTTCAATCCCATCGAAGATGGTCGAGTCAGTATGTATACTTGCGGCCCAACAGTCTACGATTATCCACACATAGGCAACTGGTTCGGATACGTAGCCTGGGACATACTGATACGCTTATTATCACACGAGGGCTACGACGTTAATCGAGTGATGAACCTGACAGACGTCGGTCACCTAACCGGAGACAACGAAGGCGATGCCGATACCGGCGACGACAAGTTAGCAAAAAAAGCCGCTAATGAATCCAAATCAGCTTGGGAAATCGCCGAGTATTTTTCTCAAGATTTTATCACCCAAATGAATAATCTCAACATGATCAAGCCAAGTCGTATTGCCAAAGCAACAGACTATATCGAACAACAATTAGAATTAATAAGAATCCTTAAAGAAAAAGGCTATACATATCAAATATCTGATGGTATCTATTTCGATACTTCAAAGTTTCCTAGATATGCTGATTTTGCAAAATTAGATTTAGATGCGCTCAGGGCTGGCGCAAGGGTCAAGTTTAATAACGAGAAAAGAAATCATAGCGATTTTGCTCTTTGGAAATTTTCACCGGAAGGTGAAAGTCGTGACATGGAATGGTCAACACCAAATGACCTTTTAGACAGTCACGATACAGATGACGCAGTTATGGGCTTTCCTGGATGGCACTTAGAGTGTTCGGCCATAGTTATGTCTACGCTGGGTGAGACCATAGACATTCACACCGGAGGAATAGACCATATACCCGTTCACCACACAAATGAAATCGCTCAATCGGAAGCAGCGACAGACAAAAAATTTAGTAATTTTTGGCTTCACAATAATCACATAAAATCTAATGGAACAAAACTATCAAAGTCACTAGGTAACGGCTACAGCTTGCAAGATCTATTAAAATTAGGTTTTAGCGCCCTAGACTATAGAATGTTCGCAATCCAATCACATTACAGAAGCGAGGCAAATTTCTCTATAGACAATCTGCAGGCTGCCCACAATAGGCTACACAACTGGCGCAACGTAGCTGCGCTCCGTCATCAGACCCACGACACGATAGACAACGATGACGATAAAGACAACGACGACACCAAACTGTCTCTATATGCAGCTTCAAAGGCGATAGTAGAGTCACTAGAAGACGATTTAGACACGCCGAAAGCCCTAGTTATTATTGATGAAGCATTTTCGAAACTAATCAAGGCAAAGCCTAGCAATATTCACCAGCATTCTCTTGTGCAGTTACTGGAGACGATTGATGAACTTCTCGGGATTAACTTAGTTAAAACAACTCCAGACATAGAAGATGACATGAAAAGAGAAATAATCCATCGACAGCACATAAGAGAAGCCCAAAACTGGAAAGAATCAGATAAAATACGATCAAGCATAGAGAAGAACGGCATCACTGTTAGAGATACCGTTCATGGCCCAGTCTGGGAATATTTATAAATTAAGCGTGGATAGTTTTTGTTTCTGAATCGACAGGATCAACATCTTGTTTTTGGCGCTTAATAGAGTATTCGTCTAGCAAGACCTTAATACATCCTGCGATAGGAATTGATATTATACCCCCGGCTATTCCGAACAAGAATATACCAACAATAACTGCAACCAAAACAGATAACGCAGACAGGTCTAATCTTTTTGATTGAATCTTTGGTACTACATAATTGTTTTCGACCTGCATGTAGGCCACAAAAACCAAGAAGAATATAAGTGCAGCAGTTGGGTCATTTATCGCAAGTACCAAGCTTATAATCAGCGCTCCGATAGTTTCACCGAACATAGGTATCAACGAGAATACGAATATGATGGCAAGTGCTGGAATAGAGAAGTTAGCTGGAACGTTAGAAAACATACTCAGTATAAAGACAGTCAGTCCAGTGAAACCACCAGCAATTGATGAGACAGAAAGTTGTCCTAGTATGTAGCCATTTACGACATCATACATTTTCCTGATTACGGTCCTATGGTACTTCATCTGTTTTTTGTCGCTATAGGTGCTCCATATAAGCTTCATCCATGTCGGACCTTCGATCAGCATAAAAAATGACAGACCAAGGACCATAATCACAGTACCTACGGTAGTGATGACTGATCCAATCCCAGATATTAAGTTTGTACCAAAATTAGTAGCAAAAGACGCCGAACTATCTTTAATAGAGTTTACAAAACTATCAACCTGAGGCTGCATATCATACCTATCTATAAATGTCTGAATGCCGTCATATTGCTTAGTAGCGGAATCAACCAAACTAGGTAGTGTCTCGGCAACCTTTGCGGTTTGCTGAATAATCGGCGGTACGACCAAGAATATAAAGCTAACAAGAAATGCTACAACCGCAACATATGATATAGCAGTGCCTCCAACGCGGCTCTTACCCGGAAGTCGTTTCGCCAGCTTAGTGACCGGTGTATTTAGGGCTAACGCTAAGAATATAGCCGCACCGACTATAAATAAAGCACCTCTGACGTTATATATTAAGTTTAGAGCTAAGGCAAATCCAATAACGACAAGCCAAAATCGAACGAATGTCTTTGTATCAATCTCAAGTTTTACTTTCATATGGCGTATTATACACTGTTTGGTCAAGGGGGGATAGAAGGCTCGACAATGTACTTATGGTTAAGTTATAGTTGTAGATAATATGAATCCAATATACAAAGAGCTTCAGGCAATAATAGATGGTGAAATTTCGACAAGTAGCACTGATTTAGATACCTATAGTCATGATGCAAGCATCTACGAAATGTCACCGGAAGTTGTTATCTTTCCAAAAAACACTTCAGATATAAAATCAATTATAAAATTCGTTGATGCCCATAAGCCACTTTATCCGTCAATATCAATCACGGCAAGAGGAGCTGGAACGGACATGTCTGGCGGCCCGCTTAGCGATTCGGTTGTTCTCGATATGACAAAGTACTTTAATCAAATATTTAGCACATCACCTAGGATGCTACACACACAACCGGGTGTCTTCATGAGAGACATAGATCCAGCGCTTGAGGCCCACGACGCAATGCTCGGCTGTGTTCCAGCTAGTCGTTCCTTTAATACAATTGGCGGGATGATAGCCAACAACTCCGCAGGAGAGCAATCTTTCCGATACGGGAACGCTGATAAAACCGTCAAGGAAGTCAAAATAGTCCTACGAGATGGCAAAGAATACACGTTTGGACCTATAAACCGAAAACAACTTGAAGTGAAGTTAAGGCAAAGTGATCTAGAGGGTGAACTCTACAGTAGGATCTATAGCCTTATTGAGAAAAATTATGATCTAATCAAAAATGCACGCCCTCAAGTTCATAAAAATTCTATGGGATATAACCTATGGACCACCTGGGATCGAGAAACGGGTATATTTGATATGTCACAAATTATCACCGGCAGTCAAGGAACGCTAGGTGTAATCACAGACATCAAGATTGCAGCCGTTCCAAAAGCCAAGCACACTGGGCTACTACTCGCTTATCTAACCAATATTAAGCACTTGGATGAAATAATACCACTCGTAGTCTCGCATAAACCAGCTACCTTTGAAGGTTTCGACGATATTACATTTAATCTGGGTGTCAAATATTTTAATACATTCCGAAAACAACTAGGTACGAAAGAATGGCTCAAACAACAAGCGACACTACTCGGATCGGTAGCAAAATTCCGCGGACATCTGCCGAATATTGTGCTAATGGTTGAGTTTGAGGCTGATACCTACCAAGCACTTAACGACAAGATCGTAGCTATGGACGACGACCTCAAAAAACACCACATCAAAGTCAGAACTGAGATAGAAGGCAACGAAGAGATGAGTAAGCCATTTTGGCAGATTAGGCGCGCTAGTCTTACACTTCTTCGCCAACGCGTTAAAAACAAATACGCATCCTCATTTATGGACGACTTAGCAGTTGACCCAAAATATGTCCAAGAGTTCTTACCCGAAGTCAGAAAGATTATCAAAAAATATAAACTTCCAGCTACGGTTGCTGGCCACTTCGGTGACGGTAACTTTCATATAATACCGCTGATGGATATAACTGATCCCCGGGAGCAGCTCAAGCTTGAGCCGGCTATGCGCGAGTTGGTGCCAATAGTTTTAAAGTACAAGGGAACACTTGCTGGTGAGCATAATGACGGCATGGTACGCGGTCCTTGGCTACCTGCGATGTTTGGCGAAGAAATGTATCAGATTTTCAAAGAAGTCAAAAATATATTTGATCCTATGTTCATATTCAACCCCCACAAAAAGACCGATGCTAGTTGGGACTTTAGTATGGCCAATATCAGGAAGAACCACAAAAGAAACCTATATAAATAGCCTACCTTTAAGTTTAATCTCAGTTTAGGACTATAATATAACTATATGAGAGTATTGATTGTTGAAGATGACCACAAGATTGCTAACGCCCTAAAAAAGGCGCTTACTCAAGAAAAGTACGCAGCTGACGTCTCATACGATGGAGATGACGGCTATGCTATGGCAACTACAGAACCATACGACATTATGATCATTGATAGGATGATACCAGGTGACTATAATGGTGTCGATATAATCAAAGAATTACGCCAAATGAAGATACACACCCCAGTTATACTTCTGACAGCCCTCGGGTCAACGGCTGACAAGACGACAGGCCTCGATAGTGGAGCAGATGACTATCTAGTTAAGCCTTTTGCACTTTCCGAGCTTCTAGCCCGTATTAGAGCCCTGCTTCGACGGCCGACAAGCCAAACAACAAACATTTTGAAGCTATCTGACTTAACCCTCGATACCAATACATTTGAAGTCACAAGGTTAGGTAAACCGATCTCTCTTACCAGTAAAGAATACGCACTACTTGAATATTTACTACGTAATCAAAACAGGATATTAACCAAAAATGAGATAACGAGCCATGTATGGGATTATGATGCCGATATCTTACCCAACACAGTTGAAGTCTACGTTAAATACCTTCGAGACAAGATAGATAAACCTTTTGGAACACAGCTAATTCAAACAGTGCGAGGATTTGGATACAAGATTGGAGATAATAGCGATGTTTAAATCAGCAATCTTGAAACTTACTGGATGGTATCTATTAATTTTAATGTCAATCAGTATTTTGTTTAGTGTAGCTATCTATCAAACAGCAACAAATGAGGTAAGTTTCAGACTGGATCGCTACCGAAACAACTTTTCGCAGAGTCAGCGTCCGCTCTTAAGCGGAAAAGATCCATTTTTAGTAATTGAAATGAATGACGCCTCGTCTCGTATTATTTTTGAATTGTTCTTGCAAAACGTGTTTATTCTGATCGGAGGAGGCCTACTAAGTTATTTGCTTGCTAAGAGAACGCTTAAAACTATCGAGGTTGCACACGAATCCCAAACAAGATTCACTAGCGACGCAAGTCATGAGCTGCGTACACCACTTGCCGCCATGAAGACAGAGATAGAAGTTGCGCTTAATGACAAAAACTCAACAAAGAGTGAACTAGTCGAAACTCTTAAAAGCAACCTCGAGGAAGTCGACAGATTAACCGTTCTGTCAAATATGCTCCTCAACTTATCTCGACTCGACGATAAAGGACTTCAGAAAATTGCCATAAACGCTCGGAGCATAACAGACAAGACTATTTCAACTTTCGGGAGTAAGGCCGCTCTGATTGACAATAAGATTGAAAAGCATATAAAAATATTAGGCGATAAGATAGCAATCCAAGATTTATTATCGATACTCATAGACAACGCCCTAAAGCATAGTCCAGAAGAATCAAAAATAACTATATCCTCATTAAGCCAGGATAAATCTTCTCAGATAATAGTTACCAACCGGGGTAAAATCGGTGGCAGGGCACTTCCGCATATATTTGATAGATTCTACAGAGAAGATAAATCAAGAAATGCCAACGGGTTTGGGCTTGGTTTATCACTAGCGAAAAAGATATCTAAAGCCCATAAGGGAAATATTAAAGTAGAAAACAGTATTGATAATCAAGTAAGTTTCATCGTTACATTACCGAATGCTTAATTTATAAGCATAAACTAAGCCAAGCTGAATATAATCACCATGTAATCACAAGGAGGGTATATGAAATCAGATAACAAGCAAGTAAGATTAATCAGTAAAAAAAGCCACACCGAGTTAAAAAAATCGGTTAGTGACTTAGAACACGAAATTAAGATGGCTCAACTAGAACTTAAAGACCTAGACAAATCGTCTAGTCGTGATTCAATTCTTGAAAGAACAGAAAAACTGGCACAACTAAGTTATCTGGAAGAAAAGCTCATAGACAAGACATCTCTACTATCAGACTCTCGCGTAATGCCCACAAGAAGGGCCCGACTAAGGGTTGCTGTGGGATCTATGGTCGATCTAATTGACCAACAGGGTAGACTCTTTAGATATACTATAGTCGACTCATTTGAGGCAGACCCGAGTGATGGTCGCATCTCAGCCGTTAGCCCACTAGGTCAAGGTTTGATTGGAAAAACCATAAAAGACGTTGTGCAGTGGAGTAATGGGTCAAAGACCTTTAGACTTCAACTAACAAATATTCAATAATTGCTTAGTACTAAAAAGTACCCGCCATATGACGGGTACTTTTTTATATCGACTCAAATTCTACGCAGTGATGCTAATCAATGTCCAAGCACCGCCGCGATTATCAGTCCGGAGGCGGTAATCAGCACTACCATCCGACATAGTTATAATCTCGGCAATCCTACCTCCGTGACGGACTATGCACTTGAGGCCAGCATCTATGAAATCATAGATATTTCCCTGGTACTCGATCTTTCGAGGGTATGCCGACAAGTCTTTTTTGAAACCAAGAGTGATCACATTGACTGATTCGTTTACATTTACTTTATTCATATCTTTATATCTCCAACAATTAATTTAACGACAAAAAGCTGACTATCAATGTCAGCGAACGGATTTCGTTGTTATTACAATAGGGGAGAGGAGTTACTAGCCGTTCTAAGTAATCTTTTTACCCTGTTGCTATCAATTAGTTGATTGTACCGAGGTACAAGATATAAAGCTTGCAAGTGAAAAGGCATTCGCCAGTACCCACATAGCTAAGTTAATTATAGGCCTTATGGTTATTAATGTCTATGCGCAAAAACACCGGACCATTCCACGATATTGTAAATTTTATTAATGGCGTCACTACTGTACAATTAGATAGCAATGAAACGACTAGCAAACTATTCTCAATACTTTCTCAAAAACCCAACCCTTATTAAAGAGCTGGTCGGTCACTCTAGTGTGGGCAAAAGTGATGTCGTATACGACATAGGAGCGGGAAGTGGTGTTATATCCTCAGTACTATCTACGCGCTGTAAATCAGTTATTGCAATCGAGTTCGAGCCTCGCATGGCCCAGAAGTTACGCGAAAACATGGCTGACTACTCAAACGTTGAAGTAATCGAAGGTGATTTCTTAAAACTAGACCTTCCCAGCACACCGTACAAGATATTTTCTAACATTCCATTTCACCTTAGCTCACCAATAGTCCACAAGATAACTGAGGCCGCTAATCCGCCATCGGCTACTTACCTTGTAGTCCAGAAGCAATTCGCCAATAAGCTCCTTCCAAACTCGGACTACTTCACGGGTCAACTAGGTATGGTTATTGGCGCAGAGTTCGCCGTACGTGTCCGTAAGCGCCTACAGAGGACAGATTACACACCGAGTCCAAACGTAGATACGGCCTTTATAGAGATACTCCATCGCGAAGAACCGCTTATTCCAAAAGCTAGAGTAAAAGCCTACAAGCAATTTATAGTCGATTGCTTCTCTGATCCAAAAATATTCGTTAAGATGCCGACCCGCGAAATTAGGCTAAAACCCGATACGAAACCGTCTCAAATGAAGCTAGTTCAATGGATTGAACTATTTAATGCCCAACAGAGGTATTAATTAATACCAATCCGTGCTATAGTTAGTTTTTAATATCATAAAAGATTGGATCGAAAATCATGGCCAAACATAAAAACTGGCACGGTGCCGCGCGCAAACGACTTCTGAAGAAAAAGCTTAAAGCCCTTCTAAAGAAAAAGAGTTAAGTAAATAACGAGCGAAATGCTCGTTATTTTAATATAAGTCGTTAACCTTTACAGATAATATCCTTGCTAGAACGTACTGCAAGAAGAACATCGCCAAGCTAAAGTCGAGTAACCACAATCCGACAGATACCCTCATATCATATGCCAATATATCTATGGCATAAAACTGAGAGATATATATAAATATCATAGGTATAAAGATCAGCATCAGCTTAAGTCCAATTATCAGCTTTGGCGTCATTTGCTTACGATTCTTCTTGGTGTCTTTTTTGTGCTTAATCTTCAACACAAAAGGCGCTGCGCTACTGGCAGTCTTATTAACAACCCTTTTACCAGCACCCACAAGCATAGATGGTAATTTTACCAGATAATAGACGGTTAAAGCGACAGTTATAACAACTACGACCGCAGCAAATATGATAATCAGAATGTTTGGCTCATTATCTGCGATGGCCACAACCTTATCTACCTGAACGGCATTATCATTACTCGGTAGTAATAACTTGATAAACTGAAAATATATCATGATACTGAACATCCACTGGAATATAGTGAATATATAACCTAATGCGCCGAAACTATTCGCTAACCGGGATTTTAGTCTGCTTACGTTTATCATATGTATCTATAATACTCGATTGGTTTGAATAAGGGCAAACATATGCAATGTTTACTGATATATATGGTAATATTGTATCAATTTATGGCCTTCAATCATTACAGCAAGATAAAGCGTATTCTCGACCAAAGATCTGATAGATGGATTATTCGTCAAATTGACGAGCCAACCCAGGCGAAGAACTTCAAAGGCGAGATAGTGAAATTTGATCACTATTATCGTATATATGGAGATGATGGGGAAGCGATAAAGTACTGTAAATTTCAGCAGATAGAAAGATTGGCCAAAGCCTTGAACATACCCGTCGAGGCACTACCTATTTTATAGGTTATTTATACACTATGCTGATAACTAGAGCTTAATTGCCCATATCAATATAGCAGCAGCGAGTGTTCCTAGAACAAAGAATAGTCCTAGTCCTACTGGTGAACCCCAGCTAAACCAAGAACCCCAAGCACGCCAGTGGTTCCAGTGGGCTTTTGAAGCCTCTTGCCACGTTTCGTACTCTTCGAGAGCCTTCTCTTGTTTCAGCTTTCGCTTTTCTTCGCGATCGATCATGTTGATCTCCTCGTTAATTATCGACCAGTCTAATTTCGACAGAATACCGCAAGTCTGTTTGTACATTTAGACTAATAAATGCCAGACCGCTAGGCGGATTTATTTCAATTTAATTATACACCATACATTCAAATAAATATTCCAGCATTACAATATTTAAATTCCTATAATATAAAGAACTATCTATAGCGAATAAATATTAAAAAATGCATAAGTTCTGCGCATAAACCAATAAACATATTGATTAATTTACTCATGCTTGCAACTTCTTCAAAAAAGCCTTTAAATTGTCCTAGACTCAGCGAGTCAATTGAAAATTCGAGCGAAGGATTAATCGTGATAAAGATTATTTCAGATGCACAGCAGAAGGATGTCGGGTGGATGGGCTGCGTGGTTTATTACAAGTCCCGCGGCTTCGGAGAGCTCGTAAGGGAGGAACAAGAAGTCTCGGGGTTTGACGCCCAAAGAGAACTAGAAACCGCAACAGGCGATGTCGTAGCTTTTACATTCTGTCGACGACTTGTGACGAATGTGCTCGTTGACGGCATATCGTACGAGACAAAGAGCAGCCTACTTACGCACGACGGCGGCCCGAAATTCCTATACCTAATCGATGTCCGTAAGGTCACTACCCGTAAGGCGCTTTCCAGATGGTGGCGAACAGGTAGGCGCGACCTTGCGAAATTCGACGCAATGGAGCGCAGCGGCATAGACCACGTGGCTTCCTGGAAGCATGGAATCAACCTTGGCTTCGATCCGATGTATACAATCTTTTTCAATCGCCGGATCTAACCACCCCGTAAGCTCGGCTCTTCTTTATGGACAGCCTCGCAGCTTGCGGGGTTTTCCATTTTAAAATTATTAATACTTCTTATTCATCATCTTTCATACAAGCCACAATAGCGAATCTACCATCAGTCTCTTTATTGCCTTTTAAGAACTGGCTGTGTGAATAGTACTCCCCACTAATTGCTGAATCTATTGGCGAAAGTTTTATTTTTTCTACCAATACACCGGCCTCACTGAGTTGTTCTATAGCAACCTCGTAGAGACTTCGATTATCGAAACTATACAGAGGATACGAGTCTTTACCCGCCGCTGGACTAAACCATACGTCAAGATTCTTTGGTTCAATATTGTGATTTTTTACTAAATATTCAACAGACTTAGTGCCGCCAAATTGCTCTAAGTTGTGCCTACCTAAGTGCGATACCATCAAGATATTTCTAGTAGTATCATGTAACACCACACCTATACAATCGGCTAGTGGCAAAAATACAGCGTGGTTGAAATCAGTCACAACAAGTGCGTCACTAGTCAAAGTTGACTCGCGTGTTATACCATCGCCTTTATATTCGTCTCCAACAGTAGAATAACGACAATAATCATCTCCTTCGTATTTGAGCCGAACCAATGTAGTGCTTTCTGGATCTATATTATTATTCCGCATGAAAGCCATACGTGACACATTAACATTTTGCATATCGCCATCATGGACGGACTTCATAGAGCCATCTTGAATTTTTGAAACAAATATATTTAAAGCCATGGTCTTATAATACACAAAATACTAGTATCAATCAGAAAAGCTTGCCGCCGATTGGGACGTCCTTGTCTGGAGTTATCAATATACATTCACCAGTTTCATCCGGAAGGCCAAGTGTTAGGACTTCGGATCTTACCGGACCGATTTGACGAGGAGGGAAGTTGACTATGGCGAGTATTTGCTTACCAATAATATCTTTCTTTGTGTAGTTCCGGGGAAGTTGGGCGCTTGATTTTTTAATGCCAATTTCAACACCGAAATCGATTGTTAATTTATACGCGGGTTTCCGTGCTTCGGGAAAATCTTGAGCGTCGATAATTTTCCCGACTCTGATATCTAGTTTCGTAAAATCTTCGTATGTGGCCATAGATTGATTATAACAAACAAAAAAATATCAATTCAAAGTTATCTTAATCACGTTAAACTTAGAAAAATTAAAAAAATACTAACTTGTTGCGTCTAAAATTTTTGAAATCATTTTAGGTGAGTCGGGGACGACTCCGTATGCAACTGCATATGCCGAGTAATTCCGCAGGCTCGAAACATCCTGTTGCGCTATATTTCGTTCGGAAAAACGATGTTTAAATACAGCCCGTACGTACATCAACAACCCAGCTGCATCGATCCATGCCGCGTAGCCAGTGCTTTTATAATCCTTACCTAGTCGCGGCCACATGCTACTAATAAGAACCGAGGCTATGATAATTCCGATAACAACAAGTGTGACTACCTGAGAAAACTCTACTGGATAGCGTGGGTATATCAAAGTAAATATCTCACTAGGATGAATCAAAAGTCCACCCAGTAGCACCGCAGCCGCAAATCCCGCCAAGATACTTATAATCCGGAAAGATCTTCGCACTACACGATTCGGAATATATTCCTTTTGAATAACTCTTCGTTCGGTTAATTCATCGATTAATACATCGTGAGCATACTTAGCGGCTTTGATTAGCCTTATATCACTAAAACCTTGGAATCTAACATCACCCAGTCCGCTCAACGCATATAGTAAAGCTTGTTCATGTTTTGAAGTTTGCTCAGTAGTATTAACTTGGACGATAGATATACTTCCGACAGAATCAATCGACATTCGTATGACACCGCGCGAATTAAGATCTAACAGAGTAGCCGTAAATTCACGACTAGAATAAGTAAAATCTACTAAAAATCCTGCTTCAGCCGGACTAAGTTTTGTATTATACGAAACCAACTTAATAGCGTTACGTATCCAAAGCTCTAACCTTATTCTTTGCAGACAAGCACGTAATATAACAGCCCCAACAGTCCACAAAGGAAAGAAAAAGATCACACTTGAAAGTATAAAATCACCAACGGATACATCAAACTCGTGAAGATATAGGTAAGCATTGAAGAACTGAATATAGGCGCTGGCCATAGTTGCTAAGATTAACAAACCAACGATAGCATATAAGATACCTACGATACGCTTTGAATACAAGATTTCTATTGATGAGCTGCGCCAGATTGAGAATAGGTTCATGTAATTATAATAGCAGAGGTCTATTTATAGTTAAAAAAATAATAGACCATGATTCAAATAGATTAATCAGAAAAAGAGTTTGGCGGATTGTTATTTTCTTGGCTGGGCTTAGTGGATGTGTTTAGGAAATAGTACTACATAGCAGTATTGCTTTATTTTATTAAATATGATATAATAGAAGAGATCTGGAACTCAGACAGCGCAAGGAATCGCGAGTACCTATTTTGAGAGGAATTACACCATGCCTATCGTGCGTGCAACCACAAGTCAAAGTTTCGACTTTAATTGTGTAAGGGATGCAACCCATACGCCCCACACCCTTCTGCAGAAAGCTTGTGAACAAATCGTTCCGGCTGGACTACACACCAAGAGAAGAAAGTTGGTGCCCGGAAGCATCCAGTACCTACCGGCACACGCCTTCGTTGGATGTATGACGGTTGACGCCACCATCGAAATCGAGGCCCAGTACTACTGGAGCCGAAGGCGCTACCATAAGACTGCACATGCCATTAGGGCAGCACTGTGCGAAGTCTTCCCCGACGTCAAGTTCATGGTGGTTCTCAAATTGGTTGACGCTGGTTGGTCTTTTGATCCGACCGACACCGCCAACTTCGAAGGCGACATGTCGATGCCTGCGGCGATTGACCGCTACAGACAAAGTGTCGCCTAAGCCCCCGTTGACTCGGCTCTATGGAGCCTCGCAGCCAGCGGGGTTTTCCATTTCTAAATAAAAAATGACCATTTTAGCCTGGAAATATTGTCCGGGATACTACAGATGATAGTAAAACAGTCGGAGAGAAGCGACAAGCTTCGGCCATTACAGTCCACGAGCTCCTAGGACGTAAAGATATAAATAACAACTAAGATTAATATACCGACACCGATAGAGGCATACTTTAGAGTGCCTTTTGTTATATTATTTGGAGAAAAGTTCGCACCCATCGAACCCGAGGACTGCAATAAACTTACCCAGTTTTCTAATCCACTTTCATTATTCATTTTGTTAGCCGAAACAGTTGAATAGGCTAAGCCTGCAACTCCAATATTTGCAGTAACACCGCTCTTGAGGGCATACTTTATGGCGTTACCAAACATTACAGTGATAGTCTTACCTTCTATCTTAAAATATAAAGCATACTCGGCTCTTTTTACTTTCGTTATTGTACTAATTGGTTGCGAAAATACAGGCTGATTAGTACTCTTATCCATGAGCCATATACTACCTTTTCCGTCATAATTAAGCACTCCAGGCGTCGCTCTTCCTAGCATACCTATCGCGTATGATACCTCCGTAGATATCGGTTGATTTAATATCTGTGTTTGTCGTGGGGCTTCTTGTTGTTCCATGGAAATATAATAACACACGAAAATAAAGCATTAGGGCCTTGTTATATCAATAATTAGAATCTATCGAAAATATCTTCTGACGCCGTACAGTAGATAAAGCATAATCAAATATAATACCAATAAAGATAAATTATTTAAAGAAGTATTGGTCAGTGCACCTAAGCTATATTTAAAGACCTGAATCAAAACAACTACGTCCAATATCCACCATACGAATAACTTCTTCTTTGCTAGTCCAATTATGATTAAGACAACCAAGCCTAGAAGAGTAATCGCCATAACAGCCATCGTTGCATATAGCAGAACTACGCCGATAACAGATGGATCATCTATTCCAAATAAAGGCGATATAAATAATGATCCAAAAAAACTAACAATACCCGCAATACCGTACGAAACACCTAGGTACTCAAGAACCGAGTCACCCATAAACAAAGCAACGATTAAGATAAATGCTACAAACACTAGCCATGAAAGTGATGCAAGCCTTGAAGCTATCTTATCAGAAAGTCCGATTGGTGATTTTTCAAAAATATTTATTAGAAAATTATGCATACTTGTCTTCCATTATATGTATTATTACTACAATTATCGCACAATTCGTATTTATGTAGTTAGTATTTAAATAATGTTGTCTACCAGCTCGGTAAGAAATAGAGAGCCCGGATGGACTCTCATTTTATTGGCTGAGGTTAGTGAATGTGTTTCAGAAAAATTACTTAGCTCGTCTTCGAACGACCATATCATATATAAAGACTATTAGAGCAATGATTATGAGTAAGTGGATTAACCACCCACCAACACTGAGAGTAAAACCCAGTAACCAAAGTACCACTAGTATCGCTGCAATTGTTAATAACATATGCTTTTCTCCTTATTTATTATTGATTCTGATTTTTGAATTTTTCAATAGTTTGCCGTGTTTGTGCTTCCACTTCGTCAGATTTCGTAGCTTGTTGCTCAAGAATTGTGGCTCGGTTATCGAGTTGGTCAGCCACACGTTTTAGTTCATCCTCGGATTTGCGAATTTCAACGGACTGTTCACGATTTTGTCGTGCCTGCTCCCGAGTCTTTTTCGCTGCGTCTCTTAATTCATCTCCACCTGTCATTATCGCCTCCTTCTATTTCTATTATACTCTCTAACTTGTTTAATAATTTACCCAAACCAAAAACAAATACTCTACGCGAAGGTCTATACCGTACAGCTTGGAGGGATATCGGCTCTGCCTCCTCCGCTTGCTAACAAAAGAAAATACTACGTGCTTTCTTTTGTCTCACTGCACTACGCCGAACCCCCGAATACGTTTTGCTATGCAAAACTTACGGGTGCTCGGATCCCGACCAGCTCGGTCAAGAAAAAAGACGAGCTGACGCTCGTCATTTTTCCTGGCTAGGGTTAGTGGATGTGTTTCAGGAAGATTTTGTTAATTCAAATCTTATGATTTTTAGTTTTGTCTGAGCGTCAACATTAGTCTTGTAATATTGACTATAGGTTTTATACATATCTTCATCTGAACTGAAAGACTCATGTCCTTTTTTGTCGGCTTCTGTAAGCTCGGAGAAACTCTTTTCAATTACACCTAAGATTCGAGCATTTGCGAATGGCGCATCTTTATTGAACTCGCGTAGCTCTAGCTTATCTCCTACTGATAAATTTTTATCGTCGAATAGTCGCCAAGTTGAGGTCTTGCTACCGTCGAGTACTAGAGAGACCAGATTTTTTTGAAATTTTACAATCTTCATATTGATATTATAACAAACAAAAGAACTCCAATTTGGAGTTCTAAAGCATAAGCAACTTGGCTGGGGCTAGTGGACGTGTTTCAGGAATATTTCCGATTAATGACTCAGGACCAGATTTTCGACCAGTCTATTTCTTGAAATTAAAAAGCTCGAGCAATTATAGCTATGAGTATATAATGAGGCGATGAGCAAATCTCCAATTCCACGACCCGGTGTGTATGAACTGTACTGGAAGTTCGCATACGAGCGACAAAAGACGTTCGTAGCTCGCACGAAAGGTCAAAAAGGGCCGTGGACCGACGATCCAGTTATCCAAGAATATAAGTTCTGCAATGTATTCCGGGCGGCCGATCGCGTTAGTCAGTACATAATACGAGATGTCTGCTATAACCCTGAAAATAATAACGAAATCGATAGATTATTTCAGATCTTGGCATTCAGAATCTTTAGCAATATCGAAACCTGGAATTTGTTAAAAATTAAGCTGCATGGCAGTCCCACTCTTGATAATTTAATTGATGGATCATTTGAAAAAGCACTCACTGATATCAAGAACGAAACCGGCAAACTTTACACGGGTGCGTTTATACTTTGCGCAACCGACGCATATGGTCGACGACAAAAACACTTAAATCACGTTGAATTATTCAAAGACATGTTCATCAATAATGATCTTGGACGCAAAATACTCAATGCTAAATCCCTTAAAGAGATATACGATCTAATACACGACTTTCCACTCATGGGCGATTTCATGTCTTATCAAATAGCGATCGACCTCAACTATTCTGAACTTGTAAATTTTTCTGAAAATGAGTTTACCAAAGCGGGACCTGGTGCGCTTCGAGGTATTAAAAAAGTCTTCCTTGACACAAACGGCCTAAGCACCGAAGAAGCTATAATGTGGATGGTTGAACATCAACAAGAAGAATTCAAAAAACTTGGCTATAACTTCAACGGTTTGTTTGGAAGACCAATCCATGCAATCGATGCCCAGAATCTGTTTTGCGAAACCGATAAGTACTGCCGCAAGGCTGCGCCCGACCTTAAAAGTGCTCGTACGCAAATTAAATCAAAGTTTAATGAAAATCCCAAACCAGTTGAATTGTTTTTCCCACCAAAGTGGAAGTTGAAAATATAGTCAAAAATTGTCACGGGAGCGTCACTCTAAAATAGCCACAAACTTCTTTAGCCCTATTTAGACACACGACGGCGTGAATCCCGACCGGCTCGGTCAAATTAAAAACAGACCACACGGGTCTGATTTTAATTTGGCTGGGATGGAGGGATTCGAACCCCCGAATACTGGTACCAGAAACCAGCGCCTTACCACTTGGCCACATCCCATTACTATTAGATGGCTAGCACTAGGGGATTATACCGTATTTTAACCTCCAGCTCAAGATATGGACCCAAATTTTTTACTTCTTTCAGTCTCAATAGAAAGGCAGTTACTAGTGTATAATGGACTAATGAAGAAAAAAGTCCTACCAGTGGTAGAAGTAAAATTAGACAAAATCGTTGGCGGCGGTCAAACACTCGGAACTCTTGAGGGTGGTCGTAAGCTTTTCGTATGGGGCGGATTGCCTGGCGAACAAGTCAGCGTACAGATGACAAAGAAAAAATCAAACCTCGCTGAAGGTATAGTAATAGAGGTACACGAACCAAGTAGCGAAAGAGTGCTACCTAAAGATGAGATGAGCTACTTATCTACTAGTCCGTGGCAGATCATGAACTTTGAAGCTGAAGAGCACTACAAATCAGCTCTTATCGAAGAAGCCTTCGAACTACACGATATTGTATTACCAAATAAGATTGAAACCTACACAGATGGAAAAGAGTTCGGTTATCGTAATAAGATTGAATTTAGTTGGTACTGGGACAAAGAAGCCGATCAGCTTGACCTCGCTTTTTATAGACGCGGTACTCACGGCAAGATCCAAGTCGAGGGCACCAGCCTAGCACACGACAATATAAACAAAGCCGCTATCGCTATGCGCGACTTACTACGCACTAAGCCTGATCTACGCGCTTTTATGTTAAAAACACTGCTCGTCAGGAGTGATGCAAAAGGCAACGTTGCCTTGCAACTCTATGTCAAAGATCAAGCATTCGTCCAACTAACCGGACCCGAACTCGAAGGTCTAAAAGAGAACGGTAACATCACTGGCTTCGAGATGATATTTTCAAATCCAAAGAGTCCAGCTAGCGTCATAACCGAACGTCTACAGAAATGGGGTGAAATCACTCTAACCGACACAATACTCGATGTTCCGTTTACGTATGCAGTTGAAGGATTTTTCCAGATAAACCTTCCTATTTACGAGAAGGCCCTACGCGATATGAAAGAGTGGGTGAGTGCGGATAAGCCGACTGTCGACCTATATAGTGGGGTCGGTACAATCGGCCTTACTATCGGTGGCGAGAATGTCACAATGGTAGAGATAAACGAGCATGCCGTACGTGAAATGAAGCGAAACATCACGGCACTTGACCGCGAAAAAGCCGTTCAGGCTATCCTAGCGCCTAGCGAAACAGCCCTAGAGCACATCAAAAGTGATTCAACTATAATCGTAGACCCGCCACGCGCTGGTCTACATGCCGACGTAGTAGGTAAGTTACTCGAGGCATCGCCAGAACGCATAATCTACCTGTCCTGTAATCCCGTTACACAGGCCCGCGATGTTGCCTTACTTGCCGAAAAATACGGCGTTAAACACCACATGGGATACAACTTTTTCCCAAGGACTCCACACATCGAACACCTGGTTATATTAGACTTGAAAAAATAAGAATAGTACCGCACAATATAAGCATGAATAGTATTCAAAAATAATGAGTATGCGTCGAGGGTTCACCATTGTCGAACTTTTAATTGTAATATCTATTATTGGCATACTGACAACTATAGGCTTTTTGGGGTTTGGTAAATATCAGGCAGACGCCAGAGATAGCGAACGATCCAATAAAGCGACCATAATATCTGAATATTTAGAAAATTATTATTCCGAAAATGGTGAATACCCAAACTGCTCTAGCCTTGTAAGCAATACAAGCACAGTCCTATCTGGTATCGACGCCGCCGTGTTAACCACGCCCCAAAAACTAGCTGGTGAGACAAACTCTATAAAATGCACCGACCTAACTAGTCCATCTCAGGGTGATTATTTTTCATACGTAGGTGACGGTAGTGGAGCCTGTGCTATTGGCGGGTCGTGTCTGCAATATACTATTAAATATAAGAATGAATCTGGGAATACGATCGACACCTTACAGAGTAGGCACTTCACGGACATAAAGACGGCCGGTGATATAGGTAGCCTGAGCGCATCGGCCACTGGATTTACTTCTATCAATACAACCTGGCAGTCTATAGATAATGCAACAAGCTATACCTTACAAAGAGCCACAGATATAAACTTCAGCAACAACTTGGTGAGTGGCACGGTATCGGGTCTAAGTTCATCGATTACGGGTCTATCTTACAATACGAAATATTACTTTCGCGTTCAGCCAGTGGCCAGTAACAGTATCGGTAACTGGTCAAATACAACGAACACTACAACCTGGAGCCTAGCTGCGCCAGCTAGCCCTCTAAGCCACTCACAAGCAGGATTTACATCGATCAATACCGGTTGGCCTGCAGTTACTTATGCGACCGGTTATGAGATACAGCGCGCAACTGATAGTGGATTTACGGTAGGTGTTGCTACTCAGACAAATTCCACAACGTCACATACCGTAACCGGTCTTGCATATGGCACCCAATATTACATACGCATCAGAGCAACGGCATCTGGATATAGCGGAGCTTGGTCAAATACTATAATTGAATCGACCTGGACCCTAGCCGCGCCGGTAGGAACCGCTACCGCAAATTCAACTACCCAGATAACTGAATCCTGGGGTGCGATATCGAATGCTGCTTCATATTCCGTGCAAGGTGATGACAATGCAGGCTTCACATCTCCCACACCTTATAGCGGCGTCACGGCTTTGTCGAAAGCCCACACATCCCTCACGCCCGGTAAGACATACTATTTCAGGGTTCAAGCAATCAACGGATCTTATGCCAGTAGTTGGTCTACTACACATACAGCGACTACGACTATATCCGCACCAACATGTACTGCAACAACCAACTCTACTACACAGATAACCGTAGCCTGTGGTGCTATATCTGGAGCAACAGCATATAACTATCAGGCAGATGACAATACATCGTTCACATCTCCAGCCCAATATAGTTCGGCGAGTGCGTCATACGCAGTTACAGCCCTAACTCCAGGAAAAACATGGTACTTTAGGGTTCAAACTGTAGGTGCTAATACATCTAGTGGCTGGTCTGGCACAAGCAATGCGACTACGACCATATCTGCGCCAACATGTACCGCAACGACTAACTCTACTACACAGATAACCGTAGCCTGTGGCGCTATATCTGGAGCAACAGCCTACAACTACCAAGTAGATGACAACTCATTATTCTCGTCTTCGGCTCAATATAGTTCGGCGAGTGCGTCATATGCAATTACGGGTATGACTCCAGGAAAAACATGGTACTTTAGAGTACAAACGGTCGGTGCTAATACATATAGCGGCTGGTCTGGCACAAGCAATGCAACTACGACTATATCTGCACCGTCAGTCAGTGCCACTGCAAACTCTATGACGCAGATTACCGCATCATGGGGAGCTATATCTGGAGCCTCCTCCTACAGCGTATATTATGCCAATAACTCGTCTTTCACAGGTCAAGTTGGGTATAACACAACAAGCACGTCCTATGTCTTTACGGGTCTATCTCCAGGGACACCATATTGGTTTAGAGTCTATACGCTAGGTGCAAACACAAACAGCGGCTGGTCTAGCGCAGCAACCGCAACTACAACAAGTCCGTCCTTATCTGGATTGCAGCAAGCCTGCAAAGGCTCATACTCAGGTACATACACAAAGCTCTACTATCAGCTATGGCTTGATGTGCGAGAAGTCAGCTATAATATTGCCGCGAACACAAGCAACGTTAGCTGGAGTTTATATAGGATAAAGACTGCTACTTTCGCTGGCACTGTAGGATCCTATGATCTTACAGCTTGGGGCTGGAATACTAATATTGGTGGGAATATCTACTCAGGCTCTAGCGCATCATCCGCATTTAGGTATGCCGCACCGCTATACACTACAGAGTTAATATATAGCACGACCACAACTATCGGACATGATAGTAATGGTAATGCAAATATGTACTATGGCGCCCATGATGGCGGACGAGCTACTTTCGGTCAAGCAGATTGCGCTAATTATTACAACCTATCAGACTTAAAGTAATGAAGCTTTTAGCCTCCGAATGATCCAGGCTCAAGGTCATTATTTATGACTTCAGGAATCGCGCGCTGAACATATGAACTTTTGTTTTTATCCGTATCTTGACACGTAAAGCCAACGTAGGCGTTTATAATATCATCGTTATCATAATCGCTACAAGATATTTTGTCCTGATCAGAAGTAACAGAAAAGTAACTCCAATTACTATCTTTTTTTCTATAAAACAAACCCTTAGAAATAATACTAATATCAAGATCGGAAACGTTCAAGTGAGCGTTCTCGTAACCTTCAGTGCCGCTAGTTTGAACAATGAGATTACTAAATAATAAATCCTTATCATTTGTCACTTTAGTAGCATACGCATCAATTATAGACTTCATATTTTCAGTATTTTTACTAAAATCAGACTGATTTGCACAATTTATCTGCAAAGTATATTTTGTTAAATCCTTATTTTCATTAATAGCTGGGGTATTCCTCAGACTACACACAAATGATTTCGAAGAATAAGATTGAAGTGCGTAATTAGTTGCGCTATAGGCCGAACCCGTACTCAATGTAAAGTCTGTAGATTTAAGCGTATCTACAACGCTATTATAATCTGACTCATTCAGATTTGCGCTGTCTCGCTCAGAACTAAGGCTCAACACGCTAGAGCCATCATCAGCCATAACCCATATATTGTCCTTAATATTTTTTGTCACCGACGAAACATTACCAGACTCTTGCACTAGCGCCGTCACAACTGAAGGGTTTTTCAAAGATGAATTAATTGAATCCAAAAGTACACTTAAGCCCGAAGCGGTAGGCTTGCTTATATTAGACTCTGTTTTTTTGCTGACAAGGTATAGCAACGTACCGGCCGCAATTAGGAGAACCACTACAACACCACCTAGTATCATAAGTAATTTATGGGATACTATTGGTTTTTTACTTCTCATATCTCGAGACGACGTTGCGTCAAGAGGGGCCGCGATGTCTTCGTTTACTTTAATATCTGATCCCTGTACTTGTTGATCTTTATTACTATCATCTTGCATAAAAACACTCCTAATGCTTATTAATAGAATTATATCATATAGATAGAGATAAAGTCGGCACAAGAACTGGTGATAACGACCCAACTTCAGGGACGTCTAAAATTAAACTATATAGCCATAGTAGGTGCTGTTTCCTTAACATCAGACGATATATTTGTTACAATAATAAACATGAGTAACATGCGCCGCGGTTTCACTATGGTCGAACTATTAATTGTAATTGCGATTATAGGCATCCTGACCACTATAGGTTTTATGGGTTTCGGCAAGTATCAGGCCGACACCAGAGACAACGTAAGAGCGAATAGGGCAACGATAATATCTGAATATTTGGAAAAATATTACAACAAAAATGGAGAATACCCGAGCTGTCCCGACCTCACAACAGATCCAAATACCGTAAAAACCGATACCCTCAAAGGCATCAATACGGGTGTGCTAATTACGCCTCAAAAACCCACCAATGAAGATAATTCTATAAAATGTAGCGACTTAACTGACGCATCTCAGGGTGATTACTTTGCATATGTGGGCGACGGAAGCGTGACCTGTACTTCGGGCGTGTCCTGTCTTGAATACACGATAAAATATATAAGTGAATCCACGGATTCAATTGAAAAAATCGACAGTCGTCACCAGACGGATGTAAAAACTTCTGGTAATATCGGCAACCTGACATCATCAGCTACTGGATTCACCTCTATCAATCTAACCTGGCAGTCTATAGATAATGCATCCAGCTACACATTACAAAGAGCTTCGGACATAAATTTCAGCACCAATCTAGACAGTAGTAGTGTATCGGGCCTTAGTTCATCGATCACCGGTTTATTATATGATACAAAATACTACTTCAGAGTTCAGCCAACCGCAAGTAGCAGTACAGGTAACTGGTCGAATACAACCAATTCTACTACCTGGAGTATAGGTACGCCTTCAACTTCAATATCTGCCACAACGGATACTGCATTTACCCAAACCTGGAACTCAACGGCACATGCGGCTAGCTATCTATTCCAGTGCTCGACGAATAATACAGTCTGGGACTCAAGCTGTCAGGGTACCACATCAGCAACAACATACGCATACGCGAGCAACAAGATACCTGGTAAAACATACTATGTCAGAGTCCAGGGCGTAAACGGATCCTATAATGGCCCTTGGTCAAATATTGCCAACGCAACTACGACTATATCTGCGCCGTCAGGTACTGCCACTATCAATTCTACGACACAGATAACTGAATCATGGGGAGCTATATCGGGAGCAGTAGACTATGAAATCTGGTTAGATGATAATTCATCGTTCTCATCTCCAGCTGGATATAGCACAACTAGTACATCTAGAGCATTTACGGGTCTTACGCCTGGTAAAACATGGTACTTTAAAGTCCGAGCAAGAGGAGCAAACACAAATAGCGGTTGGTCTGGTACGGATAGCGCAACCACTACTATATCTGCTCCGGTATGTTCCGCAACAACAAACTCTACTACGCAAATAACTGAATCGTGTACAGCTACATCCGGAGCCGTGGCCTATAATTATCAAGTAGATGACAATTCATCATTCTCTTCTTCGGCTCAATACAGTACAGCCAGTACTTCATGGGCCTCCGGCGGTCTAACTCCTGGAAAAACGTGGTACTTTAGGGTACAGGCGGTCGGAGCTAATACATACAGTGGCTGGTCCGGTACAGATAGCGCCACAACAACTATTTCTGCACCTTCGATTAGCGCAAGTTCAAATTCTATGACTCAAATTACCGCATCCTGGGGAGCTGTGTCTGGAGCCACATCCTACAGTGTCTATTACGCAAATAACTCATCTTTCACAGGTCAAGTTGGGTATAATACAACGAGTACATCACGCGCCTTTACGGGACTAAACCCCGGAACAACTTATTACTTCAGAGTTTATTCTCTAGGTGCAAATACAAATAGTGGCTGGTCTGGCACAGCAAGTGCAGCTACACCAAATCCGGTGTTATCTGGGTGGGCACCGTGTAGTGGCGCGTATAGTATTCGTCCCGTGTATAATATTTATATGAGGTTAAATGAAACCGCATATGACATAGCTTCAAACAGCAGTACTGTCGAATGGACAGTACATAGAGTAGGCACTAACAACGCATGGACTGGTACCTGGAATCAAAACAATGGACACTCACATAACGTCGTAGTTAACGGAACGTCTGTTAAAAATGGAGCAAGCAAGACTTACAGATATTATTATGCATATGCAAATGGCGCCTATGAACAGTTATACAATACTAGCTCCGCAAACGTAAACACATATGACAGAGGTTATATTACGGTCGCACACAATGCCGATGGCGCAAAGACTATTTCTGCCTCAGTATCCGACAGCTTCGGAGGTCAAACGCCCGGTAACGCTAGTTGCTCTATTAACAACTATGTACTATCCGACCTAAGATAGAAATATTATCAGATCATCCGTATTCTTAGATAAGTAAATATATTTCTACTAGATTAGTCAAATAGTGTAATCTACCTATTAGGAACCGTGCTACGCGCAATAGGATAGTTGAACTTGAGCGATATTTATATCTTTACATTACTTAAGTAAGATACGAATCTAGCCTCCTGAGCCAGTAGACTCATCGCCAGGATTCGGAGCAATTACCTGAGCGGGCTTACTCACAAATGAACTAACGTTCGTTAAGCTATCCCAACAAGGAACTCCTGTAAAGGAATTGATTAAATCATCGGTATTATATTCACTACAGTTAATTTTGTTTTGATCTGCTGTAGTTTTAAAGTAACTCCAGTTGCTATCTTTTTTTCTGTAAAACAAACCCTTAGAAATATCGCCGTTGTTAAAATCGGAAATGTTCAAATTGGCATTTTCAAAACCTTCAGTTCCAGCGATCTGCACATTAGGGTTGCCAAAGACTGAGCCTTTATCGGTAGTTTTGCTTTTAGTATATGCGTCTACGAAAGGACTTATCGACTCTGTATTTTTACTAAAATCAGATTGTTCTACGCAGTGAAGTCGCAAGGTATACGTGGCCAATGTTTTGTCGTCTACATTTTCAGGGCTATTCCTGAGATTACACACTATAGACTGCGAAGAAAAATGCTGCAATAAATTATTAACCGCACTATAAACAAAAGGCTGGTCAGAATCTGCTACCGTTGCTAAATCCTTAGATTTTAATGCGCCAATTACGTTATTGTAATCTGACTCATTAAGGTCTGCGTTTTTACGCTCGGAACTAAAGCTCAATACACTCGAACCATCATCTGCCATAATCCATATATTGTCTTTTATATTCTTTGTCACTGAAGAAACATCGCCCGACTCCTGTACAAGCGCAGTTACAGTTGAAGGATCTTTCAAGGAAGATTTTATTGAATCCAAAAGCGCGCTTAAGGTCGAAACAGTAGGTTTATTTAAATTAGATTCTGGTTTTGTAATCACCAGGTAAAACAACGTACCCGATGCAACTAAAATGACCGCTACAAAACTAATCAAGATAATAAGTAATTTTTTGGGTAATCTTGGTTTCTTACTTTTTATATTTCGAAATGACATTGCCCCAGGAGAGTCTATAGCGCCATAGCTAACTTTAATATCTGGACCTTGCCGTCCTTGATCTTCATTGTTATCATCATTTTGCATACCATAACTCCTTAACACTTGTTAATAGAATTATATCATAACGCTAGAGCTAATATCAGCACAGGTGACCGTAGATAGCTAGCTAGTCCTTAATCGACGATATGAAAATTTCTTATTTGGACGCCAGTTGCCAGACGCATCACTATCAAACTGATATATTTGACCGTTTATAACTTCACTAATCTGAACCAATGCAGGGTTATACACTGCCAAAGTTTTGTAATATATCAAATCTTGCTCGCTGATATTTGCACGTCCGGGAAAGATCTCTTTGAATTTCGCAGTTGCTACGGCATTGAAGTAACCCTGATCAGACCTTGGGGGTATGTAATTCTCGGCCCTCAAGCCCATCTTTGACACAATCTTTTTTACATCAGAAAATATAATTTTCGTCTGGCTTGATACAAATAGATAAAGCTGCTTCTTTGATGTCAAGAATAAGGTAGCTTCTGCCGACAATCCTACAGGTATTTTAAATACAATCGCTTGTCTAATATCGATATCAATATAAAACTTATCTTTAATTAACCGCTCTAAGGCAATCTCGTCATACATCTGGTCGCTCATATTTATATTGTACCACCTTAATCAACCTCGACTACTACTTAAATTTGAACTACAATAGTCCTAATGGATTTCTCAAAACGATACAGCAATCTGAACATCGCGCAAAAACAGGCAGTAGACACCACCGAAGGACCTGTCATGGTTATAGCTGGCCCAGGTACCGGAAAGACTGAACTGCTCAGCATCAGGGCCGCCAATATCCTTCAGGAGACGGACGTATTACCTGAAAATATTCTATGCCTAACATTCACGGAGAGTGGCGCAAGCGCTATGCGCGATAGGTTAGTGGGTATAATCGGCAAAGACGCCTATAAAGTAGCAATCCATACTTTTCACAGTTTTGGTAGCGAAATAATAAATCAGTACGGAGAGTATTTTTATCATGGCGCAAATTTTCGACCAGCCGATGATTTGAGCCGTTATGAGCTTATCAAAAAGATATTTGATGAACTCGGACATGACAACATCCTAAATAAAAAGATGAACAATGAGTACACGTATTTACGCGAAAGTCTAACGATTATATCCGAGATAAAAAAGAGTGGTCTTACTAGTGACGAGTTGCTGGCCATACTTGACGCCAACGACAGCGTTATAGAAAAAACAGAGCAATTACTAGTGCCTATATTTGACGAAAAGATATCAAAAGCTACATCTGACAAATTGGCTGTTCATATTAAACAGATTAGGGATTCGACGGTTTCTATAAGCCTACCCGCTATCGCCAGTCTAGGTGATATCTTGGCGGATTCTCTCGAGCAAGCAGTGGGTGATTCTAACTCGACTAACTCAACAAAACCTATAACTGCTTGGCGCAATAACTGGTTCAAAAAAGATACATCTGGAAGATTTATATTGAAATCAAAAGAGAGACAAACCAAACTCAGGTCTTTAAGCTCCATCTACGAACAATACCTTTCGCGCATGAGCGAGGCCGAACTTTACGACTTTGACGATATGATACTACGAGTAGTTCATGCTATAGAAATATTCGATGATCTGCGATTTAATTTACAAGAAAAATATCAATATATTATGGTTGATGAGTTCCAGGACACGAACATGGCTCAAATGCGAATCCTGCACAACCTTACGAACAATGAAGCCCACGGCGACACACCTAACATCCTTGTTGTTGGTGATGACGACCAAGCAATATATAGCTTCCAAGGTGCGGATATTAGCAATATTCTAGACTTCAAGACTAACTATCAAAAAGCCGAGGTTATAACTCTAATTGATAATTATCGTTCAAAAAAAGACCTCCTAGAGCAGACAAGGATAGTTATAACTCAAGGCTCAGACCGTCTAGAAAATAGATTAAAGATAGATAAGAACCTAAAGGCCAAGTCTCTTGGAGCAGGCGAGACTAAGCTCCTGGGGGCCCAAACGGAAATTGACGAGAAGTTAACATTAATTAAAAACATACAGAAGCAACGCGATAGTGGCTTAAAATTAAACGATATAGCCGTTCTTACGCGCAAGCACAGCGAGATAGAGTCGCTTTTGCCATACTTCACCCAAGCGAATATACCAGTCCAATATGAGAGACGAGACAACGTCTTAGACATGCCCGTTATAATTTTTCTAGAGAATCTATCTAGAACAGTTATAAATATATTCATAAGCAATCATCACCAAGCGAATGTCCACCTATCGGAGCTACTTGCGCATCCGGCCTGGGGAATTGATCCCGAGGAACTTTGGCAGCTCAGCTTAAAGGCCTATACAAATAAAACTTATTGGCTGGAAGAGATGCAACACTTCGAGAGCCTAAAACCTATCAGAGATTGGCTAATATCTGTAGCATTTCAAGTGCCGCACACCAACCTTGAGCAAATGCTAGACATATTAATTGGTAAACAAACTATTGACGACGACGGCTTTGCAAGTCCAATATACAAATGCTTTTTCTCCGATGACGAGTTAAAGAATAATCCAAGTGATTATATATACTACCTACAGGCTCTAAGAGTCATCAGAACAAAGCTCCGCGAATATTATCCCGGCTCTAGTCCAAATATAATATCGTTCATAGAGTTCATCGACCTTCACCGCAACATCGGCAGTGGTATCAATAGTATACGAAATAACTTTAGCGATAATGATGCCGTCAACGTCATGACTGCCCACAAATCAAAAGGACTAGAGTTTGAATCAGTATATATCGTAAATGCCATAGATAGCGTCTGGGGAGAAAAAGCTCGCACCAAAAACCGCATAATAAGCTACCCGGAGAACCTTCCTCTCGCTCCAGTAGGGGACTCTGCCGACGAAAGACTCAGATTGTTTTATGTTGCTGCGACCAGGGCAAAATCAAACCTGACCGTAAGCTATAGTAAAGAAAATTCTCAAAATAAAACTAACTCACTAGCTAGCTTCTTGATAGATACCGGCATGGAGAGGCTCGATATTGAATCTCATAATGATGTCGACCAGGCAGTTATAAACGAAGAGATAGCTTGGTACGAGAGGGTAGTTAATACCAGCGAAGATAATCTAAAATCTATCCTAAAACACGAACTTGACAAGTACCAGCTTAGCGTAACTCACCTGACAAACTTCTTGGACGTAACTCGAGGTGGCCCACAGAACTTCTTGCTTCAAAACTTATTACATTTTCCACAAGCTATGAGTCCGGCATCGGCCTACGGATCAGCAATTCATAGTGCTCTGCAGCAAGCACATTTACACTTGTCCGTTAGTGGTAAAAAACAGGCGATAGAGGATGTTCTTCGTAATTTTGAAGTACAGCTAAAAGATAAAAACCTACCGCAAGATGATTACGACAAGTACCTCCAAAAAGGATACGATGACCTTCAGTTATTCTTAGACAACAACTATTCAACATTTAAACAATCTCAAAAAACTGAGTTGAATTTCAAATATCAAAATAGCTTGGTAGGCGATGCCAAGTTAACTGGCGCACTCGACCTTGTAGATATCGACGCAAATAAGAATATGACCGTTACAGATTATAAAACCGGCAAACCAACTCAATCGTGGACAGGTAAAACTGACTACGAAAAGATCAAATTGCATAAATATAAACAACAATTAATGTTCTACAAAATACTTATCGAAAATTCTAGAGATTACCACAGCCATAGGGTTGATAACGGAATAATCCAATTCATAGAACCAACTGCCGACAAGAAAACCTCAGCACCACTTAGTATTGAATTTGATAGGCAAGAATTAGATGATTTCAAAAAACTTATAGAAGCTACATGGGATAAAATTATCAAGCTAGACCTTCCAGATACATCAAAATATACCCAAAACCTAAAGGGTATACTTGAATTCGAACAAGACCTAATGAAAAATACCCTTCAAGGCTAAGGGAGTCGGCTTGCCAAATTAGCCCTTTGCGCCAGGAACTCTCTCAAGTGTAAGGGAAGCCTGAAATATCAATAATATTATTTTATTCATAAATACACTTGACCAAATAGTATTTATCTGCTAATATAATATACGCACTGATCGAGGTCGTGTAATTTGAATATGATGATTCGTATTTGAGTTACACGGTCTCTCAATTGCACATTGACAGAGATAGTGATAATTGTTCTGCCGGTTCCCACCCCCCCCTCGGGGACCGGCAGGACGCCAACGTCGACCCACCTCATATTAACAACGAGGTTATGTGAAGTGGGTTCGACGACCACGTGGTGTCGCCCTCGAAGCGCCCTTTCTTAGCAGCTGTCATCCCCCGACTAGCCAAAGAAAGATGTACGAAACGCAACGTACTAGAGCTGCACGAGCGGCGACACCCACGATTTTTCAATCGAAAACCTACTATATTCACCCGAGGAGGTGATTTAATTGGGAACAAATTACGAGAACGCCATCGCTCGTTGCTCCTCAGATGGATACTCAAGCCTCAGCACTGCCGACAAGCAACTTGTCGACAAGGCAGCAAAATTGGTTGGTTCATTGGGCAACTCAGCGCGTACTGCGAAAAACAAGTAATCAAACCTAAGACGGACGCACCACATCAAGTGGAATCATGCGAAAAAATCAGGGAAATCTTCACTATCTCTGTCCGTCAACATGCTACATAAATAATTTTGTGTCTCATGTTGACGAATTTAATTAAGTTATAATAGATATCATGACAAATTTTTGGCAAGAACTACCAAAACCTTTCTTTATACTTGCTCCAATGGAGGATGTAACAGACGTAGTATTTCGCCATGTCGTAGCCCAAGCTGGACCACCAGATGTCTATATGACCGAGTTTACCAATAGCGCTAGTTATTGCAGTCCGAAAGGTCAGCATAGCACGCGTGGTCGTTTAACTTTCACAGACGACGAACAACCGATAGTTGCCCAAATATGGGGCAATAATCCCGAATACTTCGAAATAATGAGCAAAGGCCTAGCCAAGCAAGGTTTTGCTGGTATCGATATAAATATGGGTTGCCCAGATAAGTCTGTCGTTAAACAGGGGAGTGGCAGCGGACTAATACTTAACCCGGAGCTAACTAGTCAGTTAATCGCTAGTGCCAAAAAAGGCGGATTACCAGTCAGTGTTAAGACTAGACTTGGCTATTCTCGCCTAGACGAGTTGAGGCCGTGGATTAAACATCTGCTAGAACAAGATATTGTAAACTTAACGATACATCTTCGTACCAAAAAAGAAATGAGTAAAGTCGAAGCACACTTCGAACTAATCCCTGAGATAATGAAACTCCGAGACGAAATAGCGCCCCAGACGCTCATAACTATCAACGGTGACATCCGCGACCGCGCGCACGGTGAAGAACTCGTGGCAAAATACGGTGTTGATGGCATTATGATAGGGCGTGGTATATTCAAAAATCCATTTGCATTCGCAAGCGAAACATTCGTACCTTTTTCTGATCAGCCTGTTGACTCATCTACCGATGATTCCAGCCGAACGCCACAGGCTTTGCTAAGCGAACCTGCAGACCACTTAAGTAAAGTGGGCGAGGTTCAACAAAAAAGACATCTGCAACCCGAGTTTGTCGAGGCGCCGGGGCCCTCGCCCAAACCCGGAGTGAAGCCGTCTTGTGAGTCGAACGGAGACATACCTATAGGCTCAAAAAAGAATCTCCTCGAGCTCCTAAACATCCATCTCGATCTTCATGACAAACACTCAACCGAACTCGAACCGCGCAAATTTGATCCTCTAAAAAGGTTCTTCAAGATATACATCCGAGACTTTCCTGGTGCTAGCGAGCTAAGAGACAAGCTGATGCATTCAAAAAACACCGAAGAGGTAAGAGAAATACTAGCGACGGCGATGTCGGCGAAGGCCAGCGACCTTTAGACGAACCGTGTGGCGGTCGATAAGTTCATGCGCCTTATCTAACTCAACTTGATCGCGAGCTGTGTCACGCATCTTTATAGCGAGTTCTAGGGCAGATTTGGACTCGGCTTCGATAATATCATCACCGTGATCAGCTTCGTCCACTAAGATCCTAACGTTATTAGGAGAAACCTCAACCACACCACCGCTTATAGCGTAAAGATCGGTGTTATCGTCGGTCTTTTTGTTGCGCACGTAAACAACACCTGCTTTTGCTAATGTCACTAGCGGTTCGTGTCCGGGAAATACCGAAATCTCACCACTAGTAGTAGGCAATATAACCTCGTAGATGTCTTGGTCGAGTTTTATCCCACGGAGTGTTACGAGCTCAAGTTTCATTAGTCTTTTTTATCCTTAAGGCTTCCATTTACCATATAGAACCAATCTTCCGGTTTATCGTCATATTTGCCGGCCAATATATCAGCAAAATCACGTATAGTATCTTCTAACTTGACGTAACTACCTGGATTTCCGGTGAACTTCTCGGCAACATGAAATGGCTGCGAGAGGTAACGCTGAACACGACGCGCACGAGCAACTGTTTGCTTTTGCTCATCGGAAAGCTCTTCCATACCCAAGATAGCGATAATATCCTGAAGTTCCTTATAGCTCTGCAAGACGCGCTGAACCTCACGAGCTACGCGGTAATGTTCTTCGCCAACTATCTCTGGGTCCAGACTATTTGAGTTGCTATCTAGCACGTCAACAGCAGGGTATATACCGATTTCGGTCAAGGCACGGTTCATCACGATAGTCGCATCGAGATGGGCAAAAGTAGTGGCCGGAGCCGGGTCCGTAAGGTCATCGGCAGGAACATAAACGGCCTGAACAGAGGTAATTGAACCCTTCTTTGTAGAAGTAATTCGCTCCTGCAGGGCGCCCATTTCTTGTTGCAAGTTAGGCTGGTAACCAACCGCAGAAGGCATACGACCAAGTAGGGCAGATACTTCGGCACCGGCTTGAGTAAACCTATAGATATTGTCGATAAATAGCAACACATCCTTACCGTCATCGCGGAAAGTTTCAGCCATAGCAAGACCCGAAAGTGCCACACGAAGACGCGCTCCAGGTGGCTCGTTCATCTGTCCAAAGACAAGTGATGTCTTGCCGAGAACGCCCGCTTCTTCCATCTCATAGTAAAGGTCATTTCCTTCACGAGTACGTTCACCAACACCGGCAAAAACCGAGTTACCACTATGGAATTTAGCAATATTGTTGATAAGTTCCGTGATAAGCACAGTCTTACCAACGCCCGCACCAGCGAATAGTCCAACTTTTCCACCCTTAGTAACTGGAGCGATAAGGTCAACTACTTTGATGCCAGTTTCAAGAACTTCAGTCTTGTTCGATTGCTCTGCAAGACTAGGCGCCTCGCGATGAATCGAAGCCTTTTTACCAGTTGGAGCTGGTTTACCGTCGATAGGGTCACCAGTCACGTTAAACATGCGTCCTTGCGTCTCTTCACCAACCGGAACCTGGATAGGTGAGCCGGTTGCCTTCACTTCCTGACCGCGCTTTAATCCGTCAGTGCTCGAAAGTGCAATAGAACGAACAGTATGTTCATCTAAGTGCTGCGCTACTTCGAGCGTGATAGTCTTACCATTATGCTCAATTAACATAGCGTCATATATAGCCGGAATCTTACCATTATCGAATTCTACATCGATAACTACGCCTACTATTTGTACAATTTTTCCTGTGTCTTGTTTACTCATCATAATCTCCTTATTCGTTCATTGCTTCTACGCCACCGCTTATTTCGGCCAACTCCTGAGTAATGGCTCCTTGTCGGGCTTTGTTCATTTCTAATGTTAAATCATCGCTCAGGTCGCTTGCGTTATCTGTAGCGTTTTTCATAGCCACCATACGCATACTATGTTCGCTGGCCCTACTATCGAGCAGTGCCTGATATATTTGAGCTCCAACTAAACGATAGGCGACACCGTCCAGTAGTTCAAAAGTGCTCGGCTCATAGACAGCATCTGTGATATCTCTCGATAGTCTTTGCTCATCGTCCTTATTATACAGTCCAGCTGGCAAGAGACGCTCTACTTTAGCAACTTGATTGATACTACTGATAAAATCTGTATATACGATATCGACAGCATCAACTTTACCTTCGGTGAACATCTGCTTTATGCTATCAAGAATCGCTCTAAGCTCACTGCCGTCGGGCCTATCTGGCAAATCTTGATAGACCCCCAAGACCTCGGTATCTTTGATACGAGCCACAAACTGCGCAGCTTTTCGTCCGATAGCAATGGTCGTATTCTTTACGCCAGACTTGTCATCCTGATATAGCTGACTTGTATACAGCTTAGAAATATTACTATTGTAAGCGCCCGCTAGGCCTTTATCAGAGGCGATTACGATCAAAAGACGAGTCTTTACCTCTCGAATTGCGAAAAGTGGGTGACCAGCAACAGATGTGTGTGTAGAGATAGCGTTTAACAGCTCCCTAGACGACCTGACGTAATCGGCAGACAGTTTTGTTGCCTCCTGCGCGCGACGCATCTTACTGGCCGCCACCAATTGCATAGCCTTAGTAATCTGCTTGGTGTTTTTTACCGAGCGGATTCTTGACTTTAATTCTTGAGTAGAAGCCATAAAGCCTAAGCCTCAAAACCTTTCGATACAGACTTCGCAACAGATTCGATAGCTTTGATTGCCTCTTCGGTAGGCTTGTCACCCTTAGCTAGAATCTCCATATCTTTCTTGTACTCCGACCATAGTTTTGTTATTAGTGCTTCTTGAGCATGTTTAATTTTTGAAGCAACTACCTTATCGAATAAACCGTTAGATACGGCATAGATACTGGCAACCTGTTGCCAAAGACCGACGGGCTGATTTTGCGACTGCTTAAGTAACTCTGTGAAGCGGTGGCCTCTATCTATTTGTGCCTTTGTTGATTCATCAAGGTCACTACCAAACTGGGCAAAGCTAGCAAGTTCGCGGAATTGGCTAAGACCAAGTTTCAAGTTACCACTAACTGATTTGATAGCCTTTGTTTGTGCCGCACCACCTACACGCGAAACCGATAGTCCAGCAGAAATTGCCGGTCGAATACCCTGATAGAATAAATCTGTTTCTAAGAATATTTGTCCGTCCGTAATAGATATAACGTTAGTAGGAATGTAGGCAGAGATATCACCAGCTTGAGTCTCTATGATAGGTAAAGCAGTAAGTGAACCAGCGCCTAGATCATCACTAAGTTTTGCTGAGCGCTCCAGCAGACGAGAGTGTAGATAGAAGACATCACCAGGGTAGGCTTCGCGTCCTGGAGGTCGACGAAGCAGTAAGGACATCTGACGATAGGCTACGGCATGCTTTGTCAGGTCATCATAGATCATAAGAGCGTGACCAGAATTATCACGGAAATATTCACCCATAGCAGTTGCGGCATATGGCGCAAGATACAGCATAGACGCTGGGTCACTTGGGCTAGTCGCAACCACAATGGTTTGATCCATCACACCTTCAGCCTTCAACCTGTCGATCAAACGTGCGACCTTGGATGATTTTTGACCAATAGCGACATATACATTTATAACACCAGTTTTTTGCTTTGCTTGGTTAATCATAGTATCAACAGCAATGGCAGTTTTACCAGTTTGGCGGTCACCAATTATCAGTTCACGTTGACCGCGTCCAATAGGGAACATAGAGTCGATCGCAACAATACCTGTCATAAGTGGCTCGTGAACAGACTTTCGCCCCATGACACCGATCGCTTCACGCTCTATTAGACCAAACTGTTTAGTCTTGATAGGTGCTCCGCCATCGAGTGGGCGACCAAGAGGATCAACTACGCGGCCAAGAAGCTCCGGACCGACAGGAACCTGCAGGGCCGTGCCTTTAAGTGTTACTTTGTCTCCAGCAGAAACAAAGTTATCACCACCAAGTAACACAGCCCCGATTTCATCTTCCGCTAAGTTTAGGGCAAAAGCCTCGACAATACGGTCACCGGCCTCAATCTTAAGAACTTCGCCGTAACCAGCTTCACGAAGCCCGTGGATCCACGCAACACCGTCACCAACACGAATAACAACTCCTACGCTTTCTAGGCCTTCACTAACTTCAAGTTTAGCGATAGCTTGACGTAAATCTTTTGATAGTTCTGATACTGATATTTCTGACATAATGTTTCCTTATTAATTCGTTTGGCTAGTTCTTAGTATTGATAGTTTACGGGACACGCTCTTATCTATTCGCTTATCTGGTATCTCGATTTTCACACCAGCAATTAGCGACTCATCTATGTCATATTTAGCATAAACATGCTTTGCTGAATTTGATAATTTCAGCATATCCTCTATAGCTTTAACCGTTCCTTGAGCAAGGTCATGGGCAGATATAACTCTTGCTACTAAATGACCCCGAATACTGAGCGCGAACTCTATATCTCTTACGATATGGTCAAGTTCGTTGACTCGTTTGGACTCTAGAAGGTAACCGGCTAATTGTTTGGTCACCCGATCTAAATTACCACCATCGAGAATAGTGCCAACTACATAGTCGGCAATCTTTCTTCGTGATAATTTAGTAGCCATATCCTACTTAATATCCTTGATAGATTTTTCAATAAAATCCTTATCTAACTTTTCAGTCATAGTTTCACCAATTATTTTACCGGTCGCCATAGAGACCAACTCTAACGTCTCATCATATAAGGCTTTCTTGGCACTATCAATCTGTCGTGATATATCAGCCTGGGCACTCTCAATAATCTGTTCGGCCTGTTTTTTGGCTTTTTTCTCACTAGCGTTAACATTGTTTTCTGATTCAAGTTTTGCGAGAGATAGGATATCGTCCGCCTCGTTACGGGCTTTTTTAAGTAACTCAGAGACCTTTAGCTCGGCTTCGCCTGCGGCCTGCTTGGCATGTTCGGCTGCTTTATTGGCTAGATCTATCTTCGTCTGTCGATCGTCAAGTATCTTTGTAAGAGTAGGAAACACAAATTTACTGAGTAGAAACAGTAGAATCAAAAAAGCAATAACCTGCAAAATCAACGCTTGCCAATCTATTCCAAGAGACTCCATAATACCGCCCGATGGAGCTTCTGCATTACTAAATTGTAATAAAATCGATTCCAAGGTAACTCCTATAAGAACTTAGCGATAATCGCAACGATAATACCAATGATAGCCAGAGAATCGGCAAAAACAATCGCAGTAATCATCATTGTGCGAATATCAGATACTTTCTCTGGATTTCGACCCAATGCATTCAACGCACCGGTTCCTATCATACCAACACCAAGTGCAGCTCCAAGAGCAGGTAGGGCGTATGTCAGTCCAAAAGCTAATTCATTCATTATTATTTCTCCTTTTATTTATTAATCAATTATATCATTCCGACTCGTGCACCTTGTGGGGCTTATGAGCAGGGGAATGTGCGGGTGTGGGGCCGTGTGAAACCTGGGCCAAGGCTGTAAAAATAAGCGTCAGAACGAAAAAAACGTATGCTTGAATAAAGCCTATGAAAAATTCAAATGCCATGAATATCGGTAAAGTGACGGATGCAAAGTAACTAGTCAGGGCCGCTATGATAATCAGCAACACCTCACCTGCAAAGGCGTTACCGAAAAGTCGCAAGCTGAGAGCGACACCTCTTGAAAATTCACCAATCAATTCCAAGAAACCTTCAAATGCACCGATCGGGTCTTTGACGGGGTTCTTAAAATAGCGTTTGGCATTTTCTAGCACGCCAAGGTGCTTAATGGCGTAAAGCTGAACAGTTACCATTGTGATGAGAGCAAGCCCAAGTGTGAAATTCAAATCAGCAGTCAATCCTCTGAACATCGGTACGTTATTCCAGGTAATTGGACCGATTCCCGGCAAAACACTCAGCCAATAATTTATCAAGATGAATATAAATATTGTCATAGCAAGGGGAGTAATTTTCCGAGCCAATTTTGAGTCGGTGATTATACTATTAATCTGGCTAACAAAGCCCTCATACATCCATTGGAATACCTGGGTTAGTCGATTTGTTTTTTTGAACCTTAAGGTAGTAACTACAAAAAAACCTATAAATAATGTCACAACGAAGCCAATAATCCCAAGAAGCATGGCATTAGTTACAGAAACACCACCAACCTCAAATAGCTTCTCGGCCACTAGACTAATGTGGATGTCTATCGCTCCAAAATTCACTCAGAACCTCTCTTAACGGCTTTTATCTGCATGATAACCAAGACGATACTCGTAGCAAATCCAAGTGCAATCATCACGACAGTAATGATTGGGGCTGTACGTAGAGATGTGTCAAGAAATACTCCAAGAAAAGTACCACCAATAGTCGGAACAAAAGCCCTCCAGGTGGTATCGAGTACTGTTATAAGCAACAAAATCGCCGCTGATCTTGGCGGCTTGTTTGTCGTCTTCATTTCGGGCGACTGCATATGCTTATTATACCTTACACAGGAGTAATGTAAAACCCTTGTGCAGATTAATTGATATATGTCACAGTAAATTCACTAATGCTCACAGATAATCATATATTATAGCTTCTCGTCAAAAACCTCTTCATATTTGTCTAGCTACTTGAGCCAAATTGAACCGTATGCATAGTAATCCGTAGTCGAACCTACCCAATATGGTGCATCCTGATAGCCACCGCCAGCAAAGAAGTTTCCAGACCAACAACTCGCATACCACCAAGGATGGTTTTGATAATTTGTTGCACAGTTACCGGCGTTCGAGTCGTGATCTGAATCGTAGGTAGTAAATGGTAAATTATTATGGGCAAGATAGAATCCTGGTTGAGTACCGCCAAGCAGTATGCTTTCATTAGATAAAGTTAACGCATAATAATTACTGGTATTTAAAGATATACTATACGTAGCTTTATGAGAGATAGTCGACGGAGAAGTTCCAACCTGCAACCTTACCTTCGCACCGATATTGTTCCAATACGACAAACCTAATATATCGTCAAAGGAAGATAAATTATAACCAAATGTTCCTGTAATGTTATTACTATTTATTGAATTACTCCAGTTTGGAGCTGGTGTTGTAACCGTACTATTGTTTTGCATAACCAATGTCCAACCACCACCGTCATTAGTCATATCACAATAAACCTGAATACCGTTACTACCAGACGGATAAATCCAATACGGACCGTCGCCAGTTGACTCTCCAGCATTGAGTATCGCCGAACAAGAAGTCCTTGGACTTGTACCCACCTTAAAATCGCCACCACTCATATTAAATGTATGGATAGTATTTCCGCCAGACGTGGTCATAATTCCACCCGTCGCACTCATTGAACCGGTGGGGTAGGAGATCACGACTATACCAGACCCGCCATTGCCACCATAATTATTGGAGTTGTAGTGCGCGCCACCGCCACCGCCACCGCCAGTATTGGCACCGGCATTTCCTCCCGGTACATTTGTCTGTGATACTAATACTCCGACAGTACCGTCGCTTCCTGAGTTCAAGGCACTGCCGCCGCCAAGCCCACCGCCGCCAACCTTAGGCGCACCTCCGCCACCGCCGCCCAAGCCTCCATTTCCTGCTTTAACTGAATAACCAGCTCCTCCGCCACCGCCGCCCCAGTAATATGAAGTACCTAGAATTGAATTTGCAACACCATCACCACCATTAGCAGGATTAGTCCAGCCAGTCTCGCCAGCACCACCACCACCACTCGGATAATATGCTCCGCCACTACCACCACCGCGATAACCTTGTCCAGTTGTTCCATACCCTAAAGTAGTTTGATTGGCTCCTGCTACACCACCACCAGATGAGCCACTACCGGGAGGAGAGTTATTATTAGAGTACTCTGAACCACCGCCACCACCGCCAAGAGCTACAAGTGATCCAAAACTGGATATACTACCATTTAGGCCACGAGGCATACTTATGCCAGCTAAAGCACCAGTCCCACCTGTGCCAACTACCACAGGATAGTTGGCGTCAGTAATTGGGTATGAATTAGAATATATGACACCGCCACCACCGCCACCACCACCCATATCCGAACCGCCGCCGCCGCCGCCGCCGACAACCAAAACCTTTACCTGTACGCTAGTAGTTTCCGTAGGCAAGAAGCCTTTGTCGTATGAGTTAGGATCAATATCTGTGGTTAACCATGATGTTGCCGCAAACCAGCTGCCATCACTTCTAGTTAAAACCGTACCGTCCGAAAGTCTAACGGCAGCGAATAGAAAACCGGCAGGTCCACCAATATTACCTAGAGTAACCCCAAACTGATGAGGACCTTCTGTTAAGCTCACATCTAAATACTCTGTAGATCCTGAACCAGTTGCATTTGTTACTGCTACTTTATTACCGTCCAACCAAATAATACAATTATCGTCACAAGCATAGCTAACCCGTACTTGAGTTGTTTCGCTGACGTAAATATCACTGTTGGATCTAAAATAAGTTGTTGAACTACTTGGATAGCTATTAGACCCATCATAACTATGAGTTGTGCTAATACGACGTGCTCCACTTTCACGCGATGTAGTGTCCCAGGCCGGCGAGGGCGCAGCCGTCCAAACGGGCGTGGTAGCGTTCCAGGCCTGAATATCTCTCACCGGAGTCCAAGCGCTTTGTTGCGCATAGTAATCGACGTCAGAAAAATGCTTAGTATCACCCCTTGAATAACGCCAGCTCGTATCGGATACCAACACGGCATCTGAACCTCCGGACTTCACCATATTCATCTTAAAATAAGCGGTTCCACTACTTATACCGTCGTTATTAACCCTAATCGTTGCGACATGACAACCATAACTTAGGCTGATATTGCTTGCGGTATAAAGAGTATTATATTTGGACGCAGTTAATACCTTCTGTCCATCTATATATAGAGTACCAGTATCATCAGTCTGTAGTTTGATATTATATGATCCATCACTTGCAATTGAAAAATCACGTCGAAAGTATTGTGGTCCAGGCTGAACGTAGCCCGCGCTACTATTTATAAACTTAGCATTTGGATCCTGAAAGTCGACCGTAGATGTAGCGGCATACTCGGCAGTATTACTCCATCCATCCGAAGCATTAGTATGACCAGAGCAAAGATTTGGAACTTGAGTAGGCTGAGATGCAGGAGAAGTATAAGTTCTCCAGGTAGCACCATTTGAGCCCCTTACTAGCTTTACAATTCCAGAGTTTGGTAAAACAGATGCATTTCCGGAACTATCGAGTACCGGGGCTTTTATACTAAAGCTCGAGTATGCGTTGCCTGTATTTGAGACGTAACATTTCGGATCGGCTCCGGCAGTAGGGCAGGCCACTATCTCATTCCCAGAACAATCTGTATTTGGCATAAGTGGCTTAGTATTGGACCAACTTGCAATACCGCCGCTCTGAGAAAGACAAGACTTTGCATAAACCAGACCCGACTCACCAGCTGATTGAGCCATTTGTCCATAATATTGATTCAAGAGAGCTGTCCTAACAGCCACAGTACTAACTACTGTGGTGAGTAGTACAATCAGCATAACTATCGAGGATATCAAAACAGTGGGCAGTGCAAATCCTAGCTTTGTATTTTTTACCCCCGTTATCATGCATCTTAGTATAGCATAAGCTTGATTTACTACAACAACCCCAAAGAACGATGTTATAATAATTCAAAAGGAGATAAGCACATGTCAAATACAGCAAAGATAATACTATACAGTACGAGTTGGTGTGCTTTCTGTCACACTGAAATGCAGTGGCTAGAGAAACTAGGCGTCGACTTCGTTACTAAAGACATTGAAGAGGATAAAGCAGCCTACGAAGAGCTCATGTCAAAAAACGGTGGAGCGTTTAGCGGCGTACCCGTAACAGACGTAGCCGGAGAACTCGTGTTAGGATTTGATCGCCCAAAGATTCAAGCGGCCATGGAAAAAGCCGATATCAAGTTTTAGAAATCTGTTTAATAAAAAATCCGCTTAAATAGCGGATTTTTTATTTGGCGCCAATTTGTAACACTTCGCCCCCAAGAGCCTGCCTGAAATATCCATCGTGACTCACGTATATAACAGCACCTGCATACTTGGCAAGAGCCGTCTCTAGCTCTTCGATACTAGGCAAGTCAAGGTGATTTGTTGGCTCATCCAATATAAGTAGCTGTGGGTCGTTTGCGAGCATAGATATTAGCTGGAAACGAGCCTTTTGACCGCCCGATAGGCGAGAAACAGGTGTTTTTCCATCACCCTCGGTAAATAGATAGTCAGCTAAAAGGTTACGAATCTTAGTATTTGTAATCGAAAGATTTTTATCTAAATACATTTTTTCAATAGCTTCTACGAGTGGAATATCAAAATAGGTAGGCGAAACTTCCTGTTCGTACACTCCAATTCTTACATGCGTGTCTAGATTTAACTCACCGGCATATATTGTTGGGGTCTTGTCACCAAGAAGCGCCTTGATAAGTGTAGTTTTACCAGCACCGTTTCGTCCACGAAATTCCAGCGCTTCACCCTCGCGGAGGTCAATGTTTACACCCTCAAAAAGAGGAGAGTCATAACCAAGAGAAACATTTCGAGCTGTAACCAAGACATGCTTGCTGCGCGACTCATCACCACCAAGATTCATCTTGATATTTTTGGCTTTAAATTTATCGTACTGTGATGCGACCTTATAATTCAAGTTAGAAGCCGACTCTTTGTCTATCCAAAAAGTTGGCTTTTCTTTTGTCTGGAGCTCGCCCAACTCTTTTCGAGAGTTTTCTTCGAGACGTTTGAATTTCTGAATAGTCGCTGGGTTGCGAGACTTTTCCTTCAGCCTCTGATAATCAATAACTTTTGTCTTTAAATTTACGATCCTTTTTTCAACCATCTCAAAATCGTTCATCTGGCTACCGGTGCTGACAGCATTTTGTTTGAGATAGGCGTTATAATTACCCTTATAACTGATGTTCGATCCGTCCTTAAGTTCAATTATTCTATCGACTTCATTTAGTACGTCACGATCATGAGTAATAACCAGCATTGCCTCGCGCGCCGTCTTCATCCAATCGACATACTGAGATTTGGCTATATAATCCATATGGTTTGTAGGCTCATCCACTAGCGCCAAATGTGCATCACTATGCATGACCTTAACGACTTCTACTAGACGCTTTTGTCCACCAGATAGGGTAGCAAACGGCCGATGCGCCACGCCTGGAAGCTGAAAATTATCCAGTTCGCGTTCAATTTGCTCCTCTATCTGATAAAAGCCCTTATCGTCAAAACGCATCAGAGCTTGTGTATACTGCTCGATTAATTTCATGTCTTCGCCCATCTTTGCCGGATGGAACTCTATAATAGATGATAGTTCCGGGTACTCAGGTAGTCCGGCGAGAACATATTGTAGAACCGTCGTATTACCCATATCGTGATGCTCCTGGGCAGTAGAGACCGCCACTGTTCCACGCTTGAAAATTATATCGCCTGTAAAGTCTTTGTCTTGTCCAGACAAAATACCAAATAATGTAGATTTGCCGACGCCATTGCGTCCGATTACGCCAACTTTTTCTCCTTCGTCGATACTGAACTTAATCCCACTCATTAAAATTTTGGGACCAAAAGACTTTTCTGTAATTGTAATATCGGCAATCATGCTTGACTAGTATAGCATCAAGAGCGCTTGCGCCACAGATATCGTTTAGGATTTTTCACAGATTTGGTTTTACTTTTGACTATTAAGTCTATGTAAAGCTGCTCTAATTTCTTCGTCTGGGTGTATTCACTATATTCTGCAGCGATCAATCTACTGTTTGTGCTGAACTTATCAACCATTTCCTTGTCCGATAATACTTCGACAATTTTCTTAGCGAAATCTTTCGGATTATTCTTTGCGACCAAGGCATTTTTTCCAGCCTGAGCTACTTCACTGACATAACGGTCGATAAGTACTATAGGTAGTCCCGCCTGTGCGGCTTCGTGAAGAACCAAGCCTTGAGTATCCGTCATCGAAGGGAATGCGAAAATATTTGCTGCCGCGTATGCAACACCAAGTTTCTGTCTTGGAATTGATCCTGTAAATGTTATCCTGTCGCCAACACCAGATTCTTTCGCCAGTCGTTCTAAGGTCTTGCGGTATTCAAAATCACCAACATAGAGAAGTCGAGCTTTTGGTCTCTTTTTTAATACCTCTTTAATCATTGGTATCAAGATATCTAGATTCTTTTCGGCGCTTAACCTGCCCGCGTATAGAACAATCTCATCTTCGTCCGATATTCCATATTTCGATTTGAATTTTTTTAATGCAGAAGGTGTGGGTGTCGGTAGTGCGTCTATTCCGGTCGGCATGACAGTGAGGTCATACTTATATTCTTTTTGCCAGCTGACAAGCTGTTGTTTGCTTTTTTTGCTAAGCGCTATCACCATATCACTCTTGCTATAAAACATTGGCATTAGGCTTTCGATAATATCCTGTCCCCATTTAGACACCAGCGCCCTAGGTTTGTATATTTTGGCCAGTTCGCGAACATCCTTACCTTTTAATTTGAATTGGCCAGGTAGAGTGAGCCCAATAATTAACAGGCCGGGGACTACAGCGGGGTAGTGCTTGATATAATTTGCCAAATCAGTTGAATGCTGCGCTACTAAGACTGCCCCTGTTGTTTGTGCAACATAGGCGCCAAGAAGTCCAATTTGACTCGGGGTGAAATAGTGAATCACATCCAAGTTCATCTTCTTGATCTTTCGCATCTCCACGGGTGGGAAGTAGACCGACATATTGTAGTCATCAAACCATGCACCTTTTATACTGCGGAACCGAATAACGTTTTTCTCGGCCTTCAACTTACGAAGCTGAACGGTCTCGGCTGGGCAGAAAACAAACACCTCATGACCCATAGCCTCAAGGTGCTTCTTTGTAATGTCAATGACGTAAACTATCCCGTTTACTTGGGGGTGATAGCTATCACTAAATAGACCGATTCTCATACTGATTTAATATTATAGCAGACTTTAGCTAACGTTCTTTTTATGTTTATTTTTACTAAGTGCGATTTCATAAAATTTGATGTATTTTTCTATAGTGACGTTCATCGCATGATCCTTGAGGATGATCTCTCGAGACCTCTTGCCATACTTCTGACGCAGGTCTATGTCTTTGTGTAGTTTCTCAATAGCCGCCGCACAGCCCCGTATATCGTCTAGTTCGAGTAAATATCCATTTTCCCCGTCGTGACAAAGTTCGCAAAGTGCCATAACATCTACGGCAATTACCGGCAACCCAGAAGCCATAGCCTCCAACAATACAATACTCTGCAGTTCAGCAGGGGAGGTGATTATAAAAAACTCAGCATTTTGATAAAGAGCCCTTTTTTCGTCTTCGCTCACCAGACCCAGAAAGTGAACTCTATCTTTTATGCCTTTTTCTTCTGATAGTGCCTCTAGTTCTTTTACTCTATTACCAGAGCCGGCTATGACTAAGTGTAATTTTGGATTTTCTTTGGCGACAATAGCAAAAGCATCTATTGTCATATCGATTCTTTTTTCAGCATTGACTCTTCCGAGGTACATAAAATAACTTTTAGGAAGTTTAAACCTATCTAAGACACCTTCGTATTTATCGTGTTCGCCAAGTGGCTTAAAGTCCTCTGAGTCGACGCCGTTGCTAATAGACTCAAGCGGACTCTTTAGACCATGGTCGCGTAGCGGCTGTGTCGCACTCTCAGTGGGGGTAGAGACAGCATCAAATCTATTATGGAACCTGACAATTGTCTTCCAAAAGAAGCGCTGTACTCGCTCAGAGTTCATGATAAATTTCGGAAAACTCATCAAAACATTCTCCGGCATAAGATGATTAGTGGCTACCGCCGAAATACCACGAGACCTAGCATGTCGTATTAATGACAATCCAGTCAAAGCCATGGTGTGGACGTGCACTACGTCGGGCTGAAAATCATTTAAGGCACGTAACGTCTCATGTCTTGCGTAATACGTAACCTTGTAATCTTTATTAAGTGGCAACCTAACAGAAGCCGTCCTATATATATAAGATTCTCCGTCCGTCTCTTCGTAATGTCGCCAAGATTTACCCGGCGCCAGCACCCGAACCTCATGACCAGCATCTATCAAACCGTGCACCAAATTACGTTCAAACACAGCACCGCCATCTTTATTCGGCCAGTAACTTTCACTAGAAATCAAAATCTTCATATGTATGTATTCTACCATCAAAATAAATAGAGTCGTAAAAATATGCTCTCGCCAATTCAATACTGAGCAACATTGATTTTCACCATAAAGATATAGTAGGCCCAACCTGTTATAATATGCGTATATGGCACAGAAGAAGAAACCAAAAACTGAACACCAGGCTATCTTAAATAGACGAGCTTCTTTTGATTACGCCCTTGAAGAAGATTTGGTCGTAGGCCTAGCCCTAACTGGACCCGAGACAAGAGCGGCACGTGATGGCCACGTTCAATTAAAAGGTTCGTTTGTCACAATACGCGACAATGAGCTATGGTTAAATAATTCTAGTTTCAGCTTGAAACTTAACGAAAAGAATAAAGTCGGCGCCCGAAGTATCGATACATCGCCCCGAAAACTTCTTGCCAAACGTAAACAAATAGACGATTTTGCTATGCGCAAAAAAGCCGGCATGAGCATCGTACCGACAAAACTGCTAACAAAAGGCCGCTACATAAAACTCGTTATAGCCTTAGGCAAAGGCAAGAAAAATTACGACAAACGCGAAACCATGAAACGCCGCGATCAAGAGCGTGATGCTAATCGCGCTATAAAAAGTCAATAAATATAATTGAAATTGAAGAGCCGCTCCGTTCCCATCCCTTTCGGAACGGTACTTGGAGCGGCAACTTCACCTACTTCGACTGGCGAACCCAGATAGGCTTCCAGTCGGCGACGTGCGCGTGCACGGCCTTCTTAGCGGACTCTTCGCGGGTGAGCGTACTGTCGATGAAGACAAACCGCACCCACACGAGGCCAAAGATGGTCGAGACCGAAGCCGCGAGGACCGAGCCGGCAGACCAATCTATACCCACAAAGACTGCCAACAAAGACACGACTGCGACATAGCCGTAAAGGCCGTACAGAGCGAAGTTGTGGTAAATCTTGGTAGGTGATTTGATGGCCCTTGGCGGATATGCACCGCCTTTGAGCTCCATGAGCGTCAACAGGCTCGCCACGACAAGTGCTCCGATCAATACGACGAGGTGAACCCCGAGCGAGTTGAACCAGCGGTCTTCTTGGCGAACGTCACCGGACAGAACCAGGTAGCCCGCAACTGCCGTACCCAGGAAAAGATCTCCGGGGAAGAACGACAAGTACTGCTTACTGGATTGAAGCGGAACCAGACGGCTTTCGCCAACCAGTCCGACCAACAGGTGACCGACTGGTGTAATTGCCCAACAGATGAGCAACGTCACGTAAAAGCTGTGACCAGTCAAAAACCCGAACCCGGGCAGAAGCCCGATCGTGTTCGAAATATCCACAATGCACCCCTTTCAGGGTTGGTAGGTGAAGGAACATAATAACCGATCTTAAATCAAAGCTACTACTATCATTATTATAGCAAATTTATGTGTTTTTGTCAATACCCAGTAACCTTTATGAAGCGCCATTTGCGCTTGGGGCTATGCGCCGTATAATTCTTTTGCAAGCTCAGTATGAGCTTCCATAGGTAAGAGGTGTCCACCGGAGACAAGCTTCATGTCCACATCTGGTATCTGAGTTTTTAAGTCAAAGTAATCTTCGGTTGAAAAAGAGTCATGCGAAGCCATAATAATACGCAAGTTTTTGGCCTGTTTTTTACTAAGTCCATCAAACAAGCTATATTCATCTATATCTCGCGCAAGTTCGGCTTGATATACAAATTGTTTCATTGAATAATGAGCGTTCTTTGACACCCATTTTATTACGTTCACACCCTCGCGGGCTCTTCGGTAAGAGAGTAGTAGGCCTCTAGAAGCCGCGAATACGTACCAGCCATACCATGGAGCGATTATATAGCGAAGACTATAGATAACTTTTGTGTAAAGAATGTAAACATTAGTGGTGTGTGTGACAGGCGTGATCATAGTTAGCGGCATATCGTCGAGATTCATAAAAGACGCGACCAAACATCCAAATGAATGTGCGACAACTTCATCTATTTCAATTGAATTAGCTCCGAGTGCGGGCAGGAGTTCATTAGCCCATTTCTTCCAAAAATCGTAGCTCCTATCGGAAGGCGTATCGGTTAATCCGTGCCCGGGAAGATCGACTATATATACGTTATGTTTTGATTTTAAATCATAAGCGAAAGCCATGAATCCATGATAATCGCCACCTATACCGTGAATAAGCAGCAGTGTCTTCTTTGATGGATTATGTTTTTCAAGTGCATAAAATGCCGTGTTGAGTCCGCATACCTCTATGTTGAATCTTTCGGGTTCCCAGGTCTTATAAGTAGAACCTTTGGCTGTATAATCTTTTTTCATAGCAATTTAACTCATTGTACTACAGGGCATTATTTGGTCATAGTCGCAACACTCATATACAATAAATTACATGAAACTATACTCATGGAATGTTAACGGGATTCGAGCGGTAATCAACAAAGGTGCTTTCCAGTCTTTTATGGCCGAATATCAGCCGGATATACTTTGTCTTCAAGAGACCAAAGCAAAGCAAGGTCAAGCAGAAATCGACTTGCCGGACTATCATGAATATTGGAATAGTGCCGACAAGGCGGGCTATAGCAGTACGGCTATCTTCTCAAAAATAAAGCCACTCAACGTCATCAACGATTTCAACGACGAGATCAACAACCAATTTGAACTTAAAGATAGCTACGGAGATCTCACAAAAGAGGGGAGAGTAATTTCAGCTGAGTTTGAGGATTTCTGGGTTGTCACGGTTTACACGCCAAACACAAAAGGCGACCTGTCGCGACTAGAAGTGCGCGGTCGTTGGGATCAAGCGTTTCTAGCCCATATAAAGTCACTAGAAGAGTCTAAACCGGTGTTATTTTGTGGAGACCTAAACGTAGCCCATGCCGAGATTGACCTTGCCAACCCCAAGGCTAACGTCGGTAAGCACGGCTTTACGGACGAAGAGCGCCGAGGTTTTGACGCATTTGAGTCATCCGGCTTCATCGATACCTTTCGCAAATTTTATCCCGAAAAAACCGAAGCCTACAGCTGGTGGACACACTGGGCCAACGCTCGCGCCCGTAATGTTGGATGGCGTATCGATTACTGGTTAGCCAGTAGTTCTATCGCCAACAGGCTCGTAGACGCCAAAATACACCCGTCAGTTATGGGTTCCGACCATTGCCCAGTAAGTATTGAGATAAAATCATGAACAACCTAACGCTCACTCTTTTATTTTTACGAAAAGCTGACCAAGTACTACTCGCCATGAAAAAACGTGGTTTTGGAGAAGGTCGCTGGAATGGCGTGGGCGGAAAACTCGATTCAGGCGAGACAGTAGAACAGGCATTGATACGAGAAACCCAAGAAGAAATAGGCGTAACGCCAACGACATACGAAAAAGTCGGCTACATTGAATTTGACGAACATTTCAAAGGTGAACCAACTATTATGCAAGTTCACGTCTATATTGCTACCGACTGGAGCGGAGAGCCCCAGGAAACCGAAGAAATGAAACCCGCGTGGTTTAATATTGATTCTATTCCTTACGGCACAATGTGGCCCGATGATCCATATTGGCTGCCGCAAGTTATTAATGGTAAGAAAATCGAGGCGCACTTCAAACTTGACGATAACGACAAGATACTAGAACATTCTGTCAAGGAAATAGCCTAAGATGCAACAAGACTACTGGTTGAAACAGACCGACAAACTTTTATTCCCAGACCTAGAGTGGTCCAAGCCAGAACAGCGCTCCAAAGCCGGAAAGCTCGGCATAATAGGCGGCAACAAACTTGGATTTGCCAGTATAGCCGAAAGTTACCAAACCGCCCTTGAAACCGGAGCAGGGGAGGTGAAGATTCTCTTACCTGATGCACTCAAGAAAGCCGTACCGAGTACTATGACCGATGCAGTCTTTGCGCCGTCTAATCTGTCTGGTGGCCTATCTAGTGACGCCTACGCGCAGTTAAGGTCGTTAGGTGACTGGGCAGATGAGATACTCCTTATCGGCGATGCCGGCAGGAACAGCGAGACCGCTATTGTTTACGAAAAATTCCTCGAAAAATACACTGGTCAGCTCACCATAACTCGAGATGCGATAGATCTTCTAAAAAGCAACCCGATAGCACTTGTCGAACGGCCAGACACTTCACTGATTATGTCCTTTGCTCAACTCCAAAAATTATTTCAAACGACATATTACCCAATAGTCTTAACCTTCAGTATGCAACTCAGTAACTTAGTCGACGCTCTTCATAAGTTTACTATCACATACCCAACAACTATCACCGTATTCCATCAAGATAATATACTCGTAGCTCATGAAGGCAAGGTAGTATCAATGCCCTGGACCGATCCGATGTTGATATGGCGAGGTCAAGTCGCCACAAAAGCCGCCACATACTGGCTCTGGTCTCCAAAGAAAAGCCTCGAGGCTATATCGACGAGTTTGATAAGCTAACAATATCTTCTATCATTGACAATATAGTATATATTTGGTATAATATAACTATGTCCTCGTGAACAACAGGACACGCCCACTACAACATCCTTGGAGAAGACATGCAGCAACGCAACCCGTCTCACCCGGCAGCTCTGACAATCAACCAGTTGCGCCGTGGAACGCAAATCGTGCGCTTTAACAGGCAACTCGGGGTTATGCTGAAAGGAACCATCGTTCGCGAGCCTTACGTAATCCCAGCTATCGAAGACATGGGGCCCAATCTTGTCGTCGACATCCGCTCTAACTACGGTTTTACGCAGATGGCGTACATCACGGACATGGGCATCATTCCGTACGAAGGTGGATACTGGAACATGGTGAACTTCACCGTCAAGGAGAAGCATTCCAGTGGTCTGACTTCATATCTCACCACAAACCCCTACGGGGATACTACGTTTGAAGACGGATGGTGGGACGACGATGGAGCATGGTCTCCTTGTGAGGAGTACGCCTAACCTCATCATCAAGTAGTGGGAAATACCCCGGTCAGAAATGATCGGGGTTTCTCATGCAACCACAAGAAATAAAAAAGACCCTATGATAGTATGTCGTAACATATTAGTTCTTTAACCTCTGGTACCGCGAGCCGGACTTGAACCGGCACGTTCTTGCGAACACAAAATTTTGAGTCTTGCGTGTCTACCAATTCCACCATCGCGGCACAAGATGTTAAATAACCGTCTACTATTCTGTCACTTGCCCAAGTATTTTTAACAAATATAACATAAGCTTTTATACAGTTACCACCAATGTATTGTACAATATATAGTATTAGGAATCCATACCAATGAAGCCAGATGAAGTATCAATAACACCTATACGCAACCAAGCGGACGATAAGCCCGTTACTTCAAGCATGGCAAACTCCGGACAAAAAGATGCTGCTATAAATATCGTTCGCTCCCAGATAGATAACCTATACTCAAAAGACCCGACACACACTAAAACTAACTCCGACACAAATGCCACCGTTGAGACAACAACCTACCAGAGAACACATTCGGATAACGCCCAGATAAACCCAGACCAATGGAAGCAATATCATAGCGCCTGGCAGACCTATTACCAGAAATACTACGAGGGCTATTATCTACATCATTTAAATCAAGCCAAAAAATCTAATCCAAGTAGCACTCAGGGCACTAGTCACTATTTCGCAAATCAGCCCATAGCCGATGAGGAAGAGACGCTATCAAAAGATGAAGCACTATTTGATTTACGCCAAAAACTCCTCACCAAAGTCCAAACATCTGCTAAAAAAGCACGAAAAAGCCATCATTTTGTGCCAATCACCTCAGCGATCGTTGTTATGCTGCTTTTTGCATTCCTGCAGTTCAACCGCATTCTGATATCTAACGTCGTCGCTTATGTCTCTCCTGGGAGTATCGACCCTCAGAACATTGTCATCGATCCAAATACAGACATAAACGTCGGACCCGAAGCAAAACTGGTAATCCCAAAGATAAACGTCGATGTCCCAGTGTTTTATGACGTAGGGAATGATTACGACTCTCAGATGAGCGCAATGAAAAATGGCCTGGCTCATTTTGCAATACCAGGAGCCAGTAGCCACCCGGGCCAAATAGGCAATACCGTGATAGCCGGACACAGTAGCAACGACCTTCTAGATACTGGAGATTATAAATTTATCTTCGCCCAGCTCGACAAGCTAAAAGCAGGGGATAGCATATACGCCAATTATAATAGCAAGCGTTACACATATACAGTCACCAGCAAAGTCGTCGTCGAGCCAAATGACGTCGATAAGCTAACTTACGCAACCACTAAGCCAATTCTTACTTTGGTCACCTGTACGCCCTTAGGCACGTCGCTACATAGACTCCTCGTTATAGCCGAGCAAACCAGCCCCGACCCATCGGCATCTAAAGCAGCACCAACAGTAAGTGCGAACGATCAAGCGTCATCACCGCTTCCAGGTAATTCTCCAACATTTTTCGAAAGATTATTCGGAGCCAAATAAATTAGGGAAGGGTCAGTCTCACACGCTGAAGAGCGTAGCCTTTTTCTGACTCACCGATACTGTACAAGTATCGTCCAGTTTGCGTCAGCAGTACCGCATGTCCAACAGTCGCAAGATTAATACTAGCCATATTACCACCATCAAATTCAAGCATATGTAGACTGCCGTCAAATATTGCATATACGTGATCGGCATCTAACCATTTTAGATTAGGCATATCGGCATCCTCGGATACCTTAAACTCATTCAGACGGTCGTGTTCAACTTCGTAACTCGTTAACATTCCGCCATACTGGGCTAAAACGTAATCACCAGTCGGACTCATACTGAGCTGTCTTACAGGACTCTTTGTAGTAAATACTGTCTGTAATTCCAGACTAGAACTGTCCTGGCTACCAGAAGAGGGATATGAACCATGAAAGACAGTTATTTTATTGCCTTCGCTTATTGCGACGTAATCTTCGTCGAAATATCTCGCCGTAGCAATACTTAATAATTCTTTGTTTAAAGAATCAACCGTCCGTAAAATATGAGGCTCGGCATCTCCCTCGCGATAAAGCCCGACGACTCTGCTTTGCTTCTCTCCGCTATTGACATTGCCAATATACGTAATAACGTCGGTCTTATATAGATCAAAACTTGTTACACCAGATATCAAAACCTTCGAAACAGACTGACTAGAAGATATATCGAACTTACTAATATTACCGCCGTACAGGCCATAGAAGATGTTTCCGCTAGTTCCAGAAAACTCCAACCTATCAAAGTCTATGGATGTTGTCTTTGAGATATTTTTTATAGTTTGAGTATTTTTTATGTCGATAACAAGCCACTCTTTTTTAATTCCATAAGTATGCTTAATTAGAATGTATCTGCCGTCCTGATCCCATTCGGCAAGCCCGAAACTATGAACAACACCGGTCTTTGAACCGTCCGTATACTGACTGCTATCTATTGTGACATTCGTTGAACTAATTTTATCTGAAGTGACATCAACAATACCAAATGACGGTAGGTTCTTTTCATACTGAAGTACGAGGTGTTTCTTGTCTGGGGCAGGCAACGAACCATACATACTAGAATATGTTTGTTGAACAGAGGCCTCATGGTCTAAGGGTATTAGTCGTACGTAGTTTAACCAAGTAAGCGTCCCGGATTTCACAGATAAAGTTTTTTCCCACGTAGCATAGCCTGGCTTTTTAACCAAAAAGTTATGTTCGCCTTCGAGAACGACAGTTTTTGTTGGAGTTTGGGCGCTTATCTTTACTCCATCTACTAAAACGTCAGCACTAGAGGGTACGGAGGCTAGCTGAACAAGGGCAGTCTGTTCGATCTTGCCGTTATCTGTATCTATACGGTAACCCATAATAATAAAAACTAAAAAGGTCACTATTAAGATAACAGAAGTAGTCATTATGGAATAAACCGTGACTCGCTTAATGATTCGTTGTTTTTTACTAGGTCTTTGATACATGGTATTAGATGTATTATAGCAAATTTGTATACATTTTTTGATCAAAACCTTGCAATATTGGCATAAGCTTCCTAATATAGTGTTAATGCTTTGAATAAATTGCAAGTAATAATCTGGAAACCTGCGAGGATATAAATGAACCAAACCAACAGCGACGACGACAAAGATCGTCCAAAAACAAATCCCAGAAGCGTAAGTATGAGTGATATCAAAAAATCAACAACTCGTGCTGCTGATATTCATCGTATAGCCCAAAGATCAAAGACGCTTGTTCGTCGTACAACAAAGAAACCCCTACCCGCAAGAACAGCTAGCCCATCCTCGCCAGCTAAACGACGCTCAATGGATATAGCAAAGAGCTCAAAGGTTAGTCGATTTGGCGATAGCACCCCTGTAATAAGTAATCCTATCCAAAAAGTCGTTCCAAAACCAGATATGCCTGCTCAATCCCATCCTTTGTCAGATCGTGCAAAGAAGAACATCCCTACAGACACTAAACCAACAAATATTACCTCCTCTGAAATTAAAAATGCAGCTATATCAGCCGCTATGGACAAGCCCGCCGCAAAAGCGCCCAAAGTATCCACAAAAAAACCAAGCACAAAAGCCATCACAATAACTATCATAGTTCTACTTGTGGCTGCTGTCGGTGTTTATTTTACATACATAAATATGCCTAATCTCTCTGTTAAGATCGCAGCTACACAGGCGGGCATAGATGCTCAGTACCCAGACTATCATCCAGACGGATACAGCGTAGACGGAGCAGTTACGTTTAGCGAAGGAGAAGTCACTATCAACTTCAAGGCAAACACCGGTGACACTAAATTTGTCCTAAAACAAGTAAAAAGTTCATGGGACTCATCAGCAGTCCTTGAAAATATCGTTAAGAAAAACTCAAATGACCGTTATATCACTAGTCAAGAACGAGGCCTGACTATCTATACATACGACGGCAACGCAGCCTGGGTAAACGGTGGTATCCTATACACCATAGAAGGCGATGCTCCAATTTCAAACGATCAGATCCGTCGAATGGCAACTAGCCTGTAATCAATCTTCTTTCTCTGTTATAATTACAAAATATGACCGACCAAAACACTCGCACTCGATTCGCACCAAGTCCAACAGGTTTTATGCATGTTGGCGCTGCTCGAACCGCGCTTTTTGCGTGGCTGCAAGCCAAAAAAGATAACGGTAAGTTCATCTTACGCATAGAGGACACCGACAAAGAGCGCGAGGTTGAGGGCAGTATACAGCACATCATTAAGAGCCTAAAGTGGCTAGGCATCTCCTGGGACGAAGGAGTAGACATCGGCGGACCATACGCGTCCTACAAGCAGTCTGATCGCCTAGATATATATAAACAGTGGGCTGAAAAGTTGATAGCCGAAGGCCGAGCTTACGCCGACCCTTATAGTAGGGAAGAGCTCGAAAATTTTCGAAACCAAGCAAAAGCTCAAAAAAAGCCATTTCTTTATCGTGAATTCCGCCCCGAAACCCCACCTGTTTGGGACGGTAGTCAGCCGTTAAGATTTAAATCAGATCCAAAAGATTACACTTGGACCGACGCAGTCATGGGTGAGCTACACACCGGACCAGAAGCAATCGATGACTTTATAATTATAAAAAGCGACGGCTACCCGACATACAACTTTTGTCACATTATCGATGACATGTTGATGGAAGTTAGTCACGTACTCCGAAGCCAGGAATTCATCAGTAGTACACCAAAGTTCTTGAACCTATACGAAGCACTCCACATTGAGCACCCCGTACTTGCAACTTTACCTTTTGTTATGGCCATGGATGGTAAGAAAAAACTTGGCAAACGCGACGGTGCCAAAGACATCCTCGATTACCAAAGTGAAGGCTATCTACCGGAGGCTATGATGAATTTCCTAGCAACCCTAGGTTGGAATGACGGCACTGAACAAGAAATTTTTACACCCACGGAGTTAATAGACAAATTCAGTCTTGGGCGCGTCCAAAAATCTCCAGCACGTTTCGATGAACAGCGTCTTCTTTGGCTTAACGGTCAGCACATCCGCGCTTTGAGTCTAGACGACCTATATGATAGGGTTTCAGGCTTTGATGCTTCTGTTTCAGATCATCTACAGCCCAAGTCTGGCCAGACGTCGGGACTCTTGTCGGACGTGGAGCGAAGCCGTTCTGAAATAGAAGGGTCGAAGGTAACATCGTTCTGGCCAGCCAGTGCCGCAAATGCTGACGAAAGTCGCAAAAAGCAAATTCTAGCCTTAGTACAAGATCGCCTCAAAACACTTGCAGATCTTTCTACGCTGACAGATTATTTCTTTGCAGAGCCTGAAATAAACTGGTCTATGATCGCCGATAACAAACAGCTATCTAAACTAAGTAAGGACGAGATAACAAACCTACTGCAGACATCACTAGACGAACTGTCTAGAAGTGACTTCGACCCAGAAGCGATTCAAAATACGCTAAACTCGTTACTAGAAATAACTGGTCAAAAGCCAGGTATATTGTTTAGTCTTATTCGAATAGCTGTCTCATGGGCGCCATTTAGCCCAGCCCTTAACGACACCTTAGCTGTAATTGGCAAAGACGACAGCCTATCTCGTATCTCAAATGCTATTCACGCGAATTCCTAGCAAGACCCAAAGCTATCTGACCGCGTATAGCAGACGCGATAGCAACATCATGGTATAAGGAATCAACACCCCTAGAAGCCTGTTGCGACAAACGTTCTATTTGCTCCAATACGCCCTCGAGAATATTATCCACTGCCTCAAGACCTTCAGCATCAGATATCTTAGGCACCTCGGTACTTAAACGATATATATCAGACTTTATTTTTTCAATACTCATGCTTGAATTCTACATCCGATAACGATACTTACAAAGCACAAGCACTTTTGCTATAATCAACATAAAGTATGGAACCAGATATTAAACCGAAACTATGGGCACGATTTATCTTATGGGTTAAAAAACATAAGATAGCACTTATTAGCGTTGGCGGTTTTATATTTGTAACCGCAGTAACACTTGTATCTTTTATGTTATTCTTCCAAAAACCAGTTGAAGTAGCAAAAGCACCTGTTGTTGAGGTTAAGGTAGCCCCAGAGCCAGTTAAATATTATTCGGAACTTACTGGAAACTTGGTTGCAGATGAAGCCGCGTCCAATCAGGCTGTAACTGCAATTATGATAGAAAACAGTCCAGACGCTCGACCGCAATCTGGAATAAAAAAAGCCGGAGTGGTGTTCGAAGCTATAGCCGAAGGTGGAATAACCAGGTTTTTGACACTTTTCCAGGAAGATAAACCTCAATTAGTAGGTCCTGTCCGAAGCGTCCGTATGTATTATGTCGATTGGCTGGCCGCATTTGATGCCAGTGTAGCTCACGTCGGAGGAAGCGCCGCAGCACTAACCGAAGTGCGTAATGGATCTTACCGCGACATTGACCAGTTTTTCAATTCAGCAAGTTACTGGCGAGCCACAGACCGCTACGCTCCACACAATGTCTACACTAGCTTTGCTAAGATGGACGCCCTCAACAAAGCAAAAGGCTATAACACGTCAACTTTCGATGGATTTCCGCGAACTGATGGCAAAGCCAGTGAAACACCAACTGCCACATCAATAAATATAAACATAAGCAGCGCTCTGTATAACACTTCCTACACTTACAGTGCCAAGACAAATACATATGCCAGGTCTTTAGGCGGAGTGCCACATCTTGATCGCGAAAATGGACAAATCACCCCAAGCGTAGTTATTGCACTCAAAGTAAATGAGTCAACAGTTCTCGAAGACGGATACAGACAAAATATAGACACTATCGGCAAAGGCGATGCAGTTATATTCCAAAATGGTGAGGCTATAAGTGCAACTTGGAGCAAATCATCTCGAAAGGCTCAGATCGAATTTACAGACAAAGATGGAAAGGTCATCTCACTAAATCGTGGACAAACCTGGATATCAGCCGTCCCTAACGGAAGCGGGAGTGTCTCATGGCAGTAAAATCACAAAAATTAATCCGAGATTTTCTACCCGCGTTTCGTCGCAAGACACTGCTAAAGATAATCCTTCTTCAAATCATATCTGGCCTAGTTGTAGCAGGGACTATTTTCGGTTTACTCGAACTTGAATTAGACGACACACGCCCCTGGGCTGTGGTACTGGTCGCCATAACAATCTCAACAATTGTAACGATCATCCTAACTAGAGTAGTGGCCCGCCCGACTAAGGATTTGCTGGCTGCTACACTGCACATCTCGGGTGAACTAACCGATTCAACACCGCCAAACCCAAACGACAAGTATTATGCCGGGACAGGGCTAGATAGAGCATTACAGAGCATCTACGATATCGCTGGTGCCAAATCCGAAGCCGAAACAACGACGGCTGATACAGATTCTCAACATACCGTAGCATCGACACCAACTTCCGAAAAACTAAAGTCCGCATTAGACAACACCTCCTGCGGGTTTGTAGTCCTCGACAATGAAAGAAATATTACATTTTATAACAAAGCAGCCCCTATGCACTTTGACGGCGAGAGTAAACCATCATTAAATGTGATATTTAATGGCTCCGACACATTAGATGCTTGGCTAAACGACTGCGAACAAAATGCCGTTCACGCCGAACACACCTGGACCCGTATACCCGACAAACTTGCTGACGAAGAAGACCGTCGTTTATTCGACGTGATAGCATCTTACGATAAAGGCTCAGCTAACGAAGTAGTCTTAACGCTAGTCGACCGTACGGCAGTCTACAGTGTAAGTGAACAGGAGCTCGATTTTATAGCCTTTGCCGCCCACGAGCTACGTGGACCGATTACAGTTATTCGTGGTTATCTTGATGTACTGTCCGACGAGCTCGATAGTGTCCTAGCCGAAGATCAAAAAGAATTATTCCGACGCCTAACAGTATCGGCCAACCGATTGTCTGGCTACATAAACAATATTCTAAATACTTCTCGTTACGACAGGCGACACCTCAGCGTCCACCTCAACGAAGATAAGCTTAGTGAAATATACGATATGATTACCGACGATATGCAACTTCGCGCTCATTCTCAGAATCGTATGCTCAGCGTCAATATACCGAGTGACTTACCGACAGTCGCCGCCGACCGCGCCAGTATCAGCGAAGTTATGGGCAACCTTATAGACAATGCCATCAAGTACAGTAACGAAGGGGGAGTCATCAACGTTACTGCCGCAGTCAAAAGTGATTTCGTTGAAATTTCTGTTCAAGATTTTGGCATCGGCATGCCAGGTAATGTAGTAAGTAATCTTTTCCAAAAGTTCTATCGCTCACACCGTTCACGCGAAACAGTCGCAGGAACAGGTATCGGTCTGTATATCAGCAAAGCTATCATCGAATCTCATGGTGGAAATATTGGTGTCCGTAGCGAAGATGGCAAGGGCTCGACCTTTACATTCACGCTACCGATTTACGCCACTGTCGCAGCCAAACTTCAAGCCGGCGACAACAGCAACGAAGCCCTTATCAGCCAAGGTAAAGGCTGGATAAAAAACCACGATATGTACCGCGGATAATTACAGAATAGACTTAAGCCTCACGTTTAATCAAAACATTGGATAACGACTTTGGTCTGCTATAATATGCTTATGCCTATCAAGACAATCTTAGTTATCGAAGATGACCGATTTATCGGTGAGATGTACGTCCGCAGCCTCATGAAAGCTGGATATTCCGTCGACTGGGTAGTGGACGGTAACGACGGCCTAATAACCGCTCGCAATAAGCCTTATGATCTAATGTTACTCGACGTCATGTTGCCCGAGAAGCGGGGGACTGAGATACTCACAGCTCTTCGTGGCGGCAAAGAGGACCTTATCCCAAATACCAAAGTTATAGTCCTGACAAACTTCGAACAAGACGACGAATCACGCGCTGAGATGCAAAAACATGCCGACGCCTACCTAATCAAAGCCGAAATCACTCCAAAGAAACTTATAGAAGTTATACACCAGCTCGACAGCTAATATTTTTACCACAGAAATGACTTGCCCGCCGTATTACTACGGCGGGCTTTGACGTCAGATAAACCGGTTGGAGTTCACATTCCGCCTAACAATATTGGCAACACCCTTCTCGATGCGAATTGACAGCTTCTGGCCGCCAACCTCACCGATATCAATGTTTGCATCATCTTTGTTGTGGGCATGAAACGTTATCTTGGCACCAGGCTCAATTCGCTGACGCCTGAACCGAAAGACTTCCTGGTTTGGCAACCTGACAGTGTTAACTCTCTTGTTACCCAATGATCTGAACGCCTCTTCAACGAGCTTAAGGAGATATTTCTCCTCGCTCTGCTCTACTGCATTTTCCGACATAATTCCTCCTGAGGGGTCAGTGGATTGCATTATCTATAATAATACAATATCTGGAGTATCTGGTCAAATATACATCTGTTACAGTCTAGACAAGAGCCTCTTGATTTGGTAAAGTAATTTGAGTTCATGCGTTAATAACTCATGGATAAATTCTCATATGGATACTAAAGCACCATAGGAGACTTCAACGCTTCGGAAGTAATCGATAAAATATGTAAACACATTTTATCCGACACTTCTCTCATCGTCTGGTCTCATCGTCTAACGGTTAGGACACCAGGTTCTCATCCTGGCAATCCGGGTTCGATTCCCGGTGAGATCACCAAAGTAAAATACCCATCATTCGATGGGTATTTTACTTTGGTGATCTCCCGCGGTGTCGAACTCGGATGCGCGATGCAAAGCGTCGCGCGAATCCGGGTTCGGCGTAGTGAGTGAAATGAAAAAGTGTTTACATTTTTTCATGAATGAGTGTAGGAGCAGAGATTTCTATAAAGAAATCGGAGCGATTTACCGGTGAGCGTACAAAGACTTAGCCGTTACTATAAATATAACATCTTGCGTCGGACCGGTGAGATCGCCGCTCATCAAACGATGGGTGTTTTATTTAGTATCTCTCGCGAACGCCTTCCCGCAAAATCCCTTCCTTATCTAGTGAGAGACGCTTTGAGTTGACCACGCGCTATAGTAGGAGCTTTCGCCACTAATACGCGTTCGTATTTCATACTGATAAGTCTGACCACTAACTGTTGGTACGGCGGCCACAGGGTCAGTCCAGATAAGTGAATTAGTTGTATACGGTATCATACCGCTGTATGACGAACCGCAACCAGCTCCAGTAGAAGTATCTGACGTACCCGTGCTACAGCCGCTGGAGCCATCAGTTATTAGGCGATAGTAGAATGTTTTTGCAGATGTTGAAGTGGAGGCAGGGTTACGCGCTTTTAGCTCATAAAACACCTGACCCATGTACGGTGCAAAGTTCGAAACCTGGTTCCAACTAAGCGTTACATTTGTAAAGCCGGCATTCGGTGTAACGGTAAAGTTTGAGACGGCTGGTATATCTGAGTTAGATTGAATAGGGTAGACAACCGACTGAACATTTGTCCACGGACCATAGAATGAACTTTCTCCAGTGACGCGTAAGCGCATGCGATATTCAAATGTTTGTCCCGCAGACATTGGCACCCCAGTAGTTGGATCCGTCCAGGATAGAGACGTTGTCGTGTAGGGGACCGAGCCGCTAAAGCCAGCAGGGCAACCGATTCCGATAGACGTGTCTGAAGTACCGGTGCTGCAACTACTCGAACCATCAGCTATTGTGCGGTAGTAGAACGTGTTTGTCGAAGAGGAGTTCGATGCTGGGTTGCGCGATTTAATCTCATAGACAACTTGCGACATATCTGGTGCGAAATTAGCCACCTGGTCCCAGGAGAGAGTTGCGTTCGTGTACGCACCATTCGCCGTAACAGTAAAGTTTGAGACGGCCGGTATGTCTAGGTTAGATTGGACTGGGTACGAAACCGTCTTAATATCACTCCAAGCACTAGTATACGATTTCTGACCCGTTACCCGCACGCGAATCCTATAGTCAAAATCTTGCCCCATAAGTTTCGGTACTCCAGTTGTTGGATCCGTCCAAATAAGCGAATGTGTATCGAAAGGAATTACTCCACTATAACTAGTGCCACAACCAACGCCAACCGACGTGTCAGAGGTACCAGTAGTACAACCACCCGAACCATCGGCTATTAAGCGGTAGTAGAATGTTTTTGCTGAGGTAGAATTCGAGACTGGGTTACGGGCTTGTAACTCGTAAAATACTTGATCCATGTGCGGTGCGAAATTATCGACCTGATCCCAATCGAGCGTATTCTGGGTATATGCTGTATTTGCAGTGGCCGTGAAGTTTGTCACTGCAGGAATTGTTGCATTGTCGTCAATATAATTTGACAGCGTGGCAACATCCCAGGCGCTATAACTGTTGTCGGCACGGACTAGTCGAATCTCGTATTCAAAAGCTTGCCCTGCGGTACGCGGAATACCGTTTATAGTATCGCTCCAGGATAGGGATGTCGTACCCGCTGGTATCATGCCACTATATGAGCTGCCGCACCCTGTTCCGAGCATTGCGTCAGAAGTACCTGTACTACAGCCCCCGGAGCCATCAGCTATTAGACGATAGTAGAATGTTTTTGCCGAGGTGGAGTTCGAAGATGGGTCACGGGCTTTTAACTCATAGCGGACCGCATCTGGTTGGCTATTCCAAGTTATGTCGACAGAGTTCCAGTCTTCACCAGCATGAACCGTCAAGCCTAGTGTGCCATTACCAGTTACCGTTCGCGAGAACGTGTAACTGTTCGTCCCGGCATTTGAGTTATAGCTTCCAATAATACTAGGAGCTAGAACTGCACCAGGGCATAAGCCAGTAGCTACCGCCACCGTCTCGGTTGCATGGTAGTAAACATCGTTGTAATCAGGTGTTGTTCCATTGATACAGAATTCTTTATCTGATCCTACGGCAGTAAGAGCTAGTCCGACACTAGAACCTAGATGAATATCCGAAGGAAAAGTAGTCGGATAGGATTCGCCGTTTTTAATACCCTCAACTAGCATTCTCTTTCGGACTTGAGATACGGAATCTTTGACTTGAGAGTCAACGGCGCTTTTCTTGATACCGTTATAGCCAAGGATACTCACCGTTGCGAGAATAGCAATGACCACTATGACTATGATAAGTTCGACTATAGTAAAGGCTTGTTGGTTTTTTGTTTTGATATATTTCATTACTTTTGTCTATTTTATGTTAATGCTTATAACTAGCTTAGCATAGATTAATTATGGGTGAAGGCTTAGTGGATTAAACTCTTTGTTACCCACGGGCTATAATATGTTTGCTCACCGGTTACCCTAATTCTCATCTCATATTCAAAGGTTTGGCCGACAGTTGCAGGCACTGCGTTTGTAGTACTAGTCCAGGTACGTGATGTCGTAGTGTACGGTATAGCACCGCTCCAAGATGCTCCACAGTAAGAGCCGCTATTGTAACACTGTGAGCTACCATCCGTTACGTTTCTATACCAGAAATAACTAGCGTCACCAGAACCAGACGGATTGCGAGCCGAAAGCTCATAATAGACCTGACCCATCTTTGGTGCAAAGTTAGCAACTTGGCCCCAAGCTATAACAACATTTGACCAGTCGCCAGCAGGAGTGACAGTAAAGCTAGGCATCACAGGAAGATCTGAGTTAGATTGTACTGGGTATGACGCTACAACTACAGTTGACCATGGACTGTAATATGTCTGCTCACCAGTTACTCTGATCCGCATCTTATACTCAAAGTTTTGACCAGCCGAAGCAGGCACTGCATTTGTCGTATTTGTCCAAGTGCGTGATGTTGTAGTATAGGGTATCGCGCCGCTCCAACCGGCTCCGCAATACGAGCCGCTATTGTAGCACTGCGAGCTACCATCCGTTACGTTTCTATACCAGAAATAGCTAGCGTCATTACTTCCAGATGGATTGCGAGCCTGGAGTTCATAGTAAACCTGGTTCATCTTCGGAGAGAAATTAGGAACCTGATCCCAACTAATCACAACGTTCGAGTAATCAGTAGCTGGAATAACTTTAACGTTCGCGATGGCGGGTACATCAGTATCGGCGTGTATAGGGAAAGAGAGCTGGGCGGTGTCCCAGGCACTAAAACTGTTATCTGGTAGCTTATAGCGAACTCGGTATTCAAATGTTTGACCAGTGGAAGCGGGTACTGCGTTGGTTGTGTTGGTCCAAGTAAGTGACGTAGTACTTGATGGAATCATTCCGCTCCAAGCTGATCCACAATAACTTGCGCTACTGTAGCATTGAGAGCTACCATCCGTTACGCTTCTGTAGTAGAAGTAGCTAGCGTCGCCACTACCGGTCGGATTGCGAGACTGCACCTCATAATTCTGAGCACCAGTCTGAGCTGTCCAGCTAATACCTACAGCATCCCAAGCTTCACCAACGTGAACCGTCAAACCAAGTGCGCCATCACCAGTCGCTGTTCTTGAGAATGTATAACTAACAGTTCCGGCATTTGAGTTATAGCTTCCAATAATACTAGGAGCTAGAACTTCACCAGGACACAGACCAGTAGCTACAGCTTCTGTCTGGGTCGCGTGGTAATAAACATCATTGTAATCGGGAGTTGTCCCATTTATGCAAAATTCTTTATCTGTTCCCACTACAGTTAAGGCTAAGCCCACATTAGAGCCTAGATGAATATCCGAAGGAAAAGTTGTCGGGTAGGATTCGCCGTTTTTCACGCCCTCTACTAGCATTCTATTCCGAACTTGAGACACAGAATCTTTTACAGTAGAGTCAACAGCACTTTTTTTAATACCGTTATAGCTGACAATACTAAGCGTGGCGAGAATAGCAATGACCACAATAACTATGATAAGTTCGACTATAGTAAAGGCTTGTTGGTTTTTTGTTTTAATAAATTTCACTAAATATATCTGTTTATTTTATGTTTATAACTATAACTAGATTAGCATAGAACTCTATAAGACAAAAAAATACTTGATGCGTTATGTAATATTTTAAACAGCAAGAGCGATCTTGCTATAATCACCCGACAATACGCACGACTATACTGACTTTGATATATAACTAAACTACTTTGATTATTTTGTTATGATATATACATGAATACCGAGATTGAAGCAAAGTTCACTGATATCGAAATCGATGAAATACGAACGAAATTAACCAATCTTGGAGCAATCCTTGAGCAACCAATGCGTTTGATGAGGCGAGTAGTCATACATTCACCCGAAATGACTGGCCTAAACGCATTTCTAAGAGTAAGAGATGAAGGATATAGAACAACTATTACATACAAGCAGTTTGACGGTGACACCGTAGATGGCGCTAAGGAGCATGAAGTAGAAGTTAGCAGTTTTGATGAGGCTATAAGTATACTTTCTGCATCGGGTCTAAAATATGACACATACCAAGAAAGTAAGCGGGAAAACTGGAGGATAGGTGACACGGAAATTATGCTGGATGAATGGCCGTGGCTAAAGCCATACATGGAAATAGAGGGCGAGTCAGAGGAAGCAATTAAGAAAGTTGCCGATTTATTAGGATTTAATTGGCCAGATGCCGTGTTCGGCGGAGTTGCAAATGTCTACAAGAAACAGTACCCGCATATAGGCGATGGCGGAAACAGGATTATAAATCAAGAATGGCCCATAATTAAATTCGGAGATCCGATGCCCGCCCTACTAACAAATAAAGATTCCATGTAGGATAAGCCTCCTTATTAGCCCCAGCCTTTAAAAATACTTTCCAATCTGCTAAAGTACACACAGTTTTAAGTTAATAAAGGACAAATATGAAGCAAACCAAAATTATTGCTACGGTTGGACCCGTATCAAGCTCAAAAGAAACCATCAAAGCTATGATCGAAAATGGCGCAAATACTTTCCGTCTCAATTTTAGTCACGGTACTCACGACGAACGCCACGAGCAAATCGCCTGGATTCGTGAGTCAGCTGCCGAACTCGGCACTTCAGTTGCCATCCTCCAAGATCTCCAAGGACCAAAGATACGCCTCGGTGATTTTGAAGATTCGATTGAAATCCACGAAGGTCAAGAAATCCGCCTCAAGATGGGCGAGAACTTCGCTGAGAGTGGTATCATCCCTCTTCAATACGACATCTACCCACGAGTCGAAGTAGGACACCGTCTATATATCTTTGACGGTAAGGTTAAAACTCGAATCACCAAAAAAGATGATGGGGTCATCTTCGCTATGCCCGAAAACAGTGGCAAAGTCACAAAACGTAAAGGTCTCAACCTCCCAGACACCGATTTCACAGGTGAAGTAATCACCGAAAAAGACAAAGCCGACGTCGTATTTGGTGCAACCGTCGACCTCGACTATGTAGCCCTAAGCTTCGTAAATAACGCCAGCGACATCGAAGATCTTCGCGCCATACTAAACGAACTAGGTAGCGACGCGCACATTGTTGCCAAGATCGAAACAATCGCGGCTCTTGATGATATCGAAAATATCATCAAAGTATCAGATGCTATCATGGTTGCCCGTGGTGATATGGCCGTAGAAGTTGGCGCCGAAGTAGTGCCAATCGAACAGCGTCGAATCGTCAGCTTATGTCGTAAACACGCCACACCAGTAATTATCGCAACTCAGATGCTCGCCAGTATGGTAGACATGATGGAGCCATCACGCGCCGAAGTATCAGACGTAGCCACAGCCGTTATCATCGGCACCGATGCTGTAATGCTTAGCGATGAGACTGCCAATGGCGCATATCCAGTACAGGCAGTCGCTACTATGGCCCGTATCGCGAAATATGCCGAAACTCACACACCAATCGATGCACTCTTCATTGATAGCGTAGATACCGAGAGCCTTCAAGCATCTATCTGTAGCGCCGCAATTCGTATAGCAAATGACGTAAAAGCCGACGTGATTATCGCCGATACGCAAACTGGCGCAAGCGCACGTAATATTGCCGCACGTCGCCCAGGAACACCTATCGCTGCGGTTACATACTCACAGCGCGTCGCCAACCAACTTGCTCTTGTTCGTGGCATCCGCACCGTCGTACGTGCCGAAAACACAGGTAATGAAAAATTAAGCACCTTCGTACGCGAAGCTGGCCTAGTAGAGGCCGGAAGTACAGTTGTTATCGTAGCCGGCAACCAGATCGGTAAAGCTGGTGGTACGGATACAATAAAAGTCCGCACAGTATAAACAAATAACGCAAAAATACACCTCGTCATGGGGTGTATTTTATATTCTAAAATTTAATTGGCGCCCCTATGGCGCCGGCTTCTCATCCAAAAAAGGGGAGTTGCCGGCACCCGGGGCGCCATTACTGCCTTAAACCTTCACGGGGCTGCGTCGGGACTTGATGAGATCTTTAACCTCTTGGCTGATCATCCTGTGGCCGATTCTGCAAGTTACGCAGTCCCGGTGACCAGCGTGGGTTTCCGCAGCGCTTCCGAGGACATCTTTGTCCGATCGGATGCACTTTTTGCACTTACTACCTAGTCGGCAACACTCGCCGACGCGGTAATAATCATCCCCCGGCTTTTCGCGCGAGGGCTGACGGTCTGGATCTTCCATTAGATTCTCCCTTGTTTTGTCGACAGCGACAAGGATATATTCTAGGCGAATCGTGCCGAGTTGTCAATATAAGACAATAAACATCTTCTTGCAAATTCTAACCACAACCATCATAATATTGACTAGATAATTTGAAGTAGGGGGCAACATACAACTAGTCAACTTGACACGTTTCTGGCATCGCCGCATATGCGAAGCGAGCTTGTTAGTTTCGACCGCCGTTATAGTGCTCTACTTTTTGCCGTTCATGGGGCAGAGCATTAGTGAATCACTCATAGTGCCATTATGGGTATTAATATTGGCTTCAGTTACAGCAATGCTCAGCCTAGTGTCCTACATATGGATACCGAAAGAATCCGCCTTTCCCTCGTCGCTTGCAATATATATATTACTAACAGCTACAGCAGCTGGATTAATCATTGCCACCGATGGAGCAAACTCACCATTCATAGCCCTTTGGATGTTAGTCTCGGTCTTTGCTGGGATATTTGGCGTCTGGGGATTATTACCAATGGCCATCGCTGTGGGCATATTCGTTGCAGTTGAATACCTAAAGAATAATTTCTCGCCAGAGCTAATGGTAGTAGTAAGTTTCGTCGGTATACTTCCACTTATCGCTAGCCTTATAATCTGGCACAACAAATCAAATAAAGCCTATACCGGAGATAAAGCCTATAAAGAGCTAGCCAGTGAACTGTCACAAGTCGCCACCCAATCCGAAGTTGTGATTAACGCCATCGGTGACGGAGTTATGGCTATCGACGCCAAAGGCACAATTCAGCTTATCAACCCAGCCGCTCAGCAAATCCTTGGATGGGGCAAACAAGACGCCCTAGCACTCAACTACAAGTCAGTTTTACAGTTAGTCGACCTAAAAGGTGCTCCAATTGATCCAGCGACCGACCCAGTCCAGCAGGTATTAAACACAAATCAACAAATTCGAAACAATGACACAACATTAGTCACAAAAAGTAGTAAGAAAATTATTTCTTCCATAGTAGCCTCACCAATAGGTGAAGTAGGGTCAGGAGCTATTATCGTTTTCCGTGATATAACCAAAGAAAAAGCCGAAGAACGCGAACAAGCCGAATTCATCAGCACAGCCAGTCATGAGATGCGAACACCAGTGGCTTCAATCGAAGGCTATTTGGGCTTAGCCCTAAACCCAAATACCGCCCAAATAGATGACAAAGCTCGCGACTTTATACTAAAAGCCCACGAATCTGCTCAACATCTTGGACATCTCTTCCAGGACCTTCTAGATGTCTCAAAAGCAGACGATAAACGTCTAACCAATACGCCAAAGGTTACCGACATGACCAGCTTTACAGAAGAAATAGTCCAAGGTCTAACACCAAAAGCCGTCGAAAAAGGCCTTAACCTTGTATTTAAACCAAATCCAAAAGACGGCAACCAGCATGTCGCACCCGTCTATCACGTAAACCTCGACAACGACCATATCCGCGAGATATTAGATAATTTGATAGAAAATGCCATCAAATATACCCTAAAAGGCCAGGTGACGGTCGACGTCAACGGTACAGAAGACTCTGTGGTCGTGAGTATCCAAGACAGCGGTATAGGCATACCGGCCGAAGACATCCCTCATCTCTTCCAGAAATTCTATCGCGTCAACAACGAAGAGACCAACCAGATAGGTGGAACCGGCTTAGGTTTATACCTATGTCGCAAATTGGCCGAAGCTATGAACGGACGAATTTGGGCCGAAAGCACCTACAAACAGGGTAGTACGTTTAATGTTGAGTTGCCGCGTATCTCTTCGCAAGAGGCCGCCAATTTACAATCGCAACAAACACTTGCAGCCCAAAATGCCAGCGACACATCCCTAAATCAAGTCGAATCTGCAGCCGCCATTGAGACTCCGACACTTGCAGGTGCACCAAACGTCCAACCGGCGACCAGCCAGACATCAGCAACACCCGTAGCCGCAGCACTAGTCGGACAACCAGTAGCAACAGCCAAAGCAGCCACGACAGTTCCGAGAGGCGAAAGTCTAACGCCAGAACAAATTGCCGCCCATGTCGCAGAGCTCAAAGAAATGATTAAACAACAGCAGCAGGCCGCAGCCTCAACTCCGCCACAAGAGACGCCGCCAGCTAGTCAATAAACACAAGAGGTATGGTATTTTTAATACCCCTCGGGTACAATGGAGATAAATATGACAAAGATTTTATTAGTAGAAGATGACAAAAGCCTACGCGAAATTTACGGCGTTCGTCTAAAGGCTGAAGGATACGACATAGTATCGGCTGGCGACGGTGAAGAAGCCTTAGCTATGGCTATAAAAGAACGACCAGGTTTAATAGTTAGTGACGTTATGATGCCAAAAATCAGCGGCTTTGATATGTTAGACATCCTCCGCAGTACTACTGAGACAAAAGATGTAAAAGTCATCATGATGACCGCGCTGAGTAGCGACGATCAAAGAGCTCGCGGCGAAGCACTTGGTGCCGACCGTTATCTTGTTAAATCTCAAGTTGGTATCGAAGATGTAGTCCGGACCGTCCACGAAGTACTTGGTGACGGTATCGCACCGCCAGCACAGACTCCAGCCCAGATGTTCAATACTCCAGTTCCAACACCGACACCTTTCGCTCCAGCATCATTAGTCTCACAGCCAGCTCCAACACCAGTAGCTACTCCTCCAGTAGCCAATCCTATGGCTGATGTTCGTCCAGCAGCGCCCGTCGCACCCCGACCAGTCGATCAACCCACACCAATGCCTCAACCTGTTGCGCCAACAGCTCCAGTAATTGAGCCTCCCGTGCCAGCATCCGTAGTTGAACCGCTAGCTCCTACTGAGCCAGTTCCTGCTCCAATGCCGGTTACACCTCCAACGCCAGAACCAACGCCTCAACCGTTTGCAACTCCTGTTCCAGATCCAGCTCAAAGCAATCCATTACCTCAGCCAACTGCGCCATTTTCATCAAATAGGCCAGGTTCAATGGGCGATAGGGTCATCCAACCCCTACAGAACCCTCAACAACCTACAGATATTAGCAGTATGATGAATCAAGAACTAAATACACCAGAGCCAGCACTGCAAGCGACACCACCGCCAGTACCGACCGCCCCACAAGTACCAAATATTCCGGCTCAGGATGAAGCCTCTCCTTATATTCAGCAATAGCTGATATACTTAGCTACAATGTCACCAGATAAACAACTTCGACTTAATAAAAACCTAGCCCTTCAGCTGGGTATTTCAAGACGTGAAGCCGACGACCTAATCGCGCGCGGAAGTGTTGCTGTTAACGGCGTAGTAGCTACGCTAGGCGCTCGATTCGCACAAGGTGATGAGATAACCGTAAACGGTGAAATAATCGCAAGTGACACAGCCTACGTGTATCTGGCGCTCAATAAGCCTACCGGCTATGTTTGTTCACGTCGACAACAGGACGATACTCCTACTATTTACGAATTACTACCGAAGAAATACCACGACTTAAAAACAGTCGGACGACTCGACAAAGACAGCAGTGGTCTCATTATTCTGAGTAACGACGGTGATTTTACTTTCAATATGACGCATCCTAAATTCGTCAAAACAAAGATATACCAAGCCACTCTTGATCACGACTTAGAGCCCCTTCACCAACAGATGATTAGCGACAAAGGCATTGACCTCGAAGATGGAAGTAGCAAGCTTCAGCTAGAACGTATGAACGAGACTGACCGCAAGGACTGGACAGTTACTATGCACGAAGGTCGAAACCGTCAAATTCGTCGTACTTTCGGCGCCCTTGGCTATACGGTAGACAAACTCCACAGAGTAAACTTTGGTAATTATTCACTAGGTGATATAAAGACTGGCGAGTTCGAAATCGTCAATATGCAGTAGGTGATATAAAACGCCAATATTATCTTGTTGCTTATGCTCGTAAAATCAACTTATCTCTGTTATAATTAGCCTCTGTTATGGCATCAAAACTACCTACAGTTGCAATTATTGGTCAAGCGAACGTTGGAAAAAGTTCGCTTTTTAATCGTATCGTCCGTTCCCAGCAGGCTATTGTTGCTCGTGAAGCGGGTACGACTCGTGACAACGTACTTGGACGCGTCGAGCACAAACACCACCAATTCTGGCTTGTAGATACTGCCGGCCTAAAAGATCCAAACGACGAATTCGAAGCATCCATTCAAGAGCAAATTACAGAGGCCGCAGAAGCCGCCGATGTTATCTTAGTAGTTGTAGATAGTAGCCAATATGTTAGTGATCAAGACCGAACTGTTGCTAAAAAAGCACTTCGGAGCAAGAAGCCTGTCCTGCTCCTCACAAACAAATCTGACCTTAAAGACAGCCTACCGGTAGATGAATTTCGACGCCTAGGTATCAAAGAAATTATCCGCACCAGCGCCGAACACAGTCAAGGTATAGATGAAGTACTAGACAAACTAGTCGAACTAATACCTGCCAAAAGCGAGCAAATTCCAGACGACATTTTGAGAATATCACTTATCGGCCGACCAAATGTCGGCAAGAGCTACCTCTTTAACACCCTAGCCGGCAAACAACAGGCCTTGGTAGCTAATATTGCCGGTACGACTCGTGACGTCAACCGTATATCTGTCCGTTACGGCGCCCGAGACATAGAGATGCTAGACACCGCCGGTATGCGAAAACCCGGCAAACAAGAAGTCGGTATCGAAAAATTCAGCGTTCTACGTACACTACAAGCTATTGAAGAAAGCGATGTTTGTTTCCTTTTGATGGATGCGAATGAACTAAATACTCAACTTGACCAACGACTTGGCGGTATCATCGACGAAGCAGGCAAGGGGATGGTCATCGTTGTTAGCAAATGGGACATCGTCGAAGACAAAGACGCCTACACTCGCGACGCGCTAGCACCAAAGATATCAAACACCTTCAAATTTACCCCATGGGCACCACTAATCTTTACCAGTAGTGTAACCGGCCAGAACGTTACAAAACTATTTGACTTAGCCCTCGACATCGACGGACGTCGCAAACAACAGCTAAAAACTCGTCAATTAAATGACCTATTAGGCAAACTAATTCAGCGTCATCCACCAGCTGGCCTAAAGAACACCCACCCGAAGCTTCGTTATATGGTTCAGACCGACGTATCGCCACCGTGGTTCGTTATATACGGCAGCAACCTCAAGTTCATCCACTGGAGCTACAAACGTTACCTAGAGCGCCATATGCGCGAAGAATTCAACTTTGCCGGTACACCAATCCGATTTAGTTTCCGCGATGAAAAACAAATCAAAGCCAACAAAGAGCGTATAGCGCAGGGCAAAGATCCTGTCACAAAAGCCTACAAAGCCGAAAAAGAAGCCGCCCGACTGGCCACTCTAAAATCCGGCGAAACAGCCACCGAATAGCCACACCCCTGTTGACATTTGCGCTTTAAAGTGCTAGAGTATATAACTGTGCAGCCGACCAACCGACAGCACATGAGACAGATCGGAACAGAAAAAGTGACCGCAACGAGTACCAAGGCGTACAGCATCAGAGAGGTGGTCAAGGAAGTCAATTCCACGACCATGATCGACGGAGTCAAGACGCCCGAGATGAAGTATCGCATCGAGGCGACTGTGACAGTCCGAGCGAGCAAGCAGCTCACTCCGAGCAGTGTCGCCGCTGCGCTCAAGGACTGCACTTTCCCTTTCCAGTCCGGAGAGGGGTCGCCGACCACCAGCGAAGACGGGATGACGCTCAGCGTCATCTTCGTGACACGCGCTTCACTACACGCAAGGGACACTCACACGCGCGAGCCGTTCACCGAAGCGGTAACGCTGGCGGCCGAAAGACTGGCCAAGCGCATCTGACTCGAGGTCGATGGCCGCTCGGCCCTGGCCGGAAGCTCTTAAGCCTCCAGCCAGGGCCAGGTGCCTAATCATGAGTATCCAGTTCCGATCTGTCACACTCAAAGAACTCAATCCACTCCCTTCAAAGGGAGTATTAATTTTTCCTGTTATAATCATTCTATGAAGTTAATCCTTGCCCAGGGAAATCCTGGATCAAAATACGACAAAACCCGACACAACATCGGATTTTATTTGATAGACAGATTTGCTGAAAATCAAAGCGTCAGTTGGTTAGAAAAACCAAAGTTTAATGCCATGATCGCAGACTTGAGTATAGACAATGAGAAAATACTGCTTATCAAGCCTAACACCTTCTACAACGATACCGGACTATGTATACGTAAGTTAGTTGATTTTTATGACCTAGACACCACCCAGGACATCCTAGTGATTCACGATGACCTTAGTTTGCCCATAGGCACTATCCGTGTCCGCGAGAGAGGAAGCGATGCCGGCAACAACGGCATAAAGTCTATAAGTCAGCATATTGGCGAAGATTACCATCGACTACGAATTGGCATATGGAATGAGCTACGCGATCATATGGACGATGCTAATTTTGTTCTCAGTAAAATAAGCAAAGAAGAGCACGACAATCTTGAGCAAAAAATCTATCCACTTGTTAAAGAAAAGATTGATAATTTTATAAGTGGCAACATAGATATTACAAGTCACAAAATTTAAGCCAATCAAAAAGCGCTCACAGTAAGGGTGGGCATCACTGAGAGCGCTATTTGACCCTTTAACCCACCCGGAGGGCAAGCGTAACGATCTCGAGAGTATCGCAGACGTTCGCTGGTTAAAGGGATTAGTATACACACAATACTTTTGATGTTGCTAAGTGGAGGGTAGTTACTCGGCAACGTATTGTATGTAACCTAACATATAGTTAGAATAGGGGGTATAAGGTACTTTTGGTTAATCTCGCAATGTAACCAATCGTTACTGATATTAGCACGTCTTTGACATAATGTCAAGACCTTTTGACACAAATTGTATGAAAATCAATAGCATATCACCTCAGAAGCATAAGTATTTACAGATTATAGATACTATTGCTAAATCGCCTAAAAAATTATACTTTATAGGAAATCTTCCTGAAAGTAGAATTACCTCTGTTGCCGTAGTCGGCACCAGGCGACCAACTAGTTACGGCCAAGAAGTCACCCATAAACTCAGCTACGAGCTCGCCAGAAGGGGGATAGTCATAGTTAGTGGCCTCGCAATCGGTGTCGATAGTATCGCCCACAGGGCAGCTTTAGATGCTGGGGGCAAAACTATAGCAGTCCTTGCAAATGGCCTAGATACTATATACCCTGCCACAAATAAACAGTTGGCTTTAAAAATAGCTGAAAACGACGGGGCTATTATCAGCGAATACGAGCCAAACGTATCTCCTCGTCAATACCAATTCCTAGAGCGAAATAGGATAGTCAGTGGATTGGCTGATGCAGTATTGGTCACTGAGGCCGCAGCCCGAAGCGGCACGCTATCTACCGTAGCTCGCGCACTAGAGCAAGGAAGGGAAGTATTCGTAGTGCCCGGTAATATAACCAGTCCACTCTCAAGTGGATGTAATGCTTGGCTAAAACAAGGTGCTCATCCAGCAACCTGCGTAGAAGATATACTAGAGGTCATAGCACCAGATCTATTGAGACCTCAAACAGCATTAGCGCTTGGCGACAACCCCGATGAAACCAAAATAATCAGCTTACTTCAGTCAGGTCTACGCGACGGCGATGAAATCCAGGAAAAGTCTGGACTGACTGCCGCAGATTTTTCGCAAACTCTTACAATGCTCGAAATAAACGGGATAATCCGGCCCTTAGGTGGCAATCAGTGGACATTAAAGTAATTCTTTTATAACTAAAAGAAACAAAAGTTCCAGGACCCACTTACTCGGCAAGCTCATGGGTCCCGGACCCCCATAAGATAACCAAGTTTAACAAACGAGAGTCTTATTGTTAAAAACTGCATCTGCAGCCCTAGTTCAACAAGGCGTCGGTACCCTTGCTTGAACCAGGAGCGAAGCCGCAGTTTTTAATAATGAGATCGAGCAACATAGAATAACCCCGAAAGTGAATGGTATAGTGGGTGCGAACTAAAAATATATATGCTCGAGAAAAAGAGACGGCAAATGGATGTCCAGAGATATAAAAACAATTTTATTTTACAAATCGAACAAACTTGCGTACAATTACGCTCTGTGTTTAGCTGTATGCAAAAGCACGAGCAATATATATGAAAAACTTAGTTATAGTAGAGTCTCCAGCCAAAGCCAAAACTATCGAGAAATATCTCGGCAGTGAATTTAAAGTACTCTCTAGTGTTGGACATATCCGCAGCATAGCCAAGAAGACGAAAGACGGTACGCCACCGATTGATGTCAAAAATGACTTTAAGACTACTTATGAAATCGACAGCGAGAAGAAGAAAACAGTAGCCGAGCTGAGGAAAGCCGTAAAGGTTGCCGAAACAATCTGGCTCGCAACCGATGAAGACCGAGAAGGGGAGGCTATTGCCTGGCACCTTTGTGAAGTCCTTAAGCTAGACCCAACCAAAACAAATCGAATTGTTTTTCACGAGATAACAAAAGATGCCATCACTGAAGCTATCAAAAAGCCGCGCACTGTCGATATGCAGCTAGTTCAAGCCCAACAAGCCCGTCAAATACTCGACAGGATCGTTGGATTCGAACTATCGCCAGTTGTCTGGCAAAAAGTCCCAGGTGGTAAATCAGCCGGCCGCGTACAATCTCCAGCAGTGCGACTACTAGTAGAGCGCGAGCGTGAGATCGAGGCCTTCGCCGGTTCATCTACATATAAGGTAATTGCCGAATTCGAAGACAAGGGTCAAACCTTCAACGCCGAACTATCTCAAAAATTTAGCAGCGAAGAAGAAGCTACTGAATTCCTAGAATCACTCAAAGGAATAGATTTTACAGTATCGGACCTGACAAAAAGTCCCGGCACTCGCAACCCAAGTGCGCCCTTTACTACCAGTACCCTACAGCAAGAGGCCAATAGCAAGCTAGGTTTTAGCGCCAAGGCGACTATGTCTTCGGCTCAAAGACTCTACCAAGAGGGTAAGATAACCTACATGCGTACCGATTCCGTTAACCTTTCTGGGCAAGCTATTGCAGCCGCCACAGACTATATTAAGTCTACATTTGGAGAAGAGTACTCAACTGTTCGCAAATTCACCACCAAGAACGCAAGTGCGCAAGAAGCACACGAAGCCATACGTCCATCTAATATGGCGCTAGAGCACGCCTCGAGCAACGAATACGAGCAAAAACTATACACGCTCATCCGAAACCGAACGTTAGCCAGCCAAATGTCACCAGCCAAGCTTGAAAAAACTGTTATTACCATCAAGCTTTCCAATGGTAGCAAACTAGTATTTGAAGCCAAAGGCGAAGTAATAATATTTGACGGATTCCTAAAAGTCTATAAAGTTGCCAACAAAGAATCAGCTATATTACCAGCTGTCGAAGCTGGCGACAGGCTAATCGCAAACAGCGTGACCGCTCGACAGGTCTTCGCTCGTCCACCAGCCCGCTACAGTGAAGGTGCACTTGTCAAAAAACTCGAAGACCTCGGTATTGGCCGACCATCTACCTATGCGACCATTATTAATACCGTACAGGTCCGAGGCTACGCCGTTAAGGGTGAAGGCGAAGGAACTCCACGAGATATTATAGTAATACAATTAATTAATGGCTCAGTAGAGCGAAAAATCGATAACGAAAAAACTGGATCAGATCGTGGCAAGCTAGTTCCTACACCAGGCGGAGAAGTTCTGAACGACTTCCTAATAGATAACTTCACAAAGGTCGTAGATTATGACTTTACAGCCCGTGTCGAAGAAGAGTTCGACTTAATCGCTGGCGGCAAACTAGACCGCAACGACATGTTGTTGGAATTCTATACGCCATTCCATGACCTAATCGAACAATCTGGTGGAATAAAGAGAGCCGATGTCGCCAAAGCACGAGAAGTCGGAATCGACCCAAAAACCGGTAAAACTATTCTGACTCGCTTCGGTCGATTCGGACCAATGCTACAACTCGGTGGCAATAGCGAAGACCCTGAGGACAAGGCCCAATTCGCCCCAATGCCTAGTGGCGCCAAAATCGAAACAGTCACCCTGGAACAAGCCCTACATGCCTTTAAGCTGCCGCGTTCACTCGGTGAAACTAGTGATGGCCTACCTATTAAGGCTAATGTCGGAAGATTCGGACCATACATACAAGTAGATAAACTATTTGTCAGCATAAAGCCACTTGATCCTCATACTATTACATTAGACGAAGCTCTCGAACTTTATGCCGCCAAGCTTGTAAGTGAAGCTGAAAAAAATATTGCAGACTTTGGAGATGGCATAAAAGTCCTAAAGGGTAGATACGGTCCCTACGTAACCGACGGAACTAAAAACGCCAAAATCGACAAGAATACTAAGCCTGAATCAATTACTCACGAACAAGCCATAGAGATGATCAAAAAAGCCCCTGCATCCTTCAAAAAAAGAGCCTCGTCGAGAAAATCTCCCAAAAAAGCTCGAACTTCCAAGAAGAAATAACCTCTTAAACTCTCGCACTATACAACAAAGCTGATATATAAAAAGTGTAATATCATTGTTTACATAGCATGTCTATTTCATGCTATAATGACTATAGGTAAACACAGTGTTGACATTTTAAGAACATTCTTATATAATGTATACATTAGCTTAAATTATTAAAATATTTTCGTGGTGAGGATAAAGGAATAACCAAAGAATGAGTGAAACAGCCAATAGCGATCCAACAATTGACCTAAAGTCAGGTGTAAGTGAGATATTATCAGTCATAGAGCAAGAGCGTGAACGTGAGATTATCACTCGTCGCTTTGGTCTTTATGATCGTCGAGAGACCCTTGAACAGATAGGGGAGCTACTTGGAATCACTCGTGAACGTGTTCGTCAGCTTGAAAAAGCTATCCTTATCCGTCTCAAAATAGCTGCCGAAAACGGCAAAATCAAATCTATTGCAAACTTCGACAAGATAATCATACGTCAGCTTGCCGAGATGGGCCGAACCGCTCGTATTCAGGACTTAACTGATACACTACTCGGACGACCAACCGATCAAAAAGAACGATCACATGTTGCTTTTATCGCCGCACTTTCGCCAAACCTAACGGTAATTGATGAGAACGACAACTATTTCCTTTCTGTAAGCATCGCTGAATACGGTGATGAGAAAAAAGTCAAAAACGAAGTTGACGAAATCGTTAAATTTATCAAGAAAAACGGTGAGCCTCTAACTCTAGAGCAAATGCACGACCAACTTTCCTACGAACATCCATCTCAGATAAAGGCACTTGCCTCTGTCAGCAAACTACTCGCACACCTTAAAGATAGTTGGGGACTAGTAAAATGGCCAACTGTTAACCCAAAGAATATTCGCGACAAAATCTACGTTATACTAGCCGAAAAGAACAAACCAATGCACTTTTCTGAAATTGCTGGTTCTATCAAAGATAGCAGCTTCAAGCGAAAAGATGTCACCACTCAAGCTATCCATAACGAACTTATCAAAGATAAGCGTTTCGTATTAATCGGACGTGGTATCTATGCCCTAGATGCTTGGGGTTTCAGTAAGGGAACTGTTTCAGATATTATCTCTGATGTCCTACGTAAATCTAGCGAACCTCTTCACCGAGATGAAATCGTTAAACGCGTTCTAAAGAGCCGCCAAGTAAAAGAGACAACTATCCTCTTGAACCTTCAAAGCAAACCTCAGTTCAAAAGAGTTGCCAAAGCAACTTATTCACTAGTAGAAAAATAATATCACCAAAGTTGCCAATAGGCTCAATTGGTGAGACAATAAAGAGGTAATATGGGCATTATTTCAGCAATAATCACATTCTTGTTGCAGTGGTATATCTTTCTGCCAATTGTTCTTGTTTTAGCTTATCTTAGCTGGAAAAATTATCAAAAAGCCGATATATCTCAAGATATCGACAGCGATCTTTTGATCCTCGAAATACCTAAAGCCAATGACAAAAGTGAGTTAGCTGCAGAGCAGTTATTTGCCAGTCTTCACGGTATACTTCGCGACAAGCAAGAGCTTCGACTAAACAGCGGTGTCCAGGAACACCTTAGTTTTGAGATTGCATCTGTAAACGGCCAAATAAGGTTCTACGTTTGGGTTCCTAAAACACTTCGTAATTTTATAGAAGGCCAGATCTATGCCCAATACCCAACAGTTCAGATACACGAGGCCGAGGAAGACTACGTTCAACACGAAAGTAAGCACAGTGTAATATATAGCGCCGAGATGACCCTAACCGACAGCCAGATGCTGCCTCTTAAGACTTTCCAAAACTTCGAGGTTGACCCACTTGCTGGTATAACTGGAACACTGGCAAAACTTGAGTCAACGGGTGAAGAAGTTTGGATACAGATTCTTGCGCGTCCTATTGCCGACGACTGGCATAAACAGTCTGAAAAATGGATATCTGGAATCAAGAAAGGTAAGTCTTCAATAATCAGTGGAGATAGTCTTAGTATGTCTTGGTTCACCGGAATACTAGCTGCCCTATGGCAACCACCCCAACAGGGGACTGGTGCGAGCGGAACTACGCCAGAGCTGTCAGACAGAGACAAGACCCGTATAGCTGAAGCTGAGAAAAAAGCCACCAAGCTTGGATACGAAGTAAAAATACGACTAGCGTACCTTGGAGACAGCACAACAAACGCCAGATTGCGCATGCAGGCTATCGTTGGAACCTTTAAGCAGTTCAACAGTACCAACCTAAACGGCTTCAAGATGTCAGCTACTAGTTTCAAAAAAGAGGACTTAGCAAAATACCGCGCAAGACAATTCACTGACCCAGGATATATTCTCAATATAGAAGAGCTCGCCAGCGTATTCCATCTTCCACATACCAACGTCGAAACTCCAAATATTGTATGGGCTAGTAGCAAAACTGCTGAACCGCCAGCAAAACTGCCCGTCATAACTGGCAACATGGCTGTCGATGAGAATATTAGCGCCTTTGGACTAACAAACTTCCGCGGCATCAATCATCAATTCGGAATGCTCAGAAGTGACCGTTCAAGGCACGTCTATGTTATCGGCCAAACAGGAGCAGGTAAGACTGGTACTCTCGAGCTATTTGCACTTAGTGACATATACCACAATCAAGGATACGCTATTATCGACCCGCACGGAGATTTTGCAGTAAATAATATGCGATTCATTCCCGGCTCCAGGATGCAAGATGTTGTCTACTTCAACCCAGCAGACACAGCTTTTCCGTTAGGATTCAACCCTCTAGAAGTAACCAACCCAAATCAGAAAACGAATATAAGCTCAGAGGTTATTGGCGTCCTAAAGCGCATGTTCGGTGAGTCTTGGGGACCACGACTTGAATATATACTGCGTTACACCATACTTGCCCTACTGGACAGGCCATCTACTACAATGCTCGATATAACCCGTATGCTAACAGATAAGAAGTTCCGTCAAGAGACACTCGATTACTGTCAAGATACGGTAGTTTTAAACTTTTGGAAGGTAGAATTTGCCAGCTGGAATGACAAATTTGCATCAGAAGCCATAGCCCCTGTACTCAATAAGGTCGGCGCCTTTACGGCCAACCCTGTCATCCGTAATATTATAGGTCAACCAAAAAGTACATTTAATATACGTAAGATCATGGACGAGGGTAAAATACTGATAGTAAACCTATCTAAGGGCTTAATAGGGGAGGACAATGCCGCTATCCTTGGTGCCTTTATGGTCACAAAGATCCAACTTGCAGCTATGAGCCGTAGTGATATATCCAGAGTAGAGGATAGAAGGCCCTTCTATCTATACGTCGACGAATTCCAAAACTTCGCCACTGACTCTTTTGCTACTATTTTGTCGGAGGCACGTAAATATGGCCTTAACTTAACAGTAGCCAATCAATATATATCTCAGATGACAGATAACGTTCGTGACGCCGTATTTGGAAACGTCGGAACAATGATATGCTTTAGGGTCTCTGCAGACGACTCGCCTATACTGGCTAAGCAATTCGAGCCTCAGTTTGAACCAAATGACCTTCTACAGATGCATAACAGGCACTTTGTAATCAATATGGTAATCGGGGGAGAGAAGACCCCAGCTTTTAGCGCAACTACCCTTACACTACCGATTCCACAGATAGATAATACCGGAAGAATAATAGAGAACACTAGACGGCTTTACAGTCGTCAACGAGCTGAAGTAGAACAAGAGATATCAAACAACATTAAACCACCAGAGAACCTCCAAAAGCCCCAGTCACACGCTCAAGCCAAGCAATGGCCAATATCGGGTGTAACTCCTAATACGTCGAACCCAACGGCCAACAACAATGCACCAGACGATCAACAGCCTCCAAAGCGCAAAAGAACACGTACGCGAAAGAAAAAACCATCTACGGATTCTCCTGATAACTCAACCTTGCCAGCAACCCAGCCAATAAGCGACAGCACGCCAACACGCTCAGTAGAGCCCGCAAAAACGTCAGAAGAAACGATTATACGCCTACATTAGTATTGGTAGGCCAGTTTTTAAAATTGAAATAGTATAGAACAAAAATAGAACATTGATTTTAAGTGCATAATTTTAAAATAGAGAACAAAAAAAGCGCTAACAGAAATATTATATTTTGGCCAAAATTATATCTAAAATATAAACTATGAACCATATAGTATGAAAAATGAAGAGCGCGAAGCGGAGTAGTATGAAGCAGAAAGTTAGTGTAGCGAAAAACCAACATAAAAATTTATATTTAACGTGAATGTAGTCGTGATTGTAAATATAGACTTTGCGTCGCACAATGTATATTTTGCGACATTAGATATATATACTAAAGATGACTAGCAATACATCTATTTGAGTGCTAAAAAATGACTATTACCCCTAGCGTAGTGGTTACGTCACGCTAGCTTTCTATTAGCTCTGTATTAATTGTTATCTTTTTATTTCTAACTGTTCATACTCGCGTCTTATCAGCTCATGCCTAGTTGCGGTATATCAATATATACAACACCGATCATCTCAGTTTATCCACAAGTACTCATGTATTTGCTTTTTTTGTGAAAATATTTTTTGTTACTTCTCTACCCAGTTTATAGTGCCCTATTTGCTTCTTTGTAATTATAATGTTTATATATAGTTTTTTATATTTTGTATATATTACTGAAATACGAACAAAAATAGAACATGCAGTAGAGAAGCAGAGTATCCCTGTCTTACCTATAAAAGGCCTTACCGCTCACCCTAACGTCTATATACGCTGGGCTCTGTCCTCTAGATGATAGATACTTTATGGATTTATCCATATCTTCTATCTGCTCCCCCACCGGACGATCAATAGATAACTTTACAAATGGCACCACGCCCTTTATGTGTATTTGCAGTTGACGAGTAGTGTCGGAAGGAATAATAGCCTGTGTGACGTCATAGCCCCTTGAGGTGGCCATAGATACTGTTTTGCCCACAAAGCCGAGAAACTTATTACTAGCGATCGTCACGCCGCCTTGGACACTTATACCGCTCTGATCAACTATCTCAACAGTTTTATCGTCATAGTAGTTACTTTCAAACGCAACACCCCTAGAATCAACAAAATATTTTTTATTTTCAATACTCCAACTGGCGACTCCTCTTCTGAATACTAGGTTGTAGCTAGTGGCTCCAACACCGTCATTACTTATTCTTGATATATTGTCTACATCAGGTAAAGTACTGGATATGTAGCCGACAAGGTTGTTTTTATTTAAGGCAAATCGAAATCTCTCTAAAGGGTGTAGCCCTAGATAGTCTTCTATAGATTTCACATAAACACTGGAATCAATCTTAGCGGAGATTGATGCATCTGAACTTGTTATCCTTACAACAGCCGTAAATTGTACCAAAACCCAATATATAAACACGATAGCAGATATACTAATACCGAGTATATATAGAACTTTTCTTCGTTTCTTGGCTAAATTATGTGCGTGGCTTCTGTCTGAGTCAATACCGGGCTTATTAAGGTTTGAGACATTTATAACATTAGACCGGGTACCAGTTATGGTTCTATTCCGCCCAAAAGGGCTCGTACGCATACCTGAAGCCGAAGTATTATCGCTTATCTCATTAATTCCACCGGTCCTTCGACGGGGTACGATATCCTTATTTTTGCGCTTATTCAAAAAACTCATGCTTTATCCATAATAGCCTATTTTATAGCCGAAAGTATCATATCTGCCATATCTTTTGCGGCATTTGGTCTAGCAAATTTTGAAAACTTTTTCGCCATGTTCTTTGATTTTTCGTGACTTGTGATCATATCCTTAACAGTATCAACTAATAAGCTTGGAGATTCTTCCATCTCACCTTCATCGATTATCTCAACCGCACCAGATTCTTTGTATACAGCGGCATTTTTTAGTTGATGACCTCCGGTGAGTTTTCCATTTGGTATCAACACAGTAGGCTTCTCGAGAGCAGCAAGCTCCAATATAGTCGTTGCTCCAGCACGAGTCACCACGACGTCAGCTGCGCCCAGTAAGTCGGCCATTCCCGAAGAAACAAAGGGGTGCAACTGGAACCTATCACTATTTGGCGGAGTAAAAGACTTCAGCTCGTCATATTGGCCTGTACCCGATATCAACACTACCGATGTAAATAACAACAAGTCATCTAAAACCTGGACCACGCTATCGTTAATGCGTTTTGCACCTAAGCCTCCACCAGTAACAACTAATAGTCTAGAGTCGGGTGCTATCCCCCACTTCTGCTTAGCTTTATACTTTTCATCATCTGTATATTTATGAAAACCACTATTAATTGGTATCCCTACGTACTTCGAAATGCTCTTTGGGTAAGGATAATATTCAAGAGGTGCCCCAGTGGCTATATACTTTGCCCACTTAGATAGAACTCTATTAGTGAGTCCCGGATGCGCGTCAGAGTCATGTATTACTAGTGGTATACGTAGCAACTTAGCGGCCATACCGACAGGCAAACAGACATAACCGCCCTTAGTGAAGACAACATCGGGCCGCCAAACAACCAATTTAACCATACTCTGGATGAGTCCCGCTAGTACTAAGAAACTATCTCTTAGGTTTAGCATGACTAGTTTCGTCCACATAAGCTGCTGAATAACGCTAAGGTGATGATAGCGCCTTAACTTGCCCGATGCTATTCGATCAATCCTTATGTTCTTATCAATATCATGCATCAAAGACTTAGCTTGATCGGCAAACTTATAATCACACCAAAACCTTATTTCGGCACTGGGATGTTGAGATTTTATTTCTCTAATAACTGCGACGACTGGAGTGACGTGACCGCCCGACCCCCCGCCTACTGCTAGAATCTTCATATTTAGCCTCCTTTAATCTTGATGGATGTACGGTGTAACTGGACAGTTGAAATACCAAACCCAAGGCTGCTGTGATAAATATCATGCTTGTACCACCAAAGCTGAGTAGTGGCAGCGTTATACCCGTTAATGGGAATATTCCTATCATTGACGCTACATTAAGAATAACATGCGCGCCAAACCAACCGAATACACCAGCCACAATCAATTTTAAGCGCATATCAGTCAAGTGGTCCATCACTTTGAGTATTCGTACCAGCAGAGCCATGAAAAGGCCCAGAATGCTTACTAGACCCACAAAACCGAATGTTTCGCCCATGATAGCGAACACCGAGTCATTGATAGCCTCTGGAAGATATCCCGTAGCCTGAACACTATTGCCAATACCTACGCCCATCAGACCTCCGGTACCGATAGCGATTTTGGCATGTTCTATATGATAGCTTCCGGCATCAGAAACGGAAGTATTGTCTCCCTTCAAAAACGTCACAACCCTGTCTATGCGATGAGGTTCGAACGCGATGAATAATGCCCCAACTATTAACCCTGCAACGAGGACCATTACTCCGATCTTCTTATTTAAGCCTCCTATTACCAAAATAGATGCGACGATACTAGACATCGCAATTCCCGTGCCTAAATCTTTTTGAACCACAACTACAAAAAATAAAGACACAGCCGTAACGATAGCTACGGGTATTAACGTCTCATGAAGGTCATTTACTTTACCCTTCATAGCCTTAACACCGACGAAGCCTGCCGTAAAAATAACAAGTCCAAACTTCAATATTTCCGCAGGTTGTAAGCTTCCCAGTGGGCCAAGGTTAAACCAACGAACCGCTCCCAGGCTCGCCTGAGCGATACCTAGATGAGCCCAACCAGCTACAGCAAGAACGGCACAGGCTATCAAACCCAATAACAGCAACCTGCTAGCGTTACTGATCAGTAATTTATATGGAATATATGCCATAAAAGCGAATGCCAAGAGAGCCAACGCTAGACTTATTGTCTGCTTGATAAAGAAATAGCTATCGCTATACTCACTACCGTAAGAATTATTTAAAACATTTGCACGTTGTGGTCCAATAGCGTAGATAATAATCAAACCGATCAGCATTAATAAGCCCGTATACAGTACTATCTTATAGTCAGGACGATGCCTTCTTGAAACGTCGATGTTATCAGACTGAGGCGAACCAAGCCTGTTGAGCATAGAGCTAAATTTATCGCCCACAAAAGACATACTTCTTAAATGTTTCCGCCAGTTAGCGCCATTACTATTCCAAGTGCAGCCATCACATAACCAATAACCCAAAACCTCATAGTGACCTTTGTTTCTGGCCATCCAATAGCCTCTAAGTGGTGATGAATAGGCGCAGATATGAATATCTTCCTCTTGAAAACCTTCTTGCTAAAAATCTGCAAAACGCTTGATCCAGCTTCAACAACAAAAACCAATCCAATTACAGGCAGTAGGAATAGCGAGTTAGTTAACATGGCAACTACACCAAGTGAAGTACCTAGTGCGAAACTACCGACGTCACCCATAAAGAACCTAGCAGGATATATATTGAACCAAAGATAACTAAGTAGTGCACCGGCTACCGTAAAACAAAATCCCATAAGATTTAACTGACCCTGAAGCATGGCAATGATACCAAAAGCGACAAACGCTACAGCCGCCAAACCGCCGGCTAGACCGTCTAGCCCATCACTAATGTTTACGGCGTTACCAGTGGCAACTACTACGAACGCAAAGACTGGAATAATAAACCATCCTAGTGCTAAATCGCCGATATAAGGAATATGAACTACATCAAAACCTAGTTTTGCGAAAAAGAACCAACCAAGAACTAAACCGATTACAGATATCATTGTAAATTTCAGACTGCCCCTAAGGCCCGCTACCCCAGAGCCGTTGCCTCGAAGATTTATAATATCATCCAGTAGTCCGACAGCCGCTCCCCCAAGAAGAGCCGCTAAGGGCAGCCAGGTCTGTCCCCTGTCGAGATTGAACAAGGTAACGATAGCTATAGAGGCCACAAAGATAGCTCCAGCCATAGTTGGGATATTACGTTTAAATTTATTTGCGTGCAACTTACTAAAAACCGTCAACAATTCACCGGTAGTGCTAGTCTTGCGTTGCTTCTTCCAAAACTTAAATCTGTAGGCTAAAAATGTGTATATTGGCGTCATAAACATCGCCAGCAAGAAGGCCGCACAACTCAATATAAAAGTCCCAGAGAGTTCACTTGTTAGATTTGCTAATGTTATGTCCATTTTTACCCCTTTGGTTGTATTCTTAAATAATCTAGCATCCAGTTTGAAATATCCGTAAAAATTGGTCCCGCATCGGTCGCGCCGCCAAGAATTTCATCTTTACCTGACACCTGAACCATTATGACATATCTGGCCTCATCTGCGCCACCATATCCTACGTATGACGCTACGGTTTGGCTGTCAGAATATTCACCGTTTACGATAACCTGGGAAGTTCCTGTTTTACCACCAACTTTGTACCCGCTTTTATCGGCATTCGTGAATGTGCCCGAGCGAGCGATCTGAAGCATATCTTTTACCGTACTAGATGTATTTGGACTAATAGTTTGATTTACAAATTTAGGTTGAGTCTTTATCACTTTTCCGTTATCATCCATGACACCTTCCAGTACCGTAGGCTGGTAATACTTTCCACCATTGATCGCAGATGAAAAACTGGAAGCGACTTCTAACATAGTCAGATCTAGGCCTTGGCCAAATGACATATTAGAATACCTAACGGCATTTCCTTCGGTTTTTTCAGGTGAAATTATCAAGCCCGGTTGCTCACCGGCTAATTCAACTCCGGTTAATTTATCCAGGCCAAAGCGATTGTGATAATAATCATACATAATATCTCTAGCGTTCCTATTGATAGTTCCATCACCAAGCCGCTGTGCGATAGTTACCATTCCGGTATTAAGTGACCAGTTTAGCGCGTGCTGAAAAGTAATAGTACCCGTCTGTCCCTTGGTGGCATTTGATATCGTCCTATCTTCGACCTGTATATAATCTGTATTTACATATGTTGATTGAGGAGTTATTGCGCCTTTATCTATTCCCGTTGAAACCATGAATGTTTTCATAACTGAACCTGGCTCATACGGTGCAGAAATAATATTATTATTAAACAAAGCGACGTCAGTTACTTTATCTAAGTCCTGTGGGTTGTACGAAGGCAGATTTGCCATTGCCATAATTTTTCCATTACGAGGATCCATTACGATGGCGCTAGCTTTTTTTGCTCCCGATCGCTTAACGCCATCTATCAAAGCCTGCTCAACATGAGATTGCACATTACGATCAATTGAAAGAACTATGTTGTCACCGTCTTTTGCCGGAACCCTAATATTGTTATCACCTATACTAAGAGGTACGGAACTGACGTCTGTCACGGACTGTAACACACCATCAACGCCGGTCAATCTGTCGTTCAACCCGCCTTCAACGCCATATCTACCGTGCCCACTATAATCCACAAAACCTAACACCTGCGACGCAAGCTGACCTTCGGGATATACCCTTTGGACTTGTTCCTGGAAACTAACACCGCGAAGATTTTCTTTCTTTATCAGTTCCGCCTGTAGGCGTGATACTCGAGTGGCCAATATCTGATATCTGCTTTGCTTATTAGACAATAATTCGCCTAAATCTTTCCTTGCATTACCGCCCGCTACTTTATTAATGACTTCTACGATCTTTTCGTCGTCGCTTGTAACCTGAGGATCAGCAAACACCGTATATACAGTCTGATTTATGACGAGACTCACTGGTGTTGAACCATCTAGGCCATATATCATTCCCCTTTTTGCCGGTAACTTGAGCCTTGTAATCTGTTCATTATCCGCAAGCGACGTATAATATCCGTGCTGGATTATTTGTAAATAAAATAATCGCACAATAAATACCGCCATTATGGCAAAAACCATAAAAGCGAGATTTCTTGAGCGACTACCCTTTTGTAATTCAAATTTCATAATTTATTTACTGACTGACAAATTGCGTATCGCTTGGTGTTGTCATCTCACGTGCAACTGTACTGTTCTTTACAGTTTGAAGTGCGGTCAAACGAGCACTTTCGATTTCTAGGTCACTTTTTTGTGTATTTAGATCCGCGATTTGACTATCTATTTTCTGCGCTTGATAATCGTATGCAGTAGCTCTAGTAGCTTGAGTTAGGTATATAAGACCTAAAACGGTTATCATCAGAGCGATTAAGACAGTATGTGCTACTGGTCCTAATTTTACGGATGAAGCATAGGCGACCGTGTTTTGATTACGTGACCAATTTTGCTGCCGGCGGCTAGTAAATTGACCCGAGTTTTGATATGACATGTGGTGGATTCTTTATTTATGTTTGTTTTTTATGGTGCCCGCCACAACAATGTGTGGCGGGCGAATTTTTGTTACTTAACGCGAACAGCAACAACTTGTGCTACGTCTGCGTATTGTACGTTGATGTGAATTGGCATGGTGTTTTGCCCCTTCTTTTTTTATTGTTTATTTTTCACTGCGGCTCTTAGCTTACTGCTACGAGACCGCGGATTGTGAACATCGTAAATGTCTCCTGCGATTGGCTTCTTGGTCAATGGCTGCAAGTTTGATTCTAGGCCTAAATCAAATTGGTCTTTGAAATACCGTTTGACTTGCCTGTCTTCTAAACTATGAAAGCTAATTATTCCCACTCGCCCGCCTGGTTTTAGCAGGTCGGGCACAAGTGGCAATAAGTCTTCGACAAGCCGTAACTCATCGTTAACTGCAATCCGGAGTGCTTGAAAAGTGCGCGTGGCTGGATGTGTTTTTTTCCATTTCCCACGATATGTTTGTTTGATTAAGTTCGCTAGCTCTTCAGTTGTATATAGTGGTCTAGCGCCAACGATCGCCTTGACGATCTCTTTGGCATACCCAGCAGGCTCTTCACCGTACTGGACAATGATACGCGTAAGTTCCTCCATCGAGGCGGTGTTAACCAGCGTTTCTGCGCTTCCGCTTTGACGTCGGTCCATCCGCATATCAAGAGGGCCACTATTTGTAAAAGAAAAACCTCGCTCACTCTGATCGAGTTGTGGTGACGAAACCCCCAAATCAACCAGTACTACATCAAACTGCTTCCCTTCTTGTATCAACTGTTTTGCAGCAGATACAAAGTCGGTATGCATTAACCTCGCGCCTTTATCGGAAAGTGACTTTAAATGCTTTATGGCATAATCATCACGATCGACAAGAACCGATTGGTCATAGTTTTTTGTTATTGATAGAAACTCCCCTGCATGACCTCCAAATCCAGCAGTTAGATCGAGATAGCTCTCACCTTCTGTCGGTTTTAGGGTTTGCAAAGTTGCATCTAACAAGACTGGAACATGTAATGCTGAAGATTTACCCGAACGGTGTTCGTTTACATCTTCTGATTGTGGTGGATGTTCTTTTGTACTCATTTATTACTCCAATATAACATGGAATAATAATTCGAGATCACCTAACTGATAGTAAAGCTGTTTGTTTTTTTGTAATTTTTGTTTTTGTATAAGTGTCCAAACAATTGGTATATAGGGGGTTACATTGTAACTCATACCCTATCAATTATTCGGTTGAGAGACTTATGTGTGAGGTGGAGTTTTTTTGGGAGGTGTGTTTTTGAGTAAGGTGCGCGACTTTTTTAGTGTGGTGCCGTAGCCCACTGCCTTACTACCAGATAGTTGATCTCGAGAGTTTTTCTTGTTGCTAACTTGTTAAAGTGCTAGGAAACATTACCGACTATTCATCGTTTTCAGCAGCAGTTATCCGCCAATAGGCGCCTGCTCTGACTGCCACCATACTACGGTCAATCTTGGCGTAATCAAGCAAATGCTGCTCGATAGTAACTCTACCTTGTTTTTGGTCGAGTTCCGCTTCGGTTTTACCGCGCCTAAATCTAACGTTCATGTCAGCGATTTTCTCATCCAAGATACTACCGCTGGCCGACAACGCCGATTCTACTTCCCTATCCCAAACTGATTTTGGATATAGATGAAGATACTGGCCAAAGCCCCGAGTTAGTACAACGCCGCTCGCAAATTCATTCCGAAGTTCAGCCGGTATCGTCAAACGACGCTTATCGTCTAATTTTCGTTCGAAATAATCTGTGCTGGCCATTGTTCTCTCTTCTTAGGCTTTGCTATGGTTATTTTTTAATGTTTAGTGGTGTTTGTTTTATGTACAACCTTTTATAGTTGTTCCACTGATAATTACTATACTACCCACAATTACCCACTACAACCCCCAAATTTGACTTAATTGTAATAGTAATGAGTAGTTATTCACAGTTTTGTGGATAAATACATGGCCCAACAGATTAAGCGTAAGCTCAATGGCTATTAACTATCTTGTAGTAATTTTGTCCAAGACTTCTATTGCCTGTTGGAATCCGCCTGTCTTTTCCGAAAGTCTAAAATATGCACTAACACCGCGCATACCAATTACTCTTAAGACGTTACTCGGCTGTTCACTTGTTCGCTCAACGGATAGAGGGTCTTTGATCGTTCTGTCATCTGGCAGCACGTGAACGCCTACCGCCTCCATGGCGAGCCCTTCAAGATTCGAGATTTTATCATCTATGGCAACAACCGTTTTGTATCGTCTGCCTTCAAATTCATCGAAATTACTTATCACAAATTCATCACCATCTAGGCAGCTATTAATATACGCGTACTTATGACTATCTTTAGTGTATTTCGTGGGTATATCATCTATACCTGCCGCCATAAGCTTAAGATGTTGCCAAGCCTTAAAACCACGAGTAAATATACCAAAATCTACACCACTTTTAACCAACTCATCCAAAAATATATAGGCATCTGGCATAAGATTACGATCTTTCATAGATTCCACCGGTATGAACGCGCTAGTTACCCTCTGAAGCATTTCAGATTGAGCCCGCACCTCGGCTTCGCCTACTAGTGATTTTTTATCCCACACACGGTACTCATCATCTATACACAGGGTATCTAGCGGACTATATATGCCATCCCGAGCCTTTGCTTCGGCTATCTTAGCTTTGACTGTCTCTGGGCTATATCCAAACCTAACGATCACTTTCGTCAATTCTCTTTGTAGATTATCCGTATTAAGCGTTGTTCGATCACCGTCTATCAAGACTAGCGTATCTTTATAAATTTCCAACATAATCGTATAACTCCATTATCGCTCTAATTGTTGCTTTTGGATCATGACGAATCAAAGTCCTAGAAGCTCCTATGGGGTCACTGTTGTTGCTATTCTTCCATATTTTCCCTGATACCAAATTTGCACCTACGGCTATATAGTGAGCTTTTCCTAGCATAGCCTCATCAAGTCCTACGCCCATCTCACCTTTTTTGGCATATTTTTCTAACAATGAATCGTCTGGCTTCTCGGTGTTAAATAAGACCGCATCTAAGAATTTACTTCCAGCCATCCTCTCTATCTCGTCGGCAAAATCAGTCACTGTGTAGCCATCTGTTTGACCAGGTTTTGTAACCAAGTTACAAACATAAACCTTCATAGCTTTTGATTTATTTAGGGCTTCGCCGACACCCGGCACCAACAAAGCCGGCGCTAAACTTCCGTAAAGGTTGCCGGGAGCAACAATTACAATGTCAGCCTGAGCTATGGCAGTAATCGCCTTTGGATTAGCCTCCGCCTTTGGCTCAAGCCACATCTTGGGCCTGGTATTATTTTTAAAATCAAGATCACTTATCTGAAATTCGCCCCTTACAACTTTCTTATCTCTCCCCTGCATCGCCAAAGTGACATTCGTAAGTGTTATAGGCTCAACTATGCCAATAATATTTAATATCTCACTAGCCGTTTCAACGCCTTTTGCAAAGTCACCAGTCATTTTTTCAAGAGCCGCTAGGAATATATTGCCAAATGCATGCCCCTTCATCGATCCTTCGTCAAATCTATAGTTAAATAAGTCACGCATCTCTGGAGTCCTACTTAAAGCCACTAGGCACTGACGTATATCGCCAGGAGGAAGCGCGCCAAGCTCGTCTCGGAGCACACCTGTACTACCGCCGTCATCTGCCATATTTACAAGCGCTGCAATTTGTTCTGTATAATTCTTCAGGCTCGACAATAGAGTAAAACTTCCAGTTCCACCTCCGATAACGGCTACTTTTAGATCACTTCTATCTTCGGTAAACAATTCAACCATATTGATGCTATTGTACTATATCCTCACCAAAATGCTTTTGAAGCCTCATCTTGATTGAACCTTCGTGTCTTCCGAGTTTTTTACTTAACTTTTTGATATCATTTCCATTTTGAAAATCCTGCTTCAAAGTTGCATCATCACTCTCGCTCCAAGGACGATATGCGTTTGGATATTCTTTTCGCATCTCTTCAATCTTCTCCGACCAACCAGACTTCTTCGGCTTTTTTATCGGCTCTTCTTTTCGTTTAGACGCCTTATCCTGAAGATACTTGAATCTTTTCGCATCAGTTGCGGCCTTATCTCGCAGTAATACGTCTATCTGTGCCGCATCTTCACTAACTCTTAGCGCCATCTGGTTAATACCGTGGAGATATAGACTGAACAAATTTTTTACTCGGCTGAGGGCTACGTAACCCATGCCCTCTACAAAAGCTTTTCGAAGGTCAATCTTTGCAGAATCAAGCGTCATACCTTGCGATTTATGAACAGTAATAGCCCAAGCTAACCTTAGTGGTATCTGCGTAATACCGGCTCGCTTTTTATCGCCATCTCGTAGCTCCCAAGTATCCGGTTGCATAGTGATAGTTTTACCATTCTTAAATTCAACTACTGGATATTCCGTTCCATATTCGAAATCAATAACCGTACCTATACTTCCGTTTGCGTACTTTCGATCTAAACTGTTTTTTACAGCCATAACTAACGCGCCTTTTTTTAATCTTAGCGTCGAAGGTGCCAGAACTGAACGTTGTAGGTTCTCTATATAGTTTGCGCTACCGGTGGTCGTCTGCGTATAAAATATCTCATCACCTTCGAGCTCATCTAGCCTTTTATTATTTATCCTATCTACGTCTACATTGACCGTGTGTAGTTCGGTAATCATTGAGGCATCCTCAGGCTGCACGTCTACACGCTCAAGTAGTTTTTCGGCATGGTGACGCCTTAACTCTCCAGAGCGCATCGAATTAAGTATATCCAGTAGCACCTCGTCTTCTTGCCTATACTGCTCGCTTAGGTAACAAATTACAGGGTCTAACTCTTGCCATACCTTACTGCTTACTACGAAGCCCCCGGCCCTTGAATCGCCGCGGTTTATAGGTGGAAGCTGGAAAAAATCACCACTCATGATTACCTGTATACCTCCAAAAGGCTCATCAACTTCGCGAACAACCCGACATATCTCGTCGATCATATCGAGCCTAAAGTCATGCAACATCGAAATCTCATCGATAATTAAGACATCTGTTTTTTCAATTATGTCGCGACGTCCTTTGCTCACATGGTCACCAAAACTAGGAGGAAGTTCATCCGACACGCCGATGCCGCTCCAGCTATGGATAGTCGTGCCACCGAGATGAGTGGCGGCGAGGCCAGTAGTAGCAGTAACGGAAACGTGTTTACCATCATATTTGGCAAGTTTAATAAATTGATTCAATACGAAAGTTTTACCGGATCCTGCCGGACCGGTCAACATCACACTCTGCCCAGAGAGCATCACCTCTATTGCTAACTCTTGATTCATCTATACCTAGTATACACTTATTGACCGCGAGGAGGCTCACCCTCTGGGTCATCTAGCGCCTTTTTATTACGAACTTCATATCTCTTGCCGGTTACCTCACTTGTCATATAGTCCTCGTTGATTAGATTCACGAAAGTATCCAAATCCTTGTTATCCATAATGATTATCGCGCCAGCATCGTCGGTCATTATCTCTAGCTGCATCTCATCAGCATAGTCTATAACCTGCTCTTGGCTAATTCCGCCCACCTCAATCTTCTGCAGCTTATTGATAGATTTTGGACGCTCACGCACCATAGTCTGCAAGTCGAGACCATCAGGAAAACTAAGCTTGAAGTGACGCTCAATTTCAGCGACTTTTTTATCTGCTAGCACTTGTTTTTTATAGTCATATTTAAATAAAGTTTCAAATTTCTTTGGATTAAAAGCAAAAATATCTTTACCGACAACCAAAACCTGATTATCTAGTGGCATCTTTACGCCCACATCGGCTTTAAATGAGCTAAATTTGCCTCCATTTATCTCCCAGGCGTTTGAACCGCGCAATGATTGAGACTGCTGAATCTGCTTCACGACATGAATCGCCTCATCTGGGTTATTTTTGTGATAAAAACGCGCCACAATACCCTTAATTGTCTTAAATTCGTGCTCTTGCTCGCTAAACTCTACTATCTCGCTTCGTTGATGCTCAATAAGGTTTATAAGTGTCCCAGCAAGACTAACTTTTGTAGTGTCACTGTATAGCAAAACATTTTCCTCAGACTCGCTCATTTCATATTCACGAACAGTTAAGCCAGTTCCAGCTCCAAGATTCACAAAATTTATAAGATCATACAGAAATACAGGTTTAATCTGATTATTCAACTCATCATTTATTCGAATTGAGTAAGGTGTGTAATTCTTGTTAAACAAAAAAAGTTCAACGTCCATTTCGTTCTTAATCGCATCAGTTTTATTTGCCCACAGGAAAATATCAGTAATTTCAGGTTTTTCGTCCATATTTTTCTTTCTTATTTAAATTAACAACTCTAGTACTATTGTATTAATAATCATTACGCTTATCAACCATTAACTGGACCATCGAGGCGCTTTTCGCGAGCTTTATTTGCCCATTCATCGGCCATCTCGTTGCCCGTGTCGCCTTCATGGCCCCGTACCCAGGTAAGTTTAGCCTTTGAGGTTTTGTACACCGCACACGCTTCCTTAACAATCTCTAGGTTCTTTATCTCTCCACCTTTTTTCGTCCAACCCTTAGCTTCCCAGCCCGGGGCCCATTTTGTGATGACGTTGATCCAAAATTCGCTATCGGTAAATATCTCACACTGCGCACCAGCAGAGTCCTTCATGGCGGCAATCAATGCCTTGCCTTCCATGCGTATATTTGTTGAGTCTTTTTCGTGTCCAACAATACTCGGTTTCATATCCTTAATAACCGCAAATCCACCAGGACCAGGATTCGGGCTACAACTTCCATCTGTGTAATAAATAATCATTACTAAATATTGTAGCAGATTAAGCCTCGTTCTTTTGTAACCAGAAGAACCAAAAGTTCCGGGGTGGCTTCGACGCGCGGCTCATCGCTCCCCCCTTCTTGCTTTGGGACCTGCGGAACTCGCTTGCGCAGGAACGCTCACTTAAACAGTCCTCGGCTCGCAAGGTAAAAGAAATCGTAGCGATTCCCGGTGTCTGTAGATACCCCAGACCCCGTGGCTCGATATAGAGATAGTAGAGCAATACTTTGTTGCCTATTTTTTTAAGAGACTGTGAAATCGGTTACAAACCGATTTCAGCCGAACGCTTATTTTCAGTCTCGGGGAGACTAAAAATAAAGAGTGCACTCGAAAAAAATACGGCAGCAAAGTGTCGCGACGAGTCAACACGGAAACGCTCTCACAATAAAATAACTTGCTTTTTACCTCTATTAAGCGCATACTAAATACATACAAAAAGGAGTCTTTATGGCCAAGGGTCAAAACAAACGAAAAGAAGTCAAAAAACCTAAGAAGATTGCCGTCTAGTGACGCCCGACGAGATAGCCGAAAAGCTAACCGCTCTTCAGGACGACCCAAACATGAAAACTGTCGGACGATATAGTCCTTCTGCGCCCGAATGGCCAGACAATCACATGCCGTTTGTTGAAATTCACCTAGCCTACTTACGTTCACATAAGAACGTAAACCCTGCTCACTACATCTCAAATCTTGAGCTAATGATCAAGAAAAGTTAACAGCTTTTCTACTCCGTTACTTCGATTCCGTTCCAAAATGCTACATAACTAGCGAAGTCTTTTTTGACACGTTCAACTGAGCCCGTCTTTGGCTCAGGATAATACCAAGCACCAAATTCATTTCTTTTTTCGTTCACCACAACGTCGTAATAACTACTTTCGCCCTTCCAATGACAAACAGTCTTGTGATCACTGTCCTCAAAAAATTGCCAGTTAATACTCTTTGGCGGAAAATACCAATTACCTTCAATGCGAATTAAATCCTCTTTAGGGGCTTCTGCTATAATCTGTTCATTCCAAATTGCTTTCATATATCTATTTTACTAAATTTGATCTAATTACCAAAATCAAGTTATATTTCTTCAAATTTTAAGAATAGGCCAAAACTGTAGTGATTAACCAAAACATCAGAATATAAAATACCTCATAGATTAGCAATCTATCGCTTTTAATTCTCGCAATAATAAGACGTGCTGCCATCAATATAGATAGAATAATAAACGACCAAAGAACTGTCAGGCTCAATACAGAAAGCCCCAATCCGTACACGACAACTACTACGCTCAAAACAAACATAGAAAAGCCCACAAAGCTGGCAGAAAACAGATGCACAGTCCTAGCCCTACCCGAACTTGATGGAACAAAAGTAAAGATAATCTGGCAGATAAAAGCAACTGCCAGTATCGCAAAATAGAAAAATGGCAGGTTGTATCTTGGGCCGATATATAGATAAAGAAAAAAATAATACATAACAGTAGCAGGAAACAAAGTCATGCCGAACAACAGGAAGGATCGCTTGTCTTTTGCGATGTGCTCGCTAAATGTCATTTTTTTCTCTGCTGGCCATCTCCATAAAATATACAGAGCCGCTACAGCAACAAATAGCGGCGCCAGCAATCCGAAATATTTATAAATCTCAATCATTTTTAGTTATATGCCAAATTTGCGGTGCGGACTTTGGGAAGTTTACTTCATCAAATAAACTATAGAAACTGGGTTTCATTCTGTAGAGTTTATGATCATTTATGCCAGCCAGTGCTCGCTTATAAAATTCCTTGCCAGTACCGTGCTTTTTGACGTAACTAGGCATTATACGCCCGATAATCGCTATATCACTAACTTTCTCGGCTATGCCCTCAGCCTGAATACCTATGACAGGCATGTCAGACTTAACTACGATAGATGCCGCAATATTTTCGTTGGACTCTATCTCAATACTATGTCTACGATTTTCTGTACTAAGCCAATATATATTGCCGGCTTTATCCGACACAAAATGAACATTAGAAATCCAAGGTCGACTATCATCGCCTACTGTTGCAAGCTGCAAGACCTTCGCTTCGGCCAAGTATTTTAAGATAAGATTTTGCGCGTTCATCGCTATTTTCCGTTTTGTTTGATATCAACGAGTTCTATATCAAAAACCAAATCGCTATTTGCCGGAATATTAGCTGCAGGGCTACTAGATCCATAGGCCATAGCAGCTGGAATAATCAGTCGTCTAGTTCCTCCGACCTTCATACCCGGAACTCCTTTTGTCCAGCCAGAAATCACTTGATTTAGGCCAAACGTTATAGGGTCACCAAAATCTAAACTACTTTGAAAAATTATCCCGCTCTTCACAAGAGCACCCGTATAATGGGCTGTTATTTTTGCACCTTCTCGAACTAGTTCGCCAGTTCCTTCTTTTGTATCGATTATCTCGAGAGAGTCGACGGTATCGCGAGGTTCAAAATCTGCAAGTTGTGTCCCTTCGTACTTCATCTATAAATCCTTTATGGCAACTCGGCGTTGCTCTGTAGTATCACGATCGCGGATAGTAACCATATTATCGTCTAGCGACTCAAAGTCGATAACTACACAGTAAGGTGTGCCGATCTCGTCCTGGCGACGATATCGTTTACCGATATTTCCGTTGTCATCCCACATCACTGCTCCATGTTTTTGCTTCAGGATATCGTAGACTTCTCGGGCTTTTGCGACGAGCTCTGGCTTGTTTTTTAGTAGTGGCGACACGGCATATTTTACTGGCGCTAGGTGTTCTGGCAGCTTCAGGAATACCCGCTTCTCACCGTTTACTTCATCTTCCGTATAGGCACTAGAAAGTACGGCCATCAACGCGCGCTCTACTCCAAAGCTTGGCTCTATAACATGTGGAACAAATTTTGTATTCGTACCTTTTACTGTGTAGTCCATGCCTTTGCCGGCATTTTTCTGGATATTCATCAGGTCAAAATCAGTTCGATAAGCAAGTCCGAGTAGTTCTTCGCGGCCAATTGGGAAATCAAATTCAAAATCGATTGTTCGCTTGCTGTAATGTGCCCTATCGTCACCCTCTACTTCTAGTTCGTGAACGTTTTCCTCCGGAAGCCCAAGAGCGTTTGTCCATTGATGAACTAGTCCGATCCACTTCTCAAACTCAACTTCCCAATCGGCTGGATTTACAAAATACTCAATCTCCATCTGTTCAAATTCACGACTACGAAATATAAAGTCTCGTGGTGAAATCTCATTTCGAAAAGCCTTACCCTGCTGGGCAATACCAAACGGCAAATCTGGATAAAAGCTATCAACGATGTTCTTGTAGTTCGTGAATATACCCTGTGCTGTTTCTGGGCGAAGATAGCTAACACTAGATTCATCATCAACAGGACCGACATTAGTCTTAAACATCATATTAAATGCGCGAGCCTCAGAAAAACTATTTTCAGCCTTACATGTTGGACATTTATTTGGATCATCGAGCTTATCAGCACGAAATCGTCCGTGACATTCGCTACACTCTACGAGAGGATCAGTAAATGTATCGACATGCCCACTCGCCTTCCAAACCTTTTGATTCATCAAAATCGCTGCATCAACACCGTACATATCTTCACGATCTTCGACGAACATCTTCCACCAAAGTTGCATGATATTACGCTTTAGGGTTACTCCGAGAGGACCATAATCCCAAGTACCACTTAGTCCACCGTACACTTCACTACCTTGATATATGAAGCCTCGACGCTTTGCGAGACTTACAATTGCTTCCATTTTTTCGTTCTTGTTTTCTGCCATAATTAATCTCTATTATAACAGCAAAATTAGATATTCATAACAGTAGTAAAAATACTATTGATATCGATGTAAAAAAGAGTACAATTTATTCTTAGTTCACAACTTACCACTAGTGAAAGGAACGAAGTGAACGCTCCATTGGGAGATGAGCCATCCACATGGCTCTCTGGTAACGACAAAGCTGTCGTACTACTCGAAGCGCTACTCGCAATCGAAAAAGGAGAACTCGACGAAGTGAATGCTGTGCGAGCTGCACACTATGCACTGCACAGCACCGATTACAGATTGAGTTCTCGGATCCTTCTGGTACTCAACGCTGGCTACTGCATCTCTACGCCGCTACAAGCGTTTCGGATGCATGGCCGCACGTTCGGCAGACAGGCACGAAGCACAAAGGACTACTGCCTCAAAGACGAGGTAGTCATCCGCAATCTGATCATCGAGAAACTGACCATCCTAGGAGAGGGCCGAACAGCCAACCTGGGACGGCTAGTCCACGATTACCGATCGCTGCTCTCGCTGGAAATATACCTAGCCGAGCAAAACAGCCTTCAACTCGCTTAACCCAATGGATTACCCTCGCCTAAAACGCGAGGGTTTTCCAATTTCAAGTATTGCTTTTAATGTATTTTTGTATTATAATATATCCATAATTCACCCGAGCTCTTGGAGTATAAGATGAACGCACCTGCTATATTTGCCACGTTTGATTACACGGCATTCAACCAACGAATGAACGTCCGTCGAGACTTCGAAGGATGTCTCAATATGACCCTGAGGTACCTGAGCTGCTGTGAAAGAAACCCACAGCTCACGCTTGACCCAGGCGTGTACAAAAAGGCCGTTTTGTCAGTCTTAATGTGCCGCGATCTCGACGACAGCCTCACGATCGATCTACTAGCGCAAGCACGTAGCCAGTCCGGCTGGAATGGCGTAAACGAAGGAGACCTTCTTCGCAACGTCGCCATCAACCTCATCAACCGGGGGGACTTCGAGCCGGCACGAGAGTGCCTTAACCGAGCGATCCCGATGCATGCTTTCGACTTTAATCGGATTGCATGTCTCTGGGGTGTCTACGCCAGAATCGAGGCCAACACTGGAAACCTGGACTACGCCTTGACGATTTTCGACCGAGCCTCAAGGCTATGGAGCGAAATCGACAGCAAGGCCAACCCAATCTGGGTCAACAACGCCAGAACTCATTGGCTAATTGCAATGGTTAAGTTTGGCGTCGGACGCTTCGACAAGCAACGTCGTCACATTTGGTGGCGAATCACGCTCGAGGAGAAGAACTGGAAGAAACGCGCTGCTGCGACGCTCCTCCAGATCGGCAACCGCAAGGTTGTTGGCTTCGTCGAACGCCACGCCTAACGGCAAATACCTCAGGAAAAGAGGTTATAAATCAAAAACCCGTTGCCCTGGCGTATCCAGGGCTCTTTTAATATATAGAAGAATGGCGGCGCACGGTATCCAGGCACTCTCCAAGTATTTCGTCCAGTCCCCCGACTTGTGCTAATATCTTCAATGATTTAGTGGATACGAGTCGAAGTAATTTAATATGATCTGAACCAATTAAGCCATTCTTATCTTCGACTAAGCCTTTATCTGTTTGATCGTAACTATATCTACCCTCTGCATTTAGTTTGTTACCCACGATATCAATATTTAAATTAAGTTCATGCCCAAGCAAACTCGCATGTCGAACATAAAACCATGTTTGTATTAGCTTAGGATTAATCGTCTTGCTATCTAGCGACATTAGCACTTCGCTAAGAACGTCGTACCACTCTGGCTCATCTAGCATCTCACTTGCTTTTCCAACCAATTTTATAGCCTCGTAAGCAAACTGCATTCGATCGTAATCTTCCATAATATGCCTATAGAACTGCACTAATCGCGCCGAAGTTAAAATACCAAGCTCTCCCCTGCCCTCCGCGATAACAACGTCAGATATGGCAAAAAGTTCAATGCCGCCCGCTAGGCGGCTTTTTTCTTTTCTCACCCCCTTTGCCATAAAGCTTTTTTTGCCAAATGGGGTTATAACCTGTACGATTCTGTCGGCCTCTCCGTAGTTAGTCCGCCTCAGAACTATAGCCCTTGTTCGCAAAGTATTCACTAACTCACGCTCCTAATTGCGGCCACCAAATCATCTGGATGCATCACTGCTTTGTCGAGTATTCTTCTGACTCCATATTTTTTTAGATTCCCTATATCCAAGTTTTCACCGATACTCGAACAAATAATTATTGGAATTTTACTAATATCGCTATAGGACTGCAGCTCATTAATCAGAGCAAATGCAGTACTTCCAGTTAGAAGGACATCCATAATAATCACATCGGGTTTGTATTGATCTATCTTATCAATAGCGTCTAAGGCGTGTGGGGATATATCCGTATCGTAATCATTTTTCTTCAGAACACGCTTATACTGCTCTGCTTGCCAGACGTCATCTTCGACTATAAGTACTTTGAGCTTTTTCATAACAAACTAAGCTGGTGTGATGCCTGTAAATCTATATAAAAAGTTGCGCCGTTCCGATGGCGAATCACGCCTATATTACCATCCATGACTTCGGCAAATTGACTAGATATAAAAAGCCCGAGCCCACTACTAAGTGGTCTAGCATGGATATTTTGAGGTGCATTTGATAATTTATCCCGTAGGCTAGACCACATATCACTCGATAGCGCAGGACCAAAATCACGCACACCAAGCCGAATTGTTTTACCGGCATTTAATGCTTTTATTTGTATTTCTACGGCTCCATTATCTCCAGTATAGTTTAGGGCGTTGTCTGTAAAGTTCATAATGATGCGTCGCAGCAGGTCTCGATTTGCAACCAACAGTAACGGGTGCCTGCGAGAAGCAAGTATAAATTCTTTACCGTGTGCCGTGAACAAAGGCCTAAGCTCAGCTACGATATCTTCACAAATTTGCTGAGGATTAATAGGCTCAAGGCTAAACATCGCGTCCTCAAGTCTAGCGGCCTTAGTTAGGTCGCTTGTAAGTCTTAGCGCCTTCTCGCTAGTTAAAGTTATTTGTTGCAATATTCTCTGAGTTTCTAGAGGAGACGCGTCGCCCGCTTCCAGCATTAGCGATAATTGACGGACCAACACAAGAGGAGATTTTAGTTCATGCGCAGCGGCGACAATCGAAGATAAGCCACCATCAATATCTATATTTGGGTTAAAACCCTTACCCTGCCGAACACTCATACTATATATAGTGTATCACGACTAGGGTTGTATTATTATTGGTTAAACTTGATAGTTTTTATAAGTTTTTCAAAATCAGTTTTAAAAGTGTCAGCATCAGTTCTAAGTGTTATAGTTTTATCGCGAACCTTATAAAGCACTGCTGCACCCCTTATGTCTTTACTGAAGGCGCCGTCAAGCCTGGTACCGTTATTTCCATCCACCGTTACGGCGCTTGATCTTAGATCACCCTTTTTAACTGCAGAACTATAACTAGATACGACCTTGTCGTAGTCAGTTTCTTCTATAGTTACACGAAGTGCATATTGTTGAGTTGTCGATACGGTTGGAACGGTTACAGGATTCAAATAAGCCTCGTAGTCACCTCCACGCGACGCATCTTTAGCTACATAAACGCTCCAAGTCTTAGGATAATCAAAGGATAGGCGGCCATAATCATCAGGTCCAACGAATTGACGATTAGGATCTTTCTCTCGAGCCATAAATTTAGCCTCATCAGTATCAACTTGGTCTTTTTTCGCCTTCGTAACAGCCTGAGTAACCTTACCGTCAACGTTTGATTTCTGTTCAAGGTAATTCATTATCCCCCAAGTAGCAGCAACGGCCGCCAGCAATCCGAAGACAGATAGAGAAATTGTCGCAACAAGTAGTGGTTCAGCTGAACCTATTTGGTTTTTCTTATTCATAGATATCATGCTCATGATTATACTTACGCGGGGCCCTACTGTAAAGCGAGTTAGGCTTCCACATCAAAACGCTGTTTTATAACATTGATTTCATTTTTTAAACCAGTTAGGTCTTTTTGTATATCTTGAGCCAAGGCTTCAGCCTGCTTAAACTTATCGAGCGCTGACTCTAACGTGAAGTCTTCACTATCAAACCAGGCGACAATAGCATCTAGCTCATCTGTTTTTTCTTGTATCGTTTTATCTTGTTTTGACATCTTTTACCTCTGCTTTAATTATATTACTTTTCGTCTCTATCTCTATCGTTTCACCAATCTTTACCGCTCCTCTAAGGAGCGCGTAGCCTCTAGCAAGTACGGTCTCTGGGTTCAACTGCCTTAAGGTGCCGCCAATTCTACTGACCAACTCAATTTGACGATCAATCTTACTGTCAAACACCTCAAAAATACCATCAAGCGAAGTCCTGACCTGATCAACCTCTTGTGCAAAAATTGAACTAAGCTTTGGTATCAATGCCTTTATTTTATAGTTGATACTCTTTATTAAATCAGCCTTATCCGGGACTAATATTTGGGCAGCATTACTGGGCGTGGACGCACTAACGTCGGCAGCCAAGTCGCATAAACTTTCGTCCACCTCGTGCCCAACGCCCACAAGCGTCGGTATTCGGCTTCCAGCAACCGCCCGAACTAGTTTCTCGTCATTAAAAGCCGAAAGGTCATCAGCACTACCGCCACCTCGAATTATTACGACAACTTCTGGTAATTCATCTCTTGTATTTAAGTACTCCAAGGCTCTAATAATCTGATCTGGCGCAACATCACCCTGAACCTGTACGTGTGCTACATCGACTTTAACTCCGCCCCAACGGTCATTCAATATCTTGATGAAGTCAGCGTAGCCGGCCGCAGCCGTACTACTTATTACAGCAATATGGCTAGGTGTATACGGCAGCGCCCTTTTGCGTTCAGGGCTAAACAAGCCCTCTTTATCAAGCTTAGCTTTTAGAAGCTCAAAACTTTTCTTGATTGCGCCCTCACCGCTTGGCTTTATAGACTTAACTGTCAGGCTAAAACGTCCCCAAGTAGTCAGTTTAGGAGAGGCCAATACTACCACTTTCATGCCATCTTCAATAGCCACTCTAAGTTGCCATAACGTCATAAAACAATCGATCGTAGCCGTGTCATCTTTAAGCTTAAAATAGACCCACTTGCCTTGGCTAACTTTAAATTCCGAAACCTCACCCTCTATTGCAACGCTTGGATATGCGTACTCGAGGGTCTGGTTCGTCAGCGCGATAAAATCGCTTACACTAAGTAGATTTTTTTCCATACTTCATAATCGTTAACTGGTAAAAAACGTATCCAAATACTATTGTCCCAAGCACCAAAAGCACTCTTGTTAGAAGCGTGCCTGCAATCGCCGATTCCGCAGGGACACCCGCCGTAGCCAAGAAGGCTATCATTACAGCTTCAAATACACCGGCTCCACCTGGAGTCACAGACAAAAAGCTCAGAGCACTCGCAGTCCCAAATGCTATTAATAATATTGCCGGACTGACAGAATAACCAAGCGCCAAGAAGACAATAAAGTAAAGGATGGCATCGGACGCAATAGCGACGAGCGCCCACGCAAAAGGCTTTTTGAGCATCTTTTTCTCGTGCTTGATATCAGAATAGTCTTCATGCATATCAATAAAGAATTTCTCAACCAATTCCTTATCTAGAACATTTTGAACTTTTTTAAATGTTACGGCTTTGACAAAACTATTAACAAACCTAGATATTCTGTCGGCAAACTTAACGTGCCTATGCCTACCGCTTATAAGATATATAAGGAAAACGGTTGCACCAATAGACAAGATTGTAAGAATTAAACTAAAGAATACAGTAACGCGATTAACCTGATGGTCGAGAGTCAAATACAGTACAGACACCAGTAGAAGTGTTATGAAGGCGCCAAAAGACAGCACAAACCTGATCAACTGCGCCAAAGCCGCCCTACCCTGACTCACTCCATGTTTACCGAGTATCCAACCCATATAAGAAAAACCTGCAGCTCCGCCGCTAGGCAGGACGTGGTTCACAAAATTTAGCTCAAAAGCCATCCGTGCACTCTTCCAGTGAGAGAGCTGCTTAAGTTCGCCTTTTCGGCGTATGTAGGTAAAAATAATCTCACCAACAGCGTAGTAACTAAGTATCTGAACCGGCAAAAGTAACGCTAATATCCAGATATTAACACCGCCTATAATCTCCCAAGCTCTAACAATCTCGGGCCAGGCAAAGAAAACCACCAACCCTACTAGCATGAATGTTATTATCGTTAGCCAAGCTCGAAATGACATATTGTATATATTGTATCACTAAATTACCCCTATCCGTCGTATAATAGTTAGTATGTATATAACGATTTTAGGACGACAACCAATGCTAGGTGTCGCAGAACTTGAGAGAAAATTTGGCGGAAATAATGTCACTATGGTTAATGCCACCTCTGCTCTCGTCAAAACAGACAAATTAAATGTTTCAGACCTCGGCGGTGCGATGAAGGCAGGACTCGTACTGGACAGTTTCTCTGCCCGATCATGGTCAGACGTGAGTCAAAAAGTTGTTCGATTGCTGATCGACCGATTCTCTAGCTACGAAGGCAAGATCACACTTGGCATTAGCGAATACGGCTCTAATATCAGCCCCCGGGACGTACAAAAGGTTGGAATTACACTTAAACAACGGCTCAAAAATTCTACCGCCAGTCTACGATTAATCCCCAATCAAGACTCCGCCCTATCATCCGCTACAAGTCACCACAACAAATTAGGTTTATCCGATAATAAAGTTGAGGTCTTAATAATTAGCGGTAGAGGCGGTAAAACATACATTGCTCTAAGTGTCGGAGCCCAAAATATAACTGCCTATGCTAAACGTGACCAGGGTAGGCCTAAGCGTGACGCTTTCGTTGGCATGCTACCTCCCAAATTAGCCCAAATCATCATCAATCTCGCGACTGGCAATAGCGTTACACTTTCACCCTTCAAAGATGAAGCCGACAAAGAGTCGGACGAGACAAAACAACCAGTTATTCTTGACCCCTTCTGCGGTACGGGGGTTATACTGCAAGAAGCCGCTCTTATGGGCTACAGCGTCTACGGTACCGATCTAGCCGAGAAGATGGTGCGATACACTCGTGACAACTTAAACTGGCTAGAAGACATGCTACGCCACAAGGTAGACTGGTATCTACACGAAGGCGACGCCATGACCACTCAGTGGCGCCAGCCGATTGCCGCAATTGCCGCCGAAGGCTACCTCGGACAACCCTTCTCGGCCCCACCATCACCGTCTAAACTAAACGAAGTCCGCGACAACTGTGACCATATCATCAGTGCTTTCCTCAAAAACCTCTCCAGCCAGATACCAAGCGGAACACCAGTATGTCTAGCTGTACCAGCCTGGAAGAAGACCGATGGATCATTCACTCACCTACCGCTTATTGACACCATAGCCAAACTTGGCTTCAAACCTCACGAATTTCACAACGTTGCAGCCCGAGACCTACTCTACTACCGTGAAGATCAAGTTGTCGCTCGCGAGCTATTAGTACTAATAAAAATCTAACCAAGCGCCTAGGTGTTGACTATAGGCGTTATTTTTGGTAAGATTGTTTAGATTTTGTTATTAATTTAAAGGAGTTATTCCATGTCACACGTCAAAGCAGGTGGTTCAAGTAAGAACAACCGAAACAACGCTGGTCAACGCCTTGGTGTAAAGCGTTTTGGTGGACAAACAGTTCGTACTGGCGAAGTCTTAGTACGCCAGACTGGTTCAACCAAACTCGCCGGACCTGGCACATTTATTAGTCGTAATTTCACTATCCACGCCGCAGTAGATGGTGTTGTTAGCTTCACAAAAGTAAGAAAAAGCCGTTTTACAGGTAAAACAGCCCCTCGTACTCAAGTTATTGTTAGCTAATTAACTAGATAAACTATTAAATAACCTCCCGCACGGGAGGTTATTTAGATACAGGATAAAACTTATCTATTAAATCTTACCTCTATCATCATAGCTAGCGTACTGATTCATAACGCCCTTTGCCGCCGGCGACATTCTCTTTAGTGCGTCACCCATTGAATAACCGGCTTCTACCGAACCCTGGCCGTTACCTTCATCTTGTGCAAACTTTTTATCTCTTCGAGCTTCTGCATAGTCTTTCAGGGCTCCCTTATCGGCTTCAGACATTCCATCAGTTAATTTATCAATCAACTCATTAGTCGTAAGCGTAGGTTGAGACTCGACACTACCCTCAGCTCTTATAGCGGCAAGTTCTTCCATGCTAATCGCATTACTGAATGGATCATTAAAAGGCTCAGCTTCACCAGGGCTAGCGGGTCCAGTCACGCGCAAAGCTTGGTCAGCGAGTTCTATCTGAGGAGACTTAGATCTTGCAACTTCAGCGCTATACGCCATAGCCTCGTCGAGTTTAACTATTTTTCGCGATGGACGCTCATCATCAGGATTAAGTTGCTTCTCTACAACACCTACGCGTACACCCTTTTCATTAACGCCAGTAGTGACAATCATCCAACCACTATCTGGCCAAGGTTCTTTATGAGATTCATCTGGACTTCTCTTTACGTTCAAAAAAGTAACCCGATCTTCCATAAAATCATAATCTTTTCTGTCGGCAAGTGACGCTATGAGCTTATCCTGCCTCTCTTCTAGCGTAAGTTCTCTTTCTTCTGTGGTGTTTTGTGATTCTGGTGACATTTTTTTGTTTTTCCTTATTTGCAATAACTATAGCACAAGCGCAATAAAAAGTCAACCCCTGACATTCAGGGGTTGTCTAGAGAGCTAAAATATTAAATCTAAGATTGTGGTTTTTGTTCGAGCATTCCGAGGTGGAACTTCACTCGTTCTACTACGTCGCCTATAACTACCTGTGATTTTACTAGGTAGTCATTAACACCTAGGGATTCAGCACGTTCTTTATCTTTTGGCTGAGAAAGTGCTGTTAGCATGATAACTCGTATATCGGAAGTCTCTTGAGTGTTGCGAAGGATATCAAGTACGTCAAAACCACTGATCTTTGGCATCATAGCGTCAAGCAAGATAAGGTCTGGTTTGAATTTGATAGCAGCCGAAAGAGCGTCTTCGCCGTTATTCACCTCTTCAACTTCAAAGCCTTCGATATCTAGTCGTGACTTATATACACCAGATAGTGCTACATCGTCCTCTACAAGAAGTATTTTTTTCTTTGTTTCCATAATATCCTTATATTACTACAATCTACCGCTTAAGCACAAGCTCTATAGGCCAAGCTGCTTTATGGCTGCATCAAGCTGCGGGTCATTTCCACTGTTAATATCACCTGGCGTAATATCGACAGTTACATCGGGGGCAACTCCCTCTTCATTAATATTTTTACCATTTGGCGTATACCACCTAGCAACCGTAACCTTGAGTTGAGCGCCACCTGGCAGGCTTATCAGCTGTTGTACGCTACCTTTGCCGTATGTCTTCGTACCAACCAGTTTGGCAACTTTATAGTCCTGCAGAGCGCCAGAGACTATCTCACTAGCACTTGCACTTCCACTATCGACTAATACAACAGTGGGTATATTGGCCAAAATAGGATTTCGTCCCGATCGAAGCTGGTCAACAACCTTACCGTTGGTTTTTTCGGTAACTACAATCTGGTTATCTAGCCATAAGCCGGCTAACGCCTGAGCGGCATCTACGTAACCACCGCCATTACCTCGAAGATCAAGGATAACAGACTTAACGCCTTTATTCACAAATTCTTGAGCCGCTGAGCGAGCGAGCGTGGCGGTCTCTGAATCAAATCGACTAACCGTCAGAATACCTAGATTACCTTCAATCTTGGAATCAACACTAGGTGCGATTATAGTATCACGGGTTACGCTGAACACTTTTGTTTCATCTCCGCGCTTTATAGTAAGTTTTACAGTAGTGCCTACCTCTCCTCTTATCTTCAGAACAGTCTGCTCTACGGTCCATCCGGTAGTATCGTCACTATTTACTTTCATAATTACATCGCCAGCCATAAGTCCGGCTTTTTGGGCTGGATTATCACTCAACAAGCGGACAATTGTAGCCCGATCGTTACGTAAGCTAATCTCTGCACCGATACCACCACCGATATTTCCACTTAAGTCGTTTGAAAAACTAGACACTTCGGCGCTATCCATATATACGGTATATTTATCTCCAGCGGCGTCAACCAGTCCTTTGTTTGCACCAATTATCAGGTCTGAATCGCTAACATCACCGTCATAATTCGCTTTTAGTGCACGAAAAGTAGCCTCTACAGAACTCAGATCGATATCGGCAGTATAGGTCTTGTATCCAAACACGGGAGCTATTACTCCAACTATCTTGCTACTATTCATACCCACGAAATAGCCCGCCATTAAAGACACGGCTATCAATATTATTGATATATTCTTTGTGATAAATTTACTACCCTCTAATTTTTTTTCGCCAAAGCTACTGCGAGCCGATCTCGATTTTTTGAACATTCATATCCCCTGTTGGTGTATTATTCTTCATATAATTATAGCGCACCCTGAGCGGTATGCGCCATAGAGATTATGGTTTGTGTTATTTTATCTTTACGTAGTGGTCAAAAGCGTAAATAGAAAGCTCCATTACGCTATACATGCCGTAACCTTGACCATAGTTATAGTTATACTGACTAATCTGGATTACTTGTTCACCATTTGCGTTTGTGTATGGGTTTGATTCTACCCAGGCTATGTGTCCAAAGCTCTGCCCGGCTTTTCCTGGATCCATAACAGCTATAGAACCAGCACTAGGTGCTCCCTCTACGTAGCCGTTAGCTCTTGCATTTGCCGTGAAATCAACTGCGTTACCCCAGCTATAATAAATATTAGTCTCTTTGGCTATTTTCCAGGCTACATAGCTAGCACACTGCCTACATCCATATCCGCGACCATCACCACCATTACCATCAGCACCACCAGTAGATAGATATCCCCACATAGGACAGTTACTGCCATTCCATGGATAATCACCCAAAAGACCACCGTTTATTATCGTAAAGCCTCCTGAATTGGCATATCGACTATTTATGGCTGCCTGAGTGGCCCGAGCTTCATCTATCTTTGATTGACTATCTCCGATTAGCTTTTGATACGTTGCCTCGTCTCCCTTTGTTTGAGCCAAAAGGTTACTTTGTTCGCTCTCTTTAGACGACAATACTTGACGTTGTGATTTTTGATCAGCCAATATCTTCTCGACGTCTACTTTCTGCTTACTTAGAGATATCTTTAGGTCTTTTACTGTACCAATAGTACTAAGAAGCTCTTCTCTTACGGAGTTTCTGTATTCCTGCTTGTCTAGGTAATCACCAATATTACTGCTACTCGCTAGCATCTCGATCGGAGTAACTTTATCTTCTACGTATAAATTAGCGATAGTTTGACCTAGAGCATCCTGATTTTCTTGGATCTTCTTCTCTGTTTCGGCTATCTGGGCAATAAGTTTTTCATACTTTGCTTGACTAATATTAATCTGAGTCTGGATAGCGGCTTTTTGGTTCGCTAATTGTGCAAGTGTCGACTGCAACGTGACCGCTTCGCTACTCAACCTATCTGATTCAGCTTTGTACTTGGATATATCTTGTTGCAACGCGTTAATAACATCGTCATACCTGTCAGCGCTGACGTTATTGGCTATCTGAATCGGCGCAATAAAAGCGAGTAAAAAAGCGAAAGTTATTAAAACAGACTTTTTCATACGAGAGATTGAAGCTGGTGTGGTGGTTCGCAGTTTCATAGTAATCAAAATTTTACCATAAGCATCATGACTTTGTCAATCCCCGCCCCCATTAAAGCTTCAAATAACGACGAGTAGCAAGCAGTGAAGATATAACTCCTATAAAAGCCCCGACTATTATAATTGCCAGTAATACAAGCCCGGCATAATATGTGACAAATTCAATTGTTGGATTGATAATGACCTGATAACTATTTAGCGTATCTCTAGACGCATAGAGTAATCCCATACCTGCACCTGTGGCAAATATCGCAGCGATAAATCCGTAGACTATCGACTCGACTACGAATGGACCACGTATAAACGACTGGTCGGCACCGATTAGTTTCATCATCTGTATCTCTTCTTTGCGGTTGAATATAGCCATGCGGATAGTATTGAAAATAATCAATGAAGATATGATAACAAACACGAAACTAGCGACTATGCCAACCTGTTGGACAAAAACGACTGCCCGCCCAATGGTGGCAATACTCTCACGCCTAGCCCCGGCAAATGATGGCTCTCGGTCTGGATCAAGGCTATTCTTGACGTTTTCATTTGATTTTACAAACTCACTAAGCTGCGAAGTATCATTGATATCCTCAATTATAACCCTAAGTATTGCTGGGTTTTTATTTGTCGCTTCTTTCAAAGCCTCAAGGTACTGAACATCATTTTTATTCTCCTGCGCTATCAACTCTCGAGCCTGTGCGGCACTAATATAAGACACCGAACGAACAGACGACAGTTCTTTAAGGTCGCTAATTATAACGTCAGCTTGTTCATCGGTAGTATCTGTCTTTAGATAAATAGACATATCAACCTTATCCCTAAGTTGACCGACAGTATCGGATAGCACTGAGTGAGAGGCCACAGCTATAAATATAATCAATAACGTTATCGTCATTACCGCAGTAGCAGCAATTGTTAGCCAGGTATTCCTAGAAAAATTATTGATACCGTATCGGCACATTCTATAAAAGGTTAGTAGTTTTCTTCTACCTAATTTCTGCTTGGTTAAAGCTTTTGAATTTAGTTTCTTCTTGGTCATTGTCGATAACTCCCCTGAGATTGATCTCCGGTAATAGAACCATTTTCTAGAGTAATCACCCGCCTCTTTAATTTATTTACGATATCCGCATTATGAGTCGTCAAGAGAACGGTCGTGCCGTACTTATTAATCTTTTCTAGCAAGCGAACTATATCCCAGCTATGTTTTGGGTCAAGATTTCCAGTCGGCTCGTCAGCAATCAAGATTTTCGGCTGACGAACAACAGCTCTGGCTATCGCCACCCTTTGGCGCTCACCACCCGATAATTGGTGTGGAAATTGCTTTTCCTTACCCGAGAGACCGACTAAATCAATAACTTTTGGAACCGTGTTTTTTATCTCACGTCCGGTCATACCAGCAATCTCTAGTGCAAATGCTATATTTTCATACACAGTTCTCTGGGGCAACAATTTAAAATCCTGGAATACAACGCCTATCTTACGGCGCAGCATTGGAATATGACTATCTTTTAGGGTGTCGTAGTCAATACCGCCAACTACAATTTTGCCACTTGTCGGCTTTTCTTCCCTTGTCAGTAGTTTGAGCAAAGTAGATTTACCGGCCCCGCTGGTACCGACAAGTATCACGAATTCACGGGGTTCAATAAATAGACTTAAGCGATTTATTGCCGGCTCAAGTCCTTTTCCGTATGTTTTTGTTACCCTATCTAGTAGTATCATCTATGGCTATTATTATAGCATAATCAGCATGACGTACTATAGCGAACTAGGTAGATAAACTGTCTAGATATGCGTCTATAAATCCGTCTATTTTACCGCCCAGCACAGATTGAGCGTCACGATCTTCAAACTTTGTTCGAGTATCTTTGACCATAGTGTACGGGTGAAGAACGTAGTTGCGTATCTGACTACCCCAATTAGCAGATTCACCAGCCTGAAGCTTGGTAATGTCTTCGGCGTGCTGTTCAAGTTGAAGTTGGGCTAATTTACTCTTCAGTATCCTCATAGCGGTTTCTTTATTTTGTAGCTGAGAACGCTCGTTTTGGATAGCAACGACTATGCCTGTTGGCAAGTGAGTTATGCGGACAGCACTGTCTGTAGTATTAACCGATTGCCCACCATGGCCACCCGCTCTATACACATCAACTTTTATATCTTTATCATCAACGTTGATTTCTTCTGGAGAATCAATATCGGGCAAAACTTCAACTAACGCAAAGCTAGTCTGGCGCAGATTATCACTATTGAATGGGCTTAGCCTAACAAGTCGATGAACTCCATTTTCGCTCTTTAGTTTGCCGTATGCATATGAACCAGCTATCTCTATGACACTGGATTTTATGCCCGCTTCTTCACCAGCGTGACGCTCAACTAATGTCGAAGAATAATCATTTTTCTCTGACCAGCGCAAATACATTCTCTCGAGCATCTCTGTCCAGTCTTGGGCATCTGTTCCGCCAACGCCAGCACTTAAGCGCAATATGACATTGTGGTCATCAAATTTTCCATTCAAACGAAGTTCTTTGCGTAACATATCGAATTGACCCTCTAGCGCCAATATCTGACCCTCAAACTCTGGAAGCAAGCTATCGTCACCCATTTCTATAAGATCGCGCATATCGCCCACTTGAGCCTTCAATGTAACCCATGGCTCAACAGATTTTGTCATAGCAGCTAACTTCTTACTTTTAACTTGAGCAGAGCCTGGATCGTTCCATACTTCGGGTACCGCCATCTCTTCTTCAAGTCCTGTTATTGTTTTCAGTTTTTCGTCGATATTTAATTTAGAATAAGACTCGTCAACGAGTGACTTTAGTTCATTAATTTTTTTAATTAATGGCTGCATGTACTAATTTTCATCTCTTTTTATATTTGCGACAGCTTCTATAAACTGATTACCACGATCAACATAGTTATTGAAAATCCCAAAGCTAGCGGCCGCAGGACTTAGTAAAACGGTATCACCAGGACTCGACACTTTACGTGCCCTATCGACTATCTCAACCATACTCTTGGTTTTTAATATCTCAAAATCAGTAAATCCACTATGCTCGAAAGCACTGGCTATCCGTTCAGCTTCATCACCAATTAGTAGCGCGTAGGCATCCTGAGTCGATATATATTCAGCCAGCTCATCAAAATCAGAACCCTTATGTGAGCCGCCAAGTATGATTATTTTGTGCCCTACAAAAGATTTCAAAGCCGCAATCGCCGAACCGGGAGTAGTAGAAATACTATCGTCGTAATACGCAGCCCCGCCCACCTCGCCTACAAACATAAGTCTGTGATCTAGGCCTTTGAATTTAGACATCCCCAACCCCATCGCTTCAACATCTTGAGTAAAATTCCATACAGCGAGTATGGCACCGCAGGCATTGTTAACATTATGTTCACCGACTAATTGCAGTTTATCTGTAGGAAATAGTTTAGTATCAGATAAATAAAAATAGTCATCCCTAACACTTACAGTTGAATCATCCCGGTAGCCCAGTTTTTTGCCGGGCGCCATAGAAGCAATCGATCTTGCGTACTTATTGCCCATGTCGTATACAACCACATCCTTATCCGATTGATATCTAACAATGTTGGATTTTGCAATAAGGTAGTCATCAAAATCTAAATGTATATCTAGGTGATCTTGTTCGATCATAGTTATAACAGCAACATTTGGTGACTTCTCGAGATCCCAAAGCTGGAAACTCGAAAGTTCATACACAACTATATCTTCAGGCGATACGTCACCTAATATAGATAGAGCAGAGTTTCCTATATTACCGACTAACCAAACTTTCTTACCAGCCTCTTCAAGCATTGAGGCAATCATACTAGATGTCGTGCCCTTGCCTTTTGTTCCAGTTACGCCGATAATCTTTGCTGGACATTTTTCAAAAAATTCAGCAGTTGCTGACCATACTTTGCCATCGGTTCTTATCTTAACCGGGCTTAAGCCCGCGGTTCTAAGAACCAAATCAAATCCCTGCAACTTTGCGAAGGAGCCCTCGCCCAATATAGTAGCTACGCCGCCCGGCAATGGTTTATCGGGAGAAAGTTTTTCATCGACAATAGTTATATTATTATTTGGGTCTTTTGAGTAATAAATATAATTCTGCTCACCCTCAAGGCCGAAACCGGCAATTGCAATATTCATATACTTATTATAACCTCTCGTAATTAACTTATGAAATAATAGATAAAATGTAGTTAAGAGTCGCTCTTATATTCAGCATAAAGCTCAACAAGTTGATCATTTATTTCGACAAGCTCTTGTTTATCGCCACTACTTACTGCAGCCAAGACCCATGTATCTTCTTTAATAAAATCCTTAGCTATCTGAATCATTCTCTCGAGAGATACCCTCTTTATCATGTCTGGAACTGCTGAATAATCTTTAATAAAATCATCGGAAAAATATCTACCAGTATAAAAACTACTAATTTGAGATACTGTTTGAGCACCCATCTGATACCTTCCCATAGAGAATGACTTAGCCGCTTCGATCTCACGCTCAGTTATCTTTCCATCAAGGACATGCACGATCTCGCGACGTATTATATCGAACAATTGGCTCAACTTATCATGATTCACTTGACCTGTTATATCCCAACTGCTGTCGTATATGCCAGACCCAGTGTGAGCACTTATGCTGTATGCTAGACCCTTCTGCCGTGCAGCACCAAGGATTCTAGAATTCATAGTTCCTGCTAGGATATGATTAAGATAGTGCATAGCATCAAGTTCTTCGTCACTAAGGTTGCGCTTGAGCACCATAGACCAACTGAAAGTCAGGTTTGTAGCGTCTTTTCGCCTTATGACACTTGGGCCGTTGCTGGTCAATTCATCTCTTGGAACCTCAAACCTCTCACCTGCCGGAAGTCCAAAGTCTTCGATTTGACGTTTAATTTCTGCTTTACGGCCAGTTAGCTTACCGGCTATCACAAATCGCATATTGCTAGTCGTGTGAGTTCTCTTATGGTGTTCTTTGATGTCCGACAAATCGACGTTGGCGATTGTCTGAAGCCCTTGCCTAAAAGTTAGAGTATCCTCTCCGAGTAGTTGCTGAATTCTTGGCCACAATATTCGATAATGATCATTTAAATAATTTGTAAGCTCACTCCGAACATTACCCTTTTCGGCTTCCATTTCTTCTTCGTTAAATCTAGGCTGACATATCGCTAACTTCTGTAGATCAAGTATTCTGTCCCACTCGAAATCGGCACAGTCGGCCTCATAAACCATAGAGAGATCGGAAGTGTAGGCATTACGATATGCACCGTTCTTTGTAAATTCTGATTCAAATTCATGTTCTGTCTTAAATCTCGCATTTGCTCCAAATGCCATATGCTCCATGATATGAGCAACTTGCTCAATATCTTTAGACTTCGCGTAACGATTTCCTGCACGGAAATGAAACTGCATACTCATGACTGTTGCCCCTGGGACATCTATAAATAATCCTCTGGCTCCATTTTTTAATCGAACTTCTTCAACGGTATGATTCATACTTACTACTTCCTGCCAACCCGAATTAACGATTTTTTTTCTTATTTTGTCTTTGCGTTTTCTTTTTCTTTCGTACTTCATTTTTCTTGTGATTAACTTCACTAGCAGTTTTTGCTTTTACGGTCTTAAATTTTCGATCGATGTTTTCTTGACCACTAGTAATCTCGTTCACTCCCTTTTCAACCGCAGTCTCGGCCAGTCTAGTAAGTTCAGTCTCATACTCTTCTGAGTGTTTCGCAACCTCATCATGCCTATGGACGCTCATCACAGCCCTAACGACTTCATCCCGCAAGGTTCCCTGCATACTATCAAATAGCTTTTGAGATTCGCTTCGATATTCAACCAATGGGTCTCGTTGCCCGACGCTTCGCCAGTGAATCCCATCTCGAAGATGTTGCATATTTTCAAGATGCTGCATCCACAACGTATCAAGAACCTGAAGATAAACCTCGCGTTCAACCTTGCGCAGTACGTCAATTTCAAGTTCTTTCTCTTTTTTATTGTATAGCTTTTTGACTTCAGCTTGAGCCATATCAAATCGTTTTTTGTCATTTTTCTCAAGACCTATGGTCAATAGCTCTTTTTCATCTACGGAGAAACTAGACATAAAGTCGTCTTTAAACATCTTATTGTTCCTAGCAGGTAGAACAGTAAGTTCACGCAATTTCGAATCAAACAACTTCTCAATTTCGGGTTTTATGTCAAGACCTTCGAGAATCTTACGACGTATTGAGTAAACCGCACGTCGATGTCGATTTATTACGTTATCGTATTGAACAACATTTTTTCGAGTGTCGAAATTGTAGCCTTCAACTCTTTTTTGTGCAGCTTCGAGAGTTTTTGATACGGCTTTATTTTGAATAGGAGTGTCCTCATCAACACCAAGTCTATCCATCAAAGCAGATATACGCTCTCCCTGGAAAATACGCATCAAATCATCTTCGGTTGATACATAAAACTGAGTCTCACCTGGGTCACCCTGACGACCACCACGACCTCTAAGCTGATTATCTATTCTTCGTGACTCATGACGCTCTGAACCGATTACGACCAGGCCACCTAGTTCAACGACACCCTTGCCTAGTTTGATGTCAGTACCACGTCCAGCAATGTTTGTTGCAAGCGTAATAGCTCCCTTTTCACCGGCTTTTTCGACAATCGCAGCCTCGCGTTCGTTATTCTTTGCGTTTAATATTTCATAAGGAATCTTTTCTTTATCTAGCCAGCCAGCGATAAGCTCGTTTTTAGTAATAGATGCTGAACCTACCAGAACTGGTCGCCCAATCCTGTGATATTCTTTGATAGCTTCTGCAACGGCCTTAAGCTTGCCCTTTTCTGTCTTAAAGATCAAATCCTCTTTATCTACACGAGCAATTGGACGGTTTGAAGGAACCTGAATAACATCAAGACTATATATTTGCTGAAACTCTTCTGCCTCAGTAAATGCAGTTCCAGTCATACCTGATAATTTTTCATAAATTCTAAAGTAGTTTTGAAAAGAAACAGTCGCTAGGGTCATACTCTCTTCCAAAACAGAAACGCCTTCTTTGGCCTCAATCGCCTGGTGAAGCCCCTCGTTATACCTACGACCTTGCATAAGGCGTCCCGTAAACTCATCAACAATCACTACTTCACCGCTGTTTGTTACTACGTAATCCTTGTCGCGCTTGAATAATGTCTCTGCCCTAAGCGCTTGGTCGAGATGGTAGACTGAACGAATATGGTCGGGACTGTACAGGTTTTTAACACCGAGCATTTTCTGGATTTTCTCTACACCGTCATCTGTTAAAGAAACGGTGCGATGTTTTTCGTCGAGTACATAGTCACTTGCTACAAGTTTGTTTGTTATTTTCGCAAATTGATAATAGCTATCAGGGTTTTCGGCAGCCGGTGCACTAATGATAAGCGGAGTACGAGCCTCGTCTATCAAGATAGAGTCTACTTCGTCAACGATAGCAAAGTTTAGGCCCCTCTGACGTAATAGATCTACTTCATTAACCATGTTGTCGCGTAAATAATCGAAACCAAATTCATTATTTGTACCGTATGTAACATCTGCAGCATAGGCCTCTTTACGTGTCACTGGGCGCAATTTTTTTATTCGGGGATCATCATGATATTCGTTATCAAACTCTGGGTCATATATAAACGAAGCGTCGTTAATAATCACACCTGTAGATATTCCCAAGGCATGGTATAGCTCACCCATCCAGCCTGCATCACGTTGTGCAAGATAGTCGTTCACAGTAACAACGTGAACACCTTTTCCTTCAAGGGCATTTAGATATACTGGCAACGTAGCTACAAGTGTTTTACCTTCACCCGTCTTCATTTCGGCTACGTTTCCTTCGTGAAGCGCCATGCCTCCTATTAGCTGAACGTCAAAAGGACGCATGCCAAGCACGCGATCACTGGTCTCACGTACGAGTGCAAATGCATCTGGCAACAGTGAGTCTAACGTTACGCCTTTTTTTGAAAGCCTAGTTTTTAGAACATCAGTTTGTTTCTTTAAATCTGATTTTGAAAGTTTTTTATATTTATCAGATAACGCATTAATCTGAATAACTTTTTTTTGCAAAGACTTGAGAAGCTTGACCTGCGGGTCGCCAAAAATTTTCGTTAATACACCCTGTTTGTTCACCATTTCTAAAACCCTCGCTTATCAGAATTATCAGTAAAATACTCTCTATATTATACGGTGAAACTCTGGTCTATACAAGGTGTTAATTTTGAGATTCTCTATCGAAGCTTCTCTTGAACCTACTCATTAACTTGCGGCTGCCTAGATGCAGTATGCTGGTCTGCTTGTATTTCCTAAATTGATTTACCAATTTAGCTTCAACAATATCAATTGCAGCAAGCATATTAACGGTAGAGTCTTTTGCAGTTAGTACCTTATCCGGAATACTAATAATGACCTCTGCTTCAAATTTATTTCCATGACTTCTATTCACTTCGCGCAATTTAACTTCAGCGCGAGCACTAGCACGAGCACCCTTAGGTAAGTAACGATCGAGACGACCAATCTTTTTATTTACGTATTTTTTGGTTGTCTCGTCCAGGTCATATCCTATGCCTGTTATTTCGATTGATGTAATCATACTACCCCCTGAATGTTAGGTTGTTGTAGTACTATTATAGCACTTCGAGGCCAGACAAATAAGGCCGTAGGACCTCGGGCACTGTGACTTTTCCATCAAATGTTTGATAATTTTCAATAATTGCGATCATTATTCTTCCGAGCGCAAAAGCAGTGGCGTCATTAGTATGAACCAACTCCCCATAACCGTTATCCAGCAGAACCTTAGTGTTCAATCGTCGAGATTGATAATCTGTCATATAGTCGGCAGTATGTGTTTCACGGTACGCGCCCTGACCGGGCATCCAGGTATCCATATCTACACCTCTGGCGTTTGGCTTACCAATGTCGGCAGTACATTTCTGCATAACTCTATACGGAAGATTGAGGGCATTTAGCAAATATTCCTGAATAGCTACAAATAAAAGATGCTCATCTAATCCACCGCTGGGTGTAGAAAAACTTTCCATCTCAAGCTTATCAAACTGATGCATGCGCATAATGCCTTCGGTATCTTTTCCGTATGTTCCAGCCTCGCGACGGAAACTTGTAGCGTATCCAATGTATCTTATAGGTAGGTCAGACTCCAATAGCGCCTCACCAGCGTGCATACTGCCAAGAACGTGCTCGGCACTTCCCTGGAGCCAGAGATCATCATCCTCTAATTTGTAACGATCGTCCTGCGGTTCAAGCCTATCCATCGCATCATACATATTAGTTCGTATCATAAGCGGCGGCAGAACTGGCGTGAACGTCTTTGTCGAAACCTTTAGACCAGCTCCATCGGCAATTTCTTTGATCTTAGATTCGTCACCAAGTGTATTAATAACAAACTGAACGATAGCCATCTGCAATCTTACAAGGTCACCTTTTATGTATGCAAACCGACTACCTGAGACTTTCGAAGCACGCTCTTTGTCTAGCCAGCCACGTTCAACTGCTAAATCCGCATGGCTCCGTGGTTCAAAATCAAATTGAGTTGGCTCACCCACCACCTTAGAGATAACATTATCATCTTCACTTGAGCCAAATGGGACATCTTCCAGTGACATATTAGGCACTTTTTTATGTAAATCATTTGTTTTAGACTCAGCATCCTTTAGCTCAACCTCTAGGCCAGACAGCTCTTCTTTTATGATTTTAGACTTTTCGATAGACTCCTCGGACGGCCTGCCGCCCTTCATCTCACTCGATATTTGATTTCGCTGCTCACGCAGGACATCAACTTTCTGTTGAAGCTCTTTTCGCCTATCATCAAGCACTATTAAATCGCTTATTGAAATATCATAGCCTTTATTTTTGGCATTTTTCTGCACAAGATCTTGGTTTTCGCGTATAAATCGGATATCTAACATAGAATTATTGTATCAAACATTCGCTATTCTGTACGTAAGGCCTCTATAGGATCGAGTTTTGCAGCTTTTCTAGCTGGGAAGTATCCGGCTAACATAGCAATTAGCATCAGGACGACTACCAACGCCGCAATAGGTATTACCTGGAATATAAGTAAGCTATTACCATCACCAAGGCTTAAGGTTTTCGTAATCCAAGGATTGAGCGAAATCCCTAGTATGACAGCGACCACCGCACCCAGAACGCCTCCGATAAAACCAATCCAAGCAGCTTCTAGTTGGAACAATCTACTGACGTGCTTGCCTCTCATACCCAAGGCCTTCATCAAACCAATCTCGCGGGTCCTCTCTAGAACTGAAATATACTGTGTGTTTATAATTCCAAATACACTAGTTATTAGAGCTAACACTCCGAATCCTATAACTATTCCCTGAAGTGTATCGACTATCGTGAATAACAAACCCTGTAAATCTTTAGCCGTCTGCACTCCGTATCCTTCTTCGACTAATTGTTTCTTAACTTCGGCTGGATCAATGCCCTTCTTAACGCTCGCCGTAGCTATGCTATATTTCTGATAACTACTAGTACCCTCGGTACTAAAGTCCGACATCTCTTTAGACGCGTTATTATTAACTTGAACATTAGATGAAGCAGTAAGTGAGGTAGCCGAACGGCCTACAATAGCTACGATCTCAAATTCAAAATCTTTTTTCTGAACTTCCGTAAGTTGCGCTATAGATGACTTATCGCCATTTACTATTAGGTTCTCTATCTGTTCTTGAGATATAGGCGGCGTTCTTTCGAGACGAATACTTACAGTTTTACCTATTGATGATGCGTCGTCCTTGAAGCCCAGCAATGAAACATAGGCTTCCGGTAGTGCGATCTGATTATCTTTGATGCTAGTCTGCAAGCCCGGTAATGAACCAGATATAACATCCTGAGTGACACCGGCGTCATATGTTTCGATCTGTAGTGTAAATTTCTTTGCATCTTGAGTCGTTATATATTTTGGACTAATTACATAAGAAGGCGTTACGCTTGCTATGTCGGATCTCTTGGAAATCTTATCGATATCATTTTGGTCAAGTTGTTTAACGCTGCCTCCGTTAGATCGAGTCAAGACACTGACGTTAGGGTCATATTCTTGTGGACCAGACTGACCACCAGAGAATAGACTATCATCTTTTGCGATGGCCAATACCTGGGGATCGATATTTGTATTAAGTAGCGTCTCCGTATATTGCCTTGCGCCTTCTCCTGCGGCTAGCGCAATCGTTAGCGTAAATGCGCCCACTGCTATCGCCAGACTGGTAAGTATTGTCCTGGCTTTTGCATGCTTTAGACTTCTGGCTGCTCTTCGGATCAAATCAATCAATTTCATTATTTTTTACCACCTATTATTTTTTCGACCTTGCCGTCTTTTATAAATATATTAATATCACATTTATTCGCCAACTCTTGGTCGTGAGTCACAATTATCAGCGTACTGCCGGCTTTTTTGTTAAGGCCAAATAGCAACTTCTCGATAGTTGCACCAGTCACAGTATCGAGATTACCCGTAGGCTCATCGGCAAAAATTATACTTGGGCTATTTACGATAGCGCGAGCGATAGCAAGTCGCTGCTTCTGTCCACCAGATAGATTTTTAGCCTTCTGTTTTTCCTTATCGCTTAGTCCTACAACCCTCAGAGCAGATTGAACCATTTTCTTGCGTTTACTAAGACTCATACCGTAAATCTCAAGCGGAAGAGCTACATTTTCATAGGCAGATTCGTTAGCCTGGACAAAAAAAGACTGAAATATAAAACCGATTTGTTCGGAACGAAATTTATCAATGACCTTTTGCTTAAGCTTCGATATCTCGACGCCATCAATAACTATCTTTCCTGAAGTTGCGCGATCGAGTCCGCTCATCACATGCATTAGTGTCGATTTTCCTGAACCGCTCTTACCGACTATAGCCACACTAGCGCCGTCTGGAATTTCAAAACTAACATCATCTAGAGCCTGAAATACGCTCTGTTTTTTTCCATAAATTTTACTCACACTCTCAACAGAAATCATATTTACCCACTTTCTTATGTACTAATTATACTATAGTTTTATATCGGGATATAGGTCACGGGTAGTTTCATCAACCTCGCTACGAAGCTGAGGAAAGGGCACTCCCTCGCGGGCGGAAACGCCTTCTAGTGACCAAAAGATGCGTTCCGAAAAGCCAAATCCACAAGCTGGCGGCATAGCATATTCTAGAGCCTCTACGTAATCAATGTCCATCATTTGAGCTTCATCGTCGCCACTGTCTCGCATTGATTGTTGCTCAAGAAATCGATTGTACTGATCAACTGGATCATTTAACTCTGAAAATGCTTTACACATTTCGCTTCCACCAAATACTAGATTAAATTGTTCGGTTAACTCATGATTTTCAGGTTGAACTTTGGCTAGTGGCTGCATAAATGTCGGCATATCGACCAAAAATACAGGACTAGCAAGATTTTTTCGATATTTCTTCCATAGCTTATCAAGACTTCGCTGACGATTATCTTGCTTCTCTACTTCCAGACCTTCTGATTTTAATTTTGCGGCAATATCTTCAATCGATGTATTGAATACGTCTATGCCATATTCATCTTTCAGAATATTTACAAAGCTTACTTTTGGAAAGTGTTCACCGTCAAGACCAAAATCTACTTCACTACCATCGGCAAGTGTAAACTTTCTAGTGCCCCATGTATTATCGACTATAAAACGAATCATATCTTCGGTTATTCTCATTCCATCTTGCCAGTCTGCGTAGGCCCAATACCACTCCATGGCAACATGTTCCGGAAGATGCTCATCACTATAATTTTCATTCCTAAATCTAGCACCAATGTCAAAAACTTTTTCGTATCCAGCTACCAACAGTCTCTTTAATGGCAGCTCGTGGCTTATACGCAGATAAAAATCCTGGTCGAGAGCATCCATATGAGTGACGAAAGGAGTTGCGTCTGCACCACCAGCCGTAAGTTCAAGAACTGGAATATTTATCTCTGTAAAATCACGATCAATCAGAAAGTTACGTGTTGCTTGCCAGAACTTACTTCGACGAATAAACCTCTCGCGTACTTCTAGGTTAACGTTCATATCAACGTAACGTCTTCGGAAACGCTCCTCTTTATTCGTAAGTTCAGTTGGAATCGGACGAAGAGCTTTTGTAAGCACCCTTAGGGTTTTAACAGCAATTGAAATTTCGCCGGTTTTACTTTTAATGATTTCGCCGGTTGATTCAATAAAGTCACCCGTATCTAAGAGTGAAATTTCAGATAATCCCAGTTGTCCTTTCGATGCCTCAAGTTGACCAATCTTACCCTCTTGTAAGAAAAGTTGAATATCGCCAGAGATATCCCTCAAAACAATAAAGGCTAATTTGCCAAATTTACGAATTCCAACAATACGTCCAGCGACAGTTGCCGTCTGTCCCTCTAGCTCTGAAAATTTACTGACAATATCACCTGCATTATGAGTTCTATGTGAATCTGCGGGATAGGGATCAATACCTAAAGCCTTTAGTTCTGATAATTTTCTAAGTCTTTCGTCTCGATAATCTTTTAGTGTAGCCATAATTATTACTCAGTATATCATAAAAATAGACCCTCCATATCAGTTATGGGGGCCTATTTTATAAAACTATATTTACTAACCAATACTTGCAATTGTATATTTTGCGGTAAGTTTTGGAGTGACTATCTCAATCTTATCGCCAACTTTTTTACCAAATATAGACGATCCTATGGGAGATTCGTTGCTTATTCTTCCAGCTACCGGATCAGCTTCAACGGGTCCAACAACTGTGTATGTTACTTCTTTTTTGCCGTTTTTGAGCGTCACCTTGCTTCCAAGTGAAACCTTTGACTTACTGCCCGACTTCATAACATCTGCGTTAAGCAAAATATCTTCGATCTCAGCAACCCTACTCTCAAGAAGACCTTGAGCCTCACGTGCAGCATCATATTCGGCATTTTCACTCAAGTCACCGTAATCGCGAGCATCAGCAATCTTCTCGGCAATTGCACCGCGACCAGCCTTAAGTTCAGCTAGTTCTTTTTCTAGTTCTCTTTTACCATCAATTGTTATTTGGTATAGTTTTTTCATAATTATTCCTTATCTTCATATCACAATAGCGCCGTTATAGGCGCCACATACGCTATATGTAGCGTTTTATCCCAACCAACCTGCGATTCAACTAAGTTTATCAAGCAGTTCGTCGTGTGTCAATATGTTTGTCTCATTTGTTGAACGATTAGTGATTTCGAAGTTGTTATCTGCAACCAATCGACTACTTACTGTCACTCGATAAGGTATACCCATAAGTTCAGCGTCAGCGAATTTTGCACCCGGACGCTCATCGCGATCATCATACAGCACTTCTATGCCCTTTTGCGTTAACGTCTCGTAGAGAGACTCAGCCTGTTCCGTCACGTCTCCAATACTAACTAAGTACACTTTGTAGGGAGCTACGCTCTCTGGCCATATTAAACCCTTTTCGTCGGACATCTTTTCGGCTATAACGCCCATTACTCTTGTAATTCCTATGCCATACGAACCGATGTATAGTGACTGACTTTCGCCGTTACCATCGACATAGTGAAGGTCCATCTCATCAGTCTTCTGAGTGCCGAAGTTAAAAATATTACCGACCTCTGCTGTCTTGACTACCTCAAGCTCATTCTTATCTATGCCTAATTCCTTAACAGCCTCATCAACAATCTCTTCATTAATTGCAATGTTCTTATCGCGATGAAGATATATAACGTCTTCACCGGCGTCACAAATCGTCTGAAATTCATGGCTAAACTTCGTAAAAGCTCCACCGCTCGCAAAAGTTACATACGTATCGTCACCTATGCCCAGCCTGTCGTAAACGCGCTTATATGCTTCTATAGTGCGATTATAGTATGCCTCAAGTTCGTCCTTACTACTGTGGAATGAGTACATATCCTTCATGACAAACTCTCTACCGCGCATAATTCCGCTCTTGGCGCGAAGCTCGTTGCGCATCTTTGTCTGGAACTGATAAAGACTTACCGGTAAATCTCGATAGCTATGAATATAGCCCTTAAGCATCTCAACAATAGGCTCTTCATGGCTCCAACCGAGACCAACCTCTGTATCGTCCTTTAAGCGAGTCTTGAACCAAACGTCAACGACTTCATCGCTCCAACGAGTTGTCTTTTCCCAAATTTCTTTGCGCTGAAGTGTTGTCATAATCAGCTCATTGCTGTCGACTGAGTCCATTTCTTCGCGTACTATAGTTTTTATTTTTTCGATAACCCGAAGACCGAGCGGAAGATACGCGTAAGCACCGGCCATCTCTTTGTAAACAAAACCAGCACGAATTAATAGCTGGGCATTTTTAGACACCTCATCTGATGGTGCGTTTTTGGTAGTCTTTGTAAATAGTTTTGATACTCTCATAATTGAATCTATTGTACCAGTAATGATGCGTTAATAAAAAGTATGTAAAATGCTATAGCATTTTTTGTCATATGAATAAGTATAGAGGTCCATATACTGCCGGTCCTCATACGCATTATCGACAAAATTACGCTTAGTGCAAACGTATCAAATGCCAAGTTCCACGCACCGTGCACGAAACCAAATAGCAAGCTCGTTGATAGTATGGCCACCCAAATAGGTACGAACTTTAAAAGCTTACCAAGTAGATAACCCCTGAACAATATCTCCTCCGCAACGGGTGCAATTATGACCAGAGTTATAAAAGCCAACACATACTCGTAACCAAAATTTAATCCCGTAAAACCAACGTCTTGGGCCTGGTTTGAGTCAAACCAGGGTAAAAATGTAGTTGCCAGCATAGATATTATTACGGAGATTATTAAGTAGATCACAAAGCCAGCAGGAGCGAGAACAATATCCATCCATGTCGGCATCCTATTAAGACCCAGCTCAGATAAACTAACCTTGGTCTTATGAACTAGCTTCGGCACGCCAATTACAAGGGCTATTGTCGCGATATATACAAAAGCAGCCAATACAGTCTGCAGTAATGCTTCATTTACAGATCTAAGCGGGACACCAGCCAAATCCGTTAAATAAACTACAGGGTAAATCAAATACTGAGCCATCCAGAAGCAAACGTATACCCAAGCCATTAGACTAAAGACAACGAGAGGTTTGTTTGTCTTTATCGATTCTGGTAAATTAATTATTTTTTTCATATACTTTTAAAAAAACTTTGATACATCCGCTATTGTTACTAACAATATCAAAACCATCAGTGTCATAAAACCAGTTGCCTGAATCTTCTCTTCTGTATCTTTTGTCAGTGGCTTTTTTATCAATCGAAAAATCGCCATAGTAAACCATCGCCCACCGTCAAGCGCCGGGATAGGTAGAATATTCATAACTGCAAGTGTTAGAGAGATAATAGCTGTTAAAAACATAAACTGAATCGGGCCAGCTTGCTCTGCTTGAGGGAAAATAGTACCAAGTATACCGATAGGCCCAGCTACTCCTTCTCCTATATTTTTTATTCTCTCACCACCAGAATCACGCACGGCTTGATCTGGGCTGAACTGCGAGAACAATCCGCTAAACAAATTCGCTACCATATCACCGAGACCCTGGAAAGTTAATCCCGTCAGTTGAGCTGTTGTTACTACACCGACGACGGGAGAAGACCACGTAGATCTAATCGTCTCTCTTTGTGATAGGCCTGCACCGAAGACAGAATCTTCACTATCACGCAGTTTAACATTCGTCTCCGAGACATTACCATCCCTAGAATAAGCAAGACTGATGGTCTCTCCCTTAAGGGACTTGGTGAATTCTATAAACTCACTCACCGAAGTCGTACTATTGCCATTTATAGACAATATTTGATCATTGGCCTTTATCCCAGCCAGCATAGCAGGATAACCATCCGTAACACTAGATATCTCAATAGGTTTCTTATCCACTATTGAATCGCTAGCAACGGTAAATTGATTGTCTAAAACTTTTGGCATACCTATAAATGCAAGAACCGTAAGTATCAAGGCCGCAGCCAACCAGTTTACAGCAACACCCGCAAATAGTATCTTTGTTTTATTCCAGAATGTAGCCGCTCCATAATCGCCCTTTTTGTCAGCCGCATCATGTTCGCCCTGCAATTTGACAAAGCCACCTAGCGGAAGCCAGTTGATGCTAAAAAGTACTCCGTTTTTTAGCTTGCGGCCCCAGGCCCTAGGAGGAAATCCTATCCCAAATTCTTCGACAACCACTCCATTGCGTTTTGCAATTATGGCGTGGCCAAGCTCATGGATTACTACCAAAAAAACAAGTGACAATAAACCCAACACTATACCAAAAATCAGTTCCATCTATCCCCCAAATCGCCTGTGGCGTTTATTATATTCACTTATTATAGCCTTAACGTCCGTTTTATCCATATCAGGCCATGTCTTGTCCATAAACATGAATTCACTATATGCAGCTCGCCACAACATGAAATTACTAATACGCATATCTCCGCCGCTTCGTACGATAATATCAACTGGTGGTACTTCAGGGGCATATATACTCTCTCCAATCAGCTCAATTGTTATGTCTTCGCTCTTTACGCCTGATTGAACAATTTTTTTAACCGCATCGACTATCTCTAGTTGGCCTCCATAATTAAAGCAAATAGCCAATGTCCCGGCCGTATTTCCAGCCGTTTGAGATTCTGCCTCTTGAATGGCACTTAGTATAGACTTATCTACTTTGTCGGGCGACCCAAGTACCAGCAGTTTTATATTATTTTCTTTAAATATATGAAGATCGGACTTTAAGAGCCTAAGAACAAGACCCATCAACTTGTTAACTTCACCCTCGCTACGTTTCCAGTTCTCGGTACTAAATATGTAAGCTGATACGTATTTGACGCCGGCGTCAAAGGAGGCCTTGGCTACTTCATGTATAGCGTTATAACCCGCTAGGTGGCCTTCGTATGTAGGAATACCGTGCTGTCTAGCCCAGCGCCTATTGCCATCAATAATATAGCCTATGTGTGCCGGCACGGTCTTGTCAGTCATTAGACGGTCAGTATATCCTTCTCTTTGAGCTTGAATATTTCGTCAATCTTAGAGTTGTATGTTGCCATATCGTCATCAATGCCCTTTTCGACACGCTTTACGTCATCTTCGGATAGTTCTTTGGCTTCTTTCTTGCGCTTAGCTTCTTTAAGAGCATCTTGACGAATACTTCTCATAGCAATCCTAGTCTCTTCAACTTTTTCTGATGCCTGTTTTACTAGTAGTTTACGGCGATCTTCTGTAAGCGCTGGCACAGGAACGCGAATAAGTCGTCCATCGTCACTAGGATTAAACCCTGAACTCTGATCGGCCCGGATAGCGGCTGATATAGCCTGTATATTACTTGGATCAAACGGAGTAATCTGTAGTAGCTGTGCTTCAGGTGCCGTGATATTCGATACCTGATTAAGCGGCATCATACTACCATAAACCTCGACCTTAATACCATCAAGCTGTCCTGGATGAGCACGTCCAGTTCGAACTTTTTTGAGTTCGTCTTCAAAATGCGCTATGGCTAGTTCAAATTTTTCTTCGTATGGCTTAGTATCAAACATATTCCTCTTTTCTTGTATCTTCTAATTATAGCAAAAATCACCCTGTTTTAGGGTGATTTTATAATTTTTGTTAGGCGACTATTCAGTTACACCGAGCTCGATGCGCCTGAATTGACGAATAATTAAGTTCTCGCCGATTATTGCTACGTTCTCTTTTAAGAAGTCAGCAACTGTCTGCTTGTCGTTCTTAATATACGTCTGACTGAGAAGAACTTTTTCTTCAAAGTGCTTTTTGATTTGGCCTTCTACTATCTTGTCGATCATATCTGCAGGCTTGCCATCAGCAATAGCCTTCTCGCTAATCTCTTTTTTAACGCGCTCAAATTCATCTGCTGGAATATCAGATTCGGAAACGTATACGGGTGCCATAGCTGCAATCTGTAGAGCAATTTCATGAGCAAATGTTTTGAAATTATCTAAACGAGCCACAAAATCTGTTTCACAGTTCACTTCTACAATTACGCCGATACGACCACCGTGAACATAGCTGTCGATTACGCCTTCGCGAGCTTCACGATCGCCTTTTTTCTCAGCTTTCGTTAAACCTTTTTTACGAAGCGCAGCAAGGGCTTTATCAAAATCTCCATCAGCTTCAACAAGAGCTGCTTTAGCGTCGGTTAAGCCGATACCTGAAAGTTCTTTTAGCTTCTTAATGTCATCAATTGAAATTGCCATTTTCTACTCCTTTGTTGTTTCAACAGGTTTGTTTGCAGCTAGACCATCACGAACAGCAGCCGCGACGTAGTCTAGTAATAGTTGTACGCCCTTGATAGCGTCATCGTTACCAGGAATTACATAGTCAATCAAAGTTGGGTCGGCGTTAGTATCGACAACAGCGACTACTGGAACACCAAGAGTTTTAGCCTCTTTGATAGCATTTGCATCACCAATAACATCAGTAATGAACACGATACCAGGTTGACCATTCATGTCTTTGATTCCGCTATATTTACCGTTAAGCTCATCGATTTCCTCTTGGAAACGTTGAACTTCAAGTTTGTTATAACGTTTTTCTAGATCGCCACTTACCATTTTCTTCTCAAGGTCTTTTAGTTTCTTGACCTGCTGTCCAACAGTAGTAATATTTGTCAAAATACCACCCAACCATCGTTCAGTTACGTATGGCTGACCTACAGATTCAGCTGTAGATTTTACGATATCTTTTGTGTGCTTTTTAGTGCCGACAAAAAGAACTTGCTTTCCACTTGCAACGACCTTAGTTATATAAGGCAATGCAGCCTCAAGACCTTCGACAGTCTTCTCTAGGTTGATGATGTGGCTATCTTGCCTTTTACTGTGAATGTATGGCGCCATTTTTGGGTGCCAACGGCTAGTTTTGTGTCCGAAATGGACGCCAGACTCAAATAGAGCCTTGATATCTACAGATACCGTCATATGCTACTCCTTTTTCCTTGCCTACACTCCCAAGGTTTGGGAATTTAATGTGTAGGCTGTGTCATTAATAATTGTTACTGATGTATTATATCAAATCGCCTCTGTTAAGTCTAGTTTAATATTGTTCTGTGTATGCATCATGCTCCATTACAGGGTCTGGGGCATCTACAGAAACCCAGTTTTGGCTAGCAGACTTACTCACCCGGCAACACGAGGACTGTCAGACCTGTTGCACACAACAGGAAGTTCCGCAGTGTTCCAAGTGAGTAAGTTTGATCGCCAGCTGCGGTTTTGAAGCAGCCCCAGAACTTTTGCTTCTTTTGGTTACAAAAGAAGAACCAAGACCCTTTGATAAAAAGTAAAAAAAATACAATACACAGATATGACTACTGAGCTACCAAAAATTGCAGGCGCGATATTCGACATGGACGACACAATCCTAGACAACCAGTCAAATGGTCCTTTTGGTGGTTTACACGAAAAATCACGCCTATTAGCCCTGCACGCATACGCAGACACGAGCGGCCTCCCTCAGCTTTTAGGGGTTGGACAAATTGAAAACTACAATGCGTTCCATAGCTCCACTTCGCACTCTCTTGAAGGTGCCATATGGAAAATATTAAAAGATTATGGAATTGTCGACGATAATGAGGTAGACCGAACGAACCCTCACCTAACCGCAATTATGCACCTAAAAGATGAACTACATGGCCCGACGCTGCTATCGGAAGGTAAACCTATTGAGAATTCGGTGAGATTCATACGAGGATTAGAGGCGCAGGGTTTAGGTGAAAAATTAGCTATTGCTTCATCAGCAACCATTCGCGACATACATCTTTTTCTGGGAATGACCGGCCTTAGTAGCCTATTTCCCGAGTCGCGCATCCAAGCACGAGAGACGACCACCCACTTCAAGCCCCACCCTGAGCCTTTTGACAAGGCGTTCATTTCGCTTAACCTACCTGAATCAAAAAGAAGTTCAGTGCTCGCGTTTGAAGATGATATACGTGGAGTAGAATCTGCCATCAAAGCAGGCCTGTTTGTCTGTGCACTCACAAGTAGATATAGCCGCAGTGATTTTGAAAATTCAAAATTACCTCCCCACGTCATCGCCGACTCATACGAAGAGTTTGCGGACATTCTCGATATAACCTTAATAGACTAGACAAAGTACACTAAAACGGGTACAATACATCAGATATGAAAACAAATTTACACCCAACCGATTACCGTCCCGTCGTATTTAGCGATGACGTGGCTGGGTTTGCATTTTTGACTAAGTCAACAGCGCAGACCAACGACACTATTAAATGGGAAGATGGCAACGAGTATCCACTCGTAAAAATGCACATCTCTTCCGCTTCTCACCCGTTCTTTACAGGTGAAGAAAAGATCATCGACACCGAAGGCCGTGTTGACCGCTTTAAGGCTAAGTTTGCAGCCGCTGAAGCGCGCAAAGAAGCTCTTGCTAGCAAAGCAAAAAAATCAAACGCCCTAAAATTAAAAAAAGCAGCTGATTCAAAATAGCTACTCTTATATAAGAGACTACCTCGCGTAGTCTCTTTTTATATGCAATAATAAGGAGTGAAATGGCAAAAATTAGCTTAAACATCGATGACCTACAAACTGAGAAAAAACAGCTCGGTGAATTTTTGGCGCACCCCGATGCATACGCCGACGCAGACTACACCTCTAAAAATAAGAGATTCACAGAGCTAGATCTAATCTTAGAAAAAGCAACATTACGTCAAACTCTAGAAGCCCAGCTTATAGAAGCAAAAGACCTATCAAGCGGTAATGACGAGCTTGCAGAGTTCGCAAAACTTGAAGTTAGCGACATAGGTAGTCGACTCGAGGAACTTGAAAGCGAATTGTTTATCATGCTTGCACCCAAAGATCCAAATGATGAAAAAAATGTTATTGTCGAGATTCGCGCCGGAGCAGGTGGAGACGAAGCCAGCTTATTTGCATCAGAACTATACCGCATGTATTTACGCTACTGTGAAACTCACAGCCTACGCACAGAACTTATTAGTGAAAGTGCCAACGACACTGGCGGATACAAAGAAGTTATATTTAGTGTCAAAGGAGATTCTCCGTACGCCCAGCTAAAATTTGAATCTGGCGTCCACCGCGTACAACGCGTTCCAGCTACGGAATCACAAGGCCGTATCCATACCAGCACCGTAACTGTCGCCGTACTGCCCGAGGCTGGAGAGACAGACGTAGAAATAGGACCAAATGATCTAAAGGTTGATGTTTATCGCGCCGGTGGACACGGTGGTCAATCCGTAAACACCACAGATAGTGCCGTACGCATAACCCACATCCCTACAGGCTTAGTAGTAACCAACCAAGACGAAAAATCCCAGATAAAGAACAAAGAAAAAGCTATGAGCGTTCTTCGTAGTCGACTACTACAGGCAAAGATTGACAAAGAACGATCAAAGCTCGATGCCGAGCGACGTGACCTAATCGGTAGTGGTGATCGAAGCGAAAAAATACGTACATACAACTTTCCGCAAGACCGCATCACGGATCATCGCATAGGATATAGCCGCAGCGGCATACCACAAGCCATGAATGGCGCCATAGAAGACATAATCGAGCATCTACAGGCCTATGAACGAGAACTCGCAGCAGCCAACGCAAGTAATTAAAGATTGGATTGCAAATGCGTCTAATCAGCTAAAGGCTATCGGCATAAGTAGCCATCTTCTAGATGCAGAAATAATCCTAGCGCATACCTTGCGCAGAAACCGTACTTTTTTACATTCCCACGAAGATGATCCAATAGGCCCGAATAGTACAGAAATAGCGAACGCGAGACTAGAACTTCGGTTAGATAGAGTCCCGATAGCTTACATAATTGGACATAAAGAGTTTTACGGCCGTAATTTTAATGTGACTCCTGCAACTCTTATCCCCCGCCCCGAGACAGAGTCTATCATTTATACAATAAAGGAACTCGTATCTCAAAGATCGCTACTAACTGACAAAATCAGTCTCGTAGACGTTGGTACAGGAAGCGGATGCATAGGCATAACGTTAAAGCTGGAGTGTCCCGAGCTTGATGTCGCCCTCCTGGACATAAGCCCCTCTGCTATAAATATAGCTACAAAGAACTCAAAGCTCCTTAACTCTGATGTAAAAATAATTAAAAGCGACCTACTCACCGACTATCCTCTAAGGGCAAATATAATTGTCGCCAATCTTCCATACGTCGACGAATCCTGGGACTTCTTATCACCAGAGTTATTACATGAACCATCACTTGCTTTATATGCCGAGAAGCATGGATTAGATCTAATATTTAGACTGCTTGATCAGTCCGAAAACCATCTTCATGATTCCGGTTATATCGTCCTAGAGGCCGAACCTATGCAACACAATAAGATAGTTAACTACGCGAAAAAATATAAATTACTAAAATATAAGTCAGACGACTACTGTCTAGTACTACAAAAAATCTAAATTCCTAGTGCTACGCTAAAGCCTAGAAGGCTCAAAACAATCGGAAGTACAACAATTATGCCAAACGCAAACAGTAGAGGCATTATGATATCGTTACCTCTTATTTTTTGATTATGGTGGTATGAGTCATAGGCCTTCATAGCCACAAAGCCTATACATAGTACCGTGAGTGCAAATCTAGGAACCAATAAGCCAACAGACCCAAACAAAGGATAAGCTACAGTCCAGTGATATGCGAGCCAGCCCATTTCTGCCAATACAAGTCCCCAAACCTGACTCATGAATAATACATGAGTTTCTTCAGTATAAGACGCTAGAGCATGCCTAGCGGTAGAATATCCGATTAACCACATAGACACTACCGCCAACGAGGCAGGCATCGCGTATGAATACATATATAATGCAGCGGTACCTGTGAATAGTGCGATTCCAGCCTGGGCCACAACAAAGGATCTTTTCGACCTAGGCTTTATATAGAGTAGCCAGCCTATATATAGCAACATCAACATAACAGCTACTGCTACTTCGGCAGTAGTTGGACTACCGCTATATATTGTATACAAGAACACAGCCAAGCTAACGCTCACTATAAAGTCAACTAAATTACTTTGTATATTCACAAACCAATATCGCGGTCGAACACCAAAAACACGCCACTTACTCAAAAGCACCAAGCCTATAGCGGGCCAAGGAGATTGAGTGGCGCGAACCAGAAGAACGATTGATATAGCTAGAGCTACATTCAACAATATGTACACAACTTCACTTAGAAAAGATTTTTTTCGAACGTTTTTTAGAAATTCCATATTTAACCAATTATATCATGCATAGTTAGTTGTTGTTAGCAGAGGCAATATCTGGTCCGACGACTAATATAAAACTACTGGCACTACCAGACAGGCTGTCTGGTATATCAACACTCACTTTAGCTGATGGGTATAGTTCTTTTAATTTGTCTAATGTGAGTACCTTGGTAGTGTCGAGTATGTATATTGTTGAAACATTAGCATCATCGCTTGGTGCGTTACCAATGTCCGCGATCTTCAACTTTGCGGCCTCTATCTTCTCGGCAGCGAGCTGGGCAGCGCCTGAAACGTTCGAACCATTCAAAACAATTACATCAGCAGATTCTAAAACGAGCGGATCACTAGATAGTTTCTTATTCAGATATTGTTGGATCTCGCCGTAGTCAAAGATTCCCGCGCTAGGCATAACAACGCTTGCGCCGTTATAAATTCTAGATGTCACTACTCTATTTTCTTCGTCAAACAGACTAATCGTCTTGATACTTTCGGTCTTTAGGTCTTGCGCAATCGACATGATCGTACGAATCTCTTTTACTTCAATATTTGTCCTCAAGTTCTTGCCAAGTGCATCTATAAGACTCGTAACTTTACCGAGGTTCGTTAAAGTTCCAGTCGAGGCGGCCTTGTCTTTTAGAGCAATTATAATTTTCTGCTGATTCTTTTCACGATCAAAATTAGAATTGCCTAGACCATAAGTTGGCCTTACGTCTCCCCTAGCCATAGCCAAGTACAATGCATGTTCGCCGTCCAGATGATGCACGCCGTTATCATATTTAACTAAGTAGCAGGTGTAGTTACATCTCCAGTCAAAATTCCTGTCATACACACCAGGGTCACCATTACTTCCCTGTATATCAACATCTATGCCATCGACCGCATCAACGCCGTCTTTTATCACCGTGTTGTTTACATGAACCCCGTATTGAATATCGAGACCGAAGATGGCACCAACAAATTCCTGAGTCTTAGTGAGCCTCTCTTGTTCCGCCTCACTAGAAGTATAATCTTCGTTTACACAATTAAAATACTCGTTAATCTTGCCAGAATATCCGCTATTGCAGGCCATTCCATATTCGACATACAAATCTCTAGGTATACTAAACATATATACATTCTTTTTGTTCTGGTCTACGCTCACCACCATCATCGAGTCGGTCAAAAAGGCCCCGCCGTGACCAGGGTCATCCTCGGATGTTCCAAGTAACAAGAAGTTACTGCGACCGTTAGCATCCTGCTTTAGGGGTTGATTGTTAATAATGTCGAATATATTACCCTTGAATATACTTCCCCCAGCCATAATAAATTTATAGCCCATGTATCCGCCTACAGCAAGACCAGCTATTAATATGAAAATAAAGAAGAGCTTAAAGAATCTTTTAAACTTTCCGACTGGGCGTTTTACTTTTACACCTAAGGATTTTCTTTCTGTACGAACTCTGTTAGAAGAAGGCTGGCCCTCATCGATCTCTCTCAAAGACTCATCTATATCTATACGGCCGATACTTTTTTCAATCCTTGGAACTCCAACAGGAGTAGCCGATTCAAAGTTAGTATGTAAAGACCTATCTATCGACCTAGTGCTCGAATCAGCACCTTTTTGATGCTGATCGCCCAGGTGACTGCCAGATTTTCGCGGTATAAAACCGTCGACTGTTGATCTTTTTTTATTCATAAATACTCGTGCTATTATACCTAATTTTTGGTTAGTTTAAAACCTTAAACTGCTATCGTTTATGTATTTTTCCGTGTATAGTAGAAAAAGTATGAAAGTTTCCTACATCGACAGGCACCCGATATTAAAAGATATGATAAATATATCTATATTCGTTGTATTAGTTCTTATAGGCACTCTACTCATAAATACATTCATCTTTAGAAGCTTTAGCGTAATAGGACCAAGCATGGAGACTACACTATACACAAACGATAGACTAGTAGTCGATCGCCTTCCAGTAACGTGGGCACACCTACAAAATAAGTCTTACATACCAGAGCGTGGGCAAATAATTGTGTTTAAAAACCCGCTATTCAGCGCCACGATGAACGACGAATATATAGTAAAACGAGTCATTGCATTTTCCGGAGAGAGAGTGCTACTAAAAGATGGACAATATACTGTATTTAACAAAGAAAACCCAAATGGTTTCAATCCAGATGACAAAAATCACGGCGAACCCGGAGTGCCGACATCTGGTGCAGTAGACGAAATAGTACCAGATGGAGAACTATTCGTATCTGGCGACCACAGACAGGCCAGCTATTCTCTTGATTCACGCAATGGCCTAGGAACTATCCCTCTATATGACGTTATAGGACCAGTCAGCCTGAGGCTTTATCCGTTCGACAAAATCCGAACGTTTTAAGTAGTTCCTTTATGAGCAAAAGAAGTCGTCTTTGGTTCTTTGACGAGATAAAGAACGAATTATTTATCTAAAATAGTTTTAATTCTTTCGAATTCTTTTTCGTCTTTAAAACGTATTATGATCTGGCCAGAGCCACGATTACTCGATTTGATACGAATGTCTGTATTAAATCTCTTCGACAACTGTTCTACTTGCTTTACGTATGTAGGCTGATTATTGTTTGTATCATTCTTAGGAGCAACAGCGTTGGCATCGGTCTTCAACTGAGATATATAATTTTCTGTTTGACGAGAAGTCCAGCCTTCACCGATAATCTTCGGTACAATTTTTTCTATCAATTTAGTGTCTAATCCGATTAATGGCCTGACTTGTCCTTCAGTAACTTTTCCTTCGGAAAGGGCAATAATAGCCACTTTGGGGAGCTTCAGGAGTCGAATAGTGTTACTGACTGCACTGACCGATCGCTTGCCTACGCGCTTCCCTATCTGCTCTAGTGTTAAATTAAACTGATCTCTAAGTTTAAGGTAGGCGGTAGCGGTCTCGATAATATTTAGATCTTGTCTTTGAATATTTTCAATTAGCGAGAGTTCCAACTTGTGCTGACCACTTAGAGTCCTGACTAGAGCTGGTATTTTAGTCAGATTAGCCATCTTAGAAGCTCTGTATCGACGCTCACCCGCCACTATCTGATATCCGCCACTCTTTGGTGTAACGACGATTGGCTGAAGTATGCCGTGCTCTCTGACTGACTCCGCTAGGTCTTCTAGACTAGCTTCGTCAAAATAATGACGCGGTTGCTCAGGGTCTGCGATTATCTCGCTAATCTTTATCTGACGCAATTCACTTATCTGCTCGTCTTGGCTAGCGGTTGGATCAAAAGATTCATCCAAAAGCTCAATTGGTATTAAAGATTCAAACCCTCTTCCGAGACCCTTCTTAGATGCTGACACGGTCGATAACCTCCTTGGCTAGATTCTTGTACGCTCTGGCGCCTTTTGAAAATTTATCATAATCGCCAACAGGCAAACCATGGCTTGGTGCTTCAGCGAGTCGAATATTACGTGGAATAGTTGATTTGAAGACCTTACCTGGAAAATGTTTCTTTATTTCGTCATGAACCTGGCCACTTAGAGTAGTTCGAGAATCTACCATAGTAGGTAGTACACCGAGTAATTCAAGTGCTGGATTCATAGCTTTTCGGACTAGCTTCATAGTCTCTAGCAACTGCCCCAGACCTTCTAGTGCGTAAAATTCCACCTGAACCGGCAGCAGCACGTAGTTGGCGGCGATTAATCCGTTAACCGTAAGTAGACTTAGGCTCGGTGGACTGTCAATCAGAATCATATCGTAGTCGCTCGAAACGGTCTCTATCGCAACCTTCAATTTAGAAAATTTCTTCTCTGCTTGGGCTAATTGGACTTCCGTGTTCGCCAATATAGGCGTAGCCGGTGCAACATGAAGGTTTTTGTATTTCGTCTCTTGTATGACCTGCTTTAAGGTAGCCTTTCCCAGGACAACGTCTGCCATCGTATATTCGAGCGCTTGTTTGTCTATACCTATACCGCTTGATGCATTACCTTGAGGATCAAAATCTATAAGCAAGGTTCTTTTACCTAATTTAGAAAGATAATACGCCAGATTTACAGCTGTCGTTGTCTTGCCTACCCCGCCTTTTTGATTTGTCACTGAAATTACAATAGCCACGTGTTAGTTTCCCTCATCTCTTTTGCCTCATTATACCATGAGCATATATAAAAATCTCCGCGCTAGGCGGAGATTTTTATATTATTTGATAGAAGTAATTTCTATCTTCGAGTACTTCTGGCGATGGCCATTTTCCTTGTGAACGCGCTTTTTAGATTTGTAGCGAATAATACGAAGTTTCTCGCCTTTCACTAGGTCTTCTATAACCTTAGCTTTTACCTTCACATCTTTGACGGTTGGCGTTCCGATAGCGACATTTTCGCCGTCGATGACCAACAGTGCGTCTAGAGTGAGCTCTTTAGTTCCTTCCGGGAGGAGGTCCACCAGGAGGGTCTCTTTTTCGGTAACAATAAATTGTTTGCCACCGATCTTAACGACTGCTTTTGACATTATGATTCCTTTTATTTATTAATCAGTTTTCAATTGTAACAGATGTAGGAGTGTGAAGCAATAGCCTGGGGCGCTATTAGAATCTAGCCACTGGCTATTAGATAAATTTAACTGCTATATTCCAATAGCTATCTTCCACTTGCTAACTTAGATTTGTCCGCCGCCGACTGAAACTATAATCGCCACTATGGCCACGCCAGACCCTACTAGCTTGTAAGCACCGTGGTGTACCTTCCAGCTCTTTCTCATTTTCTTAGGCAACAGATATCTATAATGATGAGTTACGGCGGCTACGGCGGCTACAACGGTCAGTATCGCCAAAGTACCCAGTGTTGCCGGGTTCATGGACTGCAAGGCACTACCAAAGTACGATATAGGACTACCCACCCCACTATTAACTGCACCTAATTGATAAGATGCTGGCTTTTTAGTACTACCTCCAGTTACTCCTAGGGTTTTTGTGGCAGGAAGACCATAAAAAGCAACCACCAGAGTAGTGTTCTTACCCTCTAGGGTTCCGTCCGCTACTGCAAAACCAACCTGTGTGTACTTATCGTTAAGAACATTAGCCCTATGTGTAGGTGAAGCCATCCAGGCCGCTATTGTAGTGGCATCGTCTGGAAAGTTTTTAGCTAGATTCTCGCCAGCTACATCATAGACATAACCCTGTTTGGCTAACCAGCTCCACGGAGTAACTCCAGTTGGAGATTCGTGTGCCCAATAATTGTTCGCGAACATATCGGATGCCTTATCAAAAGCAGCTTGGTTTAAAGTGTCCGAGATTTCTAATTTTTCAAGTCCAGATTTAGCTCTTTCGCTATTAGTACCCTCGAGTAACCCGCTGACAGTAACGTTTGATTCACGACCTAATATTTCTAGTCTACCGGTCGTCGCGAGATTATAACCTAGCTGTACAACAATAATTAGTATAAAGACCGACAACAGGCCAGTCCAACGAATAAGATGCGGCCGATATTGATTTCCCTTATGGGGTACAAATATATGTTTCGCATGATGGCGAATAGTTTTGTGTAGTGGTGTTTTCTTTTTTTGTTTTACTGCTGTCACAATACGCATATTATATCACTTATGTTTTAAAAAGTCCCCCGGATAGCTCCAGAGGACTTTTTTGTACTTATTTATGTGTTATATTTTTACTGTTCTTCGCTTCGACGTCGCCATGCAGCGATTAACGACCAAAGTAGTCCGAGGGCTGCGAGCACAGCCAAGTACCAGTACCATGCTAGTCCAAATAGGTCGCCAGTATCTGCCTGGTCATCAGTAGCACCGGCTACGTCAGTATCACCATTGTTGGTATCTGTTGCAGCAGGTGTAGTTGTTGTCTCACCTAGGACCTGGCCGTTATCTGCGACCTGAGCTGGGATGAATGCAAGAGGAACATTCGGTGTTGCGGTAACAGCGGCAGGACTGGAAGTTGGAGTCGCTTCAACTAGCACATTAGCCGTCGTAGAAGTTTCATTTCCGTAATCATCAGTCGATACAATCGTAATTGTGTGAGCGCCAACTGTTTGCGTTGGTAGTGTGTAAGTCCAGTCGTATGTACCACTTCCGTTTACGATAGGACTAACTGTTGCAGTATCACCATCTACGGCAACGGTATCCGTTGCTCCATCCGTAGTACCTGTGATAGTTGGAGTCAAGTCGGTTCCTGTATATCCAATCGCGGTTAGAATTGGGGCGGTATTATCTACAGTGATAAATACAGAATCACTAACGGCTGGATTACCAGCAGCATCTACACCATCAAGCGTTATTTCGTATATACCACTTATTAAACCTGTAGTATCCCAATTATAAGACGTAAAACTTACACCACCATTTATCGCTAAACCTTCTACTGAAATGGTGTAGCTAACTACATCACCACTATTACCAGTGATAGCGACCAGGGAGTTGTTTCCGACTGTTATTCCGTCAAGCGCGTCGGTTATATCAACTACAGGAGGAGTCTTGTCATAATTTACGACAAAAGTACTAGTGAATGGCGAACAATTTCCCGCTGCGTCACAAGCACTAAAGGCGAAATTATGCGTACCCTCACCTTGAGTGAAGTTATCAGTATAGACACCCAAAGTGCTCATGTGGCCGGTCGCGCTCAAATCAGATGGATTCCATACTACACTATTAAAGCCGTTTGAGTACTTTAATTGGTAGCGAACAACACCTTCAGCTAGTGGATTCATCAAGTTAACAGTGAAATACTGAGTAGTGATATAACCATTGGTTACAATGTTACCGTTTGAATCTTTCATAATAAAGCTAGGTACGGTTGGTAGCGTCTTGTCGATAGTAAAGCTCTTAACGACGTCTATGCTACGATTACCGGTGATAGAACCACCACCCGCAGTATCACGTGCAGCCAAAGTTACAGTATAGTCACCGTCAAGTGTCGCAGCGTATAGGGGTGCATTGGATATACCAGTGCTTAGAACTGTGTTGCTAAAAACCACCAAACCATTTCGCTTGACCTGTACCCAATAGTGACGAAGGTTAGCGTCAGTTACTGTACCAAGAACTTCTACATCAGTGTTGAATAGTGAGCCGGTTGGATTTGTAATCGCAACAACTGGTGCTGTGTTATCTACAACCACCTTCCACAATGGGCTTGTCGACTGGTTACCAAGTGCATCTACAGCTGTAACTTTCCACCAAAATGTTGCATCTGCCACATTTGTTGCAGTTTTACTTGTTACTGATGCAGGGAATTCTTCAGTCCAGCGATGACTTGTCATTGCTTCATCGTTATAGCTTTGGTAGATATACTTTGCAACATCTGAACTAGTGCTGTTCCAGGCTTGTGTCAAACTCGCGCCCTTCATGACGGCACCGTACAATGGGGCTACTAGGCTAATATTTGGTGCTTCTGTATCTACATAAATCGGACGCTGTTGGGTATTTTGTACATTTCCTGCTTTATCATAAGCTGCGGAATGAACTCGGTAACCGTAAGGGCCTTCATTATGAGGAAGTGTTATTGAAAGTTGATAATTTCCACCTGCATCAACACTTACGTCTTCATCTACAAGATACCCGCCAAAGGTGCCGCTAGAAGTGTACTTTGTTACCCACACATGTGCGTAGTCAATACCACTCGTTGCATCAACTGCTTTACCAGTAATAGTAAAGGTGCCCGGTTGTGTTGAATTTGCTAATGGGGATGTAATTGTGTTCGTTGGGCGTGTGTTATCGAATATTACTTGAGTACTGATAGTTTTATTATTGCCCGATACGTCAGTAGCGCCACCGCGTAGGTAGTATGTTCCATCGGCAAAGATATTTGTGTCGATCGTACAGTTAAGCGTGTGTGTAGGTACATTGAGTGAACTTGCTGTACCACACGTACCAAGATTTCCTGAATTGAACCGGTCTTTAATGTTAACTGTTACAGTATTAAGAAGGTCGTTGTCATTTGCCTGGAATTGTACATTCAAATTACCCTTAAAAGCCTGGCCATTAGTTGTAGGATTGAAAAAACTTACAGCTGGGCGCTGAGTGTCTGGAGTGAGTGGCTCGAAATTATATACTGTACCTTTTATATTAACAGCGTCGAAACCACCGCTAAAGTTACTCCATGGTGATCCACCGCTATTTTGACCCACGACAATCTGCACCCCACTAACCGTTCCATCACCAGAGATGATAGCATTAGAATCTAGACCAGTAATCGTCGTCCATGGCACAAAGTCGTCAAATGCACGTACGACAACCGTATCAGCGCTGTCTTTGAGGTCTTTAGTCGACCACCACTTTCCATTTAGGGTATCCCATGTCTGCCATTGGCCTGTTGTTGTATTATCTCCGCTATAGGTTGGCTCATAGACAAGTGTTGTCCACTTACTATTCACAATTGCGTTTATATTAATTGCTGGGGCAACTTTTGTGCCAGCATCACGATTAGTAACATATGTAGAGTATTTTAACTGCGAAAGTGTATTTAATTTGTCTCCAGATGTACTTGGATTGTAGACAATCATCTTCTTTCCCAAAGGACTATTTATATTGTAACTACCGTTACCAAGAGAGCCAACACCAGAAGGTCCAACCACAAACGAACCCGAAACAGTGCTTGTATCTTGATTTCTAATAGCCCAGCCATTCATTGCTGAAGAGTTTACTACTGCTCCATCTACCGCATTTGCCCTTTCAGACAAAAACAACGGCCCTAAAGCCGTCAATGAACTCAATGCGATTACGAAAACCAACGTAAAGTTAGTCGTACGCTTAAAAATTTTACCCCCAAAAAACCCCATCTGATCCCCGCTTTCTATGTATCACACTGCTCTCGCACAATATGATACTTATATTATTTACAAAATTACAAACTTCTCGCATTTGTATTTTTCTTCACTTTAGCACCATCAATGGCCCATAGCAACTGTTTATATATTTTACAAATTTAATTCTCAGAAATATATAAAGGCAATTTTACCATTATATATTCGCTACGCATCCGATAGCATCTTCACATAAGCAGTATCCTAAACTGTAAAAAAATATCAAATAATATAAAGTGACACTTATCACAATAGTAGATTCTAGATATTATTAATTACGTAGACCTTTATACAACATTTTTGTAAAAATGCTAATTATTTTCTACCTTGTATCGAATCAATATCCTCGTGATCCAATCCATAAAAGTGTGCGATCTCATGCCACAGGGTCCGTTTGATCTGCTCAAATAGCTCTTCTGGGGAACGGCTAACCGCCAAGATGGCATGTTTAAACAACGTAATCTTATCTGGCAGCACAAAAGTATAGCCCGCTCCCCGCTTTGTCATAGGTATACCTTCATACAACCCCAATAACAAACCGCCCGGATGAATATTTGCCTTCTTGCGCTGGTGCTCATCTGGTTCATCGGCATAAACAATAGCTACGTTATTTAGACCCCGGATATATTTCTGAGGTAACTCATCCATAGCCCGACTAATCAGATTATCAAATTCTTCGTCGGTTAAATACATACACCTATTATACTTTTATTTATCAAATTAAATACGACAGATGTTACTCTGTCGTATTTAAGTTTTGAATATCTTACTATTCTTCTTTTTGTACTAGCGGTACTATGCTGTATAGCGCTGCTAGACCGACAAGAACATAAACCGTTCTTGCTAGAGCTGACCCTGCCCCAAAGAGTGAATCAACCAGGTTATAGTCGAATAGTCCGACTAGTCCCCAGTTAAGACCTCCAATAATTACTAGTACTAATGCTGTTGTGCTTAATGCTTTCACTACATCCTCCTTTATTGGTTGCACTTATGATTATACAGCTTTAAGTCAAATATAAGAATTATTTTTCAGCAAAATTAAACCACTCGGGGTCGTTTTGAATATCCTCCTCGACTTTATTCCAAAAAGCCTCTAGGCTACCTTCATCAATATCTTGAGACAGATCTAAGTCTTGGTGAACTCGATGATTTTCATCGATTTCATCCCTATCAGATTTAGGGTCGATTGGTTGAAATTGGATATATTTTAATTCTGGCATGTTTGTTTTTTAACTTTGTACTTCTACATTAGCACAAAATTAATATTTTGTCAATCTAAGCTTTTTCAAGCGAAAGCATAAGGGCCTCGCCTTCCACCTTCGACTCCTCGTTGTGGGAGTATTCGGCATCACTTATTTCGACAGTTAGAGTTTCGCGCATTATCTCGTCACGGTGCTCATCAATTGCACGTTTTAGCTCATCGGCTTCAGCCACAAGACTAAGTTTTATCCTATCATCCACGTTAAGTCCGGCTGATTTACGGGCGTTCTGGACCATACGGATAACTTCTCGCATCAAACCTTCACGCTTCAACTCTAGAGTAAGCTCAAGATCTAGCGTTAGTTCATCTCCGACAATAACCTTCTTCACATTAAGCTCTTCAGTTAAAATCGATTCAAAATCAACAAATTCACCCAGCTTTGGAACAGTCATAGTCGCCAGTGGTTGACGAACTTTAACGCCAGACTTGGCACGGATACTAAGCCCTTGATTCACATACTCACGCACCAATTCCATGTCGTTCATAACTAACTCATCTACATTGTAGTTCGTTGGCCAGTCTAGTAAGTGGACTGATTCGTTTCCGCCACCAAGCTTTTGGTACAACTCTTCGGCTAGGAACGGCGTAAATGGCGCCAATATAACTGAAAGTTTCAGAAGCACGTAATGAAGCGTCCTGTAGGCGTCGGCCTTATCTCCATCATCACCACTCTTCCAGAAACGTCGGCGACTTCGTCTGACATACCAGTTTGAGGCATCCTCAATAAATGGCAATATCGGACTGAGAGCATCTGGAATATTGTAACCATCCATGTTTTCAGATACTTGTTTATTCAACTGATGAAGTCTAGAAATTATCCACTTATCGAGCGGATTAGCCACATCGACAGGTGCTAATGTAAACGCCTGGCTGGAATCAAACTCCCAATTATCAACTTCCGCGTACATCGTAAAGAAGTCGTACATATTCCAGATCATTGTGAGCTTTCTGGCAATATCCCCGACATCCTTGTCGAGAAGTGCAAAATCTTCACCATTAAGTAGCGGTGACTGTAGTAGCAAAAAGCGCAAACTATCGGCGCTGAATTTGTCCATCAGCTCATTTGGATCGGTGAAGTTACCGTAACTCTTACTCATTTTGCGACCGTCATTTCCAGCAACATTTCCAGTTACAATTACATTCTTGAACGAATTCTCACCAAACAAAGCCACGCTCATAGCGTGCATATAGTAAAACCAAGCCCTTACCTGGCCGATATATTCAACGATGAAGTCACCTGGAAAATTAGCCTCAAACTTCTCTTTGTTCTCAAACGGATAATGGAACTGAGCAAACGGCATACTGCCGGCTTCGAACCAACTATCCATAACTTTGTCGATGCGCGTATATTCTTCACCGTCGATGACGAACTTCACGTCATCTATCCATGGACGATGATAATCTTCGAGTTCGACACCACTTAGCTCCTTAAGCTCCGCATAGCTGCCTACTACCTTTACTTTGCCGCTTTCCGTTTTCCAAACAGGCATCGCCGTCGCCCAGAATCGATCACGAGATATATTCCAATCCGGCGCCTGCTCAACAGTCTTTTCAAAACGACCGTGTTTCACGTGTCCAGGGAACCAGTTTATATCACCGTTTTGTTCAAGCATTTTCTCGCGTTGACCTTCGATGTCCATAAACCAACTTGGATGAGCTCGGTACATAAGACGCGTGCCACATCGATGACAGTGTGGGTATGAGTGACGTATATAATCTATCTTCCATACAACACCGCGCTCATGAAGAGCCTTTGCGATTGTTTTATTAATCGTCCAAACATTCTCACCAACCCATTCTGTCTCGGTGTATTCGCCATTTTCGTCGATAACGTGCACGACAGGTATTTTCTTTTCGCGTGCCAAAGCAAAGTCTTCTTCGCCGTATGCTGGCGCAAGGTGAACAATTCCTGTACCCGATTCGGTAGTAACGTAATCAGCAGCCCAAATCTTGTGTGCATTTTCGCCCCTATCTTCAAATAGTGGCTCGTATGACTTACCAATCAACTCAGAACCCTTAATCTCGCGAAGAACCTCGTACTCAAGTGGCTGATGTTTTTCATCAGTCATCACTGTAGCTACCAGATCTTTTGCCAAGATAAGCTTGTCATCTCCAAATTTAATTTCGACATATTCCACATCAGTATTTACCGCTAAAGCTGTATTTGCTGGAAGTGTCCAGGGAGTTGTCGTCCATGCTAGTAAATATGCGTCCTCGCCTACTAACTTAAATTTAGTATAGACACTCGGATCAGTCACATCCTGATAAGCACCAGAATCCATCGTTACCTCTGCTTTTGATAGCGGCGTGGCGTCAAGCGTACAATACATCAGTACCTTCTCACCTTCGTAGATTTTGTCTTTTTCGTACAAAGTCTTAAACGCCCACCAAACACTTTCCATGTAATCTTTGTCCATGGTTTTATAAGCGCCCTTGAAATCAACCCATCGTCCGATACGATCGACTGTATCCTCCCAGGCGCTACTTGTCTCGAGCATATTGTCACGAGTTGCTAAGATATACTTTTCGATACCGTATTCAATTACTTCTTGTCGAGAGTTGATGCCCAGTTTCTTCTCCGTATAGCGCTCTGCGGGTAGGCCGTGAGCATCCCAACCCCAAACACGCTCGACCCTGCGACCTTTCATGGTCTGATAGCGAGGCACAGCATCTTTTACGATGGAACTAAGGAGGGTTCCGTGATGTGGTACACCGCTAATAAACGGTGGACCGTCATAGAAAACATATGAATTGTCAGCTGAGCGATTTTCTATAGACTTTTCGAAAGTCTTATTTGTCTTCCAATATTGAACTAAGTCTTTTTCGTATTCTAGTGCTCGTCTGCGACTGTTTGCTTTAAATTTCATATTTCTTCTCCATCCTTTTTCATATCTATTACTGGAACCTTATTTGCGAATAAATGCTCTGAACCTTCAACTGTTGAAAATCCGTATTTTCTGTAAAATGCCTGCGCTCGATCGTTATATTCTACAACCTCGAGTGTTACTGGATTTTTGACGTCGAACCAAGACATCAACTCATCCATTAGTCGTTTCGCCACGCCCTTACCATGATACGGTGTATCGACATATATTGCCTCCAAATGCTGCACATTATCCAATTTTGAACCGTGCACAATACCGACTATTGCGTTGCCTACCTTTGCAACACGCTCGAAATGCCTAGGGTCACCAGATATTCGATCAAATCTTTCATTCGAGACCCTTAGTGAATCGTCAGTCAACCAGCCCTCTGTACGCTCTTTTAGCCACTCTTTCGTAATTCCTTTTTTCTCGTTCTCGTATGTCTCACGCCAAACACGACCATGCATATTTCGCATCTCAAAAACATCGTCTTTTTTTGGAGGCACTATATCTATATCATCAAGTTTAAACATATTCACGAAAACCTTTCTTAAAATTAAAAATCACTTCTTCTAGACGCCAGAGTCCTTATCGGACGGTTCCATCTGGCTTCCAAAAGAAGTGATTCTTTTTGGCTCTTAATTGCTTGGTCTTATCGCGCCAATCTCGTCGGTTCTAATCTTACAGTTATGTAATTTCTTCCGAACAACTTCGTGATTGATAGTCACTCATCCGCACATGCGAAGCGTCAATATAATTTTACTCTATAAGGTGTTATATTGCAAAACTAAGAATAGTAACTAACTTCACTGATAGTCGGCAGAGGCAGACCCCGCCAGGTATTTTGCATAACACCACTATCGGCGATAGCGATAACTGTTGGATATTCAACTATATCGTAAGCCCTGCAGAACATTTCACCCTGCAAATCATCAGGATCCTTAGTTTCCAACTTTCGCCCAGTTTGACGTTCGAAATCTGTCAAAAAAGTAAGAACGTCCCGAGCGTAGTCGGTATTGTCTTTAAAAACAACCACCACCTTCATGATCTATGCCTCTTGTCGACTCTTACGTTTTTGCTCAAGAATCTTAACGAAATCATCGAGTGTCTTAAATTCATGGTATACGCTAGCAAAACGAACGTAAGCAACTTCGTTCCTAGAAGCAAGCTCATCTAGTACTTTGTCGCCAATTTGCTTCGAAGTAATCTCGCTATCACCAATAGTATATAGAGCGTCTTCTATGACGCTAATCATCTCTTCCACTTCAACTTCAGATGAGAAAAACTTACCAACCGAACGTTTGATAGCTGTTGCTAGTTTTTCGCGGTCAAATAATTCGCGTTTTCCATCTTTTTTTATGACCGCTAGGTTTGGTTTTTCAATTCTTTCATATGTTGTAAATCTCACACCATCTGGTGATTCACGACGACGGCGGATAGTAACTCCGTCACCTACTTCACGGGATTCAATAACTCGGCTATCACCGATATTTAACTGTGCCATAGTCTAAGCTTCCTTGTCGTTTGATTTCTTGTTCTTCTTGCGACGTCGCAAAAATGCTGGCGTATCAGACTCGTCTTCTTTATCGTCGGGCTGATTCCATATGTCATTTGTTTCTTCTGAGTTGAACTCGGCGTGAGAATCAGCTTGGTCTAGGTTAAGATCGATATCATTAACGTTTGCGTCACTAAAGATTGGCTGTTCTACTGCAGCGACCTGCTCTTCTTGGTGGAAATATGCTGAGTCAAAGCCTGTAGCAATAACAGTAATGATTAGCTCGTCTTCAAGGTCTGGCTTCAAGGTCGCGCCAAAGATAATGTTGGCATCCGGAGAAACCGCACTTGTAATGATCTCGGCAGCTTCTTGGATCTCGCTCATACTCATGTCATAACCACCGGTCACGTTGAATAGTACGCCCTTGGCTCCATCGATAGAAACCTCGATAAGTGGTGATTCGATTGCCTGTTGAGCAGCTTGTGCGGCACGGTTATCACCGCTTGCGCGTCCGATTCCCATAAGGGCCGAGCCGGCGTTACTCATGATTGCTTTAACGTCAGCAAAGTCTAGGTTAATCAAACCGTGTTCGGTAATAAGTTCAGAGATACCCTGTACACCCTGACGCAGGACGTCATCGGCTATCTTGAATGTTTCAAGAAGAGGGGTGCGTCGGTCGATAGTTTGAAGAAGTCGATCATTCGGAATAGTGATCAGCGTATCAACGCTTCTTCCAAGCTGGGCAATTGCCCATTCGGCATTTTGACGACGCTTTTCGCCTTCAAAACTAAACGGCTTTGTAGCTACACCAACGACTAATATACCAAGTTCTCTGGCAATTTCAGCTACTACGTAACCAGCACCGCTTCCAGTACCGCCACCTGCACCAATAGTTACAAAAATCATATCTGCGCCTTCAATTGCTTCACGGATAGCATCACGTGATTCATTTGCAGCCGACTCGCCTACGCTAGGATTTGCACCAGCGCCAAGACCACCGGTCACAGAATGACCCAAATGTATTTTCAAATCAGCTTTTGAATTATGAAGAGCTTGAGCATCTGTGTTCATTGCAATAAATTGAACACCAGTTAGACCGGCTTCTTTCATGCGATTTACTGCCGAACCTCCGGCACCGCCGACTCCTACTACTTTAATACTAGCGAAAGTCTGTATATCAGTTGGTATTACTTCTGGCATTATCTGTTATCTCCCAATGTTGTATTCAATAGTTAGTATAACACTTCTCCAAACAAAAATACTATGCCTTGAAACGATTAATAAATTTATTCATGAGGCCGCCGGTCTTCTGCAATGAATCCGACATTTTGTTCTTCGAGGTTTTATTGATGTTTTTCGATTCAGAATCTATTAGCATTAGTCCGACTACTGTCGCAAATTCTGGTTGCTTAATATTATCGACAACTCCACCATACCCACTTGTTTTTCCAACCCTAGCGGCAAGTCCAAGCGCATGTTTTGCGTATTCTGCTATGTCTTTAAGGTTTGCAGTTCCTCCGGTTATAACTACACCGCCAGGTAATTTTCCGGCCCTGCCTGCGCGCTTAAACTCGTGCTGAACGGCTTCAAATATCTCTTCCAGGCGAGCTTCGACAATCTCATCAATTTCATTAGTCTGAAAACTTAATATTTCATCATCGTGCTTTAAGCTAACGCCAGAATTTTGGTGTCGGTTAATGGCCGTCGCATGCTCAACTTTAACTTTTTCGGCTATCTCTGGGTCAGTCTTAAGTCCGATAGCAAGGTCGTTTGTTATATTGATACCGCCATAAGGTAATACGGCTGCATATTGCAAATCACCTTCTTCGTAGATTGCGATATTTGTCGTAGCGCCACCTATGTCAATAAGGGCTACACCATTTTCTATCTGCTGTTCGGTCAAAACTGCTTTTGCAGCCGCAATACCCGATACTACAATTCCCTTTGGTATGACTTTGGCTGTCTCGGCAGACTTCTGAAGATTTGCTAGGTGCGGAACAAGAGCTGACACAACGTGAGCACTAACTTCGAGCCTAGTTCCGGTCATACCGATTGGATCTTTGATATTATCTTGACCATCAAGTCGGTATACATGAGGAACAACATCTAATATTTCTCGGTTGGCAGGCACTTTACCTGTAGTGGCTACTTCTTCTATCCTCTGAAGATCATCATACGAAATAGTATGGTCTGCCGATCCAACGGCAATCATGCCATCAGCATTACTGCACACGATATGCGTACCGTTGATACTAATAGTCGCTTCATTTACCTGATAACCACTCATTCGCTCTGCTTCGCCCAGGGCGTCGTCTATAGCCTGCGCTGGACCATTTAGATTAACTACCGTACCTTTGCGCATACCAGTATTTGGCGCGCTACCTGAACCTACTATTGTTAAACCGCCAGTACTGGAATCAACGTGGGCGACCAAACATCTAACTGTCGTTGTACCTACGTCAATACCTACGGCATATCGAGAATTTTCTTGCATGTTATTAGTATATAGCTTATGGCAATAGTTGCAAAGTGTTAGTTTGTATTTAAAGCAGAGTTAAGATTTCGACACCATCGTCAGTGACTAGTAAAGTGTGTTCAAAATGAGCCGATAAACTGCCGTCACGAGTACTGATAGTCCAGCCGTCGTCGTCAGTTTTTATTCTTTCACCGCCAAGAGTGGCCATTGGTTCAATGGCGATTGTATCACCAGCACTTAGCAAAACACCGCTACCTTTTTTACCCCAGTTTGGAACTTCAGGCGCCTGGTGCATCTCGTGTCCAACCCCATGACCAACTAGCTCGCGTACGATGCCGAGCTTACCGTCGATTAAGACTTTTTCAACTGCTGCACCAATATCACCCGTATGAGTTCCCTCGCCTTTTATGGCATCTATCCCGGCGAATAAGCTTCTTTCGGTCATCTTCATAAGGTGCTTTACAGCTCCAGATGGCTCGCCACCAACAACCATCGAAAACGCGCTGTCAGTTTTCATGTTTTTGTAAGCTATCACTAGATCAAAGCTAACCAAATCACCTTTTTGTAAAACATAATCGGTTGGTATACTATGCACGATTTGATCATTAACGGATATGCAGATATTTCCCGGAAAATTAACCTCGCTTGTCTTATAGGTAGCGACTGCCTCGTGAGCCTTTATCTGCTCGCCTACCCATTTATCTATCTCGAGCTCACTCATACCAGGTTGAACAAAGTTTTTTAAGTCATTTAAAATAGTAGCTAATTTTTTGCCACATTCACGCATTGCCTGTAGTTCGGCATCAGTTTTCACTCTTTGACTCATAATGCCCCTATCTCTCCAAGTTTATTCATTATATTGTCATGTATTTCACCGACACTGCCTGAGCCATCAAGATATAGAATCTTAACGCCTTTTTCTTTAAAATAATCTAATATCGGATCAGTTTCTTGCTTGTATATATCTAGTCGATTATCAATAGCTTCGGCCTGATCGTCGGCTCTTCCGCGAAGAGAAAGCCTCTTCATCAAAATACCCCTATCTACTTCAAGTACGATTACGGCGCTTATAGATCGGCCATGCTCGGGTTGAGAATCAACCAGCCACGTAGCTTGCTCTATCATGCGAGGAAAACCGTCTAAAACTACCTTTTTTATGTCACTAGCTTTTAATAACGCATCACGAACAATATTGTTAACGATAGTCGGCTCTATCAAACCGCCTTTGTGCATAATCGCAGTTAATTCGGGGTCATGTGTATCTCGAAGCAATTGCCCAGCACTCAGCCATCGCCAACCCTCGCGAGCTGCTAATATTTGACCCTGTAGACTTTTCCCAGAACCAGCAGGTCCAAAGAATATAATCATGTTGATTCTCCTATTTATTTTATTGTAACGAGTTTTTTACAAGTCTTGCTATAACCGAACCGTCAGCCGAGTTGCCAAATTGCGCCTTTACGGCACCAATAACCTGGCCCATAGCCGCCATACCTTTAGCGTCCGTATTTTTAATAGCTTCATCGATTGCTCTTTGAATATCATCTTCGCTAACCTGAGCAGGCAGGTATTCACTGAGTATTGCAGCTTCGGCTCGTTCATTTTCGGAAAGCTCAGGACGTTCGGCGCCATCATATATACCAGCGCTTTCGTTTCGTTTCTTTACTTCGCGGGCTACGATTTGTTCGATAGCCGTATCTTCCAGACCGGTGTCACGAACACCTTTGGCTACTTCTTCGTTTAGGATTGCAGCCTTTAGTCCTCTTAAAACTTCGCCACGAAAACGATTACCGCCCAAAAGAGCGGTTTTTAAATCGTTATCGATTGTCTCTTTTAGAGACATTTATCGAAGTCCTAGTCGAGTTTTATCCAGCTTGTCAGCTTTTCGCGCTTTTCGAATTATAGCCTTCTTACGACGTTCAGTCTTGCTAATTGGTTTTTCAAAACGCATAACGGCCTTAGCTTCAGCTAATACACCGCTCTGTAGAACCTTACGATTAAAACGACGAATTAAATTCTCGTTTGCTTCTCTTTCATCTTTACGTGTTACTTGTACCATATGCGCTAATTGTAACAGATAGGTCAACAAGTATCAACACTATAAGTTACATACTTAGCCCTATATTGACTTTTTATAATACTTATGCTATAATTGATACTATGACAACATTCGAATTCGAACCGACTCACCCACCTATGCCAGCGCTTGATGAGAGAACTATACAAGAATCAACTATGCGAGCAGGTAAGCCCGGACTTCAGCCAAACGGTGGATACAATAACCACGCCACTCCTGGAACTAGCCCAGATTGTACCAAAGATTCTAGAGTACTAGAACTTGAAAATAGATATAAAGTGGGAGCTAAAATACAACCGTCTGCACTATCTAGGTTAAATGATCCTTCAAGGGTTTCACCTGTAGAAAATGGAGTACTAACAGCCGAAACGTTTGCAATTCCCTCTCTCGAGGAAGATTCTGAAGACTTAACTCCAAAGAAATCAGTTGAAACATCAGAGATAGAGAAAGATGCGATAACGCCTATTACAGTTATCGGCGCTAGGGCTATAGAAGGCTCCAGAATGGGCCCAAACGACGCATCAAAGTTACGCCGAGAATACGGAATTTAAACTATAACCTATTGATTTAATGTTTGAATGTTCTTAAGAAATCCTTCGACTTTTCTAGTACCATTCCATTCATTGAGTGTCGGCTGATACCAGACATTCACAGTCTCACCGACAGATGAGTTGAATTCATGCGCTTGGTTAAAGGCGATTAAATCAATAACACTGCCCTTTTCATCTCGCAAACTATATTTTACATGCTGACCATCCGAACCCATGACGCGCCGAGCAGCAACTTTTAGATTATTAGTTCTTAGTATTGGATCTGGATTGCCGTTACCAAACGGCTCCAGGTCTTTTATTTTGTCTATCAGCTCTAAATCAACCTCATCCAGGCTGGCCTCTGCATCTTCGCGCGGCAACAACAAGTCAGACTGATTTTTATAGTCCTTAGATTTATAGAATTCATTTAAGCGAACTCGAAATTTATCGATATTCTCAGTCTTCATATTTACGCCAGCTGCTAATTTATGGCCGCCACCCTTTATGATAATATCGTCAGCCGCTCTTATGGCTTCGACCGCGCTAAAATCGCCATAACTCCTAGCCGAACCCTTAGCCAGCTCACCCATCTCCTCTAGCACAAAGGTGGGTTTTTTGTATTTTTCGAGAAGTTTAGCGGCTACGATGCCGATAATTCCGTGATTCCAGCCTACTCCGCTTACTACCAATACCGGATCGGTATCAAATTTTTCAGCCTGAATGACCGCTTCTTTCATTATCGCGTCCTGTTGAGATCGACGGTCCAAGTTCATCTCATCAAGTTTTTGAGCTAATTCTAGAGCCCTATTGGAATCACTTGTCGTCAGCATATCAAGCGCATACTGAGCAGTTTCTAGTCGTCCCGAAGCGTTCATACGCGGACCCAAAGCAAAGCCAAGTGAACGAGAATTTAAATTATGTTTATCAACCCGCGATACGGCCATCAAGGCTCGCAGTCCAGGGCGCCTCGTCTTCTTCAAAACTTCTAAGCCCCAATATACGTTAGTTCGGTTTTCATCTATCAGTGTCACGACATCACAAACCGTACCAAGAGCCACCAGATCAAGCATCCACTTCTCTGCACCAGTACTAAGCCCATCCAGCCGAGTCTGTAGGGCTTGGACTAGCTTAAAGGCAACACCAACACCGGCCAAATCAATAAATGGATAATCGTGATCAGTTCTTTTCGGGTTAATCACAGCTACTGCATCAGGATGAACATCACTAACGCTGTGATGATCAGTGACTATAACGTCTACACCTAACTCGTTTGCTCGTTCAATTTCCTTGTGACTTAAGCTGCCGCAGTCAACAGTGATAATTAAGTTAGCGCCTGTTTCTGCTATAGATTCTATGGCGTCAACCGTAAGCCCGTAACCTTCAACAAACCGATTCGGTATAAACGCCTTTACATCCTGAAAGCCAAAAGATTTAAGCGCGTCGAGCAAGACTGCCGTCGCAGTAAGACCGTCTATATCGTAATCACCGTAGATAGTAATGTTTTCTTTATTCTTTAATGCCAACTCTATGCGATCAACGGCTTTTTTCATATCTGGCAACAAAAAAGGATCATGCCTCTTGCCATAATCCGGATGTAAAAACTCTTCCATGTCACTAGCTGCTATGCCCCGGCTGGCTAGTATTTTATCAATCAAAGATGACATATCTATAGGTCTGATGCAGAACGCTTAGTACGGCCCGCGTGCTGCTGAGATTTTATTACTATACTTTGGAGTTCTTTAAAGATAGCAAATTGCTTATTTGTAGCGTAAATCTTGGTGTTGCCTTGTTTCTCACTAGTTAGGAAGCCTACCTTTTCTAGCCTTTTAAGCTCGCGCTGTATATTTCCTGGATCTTCTTTGATAAGTTTAGCGAGTCCACGAACGTGGGTCTTGAAATCAGGATACTTTGCATACACAACAACAATTTTTCGTCGCACCCGTGATGTAATAAAAACGTCTAGCATGTATTCCCTTTAGTTAATTTCCGTCTCACTTGTTGCTTTTTATTCTACACTTTTTATAGACGATTGGTCAACGCCAATTAAGCACAATTTGATTAATCTTTGCAATTGTATCTTCATGAGAAGGAATATTGTTGTCAGTATAGTAATGATCTACCCCCATAAAGTTGTCTTTAACGTCCAAAATATGCAACTCATCTGCTAATACATGCAACCTATCTACCGCCTGTACGCTGGATACCGGCGTTGCCACAACAAGCTTCTTGACCCTTATGGGCTTCATAAAATCTATTGCAACGTCTATAGACGCACCGTTATCTAGACCATCGGATACTAGTATTACCGTGTGGTCACGGAGCATTTCCTCGTTTATGAGTCCACCGTCACCTAGTAATCGATTGATCTTTTGAAAAGCTTCACGCTTTTGTTCATCTAAATAGCCATGGAATTCACTCGCATATTCCTCTATTTCACCAGTAGAAAACATTCCATTGTATGTAAACCCGCCGTCCTGGGAGACAGCGCCAAAGCTCAAGCTTTCGCCTGGGACCTGGATATCTTCCGTCAGTAGCATCATCAAGACACAGTGCAAAGAGGCTGCAATCTGCTCAGCAACAAGAACAGCGCCGTCACTAAGCGCAACTACCGCACAATTCTCGTATCGATACTTCTCCAAAAGGGCTGCAGCCAATATCTGACCGGCCTGTGATCTATTCTCAAAATACATATGCTTATTTTAGCAGTATAATGATATATATGCACTACTATGAGGTCGCTCCAACAGCCATAATTAGGCCAGGTACTGATGCCTTCACATACTCTTCAGATCTTGTGTTAGTTGTGGGCGAAATAGTCACAATACCGATTGGAAAAAAGTCCTATAACGGCGTGATAGTCAGTACTGTCGCGAGACCAAAGTTTGAGACAAAGGATATTTTAACGACAACTGGCAAAATCCTACCCGGACAAACCCTTAGGCTATGCAGCTGGGTCGCAGATTACTACCATGCACCTCTAGCCACCTGTCTTCAAATGGCCATACCCTCAGGACTTCACAAAAAACGCCGAAGCAAAGACATAAACACCGAAATACACCCTAGAGAACGAACAAATATTTTGTTCACTGCAGATCAAAAATCAGCCATCGACACTGTTAAGAATGGAGATCCGGGAACCTTCATACTGCACGGCGTAACCGGATCGGGCAAGACCGATGTCTATATAGGTTTAGCGAAAAAAACCATTAAATCAGATAGGTCGTGTCTTATTTTAGTACCAGAAATAGCTCTAACTTCTCAGATTGTATCTGAATTTTCTAATCACTTCGACAACATTCTAGTGATTCATTCGTCTTTGACTGAAGCCGAAAGGCACAATACCTGGCAGGCAATCATCGATTCCGATAAGCCACAGGTTATAATCGGTGCTAGATCAGCCTTATTCTCACCTATCAAAAAGATTGGTCTGATTGTACTAGACGAGTCTCACGAATCAAGCTACAAACAAGAACAGTCGCCTCGTTATTCAAGTCTTCGAGCGGCAACAATATTGGGTAAATTACATGCTTCTAAAGTAATATTTGGAAGTGCTACGCCAAGCATATCTGAGATGTACATGGCCAAAAAAGCGGGTCGTCCAATAATTAAAATGGATACAAGCGCGGTGAAACAAGAGGCTAGCTTGGATATTGCACTAATCGATATGACTAAGCGCAATAACTTCAAAAAACATAGATTCATCTCCGACAAACTACTGGAAGAGATAGAAAAGAACTTATCAGACAATCGACAGACTCTAATCTTTCACAATCGACGCGGAAATGCCTCTACTACTCTATGTAGCAATTGTGGCTGGACTGCTATATGTCCAAAATGCTACGTGCCGTTCACGTTACATGCGGACTCTCACCAGTTGAAGTGTCATATATGTAACACAACGGAAAAGATACCGAATCACTGCCCCGAGTGCCAAAATGCCGACATCATATTCAAAGGTTACGGCACGAAATTAATTGAATCAGAAATCAAAAAAATATTCCCAGACGCAAATGTTGCCAGATTTGACGCTGACAACAATGAAGTCGAAACACTAAGATCAAGGTACTCGGAGCTATACAGCGGTAAAATCGATATAATAATCGGCACCCAAATAGTTGCCAAAGGCCTAGACCTTCCGAGGCTAGGAACTGTCGGCGTAATACAGGCAGATAGCGGACTGGCTCTACCGGATTTTGGGACAATTGAACGTAACTTCCAGCTACTGACCCAAGTCATAGGCCGAGTGGGGCGCAATAATACAGTAAATTCAGTAGTTGTGCAGACCTACCAACCAAAACACCCCTCAATCGCTTTCGGCTTAGCTAAAGACTACGATGGTTTTTACGATTACGCACTTGAACAAAGAAAGTTATCAAAGTTTCCGCCTTTTACTCATCTACTAAAACTTACTACTTCGTATAAAACCGAAGCCGGTGCCATAAAAGCGGCTAAATCACTTCACAAAAAGTTAAAAGAAGCTCTTCACCCAGACGTATCTGTACTTGGTCCGGTACCCGCATTTTACGAGAGGCAGTTCGGAAATTACAGATGGCAACTAATTTTAAAAAGCCCCCGCAGGGAGTATCTACTTAATATAATTGACTTAGTTCCTACAAGTAACTGGCAATACGAGATCGACCCCACTAGCCTACTCTGAGATGATGTAAGCTAGAGTGCTTGGACTATACAGCTACCCCTGATATAATACAATCAATGAAAAAAGAAGACATCATCACCCTGCCGTCACCAAACCTTAGACAGAAATCGTCTAAAGTACATGTAGTCACCGAAGAAACCAAGAAACTTATCAACGACATGGTGTCAGCTTCTCTAGACTGGGAAGATAGCCGTCCTCACGAAATAAGCGCCGCACTTGCTGCCGTTCAAATAGATAGATTAGACAGAGCCGTAATAGTGCGAAGCGATTTTGACGACAAGCAGGTACGCGACTTCACTACGCTGATTAATCCTGAAATTGTAAAATACGAAGGAACTATCATAGACGACTACGAAGGCTGTTTGAGTATAAAAGACATCTACGGAAAAGTACCCCGTTACTCAAAGATCCGAGTAAAAGCACTAGACGAAGATGGCAACGAAGTGAGATTTAAAGCCGAAGGCTTCCTGGCTCGAGTTATTCAACACGAAGTAGACCACACCAATGGTATAGTTTTTATCGACCATATTCGCGACAAAAAAGACGCTTTCTATAAGCTAGATGAAAAAGGCGACCTTAAACCACTAGATTATGGAGAAAACATTGAAAACAATAGTATTCTTTGGGACTGAAGACTTTAGTCTTGTAGCCCTTAAGGGCCTACATGAGGCGGGTTTTAATATATCTGCCGTAATTACTAAACCCGACAGCAAAAGAGGCAGGAAACAGCTCATGACACCTCCTGCGGTAAAGATATACGCCGAACAACATGGGATTAAGGTCTTACAGCCATCAAAGCTTAAAGATTCCATTAACGACATCGAACAACTTGGCGAAAACATAGGCGTTCTAGTTAGTTACGGCAAGATAGTACCTGATGAAATAATTGATTTGTTCAATCCTGGCATAGTAAATCTACATCCGTCATTATTGCCAAAATATCGCGGCCCATCACCTATCGAATCAGCTATTCTAAGCGGCGACGAAACAACAGGTATATCGATAATGAAACTTGCCAGCGCCATGGACGCCGGACCAGTCTACCGACAAGTAGAATACAATCTGCAAGGCAACGAAACAAAGCCAGAACTATATGATAGACTTGCACAAATCGGAACCGAAGAATTAATCAAGATACTTCCATCTATCGACAACGGCACCCTACTCCCAACTGAGCAAGATAGTAATGAAGCCGTATACTGTCAGTTGCTAAATAAAGACAGCGGAAAAATAGACCCCGTCGAATTATCCGCAGATGAGGCCGAGAGAATGGTTCGAGCATATATAGGTTTTCCTAAAACAAGAGTACTAATAGACGGGGTTGAGATAATTATAACAAAATCTCATATAGCTGATAATGACGAGTCCCCGCTCGTTATAAAATGCAAAAATAATTCATATCTTTCCATAGATGAATTAATCGCACCTAGTGGTAAGTTAATGAACTCCGACTCATTTATCAACGGCCTTCAAAACTCTTAGTCGTTTTGAATCAGTTTGTCGCGGCTATCAGTAACTTCTTTTTTGATCTCTTCAAGTACGCTGGCGACAACATCGCGATAATCTGGGCGATTAACTTCCAACCACTTAGTGGCCGTAAACTCGGCTTTGAGTCCTGCATCATTTGGATCTAGTCCGGTAGCTTGTTGTATCTTCAAAAATGATTCGTCGTTGTGATAATCGGGCGCATGACTTGCTAGCCATTGGTCAATAACTTGATTTTTTCGATCGATAATCGCCTCAAATTCACTGAGTTGGTCATCGCTCATGCCTTCGGAAAGCTTAGTGCCTACGCGAAGCTCGAGCTCATTGTAGATATGCTGTAAAAATGCCTTCTTTTCTTCTTCTGGCATCTCGGCCAGTCCTACATCTGCTAAAAATTTATCGTCTAATTGAAACATCTTATCCTCCTACTATCTACTCTTATTAATAAATTCTAATACGTCTTCAGGTAGCTGTCCGGTATGGCTAATCTTCCATCCATCATCAAAATATGCCCATCCTTGATCTTGGAGCTGGGGACCAATTTTGTCCAAGAGTGCATGGTGTTCTGAGGGAGATATTTTCATCTGGCTAAACGTATTATACCAACCTTCGCCGCTAGTTACGGTTCGAGCCTCTTGTGAAAATTGTGAAATAGCATCCGCGTGTTCACCGCCCACAACTGGCAGCGTGTCTAACCCGTTAGAGTCAGGTATTGACGAAGTATCTATATTCTCTATGCCGTGAGTAGAACCCAGGTTGGCATTATCAAGTATCGAAGGATTGCTCGCGACATGCGTGCTAGCCTCATGAGCAGATCCGCCACCCATAGAACTACTTATTCCTCTGCTAATGGCATATATACCGACTGCTGCACCTGCGGTAGCTCCAATATAAACTAGTATTCTTCTCTTTTTCTCCCTTTTTTCGTATTCTTGGTCGGACTCATTTTCAAGCCTTTTTGGTACCATAAGTTTTGATGGCTCAAAATACGATATCGCAGGCACAACTATACTAGCGGCCTTCAAGTACATTTTATTTAATCCGTTTTTCATTTTAGCAAATAGCCCTTTAGGAAGTCCTTCTCCGCCTTCAATCTCTGGTAATTTATATCCTAATTCCGCTAATCTAGCCATAACTGCAGCTTCTTCGGCATCAAGCTGCTCATAGTCAGCCTGAAGCGACTCAAGACTAGCGCTCATCGAATCGAACCTTGAGAGATCATCTTCACCCAACCTTTCCGCCAATTCCCTAGCGCTAGCAATTGCATCTTTATCGCCATCCCTAAGCTCTTTGAGTGAGTCTCTTTCGCCTTGAATAGTCTCAAGTTCAGTTATTGCGTTGTTTATCTCAATACCAAGTTCGTGGGCCTTATCAAGTTCGGCTTGTTGTTCACTTTCGTATTCTTCTGTGTCTTTCAATATGTCTATTATTGCTTTTTTAGCCTCATCAGACATATTAGAATTTTCGATTTCTTCAATTCTAGAATGTACTCTCTTCTCGGACGTATTCGATACGCCTGTACCTTGTTCCTGAGTATCAGCAGCCTTATCAGTATTATTTGCACCTTCTGAACTTGATTTAGTAGGTGTATTCTCTATATTGACGCTTTTATCAAACAGGGCCATCTTCTCGTCGAACTGCTCTTGAGTCAAATTTTCAGCAGCATTATTTGGATCAGTAGCTATATCCATAAGATTATGTTCGTACAAGTCTCGCATTTGTTGTACAGTCCTTGAATCATTCGACTCACTGGCACGACGAGCTTCTATCTCAATTTGCATCAAACTCATATTTGCCTTGTGCTCTTCTAATTCAACAACACCTTCACGAATCTGATCAGCATGAGCCTCAATATCCTTAAGTTCCGAGTTACTTATAAACTTTCCGTCATACGGACGATGAGCTGTATCGCCACTTTTTCCATAAGTTAATATATCAGACAGGTCTTCTGACTTTTTGAACGGTTCATTTTGACCGGAAGAATTTTCGGGGGACATTTTTGTTTTCCTTTTTATATACTTGCTTATATAGTACTATCCGTAATAGCTAAAAGCAATAGCGTGATGGCGGTAATCAATATTGCTAAGAAAGTGTACGCTTCACGAGTTCACGACTAAAGAACTCTAGCTTGTCGCCTTCTTCGATGACAAGTTTTTTGTTCAACTTAAGACTAAGGCCACACATTTCACCTTCAAACACTTCTTTGGCAGCTTGTTGTTGGCGCTGAACATGGCTAACTTCGGCTTCACCAATCTGCTCTTTGTTACGCTTGACGCGTACAAGTAGGCCATTGGTGACTTTACCGCTCATGACTTCACCTCCAGCGATAACCTCGTCCTTGAGAGTCCTGAATATACCCTTGATTGTAAGTTTACCAATTTCTGTCTCAACGACCTCTGGGGCAAGCATCGCCTCCATCGAGTCTCGAGCGTCATCGAGTAGTTCATAGATAACTTTATAGATCCTAACCTGAACTTTATCTCGGGACGCAAGCTGCTTAATAGCCGGCGGTAGTGAAACATTAAAGCCATAGATAATCGTTTTAGCGTCAGAGGCAAGGCGTACGTCATTCTCGGAAATATTACCAACCCCACTACCGATCACGCGAAGGTTAATTTCACCCTTAGTGTCAATCAATTTAAGGCTGTCAATTACAGACGTAAGTGAACCCTGAACATCCGCTTTTACGATAACATTCAAATCCTGAGACTCATGTTGCTGAGTCATCATCTTTAACATATCAGCACCAGTTACATTCGTACTGGCTGCATTTTTCTCATTCTCAATTTTGGCAACCGCAACAGCATTTCTAGCTTCTTTTTCGCTCTTCACAACCGTAAATGTGTCCCCAAATTGTGGTAAATCCTTAACGCCAGTAATTGTTACGGGTGTTGAAGGTCCGGCTTCTTTAATCGCCTTTCCCTTAAAATCAAGTAAGGTTCTAATCTTGCCATAAGCCGTGCCTGCCACCAAGAAGTGGCCAGGTTTTAGCATACCTTGCTCTACTAGAAGTCCAACAACCGCACCGCGTCCGACTTCCATATGTGATTCGATAACCAAACCCTCTGCCGGAGTGTCCATATCTGCTTTTAATTCCTCAAGGTCGGCAACTAGTAGCACCATATCGAGTAACTTGTCTATTCCCTGTCCTGTTTTGGCGCTAACTTCAACCATAATAGTGTCACCACCCCATTCTTCTGGGTTTAGCTTGTGCTCGGTAGCAAGTTGGGACTTTACGCGATCAGCGTCTGCTGATTCTTTATCCATCTTATTGATAGCAACAACAATCTTTGCATTTGCTGAACGGGCGAACCTAATAGCCTCAATAGTTTGAGGTTTGACGCCATCGTCACCCGCTACGACGATTATTACTACGTCTGTAAGGGTTGCGCCATGCTGGCGAAGAGCTGCAAAGGCCTCATGCCCGGGTGTATCGAGTAAAGTGATTGTTCGATCTTTGCGGATAGTTTGATAGGCACTAATGTGCTGAGTTATACCGCCAGCTTCTTTATCAACGGCCTTCGTCTCAAGTATGGCATCAAGTAAACTCGTCTTACCATGATCTACGTGGCCCATAACGGCAACAATAGGTGGACGCTCTACGGCATTTTCCGACAAAATATGAACTCGACGCTCACTTAGGCTGGACGATTCCTTCTTTTGAATTTCAACATCCAGACCAAGCTCTTCGATGATAATAGATACTGTCTCGAAATCAATTCTTTGGTTGATAGTGGCTACGATGCCATTTTTGAACAACTCACCAATAAGATTAGTAACGGGCAAGTTTAAGGTTTTAGCAAGTTCTCCTACAGTAATCGAGTCGGCGACGACAATAACTTTCTCGGCCATAGTTTTGCTCCTTTCTGCCCGTATCAAATCATACGGAAATTATTTATTTTTTAGATTTAGCGTTTAGGCTCAAAGAGATCTTACGATTCTCTTTTTCGACTTCTAGAACAACGAACTCTTTGCGCTCGTTTAGTGTAAATACTTTTTCAGGATCCTGGTCGTCTTTTGCTCCAAGTTCACTTACGTGCACAAGAGCTTCAACGGCTGGACTAATCTGAACAAAAGCTCCAAAAGGTGTGATACGAGTCACAGTACCTTCGACTTTATCGCCAGGTTTAAACTGATCAACTTCGCTCATCCATGGGTCCTCACTAAGCTGTTTGATACTTAGGCTTAGACGTTCTTTATCGATAGCAATAATTTTAGCCTTAATAGTCTGTCCAACTTTAACGTAATCGCTTGGATTGTTAACACGCTCCCAGCTAATCTCGCTAATATGAACAAGTCCTTCGATACCTTCAACGTTTACGAACACTCCGAAATCAACTACACCGGTTACTACACCTTCAACGGCATCGCCAACGGCAAGTTTTTCGAATCGAGCAGATAGACCATCTTTAATGGCTTCTTTTTCGCTAAAGATAAGTTTATTTGCTTTCCTGTCGCAGTCCAATATACGGACCTTAAGGGTCTGACCGATCAATATGTTCAATCTCTGTAAAATTTCATCCTTGTCGCTGCTACCTACTCGTGGGTAGTGCTCTGCAGACAGTTGAGAAACAGGTAAGAATCCTCTTACGCCATCAAACTCTACTAATAGTCCTCCCCTGTTGGCATCATATGGAGAAACATCGATAATTTCACCAACTTCCATGCGTGCTGCAATCTCATCCCAGCCACGGTCTTTGGCTGCTTTACGTAGAGATAATAGCGCGTAGCCATTATCTAATTCTGGATCTACAATACTTGCAGTTACTTCATCACCGATATTTAATGCTTTTGAGTAACCGACTTCTCGTCGTGGAACCAAACCTATTCCCTGAGGACCAAGATCAACTAGCACTTCGTGTTTACGAATTACTAGAACCTTTCCGTCAATTGATTCACCTTGTGTTAACTGCTTTACGCTGTCGATTCCGCCAGCGAGCAATTCATCCATTGTTATATTGGCTTTTGCCATAAGTCTAAGTAGACTCCTTCCTTAATTAATATTCTTGGGGCGCATGTAAGACAAGCGGCCTCCTAGATTGCCTTTTATTGTACATTAGATAGGGGTAGAAGTCAAAGGGAGCGATGAAGATTTCGACGAGATTGGATGTAATACATCACCACGGATGATAATATACCAAGCTCAACTATGAAAACCATCGTATCTTCTGCTGGACCAGTAGCGGGCAAGCTTTCAGTTTCGTCAACGCTAGCCTCTTTAGCGCTATCATCAACAACAGTCGCCGCATTTGATTCGACGGCTACAGCAGGACTTGAATTTTTATCTGCCTGATTAGACTCTTCACTGGATGCAATCTGATCGGCTAATGCTATAGCTTGGTCACGGCGAACAGTTTCGCCACGGTTCTTTACAAAATACGCCACACTAACAATAGTTATCGCTAAAACGACAGCAATTATTATAAATGTCTGCAAAAACCCACCCTGATTTGTTCTCTTCAATTGAATCATTTAAACACCTCAGGTTATTTACATTTATTATAACCTTTTTATGATGAATTAACAATCGACTATATATGCTAAACTAAAATCATGATTATAACAGTAGACACAGGCGGAACAAAAACACTAATAGCAAGCTTTTTTGACGATGGAACTATCGCAAAACAAATTAAATTCCCGACACCAAAAGACACAGCGGAGTACACTGCCCTTGTTAGGAAAACCTTACAGGATGAATTCGGTAGTCGAAAATCAAAAGCGATCGCTATAGCTATACCTGGAACTATAAAAAATGGTGTTGCCGTTTGGTGTAATAACCTGAAGTGGAAAGACTTTGATGTAATTAAGGCATTCAAGGGAGTCTTAGGTGACACACCGGTGTTCGTAGATAACGATGCCAATCTAGCCGGACTAGCGGAAACTAGATCTCTCAAAACAAACCCAATCATGTCCCTGTATGTAACCATCAGCACCGGCATCGGTACAGGTATCATCACTAATGGCAAGATTGACCCCGGTCTACGCTACAGCGAAGGCGGACGAGCCCTAGTGGAATACGACGGTCTAGTACGCGAGTGGGAAAGCTTCGGATCTGGTCGCGCCATCTACGAAACATATGGCAAATACGCCGCCGACATAACCAGTAAGCGCATATGGCGTCAAGCATCTGACCGTATGAGTCGCGGTTTTCTAGCACTTATTCCAATACTTCAGCCAGATATAATCATCATTGGTGGAAGTATAGGCACTTATTTCGATAGGTATAGTGAATTTTTGATTGGTATATTAAAAGAAAAATTACCTCCACACATTCCTGTTCCAAAAATGGTTCAAGCCGCCCACCCCGAACAAGCCGTAATCTATGGATGCTTTTATTATGCCCTCGACTGCCTCGCTGATCAAAAAGCTTAAATTAGATTATCCTGAATTTAATTTCATAGCGTCCAACAGATACAGTTGGTCCCCTACTTCGCAGTCGATTCAGTACATCAATGACAATAATTTTGAACAATTATTGCACGAATTATCGCACGGCTTACTAGGTCACACCGACTACAGTCGAGACATCGAACTACTCGGCATGGAAAGAGACGCCTGGGACAAAGCCGTGGCCTTAACGAGTGACTATAAGCTACAAATTAACAGTAAAATTATCGAATCAAACCTAGATTCATACCGTGAATGGCTACACACCAGAAGTTTATGCCCCAAATGTGACGCTAATGGCTCCCAGGTATCTAGAGACACCTATGAGTGCCCAGCTTGCTCTAACAGATGGCGTGTAAATGACGCCCGGATATGTGCATTGCGTCGCTACAATATAAAATAAGCTCCCTTACGGAAGCTTATTTTATATTAAAGACTATTTAGGCAACAGTCTTTTTGCGACGGCTGATTCGGCCACCCTTAGCACCAGCTATACGAGCTAGGTCTGGGTTTGCTGCGAATCCACCAGTTCGGCCATTTTGACCACCCTTTTTACCAATTTTTGCGTAAAATTCTGGGTCTTTTGCTAAGTTCTTTGCTGCAGCTAATTTGCCGCCTGCTTTAGTTCCTGCCATTTGGAGTTCTCCTCTTATATTAAAAAGTTTCCACATCGAAATCGATGCGAAAACCCCCGTTGATACCTCACACATGATATGTGTATGGTCTTATATTAGCATAGCTTATGCTTTTTGTCAATATATACACAAGCACTTTTTTATGGTGATGATACTGTTGCATTTATGTCAGCTATGCTATATATTTAATAAGCACCTGTTTGAATCCAAATTTTGATTCTAAACAACCTAAAACGACCCTATCTGCGAGATGGGTCGTTTTTTTATACTGCTATAATTATTATATGAATAATTGCCCTATATGTAACCTTATCGCTGACCCTAGCACAGAGGACGTCGTCTTATTCGAAAATGAGTATTGGCGAATAACACTTAATCCGAACCAGAGACAGCTTGGAAGGTGTTACGTTACCCTTAAGCGTCACGCGGAGTCTCTCGCGGAGCTACATGCCGAAGAATGGGCTAACTTTAATGTTTTATGTAAAGAATTAGAGGAAAAGCTTAAATCCTCATTCAACCCGACTCACTTCAATTGGTCCTGCCTCATGAATAATGCCGTCCGCGACGATCAACCAACCCATATACACTGGCATTTCGTACCAAGATACAGCCAAACTATTAAATTATTCGAAAAAGAGTTCACTGATTCGGATTGGCCGGATAAATACACGTCTTCGTCACTAAACATCATATCTATAGACATTTTAAGTCAAATTAGAGATAAAATATTACTATAAAGAAGAAGACCACCCTATTCGGATGGACTTCTTAAACTTCAGCTAAATGATAGTAAATAAATTGTATTTTCTTAACCAAACAAGGCAGGAATGACAAAACCCCTGGTATTACCAGGGGTTATTGTATAATTCGGCACCGTGCTAGTTTCCCACTTGCGTAGTATAATCGCCGCTGCTGAGCTTGACTTCTGTGTTCGGAATGAGAACAGGTATTTCCCCAGCGCCATGGGCACCGAAGTAAGGTTTCGTAGACACTTCGCGCCTTGATATATAGAAATCAGGGGCAGTGGTTCGATCCGAAGCCTTACTTCGATGTCCAAACTAATGGACACGGTATTTTGGATGTAAGTTTATTTAAAAACTGACGATTGACGATATGATTATCATCAATTACTAGTTAAGTCTACCTCATCACCTCTGTTAATGCAAGCATTAACATTGGTAATAAGGACATAAAAAGGCGATGGGACTATTAGTACGCTTCAGCTACATATGTTACCATACTTCTACCTTGCGCCTATCAAACTGATATTCTTTCAGTGTCCTCATAGGGAAATCTTATCTTGAAGTTAGTTTCGTGCTTAATATGCTTTCAGCACTTATCTATTCCAAACGTAGCTACTCGACAATGCAGCAGGTGGCCACAATCGATACACCAGAGGTTTGTCCGCCCCGGTCCTCTCGTACTAGGGGTAGATCTTCTCAAATTTCCTAACGTCCGTACC